>JAESGM010000123.1_pt1 | contig 192363 bp, 154 predicted proteins | sample 9269721 | NCBI WGS metagenome assembly JAESGM01 (sample SAMN15720920, study PRJNA650825) | algae metagenome | isolation source: Komarekiella atlantica HA4396-MV6 and co-occurring heterotrophs from... | place: USA: Theobald House, Kauai, HI | collected 2009-07-29 | reverse complement strand
TCTCCCCGAGGGCTCGACCCTCCTGAAGGGCCGGGGGAGACCACCCCGTCGATAGGGCGCCCGTGGACGCGTGGCGACACGCTCCGAGCGTAGCGCTCCTAATCGCCCGTGCGGCTTGACTACCCCCCACACCGCTGGGGGACGAGCCTCACATCGCACATCACGCACGACACGACACCGGCCGCGGCGCACCAGCGCCCGGCCGATCCCACTCCCTCGTCATCACTTTCTCATGCCCGGCGGCGGCGCACCCCGCGTGCGTCCGCGGCCGGAGACGAACGACGCTGGCGACTAGAGCGTCAGGGCCACACCCGTTCCCATCCCGAACACGGTCGTTAAGCCTGACAGCGCCGATGGTACTCCGCCCGAGAGGGCGCGGGAGAGTAGGCCGTCGCCGGCACCCCTTCACGAACGCCCCGCTCACCACGAGCGGGGCGTTCGTGCGTTCGGGCACGCGCGCCGTACGCTTCTTGCCCCCGGGAGCGGCGTGCCCCACACGATCACCGCCGCCCCCATCCTCACCGCCGCGCTCACCGTCGCCGCCCTCGCCGCCTGGCGATCGGCCCGCGAGCGCCGGCAGAGCGCCGAACGACTCGCGGCCGCGACGCTCGAGACGCTGCTCAACGCGATCGACGCCAACGACGGCGTCACCGGCGCCCACGTGCGGCGCGTCGCCGACTACGCCCTGGTGCTGGCCGACGCCGTCAAGCTGTCGCCGGCGGCGCGGCGGCAGGTGGAACGCGTCGCCCTCTTTCACGACGTCGGCAAGATCCACGAGGCGCTGTTCGACATCGTCCACGACGACGACCGGCTCTCCCCCGAGGAGCGCGACGCCGTCGCCACGCACCCGGCGCGCGGCGCCGAAGTGCTGGCCCCGCTCTGCGCCTTCTACCCCGAGCTCCCCGACGGCGTGGTCGCCCACCACGAGCGGTGGGACGGGGGCGGGTACCCGCGCGGCCTGCGCGGCGCCGCGATCCCGCTCGCGGCGCGCATCGTGGCCGTGGCCGACACCTTCGACGCCGTCACGCACGCGCGGCGCTACCGCGCGGGGAGCGACGCCGACCACGGCGCGCGGGTGATCGCCGAGGGGCGCGGGCGCCAGTTCGACCCCGCACTCGTCGATCGCTTCCTGGCGCCCGACGTCTTCGCGCGCGTGCGGCAGCTGATGGAAGCCTACGCCGCCGACGAGGCCGACGAGCAGGCGGCGCCGCCACGCCCGCGCACGCGGCCGCGCAGTGAGCGGCGCGCCCGGCAGCGCGAGGCGACGGTCCCGAACGTCAGCTTCCGCTGGCGCGGGCCGGCGGGCGTGGCGCGGCAGCGCCCGGACGCGCACCGCGAGGCGCCGGCCTAGCGCCCGCGGCCCGCGACGAGTCCGGCCGCGTCAGCGAGTCGGCGCGCGCCGACGCGGCGCGCAGCCGGCGCGCCTCCCGCACCGCGACGGTGTGCTCGGCGAAGGTGGTGCGAAACTCGTGGTGCCCGTCCGGGTGCGCCACGAAGAAGAGGTACGGCACCGCCGCCGGCTGCACCGCCGCCGCGAGGCTCGGCGCGCCCGGCGAGCCGATGGGGCCCGGCGGGAGTCCTGTCGTGCGGTACGTGTTGTACGGCGACTCGACCTCCAGGTCGCGGTAGAACATCCGCATCCCGCGCCGGCGCAGCGCGTACTCCACGGTAGGGTCGGCCTCCAGCCGCATCCCCTTCCGCAGCCGGTTGTAGTAGACCGCCGCGATCACCGGACGCTCCTCGGGGCGCCGCGCCTCGCGCTCGACGATCGAGGCCAGCGTGACCACCTGGTGCCGGTCGAGCGCCAGCGCCTGCAGCCGCGCGTCCCACTCGGGGCGCCACGACTGCTCGAAGCGCGCGACCATCTGCGCCACCGCCTCGCGCGCGCCCGTGCCGGCCCCGAAGGTGTAGGTGGCGGGGAAGAGGTACCCCTCGAGCGTCGACGTGGGGACGTTCAGCCGGCGGAGCAGCGCGGTGTCGCGCACGGCCGCCTGCACCGAGTCGAGCGGCACCTCGAGCACGTGGGCGAGCTGCGGGGCGATCTGCCGCAGCTCCCACCCCTCGACGACCGTCATCACGCGCACGACGCCGCGCCCGCTCTCCAACGCGTCGACCAGCGAGGCGTACGACTGCCCCGGGCGGAACTCGTACGTCCCCGGCTTGATCGCGCGGTCGCGCCCCTTCCACTTGGCCCACAGCCGCAACCCGGTGGCCGAGCCGACGACGCCCTTGCCGGCCAGCGAGTCGGCGGCGGCGCCGAAGCTCGCGCCGCGCGGGATCACGACGCGCACCGGCGGGCCGTCGGCCCCGCCGCCGCACGCCGCGAGGGCGGCGAGCGCGCCCGCGAGCAGGGCGCGCAGCGCGGCGTGGTTACGCATCGTCGTCCGCCGCCTCCGGCGCTTCGGGCGGCAGGGCGAGCGCGTGCTGCAGCAGCACGGCGGCCGCCAGCGCGTCCACGTCCCCCTTCCGCCCGCGCGTGCTCCCGCCCATGTCGTGGATCGCGCGCAGGGCGGCGGCGGTGGTGAAGCGCTCGTCGACCAGGCGCACGGGCAGCCCGGTGCGCTTCGCCAGCTCGGCGGCGACGTGACGTGCCTCGAGCGCGCGCGGCGTGTCCTCGCCGGCCGCGTCGAGCGGGAGCCCGACGACGAAACCGCGCGCGCCCAGCGCCTCGGCGCGCCGCACGATCTCGGCGATCGGCGGGCGCTTGCCGGCGCGGCGCTCCACCACGCCGGCGGGGGAGGCAATCATCCCCAGCTCGTCGCTGAGCGCGAGCCCGATGCGCCGGTCCCCCCAGTCGATGGCCAGCAAGCGTCCCTTCACCCCTGGACCATGGAGGCGAAGAACTCGCGATTCGACTTCGTCCGCCCCATGCGCTGCAGCAGGAAGGTCATCGCCTCGTCGGACGGCATGGGCGCGAGGAAGCTGCGCAGCAGGACCACCCGGTTGTTCTCGTCGCGGTCGAACAGCAGCTCCTCGCGGCGCGTCCCCGAGCGGTTGACGTCGAGCGCCGGGAAGATGCGCCGGTCGGCGATCTTGCGGTCGAGGATGAGCTCCATGTTGCCGGTGCCCTTGAACTCCTCGAAGATCACCTCGTCCATGCGCGACCCGGTCTCGACGAGCGCGGTGGCGACGATGGTCAGCGAGCCGCCGCCGTCGATCTTGCGCGCCGAGCCGAAGAAGCGCTTGGGCTTCTCCATCGCCTTCGCGTCGACGCCGCCGGAGAGGACCTTGCCGGAGCTGGGGACGACGGTGTTGTGCGCGCGCGCGAGGCGGGTGATCGAGTCGAGCAGGATCACCACGTCGCGCCCGTGCTCGACGAGCCGCTTGGCCTTCTCCAGCACCATGTCCGCGACCTGCACGTGCCGGTCGGCCGCCTCGTCGAAGGTCGACGAGATCACCTCGGCCTTGGGCACGGAGTTCTGCATGTCCGTGACCTCCTCCGGGCGCTCGTCGATCAGCAGCATGATGAGCGTGATCTCCGGGTGGTTCTCGGCGATCGCGTTCGCCAGCTTCTGCATGAGCACCGTCTTCCCGGCGCGCGGCGGGGCGACGACGAGCCCGCGCTGCCCCTTGCCCAGCGGCGCGATGATGTCGCAGAGGCGCGTGCTGACCTCGCCGCCCGCCGTCTCGAGGCGGATGCGCTCGTCCGGGTAGCGCGGCCTGAGGTTGTCGAAGGTGACGCGCTGCTTCGCCTTCTCGGGCTCGTCGCCGTTGATGCGCTCGACCTTGAGCAGGGCGAGGTACTTTTCCCACTCCTTGGGCGGGCGGACCTGCCCCACGACCGTGTCGCCGGTGCGCAGGTCGAAGCGCTTGATCTGCGACGGGGAGACGTAGATGTCGTCGGGCCCGTAGAGGTAGTTCCAGTCCTGGCTGCGCAGGAAGCCGTAGCCCTCGGGGAGCACCTCGAGCACGCCGTCGCCGCGCAGCAGCACCTCGGCGTCGAGCAGCGACTGCTCGATGCGGAAGATGAGCTCCTGCTTGCGCAGCCCGGTGTAGTTCGAGATCGAGAGCTCCTCGGCGAGCGCGTGCAGCTCGGGGAGCGACTTGCGTTTGAGCTCGACGATGTCGACGAGCGGGGCGTCGGCCCCAGGAACGACGTCTCCGGGCACGGCGGGGCGGGGCGGGGAGTGGACGGGTGGCGGGAGCAGCGGGGCGGGGGGAGCGCCGGCGGGCATCGCGCGGTCCGTCGGGGCGGGCGGGAGGGAGGCGGGTCGCCCGTCGTGCAGCGCGAAGCTAACGGTCGCTCGGAAAGGGGGTCAAGCGCGGCCGAGGCCGCCGGGCGCACTGAGGGCGGGCGCCGACCGCCGGCGGGTTCAGAAGGTGAGGTAGCGGAGCGGGTTGCGTCGCAGGTCCGCGGCCAGCGCGTCCATCTCGGCGCGGGTGGCGGCGATCCGTCGGACGAGCGCCGAGTCGTGGCGCACCCGGCCGGCGGTGCCGCGCGGCTCGGCGAGCGCCGCCTGGACGCGCGTCAACTCGGCGCGGACTTCGTCGACCGTGCGCAGGAGAGTCGAATCGCGGCGCAGACGCCCCAACGTCGTCCCCGGGCCGTCGAGCAACTGCCGAACCGAGTCGGCGAGAGCGGCGGCGTGACGGAGCTGGGCCGCCGGCTGCCCGCGGCGGAGCATGAGTCCGACCGTCCCCGAGCCGGTGCGCACCGTCTGGAGCAGCGCCGCCGCGGCGCCTCCGGTCTCGGCGATCCGGTCCGTCCCCTCGACGCCGAGCGCGCCGAGCGTGCTGCGGGCGGAGCGGAGCTGGGCGGCGAGGACGCGCAGGTTGTCGATGATGACCGGCACCTCGGCCGTCGCAGCCGTGAGGTCCGCGCGGGCCTGGTCGAGCTCGCGCGAGCGGCGCGACACGAGCGTGTCGCCGGCGCGCGCGACGGGCTGGTCGGCGGTTCGGCTGTCGATGGCGACGATCGGGGAGCCGACGAAGCTCCCGCCGGCGCGGATCTCGACCGGGGCCTCGCGCGCCACGCGCGGAAGCGCGTCGGCCAGCACGTCGAGCGTGAGCAGGACGCGGGTGGTGGTGTCGGCGCTCGGGGGGCGGAAGCCGACGTCGCGCACGAGGCCGACCTTCACGCCGTCGAGCCACACCTCGCTGCCCGGGAGGATCCCGCGGCCGTGCGGCGTGGCGGCGTAGAGGCGCGCGGTGGCGCCGTGCAGGGCGCCGACGCGGCCCCACCAGAGCACGCCGAGTCCCGCCGCGACCACGAGGACGAAAGCGGCGACGCCGAGCCGCAGGTCCCGCCAGGTGGTCGCTCGCGACATACGGTCGAGCTTCGCAAGGGGCGGACCAGGGGTCCCGGGCGAACGCACGAGCCGGCGCCCCTTCGAGAGAGGCGCCGGCTCGACGTAACGAACGACGCGCGTGACAGGATTCGAACCTGTGACCTTCGGCTCCGGAGGCCGACGCTCTATCCAACTGAGCTACACGCGCAACTGTCTGGGCTTCCAACGCTAACCCGTGCGGCGGGGGTGGAGCAAGAGCCGGCTGAGGTTGACGGTTTCCGAACGCGGGCGTAGCTCCGTTCGGAGAACCCGCCGGCGAGCATGGGGTACGGGCGCTGCCCCCGTCGGGGCGTCGCAACGTCACGCGCGCGCCGCGCGTTGCTCGACGGACGCCCGTTGCGGGCGTCGGCGCCCCCCACCGCGAGGCTCTCGCTTGCCGCTCGCCCTCGACCACGTGCTCGAGCTGCTGCTCAAGTACCGGCCGGCGCTCTTCGCGCAGGGGCGGCTCGCGTTCGACGCGCCCGGGCGCGTGGCGCTCGCCCTCGTGCTCGGCGGCCTGGCGCTCGCCCTCGCGGTGGCGTGGACGTACCGGCGCGCGCGCGGCGGGGCGACGGGGCGCGACCGGGCGCTGCTGGCGGGGCTGCGCGTGGCGGCGATCGCGGTGCTGGTGGCGTGCCTGCTGCGCCCCGTGCTGGTGCTCGCGGCGTCGGTGCCGCGCCGGAACACGGTCGCGGTGCTGATCGACGACTCGCGCAGCATGCGCGTGCCCGACTGGGACGGGCGCGCGCGCGCCGACGCCGCGGTGCGGCTGTTCGGGGCCGACGCGCCGCTGCGCCGCGCGCTGGAGGCGCAGTACGGCGTGCGCGTCTACCGTTTCGCCGCCGAGGCGTCGCGCGTGGCCGGCGCCGACAGCCTGGCGTTCGACGGCGACCGCACGCGGCTCGGCGCGGCGCTCGACCGGGTGCGCGAGGAGTTGGACGGCGTGCCGCTGGCCGGCGTGGTCGTGCTCACCGACGGCGCCGACGGCGCGCCGACGGCGCTCGCCGACGCGGTGCTGGCGGCGCGCGCGCGGGGCACGCCGGTGTTCCCGGTGGGCGTGGGCGCGCCGGCGGCCGCGCGCGACGTCGAGGTGGCGCGGGTGGAGGCGCCGCGCTCGGTGTTGCAGGGCTCCGCGCTGACGCTGCAGGTGGTGCTCGCGCACCGCGGGCTGGCCGGCGCGACGGTACCGGTGACGGTGGAGGCCGAGGGGGGGAACCTGCTGGCGCGCCGCGAGGTGACGCTCCCCGACGCCGGCGACGCGCTCCCGGTGACGCTGCACGTGCCGATGCCCGACGCCGGCGCGCGGCGCCTCACGGTGCGCGTGCCGCGGCAGCCGCGCGAGGCGCTGGCCGAGAACAACGAGCGCCCGCTCCTCGTCGACGTGCGCGACGCGCCGGCGCGCATCCTCTACTTCGAGGGGGAGCCGCGCCCGGAGGCGAAGTTCGTGCGCCGCGCGGTGGCCGACGACGAGCGGCTGCGCGTGGTGCTGCTGCAGCGCACGGCCGAGGGGAAGTACCTGCGGCTGGGCGTCGCGGACAGCCTCGACCTCGTGGGCGGCTTCCCGGCGACGCGCGAGGCGCTGTTCGCGTACGACGGCGTGGTCGTCGGCAGCGTGGAGGCGAGCGCCTTCACCGCCGAGCAGCTGCGCCTGCTGGCCGACTTCGTGGGCGTGCGCGGGGGCGGGCTGCTCTTCCTGGGCGGGCGGCGCGCGTTCGCCGAGGGCGGGTACGCGGGGACGCCGCTGGAAGAGGTGATGCCGGTGGTGCTCGGCCCCGCGGTCGCCGCGGTTGGCGATCAGCCCGTGCCGGCGGCGGAGCTCACCGTGCGCCCGACGCCGGCGGGCGCGACGCACGCCCCGCTGCAACTGATGCCCGACGAGACGGCGGCCGCGGCGCGGTGGGGGACGCTGCCGCCGCTGACGGCGGTGAACGTGCTGCGGGCCGTGCGCCCCGGAGCGCAGGTGCTGCTGGCGGGGACGACGAAGGAGGGCGACCGGCGGGTGGTGCTGGCGGCGCAGCGCTTCGGGCGCGGGCGCGCGGCGGCGCTGGGCGTGCAGGACTCGTGGCTCTGGCAGATGCACGCGACGGTGCCGACGGAGGACCAGACGCACGAGCGGCTCTGGCGCCAGACGCTGCGCTGGTTGGTGGCGGAGGTCCCGTCGGCGCTCTCGGTGGCGTCGAGCGTCGAGCGGCCGGCGCCGGGCGAGTCGGTGACGCTGCACGCCACGGTGCGCGACTCGGTGTTCGCGCCGGTGGAGGGGGCGACGGTGGTGGCCGAGGTGACGGCGCCGTCGGGCGCGCGGTCGGAGGTGCCGCTGGAGTGGCAGGCGCGCGGCGACGGCGCGTACGCGGGGGCGCTGACGCCGCGCGAGGGGGGCGTGCACACGGTGCGCGTGCTGCACCGCGCCGCGGGCGCCGAGCGCGCGTCGCCGGCGGCGTACGTCGAGGCGGCGCCGTCGCGCGAGGAGTACTTCGGCGCCTGGCAGCGCGCGGAGGAGCTGCGCCGGCTCGCCGAGGAGACGGGGGGCACGTACCACACACCCGAGACGGCGGCGCGGCTGGCGGAGGACCTGCGCTACGCGCGCGCGGGGGTGACGACGTCGGAGCGGCGCGAGCTGTGGGACATGCCGGCGGCGTTCCTGCTGCTCGGCGGGCTGCTGGCGGGGGAGTGGGCGTACCGGCGCCGGCGGGGGCTCGCGTGACGGGCGCGCGGCGCGTGCGCGCGGCGGGCGGGTGGCTTGCTGCGGCGCTGGCGCTCGCGGGGTGGGCGCGCCCGGCGCAGCCGGCGGGGGCGCCGCGCGCGCACGTGCTGGTGATCGTCGGCGCGTCTGGAGAGCCGGCGTACGCCGCGACGTTCCACCGGGCCGCGCTGGCGATCGCCGAGGCGGCGCGCACGCGGCTCGGCGTGGCGGGGGAGGACGTGGCCTACATCGGCGAGGATCCGACGCGCGCGCCGGGCGCGATCGCCGGCCGCTCGACGCGCGAGGGCGTCGCACAGGCGGTGGGGCGCGTCGCCGCGCGCGCGGCGCCGGGGGACCAGGTGTGGATCGTCCTCATCGGGCACGGGAGCGCGCAGGGCGAGGTGTCGCGCTTCAACCTGCCGGGGCCGGACCTGACGGCGGAGGACTTCGCGCGGCTGCTGGCGCCGCTGGCACGGCAGCGCGTGGCGTTCGTGAACGCCGCCAGCGCGAGCGGCGACTTCGCGCGCGCGCTGGCCGGCGCCGGGCGGGCGATCGTGACGGCCACCAGCTCGCCGTCGGAGCGGAACGCGACGCACTTCGCGACGCACTTCGCGGCGGCGCTGGCGAACGACGTGGCCGACGTGGACAAGGACGGGCGCGTGACGCTGCTGGAGGCGTTCGGCTACGCGAAGCGCGAGGTGGCGCGGGCGTACGAGACGGAGAACCGGCTGCTCACCGAGCACGCGCAGCTGGAGGACGACGGCGACGGGGTGGCGACGCCGGACCCGGCAGCGGGGGCGAAGGACGGGCGGCTGGCGGCGGCACTCGCGCTCGGGGGCGGCGCCGCTCCGGGGGCCGCGACCGTGGCGAGCGGACCCGTGAGCGCCGGGGAGCGCGCGCTCGTGGACCGCGTGGTGGCGCTGCGCGCGCGCAAGGCGGGGATGGACTCGACGGCGTATTACGCGGAGTTGGAGACGCTGCTGGTGGAGCTGGCGCGGGCGTCGCGCGCCGCGCGCGCCGGGGGGACGCCGTGAGCGCGCGCGTCCGGGCGGCCGCGCTGCTGCTGTCGCTGCTCGGCGCCGCGCCAGCGGCGGGCGCGCAGGACGCGGGCGCGGCGGCGCGCGCGCGGATCCGCGCGATGGTCGACGCGGGGCGCGACGCGGAGGCGGAGGCGGAAGTGCGGCGCCTCGCGGCGGCGCCGGGCGGCACGGCGCTGCAAGGGGCGCTGGGCGCCGTGCTCGCGCACCGAGGCGCCGTCGCCGAGGCGCGGGCGGCCTACGAGCGGGCGCTCGAGGGGCGCGCGGCCGACTCGCTGGAGGCGCGCGTGGGGCTGGCGGCGCTGCTCGACGAGCGGGGCGACCGCGCGGCGGCGCGCGCGCAGTGGGAGCGCGTCGCGGCGGCGTCCGGGCCGCGGCTGACGGCCGCGCAGTGGGTCGCGGTGGGGGAGGCGCAGCGCCGGCTGGCGCAGACCGACCCGCAGCGCGTGCGGCTGGCGCTGCGCGCCTTCGACGCCGCGGCGGCGGCCGACCCGGCGGACCCGGAGCCGAAGCTCCGCGCGGGCGCACTCTTCCTGGAGCGCTTCAACGGCCCCGAGGCGCGCGCCTCGTTCGAGGCGGTGTTGCGCGCGAACCCGCGCGACCCGGGGGCGCTGGTCGGGATGGCGCGCATCCGCCAGTTCGACGGCGTGCCGGGGGCGGCGGCGCTGGCCGACTCGGCGCTGAAGGCGAACCCGCGCTTCGTGCCGGCGCACCTGCTGCTCGCGGCGTCGTACCTGGAGGCGGAGAACTACGCGCGTGCCGACTCGGCGGTGGCGCGCGCGTTGGCGGTGGACTCGACGGGGCCGGAGGCGCTGACGCTGCGGGCCGCGATCCGCTACCTGCGCGGCGACGCGCGGGAGTACGAAGAGTCGCGGCGGCGCGTGCTGGCGCGCGCGCCCCAGTACGCGGCGCTCTACGCCACGCTTGCCGACCTGGCGGCGCGCCACCGGCAGTACGCCGCGGCGGCGCGCTTCGCGGCCCAGGGCGTCGCGCTCGACTCGGCGTCGTGGCGGAGCCACGCGCTGCGCGGGATCAACCAGCTGCGGCTCGGCCACCCCGACTCGGCGCGGGCGAGCCTGGAGCGCGCGTTCGCCGGCGACCCGTTCGACGTCTGGACGAAGAACACGCTCGACCTGCTCGACGCCACGCGCGCCTACCGCACCGTGCGCACGTCGCACTTCGCCTTCGTGGCCGACAGCGCCGAGTCGGGGCTGCTGACGCTGTATCTGGCGGAGCTGATGGAGGAAGGGTACGACAAGCTCGCGGCGCGTTACGGCTACCGCCCGCCGCCGGTGCGGCTGGAGCTGTTCCGCAGCCACGCCGACTTCTCGGTGCGCACCGTCGGGCTGGCGGGGCTCGGCGCGCTGGGCGTGAGCTTCGGGCCGGTGCTGGCGATGGACGCGCCGTCCGCGCGCGCCGCCGGGGACTTCCACTGGGGCGCCGTCGCCTGGCACGAGCTGGCGCACACCTTCACGCTCGGCGTGACGGAGAATCGCGTCCCGCGCTGGCTGTCGGAGGGGCTGTCGGTCCTCGAAGAGCGGCGCGCTCGCCCGGGGTGGGGGGACGGCCCGTCGCCCGAGTTCCTGGTCGCCTACGGGCAGGGGCGCGTCCCGCCGCCGAGCCGGCTGAACGACGGCTTCGTGCGTCCCGCGTTCCCGCAGCAGGTGATCCTGTCGTACTATGCGGCCTCGCTCGTGTGCGAGTTGATCGAGCGCGACTTCGGCGCGCAGGCGATCCCGGCGCTGCTGGCGGCGTACCGCGACGGGCTGGGGACCGAGGCCGCGATCACGCGGGCGCTGCGCGTCGAGCCGGCGGCGCTGGACGCGCGCTTCGACGCCTACGTGCGCGGGCGCTTCGGGCGTGCGCTGGAGGCGGTGCGCGGGCCGGGGGGTGGACAGTACGGGCGCCTGCTGGCCGCCGGCGACTCGGCGGCGCGCGCGGGGCGCACCGACGTTGCGATCGCGGCGTTCACCGGCGCCAAGGCGCTCTTTCCTGACCACGCGCGCGGCGACGGCCCGTACTGGCGGCTGGCGCAGCTCTACCAGCAGAAGGGCGACCGCGCGAAGGCGGAGCAGGAGCTGCTGGAGATGACCGCGCGCGACGCCAGCCACCTGCCGGCGCAGCTCGCGCTGGCGGGGCTGCGCGAGGCGCGCGGTGACACGGCGGGCGCGGCGGCGGCACTCGAGCAGGCGGTGTGGGTCTGGCCGTACGACGCCGCGGTGCACGCGCGGCTGGCGGCGCACTACGAGACGCTGAAGGATGCGCGGCGCGCGGTGCGCGAGCGGCGCGCGGTGCTCGCGCTGGGGCCGGTGGACCTCGCGGACGCGCGCTACCGGCTGGCGCGCGCGCTGGCGACCGCGGGGGACCAGGCCGCGGCGCGGCGCGAGGTGCTGAAGGCGCTGGAAGAGGCGCCGACGTTCGCGCCGGCGCAGGAGCTGTTGCTCACGCTCGTCGACGGGAGGGCGCGATGACCGGATTGCGAGGGGCGGCGCTGGCGCTCGCGGTGCTGGCGGCCGGCGCGGCCGCCGGGGCGCGCGCGACGACGCGCACGGCGACGCCCGCGGCGACGCCCGCGGCCGTCTCCGCGGCGGCCGCACCGGCGGCCCAGCCGTACCTCACGCAGCCGCTCCCCAACGCGGCGTACGACGGGCGCTTCACCTTCGCGCGCATCCGCTTCACCCCGCGCGGCGCGACCGACTTCTTCGGGCGCGGGGACCCGAAGTGGAGCCACGACTACCCGACGGCCGAGCAGAACTTCGCCAAGATCATCGTCGAGCTGAGCACCGTCCGCCCGTACATGGGGGGCGGCAACGTCTTCACGCTCGACGACCCGGAGCTGTTCCGGTACCCGATCGCGTACCTGTGCGAGCCCGGCTTCTGGAACCCGACCGACGCCGAAGCCGAGGCGCTGCGCGCGTACCTGACGAAGGGCGGCTTCATCATCTTCGACGACTTCTTCGGGCGGCACTGGGAGAACTTCGAGCAGCAGATGCAGCGCGTGCTGCCGCAGGGGCGGTTGGTGCGGCTCGACGCGGCGCACCCGATCTTCGACGCCTTCTTCAAGATCGAGCCGCCCGAGGCCGGGGCGTACGGGCGGCGCGGCGCGCCCGAGTTCTGGGGGATCCACGAGGACAACGACCCCGAGAAGCGGCTGCTCGCGATCGTGAACTTCAACAACGACATCGGCGAGAGCTGGGAGTTCTCGGACACGGGGATGATGCCGGTGGACGTGACGAGCGTCGCCTACAAGTTGGGGATGAACTACCTGATCTACGGGATGACACACTGATGACGACCGTTCCGGCCGAGCGCGCGACGCTCGCATCGCAGGACGACGTGGCGCTGGCCGACCGGCTGCGCGCGGGGCGCGACGCGATCGTCGCCGAGCTGCGGCACCGCATCGTGGGGCAGGACGCGGTGATCGAGCAGGCGCTGGTGGCGCTGTTCGCCGGCGGCAACTGCCTGATCGTGGGCGTGCCCGGGCTGGCGAAGACGCTGCTCGTGTCGACGCTGGCGCGCGTGCTCGACCTGAGCTTCTCGCGCGTCCAGTTCACCCCCGACCTGATGCCGTCCGACATCACCGGGACGGAGATCCTGCAGGTCGACGCCGAGAGCGGGCGCCGCGCGATGAGCTTCGTGCAGGGGCCGATCTTCGCCAACGTGGTGCTGGCCGACGAGATCAACCGCACGCCGCCCAAGACGCAGGCGGCGCTGCTCGAGGTCATGCAGGAGCACCGCGTCACGGTGCAGGGGAAGACGTACCCGCTGGAGCCCCCCTTCTTCGTCTTCGCGACGCAGAACCCGATCGAGCTGGAGGGGACGTACCCGCTCCCCGAGGCCCAGCTCGACCGCTTCATGTTCGAGATCGTCGTCGACTACCTGTCCGAGGACGACGAGGTGGCGGTGGTGCGGCAGACGACGGCGGCGCCGGCGGGGCGGCTGCGCCCGGTGGTGAGCGCGGAGGAGCTGGTGGCCTTCCACGCGCTGGTGCGACGCGTCCCCGTGTCCGACGCGGTCGCGCGCTACGCCGTGGCGCTGGCGCGGGCGAGTCGCCCGTCGTCGCCGACGGCGCCCGAGGAGGTGAAGCGCTTCGTGGCGTTCGGGGCGAGCGTGCGCGCGCCGCAGCAGCTGATCCTGGCCTGCAAGGCGCGGGCGCTGATGCACGGGCGCTACCACGTGGGGTTCGAGGACGTGCGGGCGCTGGTGCGCCCGGCGCTCCGCCACCGCGTGATCCTCAACTTCCACGCGCAGTCGGAGCGCGTGACGGTCGACCAGCTGGTCGACCGGCTGCTGGCGGCGGTCCCGGTGCCGTCGTCGCGGATGTAGCGCGTGTCCTCCGCCGTCCGCCCCTCGGCGGCGCGCCCGTCGGGCGACGCCTCGCTGCTCGACCCCGCGGTGCTGGCCCGCATCGGGGGGGTGGAGCTGATCGCGCGCGCGGTGGTCGACGGCTTCCTGGGCGGACTGCACCGGGCGCCGGCGCTGGGGGCGAGCACCGACTTCGCCGAGCACCGCGCGTATCTCCCCGGCGACGACCCGCGGCGGGTGGACTGGCGGCTGTACGCGCGCACCGACCGGCTGCACGTCAAGGAATTCGAGGCCGACACGAACGCCACCGTGGCGGTGCTGCTCGACGTGTCGAAGTCGATGGACTTCGCGCGCGGCGGGCGCACGACCAAGCTCCACTACGGGCGCATGCTGGCGGCGTCGCTGCTCTGGCTCGCCCGCCGGCAGCGCGACCGCGTGTCGCTGCTCACCTTCGACTCGGCGGTGCGCGACTACGTGCCGCCGTCGGGGAAGCACCTGCCGATGGCGCTGCACGCGCTGGAGGCGGCGCGCGCCGGCGGGGCGGGGGAGCTGACGGCGCCGCTGCGCGCGTCGGCGGAGCTGTTCCGGCGGCGCGGGCTGGTGGTCGTGATCTCCGACCTGTACGCCGAGCCGGCGGCGGCGCTCGACGCGGTGGCGCAGCTGCGGGGGCGCGGGAACGAGCTGCTCCTCCTGCAGCTGCTCGACCCGGCGGAGCGCGACCTGCCGCAGGACGACGCGACCGGGCTGCGCGACCTGGAGAGCGGGGAGGCGCTCCCGATCGTCCCCAAGGCGGCGCGCGCGCAGTACCGCGTGCTGGTCGAGGCGCACCTGGCGGCGCTGGAGGCGGAGGCGCGCACGCGCGGGGTGCTGTACGGGCTGTTCGACACCGGGACGCCGCTCGAGGCGGCGCTCTTCCGCTACCTGGCCGCGCGGCAGCGGCTCGAGCACCGGCGGTAGCACGGCGGCCGCATGAACTTCCTCACCCCCTGGTTCCTGGGCGGGCTGGCGCTGATCGCGGTGCCGCTGCTGATCCACCTCACGCGGCGCGACCGCGCGACGCCGGTGCCCTTCCCGTCGCTGATGTTCGTGCGGCGGGTGGCGCAGCCGACGACGGCGCGGCGGCGGCTGCGCGACCTGCCGCTGCTGCTGCTGCGCGCGCTGGCGCTGATGCTGCTGGCGCTGGCGTTCGCGCGACCGTTGCTGGACCGCGCGCGGCGGGCGGCGGCGGCGCCGGGGGGCGGACGAGAGATCGTGCTTCTGCTCGACCGCTCGGCGAGCATGGCGGCGCCGGCGCGGTGGGCGCGGGCGCGCGAGGCGGCGCGGCGCGCGCTGGCGGCGGTGGGGCCGGGCGACCGCGCGACCGTGATCTACTTCGACGCCACGCCGGTGGTCGCGGCGGCGGCGGGCGACCTCGTGGCCGCACGCACTGCGGTCGACACCGCGCAGCCGGGCGCCGGCCCGACGCGCTACGCCCCCGCGCTAGCGATGGCGTCGCGCGTCCTCGCCGGCTCGGCGCTGCCGCGGCGCGAGGCGGTGCTGGTGAGCGACTTCCAGCGCGGCGGCTGGCGCGACGCGCCCGAGGCGCGGCTCCCCGCCGGCGCGACGCTCACCTGGACCGACGTCGCCGACGACGCGCCCGACGTGGGTGTGATCGGCGTCGACCTCGTGCGCGAGGAGGGGAGCAATGGCGCGAGCGCTGTGCGCGTGGCCGCGCGGCTGCGCGCCAGCGGGGGCGCCGAGCGCACGGTGCCGGTGACGCTCGCGGTCGGCGGACGCGCGGTCCGCTCGGCGCGCGCGACGCTGTCGCCCGACCGCCCGACGACGGTGGCGTTCGAGTCGGTGCCGCTCCCGGCGGGGTGGAGCGAGGCGGCGGTATCGGTGCCGCGCGACGGGCAGCCGGCGAACGACGCCTTCCACTTCGTCGCGGCGCGCGAGCAGGCGCTGCGCGTGCTGCTGGTGGACGGCCCGTCGCGGCGTGCCGACGCGGGGCTCTACCTGCGGCGCGCGCTCGGCGTGGGCGCGGCGTCCCCCTTCCGCGTCGACGTGGTGGCGCGCGACGCGCTGCGCGCGAACGACCTGGCCGGGCACGGGCTGGTGATCCTGCACGACGCGCCGCTGCGCGGCGCGGTGGCGCGCGCGCTGGCCGAGCACGTGCGCGGCGGCGCCGGGCTGCTGGTGGCGCTCGGCGAGACGAGCGCGCCCGAGGCGTGGGAGCCGGCGCTCGTCGCGCTGCTGCCGGGCGCGCCGGGCGCGGTGGTGGACCGCACCGACGGCGGGGGCGCGCGGCTGGCGTCGCTCGAGCGCGGGCACCCGGTGTTCGCCCCGTTCGCCGACGCGCACGCCGGGGACCTGTCGGCGCCGCGCCTGCTGCGCCGCCGCGCGCTGCGCCTCGCGCCCGACGCGCGGGTGCTGGCGCGCGCCGACGACGGCGCGCCGGCGCTGGCCGAGCGCGCCGAGGGGCAGGGGCGCGTCGTCGCCTGGGCGTCGACGATGGACGACTGGTGGACCGACCTCGCGCTGCAGCCGGTGTTCGTGCCGTTCGTGCACCAGCTGGCGTTGCACGCCGCGCAGTTCGCACCGCCGCCGGCCGCGCACGTCGTGGGCGCGCGCGTCGATCCGGCGCGGCTGCCGGGGCTGACGGCCGCCGAGTGGGTGGCCGAGGCGCCGTCGGGGCGCCGCACGCGCGTCGGCGGCGCCAGCGAGGCGACGGTCGTCGCGCTCGACGAAGCCGGGGTGCACCGCGTACGCGCCGCGGGCGGGCCGGCCGGCACGGGGATCACGGTGGCGGCGAACCCCGACGCCGCCGAATCCGATCCGGCGCGTGTGCCCCCGCAGACGATCGCGCAGGCGGTGACGGTCGCGGGGGGCGCGGTCGCCGAGGCCGCCCCGACGCCGGTCGAGACGCGCGCCGAGCGCGAGGCGCGGCAGGGCTTCTGGTGGTGGTTCCTGGCCGGCGCGCTGCTCCTGCTGGCCGCCGAGACGTTGCTGTCCAACCGCCGCGCGCCGATCGCGCGCTGAGACGGAGGCACCGATGACCCCGACGCGCGCGCCCGACGCGCCAACCCGGAACCGCCCGGCGACCGACGAGCTGCTGACGATGCTGCGGCGCGTGCGCCGACGCTGGCGTCTGCGCCTGCTCCTGCAGGGGCTCGCGATCGTCGTCGGGGCCACGCTGGTGGCGCTGCTCGCCGGCTCGTGGGCGATGGAACGACTGCGCTTCAGCGAGGGCGCGGTGCTCGGCGCGCGCGTGGTCGTCTGGCTCGCGCTGGTCGGCGCGGCCGCGCGCTGGATGCTGTTCCCGCTCGCGCGCCGGGTGAGCGACGAGCGCGTGGCGCTCTACGTCGAGGAGCACGAGCCGACGCTCGATGCGGCGCTGGTGAGCGCGCTCGAGGCGCGGCGCGCCGGCGGCGCGGAGTCGATGACGCGCGCCCTCTCGCAGCAGGCGCTGGCACGCGCGCGGGCCGTGGAGTTCGGCGCCCGCGTCGAGCGCCCGCGCCTGCGCCGCGGCGCAGCGGTGGCCGGGGTCGCGCTCGCGGCGGCGGTGGCGCTGGTCGCGCTGGGCCCGGCGTTCGTGCGCTCCGGGGCGCGGCTGGTGTTCTGGCCGTGGGGCGGCGCGGCCGCCGAGGCGGCGACGGTGCTGGCCGTGATGGTGAAGCCGGGGGACGTCACGGTCGCGCGCGGCGCCGACCTGGCGATCGAGGCCACGCTGCGCGGTTTCGCGGCCGAGGGAGCGGCGCTGCTGGTGCGGCGCGGGAGCGCGACCGCGTGGGCGCCGGTGCCGATGACCGCCGGCCGCGTCCCCAACGTCTTCGTCGCCCGCCTCTTCGACCTCGACTCGGCGGCGCAGTACGTGATCGAGGCCGACGGCGTGCGCTCCGCCGTGCACGCGATCCGCGTGGTCGACCGCGCGACGGTGCGGACGCTCGCGCTCGGGCTGCGCTACCCCGCGTACACGGGGCTGGATCCGGTAGAGGTGGAGGACGGCGGCGACGTCGCGGCGCCGCGCGGCACGCTGGTGCGCGTGCGCGCCACGCCGACGATGCCGGTGCGCGGCGGGCGGCTGGTGATCGAGGGCGCGCCGCCCGTGCCGCTGACGGTCGACGGCACGGGCGCGCTGGTGGGGACGCTGCGCGTCGACAAGCCCGGCTTCTACCGCGTGGAGCTGGAGGACGCGCAGGGGAACGTCGTCCCCGGCACGCTCGACTACGTGATCGACGTGTTGCCGGACCGCGCGCCGACGGTGACGATCGCCGAGCCGGGGCGCGACATGCAGGCCACGCGGCTGGAGGAGGTGTTCGCGTCGGTCGAGGCGGACGACGACTACGGCGTGTCGCGCGTGGAGCTGGCGTACTCGGTGAACGGCGGCCCGGAGCGCACCGTGGTGCTGCACGACGGCACGACGCGGCGCACGCCGAACGTGACCGCCGGCCACACCTTCTTCCTCGAGGAGTTCCCGCTCAAGCCGGGGGACGTGGTGTCGTACTACGCCCGCGCGCGCGACAACGACGCGGTGAGCGGGGCGCACACCGGCACCACCGACATCTACTTCCTGCGCATCCGCCCCTTCGACCGCGCTTACCGGCAGGCCGAGCAGGGCGGGGGCGGCGGAGGCGGGGAGGAGCGCGGCGAGTCGCCGAGCGCGCTCTCCGACCGGCAGCGCGAGATCGTGGCGGCGACGTTCAAGCTGACGCGCGACACGGCGGCGCAGACGGCGGCGGGCGCGCGGCAGCGGCGCGAGGACCTGGCGACGCTCGCGCTCGCGCAGGGGCGGTTGCGCGAGCAGACGGAGGCGCTGGCCGAGCGCGTGCGGCAGCGCGGGGGAGCGATCCCGGACTCCGCGGTGCAGGAGATCGCGGCCGCGCTCCCGCTGGCGGCGGCGGCGATGCGCGAGGCCGAGGAGCGGCTCGGGCGCCGGCTCCCCAACGACGCGCTCTCGCCGGAGCAGCGCGCGCTGCAGCAGCTCCAGCGCGCCGAGGCGGCGCTGCGCGACGTGCAGGTGAGCCTGGACCAGCAGGGGGGCGGCGGGGGGGGCGGGCAGCAGCAGAGCGCCGAGGAGCTGTCGGACCTGTTCGGCCTCAAGAGCGACCGCCTGCGCAACCAGTACGAGAGCGTGCAGCGCTCCGACGCGCAGCGGCAGTCGGCGCAGCGCGAGGTCGACCGCACGCTGGAGCGGCTGAAGGAGCTGGCGGCGCGGCAGCAGCGCGAGTCCGAGCGCCTGCGCCGCGAGGCCGAGGCGATGCGGCAGCGGCTCGGGCAGCAGTCGCAGCAGTCCGGTGGTGGGGGCGCGGGCGGGCAGTCGTCAGGTGGCCAGCCCGGGGGGGCGCAGGCGGACGCCAACGCGTCCGGCACCGGCGAGCAGCAGCGGCAGCTCGCGCAGGAAGCCGAGCAGCTGGCGCGCACGCTCGAGCGCCTGTCGCGCGAGACCGAGTCGCCCGAGCTGCAGCGCACCGCGCGCCAGCTGCAGGAGGCGGCGGACGCGATGCGCCGCGCCGGCGCGAACGGCGCCGAGGCCTCGGCGGCGAGCGCGGCGGCCGCGCGCGAGCGGCTGGAGGCGGCGCGGCGCGCGCTCGCCGAGGCGCGCGACGGGCGCGCGGGGGACGACGCGCAGGCGCTGCAGCGGCGCGCGGACGCGCTGGCGGAGGCGCAGCGGCGCATCGCCGAGCAGTCGCCGCGCGTGGCGGCCGGGGAGGGGCGCGGCACCTCCGCCTCGGCGGAGGTGAACGCGCGCAAGGACTCGCTGGCCGCGGGCGTGAGCGCGCTCGAGCGCGACCTGGACCGCGCGGCGCGCGAGGCCCGTGCGTCGCAACCCGACGCCGCGCGCCGGCTGCAGGAGGGGGCGAACGCGATCCGCGACACGCGCGTGCTCGACAAGGTGCGCTTCTCCAAGCAGCTGCTGCGCTCCGGGGCGCCCGACTACGTGCGCAACCTCGAGGAGCAGATCGGCGCGAACCTCGACGACGTGCGGCGGCGCGTCGCGGCGGCGGCCGGCGCGGCGCAGGCGGGTGGCGGCGCGCGTCCGGGGCAGGCGCTCGAACAGGCGCGCCAGCTCGCGCAGGGGATGTCGTCGTTCGGCGAGCGGCTGCGGCAGCGGCGCGAGGCGCAGTGGCGGCCGGGCGGGCAGGACGGAGCGGCACAAAGTGGCGCGCCCGGGCAGAACGGTCGGCCGGGGCAACAGGGCGCGCAGGGGCAGCAGCGGCAGGGCGCTCAAGGCCAGCAGGGGCAGAGCGGTCAGGGTACGCAGGGGAGGGGTGGCCAGCAGGGGCAGAACGGCCTGCAAGGGCAGAACGGCCAAGGCGGCCAACAGGGCCAGGGCCAAGGTGAAGGTCAGGGGCAGGGCGGCCAGGGACAGGGTGGCGGCCAGGGGCAGGGCAGCGGCCAGGGCCAGGGCGGCCAGAACGGCCAGGGCGGCCGCAACGCCGGCTCCTACCAGGGCGGCGGCGGCAACGGCATGGGCGGCGTCGTCGACGGCGCGCGCGGCGGGCTCTCCGCCGAGGACGTGCGCCAGTTCTCGCGCGAGGCGCGCGAGCGCCGCGCCGACGCCGAGGCGCTGCGCGGCGCGCTCGCCCAACAGGGGCTCGGCACGCGCGAGCTCGACGGGCTGATCGACCGGATGCGCACGCTCGAAGGGCGGAAGCTCTACGACGACCCGGAGGAGCTGCAGCGGCTGCAGGCCGACGTCGCCGACGGGCTCAAGGCGCTCGAGTTCGCGCTGCGCCGCCGCCTCGCCGGCGACGCGGGCGACCCGCCGCGCCAGGGCGGGAGCGGCGACGTGCCGCCCGCCTTCCGCGCGCTCGTCGACGAGTACTTCCGGTCGCTCGCCCGCGGGCGCCGGTAGCGACACTGCGTGACCCGCGGCGGCGCATCGGCGCCGCCGCGATCACGCGTCAGCGCGGCCGCGGGTCGATCGCGTCGCGCGTCACCAGCTCGGCGTACGACGCCACACCGGCCGCCTGCGCCGCCGCGAACGCGTCGAGCGACTGTAAGAGCTGCGTGCTCGTGTAGCCCGGGACCGCGAACGGGTGTGCCCCGCGGAACCCGCCGAAGTAGCTGCGGATGATGACGCTCTTCGGGTCGCGCGGCAGCGCGGCCACGGTGCGCGCGAACGCCGGGAACAGCCCGTCGCGCATCAGGTAGTCCTCGGCGTTCGACGTGTAGAGCGCCGACACGCGCTCGCCGCGTGCCGCGACCAGCCGCCCGACCGCCGCCAGCGCGTGCGCGCCGCCCAGGTTCCCGGTGACCGGGATGACCAGGTCGCGCGCCTGCAGCCCCTTCACGAACTGGAAGTCGTCCTCGCGCGCCAGGTAGTTGGTGCGCTCCCCCTCCAGGTCGCGCTCCAGCAGCAGGTCGCGCAGCGTGGGGTAGAAGGCGCGCGACGGGCGCCCGCGGCTCGTGTAGCGCAGCTCCAGCCCGTTGGCGATGAACTCCCCGTGGAAGCGGGCGAGCGTCGCCAGCTCCGCCTCGGTGAGCGCGACGCGCGTGCGGCGCGCCCCCTCCAGCGCCAGCGCGCGCGCCGCCGAGTCGCTGGCCGGCGTGACCGGCACGCTGTCGACGTAGGCGACGATCGCCTCGAGCGAGCGCCCCCGCCACGCCTCGGGGTCCGCCGGCGCCGGGCGCCCGGTGAGCAGCGCCAGGTACTCGGCGCGCGTGCGCGCGGCCGCGAACAGCGCCTTGAACAGCAGGTGCTCGATCAGGTTGTCGCGGCGCACGTCGAGCATGAAGGCGATGCTCGGCCGCACGTGCGCGATGTACGAGAAGTTCTGGTCCGGGCCGACGCCGACGTACGCGCCGCCGCGCACCCCGAGCCGGCGCAGCGCCGGCACCACGTGCAGGTACGAGCGCTCGTTCGAGATCAGGTTGTCCGAGTCGAAGTAGCCGCCCGGCTCGGAGAGCGCCGCGACCTGCGCCGCGAAGTCGACCGGGGCGGGCGCGGCGGCGCGCGCGTCGGCGGCGGGCGCCTGCCGGCACCCCGCGACGGCGGTGGCCCCGACGGCGAACGCCGCCCCGGCGAGCAGAGCGGCGAGGCGGGGCGCGACGCGGGGGGAGCGGCGGACGGCGGAGCGGGTCGGGAACACGGAGTCCTCGCGGGCGTGGGCCGACGCGCGCCGCGGCGGCGCGCCCGGTGACGGTACGGCGCGGGCGTCGCGCCGGTCAAGGCGCGCTCACCGACTTTCGTGAAGCCGCGCGACGTCCTCGGCGGTGTCGACGTCGAACGCCGCCGCCGGGAGCGGCACGCGCGCGACCGCGTCGCCGAGCGCGCGCAGCCACCCGCCGGCGCCGCGGTCGCCGCGCAGCGCCAGCAGCGCGCCGAAGTGCGCCCGCGCCACCACCGCCGGCGCCCCGACCGTCCCCGCGTACTCGGCCGCGACCAGCGACGCGCCCGCCGCGAACCGCGCCAGCAGCGCCGCGAGTTCGGCGGCGCCGACGCGCGGCTGGTCGCACGGCGCGAGCAGCGCGCCGTCCACGTCGTCGCGCGCGGCCAGCGCTCGCACCCCCGCCGCGAGCGACGACGCCATCCCCTCCGCCCACGCCTCGTGGTCGACGACGATCAGGTCGGGCAGGCCGTCGAGCGCCGCGCGCACCTCGGGCGCGCGCGCGCCGAGCACCACGACCACCGGCGAGGCCCCCGCCTCGTGCGCCAACTGCGCCGCGCGGCGCACCAGCGGCTCGCCGTCGTGCAGGACCAGCTGCTTCGGGCGCCCGAGCCGCGTCGACGCGCCGGCGGCCAACACGACGGCGCCGACGCGCGGCGGCACCGGCTCAGACGCGCGCGGCGATGGGGGCGACCGCGGCGCCGTGCAGCGGCGCGCGCCGGTCGCGCAGCGGGCCCCCCGCGCGTCCGGCCGTCACCGCCGCCACCTCGGCGACGATCGCGAGCGCGATCGCCTCGGGCCCGTCGCCGCCGAGGTCGAGCCCGACCGGGGCGTGCAGCCGCTCCCCGGCGTCGTCGGGCGCGAGGCCGCGCGCGGCCAGCTCGGCGAGGATGCGGTCGGTGCGCGCGCGCGGCCCGAGCACGCCGGCGTACGCCACGCGCGCTGCCAGCAGCGCGCCCGCGTACTCGGCGTCGCGCGCGAAGTGGTGCGACATGACCACCGCCGCGGTGCGCGGCGTGAGCGCGACCGCCTCGCCCAGCCGCGCCGGGTCGGCGCACTCGATGACGCGCGCGCCGGGGAAGCGCTCGGGGCGCGCGTGCGCGGCCGGGCGGTGGTCGACCACGGTCACGTCCCAGCCGAGCTGCACGCCCAGGCGCGCCACGGGCACCGCGTCCGGCCCGCTCCCGCAGACCACGAGGCGCACTGCCGGCACCACCACTTCGAGCGCGACCGTGACGCCGGCCGCGTCGACGACCAGTCCGCGGCGCCCGGCCGCCAGCGCCGCGTCGCGGTGCGCGTCGACGTTCCGCGCCCAGCGCTCGCGCGGTGCGTCGTCGCCGAGCAGCGCCTGCGCGCCCACCGGCGGCGCTGCCGGCGCGTCGGAAGATCCGGCCGCGCCCACCACCGTCGCCAGCACGCGCGGCGCGTCGGCGCGCAGCGCGCGGTCGAGCAGCGACGCCGCGCGCGCCGCCCCCGCCGCGTCGAGCGGCTGCAAGAGCACCTCGACCATCCCGTTGCACCCCAACCCGAGCCCCCACACCGCGTCGTCGTCGGCGCGCGCGTCGTAGGCCACCAGCTCCGCGCGCCCGGAGGCGTGCACGCGCCGCGCGTGCTGCGCCAGGTCCGACTCCAGGCAGCCGCCGCTCACCAGCCCGACGGTCGTGCCGTCGACGCGCACCAGCATGCGCGCGCCGACGCCGCCGTAGCTCGACCCCACGACGCGCACCACCGTGGCCAGCACCACGGACTCCCCCGCGTCGGCGGCCTGGCCGAGCGCGCGGACGATCGACGGCAGCGTGCTCACCGCGCCCTCACGTCCACCGCAGGTCGTGCTTGGAGAGCGGGAGCGAGCGCACGCGCTTCCCGGTCGCCTGGTAGATCGCGCCCACCAGCGCGGGGAGCGCCGGCGGAAGCGCGGGCTCGCCCAGCCCCGTCGGCGGGAAGTCGGTCTTGCGCCAGTGCACCTCGACCGGCGGCGCCTGGCGCATGCGCAGCAGCGGGAACTTGTCGAAGTTCCCTTGCACGACGCGCCCGCGCTCGATCGTGATCTCCTGCCCGAGCGCCTGCGCCAGCCCGTCGAGCACCGCCCCCTGCACCTGCGTCTCGGCGCCGCTCGGGTTGATGATCTCCGAGCCCACGTCGCCGGCCGCCCACACCTTCTCGACCGTCACCTGCCCGGCGCGCGACACGCGGGCGCGCACCACCTCGGCGAAGTAGCCGCGGTGGCTGAAGTAGAAGGCGACGCCCATCCCGGTCCCCTTCGGCAGCGTCGTCTTCCCCCACCCGGACTTCTCGGCCACCAGCTCCAGCACGCCGCGCATCCGCTCCCCGTCGAAGGCGATCGGGCGCGGGCCGTTCGGGTTCGCCGGCGGCGGGACAGGGATCGCGTCGCCGGTCAGCAGCTCCAGCCGGAACTGCAGCGGGTCCTTCCCGGCCGCCTCGGCCAGCTCGTCGAGGAAGCACTGCGTCGCGAAGGCGATCCCGTTGCTCCCCGGCGCGCGCAGCGGCCCCGTGGGGACGCCGAGCGGCATCACCGACGCGTCGCAGGCGTAGTTCGGGACGAAGCGGGCGGGGAACTCGCTCCCCGAGCGGCCCGCGCTGGCGTTGAAGCGCTCCCCCTCGCCGAACGACACGAAGTGGTCGCGCCACGCGACCAGCTTCCCGGCCGCGTCGACGCCGCCGGTGAAGTGGTGGAAGCCGGCGGGGCGCAGGAAGTCGTGGCGCATGTCGTCCTCGCGCGTCCACAGCAGCTTCACCGGGACGCCCGCCTGCTTCGCGATCCACGCCGCCTCGACCATGTAGTCGCTGTGCAGCCGCCGCCCGAAGCCGCCGCCGCCGCGCGTCAGGTGCACGGTGACGTCCGTCTCCGGGATCCCGAGCGCCTTCGCCACCAACCCGCGCCCCTGCTGCGGCGCCTGCGCCGGCGCCCACATCTCGCACTTCCCGTCGCGGACGTGCGCGGTGCAGTTCTGCGGCTCGAGCGGCGCGTGGGCGATGAAGGGATACGCGTAGTTCGCCTTCACCGTCTTCGCCGCCGACGCCAGCGCCGCGGCCACGTCGCCGTCCTTGCGCAGCGTGCGGTGCGGCGGCTCCTGCGCCAGCTCGGCGGCGCGGCGCGCGAAGCCCGCGCTGCTCTGCGTCGCCGCCGCCCCCTCGTTCCACGTCACGCGGAGCGACTTGCGCGCCTTGTTGGCCGCCCACCAGCTGTCGGCGACGATCGCCACCCCCTCGAGCGACCAGCCGTCGATCCCGCCGCCGATGTTGCTCCCCTGCGAGACGACGAAGGCGTCCCGCACGCCCGGCAGTCGCTTGACCGCGTCGACGTTGGCGCTCGCGACCTTCCCGCCGAACACGCCGCACTTCTCGAACACCGCGTACTTCATTCCCGGCACCGTCACGTCGATGCCGTAAAGCGGCTTGCCGGTGACGATCGCGCGGTTGTCGACGCCGCGCACCCGCGTGCCGACCAGGCGGAAGCTCTTGGGGTCCTTGAGCGGCACCTTGTCCAGCGCCGGCGCCGGCACCGCGGCGGCCTTCTCCACGAGCGCGCCGTACGCCAGCTGGCGCCCGCTCGCGCGGTGGTGCGCGACCCCGGCCGACGTCTCGACCTCCGACTCCGGCACCCCCCACGTCTGCGCGGCGGCGGTGACGAGCATCGCGCGTGCGGCCGCGCCGACGCGGCGCATCGGCATGAAGTGCGTCGGCGTCGCCGTGCTCCCGCCGGCGAACTGGCCACTGTACTTGGTCGTGTCGAGCCCCGCCTGCTCCACCTTCACGCTGCGCCAGTCGACGTCCAGCTCCTCGGCGATGAGCATCGGGAGCATCGTCTTGACGCCCTGCCCGACCTCGGGGTTCTGCGCCACGATCGTCACCGCGCCGTCGGCGGCGATGCGGATCCAGGCGTTGGGCGCGAAGTCGGCGAGTGCGGCGCCCGCGCCGCCCGCCGGCGTTGCCATCGCCTCCGCCGCCCCGCCGAGCGGGTCGAGCCAGGTGCCGAGCAGCATCCCGCCGCCGGCGAGGGCGGTGACGCGGAGGAAGTCGCGGCGGTTGACGCCCGTCTCGCGGAGGGTCTCGGTAGGAGTCATGGCTCGCGTCCTCAGCGCTCGGAGGAGGAGGCGGCGCGCGTGCGGCCGGCGCGCGTCTCGCGCTGCAGCTCGGCGGCGCGGTGGATCGCCTGGCGGATGCGCAGGTAGGTCGCACAGCGGCACAGGTTCCCGCTCATCGCCGCGTCGATGTCGGCGTCGCTCGGCGTCGCGTCGCGCGCCAGCAGCCCGGCCGCCGACATGAGCTGCCCCGCCTGGCAGTAGCCGCACTGCGGCACGTCCAGCTCCTCCCAGGCGCGCTGCACGGCGTGCGTCCCCTCGGCCGAGAGCCCCTCGACCGTGGTCACGTTCATCCCCTGCACCGCGGAGGCGGGGAGCACGCACGAGCGCGTCGGCGTCCCCCCGAGGTGCACCGTGCAGGCGCCGCACTGCGCCGCCCCGCACCCGAACTTGGTGCCCTTGAGATCGAGCTCGTCGCGCAGCACCCAGAGCAGGGGCATGTCCGCGGGCACGTCCACGGTGCGGGACTGCCCGTTGACCTTGAACGAGACCTTCATGGGGAAACCTCGGGGAACGTCGTGGCGGGTGTGGGGCGGCGCCTCGCAATGTGTCCGGCGCGCGGGCGACCGTCCAGCGCGGCGGGGGCCGGGCGCGCCGCCGGCGGGTCAGGACGGCGTCAGGGGCGGTCCGACGCCCGCGGGAGCGTCAGCTCGAACGCCGCGCCCTCCCCGACGGCGCTCCGCACCGTCAGCTCGCCCCCCATCGCGCGCGCCAGCGAGCGGCTGATCGCCAGCCCGAGCCCGGTCCCGTCGTGCGACCGCGTCAGCCCCGACTCCACCTGCACGAAGGGCTCGAAGACGCGCTCTTGCTGCTCGGCCGGGATCCCGCGCCCCGTGTCGCGCACCGTCAGGGCGACGACGTCCGCGCGCAGCTCGCACGAGAGTGTCACCGACCCGCCGGGCTCCGTGAACTTGACCGCGTTCGACAGCAGGTTGAGCAGGATCTGCACGACGCGGTCGCGGTCCGCGCGCACCACCGCCGGCGGGCCGTCCGCCGGCGCCTCGACGCGGTACGCGAGCCCGCGCGCCTGCAGCTGCGGCTCCGTCAGCACGCCCACCTCGGCGACGACCTCGGCGACCGCCACGTCGGCGGACGTCAGCCGCACCTGCCCGGCGTCCAGCCGCGCGAAGGAGAGCACGTCGTTCACCAGCGCCAGCAGCCGGAGCTGGCTGCGCCGGATGCGCTCCAGCGCCTCGCGCTGCGCGTCCGCCACCGGGCCGTGGATCCCGAGCAGCAGCAGGTCCGCGTAGCCCATCGCCGCGTTGATCGGCGTGCGCAGCTCGTGCGACATCACCGCCAGGAACTCGCCCTTGGCGCGGTTCGCGCCCTCCGCCTCGGCGCGCGCCGCCCGCTCCGCCTCGTACAGCCGCGTCACCTCGCGCATGTCCTGCACGTTGGCGATCCGGTGCCGCGGCGTCCCGTCCGGGTGGCGGAGCGTCGTCAGCTCCACGCGCACGGGCAGCGTGGTCCCGTCGCGCCGCCGGCACAGCGTGTCGAACGTGTGCGTCCCCTGCGCCTGGCTGGCGCGCACCGCCCGCACGAAGTCGTCGCGCCGCTCGGGCGGGTAGATCGCGGCCACCGGCATCCCCTGCATCTCGCCGGGCGCGTAGCCGAGCATGCGGGCCAGCGCCGGGTTCACCGTCACGAAGCGGTCGGTGCGCGCGTCGGAGACGCTCAGCCCGTGCGTGGTGTGCGCGACCAGCTCCGCCCAGCGCTGCAGCTCGGAGGTGCGGCGCCGCGCCTCGGTGACGTCGCGCGTCAGGCTGAGGATCCCGCCCGGGATCGGGAGCACGCGCGTCTCGAAGTGCCGCCCGTCCGCCGACTCGTCGGCCGACACCTCGAACGCGTACGGGCGCCGCTCGCGCGCGGCCCGGCGCGCGGCGCGGTACTCGGGGCGCTCGAGCAGGGCGGGGAACTCGTCCCACAGGCAGCGCCCCACGAGCGCGTCCGGGTCGCGCCGCAGTCCGCGCACCCACGCCTGCGCGGCCGGGTTCAGGTACAGCCAGCACCACTCGGCGTCGAACACGTGCGCCAGGTCGGGGAGCCCGTCGACCACGGCCCGCACGACCGCCGCCGGGCCGCCGCCCGCGACGTCGGGTTCCGCCGGCGGCGCGACGCTGGGCGCCGGCGGGGCGAGCGCCGGCTCGGGCGGGAGCGGGTGAGCCATGCGGAGCGGTGGTGTGCGTGGGGCGCTGCGTCAGCGGCCGGACGGGGCGGGCCACGGCCGCGCACGCCGTACAGGCGGCGGGAGAAGATACGCCGTGACCGCCCGCGCGACACCGCGTCCGTTGGAAAGGAGGCGCCACCGGCGCCTCTCACGCCTCCGGGTCCGGCGCTAGCTTTTGCCGCGGCGTCCGCCACAGCCGCTCAACCCGCTCCCGCCCCGCATGACCGCTGCCCGTGACGTGGGCTTTGCCGCGCCTCGCCGCTCGGCGTCGCTGGAGTGGCGACTCCCCCGGCAGATGGCCGGGGTGCTGGCGCTGGTGCTCGTCGCCACCGTGGGCCTAGCCTACGCCACGCTCGCCCGCGACGCGCTCGCCACCCAGCAGGACCGGCTCGACCGGAGCGCGTCGCAGATCGCCGCCGTTGCCGGCAACTCGGTCCGCGCCGGCCGCGCGCGCTACCTGGACGCGGCGCGCGACACCGCGCTGCGACGCGCGCTGCGCGAGGCGGCCCGCGCCCCGGGTTCGGCGGCGCTCGACGCGTCGGCTCTGGCGGCGCTGCGCCGCCTCTCGACGCCCGCCGACTCGGGGATGCCGACGGAGCTGTGGACCGCCGACGGGCGCCGGCTCGCCTTCCTCGGGCGCGACGTGCGGACGACCGTGGCCCCGCGCGCGGCGTCCGATGCGTCCGAAGCGCCGGTGCCCGTCCCCGGCCGCGGGCTGCGGCCGCTCGCGCCGGGCGACTCGCTGGGCTTCGGCTGGCTGTACGCCGAGGGGGAGCGGACGCGCTTCTGGCTGGTGGCGCCCGTGTTCGACGACGCGGCGCGTCCGCTGGGCTACATCGTCCAGCAGCGCCGCGTCGGCGGCAACCCGCAAACCGACCGCACCCTGCGCGAGCTCGCGGGGACGGCCGTCGCCGGGTACTACCGCAACCCCGACGGCGCGTTCTGGAGCTCGCTCTCGGGGCGCCCCGCGGAGGCGCCCGCGCGGGCCGCCGACGGCCGGTGGTCGCGCCCCGACGCGGGGCCGCTGCTCCACGCCGAGGCGCCCGTCGCCGGCACGCCGCTCACCCTCGTCTTCGAGGTGCCGCGGCGCCAGGTGCTCGAGCCCGCGCGCCGCGCCGCGCTCTCGCTCTCCGCCATCGGCGTCGCGCTGCTCGCCGTCGGCACCGCGCTGTCGTGGGGCGTGAGCCGCCGCATCACCGCGCCGCTGCGGGCGCTCACCCGGGCCGCCGAGTCGCTCGGCCGGGGCGACCTGAACGCCCGCGCGCCCGTCGTCGGCGACGACGAGGTGGCGCGTCTCGCCGCCGCCTTCAACGGGATGGCGCACGACGTCGCGACGTCCCGCGCGGCGCTCGAGGCGCAGTCGGAAGCCGCCGACGCCGCGAACCGCGCGAAGAGCGACTTCCTCGCGGTGATGAGCCACGAGTTGCGCACGCCGCTCAACGCCATCGGCGGCTACGCCGAGCTGATGGCGATGGGGATCCGCGGCCCGCTCACCGACGCGCAGGCGCGCGACCTGGAGCGCATCCGCGTCAGCCAGCAGCACCTGCTCGGCCTCGTGAGCGCGGTGCTCGACATGAACCGGATCGAACGGCGCCAGCTGGCGTACGACCTCGTGCCGGTGGCGCTCGGCCCCTTCCTCGCCGGGCTGGACGCGCTGGTGGCGCCGCAGGCGGCGGCCAAGGCGCTGCACCTGGTGTGCGCCGCCTCGCCGTCGTCGGTCGCCGCGCTCGCGGACCGCGAGAAGCTGCGCCAGATCGTGCTCAACCTGCTGTCGAACGCGATCCGCTTCACTCCCGCGGGCGGCACCATCACGCTCGACGCGGCGCCGGGCGTCGGCGACACGGTCGAGGTGCGCGTGCGCGACACCGGGGTCGGGATCCCCGAGGCGCGGCAGGCGCAGATCTTCGAGCCGTTCGTGCAGCTCGACCGGTCGCTCACGCAGAGCCGCGACGGCATCGGCCTCGGGCTCGCGATCAGCCGCGACCTGGCGCGCGGGATGGGCGGCGACCTCACCGTCTGCAGCCGGCCGGGCGAGGGCGCGACCTTCACCGTGACGCTGCCGCGCGCCGCCGCGCCGGCGCCGAACGAGCCGTACCTCTCGGGCGAGATGGCCGCGATACCCGGCACCTAGCCGTTCGCGCCTGACGGCCGGCGCCGCGCTAAGCGGCCGCGCGCCGGACGGCGCGGCGCGTCGCCGTCGCAGCGCCGCCCGCGAGAAGCACCGCCGTCAGCACGGTGGCCAGCGGGGTCGTGCCGTCGGGGCCGGCGGGCTGAACGGGGACGACGGCCGCCGTCGCCGGCGTCGAGGTCAGGATCGGTACGGCCGCGGGCACGGCGGCCATCGTTCGGGCGACTGGCGCGGCCTCGCGCTCCTGCCGCGCCGCCACGTACTCCCGGTAGGCTGCCGGGAACACCGCCACGTGGTAGTGGGGCGGCCGGTACTCGCGCGTCACGTCGAGGACCCCCTCCTTCTCGAGCGCCAGCAGCGCCCCCTCCAGCCACCTGCGCGCGGCCGGTTCGGCGGGGACGCGCAGGTCGAGCGCCATCCCGGCCGGGTGCACCGACAGCCGGTGCGCGTTCGACGGCTGCTCGGCGGTCGGCCGCACCAGGCTGGTCACGACCATCGGCCGTCCGGTGGCCGCGTGGTACTGCGCCCCCAGCCGTTCGACCAGCAGCCGGACCTCGGGCTGCGCGTACGGGTGCACGTACGACAGGAGCCTGACGTGCGCCGAGTTCTCCACACGCTCGAGCTTGCCGTCGCCGACGAGCGCCTGCAGGTGGGCGGTCGTCCGGACGAAGGCGAACTGCTCGGTGCGGGCGACCTCGTTCTGCCGAACCATCGACGCCAACGACCCCCCGAGTGCTCCCGCCCTGGTCGTCGGGACGGCGGCGGCGGTGGCGGGCGCGAGGGCGGCGAGCAGCAGCACGAGGCCGGGGCGCAGGGCAGGCGTCATGGCGTCTCCGGGAGCGAGGCGTCAGGGGTGGTCCGGCGCACACGGGGGCGTGACCGGAATCACATGTTTCTAACCCGCGCGGCGCCCCGGGTTCCGGATCGGGAGGGCCCGAACGCACGAATCCCCGGCGCCGTCGCGGATGGCGACGAGGCCGGGGATGCGGTGGTAGTCGGGGCGACTGGATTTGAACCAGCGACCTCCTGCTCCCGAAGCAGGCGCTCTACCGGGCTAAGCTACGCCCCGAAACGCGTGTCGTAGTCGACCGCGGTGAGCCGGGCAACTTAGGCGGGCACAGGAGGTTGTGCAAGTACGCGAAGGGGGAACGGCGCCGCTCGATAGATGCTTGAACGCTCTCCGATGCGACCCGGTGGCCGTTGGGAAGCTCTGTAGCGTGCAGTGCGCCGGCGGTGGCAGTTCGCGCACCGCACTTCGCACTTCTCGACCTCCGCGATCAACCGTGCCAGCGAGACGGCGCGCTGCACCAGCTCGGCGACGGCCGCCTCCTTGACGCCGGTGACGTGGTCGAACTCCAACACGACAGGATCGGCCTCGCCACAGTCCAAGCATGGGCGCGTCTGGAAGTGGGTCTCCACCCACGCCCGGAGCTTCCGGCGCTGCGTGAGGCGCACCCGCTGCGTCCGCGCCCGCTCCTCGGGGCAGGCGCGGGAGACCCGCTGGATCTCACGCAGGCACTCTCGGCACTGTGCCTGAAGGCCGTCGGGCCGAGCGCGATTGGGCCCGAACTCGGCGCCGGAGCGGCGACAGACCGGACACACCTTTCCGCTGCCGTGCTCGCCCATCGTCTCGTACACCTCGCGACACCAAAGGCTCGCCCCGGAGGGGCGAGCCTTTGTAGACCTCATTGGTGCTTCGCGGTCTGATAACGCGCCCGTCAGGACTCGAACCTGAAACCTCTTGATCCGTAGTCAAGTGCTCTATCCAATTGAGCTACGGGCGCATGGAGCCCCGAACAAATAGCCGTTCGGGTGGGGAGCGTCAAGGCGAGCAAAGCCCGTCCCGAACGCGTCCGATGGGCCGTACAAGACTCGAACTTGTGACCTCCACGATGTCAACGTGGCGCTCTAACCAACTGAGCTAACGGCCCGGATTGTCAAAAGAGCGGGAAACGGGACTCGAACCCGCGACCCCAACCTTGGCAAGGTTGTGCTCTACCAACTGAGCTATTCCCGCGTCGTGCCGCCGCGCCGCCGGAGAATCGAAAGGGCCTTGGAGACCAAGGCCCAGGCGAACGGGCGACTCTGGTGCCGCCGGCGCCTCCCCGGGGCCGCGGGAGCCGCGGGCGGGTGACTGCTGACGCCGTGCCGGGTATGGAGGCGAGGGGAATCGAACCCCTGACCTCTTGAATGCCATTCAAGCGCTCTCCCAACTGAGCTACGCCCCCGGCGTTCCGAGCCGTGTGCGCCGTGCGTTTCCGCGGCGACGCCTCGTCCCAGGAACGAAGCATCGTAGTCGCGTGTATGTGGCGTGTCAAGCGACGCGGCGGTGTTTCGAGGCTGGCGCGATGGGTCAGGGCCAGTATTTTGCAGCGCCCGTCGGGACCAAGTCGTAACGGTCGTGTCGGCCATTCGTCACCCGCGGTCGGCCCCGACGAACACGCCGTCGTACACGCTGTCGAACACCGATGGAGCGGACGAGCGCGCGCGCGCGAACGGGGCTGCGGCCCCGTCGCGACGGCCGACGCGACGCCGTGGCATTCGGTGCGCAGGGCCGCTGCCCCCTTTCCGGGTTCGGTTCTCCGTCGCGGCGCGCCCCCTGCGGGCGCGACGCCCCGATCCTCTCTTCCACACGCGTACGCGTCCTCAGGATACGCACGATGACTGACGTCAAGCGGAAGCGCCGCCGCGCCGCTGCCCCCGCCGGCATCGCCCCGAGCGAGCCCGAGCGGGACATCCTCGATCAGTACCTCTACGAGGTCAGCACCTATCCCCTGCTCAAGGGGGACGAGGAGATCCAGCTCGCGCGCAAGATCCGCAACGGCGACCAGGACGCCCTCCAAGAGCTCGTCAAGCGCAACCTGCGCTTCGTCATCTCGGTCGCCAAGAAGTACCAGAACCGCGGCCTCCCCCTCATCGACCTGATCGGTGAGGGGAACGTCGGCCTGCTCACCGCCGCCCGGAAGTTCGATCCCGACCAGGGCGTCAAGTTCATCTCCTACGCCGTCTGGTGGATCCGCCAGGCGATCCTCTCCTCGCTCGCCCGCCAGGGGCGCACGGTCCGCGTGCCGCTCAACCGCACCGCCGACCTGTCGCGCATCATCAAGGCGAGCGAGATCCTCCGCCAGAAGCTCCGCCGCGAGCCCTCGCCGGAGGAGCTGGCCCAGCTCACCGGGCTCTCCGTCGACGTCGTCCAGTCGCTCGCCGCCCTCAACACCGGCGACGTCCGCCTCGACGCCCCGATGGACCCCGAGGGGGACCGCTCGCTCATCGAGCGCTTCGTCGCCGACGAGATGCCCGACACCGAGGAGGAGGCGATGAACCGCTTCCTCACCGACGAGATCGAGACGGCGCTCAACACCCTCCCCCCGCGCGACGCCAAGGTCCTCCGCCTCTACTTCGGGCTCGAGGGCGGGCGCGAGCACACCCTCGAGGAGATCGGCTCGATGCTCGGCGTCACCCGCGAGCGCGTCCGCCAGCTCCGCGACCGGGCGCTCAAGCGCCTGCGCGAGGGGGACGTCGGGCGGGCCCTCGGCTCCTTCGCGGCGTAAGGCTCCCCGCGCCGGGGGCGGCGGACGGCGGGCTGCGGATCTCTTCCGCGGCCCGCCTTTCGTTTCCGCCCGGCCGGGCCCCGTGGTAAGTTCCGCCCCGTGATCCAGCTCAAGAACGTCCACAAAGCGTTCGGCCCGAAGAAGGTGCTCCAGGGCTTCACGCTCGACGTGCCCGACGGCGAGACGATGGTCATCATCGGCTACTCGGGCACGGGGAAGAGCGTGGCCATCAAGCACATCGTCGGGCTCCTCGACCCCGACCAGGGCGAGGTGTGGGTCGACGGGCTGCGCGTCGACGAGCTCCCGCGCCGCGACCTGTACGCGCTGCGCGGGCGCATCGGCTACGTCTTCCAGTTCGCCGCCCTCTTCGACTCGCTCACCATCGGCGAGAACGTCGCCATGGGGCTGCGCAAGCAGGGGGCGCTCTCCGAGAGCGAGATCCGCGACCGCGTGCGCGAATCGCTCGCGCTGGTCGACCTCCCGGGCGTCGAGGGGCGCTTCCCCGCCGAACTCTCGGGCGGGATGCGCAAGCGCGTCGGGATCGCGCGCTCGATCGCGCTCCGCCCCAAGTACATCCTCTACGACGAGCCCACCACCGGGCTCGACCCCGTGACCAGCGCGGTCATCGACCGCCTGATGGTCCGCATGCGCGAGAAGCTCGGCGTCACCGGCGTCGTGATCACGCACGACATGCGCAGCGCCTACACGGTCGGGACGCGCATCGCGATGCTCTACGAGGGGCGGGTGCGCTGGGAGGGGACGATCGACGAGATCCGCGAGACGTCGGACCCGATCGTCCGCCAGTTCGTCGAGGGGCGCGCCGAGGTCGAGGGGGGGCACACCGACGAGTTCCGGGCCGTGCGCCGCCCCGACGCCGAGGACGACGACCGGGACGACCGGGGGGCCGCGGCGTGAGCGCCCGCGGGAGCGACCGCGGGGGCGGCCGCGCGCGCGAGGAGGTGTCGGCGGGGGGCGTGGTCTTCCGCTACGCCACCGCGCCGGGGGGCGGCTGCCGTCCGGTCTTCCTCCTGATCCGCGACAGCTACCAGAACTGGGGCTTCCCGAAGGGGCACCTCGAGGAAGGGGAGGGGCCCGAGTGCGCCGCGCTGCGCGAGGTCTCCGAGGAGACGGGGCTCGCCGAGCTGGCCGTCGCCGGGGCGATCGAGACCATCGATTGGTACTTCCGCTTCCGCGGACGGCTGATCCACAAGGTCTGCCACTTCTACCTCATGCGGACGCACCGGGCCTCGACCTGCCCGCAGCGCTCGGAGGGGATCACCGCCTGCCGGTGGGTCCCGTTCGAGGAGGCGGTGGCGCTGGTCTCGTATTCCAACGCCCGCGAGGTGCTGCGTCGCGCCCACGCGATGGTGTGCACCTTCGACGCGCCGCCTCCGCCCCCCCCTCAGCCGCCGCCGGCGCGCCGCCGCGTGCGCCGCGGGCGGCGCCGTCCCGGCCTGCGTCCGGGAAACCCCGACGCCGGCCCGCCGCGCTAGCGCCCGTCTCCTTACAGACCGGGGCGTCGGGGTGGGCTACGTTGTCTTTGGCTCGGACTTGTGATTATTTTCACAAGCTGCCCCCGACCCGAACCACTGCCGCCGCGCTGCGCGGCTTTTCCCTTCCTCCGCCATGGCTAGCGACACGACCCTCCGTCCCGGTGAGATCAAGGACATCCTCCTCCGCGAGATCGAGGCGGCCGACCTGCAGGCCCTCGACGTCGAGGAGGTGGGGACGGTCCTCGAGGTGAGGGACGGGATCGCGCGCGTCTACGGGCTCCAGCAGGCGATGGCCGGCGAGATGCTCGAGTTCACCGCCTCGGAGACCGGGCAGGTCGTCACCGGGCTGGCGCTGAACCTCGAGGAGGACAACATCGGCGCCGTCATCCTCGGGGACTACCTGGGGCTGAAGGAGGGCGACGACGTTCGCCGCACCTCGCGCGTGCTCGAGGTCCCGGTCGGCCCGGCGCTCGTCGGCCGCGTCGTCGACCCGCTCGGCCGCCCGATCGACGGCGGGCCGGAGCTGCGCGCGACCACCACGCGCAAGGTCGAGAGCCCGGCGCCCGGCATCATCGTGCGCCAGCCGGTGAAGGAGCCGCTGCAGACCGGCATCAAGGCCATCGACTCGATGATCCCGATCGGCCGCGGGCAGCGCGAGCTGATCATCGGCGACCGCGGCACCGGCAAGACGGCGATCGCGATCGACACGATCATCAACCAGAAGGGGCAGGGCGTCGTCTGCGTCTACGTCGCGATCGGGCAGAAGGCCTCGACGATCGCGGGCGTGGTGCAGCGCCTCAAGGACGCCGGCGCGATGGAGTACACCATCGTCGTCGCCGCCTCGGCCTCGGACCCGGCGCCGATGCAGTACATCGCCCCCTACTCGGGCGCGGCGATGGCCGAGTACTTCATGTACAACGAGGGGCGCCCGACGCTCTGCGTGTACGACGACCTGACCAAGCAGGCCGCCGCGTACCGCCAGATCTCGCTCGTGCTGCGCCGCCCGCCGGGGCGCGAGGCCTACCCGGGCGACGTGTTCTACCTGCACTCGCGCCTCCTCGAGCGCGCGGCCAAGCTGCGCGAGGACGACGGGATCGTCGACGGGAAGACGATCCTCAAGCCGGGCGGCTCGCTGACCGCGCTGCCGATCATCGAGACGCAGGCCGGCGACGTGTCGGCGTACATCCCGACGAACGTCATCTCGATCACCGACGGGCAGATCTTCCTCGAGTCCGACCTGTTCAACGCCGGCGTCCGCCCGGCCGTGAACGTCGGCATCTCGGTGAGCCGCGTCGGCGGCTCGGCGCAGACCAAGGCGATGAAGGGCGTCGCCGGCCGCCTGCGCCTCGACCTGGCGCAGTACCGCGAGCTGGAGGCGTTCGCCGCCTTCGCCTCGGACCTCGACGCCGCCACCCGCCGCCAGCTCGACCGCGGCGCCCGCACCGTCGAGATCCTCAAGCAGCCGCAGTACTCGCCGCTCGGCGTCGAGGAGCAGGTCATGGTCATCTACGCCGTGACCAACGGGCACCTCGACCAGTTCCCGGTGAACCGGATCCGCGAGTGGGAGCGCGGCTTCCTCGACTACGTGCGGACGCAGTACCCGCAGGTCGGCGACGGCATCCGCACCTCGAAGGCGATCGGCAAGGACGTGGAGCCGGACCTCAAGCGCGCCATCGAGTCGTACAACCAGCTCTTCGGCGCGGCCAAGTAACCAGCCATGGCCAAGGGTCGCGAGCTCAAGGGTCGCATCAAGTCCGTCGAGAACACGCGCAAGATCACGCGCACGATGGAGATGGTGGCGACCTCCAAGATGAAGCGCGCGCAGGACCGCGTGGTGGCCGCCCGCCCCTACGCGAACGCCCTCGGGGAGGTGCTGTCGCGCCTCTACTCCCCCGAGCTGGCGGAGCGCTTCCCGCTGCTGCGCCAGCCGGCGCGGCAGCGCCGCGTCGCGGTGCTCCTGCTGACGTCGAACCGCGGCCTGGCCGGCGCCTTCAACGCGAACCTCATCAAGGAGGCGCGCGCGCGCGTCGCCGAGCTCGAGGCGCGCGGCGCGCGGGTCGACCTGCACGTGGTCGGCCGCAAGGGGATCGGCTTCTTCCGCTACGTCAACCGCGCGCTGCTCACGGCGCGCACCGACATCACCGACCGCCCGACCGCCGACGACGCGGCCTCGCTGGTCGACGGGCTGATGGCGGACTTCGTCGCCGGGACGCTCGACGGCGTCTACGTGGTGTACGCGCAGTTCCGCAGCGCGCTCTCCACGCCGCCGACCACGGTGCAGGTGCTCCCCGTGCAGCCGCCGCCGCGGGGCGAAGGCACGGGTGCTCGCGAAGCGGGCGGTCAGCGCGACTACCTGCTCTACCCGTCGGCCGAGGCGCTGCTCACCGAGCTGCTCCCGTCCTACGTGCGCAACAGCGTCTACCGCGCGCTCGCCGAGACCGCCGCCGCCGAGCAGGGCGCGCGCCGCACGGCGATGAAGAGCGCGACCGACAACGCGAGCGAGATGCTCAACCTGCTGAAGCGCACCTACAACCGCGCCCGCCAGGCCCAGATCACGCAGGAGATCGCGGAGATCGTCGGCGGCGCGGCGGCCCTCTAAGGCCCTTCAAACCACACCGGCTTCCCCCATGGCTACCGCCGTCGCCACCAAGAACATCGGCAAGGTCGTGCAGGTCATCGGCCCGGTCCTCGACGTCGAGTTCGAGGCCGAGCACCTGCCCGAGATCTACAACGCGCTCAGCATCGACGCCGTCGCGCCCGACGGCTCGCGCGTGACCGTCGTCGCCGAGGTGCAGCAGCACGTCGGGCGCAACACGGTGCGCGCGGTCGCCATGTCGAGCACCGACGCTGTGGTGCGCGGGATGGACGTCGTCGACACCGGCGCCGCGATCTCGGTGCCGGTCGGCGCCCCCGCGCTCGGCCGCATCCTGAACGTGCTCGGCGAGCCGGTGGACAACGGCGCGCCGATCCCGGCGACGGCCGAGCGCTGGCCGATCCACCGCGGGTCGCCGGAGTTCGTGGCGCTCGAGCCGAAGACGGAGGTGTTCGAGACGGGGATCAAGGTCATCGACCTGATCGCCCCGTTCGTGAAGGGCGGGAAGATCGGCCTCTTCGGCGGCGCCGGCGTCGGCAAGACGGTCGTCATCCAGGAGCTGATCAACAACGTCGCCAAGGGGCACGGCGGGAAGTCGGTGTTCTGCGGCGTGGGCGAGCGCACGCGCGAGGGGAACGACCTGTACCTGGAGTTCCAGGAGGCGGGGATCCTCGACAAGGTGGCGCTCATCTACGGGCAGATGAACGAGCCGCCGGGGGCGCGTCTGCGCGTCGGCCTCGCCGGCCTCACGGTCGCCGAGTACTTCCGCGACCAGGAGAACGCGGACGTGCTCGTGTTCATCGACAACATCTTCCGCTTCACGCAGGCGGGCTCCGAGGTGTCGGCGCTCCTCGGCCGCATGCCGAGCGCGGTGGGCTACCAGCCGACGCTGGCCACCGAGATGGGCGAGCTGCAGGAGCGCATCACCTCGACGCGCAACGGGTCGATCACCTCGGTGCAGGCCATCTACGTTCCCGCGGACGATCTCACCGACCCGGCGCCGGCGACCGCCTTCGCCCACCTGGACGCCACGGTGGTGCTCAACCGCAAGATCACGGAGCTCGGGATCTACCCGGCCGTCGACCCGCTCGACTCGACGAGCCGCATCCTCGACGCCCAGTACCTGGGCGAGCGCCACTACCGGGTGGCCACCGAGGTGCAGCGCATCCTGCAGCGCTACAAGGAGCTGCAGGACATCATCGCGATCCTGGGGATGGACGAGCTGTCGGAGGACGACAAGCGCATCGTGGCGCGCGCGCGCCGCATCCAGCGCTTCATGTCGCAGCCGTTCCACGTCGCCGAGCAGTTCACGGGCATCCCGGGCAAGTACGTGAAGCTCGAGGAGACGATCTCCTCGTTCGAGCGGCTGACGCAGGGCGAGTTCGACCACCTGCCGGAGCAGGCGTTCTTCATGGCGGGGGGCGTGGAGGACGTGATCGCCAACGCCGAAAAGCTCAAGGGCTGAGGGCGGCCGTGCTCAGGGTCTCGGTCATTTCGCCGGAGCGCACCCTCTTCGAGGGGGAGGTCGAGTCGCTCGTGGCGCCGGCGTTCGACGGCGAGGTGGGGATCCTCGGCGGCCACGCGCCGATGATGACGCTCTTGGGGCGCGGGGAGCTGCGCCTGGGGGCGGGGGCGGAGGCGCGCCGGTTCGCGGTGGCGGGCGGGTTCCTGCAGGTGGTGGACGATCAGGTGCGGGTGGTGACCGAGCAGGCGAGCGAGGTCGGCGGCGTGCGCTGACGGTCCTCAGTTCCACCGCCCCGCAAGGGGCGAACAATCCGACGGGCCCGGCTGGGGAATGCTCCCCAGCCGGGCCCGTCGGCTGTTGCGCGGTAGGCGTGGGCCGCTTCGGGTACCCCTCCCCGGGGGGCTTAGCACCTTTTTGTTATCTGTTTTGTGTGACGAACGGCGCAACGGGTGGGTCAGCCCGTCCGTAGCGAGGGCTGACCCGTAGCGAGTGGCGCAGGTCCTGGCGCGCTCGGAACCGTCCGTGTTGTCCCGCCGCCGGCCCATCCGGGGGCGTTCACACCGCCACGCCTGCTCCCGGCCCGGGAGCCGGCGCATGGCGCATTCCGCCGGCCGGGCTCCCGGCCGCGCACCGCTCTGATCGGGGTGTACGGAGGATGGAGACATGATGCGTGGGATCAGGTGGGGGACCGTGCTGTTGGTGGGGGCGCTGGTCGCCCCCGCGGTGGCGCCGGCCGTGGTACTGGCCCAGACGTCGACGGGCGTCATCGGGGGCCGCGTCACCGACCAGGGGACCGGGCAGCCGGTGCAGGCCGTGCAGGTGCAGGTGGTCGGCACCTCGCTCGGGGCGCTGACGAACGAGCGCGGCGAGTTCTCCGTCCGCGGCGTGCGCGCCGGGACCGTGACCGTCCGCGCCCTCCGGATCGGTTACAGCGAGGTCACGCGGTCGGTGACGGTGGTCGGCGGGCAGACAGCGACCGCGAACTTCGCGCTCCCGCGCCTAGCCCTGACGCTGACCCCGATCGTGGCCACCGCCACCGGCGAGCAGCGCCGGCTGGAGGTGCCCAACCAGATCGCGCAGGTCGACGCGACGAAGGCGATCGAGTCTGCCCAAGTCAGCACGGTCAGCGACCTGCTGACCGCCAAAGCCGCCGGCGTGCAGCTCCTCCCGGGCTCCGGCGTCGGCGCCGCGAGCCGCATTCGCATCCGCGGACAGGCAACCCTGTCGCTGAACAACGACCCCATCATCATCATGGACGGGGTCCGCATCAACAGCAGCGACCAGGGGCTCGGGACAGGGGGGGCGCCGTCGAGCCGTCTCAACGACATCAACCCCGAGGACATCGAGACGATCGACATCCTCAAGGGGCCGGCCGCCTCGGCCACTTACGGCACCGACGCAGCGACTGGCGTGGTCGTGATCACGACGAAGCGGGGCCGCGCGGGTGCGGCGCGCTGGAACGCGTACACCGAGCAGGGGCTCACGCAGGACAAGAACAGCTACCCGCTCGCGTACACGGCGTGGGGGAAGCTGGCCAACCAGACGAACGCCGCCAACAACGGGCGTGCCGCCGACTGCACGATCCTGACGATCGCCGCGCAGACCTGCGTCGTCGACTCGATCACTACGTTCAACCTGTGGAACGACCCGCGCGCCACGCCCCTCAAGGACGGCCGGCGGCAGCAGTACGGGCTGAACCTGCGCGGCGGGGCCGAGGCCGTGACCTACTTCGCGTCGCTCGAGACCGAGCGGACGACTGGCGTCCTCACGGTCCCACAGTTCGACCGTGAGCGGCTGCTGCGCCAGGGTGCGCAGCTGCGTGGCGAGTGGCTCGACCCGAACACGCTGCGCGGGAGTTCGCTGCGCGCGAACCTCGACATCCGGGCTGGACAGAACCTGCAGATCCCGATCAGCAGCTTCTTCCGCGACAGCCGGCTGCGCCAGCCGCAGGACGGCAACAACACTACCGGCCTGGGTTCACACGCGTTCGGAGGCTTCGGCACGCGCGTGCGTACGCTCACGCCCGGGGGGACCGACTCCCTCTACGGGTACCGGCAGTTCACCCCGGGCGACATCTTCCAGGAGGTCAGTACGCAGGACGTGCAGCGCTACGTCGGCTCGATCTCGCCGGTGTGGAACGCGGCATCGTGGCTGCAGGTCCGCGGCAACGCGGGGCTCGACTACTCGGGGCAGACGCTGGACAACTACTGCCTGCGCGACGAGTGCCCGAACTTCGGGCAGAACCGACTCGGTTTCCGGTCGCAGACCCGCTCGCGCTTCTTCCAATACACGGCGGACGCGAACGCGCAGCTGAACTTCCGCCCGTTCTCGTGGCTGGCGACCCGCACCACTCCGGGGATCCAGTTCATCCACCGGCTGGATGACTCGACGGTCGCGTCGGGCTCGCAGCTGCCGCCCGGCGGGCGGACGATCACCCAGGGCTCGGTCCCCGGCTCCGCCGAGGGCACGAGCGTCTCCAAGACCGCCGGCGTCTTCGTCGAGCAGAACCTGCAGTTCTACGACCGGCTCGACATCGTCGGCTCGGTGCGCGGCGACCAGAACAGCGCATTCGGACGCAACTTCGGCACGGCGTGGTATCCGCGCCTCGGCGCCTCGTACCAGATGCACCAGGAGGGGTGGCTCCCCTTCCGCGACCAGATCAACACGCTCCGCCTCCGCACCTCGTGGGGCCGGGCCGGCGTGCGCCCCGGCACCACGGCCGCGCTCCAGTTCTTCGCGAGCAACTCCTACCGCACGAACGCTGCCGAGGTCCCCGGCCTGATCTACCAGGCGCTCGGGAACGCCGACCTCAGGCCCGCGACGCTCACGGAGTTCGAGGGCGGGTTCGACCTCGGGCTGTGGCAGGACCGGTTCTCGGCGTCGATCACGCGCTACGACCGCGAGTCGAGGGACGAGATCATCAACGTCACGCTGGCCCCATCGCTTGGGACGGGGGCCACCACGCGCGCGGCGAACCTGGGGTCGTTGCGCAACGCCGGATGGGAGTACCTCCTGACCGCGCGCCCGGTCGCGCTCGACCGCGTGTCGTGGGACGTCACCTTCAACGGCTCGCGCAACACGCCGACCGTCGAATCGCTGGGGAACCTCCCGCCGATCATCGGCGCCACGCAGCGCACCGTCGAGGGCTACCCGCCGGGCGGCTTCTGGCAGCGCGGCTACACGTACGCGGACGGCAATGGGAACGGGCTGATCGAGCTCGCTGAGGTGAGACTGAATGACTCGGTGACCTTCGTCGGGTATCGGGCGCCGCGCACCGAGATCTCAGTCCAGAACGGGATCGACCTGTTCCGCAGCCAGTTCCGCCTCAGCGCGCTCGTCGACTACAAGGGCGACTACCGCATCATCAACACGACGGAGCGCTTCCGTTGCGGCACCCGCCTCAACGCGCGGGAGCGCATCGATCCGTCGGCTCCCCTCGACCGCCAGGCGCGCTGCGCCGCGTTCCTCCTGCCGGGGAACAACAGCACGCAGGCCGGCTACATCGAGGACGGCTCGTTCACGCGCCTCCGCGAGGTGGCCGTGACGTGGCGCGTTCCCACGTCGCTGCTCCGCCGCGCCAAGGTGCAGAGCGGGACCGTCACCATCGGCGGCCGCAACCTCGCGTTGTGGTCCGACTACACCGGCGTCGACCCGGAGACCGCCGGCGCGGGGCTCGGCGAGACGCAGGACGAGTTCCAGGTCACGCCGCCGCTCCGCACGTGGACGGTCCGCTTCAACTTCGGCTTCTGAGGGCACTGATGCTCCGACTTCCTGCCGCCTCGCTGTGCCGTCGGGTGCGCCTCGCCGCGGCGCCGATCTGGATGGTGCTGGCCGGCACGACGCTCACCGGCTGTGACCTGGACCAGTTCGTCCAGGCGACCGACCCCGACGTCATCGCCCCCGAGTTCGTCAACACGCCCTCCGGCGCCAACGCGGTGCGCATCGGCACCCTCGGCCGCTTCAACGCCGCCACCACGGCGGGCGAGACGATGTTCCTCTACGGGGGGCTGCTCGGCGACGAGTTCACCACCGGCGACACCTTCACCCAACGCGTCGAGACCGACCAGCGCTCGCTGACGGTCGAGAACGCGAACGTCTCCGACGCCTACCGGCAGATCCACCGCGTGCGCATCGGCGCCATCCAGGCGCGCGAGGCCACCCTGGCGAGCGCCCCGTCGGCGCCGGCCTGGCACCGCGCCGAGATGTTCTTCGTCGAGGCGTACATGATCAACATGCTGGCCGAGTACTTCTGCAACGGCCAGCCGCTCAGCACGATCAAGGACGGGGTCGAGTCGTACGGCGCGCCGGTGCCCACGACGCAGCTCTACGCCACCGCGCTCGCCAAGGCCGATTCCGGCGCGGCGCTGGTCGCGTCGACGGGCAACGGCGCCGACGACGTGCGCGTGCGGAACGCGCTCGCGCTGATGCGTAGCCGCATCTTCCTCAACCAGGCGAACTGGCAGCAGGCCGCCGCCGCGGTCACCGGCGTCCCGACGTCGTACGTCTGGTTCCAGGAGCACTCGCTGACGACGCGCACGCCGGGCGTCTGGTCGTTCGTCAACAACCAGCGCCGCTACATCGTCAGCAACAACGAGGGGCCGGCCCAGCTGAACTTCGGCACCGCCAACGACCCGCGCGTCCCGACGTGCACGGCCGGGACCCCCGCGTGCGCCGCCGCCAGCGCGACGACGGCGCGCCCGTTCGACAGCGGCAACTCGGCCGTGCCGAACATGCTGTACCAGCTGGTGTGGACCACCGATGCGTCGAGCGTCGCGCTGATGTCGGGGCTCCAGGCACGGCTGTACGAGGCCGAGGCGCAGAATCAGCTCGGCAACTTCCCGGCGGCGCTCACGATCCTCAACGCGCTGCGCGCCGCGCCGCCGGGGTACGGCCGCGCGATCGCCGCGCTGCCGGCGCTCACCGACCCGGGCACGGCCGCCGGGCGGCGCGACCTGATCTTCCGCGAGAAGGCGTTCTGGCTGTTCGGGCTTGGGCACCGCTACCCGGACATGCGCCGTCTGGTCCGCCAGTACGGGCTGCCGCAGAACCAGGTTTTCCCCTCGGGCACGTGGCAGATCAACCGCGTGCCGGGCTACGGGTCGGATGTCGTCTTCCCGACGCCGCAGGCGGAGTCCAACAACCCCGAGTACCCGCTCAACGCGCTGTCGCAGCCGGCGTGCATCGACCGCAACGCCTGAGCGGCGCCGCAAGACAGGGGTGACGTGAATGAGGGGGCGGGCGCCGTGTGGCGCCCGCCCCCTCACGTCGTCCGGCCACCCCCGTGGCCCCCGGGGGCCGAGAGGGGCGCTACTTGGTACGGGTGTAGACGAGCACCGCCCCCGCCATACCGCCGGTGCCGTAGCGGGAAGTCGCGTCGGCCGCCGAGAGGATGACGATGCGGTCCAGCTGCGCCGCGCGGAGCTGCCGCAAGACCGAGGCGTCGTTCACCATGGTGTTGTCGAGCACCACGAGGGGTCGGTCGGCGGTAGCGTTCGTGAGCGACGATTGCCCGCGCCGCTGGCGCAGGCGCACCTGCCCGCGGTTCGACTCCTCGGCCGTGTAGCCTCCGGCCCGCTCCAACACCTCGTACGCGTCGCCGACGTTCCACTTGGCGATTTGTGCGGCGGTGATCACACGACCGCCCGTGCCAGCCGCTTCCGCGACGCGACCCCGAGCGGCGTGCGTGCACCCGGCCAGCGCGGTCGCGAGGGCGAGCGGAGCAAACGGGAATCGCGGCATGCGGACGGTCCGTGGTAGGAGGACTGGGGCGTCGCCGCACGAACATTCCGCCGGTGCGCACGCGTCACAAGGGTCACGACGCCCCGTGGTGGGACGCCGAGGCGTGCGGAGGCGCACGGTGCTTGCGAAGCGCGCCGGCATGCGCTCCGCCCACCACCCGTGGCGCCGCCCCGCGCGGGGGCTGGCGCTGCTCGCCCTCGCTCCGGCCGCCGCCGCCGCCCAGCTCCCCGGCGTCCCGGCAGCTCCCGGCGCGTTCGTCCGCCCCGGCCTCGCCTTCGCGGCCAACGCCGGGCTCGAGGCCCGCGGCCTCGCCCCGGAGACCGTCGACGGCGCCCGACGCTCCCGATGGACGTACGGTCTCGCCGCCGCCTTCGCCCCCGCCTCGGCGCGGTGGCAGCTCGCCGGCGGCGCCGCCGCGCAGACGTGGGGGAGCGGATACCAGGACCCCGGTACCTCGTTCGGCGGACGCGCCGCGTTCGTCGTGCTCGACCGCCCCCGCTTCGGCGCGACCGCCGTCGCCGGACTTGGCTTCGCCCGGGCCCGCTTCGAGCCCCCCGCGGGCGGCAGCGCCGCCGAGGACGAGGACGTGGTGCAACTCCGCCAGCTGCCGCTCGGCGTCGCCGTCGGCGCGCGGGGCGGGTGGGGCGGGGGGCGGCGCGCCTGGGCCCTCTCGGTGGCGCCGCAGTACGTCTGGTACCGCTTCTCGGCTGGAGAGGATGCGCAGAGCGCCGCACGCCCCCGGGTCGGGCTGCTGGCTGAGGTCGGGCTGACACCTCGCCTCGGGGTGTCCGTAGCTTACGAGGACGGCGCCCGCGCCGCCGGCGGCGAGCCGGGGCCGCGTGCCGGCACCGTCGGTCTCGCCCTCTCGTTCGCGCTCGGCGGCCGCTGAGCCGCGCGCCCTCCCACTCTACCGCCCCCACGCCCAGCACCACGCCATGCCCGCCACGCCCGACCGCATCCCTCCGTCGGCCCGAGTCCCCGCGCCCCGCCCCCGGCGGGGCGTCGCCGTCTGCCTGGCGCTCGCGGCCCTCGCCGCCCCGCCGGCCGCCAGCGCCGCCCGGGCGCAGAGCTGGTTCACTCCCTCGTTCCAGCCGCCGGCCGTCTCGACCCGCGACTACACCTTCGCCGTGAGCGCCAACTTCGGCACGACGGCGCTCTTCCAGTGGCGCGAGGGGCTCGGCCCCCGCTCGCACTTCGGCCTCGAGGGGGGGCTGGTGGACTCCGACGGCGACGGCGGGACCAAGCTCCTGGTCGGCGGGTCGTACGCCTACCAGGTCACCCGGGCCCGGGCCGAGCAGCCCCTCGACCTGCTGTTCACTGTGGGGGCGGGACTGTCGGTGGGGGACGGGGCGGACGTGGTCCGGATCCCCGTCGGCCTGTCGGTCGGGCACCGTTTCCCGCTCGAGGGTGGGGTGGCGATCACCCCGTACGTGCACCCGCGCCTCTCGCTCGACCTGTTCAACGGCACGGGCGACGACGGCGAGGACGCCGACCTGGCGATCGATTTCGACCTCGGGGCGAACTTCGAGCTCACGCGCCAGATCGCGCTGCGGGCGAGCGTCCTGGTGAGCGGCGCCGCCGGCTCCGATGACCTCGGCTTCGGCATCGGGCTGACCTACACGCCGGCGGGGATCCGCGCGGCGCGGCTGAGGCGGTAGCGCGGACGCGCGGGCTGACGCCGAGCGTGATACGGGCCGTCCCGGGGAGGGACGGCCCGTCGCTTTTGAGGGGTACGGCGCGACGGTTCGGTGACGAACCGTCCGGGCGGCGGGTCCCTGCCTATTGCGTGATCCGCGACATGGTGCCACCCTATGCCCGGCCGCTCCCCCACCTGTCGGGTCCGCCACACCAGAACGCCGTGATTCGACGCCGGCGTCGCACTGCCCTCGCTTTCTCCCCGCGGTCGGCCCGTCGAAGCCGTCCGCCGCTCGCTGCCTGGCTCGTCCGCCCGTTCGCCGTTCGGTCGATCGGAAGTCCGTGACGTCCCCGTCGGGACGCGCCGCCCCGGCGGCGCGCCCGCGCCCTCCATAGCAGCAGACCAGTGTGCGGCAGGACCCACGCGCCCGCCTCGCGGGGCCGCGTGGCGTCGCCTCCGTGCTGCGATCGTGCGGGTCGATCGTGCGCTTGTCGTGTGCAGTCGGGAGTGAACTCACACCACGCGAGGGAGTCATGCGGAGTGCGCGCTTGCGGGTCACCCTGCTGGCGGGGGCCCTGGTCACGTGGCTCGGGGTGCCCGAAGGGGCACAGGCCCAGCAGTCGGCGACGATCACGGGGCGGGTCACGACCGACGCCGGGGTCCCACTCCCGGGAGCGAACGTCCTCATCAACGAGATGACCATCTCGGTGGGGACGAACGCGAACGGCATCTACACGATCGTGATTCCCGCGGCGCGCGTGAACCGGCAGACGGTGCAGCTCCGGGTGCGCTCGGTGGGCTTCACGCCGTCCAGCCGCGCGATCACGATCACGCCGGGGTCGCAGACCGCGAACTTCGAGCTCCGGACCGACGTGCTCCGCCTCAACGAGGTGGTGGTCACCGGGGTGGCCGAAGGGACCGAGCGCGCGAAGGTGCCGTTCGCGATCGGGCGCGTGACCGCCGCCGACCTGCCGGTGCCGGCGACCGACCCGATGCGCGCGCTGCAGGGGAAGGTGGCGGGACTCCGCATTGCGCAGACGAGCGGGCGCCCTGGTGCCAACCCGGAGATCCAGCTGCGCGGCCCGACGTCGATCAACGCCACCGGGCGGACGAACGGCCCGCTGATCATCGTCGACGGCGTGATCATGAACGTGGGCAGCCTGAACGAGATCGGCGGCCTGGACATCGAATCGGTAGAGGTCGTGAAGGGCGCCGCCGGCGCGTCGCTCTACGGGACGCGTGCCGCCAACGGCGTCATCACGATCACCACCAAGCGCGGCTCGGGCGACGGCGTGCGGTTCAACGCGCGCACCGAGTACGGCATCAACGACCTGAATTCGATCAATTACGGCATGCCCGTCAACCACCAGCTGCAGCTGGACGAGACGGGCACACGCTTCTGCGTCTCCGGGTCGACCAACCTGGCGCCCTGCTCGCGCACGCTCGACTGGACGCGCGAGATCATGCGCATCAACAACGTCAACGCCGACACGACGCGCGCCCCGCAGTCGGTGCAGTGGAACGCGCTGACGGTCGGCGGCGGCGAGCTGCTGAACGTCTTCCAGTCGCAGCTCTGGCCCGGGCAGTACTACAACCCGCTGGCGCAGGTGCTGCGCCGCAACCCGACGTCGATCAACCAGCTCGACGCCAGCGGCCGCGCGGGCTCGGTGCGCTTCTACTCGGCGGGCTCGTTCGTGAACGAGGCCGGCGCGATCCGCGGCCTGAACGGCAACCAGCAGCGGCGCGTGCGCCTCAACCTCGACTACGACGCGCGCCGCGACCTGAACATCCAGTTCAGCACCCTCTACAACAACGGGACCGACGACCTGCGCAACGGCGGCTCGAGCGCCGGCTCGATCTTCGGGCAGATCCTGCGCGGCATCTCGATCGGCACCAGCATGCTCGCGCGCGACACGCTCGGCCGGTACCTGATCCGCAGCGGCGGCGCCAACCTGCGCAGCCCCACCGGCAACGGCGCGGGCACGCTGCTCTACGACTCGGAGAACTTCTTCGCCAGGCGGCGCACCGGACGCTACGTCGCCAGCATGACCACGCGGTACACGCCGGCCGACTGGGCGACCGTCGAAGGGTCGCTCGCCTACGACAACCGGCAGCAGAACAACAAGGCGTACTCGGTCAAGGGCTACCGCACGAACACCATCTCCCCGGGCGACAACTTCGGCAACATCGCGTTCGGGAACCGGAACGAGCAGTCGATGAACGGCAGCGTCACCGCGACGCTGCGGCGCGACCAGTTCCTCCTCGACGACCTGAACGCCAAGCTGACATTCCGCGCGCTCGCCGACCAGAACACCTGGCGGGCCGACAGCAGCCGCGCCGAACAGTTCGTGGTCAGCGACGTCTTCCGGGCGGAGAACGCGACGCAGAACAAGAACGCCACGTCGAGCGAGCAGACGATCAAGAACGTCGGCTACGTGACCGGCGCGACGTTCGACTTCAAGGACCGCTACACGGTCGACGGCTACTTCCGCTACGACGGCAGCTCGCTGTTCGGCGCCGGCAACCGCTACGCGCCCTACGGCCGCGTCTCCGGCGTCTGGCAGTTCTCGAAGGAGCCGTTCTGGAACGTCGGCTTCATGAGCGACGCGCGGCTGCGCGCCTCGTACGGCACCGCCGGCACGCCGCCGCGTTTCGTCGCGCAGTACGAGACGTACACCATCTCGGCGACGGGCGTGGCGCTCGGTCAGGCCGGCAACTCGCAGCTGCGCCCCGAGGTGACCGCCGAGGCCGAGGCGGGGCTCGACTTCACGCTCTTCGGCCGGCTCGGGATCGAGGCGACGCACGCCCGCGGCCGCACGAAGAATCAGATCCTGCCGGTGAACACGCCGGCGGCGCTCGGCTTCAACACGCAGTGGAAGAACGCCGGCACGCTGATCAACCGCACCTGGGAGCTGGCGGCCAACCTGCCGATCCTGCAGCGCCGCGACCTGCAGTGGAGCATGCGCGGGTCGTGGGACCGCACGCGCACCTTCATCGACGAGCTGTTCGTCCCCGACTTCGTGATGGACGCCGGCACGGCGCAGGGCACGGCCAGCCTCTTCCGCGTGACGGCGAGCCGCGAGAAGAGCAACGGCTTCGCGCAGAACCGGCTCGGCAACATCTGGGGGCGGAAGTTCTACACGTCGTGCGGTCAGCTGCCCCAAGCCGTGCAGGGGCAGTGCGGCGAGGGGCGGGCGTTCCAGCGCAACGACCAGGGCTACATCGTCTGGGTCGGCCAGGGGAACAGCTGGCGCGACGGCATCACGAAGAACCTCTGGGGCACCTACCTGCCGATCGCGCAGTCGCCCTGGAACTTCCCGCTCCAGTACGGCCACCCGATCGTGGACCGGCCGCTCCGCGGGGAGCCCGGCGAGGGCGTCGGGCGAAACCAGGTGCTCGGCAACGCGCTCCCCGACTTCCGCGTGCAGTTCAGCAACAACCTCACGTACAAGCGGCTCACCGCCTACATCCTCTTCGACGGCACCTTCGGCCAGGAGATCTACAACCAGGGCGAGGCGTGGGGGCTGCTCGACCTGAGCTCGTCCAACTTCGACCAGGCGAGGCGCACGGTCGAGACGGCGAAGCCGGTGGGCTACAGCTGGCGCGCCGGCCACACGGAGGGCGCGGGCACCGGCGGCTTCTACGACCAGCTCGGACCGAACAACTACAACGTGGAGGACGCGTCGTTCGTCAAGGCGCGCGAGGTGAGCCTCACGTACAACGTCGGGCGGATCCGCGGCGTCGGCGACTGGACGGTCGGCCTCATCGGGCGGAACCTCTTCACGATCACCGGCTACTCCGGGCTCGACCCCGAGGTCGGCTCCACCGGCGGCTCGACGACCAACGGCACGGGCTCGGGGCTCCTCAACCAGGTGGACGCGTTCGGGTTCCCGACGCTCCGCACCTTCACCTTCTCGGTCGCGACCCGCTTCTAGGAGCCTGACCTCATGCGAAGCCTGATGCGGAACGGACTCCGGTACGGCGCGCTCGCCGGGGCGCTCGGGATGACGGCGTGCGAACTCGAGGTCGACAACCCCAACGACCCCGAGACCCAGCGGGTGGTGGCCAACCCGGTGGACCTGCAGGATTTCATCGGCCGGTACTACAACCGCTGGCACCAGGGGATGTACAACACGACGACGAACGTCTGGGGGATGATGACGGTCCAGTCGCTCGAGAACTACTCGAGCCTGGCGAACAACTGCATGAACCAGCGGGCGGCCATCCCCCGCGGGTCGAACGACAACGCCATCGGCAACGTCTGCGAGGCGGAGCAGAAGGCGGTCTACAACCGCAACAGCGAGGTCATGCGGGTGGCCTCGGGCGTGATCGCGACGGTCGAGGAGAGCACGCTCGGCAACGCCGCGCTGGACGCCCGCGCCAAGTCGTTCGCCGAGTTCCTGCGCGGCGTCTCGCTCGGCTACACGGCGCTCCTGCACGACTCGGCGGCGGTGGTGAGCACCGCGACGGCTACGGACGACCCGGGCGAGATGGTCGGCTACCAGACGGTGATGGACTCGGCGCTCGCGGCGCTGAAGCGCTCGGGCGAGTACGCCACCGCCGGCGCGGCCGCGTTCCCGCTGCCGGCCACCTGGATCCCGTCGACGACGTCGCTCACGGCGGCCGAGTTCACGCGGCTCACGCGCAGCTACGCCGCGCGCTTCCGGGCCGGCGTGGCCCGGTCGCCGCAGGAGCGGGCGGCGGTGAACTGGGACCAGGTGATCGCCGACGCGCAGGCGGGCATCACGGCCGACCACGACAACATCACGAACGCGGTCACCGGTCCGTTCAACAACTACGTCAACACCTTCCACGGGTTCGGGACCTGGCACCAGATGACGCCCTTCGTCATCGGGATGGGCGACGTGTCCGGCGCGTACGCGACGTGGCTCGCCATGCCGCTCGACTCGCGGCCGCCGGGCTTCACGATGGTGACGCCGGACCTGCGCTTCCCGCAGGGGAACACGCGCGCCGAGCAGCAGGCGGACTTCGCGATCACGTCGTGCCAGGGGGCGGGGCAGACGTGCAAGCGCTACTTCGTGAACCGGCCGACGGGCAACGACCCGTCGGGCGGGCTCGGGTGGGGGCAGTCGAACTACGACTTCACCCGCTTCATCTCGTGGGCCCGCAGCGGCGACGCCGGGTCGCCGCGCAACGGGAAGCTGGTGTTCATGACCAAAGCCGAGATGGACATGCTCGAGGCCGAGGGGCACATGCGGAAGGGCAACTTCGCGGCGGCGGCGGCGCTCATCAACAAGACGCGGGTCAGGAACGGGCTGCCCGCGATCACGGCGTTCGACGCCACGAGCCCGGTGCCGGGCGGGGCGACGAACTGCGTACCCAAGGTGCCCCAGGGTCCGAGCTTCACCACCGTCGCCTGCGGCACCATGTTCGAGGCGATGAAGTGGGAGAAGCGCCTCGAGACCGCCTACACGCACTTCGGCGCCTGGTTCTGGGATTCGCGCGGGTGGGGCGACCTGCCGGCCGGCACGCCCGTCGACTGGGCGGTGCCCTACCAGGACCTCCAGGCCCGCCTCCGCCCGATCTACAGCAAGGGGGGCGGCATCAATCCGGGCTCGGCGCCCAAGGGCACGTACGGCTGGTAGGCGCCCATGCGTCGCTCTCTCCGTTCAGCGACCGGCGCCGCGTGCGCGGTGCTGGCCGCGGGCTGCTACACGCTGCAGCCCGCGGCCACGGCGCCGGCTCCTGACCCGGGCGCCCAGGTGGCGTTCGACGTCAGCGACGCCGGGCGCCTCGCGCTCGGCGGCTCCATCGGCCCGGCCATCGCGCGCATCGAGGGGCGTCTGGTGCGCCGCGACGGCGACGAGAACGTCGTCGCGGTCACCGGCGTGAACTTCCTCGGCGGCGGCGCGCAGGTGTGGTCGGGCGAGCCGGTCCGCCTGCGCCCCGAGCACGTCGCCACCACGTACCGGCGGCGCCTCTCGAAGACCCGAACCATCGCCGTCGCCGCGGTGGGACTCGGCGCGCTGGCGTTCCTCGTCACCCGCTCCGTCGTCGGCGGCGGCGACGGCGACCCGGCCGGCCCCGAGCCGCCGGTCGGCACGTCGTTCCGCCCCGCCCGCCGCTGATCCGCTCCTCGCTCCCGTCCTCCGCCTCCCTCCCCGGAGTTCCTTCATGCGACGTCGCTTTTCCCTCCCGGCGCTCGGCCTCGCGGCCGCGGCGCTGGGCGCGTGCGATCAGGACGAGGTCGTGACCACCGAGAACGTCCCGACGGCCGGCGTGCGCTTCATCAACGCGGTGCCCGACACGGGGGGCTCCGCGGGGCTCGACATGCGCTTCGTCGACCGGGTCGAGAACAACGCGCACTTCCGGGTGGGCTTCCGCAACAACATCGTGACCACCGCCGGCGTGCCGGCGTCGACGCTCATCCAGTACAAGAACACCGCCGCCGGCCAGCGCCGCTTCAGGATCTTCCTCAGCGATACCCTGCAGTCGGCCGCGCAGGTCGTGCTCAAGGACACCACGGTCACCATCGAGGCCGGCAAGCAGTACACCGCCCTCCTGTGGGGCTACGCGCGCACCGGCCAGGCGCCCGCGATGCGCCTCACCTGGCTCGAGGACACGCCGCCCGCCCCGGGCGCGCAGGTGGCGCTGCGGGTCATCAACGCGACCGGCACCCCGGTGGACGTGCGGCACTACCTCTCCACCGCCACGCTCCCCGCCGCCGCGTCGTGGGCCGCGGTGCCGGCGCTCGGCATCTCGACGTACGCGAGCGTGGCGACCGGCACGTATCGGTTCAACGCGCAGCCGGCCGGCGGCGGGACGGCGCTGTTCGGCGACGCCACCGCGCTGCTCGGCCAGGCGTCGACCGTCGACATCGAGGGGACGCCCGGCACCACGCAGGCCGGCTCCGCGGTGACGGCGATCATCTTCCCGCGCTCGGTGGCCGGATCCCGCACGCCGCAGACGGCGGCCTTCGCCGTGCCCGCCATCTCGTTCTTCTGGGACCGCCGGCCGCCGCGGAGCTGCACCCTCTGCTGACACGTCCCGCCCCGCGCCGCGCGCCCGCCATCCTGTCGCCCGCGCTCGACCTGCTGGGCGTGGGCGGGCTGTCGCTGATCGTCTTCGTGCCGCTCCTCCTGAGCGGCCGCACCGACCTGCTGATCGTCGGCGCCGGCGTGCAGGCGTGGGTCGGGGCGCTGGTCAACATGCCGCACTTCATGGCGTCGTACCGGATCGTCTACCGCAGCCGCGAGATGATCCTGAAGCACCGGTGGGCGTCGCTGTACGTGCCGGCCATCCTGCTCGCGGTCGCGGCGCTCGCCGTCTGGGAGGCGCAGTACACCGGCACCCTCGTCGTCGCCTACATCGCGGTGGCGAGCGCCTACCTCGCCTGGCACTACACGGGGCAGGTGTGGGGGATGATGGCGTCGTACGCCTACCTCGACGGCACGCGCTTCGAGCCGGGCGAGCGGACCCTCGTGCGCACGAGTCTGCGCATCCTGCTGGCGTGGCACCTCACCTGGTTCCTCTACACGCAGCTGCGCGACCCCGCGTTCGTGCGCCCGGCGTACCTGCTGGTGAGCGCGGGGACGCTGGCGGCGTTCGCGCTCGGCGCGGCCGGGCTGTGGCGCATGCGCCAACGCACCGGCCGGCTCCCGCCCGCCCGCGCGCTCGTGGCGTGGCTGGCGCTCTTCGTCTGGTACGCGGTCCTGGCGCGCGACCCGAAGGCGATCTTCTGGATCCAGATCGCGCACGCGCTGCAGTACCTCGCCTTCCCGATCCGCGTCGAGATGAACCGCTCGGCCGCCGCCGCGGCGCGCTCCGCGGGTCGGGTCGCGACGCGCATGGCGGTCTACGGCGTCGCGCTGCTCGCCGTCAGCCTGCTGGTCGCGCACGTCGTGCCGGGGCAGGCGATGGGGATCGTGGGGAACGTGTTCGGCGAGGAGCCGGGGCGCGCGGCGCCGATCCTCGTGCTGATGTTCATCAACATCCACCACTACTTCACCGACGGGGTGATCTGGAAGCTCGGCAACCCCGAGGTGCGGCAGGACCTGTTCGCGCACGTGGCGCCGGCGAACCCCGCGCCCGCACCCGCCCCACCGGTCGCGGCGCCGCAACGTCCGCTCCCCCGCCCGCAGCCGAGGCGCGCCGCGGCCGCACGGCGCTGAAGTCCCTTCCCCGACGCCATCCGCTCCCGCTCCGCCGATGCGTCTCGTCCCGCTCGCCCTCGTCGCCCTCGCCGTCGCGTGCGCCTCGTCCGGCGCGCGCCAGGAGCCCGAGTCGCCCGGCCGCCCGATCACGCAGACGGTCCGCATCCAGGGCGTCGGCACGCTGGGGACCAGCCCGAGCGCCGCGACTGGCTGGTCGGGCGCGGTGGCCTACCCGATCGACCGCGCCTGGGCGGTGCTGCCGGCCGTGTACGACTCGCTCGCGATCCCGATCACGCGGCGCGACGCCGCGAGCCGCACGGTCGCGAACGACGGCTTCAGGACGCGCCAGCGACTGGGCCGGGTGGCGCTCAGCCGCTACCTCGACTGCGGCAACACGCAGGCGGGGCCGAGCGCCGACAGCTACGAGGTGTTCCTCACGGTGGCCACACAGCTCCGTCCGGACGACGCGGGAGGCACGGTAGCGACGACGACCGTGACGGCGACGGCGAAGTCGATCCAGTTCGCCCAGAACGTGGCGCAGTGCACGACGAAGGAAGAGCTCGAGCGGCGGGTGCACGAGCGCCTGATCGCACTCTCGGCGAACCCCCCGCACCCGTAAGCCGCGAGCTACCGCACTCCTCCAGCTTCCGCCGCCGCGGACCACGGACCGTCGCTTCGCAGCTCGCGCGCAACGCGATCCACGGCCGCGTTCCAGTCGCCGTGGGCGGCGTCGCGGATCAGGCGCATGGTCGGGTAGAGCGGGGTGGTCTCGCCGTCGATGCGCCAGCGCCAGTTGAACGTCGGGCCGAGCAGCGTCCACACGCGGACGCCGAGGGCGCCGGCGAGGTGCGCGAGCGCGGTGTCGGTGGTGACGAGTAGGTCGAGCGCGCGGAGCAGCCGCGCGGTGTCGGCCAGGGTGTCGAGCGTCGGGCCGGCGTCGAGCACGCGCCGGGTGACCGGCGTGGCGCGCAGCTCTGCCGAACGCGGGTGGTCGGGGCGCAGCAGCCCCACCCAGGACACGTGCGGCGTGGCGGCGACGAGGCGGCGCAGCGCGGCGTACGGCAGGCCGCGCGTGGACTCGAGCACGAAGTCGGGGTTGCCGGCCCACGCGACGCCCACTCGCGGCGCGGTGCGCCCGCGGAGGAGGGCCGGCTCGGCGGACGGGGCGGGGGTGAGGTAGGGGGCGGACGGCCACCGCGCGGGCGGCAGCCCCGACTCGTGCAGCCACGCGCCCACCACCAGGTGGAAGTCGGCCGACCCGTAGTCCTGGCGGCTCGGCAGCGGGCGCGCGATGAACGCGTCGGCGAGCCCGGACTCGCGCGCCAGGGCGTGCAACCGGTCGTCGCAGCCGAGGAGCACGCGGCCGCCCGCCTCGCGCACCGCGCGCGCGAGGCGCAGTCCCTGGAGCTGGTCCCCGAGCCCTTCGACGAGTTGCAGCACCACCGCGCGCCCGTCGAGCGGCTCGCCGCGCCACGGCCGGCTGCCGGGGAAGGCGCGCTCGAGTTCCGCGTGCAGCGCGGCGTAGCGCGACAGCATGTGCGCGGCGGCCGGTGCGTACCGGCGTGCGACGGCGCGCCACGCGGCGAGCGATTCGCCGACCGCGCGCGCCTCGAGGACGAACGCCGCGCCGTCGTCGGCGGCGTCGGCGTCGCGGCCGAGCAGCGTGCGCACGATCGCGCGCAGTCCGTGGCCCCCCTGCTCGACGGGTGCGTCGGCGAGCTGGTCGGCGAGGGCGCGCCCGGCGGCCACGTCGCCGCCGGCGAGCATCGGGAGGATCTCGGAGCCGGCCAGTCGGTCGTAGCCGAGCGATGGGAGGGCCGCGCGGGCGAGGGCGAGGGCGGGCTGGTGGGCGCCGCACCGCACGAGCGCGAGCAGGAGAGCCTGCACGAGGGCGGACGCCTCCTCGTCGCCCGCGGGCGCGGCGCGCGCGCGTGAGAGAACCGCCGGCTGCAGGCGGCGCAGGGCGGCGACGTCTCCGCGACGTACGGCGGTCTGCATCGCCGCGGCCAACCCCGCGGGTGCGGCGGGAGCGAGGGACGGGAGGGTACGCGGCATCGGGGGACGTGGGCGTGGCGGCCCCGGAAGTTGCGGTCGGGCAGGGGAGACGGCCAGCGGACGGGACTTGGCGTACTCCTTGCCCACGCTCGCCGCCGCCCAACCCGCCCCCCGCGATGCCCGACACGACGCCGCACCCGCCCGTCCTGGTCGTGGACGACAACCACGACAACACGGAGATCATCGCGCGCTACCTGGAGGTGCGCGGCTACCCGATCACGGTGGCCCACTCCGGGGACGAGGCGCTCGCGCTGTTCGAGCAGGTGCGGCCGTCGCTGGTCCTGCTAGACGTCATGATGCCCGGGCGCGACGGGTGGGACGTCTGCCGGCTGATGAAGCAGCACCCCGTGCTCGGCCGGCGCGTCCGCGTTATCATGGTCACCGCGCTCGACGAGTGGGAGGACAAGCGGACGGCACTCCAGACGGGCGCGGACGACTACGTCACGAAGCCCTTCGATCTGGCCGCGTTGGCGGACAAGGTCGACCGGAACGCCGCCCTTCTCCCCGCCGCCGGCTAGCGTTCGGGCAGGGCGCGGCGGTCCCGGCCCGGAGGTGGCGTGCGCGACGGGCGCACGTCTTGCGAATCGCCGGACGACTTACCCCTCACGCATGCCCGATCACCCGCCGCGTCCTGCCGCCCCTCGAACGTTCACGCCGCCGCCCGCCCGGCTCCGCTCGGCGCCGGGCGAAGCCCACCCGGGGGTGCGGCGCCCGTGACGGCGGCGACGGGCGCGCTCGGGGCGGGGGCGGCGGAGGCGCGGCGGTACCGGCCGCAGCTCCTGACCGATAGCGCGGAGCCGGCCGTGGCGGAGGCGGCGGAGCGGCTCGGCGGGTGGGGGGTGGAGGTGCGGACGTCGCGCGACCTCGCCGAGGGGCTGGCGGCGCTCCCGGACGCGCGGGCGGTGGTGGTGACGACGGAGAACCCGAACGCGCTGCGCGAGGTGTTCGCCGAGGCGCGGCGGGCCGGCGTCCCGGTGGTGGTCGGGTGCGCCGACGAGACGGGGCGCCGCCGCGCCGCCGAGCTGCGCGCCGACGACTGGTACTTCCTCCCCGCCGACGCCGACGAGGTGGCGGCCCGCGTGCGTACCGCGATCGCGCGCGCGCAGCCGAACGGCGCCGCGCTCACCGACCGGATCGAGCGCGCCGAGTACGAGCAGATGCTCTACGACGCGCGCACCGGGCTGCCGACGCTCCCGGTCGCGATCGAACGCTCGCGGGCGCACATCAAGGAGCGCGGCGAGGTGGTCGTGCTCTACCTCAACTTCGTGCGCTACTCGAAGCTCGAGGAGATCTACGGCTGGGAGAAGCTGGACGCGGTGCTCGAGACGACGGCCGACGCGGTGCGCGAGATCCTGGCCGAGTCGGCACTGTCGGCGTCGCGGGCCTCGGTGTCGTTCACCAACGACGCCGACCTGGTGTTGCTGCACGTCCCGGCGGCCGACGCGAGCGCGGCCACCGACGCGGAGATCCACGAGCTGGCCGAGCGGCTCAAGGCGCGCGTGGCGCAGCGGCTCGACGCCGCGCACGGCGAGGAGGTGGCGGCGCTGTTCGACATCTACGTCGGGCTGGCGCACGTGTACTACAACCCCAAGATGCGGCTGGAGCGGCTGATCTACCGGGGGATCCGCGAGGCGGCGCTGGCCGCGAAGAGCGTCGAGGAGCGCGAGCGGGCGCGCAAGGTGGCCGACCTGCGCGCGTCGCTGCGCGACCGGCTGGTGTACGTCGACTACCACCCGATCGTCGAGACGGAGACGCGCCGCATCTTCGGCTACGAGGCGCTGGCGCGCGGCCAGCTGCGGTCGCTGCGCAGCCCGGAGGTGATGTTCGAGGTGGCGGCGGAGGCCGACCTGCTCTGGGAGCTGGGGCGGCTCTGCCGCAGCCGCGCGATCGAGGAGATGCCGCGCCGCCTGCACGCCGGGGAGCTGCTCTTCCTGAACGTCGACCCGCACGACTTCGCCGACCCGGCGTTCAGCGACGTCGCGATCGGCGTCGACGACCCGCGGCGCGTGGTCATCGAGATCACGGAGCGGACGGCGATCAAGGACTACCCGAAGTTCCGCGGGCGGCTGAAGGCGTTCCGCGAGGCCGGCTTCCGCTTCGCGGTCGACGACGCGGGGAGCGGGTACGCGGGGCTCGGCTCGATCGCCAACCTCGAGCCGGACTTCATCAAGCTCGACATGTCGCTGATCAACTGCATCGACACGAACTTCATCAAGCAGAACCTGGTCGAGACGATGGTGAAGTTCGCGCGCGACCACGGGGCGATGGTGATCGCCGAGGGGGTCGAGCGCGTCGAGGAGTTCGAGACGGTGAAGGCGCTGGGCGTGCCGCTGGTGCAGGGCTTCTACCTGCACCGCCCGCGTTGAGGGGCGCGGGCGGGCGGGCCGCGCTCGCCGCCGTGCTCGTCTCCGTCGCGCTGGCGGCGGCCACGCGGGCGCCGGCGCAGGCCCCGGTCGGGCTGATCACGCACGAGACGGACGCGCGGAGCGTCGCCCTCTTGCGGGGCGCGCACGTGCGGCACGCGCGGACGACGCTCTACTGGGCGCGCTGGCTCGACGAGCCGGCCTACCGGGCCGAGTTCGCGGCGGGGGTGGCGCGCCTCGACTCGGCGGGGATCGAGACGACGGTGGTCGTGCACGCGCCGCCGGCCGGGAGCACGTACGAGGCGCGCGAGCGGGTCTACCGCGCCTTCGCCGACTTCGTCGCGGCGCGGGCGGCGGAGTCGCCGGGGGTCGACCACTGGCAGCTGTGGAACGAGCAGGACGCGCCCGGGTGGACGGAGCTGTTCGGCGCCGGCCGCGGCGTCCCGGTGCGCGAGCAGGGGCGCCACTACGCGGCGATGCTGCGCGAGGCGTACCCGCGCATCAAGCGGGCGAACCCGCGGGCGCTGGTGGTCGTCGGCGGGCTCGCGGGGCCGGACGACAGCATCGGCGTCTTCCTGCGGGGCGTCTACGACGGGCGGGGGCCGTTCGACGTGCTGGCGGTGCACGCGTACGGGCCGCCGATCGTCGTCGCGGCCCGCGAGCGGGGGGAGAAGGTGCGAGCGGTGATGCGCGCCCACGGCGACGCGCGCCCGCTCTGGCTCACCGAGTTCGGGATCGCCGGCGCGGTGATGCGGCGGCTCTGGGGGATCCGCTCGGCGGCGCGGCAGGAGGAGCGGCGGGTCGCCGAGTGGCGCGACGTGGCCGCGTGGAACGACCGTACGCGGACGTACGACCGGCTGGTCGGCTACGTGCTGCACGACGCCGAGGACGAGGGCTACGGCGTGGTCGCGCGCGGGCGGGGGGCGGTGCGGCCGTTATACGGGTGGCTGCGGGCCCGCAACCGGGGGGCGCCGTAGCCGCACTTCGGCGATGCGCGGTGCACCGGGCGCTTGGAAGGTCAACTGAAAAGCAGAGGGGATGAACATCTGAGAAGGTCGGATGAAGATCTGAGGGCTCCGCGTGGCGGCGGGGGGCGTCGCGCCGGGCACGCACCGTCAGATCTTCCTCCGATCTTCTCAGATGTTCATCCCCTCTGCTCTTCTTGGTCTCGAAGAGCCACAGCAGCTCATGCGTCGAGTAGCTCGCGCACGAGTGCCCACGCGCGCGCGTCGGCGCCGAGGCCCTCGCGCACGACCTCGCGGGCGGCGTCGCCGGCGTGGCGGCGCAGCGTGTCGCTCGTGCGCCAGCGGCGGAGCAGCTCGGCCAGGGTGCGGGCGGTCGTGACGGCACTGGCCCCGCCGGCGGCCAGCAGGAGGCCGGCGTCGCGGCTGTTCTCGTGCTGCGGGCCGAAGGTGACGGGGAGCGCGAAGGCGGCGGGTTCGAGCACGGAATGCAGCCCGGCGTCGTGGAAGCCGCCGCCGACGAAGGCCGCGTCGCCGACGGCGTACAGCTCACCCAGCACCCCGACGCGGTCGACGAGCACTACGTCCACGTCGCCCGAGGCCTCGCCCGCCTCGACGGCGGAGAGGCGCGCGAGCGTGGCGCGCTGCGCGCGTGCCCACCCTTCCAGCGGCGCCAGATGGGCGGGGGTGGGCTCGTGCGGGGCGAGTACGAGGCGCGCGCGCGCGTCCTGCCGGCGGACGGTCTGCCACGCCTCCAGCAGCACGCGCTCGTCGGCCGGCCAGGTGGAGCCGGCCACCAGGGTGAAGCGCCCGCCCGAGCGCTCGGGCGCCAGCGGCGCGAGCAGCGCCGACGCGCGATCGGCCGCCGCCGCGCGGCGCCAGACCTGGTCGTAGCGCGTGTCGCCGGTGACGCGCACGCGGTCCGCGCGCACGCCGAGCGCCACCAGCCGTGCCGCGTCGTCGTCGCCGATCGCGCCGACGAGCGTCAGCCGCGCGTAGGCGTCGCGCAGCAGCCCCGCCGCCGGCCCGCTGCGGCGCGACGAGCCGCCCGCGAGCGTCGCGCTCACGAGGCCGAGCGGGACGCGCCGGCGCGCGGCGGCGGCGGCCAGCACGGGCCACACGTCCAGCTTGCTGAAGACGAGGGCGGACGGGCGCAGCGCGTCGAGCAGCGCCGCCGCGTCGCCGCCGGTGTCGAACGGGAGGTAGTCGGCGACGTCGACGTCGAGCCCGCGGGCGAAGCGCTCCGCGCTCGGCGAGTAGAACGAGTAGGCGAGCTGCAGGTCGGGGCGCTCGCGGCGCGCCAGCTCGAGCACCGGGCGCGCCTGCAGCCCCTCGCCGACCGACGGGGCGTGCATCCAGAGCAGCGGGTGCGCGGCGTCGCGGTGCTCGCGCCCCCACGCCGCCCACCGCCCGCGCACCCCGCGGCGCGCCCGCAGCGAGCGGCGGAGCTTCCCCTCGCCGGCCGGGGCGAGCACGGCGGCGGCGCGCGCGGCCTGCCCGGCGACGGCGTAGAGGGAGCGGACCAGCGGGTTCATGGCGGCGGCTACCGGCTCAGGATCCTGTCTGACCGTTCAAGACCAAGAAAAGCAGGGGGGGATGAAAATCTGAGAAGGGCGGAAAGGGCGCGGATGAGCTCAGAGCCCCAAGCGTATCCGCGCCTTTTCAGAGCAGTTCTCAGATTTTCATCCCCCCCTGCTCTTCAGTTGACCTTCCCGGTCCCCAGCGCCGCGTCGAGTGCCCGGCGGAAGACGGGGGTCGGCTGCGCGCCGGCGATCCCCTGGTTGCCGACGAAGAACGACGGCGTGCTCTGCACGCCCGCGCGCGCCATGCGGTCCTTGTCGGCCTCGATCAGCGCGCGCATGACGTGCGACCTGGTGCAGCTGCGGAAGCGCGCCATGTCGAGCCCCCGGGCCTGCGCCAGCGAGTCGTAGACCGCGCTCTGGTCGCCCCCGCGCCCCCAGCGCTGGACCGTGCCGAAGAGCGACGACTGGTACTCCCAGAAGCGCTTCTGGGCGGCGGCGCACATCGACGCCTCGGCCGACGGCATGGCCTGCTCGTGCTGGTCGAGCGGGTAGTGGAGGTACGCCATGCGCACCTTCCCGGTGGCCACGTAGTCGCGCCGCAGCTCCTCGAACGACTGGTCGTGCCAGATCTTGCAGTAGGGGCACTGGAAGTCGCTCACCATCAGCAGCCACACCCGGGCGCCCGGCGCGCCGAGGATGCGCCCGCTGTCGGCGGCTGCCCGGAGCGCGGTGCTGTCGGCGGGCACCGCGGCGTCGGCCTCGCCCCCGGCGGCGGCCGTCGTCGTCACGCCCGCCGGCGTCGCCGCCGCGGCGGCACGCTCCTCGCCCCTGCCTCCGCAGCCCGCCAGCGCGAGCGCGGCCAGCAGGGCGCCGGCGGCGCGGCTCGGTAGGCGGGCGGAGTGTGGGCGGAACGGCGGGCGAGGCGGCATGGGCGTGGGAGAGGAGGGAAGGGCTCCGGGTCCGGTGACACCGGGCGCGACGGCGCCGCGTACTAAAATACATCGCGCATGAACACCTTCGCGTCGGCAATCCTGCTCGCAGTCCTGGCGCTGCTGCAGGCGCTCGAGATCCCGCCGCCGCGCGGGCTCCTGAACGATTTCGCGGGCGTCGTCCCCGCCGACCGCGCCGCGCGCATCGAGGCGCTGGCGCGGACGGTGCGCGAGCGCTCGGGGGGCGAGATCGCGATCGCGGTGCTCCCCGACATCGCCGGGCGGGCGCCGAACGAGGTCGCCCTCCAGATCGGGCGGCAGTGGGGAGTGGGCGCGGCCGCGGGGATCGGCGACAGCGCGCGCAACGCGGGCACGGTCATCCTCCTCGTCCCGCGCGAGCGCAACACGGCCGGGCGCGGCCACGTCTTCATCGCCCCGGGGTTGGGGGCCGAGGGGTTCCTGACCGACGCGCAGGTCGGCGCGATCCAGGACGAGGCGCTGCCGGCGCTGCGGCAGGGAGACTACGGCGCGGCGCTGGAGCTGATGACGCGCCGGGTGGCCGAGCGCTACGGGCAGGAGTTCGGCTTCACCCTCCCGGAGGACCCGGGCGGGCTGGCGCAGCCGCCGCCGCAGTACGAGCGTCGTCGCGTGCGGCAGACCGGGGGGATCAACCCGGTGGTGGCGATCGTGCTCGTCTTCGTCGTGCTGAGCCTCCTCGGCTCCTTCGGCGGGCGCCGGCGGCGGAGCGGCTGCGGCGGGTGCATCCCGATCCCAATCATCTTCCCCACCGGCGGCGGGTTCGGCGGCTACGGCGGTGGGTGGGGCGGGGGCGGGTGGGGGGGCGGAGGCGGGTGGGGCGGGGGGGGCGGCGGTGGGTTCGGCGGCTTCGGGGGCGGGGGTGGGTTCAGCGGCGGCGGCGCGGGGCGCGACTTCTAGGACCTCGGCCAGGACCTCGGCACAGCAGGCGAGCGACGACAGATGGCCCGGATGACGCTGGACGACCTCGTGACGCAGCTGCGCGCCGCCTACGGCGAGGCGCTGCGCGCGGTCGTGCTCTACGGATCGGCGGCGGGCGCGGACCACGTGCCCGAGCGCTCCGACTACAACGTGCTGGTGGTGACCGACGCCCTCGGGATGCAGCAGCTGCGGGCGGTGGCGGCGACCGCGCGCGCCTGGGGGGAGGCCGGCCACCCGCCCCCGCTCACCCTCACGACCGCCGAGTGGCGCGCGTCGGCGGACGTCTTCCCCATGGAGTACGCCGACCTGCTGGAGCGCCACCGCGTGCTGCACGGCACGCTCCCGCTGGACGGGATCACCGTCGAGCGGCGCGACCTGCGGGTCGAGGTCGAGCAGCAGACGCTCGGCAAGCTGCTCCAGCTCCGGTCGGCGATCGTGGCCACCGGGTGGGAGCCGAAGCGGCAGCTCGGGCTGTTGGAGGCGAGCCTGGGCACCTTCATGACCGTGTTTCGCGCCGTGCTCCGTCTCCACGGCGAGCGCCCCCCCGAGGACCGCGAGGCGCTCGCGCGGGCGGTGGGGGAGCGGGCCGGCTTCGACCCGGCGCCCTTCATGCGCGTCGTGCGGCACGCGCGGGGGAACGCCTCCCTCCCCGCCGCCGAGGCCGCCGGCGTGCTCGCGGGGTATCTCGCCGGGATGGAGCGGCTCGCGGCGCACGTCGACCAGATGGAGGTGGGCGGGGCGGACGGCGCGCCCCCGTCCCCCCGAACTTCACCCTGATCCACCCTGATCCGAGGACTCGCATGCGTGACCGCTTCTCGCCCCGCTCGCTGACCCGCCGCGCGCTGATCGGCGCGCTGGCCGCCGGGCTCGCGCTGGGCACCTCCGGCTGCGGCTACAACCGCATCCAGACGCTCGACGAGCAGGCCGCCCAGGCGAAGCAGCAGATCGAGGTGCAGCTGCAGCGCCGCGCGGACCTGATCCCGAACCTCGTCTCGACCGTACGGGGGTACGCCCAGCAGGAGGAGACGATCTTCACCCGGGTGGCCGAGGCGCAGCGCGGGCTCACGGGGGCGCTGGCGCGGCCGGGCGGGGGGGACCCCCAGGAGCTGGCCGCCGCCAACGAGAACCTGTCGCGGGCGCTGGTGCCGATGCTGACGCTGGTCACCTCGTACCCGCAGCTTCAGTCCAACCAGCAGTTCATCCGGCTGCAGGACGAGCTCACCGGGACGGAGAACCGGATCGCGACCTCGCGCACCGATTACAACACCGCGGTGCGCGAGTACAACACGCTGATCCGCACCTTCCCGACGGCGCTGACGGCCCGGGTGACCGGGGCGCAGCAGCGGCAGTACTTCGAGGTCACCAACGCCGCCAACCGCGAGGCGCCGACGGTGGACTTCTCGCGCCCGGGCGCGGGGGGGGCGGCTGCGCCGGCGCCCGCTCCCGCGCCGGCGGGGACCCCCGCGCCGCGCTGACGGCCCGCCACGCCTCGCAGTTGCGGGGGGTCGTCGTGACAGGTTAGACATGAGCCCGGTGACCTCGCGGTCTCGACCCGAGGTCTTTCCGGCATTCGCGAGACCCCGCGCTCGGGGGCGGACGTTCGTCCCGCCGGCGACGGGGTCGCGCTTTATACCTCTCTCACAGTTCCTCGCGAGGGAACGGCGCATGAACAGTTTCTCCCGGCTGCTGCCGCTCACCGCCGCCGTGGCGCTCGTCGCGCCGGCGGCGGGGGCGCAGCAGCCCGCCGCCGCCGGCACGATCACCGGCACGGTCACCGAACAGGGCACCAGCACGCCCCTGGCCGCCGTGCAGGTGAACGTGGTCGGCACCACCCGCGGCGCGATCACGAACGAGGCGGGCGTCTACCGCATCCTCGGGGTGACCCCCGGGACGGTGCAGGTGCGCGTGCGGCGTCTCGGCTACGAGCCGGCCACCCAGAGCGTGGCGGTCGGCGCCGGCCAGACCGCGACGGCCAACTTCACGATCGCCCGCGCCGCCGCGACGACGCTCGAGCAGGTGGTCGTGACGGCCACGGGCGAGCAGCAGCGCGCGCGCGAGCAGGGGAACGCGATCGCCCGCGTCGAGCTGACGCCGGACCGCGTGCCGGCGCTCCCGGCGTTCAGCCAGGCGCTGTCGGCGCAGGCCGCGGGGGTTCAGGTGCTGCAGAGCTCCGGGACCGCCGGCACCGGCTCGCGCATCCGCATCCGCGGCGCGAACTCGCTGTCGCTCTCCAACGAGCCGCTGATCATCATCGACGGCGTGCGCGTGCAGGGGGGCGGGAACACGACGACGCTCGCGAGCAACATCGCCGTCGGCGGGCAGCAGCCCTCGCGCCTCGACGACCTGAACCCCGAGGAGATCGAGAGCATCGAGGTCCTCAAGGGGCCCGCGGCCTCGGGCCTCTACGGCACGCAGGCCGCCAACGGCGTCGTGCAGATCACGACCAAGCGCGGGCGCGCCGGCCGCACCAATTGGAACGCCTACGCCGAGCGCGGGCTGACGCAGGAGGTCAGCGACTTCCCGCCGAACTACGGCGCCTACGGGAACTACGACGGCGAGCGGGACTTCTTCTGCGACCTGCCGAGCGTCGTCGGCGGGCTGTGCACGCAGACCGAGATCGTCTCGTTCAACCCGCTCAAGGACCCGCGCACCACCGCGTTCCGCGACGGCGCGCGCACGCAGCTCGGCGGCAACATCGCCGGCGGGACGGAGCGCGTCGGCTACTTCCTGAGCGGGGAGCAGGACCGCGAGGCGGGAGTGTACAAGACCAACTCGGTCAACCGCACCAGCCTGCGCGCGAACCTGCGCGCGTTCGCGACCGACAAGTTCGACGTCAACGTCTCGTCGGGCTACATCGCGAGCAACACCCAGCTGCCGGGCAACGACAACACCTTCCTCGGCTACATCTCGAACGGGCTGGCCGGGTTCGCGCGCATCGACGCCCCGGGGTCGGTGAACCAGGACGGCTACGACCCCCTCGGGCCGGCGAGCATCGACTTCTACCAGAACTTCCAGCAGGCGCGCCGGTTCACCGGGTCCGTGCAGGCCAACTACCGGCCGCTGTCGTGGCTGCGCTTCAACGGCGTGGCGGGGATCGACCAGACCAACCGCCTGGTGACCCAGACGCTCCCGCCGGGCCGCATCGAGCTCGACTCGGAGACGAGCGAGGGGTACCGCTTCGCCGAGCGCCTGCAGGCCGGCACGTACACGGCCCAGGCGACCGGGACGGCGCAGTTCAACCTCACCGAGAACGTGGCGTCGACCACGACCGCCAGCTTCCAGTACCAGCAGGACCGGAACGACGGCGTGTTCGGCGGCGGCTACCGCCTGGTCGCCGGCACCTCCGCGCTGACCGGCGCGGTGACGCGCTTCTCGGCCGACGAGGAGTACGGCGACAACCGGCTCCTCGGCGGCATCCTGACGCAGCAGATCGGCTGGCGCGACCGCCTGTTCGTCAGCGCCGGCGTGCGCGGCGACAACAGCAGCGCCTTCGGCGAGAACTTCGGCACCGTGTTCTACCCGACGGCGCAGGCCTCGTGGGTGGCCAGCGAGGAGGAGTGGTTCCCGCGCGGCCCGCTCGAGCTGGTGCGCTTCCGCGGCTCGTTCGGCCGCTCGGGGCTGCGCCCCGGCAACGTCGACGCGCTCACGTACTTCAACCCCGTCCCGGCCCGCATCGGCACGAACGAGGTGGCCGCGGTGACGGTCGGCGGCGTGGGCGACCCGGACCTGCGCCCCGAGGTGACGACCGAGTTCGAGGGCGGCGTCGACTTCGAGGCGTTCAGCCGCCGCGCCACCCTGCAGCTGACGGCCTACAACCGCCAGTCGCAGGACGCACTCGTGGCCCGCGTCATCGCGCCGTCGGTGGGCGTGGTGCGCACCCGCTTCGAGAACATCGGCGAGATCCGCAACCGCGGCTTCGAGGCGCTGATGACGGTGCGCCCCGTCGACACCCGCGCGGTGGGGCTCGACCTGACGTTCAACTACTCGTACAACACGAACGAGATCCTCACGCTGCGCGACACGACGCCGATCCTGATCACGGCGAACGGCTCGCAGCGGCACGCCGAGGGCTACCCGGCCGGCGGCTACTGGGGCCAGCGCATCACCGGCTGGACCACGAACGCGCAGGGGATCGTGGAGGACGTCGAGCTCAGCGACAACCCCGAGTTCCTCGGCTACTCGCAGCCGCGCACCCTCTTCTCGTTCAGCCCGCAGCTGGCGCTGTTCAACAACGTGGTGCGCCTCGGCGCCCTCGTGGACTACCGCGGCGGGTACCGGCAGTACAACTCGTCCGAGGACTTCCGCTGCGGCATCACGGCCACCTGCAAGGGGATCATCGACCCGTCGACCCCGCAGGCGGAGCAGGCGCGCGCGGTGGCGTCGTACAACTACGGCGTCTACTCGGGCTTCATCGAGAAGGCCGACTTCGTGCGCTTCCGCGAGCTGACATTCACGGTGTCGCTCCCGGAGCGCCTGGCGCAGCGCTACCTGCGCGCGCGCGGCCTGGGGCTGACGCTCGCCGGGTACAACCTCGGCATCCTCACCGACTACACGGGCGTCGACCCCGAGGTCAACGCCAGCGCGCAGGCGAACTTCATCCAGAGCGACTTCCTGAGCCAGGCGCCGATCCGGCGCTTCTCGGCGCGCGTCAACGTCAATTTCTGAGGCAGTGACCCTCATGACCTTCCGGAACCTTCGGCGGGCCGCGGCCGGGTCGCTGGCCGCCGGGCTCCTGGCCGGGTGCTCGCTCGACGTGGCCACCCCGGACATCGTCGACCCCGACAGCCTGAGCGACGAGACGTCGCTCCCCACGCTCCGCGCCGGCGCCATCGGCGACTTCGGTGTCGCGTTCACCGGCAACGACGCGCTGGGCGACGAGGGGGCGATCCTCATCGGCGGGCTGCGCGCGGACGAGTTCCTCAACCGCGACACGTTCGAGGAGCGCCGCGACATCGACCTGGGAACGGCGCGCACCGACAACGGCTCGCTGCGCGACTTCTTCCGCAACCTGCAGCGGGCGCGGCGCTCCGCCGAGTTCGCCAGCGGCCGCTTCCGCGAGGCCGGCCCCACGGAGCCCGGGTACGCCGAGGTGCTGAACCTCGCCGGGTATTCGACGCTGCTGCTCGGGGAGATCTTCTGCCCCGGCGTCCCGTTCTCCGACCTCGACGCGAACGGCCGCCTCACCTACGGCCCGTCGCTGACGCGCGAGGCGACGTTCCAGCGCGCGCTGGCGAAGTTCGACAGCGCGCTGGCCGTCGCGCAGGCGGCCGGTACCGGCGCCGCCGCCACCGCGCAGCTCAACGTCGCCCGCGTCGGGCGCGCGCGCGCCCTGCTCGGGCTCGGGCGCGTCGCGGACGCGCGCGCGGCGGTGGCGGGCGTCCCGACCGCCTTCCAGTACAACATCGAGTACTCGGAGAACACCGGGCGCCAGAACAACGCGGTCTACACGTTCAACAACGTGCGCCGCCGCTGGGGCGTGGCGAACAACGAGGGCACCAACGGGCTCCCCTTCTTCTCGGCGAGCGATCCGCGCGTGCCGGTGACCCAGAGCGCGAACAGCGGACTCGACAACGCGTCGGCCCGGATCCTGAACCAGGGGAAGTACCCGGCGCGCACGACGCCCGTCCGCCTCGCCAGCGGCGTCGAGGCCCGCCTGATCGAGGCCGAGGGCGCGTTGCTGGCCGGCGAGTCGGCGGCCGCGCTCACGATCCTCAACGCGCTGCGCACGTCGGCCAACCTCCCGGCGCTCAGCTTCGCGGGGCAGAGCGCGGCCCAGCAGCGCGCGCTGCTCTTCCGCGAGCGCGGCTTCTGGCTGTTCGCCGAGAGCCAGCGCCTCGGCGACCTGCGGCGCCTGCTCCGGGCCCCGTACAGCCTGGCGTACAACCAGGTCTTCCCGACGGGCGCGTACTTCAAGCAGGGGCGCCAGTACGCCGAGCAGCCCAGCCTCCCGATCCCGCTCGAGGAGGAGAACAACCCGAACTTCGCCGGTTGCACCGCGACCAACTGACGGCGGGGCCGGTATGACGGAAGCGGGGGGCGCGTCGACGACGCGCCCCCCGCTTCGCATTCTTGCTGCCTCACGCCGCGGCCGGCTTCTGCGGTTCGGGGCGCGGAAAGAGCGCGGCCCCCTTGGTCACCCGCCACCCCGTCGGGTCGACCGCGGCCAGCGCGTCGAACCGCACCGCGCCCGCGCGCCCCGGGGCGCCGAGTGCCGCCCACAGCTCCTCGGCCTTCGCGGGCATGAACGGCGCGAGCCCCACCGCCACCGGCACCAGCTGGCGGACGAGCGTCCCGAGCACCGCCTCCAGCGCCGCGCGCTGCGCCGGGTCCTTGGCCATCGCCCACGGCTGCCGCTCCTGCACGTAGGCGTTGGCGCGGAAGACGATCTGCCAGAGCGCGGCCAGCCCCTCGTGCAGCAGGTAGCCGCGCGAGCCGTCCATCGCCGCGTGGTAGGCGGCGAGGTCCGCCGCGTCGGCCGCCAGCACGTCGGCGTCGGCGGCCGCGGGGACCACGCCGCCGCAGTACTTCTCGACCATCGCCACCGTGCGGCTCGCGAGGTTGCCGAGTGCGTTCGCGAGGTCCGCCGTGTAGCGCTCCTCGAAGCGCTCCCACGAGAAGTTGCCGTCGGCGTCGAACGGCACCTCGCGCAGCAGGAAGTAGCGGAAGGCGTCGGCACCGAAGCGGTCGACCGCCTCGCCCAACTCGAGCTTCACGCCGGCGCTCTTGCTGAACCGCTCCCCGCCGAGGAAGACGAAGCCGTGCGCCCAGACGCGCTCCGGGAGCGGGAGCCCCGCCGCCTCGAGCATCGCCGGCCAGATCACGCAGTGGAAGCGCGTGATGTCCTTGCCGATGACGTGCAGCTGCGCCGGCCAGCGCGCGTCGTACCCCGCTTCCGGGAAGCCGGTGGCGGTGAGGTAGTTGGGGAGCGCGTCGAACCAGACGTAGGTCGTCTGCGTCTCGCCGTCGCCGGTGGGGCGGGGGAAGGGGACGCCCCAGGCGAAGCGCGAGCGGCTCGCCGAGACGTCCTCGAGCCCCTGCGCCAGCAGTCCGAGGATCTCGTTGCGCCGGCTCTCCGGCTGGCAGAACTCGGGGCGCTCGCGCAGCAGCCGCTCGAGGAAGGGCTGGTAGCGCGAGAGGCGGAAGAACCAGTTGGTCTCGCGCGTCCACTGCAGCTCGCGCGTCGGGTGCAGCGGGCACTTCCCGTCGACGACCTCGGCGTCGTTCTTGAACGCCTCGCAGCCGACGCAGTACCACCCCTCGTACCCCTTCTCATAGAAGTCGTCGGGGTTGCGCTCGAAGATGCGCGTGATGAGCGCCTGCACGCCGGCCTGGTGCGCGGCGGCGGTGGTGCGGATGAACTGGTCGTACGAGATGCCGAGGCGCGCCCACATCGCCTGGAAGCTCGCCGCGATCTCGTCGACCAGCGCGTGCGGCGCCACCCCGCGCGCCTCGGCGGTCTGGGCGACCTTCTGCCCGTGCTCGTCCATCCCGATCAGGAAGTGCACGGCGCGCCCCGCCTGCCGGTGGTAGCGGGCGATCACGTCGGCCCCGAGCTTCTCGAAGGCGTGGCCCAGGTGGGGCTCGCCGTTCGCGTAGTCGATGGCGGTGGTCAGGAAGAAGGGCGCGGGCTCTGGCAACGGGCGCGGGGTTCGGGTGGGCGGTGCCTCTGAAATGTGGCACCCCCCACAAGCGTCGCGCTCAGTCGTCGCCGTCGTCTCCCGCGTCGCCGTCGTCCGCGTCGCCGTCGTCGCTGGTCGGGTCGAGGCGCCGCTCCTCGCCGCCCGGCGCCGCGCCGGTCCCGCGGCCGCCGCGGTTGCGCCGCCCGCCCCGGCGTCCGCGTCGCCGGCGGGGGCGCACGGTCTCATCCCCCTCGGCGGGCGCCTCGCCCTCGGGGGCGTCGGGGGCGTCGGGGGGCGGGGCGAGCGGGACGCGCGCCACCGGCATCTCCTGCGTGGCACCGTCGAGCGAGACGCCCTCGAGGTCCCCGATCACGATCGCAGCCGGTGCGGCCGGCGCCGCTGGCCGCGGGCGGGGCGCCGGCGCCGGCGCCGACCGGCGGTCCCCCTCGCGGCGGTCGCCGCCGCGCCGGTCGGACCGGGGCGCGTCGTCGTCGTCGAGCGCGAGCTCGCCGGCCGCCGCAGCCACGATCTCCTCGTCGGCCTCCGCCGCCGACGGCGCGCTGAAGCGGTCGCCCAGCGCCTCCAGCTCGCGCCGCAGCTCGGCCAGCGGGACGACGCGCACCTCGCCGTCGAGCGCGCGCAGCGTCACGCGCTCGCGAAAGATGTCGTTGGCGACGACCTTCTCCTCCCCCTTCGCCGTCGGCAGCACCTTGCCTTCCTTCGGGAAGCGCTTGCGCTGCTGCACGTAGAAGTCGTGCTCGTAGCGCAGGGAGCACATGAGGCGCCCGCACGCCCCCGAGATCTGCGTCGGGTTGAGCGAGAGGCGCTGGTCCTTGGCGACGCTCAGGTTCACCGGGCGCAGCTCGGGGAGCCACGAGGCGGAGCAGTACTGCCGCCCGCACCGCCCGACGCCGTCGAGGCGCTTGGCCTCGTCTCGCACGCCGATCTGCTTCAACTCGATGCGCGTGCGGAAGAGCGACGCCAGGTCGCGCACCAGGGCGCGGAAGTCGACGCGCTTCTCGGCGGTGAAGTACAGCGTCAGCTTGCGCCGGTCCCACTGCCAGTCGGCGTCGCTGATCTTCATCACGAGGTTGTGCGCGCGCACGCGCTCCATCGACTTGCGGCGCGCCTCCTCGTTGAGCGCCGCCAGCTCGCCGGCGCGCCGCACGTCGTCCGCCCCCGCGAGGCGCAGCGCGCGCCGCTGCGGCTGCGCGCCGGCGCCGAGCAGCGCCTCGCCGTGGGCGACGCCGGCCCACCGCTTGGCCGCCAGCTCGCCCGTCGCGTGCACCTCGCCCAGGTCCTCGCCGCGGTCCCCCTCGACGATCACCGACGCGCGCGCCTTCGGCGGGTCGTCGCCGTCCCAGAGGAAGAACTCCTTGCGGTTGCCCTTGAAGGCGATCTCGACGAGGTGGGACATCGACGCGCGCGTCTCCCGGTCAGCCGACGAAGCGGCCCATCTTCAGGAACTTCTCCCGCCGGCGGCGCACCAGCTTCTCGGGCTTGAGGCGGCGCAGCTCGTCGAGGTGCCGGATCAGCGCGTCGCGGACGCCGCCCGCCGTCGCCTCGTGGTCGGCGTGCGCGCCGCCGGCCGGCTCGGGGATCACCTCGTCGACCACGCGCAGCTCGTACAGGTCGGGGGCGGTGATGCGCAGCGCGCGGGCCGCCTTCTCGCGCATCTCGGGGCTCTTGCCGTCCTTCCAGAGGATGGCGGCGCACCCCTCGACCGAGATCACCGAGTAGACCGCGTTCTCGAGCATCAGCACGCGGTCGGCGACGCCGAGCGCCAGCGCGCCCCCCGAGCCCCCCTCGCCGATCACGGTGGCGACGATGGGCACCTGCAGCCCCGCCATCTCGACCAGGTTGCGCGCGATCGCCTCGCTCTGCCCGCGCTCCTCGGCGCCGATCCCGGGGTACGCGCCCGGCGTGTCGATGAACGTCACGACCGGGACCTGGAACTTCTCGGCCAGCTTCATGAGGCGCAGCGCCTTGCGGTACCCCTCCGGGTAGGGCATCCCGAAGTTGCGGCGCAGGTTCTCCTTGGTGTCGCGCCCGCGCTGCTGGCCGATCACCATCACCGACTCGCCGTCGAGGCGCGCCCACCCGGCGACGATCGCGCCGTCGTCGCGGAACTGGCGGTCGCCGTGCAGCTCGATCCAGTCGGTGAAGACGCGGTCGACGTAGTCCTGCGTGAAGGGGCGCTTGGAGGAGCGGGCGACCTGCACGCGCTGCAGCGGCGTGAGGTTGCGGTAGATCTCGGAGCGGAGCTCGGTGAGCTTGCGCTCGAGCGGCGCCAGCTCTTCCTGCACGTCGAGGGCGCGGTCGTCGGCGAGCTGGCGCAGCTCGTCGATGCGGCGCTCCAGCTCGACCAGCGGCTTCTCGAAGTCGAGGGACGCGGTGGCCATGTCTCTTAACCCCCTCGAACCAGTTTCACGCGCTCCTCGCCGAGCAGCGCGCGCAGTTCGTTCAGGGCGGCGTTGGACGCCGCGACGGTGAGGGAACGCGACCGGAAGCGCGCGGTCTGCCCGGCGCGCGGGTCGCGCCAGCGCAGCTCGAGCGCCGCCGTGCCGGGGTAGGCGTCGCACGTCGCGCGCACGTCGCGCATGACGCCGGGCGCGAGGTCCGCGCCCGCGGCGAGCTCGATGGCCACCGCCACCTGCCCGTTGACGCGCTTCTCCGCGAGGCGGGTCACCTTGTCGACGATGAACGTCGGGCTCTCCGCCCCCTGGTCGCGCTTGGAGTACCCGCCCTCGACGAGCACGGGGACGTCCGTCTTGACCTGGTCGGCCAGCACCGCCCAGGCCTCGGGGAACACCAGCACCTCGCAAGATCCCGAGAAATCCTCGAGTGTCAACCGGGCGAACTCGGCCCCGCTGCGCTTGGAGATCTGCCGCTTGGCGGCGGTGATCACGCACGCCAGCGCGATCGGCTCGTGGGTCCAGCGCCCCAGCTCCGCCACCTTGTGCGTGGCGAACAGCTCGGCCTCGGCGCGGAAGGGCTCGAGCGGGTGGCCGGAGACGTAGAAGCCGAGGATCGCCTTCTCGTTGGTCAGGCGGTCGCTCTCGCTCCACGCCGGGACGTTGGGGAGCGTCGGCTTGGCCTGCGCCGGCGAGGCGCCGCCCGGCGCCTCACCGAAGAGCGAGACCTGCCCGAGCTCGCGCTCCTCCTGCTTGAGCAGCGCCTCGCTGATCGCGTGGTCGAGCGCCGTCACGTACTGCGCGCGGTGGCCGCCCAGCCCGTCGAGCGCGCCGGCGGCGATCAGCGCCTCGAACACGCGCTTGTTGCAGGCCCGCAGGTCGACCCGCTCGACGAAGTCGAAGAAGTCCTTGTAGACGCCCTCGGCGAACCGCGCCGCGATCACGCTGTCGACCGCGCCCTGGCCGACGTTGCGCACCGCGCCCAGCCCGAAGCGGATCCGGTTCGCGCCGACGACGGTGAACTTGTAGCCGCTCTCGTTCACGTCGGGCGGCAGCACCTCGATCCCCATCTCGCGCGCCTCGGCGACGTACTTCACCACGCTGTCCGTGTCGCCGATGCAGCTGGAGAGCAGGGCGGCCATGAAGTCCGCCTTGTGATTCGCCTTGAGGTACGCCGTGTGGTAGCTGACGACCGAGTAGGCGACGGAGTGCGAGAGGTTGAAGCCGTAGCGGCCGAACGTCTCGATCTGTCCCGCGAGGTCTTCGATGATCGCCTTGCCGTGACCCTTCGCGACCGCCTTGGTCTTGAACTTCCCCAACTCTTCGGCGATCAGCTTCGCGTCCTTCTTGCCGACGGCCTTGCGGAGCACGTCCGCCTCGGCGAGCGAGACGCCCGCGAGCACCTGCGCGATGCGCATCACCTGCTCCTGGTAGGTGATGACCCCGTAGGTCTTGGCGAGGATCGGTTCGAGCTCCGGCAGCGCGTAGGTGACCGGCTCCTCGCCGCGCTTGCGCCGGATGTAGACCTTGTGCATCCCCGTGTCGAGCGGGCCGGGGCGCAGCAGCGCGTTCGACGCCACGAGGTCGTCGAAGCGGTCGCAGCGCATCTGCCGGAGCACGTCGGTGGCCAGCGGCGACTCGAACTGGAAGACGCCCGCCGTGCGCCCGGAGCGCAGCATCTTGTACGTCTCGGCGTCGCCGAGCCCCATCGCGTCGAGGTCGAGCCACTCCCCCGTGCGCGCCTTGATGCTCGTGAGCGCGTCGTGGATGACCGTGAGCGTGGTCAGCCCGAGGAAGTCCATCTTCAACATGCCCGCCTTCTCGAGGCAGTTCATGTCGTACTGCGCGACGGTGATCTTCTCGTCGCCGTCGCCGCCCGAGCCCTTGGAGCTCTGCGTGCACACCGGCACGAACTCGTGCACCGGCCCCGGGGCGATGACCACCCCGGCGGCGTGCACCCCGGTGTGCCGCGACAGCCCCTCGAGCGCCGAGGCGTAGTCGAGCAGCTCGCGGTAGCGCGCGTCGTCCTTGTAGAAGCGCGCCACGTCGGGCACCTGCTCGATCGCCTCGTCGATCGAGAGCGAGAAGTTCGGCGCGTTGGGGATCAGCTTCGCCAGCGCGTCGGTCTCCGCCGGGGTGAAGCCGAGGACGCGCCCGACGTCCTTCACGACGGCGCGCGACTTCATCGTCCCGAAGGTGACGATCTGGCAGACCGACTCCTTGCCGTACTTCTGCCGGACGTAGTCGATGACCTCCCCGCGCCGCTCGAAGCAGAAGTCGACGTCCACGTCGGGCATCGACACGCGCTCCGGGTTCAGGAAGCGCTCGAACAGGAGGTCGAACTCGAGCGGGCAGACGTTGGTGATCCCGAGCGCGTAGGCGACCAGCGACCCGGCCGCCGAGCCGCGCCCCGGGCCGACCGGGATCCCGCGGTCGCGCGCCGCCTTGATGAAATCGGCGACGATCAGGAAGTAGCCGGCGTACCCGGTCTGGAGGATCACCCCCAGCTCGTAGTCGAGCCGCTCCTGCACCTCGGCGGCCAGCGCGCCCGGCTCGGCGCCGCGCTTCCCCGCGTAGCGCTCGAGCGCCCCCTCCTTCGCCAGCTTCACCAGCAGGTCGTTCTCGGTCGCCACCTCGGGCGGCAGCGGGAAGCTCGGGACGTGGTACTTCTTCCCGAACTGGACGTCGACCTCGTCGGCGATGCGGAGGGTGTGCTCCAGGACGTCGGCGCGCTGGGGGAAGCGCTCCCCCATCTCCTGGTGGTTCTTGAAGTACAGCCCGCGGTCGTAGTGCATCCGGTCGGGGTCCTTCAGGTCCTTCCCGAGCCCGATGCAGAGCAGGACATCGTGCGCCGCGTGGTCGTTCGCCTTGAGGAAGTGCGCGTCGTTGGTGGCGACCACCGGGAGCCCCAGCTCCGCCGAGAGCTTGAAGACCTTGTCGTTCAGCTCCCGCTGCCCGCCCGAGTCGTGCGCCTGGACCTCGAGGTAGTAGCGGTCCTTGAACAGCTCGGCGTACCAGGCGGCGGCCTCGCGGGCCTGCTCCCAGCGGTCGTCCATCAGGTGCCCGGCCACCTCGCCGGCCAGGCAGGCCGAGGTGACGATCAGCCCCTCGCTGTGGGCGGCGAGCAGCTCGCGGTCCACGCGCGGCTTCACGTAGAAGCCCTCGGTGAACGCCAGCGAGGAGAGCTTCACCAGGTTGCGGTAACCGGCGAGGTCCCTCGCGAGTAGCACGAGGTGGTGATAAGGTTTGGCGCCTGGGGCCGGCCGCGCGCGGTCGAAGCGGGACCCGGGGGCGACGTACGCCTCCATCCCCAGGATCGGCTTGAGCTTTGCCTTCTTTGCCTTCTCCTGGAACTCCCACGCGGCGTGCATGTTACCGTGATCGGTAATCGCCAGCGCAGGCTGCTCGAGCTCCTGGGCGCGCCGGATCAGGTCGTCGATCCGGTTGGCGCCGTCGAGGAGCGAGTACTCGGAGTGGCAGTGGAGATGAACGAACGACATTGGACGCGAACGATAGCCACCTCGGCGGGCCGGCGTCAAATCGGCGCAGCGGGCGACGCGTGCGCCTAAGTCGCTCGTCGGTAAGGGCTTGCGTTCTCACGTCGGCCTCCCTCGCCGGCGCCTGTCGCTCCCCCGGCGAAGTCGACGACCCGGGGCGCTTCTACGCCGTCCGCTCGGTGGCCGGCGGGGTCCGGTCGGCGCCGGCCGGGAGCGTGCTGTCGGAGCCGCTGACGGTCACCGTCGCCGACTCGACCGGCGCGCCGGCGCGCGGGGTGGTGGTCCGCTTCCAGGTGGTCGCCGGCCGGGGGGCGGCGGTGCTCGATTCGATCGTCCCGACCGACGCGGCGGGGGTCGCCAGCACGCGCCTGCGCGTGGGCGTCGAGCGCGACACGGTGGTGGTCGTGGCGGCCGTCCGGGGACGTGAGGACAACGGGGTGCGCTTCCTCGCCCTCGCCACCTCGGCCGCCCGCGTCGACGCCGTGCGGCCGGTCGTCGCGGCCGGGGGCGACACGGTCACCCTGACCGGCGGCGGCCTGGCCCAGCTGGGCGCAGTGCCGGTCGTGCTGGTCGGGTCGGCGCGGGCGCGGGTCGCGGGCGTCTTCGGCGACACGCTGCTGCGCGTCGTCGTCCCACCCTGCCTCCCGCCGGGCGCGCTGCCGGTGACGGTGCAGGTGGGGGCGGCGGCCACCGCGCCGACGACGCTGACGGTCGGCGGGGGGGACCGGCCGCTGGCGCTCCAGCAGTACGACGCCTTCACGGTCTCGGGCGCCGACGGGGCCGGGTGCGTGCGCCTGCCGGGCGACGGGGCGCGCTACCTGGTCTTCCCGCAGTTCGCGTCGGCCGACGACCTGTCGCCGGCGCGCGGCTTCACCCTGACGCACGTCGCCGACTCGGCCGGCCCCCCGGTGGCGGCGCCGGCGGCCGCGCCGGTCGTGCGCACGGTTCGCGCGCGCGAGCGCTTCGAGGCGACGCTGCGCGGGGCCGAGCGCGCCCTGGCGCGCGAGGGGATCGCCGAGGAGGCGTCCGAGCTGGGGCGCGAGGCCCGGGCGCGCCGCGCCGTGCGGGTGGGCGCCGAGCCGGCGCCGCTGGCCGGCCCGATGGCGCCGGAGCCGCCGGCACTCGGGAGCGAGCGCACCTTCCGCGTGCTCTCCCGGCTGGACGGCTCGGCGTTCGCCAGCGCGACCGCGCGGCTGCGCTACGCCGGGGGGGGCGTGCTGGTCTACGAGGACCGCCTGACCCCGGAGCCGGTGGACGAGACGGCGATGCGCCGCCTGGGCGCGCTGCTCGACCGCACGCTGCACCCGCTGGCCGTCACGACGTTCGGCGCCGAGTCGGACGTCGACGGGAACGGGCGGGTGATCGTGCTGATGACGCCCGTGGTCAACGCGCTCACGGCGCGCGAGCAGTGCGGGAGCGAGGGGTTCGTGCGCGGCTTCTTCTTCGGCGCCGACCTCGGCACGCGCAACCAGAACTCGAACCGCGCCGAGATCCTGTACGCGATCGTCCCCGACGCCGGGGGGACGCGCAGCTGCCCGCACGCGGCGTTCGACGTGCTGCGCCAGCTCCCGGCGACGTTCGTGCACGAGTTCCAGCACATGATCTCGTTCAACCAGCACGTGCTGGTGCGCCGCGGGAGCGAGGAGCTCACCTGGCTGAACGAGGGGATCAGCCACATGGCGGAGGAGGTCGCGGGGCGGCTCTACGCGCGCCGCTACCCGCCGCCGCTGAACCGCGTGTTCGCGGGGCAGCTGCTTCCGGACTCGGCGATCCCGTTCTACCGCGGCGACGTCGACAACGCGCTCTTCTACCTGAGCGCCCCGGCCGCGCACTCGGCGACGGCGTTCCGCGACCTCGGCTCGCTCGAGGAGCGGGGGGCGTCGTGGCTCTTCCTGCGCTGGCTGGTGGCGCAGCGGGGGGAGGGGGTCCTGGGGCGTCTGGTGCAGACGCCGCGCACGGGGCGCCGCAACGTCGAGGAGGTCGCGGGAGAACCCTTCCCGGCGCTGTTCGCGGACTTCGTGGTCGCGCTCTCGGCGGACAGCGTGCTCGGGGTGCCGCGCTCGCGCGTGCCGGCGCGCTTCCGCTTCGGCGACGTCGCGCTGCGCCGGCTGCTGACGCAGGGGCTGAACCGCGACAGCCGGTGGCCGCTGGCGCCGCGCGTCGGGCCGCTCGCCGGCACGGCGCTGAGCGGCACGCTGGTGCCGGGCACCTTCACCCCGTTCGACCTGGTCGTCCCGCGCGGGCGGCCGGGCGCGCTGCGACTCACCACCCCGGACGGCGCGGGGTTCGCGGCGGGCGCCGAGGCGCAGCTGGGGATCCTGCGCCTGTCGCCGTGAGGGGAGGCGCGCTGCTGCTGGTCGTGCTGGCGGCGGTCGCGCCGGGGCGCGTGGCGCGGGGGCAGGGCGGGGGGCGGCAGGCAGCGGTGGTGCTGGCGCTCCCGGCGGCCCCACGCGCCGCGGCGCTGGCGGAGGCGGTGACGGCGCTCGACGGCGACGAGTCGTCGCTGTTCTTCTCCCCCGCGCAGCTGGCGACGGTGCGGGCGTGGCGCGCGGGGGCGTCGGTCGAGCGCTTCCTGGCCGGGTCGACGCTCGGCGCCGCCGCGGCGGCCGCGCCGCTCGCCCGCGGGACGGCGGCGCTGGGCGTGCGCTCGCTCGCCTATCCCGAGGCGCGCGAGGCGGTGGAGTACGCGGAGACCGGGCGCACGCTGACCGGCGGCGAGCTGGCGGTGACGGCGGGGTACGCGCGCGCGCTCTTCGGCGTGCGCCTGGGCGCGGCGGCGACGCTGGTCCGGCAGCGCGTGGCCGAAGCGTCGGGGCAGGCGCTCGCCGGCGACGTCGGGGCGGCGTGGACCACGCCGGCGGCGCGCGACGGGGCGGCCGCGTGGCGCCGCGCGCTCGGCGGGGTGACGCTGGCCGGCGCGCTGCAGCACGCGGGGGGCACGCTGACGTTGCTCGACCGCGCGGCCCCACTCCCGAGGCGCGTGCGGGCGGGCGTCTCGCGTACGGTGCGCTTGGGCGCCGCGCTCCGGCTGCTCGGGAGCGCGGAGGTGGTGCAGGGGAGGGGAGAGGGCGCGCGCCCCGCCGGCGGCGCGGAGCTGCGGTGGACGCGCGGGCGGCTGGCGCTGGACGCGCGCGCCGGCGTGCGGCGGCGTCTCGACCGCGACGAGGCGCTCCCGGCGTGGACGGCCGGCGGCGGCCTCGCCTTCCGCGCGCTGGCGCTCGACTACGCGCACCAGGGGTACGGCGCGCTGGGCGCCACGCACCGACTGGGCGTGCGGTGGGCGCCCTGAGCGCGCCGGCCGCGCGCCCGCGCCGCGCGCGCGGTCGGCGGCTGCGGGTGGCGCTCGCGCTGCTGGCGGGACTCGGGGCGCTCTCGCTCACGCCGACGGGGTGCTACCTGAGCCGCGCGGGCTACGAGCAGGGGCGCATCCTCGCCCGCCGCCGCCCGATCGCGCGTCTGGTGGAGCGGGGCGGGGTTGACGCGGCGACGCGCGCGAAGCTGCGCCTGGTGCTCGACGCGCGCGCGTTCGCGGTGGACTCGCTGGGGCTGGACGCGGGGCGGAGCTTCACGCGCTACACGGACCTGGGGCGCGACACGCTGGTGCTGGTGCTCTCGGCGGCGCAGCGCGACCGGCTGGAGGCGTACACCTGGTGGTTCCCGGTCGTCGGGCGGGTGCCGTACAAGGGCTACTTCGACTTCGGCGCCGCGCGGCGCGAGGCGCGCGGGCTGCGGGCGCGCGGCTTCGACGTCTACCTGCGCCCGTCGTCGGCCTACTCGACGCTCGGCTGGTTCGACGACCCGCTGCTGAACACGACGCTGGCCGAGGACTCGGTGGACCTGGCGAACACGGTCGTGCACGAGCTGACGCACAACACGTACTACGCGCCCGGGCAGGCGGTCTTCAACGAGTCGTTCGCGAGCTTCGTCGGCGCGTACGGGAGCGAGCGGTTCTTCGCCGCGCGCGGCGACACGGCGTCGGCGCGGCGGGCCCGCTCGCGGTGGGCGGACGACCAGCTGCTGGCGGCGTTCTGGCGCGACCTCTCGGCGGCGGTCGACTCGGCGTACGCCGCGCGCCCCGGGGAGACCTCCGCCGACAGCGCGGCGCGGGTGGCGGCGCGCGACCTGGTGTACGCGCGTGCGCGCCGGGCGCTGGCCGACTCGGTGGGGCCGCGGCTCTCGGGCGTCGGCCCGGCGCGCGCCGCGGCGTGGGCGGGGCGCGTGCAGCTCGACAACGCGGCGCTGCTGGCGCGGCGCACGTACGCGCGCGAGCTCGGCTTGTTCGAGGCGGCGCTGGCGCGCGAAGGCGGGGATCTGCGGCGGGCGGTGGCGCGCGTCATCGCGTTGGCGAAGGCGAAGCCGTCGGCGCCGTACGACACGTTGCGTGCCTGGGTGGGCCCTGTGGCTCGGTAAGACCAAGAAGAGCAGGGGGGATGAAAATCTGAGAAGATCTGAGGAAGATCTGATGAGGTGCCGGCCCGGCGCGACGTGCCCCGCCGCCACACGGGATTATCAGACCTTTCTCAGATTTTCTCAGATTTTCATCCCTCCTGCTTTTCAGTTGACCTTCCCATCAGCTCAAGACGTAAACTTTCCCCGCAGGAGCGACCGCAGGTCCAGCCCCGGCGCGGCTGCCGGCGGCGCGGGGAGCTGCTCGGCGGCGCCCAGCCCGACCACCACGCGCTGCATCGTCGCCCGCACGCCGCGGTCGAGGAAGCGCGAGAGCTGGTCGAGCGAGTACTCGGCGGTCGTGCGCGACGGGTAGGCGTGCAGCGGGTACGTCACGTACAGTTCGTGCCGCGCGCGGGTGAGCGCGACGTACATCAGGCGACGCTCCTCCTCCAGCTGGTCCGGGTCCCCGGCCGCGCGCGCGAGCGGGAACATCCCGTCGGCCGCCCAGATCAGGAAGACCGCGTCCCACTCCTTCCCCTTGGCCGAGTGCACGGTGCTGAGCACCAGCGCGTCGTCCTCGCCCGTCGTCTCGCCGCCGGCGAGGTCCTGCGTCGCGCTCGGCGGCTCCAGCGCGAGGGCGGAGAGGAAGGCGGTACGGTCCGGGTAGGCGGCGGCGATCGCCTGCAGCTGCTCCAGGTCGGCCAGCCGCGGCTCCGGGTTGTCGTAGCGCTCGCGCAGCAGCGCGTCGTAGACGCGGCGGATCGCCCCGATCTCCGCGCCGAGGTCCGGCGTCGCCGCCCGCACCGCCCGCGACAGCTCGGCCAGCAGCGCGGCCAGTCGCCCGTGCCACTCGCGCGCCTTGGGCGGCGGCACGTACCGCGCCAGCCCCGTGGCCTCCCAGCCCGCCTGCGCGATCGCGTCGAGCGCCGCGCGCGCGCTCACGTCGCCGATCCCCGGCAGCAGCAGGAGCAGCCGGTACCACGACACCTCGTCGCGCGGGTTCTCGAGCACGCGCAGGAAGGCCAGCACGTCCTTCACGTGCGCCGCCTCGAGGAACTTGAGGCCGCCCCACTTCTCGTAGGGGATGTTGCGCGCCGTCAGCTCGATCTCGAGGTCCGCCGAGAGGTATCCGGCGCGGAAGAGCACCGCCATCTCGCGCAGCGGCACCCCCTCCTCGTGCAGCGCCAGCACGCGGTCGACCGCGAAGCGCGTCTGCTCCCCCTCGTCGCGCGCGCCCACCAGCCACGGCCGATCGCCCCCCGCGCGGTCGGTCCAGAGGCGCTTGGAGAAGCGCTCCTCGGCGCGCGAGATCAGCTCGTTGGACGCGTCGAGGATCGGCTGCGTCGAGCGGTAGTTCTGTTCCAGCGTCACCACGCGCGTCCCCGGGTACTGCTGCGGGAACTCGAGGATGTTGCGGAAGTGCGCGCCGCGGAACGAGTAGATCGACTGCGCGTCGTCGCCGACGACCGTCAGGTTGCGGTGCGCGCGCGTCATCCCGCGGAGGATGCGCGCCTGCAGCACGTTCGTGTCCTGGTACTCGTCGACCAGCACGTGGTCGTACAGCCCCGCGATCTGCGCCCCGAGTGCGGGCGCGTCGAGCATGCCGGCCCAGAAGAGGAGCAGGTCGTCGTAGTCGACCAGGTTGCGCTGCGCCTTGCGGTCCACGTAGCCGGCGTAGACGCGCTTGAAGTCGTCCACCCGCTCCGCGAACTGCGGGTAGTCGCGCCCGAGGAGGTGTTCCAGCTCGAGCCCCGTGTTGACGTGGCGCGAGTAGACCGCGTGCAGCGTCTCCTTCTTCGCGAACCGCTTGGCCGGCGGGTCCCCGGCGCGCCGCCGCGTGTCGCCGAGCCCCAGCGCGGCGCGCGCGAGCTGCATCAGGTCCTCGGCGTCCCCCTGGTCCATGATCGTGAAGTCGCCCGCGATCCCGGCCCCGGGCCCGAAGCGGCGCAGCAGCCGGTGCGCCGTGGCGTGGAAGGTCCCGCCGTGCACGCGCCGGCTCGCCGACCCGACCAGCCGCTCGACGCGGGCGAGCATCTCCTGCGCGGCGCGGCGCGTGAACGTGAGCAGGAGGATCCGCTCCGCCGGCACCCCGCGCGCGATCAGGTGGGCGACGCGGTGGATGAGGGTGCGCGTCTTCCCCGTCCCCGCGCCGGCGATCACGAGCAGCGGCCCGTCCTCGTGCTCGGCGGCCGCGCGCTGCGCCGGATTCAGCTCCGCGGCCGGGTCGCGGCCCGTCGGGGCGGGGACGGCGCGGAGGCGGGGGACGTAGACGCGGGGCGAGTCCGACATGGCCCCTGAATATAAGCCGAAGCTTGCCGCCCGCTCACCCGACCGGGGCAACGTCCATCCGCGCGCGCAGCTCGTCGGCGGTGAGCGTGACCGGTACCAGGTCGAACACCCGGCCGAACGCGCGCACCACCTCGCGCGCCACCTGCTCGACCGTCACCGCGCGCCGCGCCTCGCGCGCCACCGCCGTCATCTCGACGTCGGTGATCCCGCAGGGCACGATCAGGTCGAAGAAGCGCAGCGGCTCCTCGGTGACGTTGAGGGCGAAGCCGTGCCAGGTGACCCAGTCGCGCGCGTGCACCCCGATCGACGCCAGCTTGCGGCGCGGCGCACCCTCGGCGCCGTCGCCGACCCACACGCCGGTGTAGCCCGCGCTGCGCAGCCCCGCCAGCCCGAACGGGGCGATCCCCTGGATCAGCGCCTCCTCCACCTGGCGCAGGTACCAGTGCAGGTCCTTGCGGTGCCGCTTGAGGTCCACGATCGGGTAGCCGACCAGCTGCCCGGGGCCGTGGAAGGTGACGTCGCCCCCGCGCTCGATCTCGTGGACCTCGACGCCGCGCGCCCGCAGCGCCTCGGGGGCGAGCGGGAGGCTGGTCGCCTTGGTGGAGCGGCCGAGCGTGAACACCGGCGGGTGCTCCACCAGCAGGAGCACGTCCTCGCCGAGCGCGCCCGCGATGCGCGCCCGCGCCGCCGCGCGCTGCAGCTCGAGCGCCTCGGCGTACGGAACACGGCCGAGCGCGACGGCGAAGAGGCGGGGCGGGGCGCTCACGCGGCGAGTCTCACGCGTGGATCATCTTCCCCATCGAGTCGAGCACCGCCTCGGCCACCGCCTCGGAGAGCGTCGGGTGGGCGTGGATCGCGAGGTCGATCTCCTCGACCGTGTACTCGTTCTCGCGGGCCACCACCAGCTCGTGGATCATCTCGGTGGCGTGCGGGCCGACGATGTGCGCGCCGAGGATCTCGCCGTACTTGGCGTCGCGGAGGATCTTCACGAAGCCCTCCGTCTCGCCCGAGGTGCGGGCGCGCCCGTTGGCGTTGAAGGGGAACTTGCCGACCTTGTAGTCGAGCTTCTGGTCCTTGCACTGCTGCTCGGTGAGGCCGACCGAGGCGACCTCCGGGTGGCAGTAGGTGCAGCTCGGGACGTTCTTGTAGTTGACCGGGTGCGTGTGCGTGCCGGCCAGCAGCTCGGCGAGCACGTGCCCCTCGCGCGACCCCTTGTGGGCGAGCATCTGGTTGCCGGCCACGTCGCCGATCGCGTAGACCCCCTTCACGCTCGTCTCGAAGCGGTCGTCGATCTTCACGAAGCCGCGCTCGGTGAGCTGGACGCCCAGCTCCTTGAGCCCGACCTCCTCGACGTTGGGGGCGCGGCCGGCGGCGACGAGCACCTTGTCGACGGTCAGCGTCTCCTTCTTGGCCGAGCCGCCGGCACCTGTGCCGGCTCCGCCACTGACCTCCACAGTCATCGACACCGAGTCGGGGCCGACCTTGACGTCGCCGATCTTGGCCGAGGTGTGGACGTCGATGCCGCGCTTCCTGAACGCCTTCGCCACCTCGGCGGAGCACTCCGCGTCCTCGAGGGGGAGGATGTTCGGCGCCACCTCGACGAGGGTGACCTTGGTGCCGAAGGCGTTGAAGACGTCGGCGAACTCGCACCCGACGGCGCCGGCGCCGACGACGGCCATCGACTTGGGGGCCTGCTCGAGCACCAGCACCTCGTCCGACGAGAGGACGACCTTCTTGTCCAGCGCGAGGCCGGCCTGCGGCAGCCCGCGGACGCGCGAGCCGGTGGCGAGGACGATCGCCTTCCGGGCGTCGTGCTTCTCCTGCTTCCCGTCGGCGCCGGTGACGGTCACCGTGCGGGCGGCGGCCAGCTTGGCGGTCCCCTTGAGGTAGGTGACCTTGTTCTTCTTCATCAGGAACTCGACGCCCTTCGAGTTCTGGGTGCTGACGGCGCGCGAGCGCTTCATGGCCGTGCCGTAGTCGAACGCGACGTCGCCGACGGTGATGCCGAAGTCCTTGGCGTGGCGGATCTTGTTGGCGAGGCTGGCGCTCTCGAGGAGGGCCTTGGCCGGGATGCACCCCCAGAGCACGCACGTGCCGCCGAGCGCCTCGCGCTCGATGATCGCCGTGGAGAGCCCGAGCTGGGCGCAGCGAATGGCGCAGACGTAGCCGGCCGGGCCGCCGCCGAGGATGATGACGTCGTACGAAGCCATGAGGGTCGGGGAGGAGGAGGGAGGCCCACGGCCCGGACGCGCCCCGTGGAATGCCGGGCGCCCGGTCCGCGGCGCAGCCGGAGAATCTACCGAGCCGGCAGGCGAAGGGGACCGTGACGCACGAGCGCGTGCGGGGGTCCACCGGAGCGGTCGACACGCAGTCCGGCTCCGTGGGAGGCTCTTACGCCACCACGGGGTGCGACCTATTGTAGCGCTCGGTCGCGCGCAGGCGGGCGGTGCCGTGCGCGGCAGAATGATGGTCCACTCCCCGTCGCGGCCGAGCGGTCCGGCCGTCGACTCCCGACGTGTCCTCAACAGGGAACCAGAGGCACATGCGTCTCTTCCAGCAGAGCGCCGTGGTGATGGCGATGCTCGTCGCCGGAGCCACGGACCTCCTCGCCCAACGACGGGTGACCGGCCGCGTGACCGAGGAGGGGAGCAGCGCCCCGCTCGGGGCGGCCAGCATCCAGGTCGTCGGCACGACGACCGGCACCCTCACGGATGCGAACGGCGCCTTCGGACTCACCGTCCCGACCGGCGCGGTCTCGCTCCGCGTCCGCCGCATCGGCTACCAGCAGCAGACGGTGCTGGTCCAGGCCAACCAGTCGAGCGTCGACGTGACGCTCCGGAAGGACGTCCTCCAGCTCGAGACGCAGGTCGTCACGGCGCAGCAGGGCTCGGTCGACCGGCGCAACGCCGCCACGTCGGTCGTGCAGGTGAGCGCCGAGGAGCTGAACCGCGTCCCCGCGGTGACGGTCGACCAGGCGCTGCAGGGCAAGGTGGTCGGCGCGCGCATCAACATGAACACCGGCGCCCCCGGCGGCGGCGGGCAGATCCAGTTCCGCGGCACGACGTCGATCCTCGGCAACGCCGAGCCGCTCTTCGTGATCGACGGCGTGATCATGTCGAACGCCTCGATCGCCGGCGGCGCGAACACGCTGACGCGCGCGGGCGCGGCGGGGACGAACATCGCGAGCGTGCAGGACAACCGCACGAACCGCATCGCGGACCTGAACCCGAACGAGATCGAGGACATCCAGGTCCTCAAGGACGCCGCGGCGGCGGCGCTCTACGGCTCGCGGGCGACGAACGGCGTCGTCATCATCACCACCAAGCGCGGCCGCTCGGGGCAGCCCCGCTGGAACCTGACGCAGCGCGTCGGCCAGTCGTCGCTGCTCCGCGGCGTCGGCACCCGCTGCTTCGCCGACTCGGCACGCGCGGTGACGGCGGCCGCCGCGGCGGCCAACCAGGCGACCGCGGTCGAAGCGTTCAACGCCGCGCGGGCGGCCAACGGCGGCGCGATCCCCTGCTACGACCACGTCGAGCAGCTGTTCGGCCGCGACGCGCTGGCGTGGGAGTCGGCGCTGCAGCTGGTGGGCGGCAACGAGAGCACGCGCTACCTCGTCTCGGCGGGCCGGAAGGTGGACGGCGGCATCGCGGTCAACACCGGCGCGCGGCGCGACAACGCCCGCATCAACCTCGACCAGAACGTCACGAGCCGCCTCTCGGCGCGCCTCGACCTGTCGTACGCGCGCAGCGAGGCCGACCGCGGCCTCTCGAACAACGGCAACGACCCGAACACGTCGCCGCTCTACGTCCTCGGCAAGACGCCGAGCTTCGTCGCGCTCGACGGCCGCGACGCGCAGGGCGCCTTCCCCGTCAACCGCTTCGGCGGCGGCGGCGCGGCGACGAACACGTCGAACCCCTTCCAGACCTTCCAGTTCGTCACGAACGACGAGACGGTCGACCGCTTCATCGGCGCGGCGAGCGTGAACTACCAGGCGCTCGCGACCGCGTCCAACCAGCTCCGCCTCGAGTACTTCGTGGGCGTCGACCGGTTCAATCAGGACAACTCCCTCTACAGCCCGAACTTCCTGCAGTTCGAGCCGCAGGACGGGCTGCTCGGCACCGCCGTGACGACGGCGGGCCTCAGCCGCCAGCTGAACCAGTCCTTCCGCGCCTTCTGGAACTTCGCGCCGGAGGGCTTCTTCGCCTCGTTCAACACGGTGGCCGGCCTCAGCGAGGAGGAGCAGTCCCTGAACACCTCGCGGGTGCGCGCGCAGGGGCTGCTGCCGGGCGTGGGGAACATCAACCAGGGCCAGCAGCTCACCTTCCAGAACCGCGAGCGGCAGCGCGACCAGGCGCTCTTCGCGCAGACGAGCGCGCTCGCGTTCGACGACCGCCTCTTCGTCACGGCGGGCGTCCGCGGCGACCGCTCCAGCAACAACGGCGACAACGCGAAGTACTACGTCTTCCCGAGCGTGGCGGCGTCGTACCGCCTGGTGGACCTCGTCCCCGGGGTGGACGAGCTCAAGCTCCGCGCCAACTGGGGCCAGGCCGGCAACCGCCCCCTCTACGACCAGCGCTTCGTCACCTTCGGCGCGACGGCGTTCATCAACGGCGTGAACGGCCTCGGCGCCAACGCGACCCTCGGCAACCCGGAGGTGCGGCCGGAGCGCAAGACGGACGTGGTGGTGGGCTTCGACCTCGCGGGCCTCGACCGCCGCGTGAGCCTCGAGTACTCGTACGTCGACACGCGCGTCGACGACGTGCTCTTCAACCGCCCGATCCCGCCGACGGCGGGCATCTCGCAGCAGATCTTCAACGGCGGCCGCCTGCGTAACAAGTCGCACGAGGCGTCGCTCACGCTCGTGCCGGTGCAGCGCCAGGCCGTCACCTGGGTGAGCCGCACCGCCTTCCAGCGCATCCGCAACGTCACCGAGGAGCTGCCGATCCCGCCGTTCGTCCCAGCCAGCGTCGGCTTCGGCGCCGCCTACGGCCGCCCGCGCATCACGCAGGGCGTCTCGACGACGGCGATCTGGGGCAACCGCCCGATCATCACCGAGAACGCCAACGGCACCCGCTCCGTCGTCACCCGCGACACGATCATCGGCGACCTGACGCCCGACCACGAGATGTTCTTCACGAACACCTTCACGGTCCGGCGCTTCACGCTCAGCACGCAGCTCGACTGGCGCGCCGGCGGCGACCTGACGAACCTGACCCAGAACATCTGGGACCAGTTCCAGCGCGCGCGCGACTACGACGCCGCGTCTCCCTGCCGCGGCCAGACCGCCGCGAACCTGAACTGCGTGCGCAACGCCGGCGGCGTGGTCACGCTGCTCGACACCTCGAGCACCGCCACGCTCGGCGCCTACCGCTTCAGCCGCTGGAACGGCGGCGCCGACGCCCGCGTGTACGTGCAGGACGGCTCGTTCGTGAAGCTCCGCGAGGTCTCGCTCACCTACCAGGTGCCCCAGGCCCTCACGCGCCGCCTGAGCAGCCGCGTCGGCGACGTGCGCCTCAACGTCGTGGGCCGCAACCTCGGCGTCTGGATGGACTATTGGGGGATGGACCCCGAGGTCACGAACTTCGGCAACGGCCCGGTGCGCAGCGCGGTCGACCTCGCCCCGTTCCCGCCGAGCCGCCAGTTCTTCTTCAGCGTGGACGTGGGGTTCTGAGCCATGGCCACCTTCATCACGCCCCGCGTGCGGAGTGACCGCATGACCCGTCGCCTCACGGCGATTGCGGCGGCCGCCGTGCTCCTCGCCGGCTGCAGCGCCGATCGCCTCGAAGTCCCGAACTTCAACGAGTCGAGCACCTCGCAGCCCGCGGACCGCCCGCTCCTCCAGAATCTCGCGTCGGGGATCCTGGCGGAGCAGCGCGGCCAGATGGCCGGCCTGGTCTCGAACGTCGGCATCTTCGGGCGGGAGAGCTTCCTCTACACGAGCTCCGAGCCCCGCAACACCACGCTCTTCCTGTCCCAGTTCCCGCTCGACAACTCGGGCTTCACGAACGGCCAGTGGGACGTGCGCTTCCGCAACGTCCGCAACGCGCTCAACCTGGTGCAGGTCGCCGAGGGCGCGACGTTCCTGACGGACGGCGAGAAGAACGCCGTGCGCGGCTTCGCCAACACGATGCGCGCGCTCGACCTCTTCTACGTGATCGCGACGCGCGACACGCTCGGCATCCCGACGACGGTCGACGTCGAGACGAACCAGCCGCAGCCCTTCGTCTCGCGCGACTCGGCCTACCGCTTCATCAGCGGGATCCTCGACTCGGCCGCCGCGCAGCTGACGGCCGCCGGCACCACGGCCTTCCCCTTCACCCTGCCGCCGGGCTTCGCGGGCTTCACCACGCCGGCCACGTTCCGCCAGTTCAACCGCGGCATCGCGGCGCGCGTGCTCGTCTACCGCGGCACGCTCGACTGCGGCGCCCCGTGCTTCACGGCGGCGCTCGCCGCCCTCGGCGAGTCGTTCCTGATCGCCACGGCCGGCGCCGACCTCCGCCGCGGCGTGTACCACACGTACAGCACGGCCGCGGGTGACGCGCTCAACACGCTCTCGGTCCCGGTCACGCCCGACCAGCTCGCGCACCCGAGCGTCCGCCCGGACGCGCAGCGCCAGGCGAACGGCACGCCCGACAACCGGTTCGTGACCAAGATCCGCTCGATCGCGAGCCGCAACGCCCCGGGCGGCATCGCCGTCGGCATCCCGACCGACGTCGGCTTCGCGCTCTACCCGGAGCAGACGACGCCGGTGCCGATCATCCGCAACGAGGAGCTCATCCTCCTCCGCGCGGAGGCCAACATCGGGCTGAACCAACTCGCCGCGGCGCTGCCGGACCTCAACTTCGTCCGCACCACCGCCGGCCTCCTCCCGGCACTCCCCGCATTCGCCAACCGCGACGCGGCGATCGACGCCCTCCTCTACGAGAAGCGCTACTCGCTGCTCTGGGAGGGGCACCGCTGGTTCGACGTCCGCCGCTGGGGGCGCCTCCTCACGCTGCCGCTCGACATCCCGACGCACTTCCGGGTGCGTGTGATGCCCGTGCCGCAGGCGGAGTGCCTCGCCCGCAGCGCGCTCCCCCAGGACCTGCGCGCGCCGGGCTGCCCGTAGTAAGCCCCACCGCGGTCGCACGACGCACGGCCCGGGTCACCCTCGCGGTGGCCCGGGCCGTTTCGCGTCGGCCTCGGGACCCGGACGGCCGCCGGTGGTCGCGGTCTTCGGCAGACGAGCCCGCCATGGGGTGTACTAAACGCGCGAGAGTGTGACGGGACGCGAAAAATCCGGGTCTATCCGCACTGAACGGCGTTCCAGCCGTCCGCCCGCGCTCCCCCAGCGCGTGGGCGGGTCGTCGCGTCCGCCGCGCCGCGTCCCTGTCGCGGCCAACGGCCGCCCCGTGTCGGGGCGACCCCGATCACCACCCGTAGGAGGACTTGTGAATCGACTTCGTGCGACGCTCCCCGCGCTCGCAGCGGTCGCCGTCGTGGCACAGGATGCCCAGGCACAGCGGCGGGTCACCGGACGCGTCACCGCCTCGACCGGCGAGCCGCTCTCGGCGGTCACCGTGCAGGTCGTCGGGACCACGGCCGGCGCGCTGACCAACGAGCAGGGGCAGTTCACGGTCACCGTCCCCCAGGCGGGCGGCACCCTCCGCTTCCGCCGCATCGGCTACCAGCAGCGGGAGGTCGCCCTGACGCCGGGGCAGGCCGAGGTGAACGTCGCCCTGACGCGCGACGTGCTGCAGCTGGAGCAGGTCGTCATCACGGGGCAGACCACGACGCTGAGCACGCGCAACGCAACGACCGCCGTCAGCGTCGTCGGCGGCCAGGAGGTCACCCGCGCGCCCTCGCAGTCCATCGAGCAGGCGCTTCAAGGCAAGGTCCTCGGCGCGCGCATCGACATGAACTCGGGCGCACCGGGTGGCGGCGGGCAGATCCAGATCCGCGGCGTGACGTCGGTGCTGGGCAACGGCCAGCCGCTGATCGTCGTCGACGGCGTGATCTTCTCGAACGAGGGCTACTCGTCGGGCGCGAACTCGCTCACGCAGGCCGGCGGCTCGGCGATCGCGACCACGCAGGACGCGGTGGTGAACCGCCTCGCCGACCTGAACCCGAACGAGATCGAGAGCGTCGAGGTCCTGAAGTCGGCGGCCGCAACCGCGCTCTACGGCTCGCGGGCGTCGAACGGCGTCGTCGTCATCCGCACCAAGCGCGGGCAGGCGGGCGCCACGCGCGTCAACGTCACGCAGCGCGTCGGCACGCAGAACATGTTGCGGAAGCTCGGCCAGCGCACGTTCACGAGCGTCGACCAGATCGTCGACCTGCCGTACGGCAACGGGGAGAGCGCCGAGGAGGCGCTGCGCGCACTCTACCCGAGCGGGTCGATCCCGTCGTCGGCGAACTACGACATCGAAGGCGAGTTCTACGACAACCGGAGCCCGTCGTACGCGACGATCGTGTCGCTTTCGGGCGGCAACGAGCGGACGCAGTTCTTCTCGTCCCTCACCAACGACCACGAGACGGGGCTGGCGCCGCGCACCGGCCGCGATCTCCAGGCCGGCCGCTTTAACGTCGATCAGCAGTTCTCGCAACGCCTGCGCGCGTCGCTCGGCATCAACGTCACGCGCAACGACATGAACCGCGGCCTGTCCAACAACGACAACGCGGGGATCAGCCCGATCTACAACTTCGCCTACACGCCCTGGGTCATCGACCTCGCCCGTCGGGACGAGAACGGGAACTTCCCGGTGAACCCGTTCAACGGCGGCGGCGCGTCGACGTCGAACCCGTTCCAGACGTTCAACTACGTCCGGGCGAACGAGCAGGTGTTCCGCTCGACCGGCTCGGCGAACGTCACGTACAACGCGGTCGAGACCGAGAGCAACCGCCTGGCGCTCAACGTCCAGGGTGGTTTCGACCGCTTCCAGCAGCAGGGCGACATCCGGTCGCCGGCGTTCCTCCAGTTCGAGCCGAACGACAACTTCCTGGGGACGCTGGTCTACTCGGACATCCGGCAGCTGAACTACAACATCAACGGGAACGTCACGCACACCTACGCGCCCGGCGCGTGGGCGTCGTTCACGACGGCGGTCGGCGCCGGGTTCGAGCGCCAGGGGAGCGACGTCGCCCGCCTCCGCGCCCGCGGCGTGCAGCCGGGCATCACGAACCCGTTCGTTTCTGGTGCCGCACAGAGCCTCGAGACGGACGCCACGACGGCGTTCATCTTCCGCGACCAGTTCGCGACGATCACCGAGCAGATCCTCGCGCTGAACGAGAAGCTGGCGATCAACGGGGGCGTGCGCTTCGACCGCTCCAGCTCCTACGGCGACCGCTCGAAGTGGTACGCGTTCCCCCGCGCCTCGGCGTCGTACCTGCTCGAGACGCCCTTCGTGCCGCGCCTCGACAACGTCAAGCTCCGCGCGAGCGTGGGGTTCACGGGGAACCGGCCGCGCTTCACCGACCGCTTCCTCGTGCTCGGGTCCGGTAACGCGATCGGCGGTCAGACGAGTCTCATCCGCCCGGGTACGGTGAACAACCCGCTGATCGAGCCCGAGCGCCTGCGCGAGACCGAGTTCGGCGCCGACCTCCAGGCGTTCGGCGGGCGCGCCGTGCTCGAGGCGACGGTGTACGACCGCACGATCACGGACCTGCTCTTCACGGCGCCCGCCGCGCCGTCGAGCGGCTTCAACACGCTCGTGCTGAACACGGGCGAGCTGGGGAATCGCGGTCTCGAGCTCGGGCTGCAGGCGATCCCGGTGCAGACCCGGAACGCCACCTGGACCTCGCGCGTCAACTTCCAGCGCAACGTGCAGGACGTGAACGACATCAACCCGGCGATCCCACGCTTCGTGGTGCCCGGCTCGTTCGGCGCGGCCTTCGGCCGCAACGTCCTCGCCTCGGGCTACCGCACGACGCTCATCTGGGGGAACTCGCCGCGCCGCCCCAACACGCTCGAGGCGCTCGAGGAGGGGTACATCGCGAAGAACCCCAACGCCCGCCTCGGGACGGACTACGTGGTGCGCGACACCATCCTCGGTGACGCGAACCCGGACTTCCTGATGAACTTCAACAACTCGGTCCAGTTCGGGCGCTTCACCGTCTCCGCGCTGGTCGACTGGCGGCAGGGCGGGCTGGTCGCGAACATGACGCACACCCTCTTCGACGAGGGGGGCACGTCGCGCGACTACGACGACGCGTCGCCGGTCGCCGGGATGCCGAAGGGGCTGTACAACAACGTGGCGTGGTCGAACGGCAACGACGCGCGCGTGTACTTGGAGGACGGCACGAACGTCCGCCTGCGCGAGGTGCAGGTCGCCTTCGACGCCCCGCAGGGCTTCGCCCGCCGCCTGCGCGCGAACTCGCTGCGCGTCAGCCTGCAGGGGCGCAACCTGCTCATGGCGACGGACTACTGGGGGTACGACCCGGAGTTCAACAACTTCGCCAACACGAACCTGAACCGGTTCATCGACCTGGCGCCCTTCCCGGCTCCGCGCCAGTTCTCGATCCAGTTCGACCTGGGCTTCTAACCGATGCGCGCGACCCACATGACTCCGACGAACTCCACGGGCTCCGTGCGCCGACCCGCCGCGGCCTGGTCGCGGCGCGCCGCCGCGGTGCTCGCCGCCGGGCTGCTCGCCGCGGCCTGCACCGACAAGCAGCTCGTCACGGCGAACCCGATCAGCGTCACCCCCGAGGCCGCGGGCTCCAACCCGCTCGGCGCCCTCCAGCTCCAGGCCACCGGGATCATCGCCTCGGACCGCGACAACTACACCGGGTACGTCCGCGATGTCGCCGTGTTCGGACGCGAGGCGTACTACTTCCAGCTCCAGGACGGCCGCTTCGTCACCGGGTACCTGCGCGACTTCAACGACAACACGTCGTTCGGCGCCGGCGGCACCTGGGGCGTCCGGTACGCGAACCTGCGCAACATCAAGAACTTCTACACGGCCGTGAACGCCGCGGCGTCGACGCTCGGCGCGCAGCAGACGGCGGCTGCGCGCGGGTTCGCGCAGACGATGGAGGCGCTCCAGCTCCTCTACGTCCTCAACACGCGTCACAACCTGGGCCTGGTCGTTGAGATCCCGGACGACCCCCAGGCCGTCGCGCCCTTCGTCTCGCGCGACTCGGCGTTCCGCTACATCACCAACACGCTCGACGCCGCGTTGGCCAACCTGACGACCGCGGGTTCGGCGTCGTTCCCCTTCGCGCTCCCCACCGCGGGCGGCGGGTACACCGGCTTCACGACCCCGGCCACCTTCCGGCAGTTCAACCGCGCCCTCAAGGCGCGCGTCGAGGCGTACCGCGGCTCGCTCGGGTGCGGCCAGACCTGCTACCAGGCCGCGCTCACGGCGCTCGGACAGAGCTTCGTCACCGCGGAGCTCACCGCGGGCAACCTGAACACCGGCGTCTACAACACGACCTCCACGGCCGCCGGCGACCAGCCGAACGGGATCTGGGGCTTCCGCCAGGACCTGTACGCGCACATGTCGATCACGAGCGACGCGAGCGTCCCGCAGACCGACGCGCGCGTCACGTCGAAGCTGACCACGCTCCCCTCGCGGTCGCAGGCGGGCTCGGACGCCAGCACGCGCGGGTTCAACGTTTACCCCACGAGCAGCAGCCCCTTCCCGGTCATCGACAACGAGGAGCTCTGGCTCCTCCGCGCCGAGGCGCTCTGGTTCACGGGCGACCGCGCGGGCGCGACGGCGGCGCTCAACGCGGTGGCGCGAGTAGCCGGCGGCGCGACGGGCAACCGTTACACGCAGGCGGGTGCGGACGCCGCCTTCGTGGACCAGCTGCTGGCCGAACGTCGGCTGTCGCTCCTGCTCGAGGGGCACCGCTGGATCGACCTGCGCCGGTTCAACCGGCTGAACACGCTGCCGGCCGGCGGTTCGGGGTTCTCCGTCGCCACGCAGCAGGTGATCCCGCAGGCGGAGTGCGTCTACCGCGACCGGACCGGCGACGCGGCGCTCAAGGGCCCGGGCTGCCCCTGAGCTCTATCGCAATGCTACGCTGACAACCGGCCGGCTCCCCTTCGGAGTCGGCCGGTTGTCGTCTCGGCGCTCTACCCACACATTCGCCCCGTGGACACTCGCCTCCGTCTCACAGCGGTCGCCGCGTTGCTCGGCCCGGCGCTCGCCGCGGCGCAGTCGCCGACTGCACCGGCGCCGGGACGACTCTCGGGTGTGGTGTACGACAGCCTGCTCGCTGGCGGTCCGCTCGCGAGCGCCGAGGTGTGGATCGACGGCACCACGCTCTCCGCGCGCACCGACGGCGCAGGGCGCTTCCGCTTCGACTCCGTGCCGGCCGGCCGGCACCGCGTGACGTTCGTCCACCCGACGCTCGCGGCGCAGCGGATCGGCGCGCCGGTGGCGACCGTCGACATCCCGCCGGGCGCGGAGGCCGCGCTCACGCTCGCGACTCCCACGCCCGCGCTCGTCCACCGCGCGCTCTGCCCGGCCGCTGCCGAGCCGCGCACCGGCGCCTTGGTCGGCCTGTTGGCACCGCTCGGCGCGACGGCGGAGGGGGCGCCGAGCGGCGCGCCGGTGCGTGTGACGGCGTCGTGGGTCGTCCACTCCATCGCCCCACGCACGGGGCTGACGAGCACCATCCGCGAGCTCTCGACGCAGACCGGGGCGGACGGCGCCTTTCACCTGTGCGGCGTGCCCATCGACGTCCCGGTGGAGGTGCGCGCCGAGGGCGCGGACGGCGGGGGCTCGGTGCTCGAGGTCTCGTTCGGCGAGCGTGCGGTGGCGTTCGCCCGGCTCCCGATCACGTCTCCCGCGCTCAGCGATGCGTCGGACACTGGCGCGCCGGCGACGGCCGGCACCGTGCGCGGCGTCGTGCAGGCGCCTGACGGCTCGCCGGCAGCCGGCGTCGAGGTGCGTGCCCTCGTGGGCGACGGTGACGCCGTGGCGTCCGCGGTCACGCGCGAGGACGGACGGTTCGAGCTGCGCGCGGTCGCCGCTGGCCCGGTCGTCGTCGAAGCGCGCGCGATCGGCTTCCGTCCGGCGCGCCTCCGCGTCGCCGCGGCCGCGGGGCGCGCCGTGCCGGTCGTCCTCACGCTGAACGCCGACGCGACCGTGCTGGCCACGACGCGGGTCACCGCCAGGCGGCCGACGGCCATGCTAGAGGAGTTCGAGCGGCGACGCTCAGCCGGCGCCGGTCGCTTCGTCACCCGCGACGACCTGGAGAGGTGGCGGCCGACCACGACGCTCGACGCGGTGGCGATGGTGCCCGGCGTGCGGATCGTCCCCGGCGGGCAGTACGGACAGGGAGCGCAGATCGCGATCCCGCGCGCGCTCACCGGCCCGCTGACGAACGCCTCCTGCCGCGCCGCCGTCTACGTCGACGGCGTGCGGTGGGCGACCGACCTCGGACAACCGCTCGAGGCGGTCGTCCGCACCGAAGACGTGTACGGCATCGAGGTGCACAGTACGCTCGCCGCCATCCCGCCGCAGTTCCAGCCGCCCGACGCCGGGTGCGGGGTGGTGCTGATCTGGACGCGGCGGGGGCGGTAGGTTCGCGTTCTGGTGTCGCCCTGAGCGCCCCCATGTCGCCCTGAGCGCAGCGAAGGGCCTCTGTGACCTGGTGATCGCAGGTCACAGAGGCCCTTCGCTGCGCTCAGGGCGACGAGCGGGTTACAGCAACATCAGCGGATTCTCCACCAGCCGCCGCAGCGTCTGCAGGAACTTCGCCCCCAGCGCCCCGTCGATGATCCGGTGGTCGCAGCTCATCGTGACCCGCATCCGCCGCCGGATCTGCACCGCGCCGTCCACGACGACCGCCTTCTCCTCGATCGCCCCCACCGCCAGGATCCCCGCCTCGGGCGGGTTGATGATCGCGGTGAACTGGTCGATCCCGAACATCCCGAGGTTCGACACCGAGAAGGTCGAGCCGGTGAACTCCTCGGGCCGGAGCTTCCGCTCCCGCGCCCGCCCGGCCAGCGCCTTCGCCTCCTTCGAGATCTGCCCCAGCCGCTTCCGGTCGGCGTCGAAGATCACCGGCGTGATCAGCCCCTCCTCGATCGCCACCGCCATCCCGAGGTGGACGCGATTGAAGGTGCGGATCCGGTCCCCCAGCCAGTGCGCGTTGCACTCCGGGTGCATCGACAGCGCGACCGCCGTCGCCTTGAGCACGATGTCGTTGAACGACGCCTTGTACTCGTCGCCCATCGCGGCCAGCTGCGTGCGCAGCTCGGCCGCCTTCTCCATGTCGAACTCCGCCGTCAGGTAGAACGTCGGAACCGGCCCGATGCTCTCCGACAGCCGGCGCGCGATCGTCTTGCGGATGTTCGTGAGCGGCACGTCGGTGAAGTCGCCCGGCGCGCCCGCGGGCGCGGGGACCGGGGCCGGCGCCGCGGCGGGAGCCGCCTGGGCCGGCGCGGCCGCCGCGGGTTGCTCCGCACCCTGGGTCGCCGGCTGCGCCGCCGGGCGCGGCGCGCTGGCCGCCGCCTCCACGTCCTTGCGCACGATGCGCCCGTTCGGCCCCGAGCCGCGGATGTGGTCCAGCTCCAGCCCCACGTCCGACGCCATGCGCCGCGCCAGCGGCGACGAGAGCACCCGCCCCCCCGTGTCGGCGGCGTGCTTCGCCTGCTCGCTCGCGTGTTCCTCGGCGCGCGGCATCGCCGTGCGGGGGGCGTGCGCGGCCGGCGCCGGGGCGACCGGCGCCGCGTCCACCTTCTCCTGCTGCGGCACCGACGCCTCGCCCATCGCCTCGGCCGGCGTGCGCGGGATCGACGACGCGCCCGCCTGCTCGCGCCCCTCGGCGATCACGCGCGCCGGCGCCACGTCGCTCGTCCTGTTGACCTCGCGCATCCCCTCGGGCGAGAGCTGCAGCGCCCCGCCGGCCGGGGCGCCGGCCGGGGCGCCCGCCGGCGCGGCCGGCGCCGGCGCCGCCCCGCCGGTGAGCGCGGCGATGTCCTCGTCGGCCGCCGCGATCACGCCGATCAGCTGCCCCACCGGGCTGCTCTCCCCCTCGGGGAGGAGCCGCGCGCGCAGCACGCCGTCGCCGCGCGCCACCAGCTCCATGATCGCCTTGTCGGTCTCGACCTCGGCCAGCGTGTCCCCCGACTTGACCGCGTCGCCCTCGTTCTTCAGCCACTTCACGAGGCGCCCCTCCTCCATCGTCGGGGAGAGCGCCTCCATCATGACCTTCGTCGCCATTGTCGGATCAGTCGAGGTACATGACCTGCTTGACGGCCGCGATCGTCTTCGGCACGTCGGGCTTCGCGGCCTTCTCGAGCTGCTTCGCGTACGGCATCGGCACGTCCGCCTGGTGCACGCGCACCACCGGCGCGTCCAGGTGGTCGAAGCAGTTCCGCTGCACGTAGTCGACCACCTGCGCGCCGACGCCGCTGTGCTCCCACCCCTCCTCGAGCACCACGCAGCGGTTCGTCTTGCGCACGCTCGCGTACACGGCCTCGGTGTCCATCGGGCGCACGGTGCGCAGGTCCACCACCTCGGCGCGGATCCCCTCCTTCGCCAGCTGGTCGGCGGCCTGCACGGCGACGAGCGCCATCTTCCCCCACGTCACGATCGTCACGTGGTCCCCCTCGCGCTTCAGGTCGGCCACGCCGAGCGGGATCACGTACTCCTCCTCGGGCACCTCGCCCTTGGTGTTGTACAGCATCTCCCCCTCGAGGAAGCACACCGGGTTGTCGTCGCGGATCGCGGCCTTGAGCAGCCCCTTGGCGTCGTACGGCGTGCCGGGGGCGACGACCTTGAGCCCGGGGATGTGCGCCAGCCAGCTCTCCCAGGCGGTCGAGTGCTGCGCCGCCAGCTGCAGGGCGGCGCCGTTGGGGCCGCGGAAGACGATCGGGATGTTGTACTGGCCGCCCGACATGTAGAGCAGCTTCGCCGCCGCGTTCACCACCTGGTCGATCGCCAGCAGGGCGAAGTTCCAGGTCATGAACTCGATCACCGGGCGCAGCCCCACCATCGCCGCGCCGACGCCGACTCCGGCGAACCCGAGCTCGGTGATCGGCGTGTCGACCACGCGCATCTCGCCGAACTCCTGCAAGAGCCCCTTCGAGACCTTGTACGCGCCGTTGTAGACCGCCACCTCCTCGCCCATCAGGAAGACGCGGTCGTCGCGCTGCAGCTCCTCGCGCAGCGCCTGGTTCAGCGCGTCGCGGTACGTGATCACTGGCATGGAAGCGTCGGCCGGGTCAGGAGGTGGTGTCGACGTACACGTCCTCGTACAGCGCCTCGAGCGGCGGCTCCGGGCTCGCGTCGGCGAAGTCCCAGGCGTCCTGCACCGCGCCCTTGATCTCGTCGTCGAGCGCCCGCACCTCGTCGTCCGTGATCTGCGAGCGCTCGTGCATGTGCGCGCGCAGCAGGGCGATCGGGTCGCGCTTCAGGTACTCGTCCAGCTCCGCCTTGCTGCGGTACGTGCCGCTCACCGCGTCCGACATCGAGTGCCCCATGAAGCGGTAGGTGCGCACGTCGACCAGCGTCGGCAGCTGCTCGCGCCGCGCCCGCTCGATCGCCTCGCCCACCGTCTTGCGCACCGCGAACACGTCCTGCCCGTCGCAGAAGTCGCGGTGCATGTTGTACGCGGCCCCGCGCTCGTGGATGTCGTGGATCGCGCTCGCCCGCTCCAGCGCGGTCCCCATGCCGTAGCGGTTGTTCTCGATCAGGAACACGCACGGGAGCTTCCACAGCCCGCACATGTTCAGCGCCTCGTGGAACGCGCCGGTGTTCACGACCGACTCGCCCATGAAGCAGATGATCACCTGGTCGCCGCCGCGGTACTTGATCGCGAACCCGACGCCGGCCGCCAGCGGCACGTGCCCGCCGACGATCCCGTGGCCGCCGAGGAAGTTCGTGTGGCGGTCGAACATGTGCATCGAGCCGCCCTTGCCGCGCGCGCACCCGTCGATGCGCCCGAACAGCTCGGCCATCACCGCCCGCGGCGCGATCCCGCGCGCCAGCGCCTGGCCGTGGTCGCGGTACGTCGTGATGACGTAGTCGTCGGGGCGGAGCAGGGAGAGGCTCCCGGTGCTCACCGCCTCCTGCCCGATGTAGAGGTGGCAGAAGCCGCCGATCTTGCCGATCGCGTACGCCTCGGCGCACCGCTCCTCGAAGCGGCGCTGGAGGAGCATGGAGCGCAGCAGCTCGCGGTTCAGCGACGCGTCGTCGTCGGCGACGGCGGTGGCGCCGTTCTGCCCGGGCGCGGGCGCGGCCTTCTTCTTGGTGGCCATGGAGGGGAGGGAAGGGGGCGGAGCGGGGCGGGCGGCGGGCGTCAGACGCCGGCCGCCTGCACCTGCTCCCACGCGTGATAACTCGACCGCACCAGCGGCCCGCTCTCCACGTGCCGGAAGCCGAGCGCCATGCCGACCTCGTAGAACCAGCGGAACTCCGCCGGCGTGACGTACCGGTCGAGCGCGACGTGCCCGTCCGACGGGCGCAGGTACTGGCCGAGCGTGAGGATGTCGACGTCCACCGCGCGCAGGTCCTTCATCACCTGCACGACCTCCTCGTTCGTCTCCCCCATCCCGAGGATGATCCCCGTCTTGGTCGGGATGTGCGGGGCGAGGCGCTTGGCGGCGCGGAAGATCTCCATCACCCGCGCGTAGCGCCCCCCCGGCCGGCACTTCTTGTAGAGCCGAGGGACGGTCTCGGTGTTGTGGTTGTAGATGTCCGGCCCCGCCTCGAGCACCGTGCGGATCGAGTCTTCCTTCCCCTGGAAGTCGGGGACGAGCACCTCGACCGACGCTTCAGGGAGGCGCGCCTTGATCTGCCGGATCGTCTCGGCGAACGCCCACGCCCCGAAGTCGGGGAGGTCGTCGCGGTCGACCGACGTCAGCACCACGTGGCGGAGCTGCATCTGGGCGCACGCCTCGGCCACCCGGTCGGGTTCCGCCGGGTCGAACTTGGGCGGGCGCCCGTGGGCGACGGCGCAGTAGGCGCAGTTGCGAGTGCAGACGTCGCCCAGGATCATGAACGTCGCCGTGCCGTGCTCCCAACACTCGCCGACGTTGGGGCAGTGGGCCTCCTCGCACACCGTGTGGAGGTCCAACTCGCGCATCATCTGCTTGAGCCGGAGGTAGTTCGGCCCCCCGGGCGCCTTCACCTTCAGCCACCCGGGCTTCCGCTCCGGGAGCGGCTCGGCGCGGTGGCGACCCATGATCTGGTAGAGCGTCTCGGCCATGGCGCGAAACGTAGACGGCGCGTCCGGCGGAAGGTAGCCGAACGTAACCGGTCAGCCGTGAATAGGCGGAATGGCGCCCGCGCGAAACTGCGCGCGCCCGCCCGCCGTAGAGTGCCCAGCCTCCACCCCCTCACACGCCACCGCCATGCTGCGCACCGTCTTCACCATCGGCCTCTTCGCCGTCCTCGGCGTGATCGCGCTCAAGCTGGTCTTCGGCGCGTTCGGCACCCTCGTCGGCGTCTTCCTCTGGCTCGCCTGGAACGCCCTTAAGGTCGCCCTGATCGGACTCGTCATCTACGGCGTCGTCCGCCTGGTCAGCCCCGACACCGCCCGCCGCTGGCGCGAGCGCTTCTCGGGCGACGCCTGACCGCCGGCGTCCGGCGCACACCGGGTGCCCGACATGATGAACGGGGGCGGATGCCAGATGGCGTCCGCCCCCGTTCCGCGCTCCGGACGACCGGCTACCGTGCGCCGGCGCTCTCCACCAGCGGCCCGCCGCCAGCCTCGTGCTTCTTCAGGTACAGGTTGAGCGACCCGAAGGAGAGCGACGACTTCATCTGCAGCACGATCCGCCGGTCGTCGTCCGACAACCACACCTCCGCCTTCCCGTTCTCCGAGAAGATCCCCTTCGTCCGGAAGGTCGGCTGCACGACGATCGCGTCGAACGTCCCCGCCGGCACCGTGATCCGCTCGCGCCGCAGCACCCGGATACGCACGGGGTTCCGGTCGGGCTTGAAATAGCGGTGCAGCTCGTACGTCTCCCCCACCGTCAGCGGGAGCGTCCGCACGAAGAAGAGGAAGGAGCCGTCGTCCAGCGGCCTCGCCACCGAGGGCTGCTCCCCCCCCTCGCGCCCGACCTCCTGGAAGGCGGTGCGCTCGGGGAAGATCTCGTAGCGCGTCTCGCGGTCCTTGCGCCCCTCCTCCTGATCCTTCACGAAGCGGAGCGAGGCGAGCGTGCGCGAGTCGAACCAGCTCTCGAGGACGTCGTTCACCTTATAGAAGAACGTCCCGCCGCGAACCCGGAAGCGCGTGTGCCAGGCCTCGCGCCCCCGCACCTCGTCGAGCTGCACGACCTCGATCGAGCCGCTGCCGACCTTGAGCTTGCCGAAGCGCACGTCGTACTGCGACCGCTCGCCGACACGCCACGGCACCACCGCGCGCTCCTCGCCCGACGACAGCGGCTGCGCCTGGGCGGCCGCCACGACCGGCCCCTGCGACCATCCGGGGCGACCGACGCCGATCACCAGCGCGGCGGCCGAGGCCGTCACGACCACGCGCCGCCACGCCCCGCTCCGCGCGAACCGTCGGACTGAACGGAAGCTCACGACGCCGGCCCTCCTCCCTCCGCGGCCCGGTCGGTCCCCGACGGACGCGGAGCCGCGACGCCCACACCCGTCTCCGAACCTCCTACCCCGCTCACGTCCTCCGTTCCGTCGGCCCCGGCCGGGTCGTCCCCGCCACCAGCACCGGCCCCGCGTGACCGCCGACGCCTCCGCCGGCGCTTCCGGGTCCGCTCGCCCCCCTCGCCCTGCTCGCCGTCGGGAGCCTCTACAGCCTCCTCCGCATCGCTACCATTGCCAGCGCCGCGGTCACCTCCGTCGCTTCCGTCGTCAGTCACGACGGCCGCCCGGAACGGCTCGGCGCCGGCCGCACCACCCTCGGCGTCCGCCTCGCTCCCGTCCTCCGATGCAGCGGCCTCCCCAGCCCCCGCGGCACGCTTGCGGCGACGCTTCCGCACCCGCTTGCGGCGCGTAGCTTCGCCCCCCACCTCGGGCGCACCACCGTCACCGTCGTCCCCGTCTACGACGTCCGACACCTCGGGTGCGGCCAGCTCACCCCCCGCACCTCCATCACCCGCGACCGACGGCGCGAGCACCTCGGAGATCAGCTCGGGCGAGTCGACGCCCGACGGCACCCCCTCCTCCGTCCCCCGAGCTCGGCCGCGCCGCGTGCGCCGCGTCGACGGCTCGCCCGACGGCTCCGCCCCCTCCTTCACCCGACGCGGACGCTCGGGACGCTCGGACTCCGCCGAGCGGGCCACCGCATCCTCGCCCCGGGCCGCCCGTCGCGTCCGCTCAGGTCGCTCCGCCGGCCCCGCCCGCTCCGACTCGGCGGCGCCCCTCCCGGCCCGCCGCGGGCGTTCGCCGCGCTCCCCCCGGACGGAAGGGCGCTCCGCCACGACACTCGGCGCGGCGCTCAACACCACGACGTCCGCCGGTGCCGCGGCCCGATCGCCCCTGGGCGCGACCGCCCCCCGGTCCGCCCGTTCCGAGCGCTCGCCGCCGGCCTGGGTCCCGGCGGCGACCCGCAACCCGCGCCGCCGCCAGGCGTAACCGGCCAGCGTCCGGAGATCCCGCCACCAGTCCAACCGCGTGGGACGCGGGCGCAGGTCGTAGCGCCCCGGCAGGTCGACCACGTCCACTCGGCGCGCGTACGGCGCGACCGCGAGCGCGAAGTCGACCTGCGCCGCCCACCCCGTCCCCTGAACCAGCGGCGCGCCGCCGCGCGCCCGCGCCAGGTCACGCAGCACCGAGATGCGCACCAGCCGGAACCCGGTCACCAGGTCGTCCACCCCGGCCAGTCGCACGAACGGCCGCAGCACCCACGGCGCGAACGTCCGCAGCCGCCGCTCCGCCTCCGGCTGCGCCGACGCCGGCGCCCGCCGCCCCACGATCAGGTCCGCACCCCCCTCGAACCGCTTCGCCAGCTCGGGCAGGTCCTCGGGGCGGTCGGTGAAGTCCCCCTGCATGAACACCGCGGCGTCGCGCCGCGGGTAGCGGGTGTGCGAGACGACGTGCCGCACCAGCGCGTCCACCGCCGCCGCCGCGCCACGCCGCACCGGCCCCCGGAGCACCGTCAGCGGGAGCACCCGCCGATAGGGCTCGAGCACCTCCGCCGTCTCGTCCGTGCTCCCGTCGTCGTACACGACGACCTCGTACTCGCGCGTGTAGTCCTGGAGCACCGACCGGATGCGCCACAACAGCACGCCGACCGTGGCCGCCTCGTTGTGGACGGGGATGCAGACGTAGAGCACGACTCTCCGGGGTTCACGCGCCACGCGGCCGGACCCGACGCCGCGCCGGAAAGCTAGGCCGCGGTCGGCCCGCCTCGCCACCCGCGCCAACGCACCGCGGACCACGCCGACGCAGCACCCGGAGCACGCGACTGGCACTCGTCGCCGTGGAGTGCTAGCAAGTTGTTGCACGGCAAGCGTTTGCCGCTTACGTCGCGCCGTCGTGCGACCGATACTTGCACGAGAGCGTACCGAGCTCGGCGCGTCTGCCCGGACCCGCCGACGGCTCGATTCCACCCGTGCGGGTACCGACAGGGGAGGAGGAAGCGCGCATGATCCTGGCAAACGTTCGCAGCCGGCTCGACCGCGGGGACGCCCAGCTCGCCGTCCGTCTCGTCGCGCGGGAGGACCCTGGGGAGCGCGAGGCCGTCGAGCAGATGCTCGTCGACCGCGGGCTCGACCCCCTGCTCGACGACCCGCGGCTGCTCCGGGCGCTGCTCGAGAGCCGACAGGGCGCCTGCGCGTCGCTCCCGCTCTTGTGCTACGTCGTCGTACGCCACGCCCTGCGCGAGGTCGGGGAGGACGACCGCGCGCTGGCCGACTACGTGGCCGCCATCGTCCTGCACTTCGGCCTGCGGGAGCGCGCCCACCGCGTCGGCGAGGCCGACGACGAGCGGTACGACACGCTGGCCGCGCTCCTGGCCGCGATCGACTCGCCCGACGTGCGGCGCAGCTTCCTGGTGCGGGCACACCTCGGGAACTACGCCCTCTGGCTGAGCGGGCTCTTCCCCGACCGGGTCGAGCAGCTGCGCTGGCGGCGCGGCGGACCCGACCTCGACTACTACGAGGCCATGGGTCGGCGCGGCTTTCAGCTGGCCGCCGACCACCGGCTCGCCGCGGAGTACGGGCTCGAGGCGCTGTACGGTGCGGTGGCCGAGCGGTTCGGGCGGGTGCGGTGCGCGCTCAATCGGGTGAGCGACCGCCTGCTCTTCCCGCACCGCCACACCCCCGAGCGGCTGATGCGACAGGTGGGAGACCAGGTGCGGTTCCGGCTCGCCAGCTGACCGCCGCGCGTCGGGCGGCGCGGCGGGGTTGCGTGGGCGGGCACCGAGCGGTCGATTGCGCGTGCTGGGGTGGAACGATCCTTGTGCAGTGTGACCGCAGACACACGTGCGCCCCCCCACCCCCGGCGCCCTCCCGCCGCCCCTCGATGTTCGAACAGCTTCGCGCCTCGTTCCGGGACATGCTCGACGCCGCGCGCTCGCCCGATGACCGGCGGGCCGTGCTCGCCGACATGAAGAACTCGGTCGTCCGGGCGCGGCTGGGGATCGACGACCTGCGGCAGGGCGTCGAGGCGGCGCGCCGGCGACTCGCGGAGGGGCAGGGCGAGCTCGAGACGATCCGCCGCCGGCGCGCGATGGCCGCCGAGATCGGCGACCAGGAGACCGTCGGCGTCGCCGACCGCTTCGAGGCGCTGCAGGCGGAGCGCGTGCGGGTCCTGGAGCAGAAGGTCGCGGCGCAGGAGGCCGAGCTGGCGCTGGTCGAGCGCGAGGTGGCGGAGATGACCACCGACCTGCGGCGGGCGATGGACGGCGTCCCGCTGCGCGGCCCCGGCGCCTCCGCGCGGGCCGCCGAGTCGCGGGCGGCGGCCGAGGTCGACGACCTGCTCGACCCCCACGCCGGGCTGCGCGGCGAGATCGACGCGCTCGGCCGGCAGCAGACGCGCGCCACCCGCGACGCCGACGCCGACGAGCGTCTGGCGGCGCTCAAGCGGCGGCTGGGGAAGGCGTGACGCTCGCGCGCCGGCTCCGGGGCCTCTGGGCCGGCCTCCGCGCGGCGTCCGCGTGCACGGCCTGCGCGTGCGCCGGGGCGCGCGCCGCGGCCGCGCAGTCCGAGCCGGCGAACGGCGGGCCGCGCGGCGGCGGCACGCGCGTCACCAGCGACAGCACGCTCCGCGAGTGGGCCACCCGCACGCGCCGCGACTCGACGCGCGACACGCTCGCGACCTCGCGCCGCGCCCCGGTGCGCTGCGCCGGGCAGCCGATCAGCGACGTGGTCGTGATCACGCAGCCGCCCTACGCCAACGGGCTGCTCGGCCGCTTCCAGTTCGTCGCCCGCGCGGTGCGCGAGCTGCACTCGACCACGCGCACCGAGGTCGTGCGCCGCTTCCTGATCCTCAACCCCGGCGACCGCTGCGACGAGCTGCGGCGCGCCGAGAGCGAGCGCATCCTGCGCGCGCAGCCCTACCTCGTGGACGCGCGCATCGTGGCCCACGACGACGGCGCCGGCGGGGTGCGGCTCGAAGTCGAGACGCGCGACGAGTTCTCCGGGATCATCGGGCTGGCGGGGGGCTCGGGGTCGCCGCCGGTGCGCCGGGTGCGGCTGGGCGAGGCGAACCTCATGGGCGCCGGCGTGCACGCGATGGCCGACTGGTACGACGGCGGCGTCGGCTACCGCGACGGCGTCGGCGGGCGGCTGACGCACTACCAGTTCCTCGGACGCCCGTACCAGCTCGACCTGCGCGGGATCCGGCGCGACGTCGGCGGCCACTGGACGCTCGACGTCGCGCACCCGTTCTACACCGACCTGCAGCGCATCGCCTGGCGCGCGTCGATGGGCGGCGCCGACGAGTTCATCGAGATGCGGCGCGGCGGCGCGACGCGCAACACGCTCTTCTACGACCGACGCTTCGCCGACGTCGGCGGGATCCTGCGCATCGGCGTCCCGGGGCGCCTGAGCCTCTTCGGCTTCTCGCTCTCGTCGGAGCGCGCGTCGACGCTCGACCGCGTCGCGGTGCTCAGCGACTCGGGGCCGGTGGAGGTGGCCGACCCGGCGCTCGGCTACGCGCCGAGCGCCCGCTTCGCCGGGCAGCGCTCGGCGCGCGTCAACGCGCTGTGGGGGGTGCGCAGCGTGCGCTTCGTGCGCGTCACGGGCTTCGACGCGCTCACCGGCGCCCAGGACGTGCGGCGCGGCTTCCAGCTCGGCACGATGGTCGGCCGCTCGATGGGGCTGCTCGGCTCGCGCGACGACGACGTGTTCGTGGCCGCCGACCTGTACGCGGGCACGGGCGGGCCGCGGTCGTTCGCGGCGCTGGAGCTGAAGGGGGAGGGGCGCCAGGACAACGACCGCAACGAGTGGAACGGGCTGGTGGGGAGCGGGCGCATGGGGTGGTACACGGTCCCCAACGACCGCCACCGCGTGGTGCTCGACCTCGAGTACTCGGGCGTCTGGCGCCCGCGCGTCCCGGTGCAGCTCGCGCTCGGCGCGCGCGAGGGGGGCGCGCGCGGCTTCGGCGACGCCGAGGTCGCGGGGGCGCGCCGTTTCGTCGCGCGCGCCGAGCACCGGCTCGTCGTCGGCCGCCCCTTCAACCTCGGCGACCTCGGACTCGCGACCTTCGCCGACGCCGGCCGCGTCTGGGCGGGGGGCGCCCCCTACGGCGTCACGACGCCGCTCCGCGCCTCGGTCGGCGTCGGCCTCCTCGCCGCCGTCCCGCCCAACTCGCGCCGCCTCTGGCGCGTCGACCTCGCGTACCCCGTGACCAAGACGCCCGGGGCGGGCTTTCAGGTCATCGTCTCCAACCGCGACCTGACGCGGGCGTTCTGGCGGGAGCCGATCGATGTGAAGATGGCGCGCGAACGCGCCGTACCCGCTTCTGTCTTCACCTGGCCTTGAGGCGAAAGCGCTGAGCCTCTGAACGGCGGGAGTCGTGACTGCGGGAGTCGATACGGCGGGAGTCGTTACTACGTGGCCTGAAGCTTGGGGCGACGCAGTCACGACTCCCGCCGTAATGACTCCCGCTTTAGCGACTCCCGCCGTCGCAGTTCACGCGTTCTTGGTCGTCCCCATCATCCGCCGGATCGGGATCGCCAGCAGCGCGAGGATGACCGCGGACGCGACCAGCGCCAGGGTGGTGGCCGTGAAGAGCGCCGGCGTCTGCTCGAGCTTCTCCGGATCCACCTCGCCGCCGACCAGCCCCGCGATCAGGTTCCCGACCGACGTCGCCATGAACCAGATCCCCATCATCTGCCCGACGTAGCGCGGCGGGGAGAGCTTGGTCATCGACGACAGGCCGACGGGGCTCAGGCACAGCTCGCCCGCGGTCTGGAAGAAGTACGAGGCCACCAGCCACCACGGGGAGACGCGGAGCGCGCCGCCGCTGGCGACGATCGCGTTGGCGGCGGGGATCATGAGCGCGAAGCCGACGGCGGCGAGCGCGAGCCCCCAGGCGAACTTGCCGGGGCTCGACAGCTCCTGGCCCCGGCGCGCCATGCGCAGCCAGAGCGCCGCGAACACCGGCGCCAGCACGATGATGAAGAACGAGTTCACCGACTGGAACCAGGTCGCCGGGATCTCGAAGCTCCCCAGCTGGCGGTCGGTGAAGTCGCGGGCGAACAGGTTGAGCGACGTCGGCGCCTGCTCGAAGGCCGCCCAGAAGATGGCGGCGAAGACGAACAGCACCGCGATCACCGCCACGCGCTTCTTCTCGTCGCCCGACAGCCCGCCGGCGAGGAAGATGTAGGCGAAGTAGAGCACGGCGAGGCCGACGATCGTGCCCGTCATGGCGCCCGCCACCGCCTGCGCGTCGATCGTGACCGCCCCCGTCGCCGCGGCCACGATGACGCCGGCGAGCACCGCGAGGCCGGCGCCGACGCCCAGCTTGACCGTGCGCTCCTGCCGCGCCTGCACCGCCGGGTCGGCGTGGCGCGTGGGATGGAGGCCGATCTCGCCGAGCGTGGGCCTGGCGCGCGCGGCGAAGGTGACGAGGCCGAGCAGCATGCCGACGCCGGCGGCGCCGAACCCCCAGTGCCAGCCCACCGACTCGCCGAGGATCCCCGTGATCAGCTGCCCGAAGAAGGCGCCGACGTTGATCCCCATGTAGAAGATCGAGAAGCCGGCATCGCGCCGCGCGCCCCCCTCGGGGTACAGGTCGCCCACGATCGCCGAGATGTTCGGCTTGAGCAGCCCGGTGCCGAGGACGATCAGGATCAGCCCCAGGAAGAACGGCAGCTTGCCGGCCGCGAACGCCGAGACGCCGATCGAGATGTGGCCGGCGGAGATGAGCGCCGCGCCCCAGAGGATCGCGCGCCGCAGTCCGAGCAGGCGGTCGGCGACCCAGCCGCCGGGGAGCGAGGCCAGGTAGACGCACGCCGCGTAGATGCCGACGATCGCCGACGCCTGCCCGCGCTCGAAGCCGAAGCCGCCGTCGGCCAGCGCAGCCGACATGAAGAGCACGAGCAGCGGCCGCAGCCCGTAGTACGAGAACCGCTCCCACATCTCCGTGAAGAAGAGTGTGGAGAGCCCGCGCGGGTGGCCGAGGAAGCCCTTGTCGCCGCCGGGCGTGGGGGGCGTGCTGTCGGTGGCGACGCCGGTGACGGCGGCCTGCGTGCGCGACCGTTCGGTGACGGGTGCGGACACGGTCGGGTGGGGTTGGGGTGAACTACTGCGCCGCTGCGGGACCGCGTCGCCGCGTCACGACGCGCCGGCGAGGACGGGGAGGTAGCGGGTCGGCGGGGTCGTACCCCCCTCGGCCTGCTGCCGTGCCCAGTCCACGGTCGTGGGCGGCTGCTTGATACACGCCGCCCAGTGGCCGGGCGCCTTCTCCTCCAGCGGCGGCACGATCCGGGCGCACGCCGCGTCCTTGGCCGGGTGGTGGCACCGCGGGTGGAAGACGCACCCGCTCGGCGGGTTGGCCGGGGACGGAACGTCGCCCTGCAGGACGATGCGCTGCCGCGCGCCGCCGGGGGAGGGGACCGGGATCGCCGACAGCAGCGCCTGCGTGTACGGCATGAGCGGCTCGCGGTAGAGCGCGTCGCTCGTCGCCAGCTCGACGATGCGGCCGAGGTACATCACGGCCACGCGGTCGGCCATGTGCTCGACCACGCTCAGGTCGTGGGCGATGAACAGGTAGGCGAGGCCGCGCTGCCGCTGCAGGTCCTGCAGCAGGTTCACCACCTGCGCCTGCACCGACACGTCGAGCGCCGACACCGGCTCGTCGCAGACGATGAGCTTCGGCTCCACGGCGAGCGCGCGCGCGATCCCGATGCGCTGCCGCTGCCCGCCGGAGAACTCGTGCGGGTAGCGCGACGCGTACTCGGCGCGCAGCCCGACCTCGTCGAGCAGCGCGCGCACCCGCTGGTCGGCCTGCGCGCCCTCGGCGAGCTTGTGGATGGTGAGCCCCTCGCGGATCGTCGCGCCCACCGTCATGCGCGGGTTGAGCGACGAGAAGGGGTCCTGGAAGACGATCTGCAGGTGGCGGCGGAGCGCGCGCAGCTGCTTCGGCGACTGCGCCAGCAGGTCGACGCCGTCGAAGCGCACGCTTCCCGACGTCGGCTCGACGAGCCGCAGGATCGCGCGCCCGGTGGTCGTCTTGCCGCACCCGCTCTCGCCCACGAGGCCGAGCGTCTCGCCGGCGGCGAGGTCGAACGACACGCCGTCGACGGCGCGCACGGCCCCGACCTGGCGGCCGAGCAGGCCGCGCGTGATCGGGTAGTGCTTCTTGAGGTCGCGGACACTGAGGAGCGGCTCGCTCACGGCGCCGCCTCGGTCGCCGGCACGTGCGGCCGGTTGCGCCGCTCGGGCTCTTCGGCCAGGTGGCAGCGCGACACGCGCCCCTCGCCGATCTGGTAGAGCGGCGGGTGCTCGGCCGCGCACCGCTCCCACGCGTACGGGCAGCGGTCGCGGAACCGGCACCCCGTCGGCCACGCCGTCGCCGGCGGCACCGTGCCCGGGATCGTCGCCAGCCGCTCGCGCCGCGCGCCGAGGCGCGGCACCGCCGCCAGCAGCCCCTCGGCGTACGGGTGGTGCGGGGCGGCGAACAGCGCGCCGACCGGCGACTCCTCGACCACCTCGCCGGCGTACATCACCACCACGCGGCGCGCGACCTCCGCGATCACCCCGAGGTCGTGCGTGATCATCACGATCGCCGTGCCGAGACGCCGCTGCAGGTCGGCGAGCAGCTCGAGGATCTGCGCCTGGATGGTGACGTCGAGCGCCGTCGTCGGCTCGTCGGCGATCACGACCGCGGGGCTGAGCACGAGCGCCATCGCGATCATCACGCGCTGCCGCATCCCGCCCGAGAGCTGGTGCGGGTACTCCTTGGCGCGGCGCTCCGGGTCGGGGATCCCGACCGCGGCCAGCATCTCGACCGCGCGCGCCCACGCCGCCTTGCGCGACGCCCGCTCGTGCACCCGGACCACCTCGGCGATCTGGTCGCCGACGGAGAACACCGGGTTGAGCGCCGTCATCGGCTCCTGGAAGATCATCGCGATCCGGTTGCCGCGGATCGCGCGCAGCTCACGCTCGGGGAGGGCCAGCAGGTCGCGCCCCTCGAACAGCACCTGGCTTCCCGCCTCGACGCGCCCCGGCGGGCGGATGAGGCGCAGCACCGAGAGCGCGGTCACCGACTTCCCGCACCCGCTCTCTCCGACGACGCCGAGCGTCTCGCCGGGGCGCACGTCGAGCGACACGCCGTCCACCGAGCGGGCGGTGCCCGCGGCGGTGTGGAAGTACGTGCGGAGGTCGCGGATCGAGAGTACGGGGGGCGGGGCGGTCACGCGCGCAAGCTAGGCCGCGGGGCGGGAGGCGAGAAGAGCGGCGCCCGGCTCACCGCCGACCTCACGCGCGCTCGCGCTCGCGCGGGTCGAGCCGGTCGCGCAGCGCGTCGCCGAGCGTGCTGGCGGCGAGCACCGTCGTCACCACGCAGGCGATCGCCACCGCGGCGGTCCACGGCGCCTCGAGCAGCACGGGGGCGCCGTCCATGATCATGCTCCCCCAGCTGGGCTCGGGCGGGCGCACGCCGAGGCCGAGGAAGGAGAGCCCCGCCTCGAGCGCGATCACGTCGCCGAAGATCGCCGAGCCGCTGACGACGAGCGTCCCCACGGCGTGCGGCGCGACGTGGCGCAGGAGCACGCGGAGCGGGGAGGCGCCGAGCGCGCGGGCGGCGAGCGCGAAGTCGCGCGCGTGCGCGGCCCGCACCTGCGCCCGCACCAGGCGGCTCGTGCCGAGCCAGCTCACCGAACCGAGGACGACGGCCAGCGCCGGCGCCGGCAGGCTTCCCCAGAGCGCGACGATGACGAGCAGGAGGAGCACGCGGGGCACGCCGAGCGCGACGTCCACCAGCCGCATCATCAGCGTGTCGACCCGGCGCCCCGCCGCGCCCGCTGCCGCGCCCCACGCCGCGCCGATGGTCACCGCCACCAGCGCCGCCAGCACCCCGACGCCGAGCGAGACGCGCGCGGCGTAGACGGCGCGGCTCAGCAGGTCGCGCGCGAACGGGTCGGTGCCGAGCGGGTGATCCGCGGAGGGCGGGGCGTTGGCGAGGGCGATCAGGTCGAACTGGCGCGCCGGGTCGTACGGGGCGAGCAGCGGTGCGAGCACCGCGATCGTCGCCAGCACGCCGAGCGCGGCGATCGGCACCCAGACCGGGGGCGGCGCGTCGGGCAGCGGCGGGCGCGCGGCCGACGCGGGCACACCGGGGAGCGCGGGCGTCGCGACGGGTGTCGCGGGGGCGGCGGGCGCGGTCAGCACCTGGTCACCCGACGCGCCGCTGCCGCGGGTCGGCGAGCGCCACCAGCACGTCGGCCAGCAGCGAGCCGAGCGCCACCGCGGCGCTGCCGGCGATCGCCGCCCCGGTGACGAGCGCGTAGTCGCGCGCCGTCACCGCGCGCGCGGCGACCAGCCCCATCCCGGGCCAGGCGAAGACGCTCTCGACGACCACCGCGCCGCCGACGAGCGCCGGCAGCCCGAGCCCGACGAGCGTGATCGTGGGCGCGACCGAGGCGCGCAGCGCGTGGCGGAAGAGCACGCGCCGCTCCGACGCCCCCTTCGCGCGCGCGGTCCGCACGAAATCTTCGCCCGCCACCTCGCGCAGCGCGGCGCGCTGCAGCCGGGCGACGATCGCCGTCCAGCCGAGCGCCAGCGCCGCCGCGGGAAGCACCAGGTGCCGCAGCCGGTCGAGCACGCGCTCCCACGGGCCGGCGAACGAGTCGAGCACCGGGTCGGCGATCCCGCCCGCGGGGAGGAGCGAGAGCCGGAGCGCGAACAGGGTGAGCAGCAGGATGCCGAGCGTGAACTCGGGCGTCGCCTGCAGCACCACGGCGAGGCCGTTGAGCGCGCGCGGCGCGCGGGCCTGCGGGCGCCACGCCTGCCAGGCGCCGAGCGTCATCCCGCCGGCGAGCGCCATCGCGAGCGCCGTACCCATGAGCAGCACGGTGCGCGGGAGCGCGTCGCCGAGCACCTCGCGCACCGGGCGCGCCTCGGTGAACGACCAGCCGAGGTCCCCGCGCAGCGCGCCGCCGACGTAGCGCAGCAGCTGCTCGCCGGCCGGGCGATCGAGTCCGTAGCGGGCGCGCCAGGTCGCGCGCACGCTCTCGGGGACGTTCGGCTGGTCGAGCGTCGCGCTCACCGGGTCGCCCGGCGCCGCCTGCAGGAGCGCGAAGGTCGCCGTCGCCGCGAGGGCGACCACGCCCAGGGCGTGCAGCAGACGGCGCGCGAGCAGTGCGAGCATCGGCGTCGACGCGCCTCAGCGCAGTCCGATGCGGTCGCGCCCGATGCGCGCGCCGAGCGGGATCGACCACTCGTCGAGCGCCGCCCACCAGCCGTCGGCGCGTAGCCCGGTCGTGCGGATGCGGCGGTGCACGCCCGCGACCAGCCGCGGCTCGAACAGCCACACGGCGGGCGCGTCGTCGACGATCGTCTGGTAGGCGCGCAGCCAGTGGGCGCGGCTGCGCTCCGGCGAGACCGCGTCGAGCGCGCTGTCCACCGCAGCCTCGAACGCCGCGCTCTCGTAGCTGCCGTAGTTCGAGCCGCCGCTGGTGCGCGTGCCGATCACCCCCCACGTCTCGCGGATCCCGGCGGGGCTCGGGTCGGTGTGCCACCCGCCCATCGCGGCGTCGAAGCGGCGGTCGTTGAGGCGGTCGACGAAGACGCCGATCTCCAGCGGCTCGACCGTCACGCGCGCGCCCACGCCGCGCAGCTGCTCCTGCACCAGCACGGCCAGCCGCTGGCGGATCTGGCTGGAGGTCGGCACCAGCACGCTGAAGGCGAGCGGGACGCCCGCGCGCTCGCGCGTCCCGTCGCCGTCGTCGTCGCGCCAGCCGAGCGAGTCGAGCGTGCGGCGAGCGGCGGCGACGTCGTAGGGGAGCTGGCGGATCTTCGGCCAGTCGGGGAAAACCGCGCGCGGCACCGGCCCGACGGCGACGTGCGCCAGCGAGTCGAAGACGTTGCGCACCACGCGCTCGCGGTCGACCGCCATCGCCAGCGCGCGCCGCAGCTCGCGGTCGGCGAACAGCGGGTGCGGCCCGCCCGACGCGTCTGCCGCGCGCAGGTTGAACTGCAGGAAGCCGTAGTCGAGCGACGGGTAGGGGACGAGGCGCAGCGAGCGGCTGCGCGCCATCTGCCCGAGCGTCTCGGGGCGCACGTTCTCGAGGAAGTCGGCGTCGCCGGCGAGCAGGCGGATCGTCGCCGTCCCGAAGTCGGGGGCGAACGCCCACACCACGCGGTCGAGGCGCGCCCGCCCGCGCCAGTGGTCGGGGACCGCCTCCAGCTCCAGCCGCTGCGAGCGCTCCCAGCGCGCGAAGCGGAAGCGCCCGCTCCCCACCGGCTGCCGCGCGAATTCGCTGGCCGCCAGCCGGTCGGGCGGGACGCGCGCCAGCAGGTGCTCGGGGAGCACGAACAGGTGGTAGACCGCGTCGAAGAACTGCTGCGGCGAGCGGCGCGCGAACCAGACCACCGCCGTCGCCGAGTCGGGCGCGGTCACCGAGTCGACGTTCGCCAGCAGCACCGCGACCGGGCTGGCGGTGCGCGGGTCGGTGGTCAGCTGGAAGCTGAACGCCACGTCGCGCGCCGTGACCGGGCGCCCGTCGTGCCAGCGCGCCCGCGGGTCGAGCGCGAAGCGCACCGAGAGCGAGTCGGGGGCCCACGCCCAGCTGCGCGCCAGCCGCGGCTCGAAGCCCTGGTCGCCGACCGTGTTCAGGTCGTTGCCGATCTCCGCCAGCCGGTCGAAGAGCTGCCAGTAGATCGCCGTCCCCTGCGTGGTGTTCGGCAGGATGGGGAGGATGTTGCCGGGCTCCGCGGCGGCCGCGACCACGACCGTGCCGCCGGGCGCGTCGTCGCCGGCCGCCGGGGCGGCCGCCCGGTCGCACGCGCCGGCGGCCAGCACGACGAACAGTCCCGCCGCGAGGGCGGCGCGACGGGTGCGGAGGGGCGACGGGCGGGTGGGCGGCACGACGGGGGCGGACGACGAGGCAGGGCGGGCGCGGTCGCGCCCCGTCACAGGACGATCGACGGGCCGAATGGCACCGGGGGCAAGAAGGTGCGCACCCGCCCCGCCCGCCGGTAGTACACGGTACACGTCGTCAACGTCGCCAGGTCCACGCCGCGTCCCGGTAGTGCGCCGCGCGCGTCTCGCCCTCGCGCAGCAGCGCCGCGCGTTCGGCGGTGTCGAGTGAGGCGGCCGCCGGGTCGAGCGCCCGCCGCGCCGCGTGCTCGAGCGCGTCGGCCACTTCGTCGAACGCCGGCAGCCGCCCGAGCGCCTCGCCCAGCGTGGCGGGAGGCGGGAGGGCAGGGAGCGGACGCACCGCGAGGGTGGCGATGCGCGACTGGTCGTCGGCCAGCAGGATCGAGCCGTGCTGCAGCAGCGCCCCGTCCTCGCGCCACTGCGCGCTCCCGGCCAGCTTGCGCGCCCCTGCGTCCCCGTCGACCACCAGCTCGCCGCCGGTCGGCACCTCGAAGCAGGGCGCGCCGTCGGGGGGCGGGGCGCGGCCGGCGGGGACGGCCGCATGGGCCGAGACGCCGAGCGCCTGCATCGCCTCTACGAGAATGTGGTTGATGTGGGCGTACGAGGCCGCGAGCGGCGCGCCGTCGGCGGCGAGCGCTCCCACCGGCGCGGTGACGGCATACGTGACCTCGCGCCAGTGCAGGATGGCGCGCCCCCCGGTGGGGCGCCGCACGACGTCGACCCCCTCGGCCGCCAGTCGCTCGGGGGCGTAGAGTCCGGTCGCTCGCTGGTTGCGCCCGAGGGAGAGCGTCGGACGCGTCCAGGCGTAGCTGCGGAGGTGGACGTCGCCGGTGCGGCGCGCGCGGGCGAGCAGGGCGTCGTCGAGCGCCATGTTGAGGGCGCCCGGGAGGGGCGGGGTGCGGAGCAGGCGGAGGCGCACGCCCCCAATCAAGGCGGTCAGCGCGCGTCCGGCACCCCCCGGGACCGGCACCGAATCCGCGGGCGGATGGTTAGTTTTTTTGCATGACCTCGACCCGTCCCCAGGCCGCCGCCCTCGAGTCCGACACGTTCGTCAGCCGCCACGTCGGCCCGAGCGACGCCGAGCAGCAGGCGATGCTCGCGGCCCTCGGCTTCGACTCGCTCGACGCGTTCATCGACGCGGTCGTGCCCGCCAACATCCGCTTCCGGAGCACGCTCGCCATCGGGCCGGCGCGCACCGAGCACGACGTGCTCGCCGAGTTGCGGACGATCGCCGGGCGCAACCAGCTCTGGCGGTCGTACCTCGGGATGGGGTACCACGCGACGCTGACCCCGCCGGTCATCCAGCGGAACGTGCTGGAGAACCCGGGCTGGTACACGGCCTACACGCCCTACCAGGCCGAGATCGCGCAGGGGCGCCTGGAGGCGCTGCTGAACTACCAGACCATGGTCGTGGACCTGACCGGGCTGGAGATCGCCAACGCCTCGCTGCTCGACGAGGGGACGGCGGCCGCCGAGGCGATGGCGATGGCCTACGCGGCGCGCGGCAAGCCGGGGAAGGAAACGTTCTTCGTCGCCCGCGACTGCCACCCGCAGACCATCGAGGTGGTGCGCACGCGCGCCGAGGCGCGCGGCGTGGCGGTCGTGGTCGGGGACGCGGAGACGTTCGCCTTCGGGCCCGAGGTGTTCGGCGCGCTGGTGCAGTACCCGGCGACCGACGGCGCCGTGCGCGACTACCGCGCGGTGGCCGAGCGGGCGCACGCGGCGGGGGCGCTGGTGGTGGCGGCGTGCGACCTGCTGGCGCTGACGCTGCTCGCGCCGCCCGGGGAGTGGGGCGCCGACGTGGCGGTGGGGAACTCGCAGCGCTTCGGCGTGCCGCTCGGCTTCGGCGGCCCGCACGCCGCCTTCTTCGCCACGCGCGACGAGTTCAAGCGGCTGCTCCCGGGGCGCATCATCGGCGTCAGCCGCGACGCCGACGGGCGGCCGGCGCTGCGCATGGCGCTGCAGACGCGCGAGCAGCACATCCGGCGCGAGAAGGCGACCAGCAACGTGTGCACGGCGCAGGTGCTGCTGGCCGTGATCGCCGGGATGTACGCCGTGTGGCACGGCCCCGAGGGGCTGACGCGCATCGCGCGCCGCGTGCACGCCTACGCCAAGGCGCTGCAGGCCGGGCTGGAGCGGCTGGGCTTCCACGTCACGCACGACGAGTTCTTCGACACGGTGTGCGTGGAGGTCGGGACGCACGGGCAGCGGGACGTGCTCGACGCGGCGGACGCGCGCCGGATCAACCTGCGCGTGGTCGAGCCGGGGATGCTGGCGGTCGCGCTCGACGAGACGGTGGGCGCGCGCGACGTGCTCGACGTGCTCTCGGCGTTCAACGGCGGCGCCGAGCCGGCGTTCGGCGTCGAGGAGCTGCTGGAGGAGGCGGACCCGCGCTTCGACGAGCGGTTCGCGCGCACGAGCCCCTTCCTCACGCACCCGGTGTTCACGGCGCACCACAGCGAGACGGAGATGCTGCGCTACCTCCGCATGCTGGAGGGGCGCGACCTGTCGCTGACGCACTCGATGATCCCGCTCGGCAGCTGCACGATGAAGCTGAACGCCACGGCGGAGATGGTGCCCGTGACGTGGCCCGAGTTCGGGCAGCTGCACCCGTTCGCGCCCGCCGAGCAGTGGCAGGGGTACCGCGAGCTGTTCACGCAGCTGGAGCGCGACCTGGCGGAGATCACCGGCTTCGCGGCCGTCTCGCTGCAGCCGAACGCGGGCTCGCAGGGGGAGTACGCGGGGCTGCTGGTGATCCGCGAGTACCACCGCGCGCGGGGCGAGGGGGCCCGCAACGTCTGCCTCATCCCGCAGAGCGCGCACGGCACGAACCCGGCGAGCGCGGTGATGGCCGGCTTCAAGGTGGTCGTCGTGAAGACCGACGCGCACGGCCACATGGACTTCGACGACCTGCGCGCGCAGGCCGAGGCGCACCGCGACGACCTGGCGGCGCTGATGGTGACCTACCCGTCGACGCACGGCGTCTTCGAGGAGGAGATCCGCGACGTCTGCGACCTGGTGCACGCGTACGGCGGGCAGGTCTACATGGACGGCGCGAACATGAACGCGATGGTGGGGCTCGCGCGCCCCGGTGACATCGGCGCCGACGTCTGCCACCTGAACCTGCACAAGACGTTCTGCATCCCGCACGGCGGCGGCGGGCCGGGGATGGGGCCGATCGGCGTGGCGCCGCAGCTGGTGCCGTTCCTGCCGGGGCACCCCGTGCAGGCGACCGGCGGCGCGCAGGCGATCGGTCCGGTGTCGGCCGCGCCGTGGGGGAGCGCGAGCATCCTCCCGATCAGCTGGGTCTACGTCAAGCTGATGGGGGGCGAGGGGCTGGCGACGGCGACGAAGGTCGCGATCCTGAACGCGAACTACGTCGCGCACCGCCTGCACGACGCCTTCCCGGTGCTCTACCGCGGCGAGGGCGGGCACGTGGCGCACGAGTGCATCGTCGACACGCGCGTCGTGAAGGGGGCCAGCGGGGTGGAAGTCGAGGACATCGCCAAGCGGCTGATGGACTATGGGTTCCACGCGCCGACGGTGAGCTTCCCGGTGGCCGGCACGCTGATGATCGAGCCGACGGAGAGCGAGTCGAAGGCGGAGCTCGACCGGTTCTGCGAGGCGCTCATTCGGATCCGCGAGGAGATCCGCGAGATCGAGATCGGCGTCGCGGACCGCGCCGACAACCTGCTGAAGAACGCGCCGCACCCGCAGACGCGCGCGATCGCCGACGAGTGGCCGCACCCGTACCCGCGGTCGCGGGCGGTCTTCCCGACGGCGGCGACGCGCGAGCGGAAGTTCTGGCCGCACGTCGGGCGGGTGGAGAGCGCGTACGGGGACCGGAACCTGGTGTGCTCGTGCCTGCCGACGGATGCGTATGCGGCGGCGAATGCGGAGGGGGTCTAAGCCTCAACCGCAAGGGCGGGAGTCGTTACTGCGGGAGTCGTAAAGGCGGGAGTCGTTACTGCGTCGCCTCAAGCTGCAAGCGACGCAGTAACGACTCCCGTAGTAATGACTCCCGTAGTGACGACTCCCGCCGTTCGACAGGCGCTACTGCCCGATCAGCTTCCGATAATCGTCCGCCGACATCAGCGCCGAGCGATCCGCGTCGCCCGCCACGCGCACCCGGAGCATCCACCCGTCGCCGTACGGGTCCGAGTTCACGAGCGCCGGCTCGCCGTCGAGGCGCGGGTTCACTTCGAGGACCTCGCCGGCGACGGGGGCGTAGAGCTCCGAGACCGCCTTCACCGCCTCGATGGTGCCGAACACGTCGTGGCCGCCGAAGGTCGCGCCGGGCTTCGGGAGGTCGACGTAGACGATGTCGCCGAGCTCCCCCTGCGCGTAGTCCGTGATGCCGATCAGCACGACGTCCGGCTCGTCGGTGGCCTTCACGTACTCGTGCTCCTTCGTGTACTGCAGCTCCGGCGGGACGTTGGCCACGGGGGGCTCCTGGCGCGGGGATGGCGGGCGGGCGAACGGGCGACAGTCTAGGCGCGGCGCGCGGCGGGCGTCAAGGAACGGGGCGGGGCGCGCCGGCGCGCGCCGCGAGCGCGGCCCACACCTCGTCGACGCGCGCCTCGAGCGCGGCGGGCGTGCCGTCGTTGTCGACCACGTAGTCCGCGCGCGCGCGCTTGAGCTCCGCCGGCATCTGCGCGGCGATCATCGCCATCGCCTCGGGCTCGCGCAGCCCGCGGTCGTGCACCAGCCGCTCGAGGCGTACGGTGCGCGGCGCGTCGACGAGCACGATCGCGTCGAAGTCGCCGGCCATGTCCTTCTCGAAGAGCAGCGGGATGTCGCACACCACGACGCGGTCGCCCCGGGCGCGCGCCTCGGCCACGGCGGCGTCGCGCAGGCGCCCGACCTCGGGGTGCACGATCGCGTTGAGCGCCTCCAGCTCGTCGGCGTGCTCGAAGACGCGCGCGCGCAGCTCCCCGCGGTCGAGGACGCCGTCGGGGGCGAGCACGGCGGCCCCCCAGCGCGCGACGATGCGGTCCAGCCCCGGCGTCCCGGGGCGCACGGCCTGCCGGGCGAGCAGGTCGGCGTCGACGAGCGTCGCGCCGTGGGCCACGAGGCGGCGGGCGACGGTCGACTTGCCGCTGGCGATGTTGCCGGTGAGGCCGACGAGGAGCATGGGGCGGGGGACGGGGCGGCCGCCCTCCCGCGGCACGCGCGGCGCAAGGTAGGGGCGGCGGTCTGCCCGTCAACTACAGCCGGCGTGCTACGACTCCCGATCCGCCGCACGCCGCGCGGCGCGGGGCGGAAACTCAGCCGGCGAGCGTCATCGGGTCGTCCCCCTCGCCGCGCCACGGCCCCGCGGCCAGCTCCGCCGGCCCCCCCGCCGGCGTCTCCTCGGCCAGCTCGTCGTCCGCGCCGTCGTCCGCGCCCTCGTCCGCTTCGTCCATCCCGTCGGCCGCGTCGTCGCCGGCGGCCAGCGCGTCGCCGTCGAGCACGAGGCCCGCGGCCTCGCGGCGCGCGAACAGGCGGTCGATCACGAACGCCGCGCCGCCGCGCGCGCGGATCTCGAGCGGGGTCGCGCCGACGTAGCGGCGGCAGACGTTGCGGAACGCGCTCCCCGAGGGGAAGTCGAGCGCCAGCGCCACGCCGTCGGCGCTGCGCGTGCCGTCCTCCAGCAGGTGTGCGGCGACGACGAGGCGCCCCCAGGTGAGCAGCTGGTGCGGGGGCGGGAGCTGCGCCTCCGAGAGGCGGCGCGTGAGCGCGCGGCGCGACACCGCGATCAGCCGCGCCAGCCGCTCCGGGGTGAGGCGCTCGTGGGCGCGGGTGACGGCGAGCAGCACCGCGTCGCGCACCGCGCGCCGCAGCCCGTTCACGCGCGGGCGCACCAGCGCCGCGGCGCCGCGCGCGGTGGCGCGCGCGATCAGCGACGCCAGCGCCTCGGGGGCGTCGTTCTCGTCGAGCACCACCAGCGCCTCGAGCCCGCACCGGCCGGCGTCGAACATGTCGCGCGGCCTGGCGCGGGAGGGGTCGACGTACGCCACCAGCGCGGCGCGCGGCGCGACCGTGCGCAGCTGCCGGATGCGCTCGAAGTCGGGCGCGCCGTCGGCGTACAGGTCGAAGATCACGAGCAGCGCCGCGCCGCGCGCGCACTCGCGCGCCAGGTCGCTCCAGCCGTCGCAGACGACGAGCGACCGCGCCGCGGGGAGCGCGGCGCGCAGGCGCTGCAGGCGGGTGTCGGATGGGATGAGGGCGGCGATCATCGCGTGGTCATCGGCGCGTGGTCATCGGCGGACGTCGGGTCGCACGAAGAATGGACGCGCGGCCGGCGGCGGGTGTCACGGCCCGGGTGCGCCGCGCGGGTCCGTGAGGGGCGGGGCCGAGCGCGTGACGGCGCGCGCCGCGGCGCCGGACGAGTCTTCTTCTCGACCCGTTCCCCCGCCCGCATGCCGCCTGCCGCCGACCGACGCCCCGATCGACTCCGCGCCCGCCGCGCGGTGACGCTCCCCGAGCTGCTGATCGTGTGCACGATCCTCGGGATCATGGCCACGGCGGCGCTCCCGCGCCTCGAGATGCTGCGGCCGCGCGCCGACAACGCGATGCGCCTCGTGCGGGGGACGCTCCAGCAGGCGCAGCGTCTCGCCGTCCAGCACCAGTACGACGTGATCGTCGGCGTCGACGTGGCGAACCGGCGGCTGCGCGTGGCCGAGGACTCGACGAACGACCGCACGATCGACGAGGACGAGCGCGTCCGGTGGATCCCGATGGACGAGGAGATCTACTTCGTGACGCCGCCGACGCCGATCCCGGGCGGCGTCGGCGGCTCGGCGGTGGCCGGCGCCAGCCGCGACGTCGACGGGCTCCCGTCGGTCACCTTCCACCGCAGCGGCGCGGCGAGCGGCGCGATCGAGATCTACCTCGAGGGGCGGCACCGGGGGCGCCACGACGTGCGCGCCATCCGCATCACGCATTCGACCGGACGCACCGACTGGTTCCGCTACCGGGACGGCGCGTGGCGCGAGGGGGACCTGTGAGCGCCCCCGCGGTGAGCCGGCGCGCCCGGGCGCGGCGCGCGGCGGCGCGCGCGCGGCGCGGCATGTCGCTCGTCGAGGTGATCGTCGCCTTCTCGATCTTCGGCGGGGCGCTGGTCGCGCTGGCGCGCTACGCCATCCAGTTCGCCCGCACGGTGAACGTCACCGACGTGCGCGGCGTCGCGTCGGAGCTGGCCGCCGACCGGCTGGAGACGGTGCGGGGGGCGACGCGCTACGAGGCGCTCGACTCGCTGTTCGCCGAGACGAGCCGGACCTCGATCCCGGGCTACCCGACCTTCAAGCGCCAGACGCTCTTCCGGCGCGTCGGCGGGGGCGACGGCGACAACGTCGACTACAAGGTGGTGACCGTGATCGTGCACTCCTCCTACCTGACGACGCCGGTACGCCGCACCACCGTCATCGGCGACTTCTGAGGTGCCCGCCATGCCGCTCCGCCCCGCCTCCCCGAGCCGCCGCGCCGTGCGCGCCGGCCTCACCCTGGCCGAGATGCTGGTGGCCGTGACGCTGACCGCGGCGCTGTTCGCCGTCGGGCTCCCCTTCTTCCACGCCCAGGCGCGCGGCATCGAGCGGCAGGCGGGGCGGCTGGAGGCGCAGCTCAACGCGCGCTTCGCGCTCAGCCTCATCGACCGCGAGCTGCGCTCCGCCGGCGTCGGGGTGGTCGACGACCAGCCGCTGGTCGTCGCCGCGCACCGGCTCTCGGTCACGTTCAACGGCGACATCGTCGGACTCGACTCGGCGTTCGACGGGGCGGTGAACTACGACCCCGACGCGCCGCCGGCGGCGGTCGGCGGGATGCGGCGCACGTCGCGGATCACGCTGCCGCTCGTCGGCCGCCAGTACCCCGACTGCACCTACGTGCAGAACGGCACGACGACCAGCGCGGAGACGATCTCGTTCTGGCTGTCGCCCGACTCGAGCCGCGGGCGCAGCGACGAGTACGCGCTCTTCCGCCGCGCCAACGCGACGCCGCCCGAGGTGGTGGCGCGCGGGCTCGTGGTGGGGGCCAACGACCGCGTCTTCCGCTACTTCCGCACCGACTCCACCGGGGCGGTGGTCGAGATCGACAGCCTGCCGGCGGTGCACACGGCGCCGCTGCACGGCACGGTCGCCGACACGGGGCGCTCGGCGCTCACCGACAGCATCCGCGTGGTGCGCGTGCGCCTCGTCGGGCGGTCGTACGACCGGCGCACCGGGCGCGAGACGCTCGACACGGTGCAGACCAGCGTCCGCCTCGCCAACGCGGGGCTGCTGCGCCGCAAGACGTGCGGCGAGGCGCCGCTCCGGCCCGGGTCGATCGCCGCCGTCCGCGTGTGGGTGAACGGCGTCCCCGAGGCGCGCGTCGGGTGGACCGCCACCACCGACGAGGCGGCGGGCGAGCGCGACGTGGAGCGCTACGTGATCTTCCGCCGCCTCCTGGCGGAGATCGGGTTCGGCGAGCCGCTGTCGAGCGTCGCCGCCGGCGCGGGCTCCTACCTGTACGTGGACAACACCGTCGAACCCGGCGAGACCTACGTGTACGCGATCGCCGCCCAGGACTGCACGCCGCAGAACTCCCCGATGCGGGAGGCGTCGTCGGTCACGATCGAGCCGGCCGCGCCGTGAGCGCCGCCGTCCGCCCCCCCGCCGCCCCCGAGGTGCCGATGCGCCCGCCCGCCGCCCGCCCGCCCCGCTTTCGCCGCGGCTTCCGCCGCGATCGCCGCGTCCGCCGGGCGCACCGCGGCTCCGCGCTGCTGCTCGTGCTCGCGCTGACCGTCGGCTTCGGCACGCTGGCGCTCGGGGCCATCTACATGGCCGGCAACGCGACGCTCATCGGGCGCTCGTACGACCGCGAGCAGGACTTCAAGTACGCCGCCGACGCCGCGGTGGCGGTCGGGAAGAGCCAGCTGAACCACGACCCGTACGCGCTCCCCGACAGCGGCTACGTGCAGCTCGTGTCGGGGGGCGCGGTCGACGGCGCCGACGGGCGCCCGGTGCCCGGGCTGACGGTGAACGTGTACGCCGGCCCCTCCGGCTCCACGACCGGGCAGTTCGGGCGCTTCGCCAGCGTCGTCGCCGAGGCGCGCGACGTCCGCGGCGCGCGCTTCGTGCGCCGGCTCGAGCTGACGCAGGAGAGCTTCGCCCGCTTCGCCTACTGGTCGAACACCGAGACGCAGCCCAACGGCAACGCGATCTTCTTCAACGGCGGCGACGTGCTCTGGGGCCCCGTCTGGTCGAACGACCAGATCCGCATCGGCGACCAGGGCGGCGCGACGTTCAACGACGAGGTGGGGACGGCGCTCACCATCTCGGGGAAGCCGAACGGCACCTTCCGGCGCGGCTACCAGGAGAACAAGGACCGCATCAACCTGCCCGACAACCCGCAGCTCGACCGGCTCCCCGGCTACGCGACCGCGGGCGGGCTGTCGTTCGCGGCGCCGAACAGCGGCAACGAGACGCAGGTGCGCATGCGCGTCGAGTTCGTGGCGGTCGACCTGTCGCAGCCGGCGGACGGCGACTCGACCGACGCCGACGAGGGGTTCGTGCGCGTCTACACCGCCAACGCCGCCGGGCCGGACTTCGGCTCGAACGGCGCGATCACCTCCGCGCAGTGGCTCCGCGGCGACTACACGGCCTACAACTGCGGCGACTGGCACAAGAACAGCGCCGGCGTCTTCGTGTTCTACCCGCGCGCGGTACACGGCGACGTGAACTACCGCAACACCTGGCAGTCGAGCACGGCCCGCAACAACACCGCGCACCACGGCGCCTCGCTCGCCGACATCATGGGGGTGGCGACCGGCCAGTCGTCGTCCTCCGCGCGGTGGATGGAGAGCGGCGCCCCCGCGCCCCGCTGCTTCCCGGGCGGCGACCCGCACCTCGCGCCGGTCGAGCGCAGTGCCGCGGACTGGCCGGGGTCCGTGCGCAACGGCGGGAGCGACACGACCTTCACGCGCGTCGGCCGTTTCGGGACGTGGCGCAGCTGGGGGGGCACGGCCTACGCGCCGCTGCAGGCGCTGGCCGACGCGGCCACGCCGGCCGCCCGCCGCCGGAGCGCGCAGGAGCTGGCGACGCTGCACCCGCTCTTCCGCGGCGCCAACCAGAACACCAAGGGCGTGGTCTTCGTCGACGGGACGGCGGGGCTGAGCGGGACGCTGCGCGGCAAGGTCACCGTCTACTCGAACGCCAACCTGATCCTGCTCGACGACCTGCGCTACGCGACCGACCCCTCGGCCACCGACCCGCTGCGCGCCGTCGGGCGGTGCGCGGACGTGCTGGGCGTCCTGGCGCGCAACAACGTCGTCGTCGCCAACAACGGCCTGCTCACCCCGGTGACGGCGACCGGGAGCCCGAACAGCCGGCGGAACGCCGACGACACGAAGGACCTGTTCATCCACGCGGTCGTGATGGCGCTCAACACCTCGTTCGTGGTCGAGAACTACGACGGCGGCCCGACGACGACGAACGGCTGTCAGGGCTCGCAGACCGGACGCGGCTGCCTCTTCCTCACCGGGGGGCTGATCCAGAACCGCCGCGGCGCCGTCGGCACCTCGAGCGGCACCGGCTTCATCAAGCGCTACAGCTACGACCGCTGCGCCGCCGTGAACCCGCCCCCCTACTTCCCGACCACCGGTCGCTTCCTCGACAACCGGTACTACGAGCTCGATCCGGTGCGGTTCGACGTGGGGCGGTTGTTCTTGTCGCTGACGCCGAATTACTGAGAGAGGGGGCGTGCGGGGTGGGGCGTGCGGGGTGGGGCGTGCGAACGACGGCGAGCGAGGTGAGACGGACAGTCGCCCTACCTCGCTCGCCGTCGTTCGCACGCCCCACCCCGCACGCCCCACTTCGTCAGAGCAGCCTGACCTGCTCCGAGTCGCGGGCGGGCACTTCATGACACGCCCGGCACCGCGCCTCGTACGCGTCCGTCGCCCCCACCATGATCGTCGGCGAATCGTACGGCGCCGGGCGGCCGCCGATCAGGCGCTGGTTGCGGCTCGCCGGGGCGCCGCACAGCACGCAGATCGCGTGCAGCTTGTCGACCACCTCGGCGACCGCCATCAGCTGCGGCATCGCGCCGAACGGCTCGCCGCGGAAGTCGGTGTCGAGCCCCGCCAGGATCACGCGCCGCCCGCGCTCGGCCAGCGCCGTCGCCGCGCGCACGATCCCCTCGTCGAGGAACTGCGCCTCGTCCACCGCCACCACCTGTGCGGTCGGGTCGAGCCGCTGCACCAGCTGCGCCGACGAGTCCACCGGGACCGCCGACACCGTGCGCTGGTCGTGGCTCGAGACCGCGAACAGCCCCGCGTAGCGCGCGTCCAGGTGCGACTTGAACACCTGCACGCGCTTCTTCGCGATCATGGCGCGCCGCACCCGGCGCATCAGCTCCTCGCTCTTCCCGCTGAACATCACGCCGGCGATCACCTCGATCCAGCCGCCGGCGGTCTGGAAGCCGTCGGGCACCGCGGACCTCAGCGCTCGGCGTCGGCCGCGCCCGCGTCGCCACCGTCGCCGGCGCCGGGGCCGGCGCGGCGCGCGCGGCGCAGGCGCTCGGCGCGCTCGGCCCACTCGCCGCGCTGCTCCGCGCGCTCGCGCACCGGGCGGTCGTCGGCGCCGCCCAGTCCGCGCGGCCCGTCGCGGCGCGCGTCGAAGGCGCGCCCCCCGCCGCCCGCGCGCCGGTCGCCCCCGGCGCCGCCCGGGCCCCCGCGGCGCTCGCCCGCCGGCGCCCGCCGCTCCCCACTGTCGCGCCGCTCCGGCCGCTCGCCGCGCGGCGCACGCTCCCCGCGCCCGCCCCCCCCGCCGGTCTCGCGCTCGGCGCGCACCGCCGCCTTGCGCCCGCGGATCACGACCCCGTTCACGCGCTCGATCACCCGCTCGGCGTCGGCGCTCGCGACCTCGACCAGCGAGAACGACTCGCGCACGTCGATCTTCCCGATGCGGTCGGAGGTGATCCCGGCCTCGTTGCTGATCGCGCCCACCAGGTCCCCGGGGCGCACGTTGTCGCGCGTCCCGACGGTGACGAAGAGTCGCGTCATCCCGCTCGTCGCCGGCGCCGCCGCGGGAGCCGCCGCGGCCGCCGGCGCCGCCGTCTGCCGCCGCGCGCGCTCGCGCTCCAGCAGTCGCAGCGCCGCCGCCGCGACCTCGACGCCGTCGTGCGCCTCCAGCAGCTCCTCCAACGGGCGCAGCTCGCGCGGCGGGAGCCCGCGCGCCAGCTCGGCGCGCAGCTCGGCGCGCAGGGCGAGGTCGCGCGCCTCCTCGCGGCGCGCCACGTCGGTGAGCTTCAGCGGGCGCAGCGCGCCGCCGGCCAGGTCGCGCAGCGCCAGCAGCTGGCGCGGCTGCGCCAGCGCGACGATCTGTACCGCGCGCGCCGCCCCCAGCCGCTCGCGCACGTCGCGCACGCCCGGCAGGTCGTACAGCACCACCAGCGCCTCCTGCGTCGCCAGCGGCGCGGCGTCGTCCAGCCGCTCGACGCGCACCCGCGCGCTCGGCGCCGCGGCCGCCGTCCCGAGCGCGCGCTGCGCCTCCTCCACCGAGCCCGCGTCGGCGGCCGGCGCGTCGTCCCCCTCGATCGCGTAGCCGAGCGCGCGCACCGTGCGGCGCACCTCGGCGTCGGACTGCGGCGACGTCACCAGCACCGTCGCCGTCGGCGGGTCCAGCTCGTCGAGCACGCGGCGCAGCGTCGCCGGGCGCGCCGAGGGGACGGTGGCGACGTACGACAGCGCGAGCGGCGCGCCGGCCGTCACGGAGGCGGGGGGCGCCACGCGGCGCGGGCGGCGGAGCGCGCGCTCGATCAGCTCCTCCACCTCCTCGGTGACCTCGGCGGCGACGAGCACCCGCTCGGCCTCCTTCGGCACCTCGCCCAGCACCAGGTCGAGCTCCTCGGCGGCCGACGAGGCGAGGATGTCGTCGGCCCACGCGAACACCAGCGTGCGCACGCCGTCGAGCTTGAGCGCCGAGGCGCGCAGCAGCGCCGCCAGCGCCGCCGGGTCGGCGGCCAGCGCCGGGACAGAGCGGGCGCGCAGCTGACGAACCGCGCGCTCGACGCGCGTCACGGCGACGATGGGCGCGGGCCCCCCCTCGCGCCCCGCCAGCGCGGCGTCGGCCACCGCCAGCGCGGTCTCGGCGTCGGGGGTGACGACCAGCAGCTGCGTCGCCGCCGCGTCCGGGTCGAGGCGCTCCAAGGCGGGGCCGAGGAACTGGGGGATCGTGCCCCAGTCGTGCGGAAGGGTGTGGACGACGTGCTGGCTGCGCGTCGTGGCGCCCGCGGTCGTTGCCCCGCCGCCGGCGGCGCCGGACGTGGCGCCCTGCTCGCCGGCCGCGCGGCCGGTCTCCCCTTGCTCCTGATCCACTGCGCTCTCCGCCGGCCCGGCCGGCACCCTGAGCCCGCGCCGCCGCCGGCGCGCTCGCCGGCGGGCGCCGGGCGCCCCGTCGTTCGTGATGGTCAAACAGTCCGACCCGGTCGGCGGAAGTGGCGCCAACCGCGTGCCGCCCCTCCGTCCGGGCCGCGAAGGTTAGCGGGGGAGGGCGCGTCCGGGGAGCCGTCGGGGAAACCCCTATAACGCCACCGGCCGGGCGGACGAAGATTCGGGCGACCCTCCCCCCGAGTGCCGCGATGCCCGATCCCGACCTGTTCGGTCCGACACGCGCGAGCCCCGAACCCGCCGGCGCCCCGTTCGGCGCCCGGAACCGCCGCCGGTGGACGGCGGTCGCCCTTGAGGTCGAGCCGTCGGGCGACGCCCCGCCGGCCGTGCGCTACGCCTGGGATGCGGACACGGAGATCCTCGCCGCCAGCGTCGCAGACCGACGCGGGGGCGGCGCCGCGGCGACCTCGCTGGAGCTCGAGGGGCGCGACGGGTCGTGGGTGACGCTCGAGGTGCGGGCGGGGCGCTTCTGCGGGCTCGAGGTGGCGGTGTGGCCGCCGGTGCGGCTGCGCACCGCCCTCGCCCCGCCGGGCGCCCGCGAGCCGGGGCACGTCTGCCTCCCGGCGCTGCGCGCCCTCGGCGGCACCACCGACGTCGAGGTGGACACGCTGCTGCACGTCGAGTCGGACCGGCGGCAGCGCACCTACCACTTCCGCGTCGGGCGGCCGCGGCCGACGCGCGCCGTGCAGGTGGGGCGTGACATTCTGGTCGACGTAGATGAGGCGGGCGAGTTGGCCGGCCTTTGGCTGCTCAACGTGCCCCCGCAGCCTGTCCCGCACTGACGTCGCGCGAACTCTCAGTGCTTCCGGCCCGTCAGGCCACTGTGATCGGCAGCTCGGGCTGCACTTCCGCGCGGGCGCGTCGCGTCTGATAAACGCCAAGCGTCTCGGTCGCGAATCCGGGCTTTATGATGAGAGCCTCAAGCATATCGTTCCGAAGGTCTTCAGTCGAACCCACATGGTAGAAATGGCTGGCGAATCGGATCTCGTGATCCTGCCACCGCTGGTCGACGTGAACGTTTCGCCGGTGCCGGTTCTTCGACCATGTAGAGAGGGCGTAGCCACAGTCCACGAGCCTGACCGCCGCGGCGAGCGCGTCCGCATCCTTGTCCCCCCACGTGCCAAAGTAGTCGGCGTGGCGCCCGGCATACGGCGGGTCCAGGTACACGAAGTCGTCGTCGGCGCTTCCGGCCAACGTCTCCCGCCAGTCGCCGCAAACAAACTTCCAGTCTCGCCGTCCGATCTGCTCGCGCGCCCAAGCGATCTGGTTCGCCACTCGTGTGAGAAAGCTACGGTCAAACCGGTGCGGCTTGTGCCCGAACGGGACGTTGAATCGTCCCCGGCGATTGAACCGCATTACCCCGTTAAAGCAGGAGCGATTGAGAAACAAGAAATCCAGCGAGGAAGGAGAGTCGTTAAAGCGATCCCGAACCTCGTAGTAATGCTTCTCGCCCTTCTGGGAGAGTGCGCGCCCCTCGCACTCCAGAAACGTACGCGCGCTGTCCGCAGAAAGTCGGCCGTGTTGAATGTCTGTGTATAGTGCGACGATGTGCGGATTGGTATCCGAAAGTAGGGCGCGCCGAGGTGCGAGGTTGAATGCTACGACACCGGAACCGAGAAAGGGCTCGATCCACCGCCCCCGTTTTGACGCAGCCCATCTGATGCTTCGCGCTATGAATGGTACGAGCTTGGTCTTGATACCCTGGCATTTGACCGGCGGAACCCCCGTGTGCGACAATGTCAGCGGCAGCATATGACGCGTCGACTTCTCGGTTACGGTAGCTTTTTGTAGGCGAGATACGATCGTAGATCTCGGTACGGCGGTCGGTCCAGCTCAGCTGCGCGTGCCATGTCTCGGGTGAGATAGTACATCCAGTAATCGTCAAAAACGTCCTCGCCGAGACCGGCGAACGGACCGCGGCCAGATACGACGTCGGAGAGGCGACAGACGGCACCAATGTTCTTGGTGTTTCCACTGCCAGGTTGGTCCTTCGCGATCTTGTACTTCGGCTGCGCGAAGAACTGGAGGTCCTTGATGACGGAGGGAACGCGCTCAAGCTGGTCGACGCCGAATCGTTCGGTTTCTGCCGCCGCGTCCGCGGAACGGCTGTACACTACGCCGAAGACGAAGTGTCCCGCGTACGAGCCGTAAGGGTACGTTGTATTCTTGCTGCTCTGCCGCTCGCGAAAGTATCCGGTAAACGCGCCCAGGGTCATCGTGTTTAGCGTGTCGGCGTCGATCCGATACGTTGTCTTGAGGTCGACGGCGAACCTGGTGCCATCATCGCTGACGAAGGACAGGTCGGGATAGTGGTTCTGCTCTCTCGGGAGAACGAGCTTGAGGCGATTGTTCGCCGCGAACTCCGCGAAGGTTGGGAGCAACATGAGCTCGATGACTTTGGAGACCACCTTTGTGTCCCCTGGCATCGTGTAAACGTTGCGAAAGACGTCGATGAACCCTTTCACGATCCAGTCGCCGGACTCCAGAGACAGCTTGCCGGCGCAAGAACCGGCCAAGTTCTGAAGGGCTGCTTCAAAGGCGACTCGGTCCATGGCTCCGGAACGCGCGACGGGCGTAATCGGCAGGGCAGTGGCAGGCTCAGCCACCGGCCCGTTCGAAAAGATGACTGTTATGTGAGCACCCAACCAGGTGCTCAAAGCTGCACAATGTCGCGCGGTGGCGCCGCTCCTTGGCCGCGAGTGGCGCGCCGCCAGGCTCTGGTGGGGCGGCTCCGGGCGGCTCCGTAGCTGCTCCCGCGTTACGGATCGCATTGGATCTGCTATCTTGGTCGACGTGGACGAGGCGGGCGAGCTGGCCGGCCTCTGGCTGCTGAACGTCCCGCCGCAGCCGGTCCCGCACTGACGCCCCCGCGCCGCGCCGCCCCCCTCCCGTGATCACGACCATCGTCCTCATCAAGGCCGACCCTAAGGCGATCGCGCCCGCGGCCACGCGGATCGCGGGCCTCGACGGCGTGCACGAGGTGTACTCGGTGTCGGGGGAGTGGGACCTGGTCGCGATCGTGCGCGTGCCCGAGTACGAACAGATCGCGGCGGTGGTGACCGAGCAGATCGCGGGCGTGCCGGGGATCGCGCGCACGCAGACGCTGACCGCGTTCCGGTCGTACTCCAAACAGGACCTCGAGCAGGCCTGGGACATCGGCGTCGAGTGAGCGCGGTGCGGGACGGCGGGGGCGCGCCCTCGCCGCACGCGGTGCGGCGGCAACTGCGCGAGCTGCTGCCGGGCGGGCTGGGCGACGGGGGGCAGGCGCCTCTGGAGGCGCAGCAGATGGGCGCCCCCGAGGCGCCGCGGCTCGCCGCCGCGCAGCCGATCGAGGGGCACGCGGTGCGCGCCGTGCGCGTCGACGCCGGCGGGGCGGGCGCCGCGGCCGCGCTGGTGGCCTTCCTCGACGGCACGCAGCAGAGCCACGTCGTGCACTACGCCGACGGGCTGCCGGTGGTGCACGGCACCGTGGCGGCGGTGGTGCGCGCGCGCCGCGGGCGCACCATGACGACGTGGGCGCGGCCGGTGGTCGAGCGCCGGCTCTACGCGCCGCTGGCACTCCTCGCGCCGCCGACGCGCGACGCGCTGCGCGCCCCCGGCCTCGACGTGGTCGACACCGCGGCGCCGGGGCCGGACGGCGCCGCGCCGCCCCCGCACCCGCTGGCGCTGCTCGAGCGCGCCGTGCACTTCGTGCAGGCCGACCGCGAGCGCGCGGAGCGCGAGCTGGCCGAGGACTGGTGCCGCAAGGAGGGCGACGGGCTGCGCGCCGCGCTCTGCGTCGACGGCGGGATCCAGGGGAGCGAGCACCTGGCGGCCGCGCCGTGCGTGGTGGGCGTCGTCAAGAGCCACCGCACGCTGTACGCCGAGGGCGCGGCGCTGCGCGTGGTGCTCGCGCTCGCGTGCGGCGAGCGGTCGACGGCGATCCGCGTCAGCGTCGCGCGCCGCCCGGCGGTGGCCAGCTGGTACCTGCGCCTGCGCGACCCCGCGGGGCGCGACCCGATGTGGGGGCTCGTGCGCGTCGAGGCCGCGCTCCCCGACGCCGGCGACGCGCCCGCGCTGCTCGCCCGCCGCGCCGACGCGATCTCGCGCGCGCTGCTCGCCGAGGTCTCGCCGCTCGCGCTCCCCGACGCGCGCTGGGACAAGCTCGTGTACCCGATCCGCGACTGCGAGCAGTTCCTGCGCGCGGTGTGCTGACCGCCCCCCGATGACCAACGCACCGCCCGCCCCCCTCGGCCGCGTCGTCGCCACCGAGCGGCGCCCCAACACGGCCTTCGAGTTCCACTTCTGGACCTCGCTCGACACTCCCGTCGGCATCGGCACCATCGTGCGCGTCGTCGGCGAGACCGCCGTCGCCGGCGCCCGCCCCGTCGTGTACGGCGTCGTCACCGAGGGGTTCGCGTACACCGACCTCCAGACGCCGCTGCACGACGTGTTGGGGCACGACGGCTCGCCGGCCAACGCGGGGTTCGCGGCCACCGCGCGCGCCGAGATCCGCCTCTACACCGCGGCCGTCCTGCGCCAGGTGCCCGAGGAGCCGCTGCAGCCCGTCCCGATGGGCGAGGTCTTCCTCGCCGACGACGCCGACGTCGCCGTCGCGCTGCGCATGGACGGCTACCTGAAGGAGGGCGGCACCGGCATCCCCGTCGGCGTCTACCGCGCCGGCGCCCTCGAGTCCCCCGTCGCCCTCGACGCCGACTTCCTGCTCGGCCCCGAGGCCGCGCACCTCAACATCACCGGCGTCTCCGGGCTCGCGACCAAGACCAGCGCCGTCGAGTGGCTGCTCGCGTCGCTGTTCGCGCACTTCCCCGCGGCCAAGGGCTCCGTCGCCGCCGTCTGCTTCAACGTCAAGGGACCCGACCTCCTCTTCCTCGACCAGCCCGGGGCGCTCGACGCGCAGGACGAGGCGCTCTACGCGCGGCTCGGCGTCCCCACGCGCCCGTTCGAGCGCGTGCGCTACTACGCGCCGTACAGCGCCAAGGGGTTCGCCCTCGCCACCCTGCGCTCGCACGAGGCGCTGCAGCACAACGTCGCCCCGCTCACCTGGGGGCTGAACGAAGTCCTGCAGTACGCCGAGGTGCTGCTGAACAAGGACGACGTCGACGCCAAGGCCGACGCGCTGATCGACTTCGTCACCGAGCGCGTCGTCGGGCAGACGTTCACCGACCCGCTGCTCCGCCGGCCGTACACGGTCACCACCTTCGCCGAGCTCGAAGAGTGGTTCCGCGACCTGCTGGTGGCGATCGAGGGGAAGGGGGGCGCCGACAGCTGGCGGACGCACCACGTCGCCACCATCCGCAAGGTCCGCAACCGGCTGGTCAACATCGCCCTCCGCTGCCAGGGGCTGGTGACCGACGGCGGGGCGGTCAGCGACCTCCCCTGGGGCACCTTCGAGGACCGGACGGTGTACGTGGTGGACGTCGCCAACCTCGAGGAGGACGCGCAGGACCTGATCTTCGCCCGCGTGGTCAGCAAGCTGCGCGAGCACCTCGAGCGGCGCGACCTGGGCGTCAAGCACGTCGTGGTGTTCGTGGACGAGCTGAACAAGTACGCGCCGGGGGACGGCCAGGACACCTACGTCCGCAAGATGCTCCTCGACATCGCGGAGCGCGGCCGCTACCTCGGGCTCGTGCTGTTCGGCGCCCAGCAGTTCCGCAGCCAGGTGCACCGCCGCGTCGTCGGCAACGCGGGCACCGCGCTGTACGGGCGCATGGACGCCGACGAGCTGGCGACGCCCGGCTACGCGGTGCTCAGCCCCGCCGTGAAGACCAAGCTCGCGACGCTCGCCAAGGGACAGCTGATGGTGCGCCACCCCCACTTCACCCAGCCCGTGTTCGTCCGCTTCCCGCGCCCCGCGGTGATGACCGGGCGCGAGGGGGTCGAGCGCTACCCGCAGGCCGCCGAGCCGTCGCTGGAGGCCGCCGTGACGCGGTCACTGCGCGCCCTCGACCCGTCGGTGACGCTGGCGTGGGTGCAGGACGTCGTCGCGCTGCACGAGCCGCGCGCCGTACTCGAGGCGCGCGACCGCACGCTCCTCGCGCGCCCCACCGACGTGCGGGCCTTCTTCGCCGCGCAGTTCCGCGGCCGCGTCTCGGCGCGCGTCGCCGCGCCCGCCGCCCCGCCGGCCCCGCCGCTGCGCGCGGTCCCGGCCGACGACCCGTACGGCTTCTGATGCGCCAGGCTGCGGCGCGCCGGGCGGCGCTCGCGCTTTCGGTCGGGGCGGCCGCCGCATCCCCACTCGGCGCCCAGGCGGTCACGCTGCGGCTGCGGCCGCGCGCCGGCGACACGCTCCACCTGCGCTTCGAGCAGACCGTCTCGGGCGGCGCCGGCGCGACCGCCGCCGGCGATGCCGCGAGCAAACCCGCGCGGCGCCTCCTCAGCCGAATGCTCGTGCTCTCGCGTTCCGTCGTCGAGCGCACCGATGCCGACGGGAGCAGTGTCGTCGTCGCGCACACCGACTCGGTGGAGCTGCGCATGCCCGGCGCGCCCGCCGAGGCGCTGGCGCGCGCCCGCAAGGGGATGCAGGGGCGGGCCACCCGCATGCACGTCGCGCCCGACGGGGCGATGCGCTGGCTCCCCGAACGCGCCCGCGCCACCGACACCGCGTCGGGCGCCGCCTCCGGCACCACGCTCGGCCTCCCGGGCGCGCTGCCGGCGACTGCCGTCGCCCCCGGCACCAGCTGGACGCGCACCATGCCGCTCCCCTGGCGCGACAAGCCGGGCGCCGGCGTCCCGGGGGAGCCGCCCCGCCTCGAGGTCACCTTCCGCCTCGACTCGGTGGCGCGCGGCGGCGGCGTCGCCTTCGTCTCGATGCGCGGGCGGCTGCTGGCGGCCGACGGCGCCAGCGTGCGGGTCGGCGGCGCCCTCGTCGGGGGCGGCACCGCCGACGGGCGGCTGCGGCTCGACCTCGCCCGCGGGTGGATCACCGACTCGCGCATCGACTACGCGCTCGACCTCGTGGCGCCGTCGGCGACCGCCGGCGCGCGCACGCCACCGCTGCGGGTCGTCGTCTCGCAGCGCCTGGTGGCGCGCTGAGAAGCGCCGAGGCGCGTCCGGCGGGGCGCCGGCAGGGCCCGGCGTGTAGCTTGTCCCCACCGCCATGCGCCTCGTCCACCTCTCCGACCTCCACCTCGGCTTCCGCCAGTATCAGCGGCTGACTCCCACGGGCGTCAACCAGCGGGAGTACGACGTCGCGCGCACCTTCGTGCGGGCGGTGGACCGGACCATCGAGCTGCGCCCCGACCTGGTGGTGATCGCGGGGGACGTGTTCCACGTCGTGCGCCCGTCCAACCCGGCGATCCTGCACGCGTTCAAGCAGTTCACGCGGCTGCGCGTCGCGCTCCCCGACGCCGTGATCGTGATGGTCGCCGGCAACCACGACGCGCCGAAGACGACCGAGACGGGGTGCATCCTGCGCCTCTTCACCGAATGCGGCGTGCACGTCGTCGACGCCACCGCCGAGCGGCTGCGCTTCCCGGAGCGCGACCTGTCGGTGCTCGCCGTCCCCGACGCGCCCACCGCGACGCGCCCCGTCTTCGACCCCGACCCCGAGGCGCGCTGGAACGTCCTCCTCGTGCACGGCGAGGTTGAGGGGATCCTGCCGAAGGAGGTCGCGCCCGTCGACCGCGCGGTCATCGAGATCACGAAGGACGAGCTGCGCGCCCCCGAGTGGTCGTACGTCGCGCTCGGCCACTACCACGTCTACCGCGAGGTCGCGCCGAACGCCTTCTACTCCGGCTCGATCGACTACACGAGCGCGAACGCGTGGGGGGAGCGGGACGAGGAGCGCGAGGCCGGCCTGCCCGGGAAGGGGATCATCGAGCGCGACCTGGCGACCGGCGCGCACACCTTCCACCCGCTCGAGCCGTCGCGCGACCTGCTCGAGCTCCCCGAGATCTCGGCGCGCGGGATGAGCGCCGCGGAGCTCGACGCCGCCGTGCGCGCGACGGTGGAGCAGGCACCCGGCGGGATCGACGACCGGATCGTCCGGCTGGCGGTGCGCGACGTGCCGCGCCACATCGTGCGCGAGCTGGACCACCGCGCGCTGCGCGAGTACCGCCGGCGCGCGCTGCACTTCCACCTCCTGACCTTCAAGCCGGACGTGCAGCGGCGCCAGGCCGGCGGCGCGCCCACGCGCCGCCCGTCGCTCGCCGACACGGTGCGCGAGAAGCTGCGCACGCGCCTCCTCCCCAGCGACGTCGACCGCGAGGCGCTGGTGGCGCTGGGGCTCAAGTACCTGGAGGAGGCCGAGGCGCTGGTGACCGTCGAGGTGGCGCCGGTGGCGGAGGAGGGGGAGTGAGACTCGTCTCGCTGCGCCTCGTGAACTTCCGCCAGCACGCCGACTCGACGCTGGCGTTCGGCGACGGGCTCACGGGGATCATCGGCCCCAACGGCTCCGGCAAGACCACGGTGCTCGAGGCGATCGCGTGGGCCCTCTACGGCAACGCCGCCGCCCGCGGGACGCGCGACTCGATCCGCTTCGTGCGCGCGCAGCCGCGCGCGCCGGTGCGCGTGGAGCTGGAGTTCGAGCTGGCCGGCCACCGCTACCGCGTGGTGCGCGGCCTCACGAGCGCCGAGGTGTACCTCGACGGCGCGGCGGCGCCGATCGCCAACTCGATCACGGCCGTCGGCGAGCTGCTGACGCGTCGGCTCGGGATGAGCCGCGGGGAGTTCTTCAACACGTACTTCACCGGGCAGAAGGAGCTGAACGTGATGGCGGCCATGGGGCCGTCGGAGCGGGCGCAGTTCCTCTCGCGCGTGCTGGGGTACGAGCGGCTGCGCGCCGCGCAGACGCTGGTGCGCGAGCGCCGCAAGCTGGTGGTCGCCGAGCAGGCCGGCCTCCGCGCCGGGATGCCCGACGCCGACGCCGTCTGGCGCCAGCTCTCCGAGGCCGAGTCGCGCCTCGCGGCCGCGCGCACGCTCGCCGAAGAGAGCGAGCGGCGGCGCGACGACGCGGCGGCCCGCCTCGCCCGCGTCCTCCCCGAGTGGGAGCGGGCCCAGGACGAGCGCAGCCGCCTGCAGGAGATCCTCGGCGAGCTGCGCGTCGCCGAGGGCGAGGAGCAGACGCTGCTCCGCGAGATCGACCGCGTGGAGCGCGAGCTGGCCGGCGTGGCGGGGGCGCGCGCGGACCTCGAGCAGCTGGCCGCGCGCCTCGCCCCGCTCCCCGCGCTGCGCGAGTCGCTGGCGCGCCTGGACGAGCTGGCGACCGCGGAGGGAAAGCGCGGCGCCCTGCGCGGCTCCGAGCGCGCGGTGGCCGAGAGCGTCGGCCGCCTGGACGACCGCCGGGCGCGCCTCGCGACCGCCGACGAGTACGAGCGCGAGACGCAGGCGCTGCTCGGCGTGCGGCGCGGCGAGCTGGAGACCGCGCAGGCCGACCACGACCGCGAGCGCACCGCGTGGGTGCGCGACCAGCAGGAGGCGCAGACGCGGCGCGAGCAGATCCGCGCGCAGTACACGGACGTGAAGGACCGCCGCGACCGCGTCGAGCAGCTGGGCCCCGAGAGCCCGTGCCCGACCTGCACGCGCCCGCTCGGCCAGAGCTTCCGCACCGTGCTCGACGCGCTCGACGAGCAGCTCGACACGCTGCTCGGCGACGGGCGCTACTACCGCACCCGCGTCGAGCAGCTCGAGGCCGAGCCGGTGCCCGTCGCGCAGCTCGGCGAGCGCCGCCGCGCGCTGTCGACCGAGGTGCAGCAGCTGGAGCGCCGGCTGGCCAAGTGCCAGGCGGCGGTGCAGGAGCTGGCCGGCGTCGACCGCGAGCTGGAGACGCAGCGCGCGCGCCTCGCCCAGGTGCGGGCGGAGCTGGCCGAGCTCCCCACCGGCTACGACGCCGCGCGCCACGCCGCCGTCCGCGACGAGGTGGGCGCGCTCGCCCCGCTGGAGCAGCAGCGCGCCCGCGCCGAGGCGCTGGTGGCACGCGCCGAGCAGACGCAGGCGGCGCGCGACCGCGCCGCCGCCGCGCTGGCGCAGGTGCGCGCGCGCGTGGCCGAGCTGCGCGCGCGGCGCGAGGGGGTCGCGATCGACGAGGGGCGCTACGCCGAGTTGCGCACGGTGCACGAGCGCGCCGACCTCGAGGCGCGCGCCGCCGAGCTGGCGGCCGTGCAGGCGCACGCCGAGGCGCGCGCGTCGCGCGAGGCGCTCGAGGCCGCCGAGCAGGCGCGGCGCGACCTGGCCAAGGTGCAGGCGCGGCTCGACGCGCTGCAGACCGAGAAGCGGCTGCACGACGAGTTGGACCGCGCCTACTCCGACCTGCGCACCGACCTCAACTTCCAGCTCCGCCCCGAGCTGTCCGAGCTGGCCAGCCAGTTCCTCGAGCACCTGACGGACGCGCGCTACTCGCAGCTCGAGCTCGACGACCAGTACAACGTCGTGGTGCTCGAGGACGGCGTGCCCAAGCCGGTCATCTCGGGCGGGGAGGAGGACCTGGCCAACCTCGTGCTGCGGCTGGCGATCTCGCAGATGATCGCCGACCGCGCCGGGCAGAGCTTCTCGCTGCTGATCCTGGACGAGGTGTTCGGCTCGCTCGACGAGGCGCGGCGCGCGAACGTGGTCGAGCTGCTGCGCCGGCTGCACGACCGGTTCGAGCAGGTGATCGTCATCACCCACATCGAGGACGTGCGGGAGGGGCTGGACCGCGTGATCCGCGTGCGGTACGACGAGGCGCGGGGGAGCTCGGTGGTCGAGCAGGACGGCGAGGAGTCGCCGGCCGCGCTCTCCGACGACGAGGCGCCCCTCCTGCTGGAGGCGTCCTGATGGCCGGGCTGCGCACCTGGCGCGCGCCGCGCGTCGTCGAGGGGCCGCTCCCGGCCACGCCCGAGGACATCCCCGCGCTCAACGAGGTGTTCAGCGACGCCTTCACCGAGCGCTACCGGCGCGACGGGATGGTCGGCGTGCGCGTCCCCGCGCTCAACCCGCAGATCTGGCGCTACGCGATCGAGGACGCGCAGGACGGCGCGATGCTCTGGCGCGGCGAGCGCGGCGAGGTGGCGGCGTTCAACGTCGCGCACCGCTCGGGAACCGAAGGATGGATGGGCCCCCTCGCCGTTCGCCCCGAGCTGCAGGGGCAGGGGCTCGGCAAGGACGTGGTGCGCGCCGGGATCGAGTGGCTGCGGCGGCGCGACGCGCGCACGATCGGGCTCGAGACGATGCCGCGCACGATGGACAACATCGGCTTCTACTCGTCGCTCGGCTTCGTCCCCGGCCGGCTGACGCTGACGCTCACCGTCGACGCCGCGCCCGGCGACGGCGCCGGCACGCTGGTCGGCCGCCTGCCGGCGCGCGACCGCGACGACGCGCTCGCCGAGTGCCGCGCGCTCACCGAGCAGCTGCAGCCGGGGATCGACTTCACGCGCGAGCTGGCGCTCACCGAGCAGCTCGCGCTCGGCGACACGGTGCTCGTGCGCGGCGCCGACGGCGCGCTGGCGGGGTTCGCGCTCTGCCACTCGGTGCCGCTGGTCGAGGGGCGCGTGCGCGAGGAGCTGCGCGTGCTGAAGCTCGCGCTCGCGGACCTGCAGGCGCTGCCGGCGCTGGTGCGCGCGGTGGCCGACTTCGCGCGGCGCAGCGGGACGCGGCGCGCGGCGTTCCGCGTGCAGGGGGCGTACGAGGGGATGTACCGCGCGCTGGTGGGGGCGCGGGGGCGGGTGCGCTGGTCCGACCTGCGGATGACGCTCGACGGCTACCCGGAGGCGCCGGTGCGCGACGGGGCGGTGGTGTTGTCGAACTGGGAGATCTGACGCCCCGTCGGGAGGCCCCGCGGTGCCGACGGCTGGTCCGCCGCGTACCTTCCGACGAGCACGCTCGGCGTGCGCCCCCCAACCCGTCGCCCTCTCGTCCGATGCGCCGTTTCGCGTCCCGCCTTCTGCGCGCCCTTCCTGCCGCCCTCCTCCCCGCCTGCGCCTCGTCGGGCGGCGGTGCGCCCGTCGAGCAGTCGCGCGTGGTGGTGGGCTCGTCGACCCCGGTGACGCCGGACATCGAGCTGATCCGCGACACGCGGCTCGCCGTGCACCGGTCGGCCTTCACCCCCGACCAGGTGTGGGCCGCCCTCCCCGCCGCGCTGGCCGACTTCGGGCTCACCGGCGGGCCGCAGCTCGGGCAGACGCGCACCTACGTGGCCCTGCTCCCGCGCGTGCGGCGCGCCCTCAACAAGGTGCCGCTGTCGCGCTACCTCGAGTGCGGCGTCACGTCGTCGGGCGCGCCGGGCGCGGACAGCCACGTGATCCGCCTGCAGGTCACCTCGATCGTCGAGCCGGACCAGGCCGCCGCCGGGGCCAACGGGGCGCGCATGCGCACGCAGGTCATGGCCCGCGCGACGCCGGTCGAGGGGGCGGCTGGCGTCATCGAATGCTCGACCACCGGGGTGTTCGAGGCGCGGCTCGCCGAGACGCTGGAGCAGCGGCTGCGGCAGCCCTGACGGCGCGCGCCGCAGCGGCGTGCGGTTAGCGCTTGGCGTCGCGCGCTGCCGCCTCGGGGTCGCGGGGGTCGGGCGTCGCGCGCGCGACGATGCGCCAGATCAGGATGTAGACGCCGGCGGTGAGCAGCGCGTGCACCCAGCCCGGGGCGGGGAAGGCGAAGGTGCCGGCCGCCCAGACGGCGAGCAGCAGCAGGGCGGCGACGGTCCAGAGGTCCATGAGGCGGGAAGGCGTGGGGCCGGCGGCGTGAATCTAGCCGGGGCGGCGTGAATCTAGCTGGGGGCGCGGGAACGGGCCCCCCGACCCCGCGTTTACCTCGGGCGCCCGGCGCGGCGCCGCCCCCACCCCCGGTCCATGGCCCACGTGACGGTCACGCGCCGGCTGCGCTTCAACGCCGCGCACCGCGTGCACAACCCCGCGCTCTCCGACGAGGAGAACGCCCGCCTGTTCGGCAAGTGCAACAACCCGAACTGGCACGGGCACAACTACGTGCTCGAGGTGTCGGTCGCCGGCCCCGTCGACCCGCGGACGGGGTACGTGGTGGACCTGGGCGACCTCGCGCGGGTGGTGGAGCGCGAGTTCGTCGACCGCGTCGACCACCGCAACCTGAACCTCGACGTGGACTTCATGCGGGGCGTGAACCCCACGTCCGAGAACATCGTCGTGCAGTGCTGGCGCGTGATCGCGCCGCACGTCGCGCCGGCCCGCCTCACGCGGCTCCGGCTCTGGGAGACCGAGAACAACTATGTCGAATACGAGGGGGAGTGAGGCGGCGCGGCGCGGACCCGCACCGGAGGACGACGGCGTGCCGGTGGTGAAGCTCTTCCCGAGCGACCGCGACGAGACCGAGCCGGCCGACGAGCGGCAGCAGGAGCACGAGGCGCTCGTCCGCCGCCAGCTCGCGCTGCTGGGCGAGGACCCGGAGCGCGACGGACTGCTCAAGACGCCGAGCCGGGTCGCCAAGTCGATGGCCTGGCTCACGCGCGGCTACGCGATGGACGTCCGCGACGTGATCGGCGACGCGCTGTTCGAGGTGGACAGCGAGGGGATGGTGATGGTGCGCGACATCGAGCTCTATTCGCTGTGCGAGCACCACCTGCTCCCGTTCTACGGCAAGGCGCACATCGCCTACATCCCGGACGGGCGCGTCGTGGGCCTCTCCAAGCTGGCGCGCGTCGTCGAGGTGTTCGCCCGCCGGCTGCAGGTGCAGGAGCGCCTCACCAACCAGGTCGCGCTGGCGCTCGAGGAGGCGCTGCGGCCGAAGGGAGTCGGCGTGGTCGTCGAGGCGGCGCACCTGTGCATGATGATGCGCGGCGTCGAGAAGCAGAACTCGATGACGGTGACGAGCGCGCTGCGCGGCACCTTCAAGGATGACGCCCGCACCCGCGACGAGTTCCTCCGCCTCGCCCACGGGGCCGGCGGCTGGAGCCGGTGAGCGCCGGCCCGCTGGCCGGCCGCACGGCGCTCGTCACGGGCGCGTCGCGCGGTATCGGGCTGGCCGGGGCGCGCGCGCTCGCCGGCGCCGGCGCGCGCGTCGCCCTCCTCGCCCGCTCCGCCGACGCCCTCGCCCGCGAGGCCGCGGCGCTCGGCGGCGGCGCGCTGGCTGTTGCCTGCGACCTGCGCGACGACGCGGCGGTGCAGGGCGCCCTCGCGCGGGTGCGCGAGGCGTTCGGCGGCGCGCCCGACGTGCTCGTGAACAACGCCGGCGCCTTCGAGATCACCCCCGCCGCCGAGACGTCGCCCGAGGCCTTCGTGGCCGCGCTCGACGCCAACCTGGTGGCGCCCTTCCGGCTCGTGCGCGCCCTCCTCCCCGAGCTGCTGGCGCGGGGCCGCGGCCACGTCGTCTCGGTGGGTTCGATCGCCGACCGCACGGCCTTCCCCGGCAACGCCGCCTACGCCCCCGGCAAGTTCGGCCTCCGCGCCCTGCACGAGGTGCTGCGCGCCGAGCTGCGCGGCACCGGCGTGCGCACCTCGCTCGTCTCCCCGGGGCCGGTCGACACCGCGCTCTGGGACGCCGTCGACCCCGACGCCCGCCCGGGCTTCACGCCGCGCGCGCAGATGCTGCGCCCCGACGACGTGGCCGACGCGATTCGCTACGTCGTGACGGCGCCGCCCACCGTGAACGTGGACGAGCTGCGCCTGTCGCGTACTTGATTTCGGAAGGGCGGGAGTCGTAAGAGCGGGAGTCGACAAAGCGGGAGTCGTTACTGCGTCGCTCGAGCCTCTGGTCGAGGGTTACGCAGTAGCGACTCCCGCTTTGTCGACTCCCGCTCTTACGACTCCCGCTGTTGAGTCGCCCACCCCATGTACATCGACCTCGTCGACTCCCTCCGCTGCCCCCGCCCGCACCCCCCCACCTGGCTGGTCGCGGCGGCGCTCGAGACGCGCGGCCGCGTGCTGGTGCGCGGCACGCTCGGCTGCCCGATCTGCGAGGCGCAGTTCCCGATCGTCGACGGGGTGGCGGTGTTCGACGACGAGCCGGCGACGCAGGCCGCCGTCCCGCCGACGGACGACGCGGAGCCGGGAGAGCGCGCGCTGCGCCTCGCCGCGCTGCTCGACCTCGCCGCGCCGGGCGGGATCGTGGCCGTCGGCGGCGCGTGGGACGACGCGCTCGACCCGCTGCTCGACCTCACCGACGTGCGCGCGCTCGTGCTCGAGCCGCCGGCGGGGTGGCGTCCGCGCGAGCCGCTGGGCGCGGTGCGCGGCGGCGGCGTCCCCGTCGCCGCGGGCGCGCTGCGCGGCGTGGCCCTCGACGCCGCGACGGCCGACGCGCCGCGGTTGGATGCCGCGGTGCGCGTGCTGCGCCCGCGCGGGCGGCTCGTGGCCCCCGCCGATGCGCCCATGCCCGCCGGCGTGACTGAACTAGCGCGCGACGGCCGGCTCTGGGTGGCCGAGCGGGCGGGGAGCGTGGAGAGCGAGCCGGTGGCGCTGAGGAGGAGGTAGGGCGAGCGAGGTGGGGCGTGGAAGGACTACGTGCGAAGAACGGCGAGCGAGGTAGGGCGACAGTCGCCTCACCTCGCTCGCCCTACCTCGCACGCTTCATCTCGCACGCTTCATCTCGCACGCCGTCCCTTGCTCGCTTCACTCCGCATACAGCCCGTCGATCACCGCCCGGTACCGCTCGTCCACCACCTTCCGCCGCACGCTCAGCTTCGGCGTCAGCTCCCCGCGCTCGATCGAGAAGTCGTGCTCCAGCAGCGCGATCTTCTTCGGCGTCTCGAACGACGCGAGCCCGGCGAGCTTCGAGTGCACCTCCTGCTCCATCTTGGCGCGCACCTCCCGGCGGTCCATCAGCTCGCGGCGCGACGTCCACGTCAGCCGCTCGTCGCGGGCCCACTTCTCGAGCGACTCCCAGTTCGGCACCACCAGCAGGCTCGGGAAGCGGCGCTTGTCGCCGATCATCACGCACTGCGAGACGAACTTGTTCGTCTTGACCGCGTTCTCGATCGGCTGCGGCGCGATGTTCTTCCCGCCCGCCGTCACGATGATGTCCTTCTTGCGGTCGGTGATGCGGAGGAAGCCGTCCTCCAGCCGCCCCACGTCGCCGGTGTGGAACCAGCCGTCGGCGTCGATCGCCTCGGCGGTCGCGTCGGGGCGGTTGTAGTACCCCTTCATGATGTTCGGCCCGCGCGCCAGGATCTCGCCGTCGGGCGCGATCTTGACCTCGACGCCCGGGATCGGCCGCCCGACCGTGCCGATGCGGAAGTGCTCGGGCGTGTTCACCGCGATCACCGGCGACGTCTCGGTGAGGCCGTACCCCTCGAGGATCACGATCCCCGCGGCGTAGAAGAACTTGTTGATCTCGGGCGCCAGCGGCGCGCCCCCCGACACGAAGTAGCGCAGCCGCCCGCCGGTGCGCTCCTTGAGCTTCGAGAAGACGAGCTTCTGCGCGATCGCGTACTGCCGCGCCAGCAGCCCGACCGGCTCGCGCCCCGCCAGCTTCTCGTCCGCCCACCGGTCGGCGACGCCGAGGGCCCAGAAGAAGATCCGCTTCTTGAGGCCGCCGCCCGCGACCGCGTTCTCGAACACGCGCGCGTACATCTTCTCGTACAGGCGCGGCACGCCCATCGCGAACGTCGGCCGCACCTCCTGCAGCGACTGCGCGACGTCGTCGATCGACGCCACGTAGGCGATGCTCGTCCCGCACGACCAGTACATGTAGTCGCCCTGCCGCTCGAAGACGTGCGAGAGCGGGAGGAAGCTGAGCGCGAGGTCCGTCTTCGCGAACGGGACGCCCGCGCGCGCGGCCGCCACGTTCGAGTGGAAGTTGTCGTGCGTGAGCATGACGCCTTTCGGCGTCCCCGTCGTCCCCGACGTGTAGATCAGCGTCGCCAGGTCGTCGGGCCGGATCGCCAGCGCGTCGCGCTCCCACGCCGCGTTGCGCTCCGCCCCCTCGGCGGCCGCGCCGCGCGCCTCCAGCTCGGCGAGCGTGAGGTCGCACCCGTCGGCCGCGCCGGCGTCGATCCCGATCACCTGGCGGAGCCCGGGGCACTGCGCGCGCACCGACGCGAGTTTGGCGGCCTGCGCGGGCGTCGAGACGAACACCACCGCCGCGCCCGAGTCGTTCAGGATGTGCGGGACCTGCTCGGCGGGGAGGGTGGGGTAGACCGGGACGCTCGCGGCGCCGATGGTCAGGCAGCCGTAGTCGGCGATCGCCCACTCGGGGCGGTTCTCGGAGAGGATGCCGACCCGGTCGCCGCGCGCGACGCCCAGCGCCTGCAGGCCGAGCGCGACGCGCCGGACGCGCTCGAGCACGGTGCGGTGCGAGATCGGCACCCAGGCGCCGCCCTGCTTGTGCAGCATCGCGTCCGGCTTGTCGAACTCCCGGACGGCGTCGAAGAACATGCGCGTGAGCGTCCCCGGCGCGGGGCGCGGGCCGCCGTGCGCGAACTGGACGTCCGCCGCCGGCGCGGGCGCGGACCGCTGGTCTTGTACGAGCATCGCCGCCTCCTCCGATGCGGATGCGTGGAGCGTGCGTCGGGCCGCCGCGGCGCCGGCCCCGGACCGGGGCGCGCACGCGGGGGTAGAGGGGCCAAGCTAGGGCGCGGACCGCGGGCTCGACAGCCCCACGCCCGCGATGCTCAGGGGCAGGACTGCGTGGTGATTCGCTCGAGCCTGACCCGGAACGTGACCGCGCTGTCGATTGGCGCCCCACGGTAGAACGCCCGAGCCTCGATCCGCACGGTGTCGGGCGATCCTGTGCGGGTCGGGAACAGCGGGCCGATCACGCGCAGCGCCGTCGTCGTCTGCCCCGAGGCGTTGGTGGTGTCGTAGCTCAGCGGGCGGTCGACCCGGCCGTTCGTGAGGTAAATCGCGGGCCGTTGGTCGCCGTACGGCGAGGTACCGACGGGGATCGTCTGCGGGGACGTGATCCGGTACTGCACGAGGTAGCTCGGCACGGGCACGGTGTCCCGCGCGCTGTCGCCGGTCAGACGTATGGGGAGCGCCCCCGATACCGTGCCGCCGCTTGCGTTGTCGAGTGTCAGACTGCGCGACTCGTCGATGCAGAGGTAGCGCAGCCGCAGCACCGTGTCCGCCCCCGCGCGCCGCAGCCGCGTCGGCCGCCGCACGATCGCGATCGTGTCGAGCGCCTGCAGCCGCGCCCCGAAGCGCGCCCCCACCCGCACCTGCGCCGCGCGCGGCAGGCTGTCGGCGCGCACCGCCCCCGTCACCGGGTTGACGACGAGCGCCGAGTCGCCCGTCGTCGTGTCGCGTGCCAGCGGCACGTAGGCGTACTCGAACGTCGCGCCGCTCACCTCGCGGTTCGCCTCGTCGAACGCGGTCGCCCTGAGTTGAATCTCGTTCCCCGCCGAGTCGCGCAACACGTCCCCGGCCACGATCGACGGCGGCACCGGGTCGAGGCGGATCGACTGCACCCCCTGCTCGGCGGTCGTGATCCCGACGCACCCCGCCGCCGTCGCCGCCGCGAGCGCCGCCAGCCGGCGCGCCCCGTTCCGCCGCGCGCTCACCGGAAGCGCTCCGCCAGCAGCGTCGCCAGATTCACGTACGCCTGGCTCGCCGGGTCCGCCGGCTCGCGCAGCACCACCGGCTGCCCGGCCGCGAAGGCGTCGGCGGTGGCGGCGGTGCGCGGCACCACGACGTCGAACACCATGTGTTGCGGCAGGTGGCGGCGCACGTACTGCGCGGTGCGCTCGGCGGCCGGGTTCCCCGACTCGAACATCGTCAGCAGGATCCCGTCGAGCGTCAGCTCCTCGTTCACGCGCACCACGTCCTGGATCCCGCGCAGGATCTGCGGCGTCGTCTGCAGCGCCAGCGGCTCCGCCTGCAGCGGCACCACCACGTGCTGACTGGCCTCGAGCACGCGGCGCGTGATCGGGCCCAATCCCGGCGGCGTGTCGACCAGCACCACGTGGCACCGCTCGCGCGCCGTCTGCAGCAGGTCGCGCAGGATCGCCGTCTCGGCCACCAGGTGCTGGTAGTTCTGGTGCTCCGCCTCGTCGCTCACCGTGCCGGCGAGGATCACGCGCAGCCACGGCAGCGCGGTGGGGAGGATCACCTCGCGCAGCGCGCGCTCGCCGGTGAGGTAGTCGGCGAACCCCCACGACTCGTGGCCGCGCCGCAGCCCCACGCCGTAGCGCACGGAGCCCTGCGGGTCGGTGTCGACGAGCAGCGTCTTCAGCCCGCGGCGGGCGAAGGCGGCGGCGAGGTTCACCGCCGTGGTCGTCTTGCCGACCCCACCCTTCTGGCTGACGATGGCGAGGACGTGTCCCACCTGGGCGGTCCGCCTGGCGCCGCTCAGCCGCGCCCGTCCGGCGGCGGGCCGGACGGATCGGCGGACCAGTCGGGGCCGGCGGCCGCGCCCCCCGCGGCGCCCGGCCCGCCGCCGGCACTCATCGCCTCGAGCGTCTGCCGCGCGTGCTTGATCCACCGCTCGGCGTCGGGCGAGTGCGGCGGGCGCGCGAGGAACGCTTGCAGGTGCTCGGCCGCCGCGTCGTTCTCGCCCCGCTTGAGCAGCAGGAAGGCGAGCCCGTAGTGCGCGCCGCCCAGTCCCGGGTCCAGCTCCAGCGCGCGGCGGTAGCAGCGGATCGCCTCCTCGAGCTGCCCCAGCCGGCTGTAGGCGATCGCCATGTTCTGGAGGACGCGCTGGTCGTTCGGCCGGTCGCGCAGCGCGAGGCGGTACGAGGTCAGCGCCGCGTCGTAGTCCCCCTGGCGCTCGAGGGCGAGCGCCTCGCTCAGGTAGTCGACGCGGCCGGCCTTGGACTCGCTCTCGGACTTGCCGCCCGTGAGGCGGCTCCACCAGGACATGCGATCGGGGCGGGGCGGGGTGCAGAACCGGCCGGCTCGGGGCGCGGGCAGGGGAGGGGCAAGCTAGCCCCGGGCCCGGACCGCTACAAGCCGCGGCAGCAGCCGCGCTGCCGCGCTCTGCGCCCGCGCTGGCGGCGCCCGACGGCGCGGCTAGAATCCTGCGCAGTCGCGCGCCGCCCTCGCCGTCGCTCCCCACCCGCCGCCACCGCCCATGTCCCCGCGCCGGTACGCGCTCGACCCCGCGAAGGGGCTGCTCGTCGTCGAGTGGCCACTCTTCGGCGAGCTCTCCCGCGCGCTCGCGCTCAAGGTCGCGCGCGCGTACGACCCGGAGCTCGTCATCGGCGTGGCGACGGCGGGCGTGGTGCCGGGCGCGGTGATCGCCGCGATCCTCGACCGCCCGTTCGCCGCCTTCACGGTGAGCCGCCGCTTCCGCGCCGACACCGTGCGCGAGACGCCCGCCGTCATCGGCGCCGCGCCGCAGGAGGTGCGCGGGCGGCGCGTGCTGATCGTCGACGAGACGTGCGACTCGGGCGACACGCTCCGCCTCGCGCGCAACGCGGTCGTCAACGCCGGCGCCCGGACGGTGCGCACCGCCGTCGGCTTCAAGACCGGCGCCTACGAACCCGACTTCCACGCCCTCGCCACCGAGAGCGGGATCGTCCTGCCGTGGGACCGCGAGGTGCTGGTCGACGGGGAGCTCGTCCCGAATCCGACCTACGAGGGGCGGATCTGAGGCCTGCGCGGGCCGGGTCCTTTCAAAGTCAACTGAAAAGCAGGGGGGATGAAAATCTGAGAACTGCTCTGACACGGCGCGGAGAGCGGAAAGGTCGGGGCTCCAACCCCTCAGCTTCTCCGCGCCCTTTCAGGTCGTTCTCAGATTTTCATCCCCCCTGCTTTTCAGTTGATCTTGAAGAGCCCCCGCCGTACCGGGCCTCGTACAGCCGGCCCAACGCAGCCTCGCTCCCGATCGCGAACCGGCACGCGTCGGCGCCGCACGACGCGCACGCCACCTCGAGCACCGCCAGCGGCTGCCCGGCAAGGCGCCCCAGGAAGCCGGCGAGCAGCCCGGTGGTGAACTGGCAGGCCGGATACGGGGCGTCGCGCGCCGGCTCGACCTCGAACCAGGCGGCGGCGCGCAGCGTCGGCAGCCCGCCGGTATCGCCGGCGTCGGGCTCCAGCGCCAGCGCCCCCCACCCGTGCGCCGCCGCGTACGCGCCCAGCGCCTCGCCGAACGCCGAGAGCGACGCGTGCGCCGGGTCGCGCCCCGCGCGGTCGGCCGACCAGGCCGAGAAGTCGTCGTAGAGCGCGCGCCCGGCGTCGAACCCCGCGTCGCGCAGCCGCGCCTCCCCCCCGTCGGCCGCCAGCGCGGCGGCGCGCAGCGCTCGCAGCACCGCGGGCGGCATGGCCACCGGCCGCCGGTCGCCGGCGGCACCGCTCACGCCGCGCCCTCCGCGCGCCGCAGCAGCTCGGCCTCGTCGATCACCGCCACCCCCAGCTCGCGCGCGCGCTCCAGCTTCCCCCCGGCCTCCTCGCCGGCGACCACCACGCTGGTCTTCTTCGACACGCTGCTCGTCACGCGCCCCCCGTGCCGCTCGATGAGCGCCGTCGCCGCGTCGCGCGACAGCGTCGGCAGCGTCCCCGTGATCACGAACGTCTGCCCCTGGAACGCCGTGCCCGACGCCGCGTGCGGCTCCTCGAACGTCAGCCCGTGCCGCTCCAGGCGGGCCAGCAGCGCGTGCGCCTCGGGCTGCGCGAACCAGCGCACCACCGACCGCGCGATCGTCTCCCCGATCCCGCGCACCGCCAGGATCTTCTCCTCGTCCTGCGCCGCCTCGGCCAGCGCGTACATCGACCCGAAGTGGCGCGCCAGCAGCCGCGCCGCGATCTCCCCCACGTAGTCGATCCCGAGCGCGAACAGGAGCCGCGACATCGGCTGCGCCTTCGAGTCGGCGATCGCCTGCACCAGGTTCTCGGCGCTCTTCTCGGCGAAGCGCTCGAGCCCGACGAGCTCGTCGACGGTCAGCGTGTAGAGGTCCGCCGCGTCGCCGACCAGCGGGCACTCCCGCCCGTCGCGCACCACGGTCGTCGCCATGAACTGCCGCAGCCGCTGCTCCGACAGCCCGCGGACGTCCATCGCCGCGCGCGACGCGAAGTGCACCAGCGCCTCCAGCTGCCGCGCCGGGCAGCGGAAGTTCGGGCAGTAGAGCATCCCGCGGTCCTCCCCCGGCTCGAGCGGCGTCGCGCACGAGGGGCACGCGGTCGGCGGCGCGTACGGCGCCGGCGGGTTCGCCGCGTCGCGCCGCTCGGGGACCGGGCCGATGACCTGCGGGATCACCTCGCCGGCGCGCTTCACCTGCACGCGGTCGCCGACGCGCAGGTCCTTGTCGGCGATGAGCGCGAAGTTGTGCAGCGTCGCCAGCTTCAGCGTCGTCCCGCCGATCTCCACCGGCTCCAGCACCGCGAACGGGTTGATCGAGCCGGTGCGCCCGACGTTCACGTCGATGGCGAGCAGCGTCGTCTCGGCGATGTCGGGGGCGAACTTGCGCGCCGTCGCCCAGCGCGGCTCGCGCCCCACGTCCCCCAGCTCCCCCTGCAGCGCCAGCGAGTCCACCTTCACCACCCCGCCGTCGATCGCGAAGTCGAGCGCCGCCCGCACGCGCTGCTCGACCTCGTGCGCCCACGCGTGCACCTCGGCCAGCGTCTCGCACCGCTTGCGATGAGGCGCCACCGGGATGCCCCACGCCTCGAGCGTGCGGAGCAGCTCGGTCTGCGTGCGCACGGGGAGCGCGGGGGCGCCGTCGGGGCGCGCCACCGCGTAGCCGAAGAAGCGCAGCGGTCGCTGCGCCGTGACCCGCGGGTCGAGCTGGCGGAGCGCGCCGGCGGCCGAGTTGCGCGGGTTCGCGAACACCGGCTCGCCGGCCCGCACGCGCGCCTCGTTCATCCGCTCGAAGCGGCTGAAGTTCATGTACACCTCGCCGCGGATCTCGACGACCCCCGCCGGGACGGGGGCGCCGCCGTCGGCGCGCAGCCGGAGCGGGATCTCGCGGATGGTGCGCAGGTTGGGCGTCACGACCTCGCCCACCGTGCCGTTGCCGCGCGTGGCGCCGACGGTCAGCACGCCGTCCTCGTAGGTCAGGCTCACCGCCGCGCCGTCGATCTTGAGCTCCGCGCTGTACCCCGCGGCGCGCACCGCGGGCCCGGCGAGGCGCACCGCGCGCTCCTCCCACGCCTCGAGCTCCGCGTCGCTGAAGGCGTTGCCGAGCGACAGCATCGGCACCAGGTGGCGGTGCTTGGGGAGCGCCGACTGCGGCTCGGCGCCCACGCGCTGCGTCGGCGAGTCGGCGGTGCGCAGCGTCGGGTGCTCGGCCTCGAGCGCGTGCAGCTCGCGGAACAGCCGGTCGTACTCGGCGTCGGCGAGCGACGGCCGGTCGAGGACGTAGTACTCGTGCGACGCGCGCTCGAGCTGCTCGCGGAGCGCGGCCGCCCGCGCGGCCAGTTCGGCGGGCGGCGCGCCCGGGCGGGGGGCGGATGCGGTCATGGGCGCCAAAGTTAGCGCCCCCCGCGCGCCGCGCGAGTTACACCGGTCCCGCGCGGCGGGGCTACGCGGTCGCGGCGTGCGCGGCGTCGGCCGCGCCCACGCGCGCGTGGGCGCGGAACGCCGGCGTGTCGTGGCCCACGACGCGGTTGCGCCCCGTCTCCTTGGCCACGTACAGCGCCTGGTCGGCCGCGTGGACCAGCGCCTCCTGGTGGCGGACCTCGGGGTGCGGCCACGCCGCCGCCCCGGCGCTCAGCGTGCGCCGCACCTCGCCGCCGTCGTAGGCGAAGGCGCGCGCCGCCACCCGCTCGCGCACCCGCTCCGCGAACGCCACCGCGTCGTCGAGGTTCGCGCCCGGCAGGAGCACGAGGAACTCCTCCCCGCCGTAGCGCCCGACGCGGTCGATCTCGCGCGCGGTGTGGCGCAGCACCTCCGCCACCTGGCGCAGCACGGCGTCCCCCGCCTGGTGGCCCAGCGTGTCGTTGACGCTCTTGAAGTGGTCGACGTCGCACATGACGACGGCCAGCGGCTCGTTCAGGCGCGCCGAGTGCTCGAACATCTCGGTGAGGCGCTCCTCGATGTGCCGCCGGTTGTCGACGCCGGTGAGCCCGTCGGTCTGCGACATCCGGCGCAGCGAGGCGTTGGCGCGCGCCAGCTCCTCCTGCAGCGCCTTGATGCGCAGCAGCGACTTGACGCGCGCCTCCAGCTCGGCGAAGTCGATCGGCTTCGTGATGTAGTCGTCGGCGCCGGCGTCGAGCCCCTCCACCTTGTCCTCGGTGGTCTCGAGCGCCGTCTGCATGATGATCGGGATGAAGGGCAGCGACGGGTCCGCCTTGACGCGCCGCACCACCTCGATGCCGTCCAGCTTGGGCATCATGACGTCGAGCAGGATGAGGTCGGGGGCGCGCGCCGCCACGCGCTCCAGCGCCTCCTCGCCGTCCTGCGCGGTCTCGATCTCGTAGCCGCGCGCGGCCAGCCGGGCGCGCAGCAGCTCGACGTTGTCCTCGTGGTCGTCGACGACCAGGATGCGCGCCCCGGCCGTCCCGTCCGCGGGGCGCGGGGCGCCGCCCGCGCTCACGCGCGCGTCGACGCCGCCGGCCCGGCGCCCGCCGGCTCCCCCTTGCCCAGGAAGCGCTGCACCTCCGCCACCACGGCGCGCGGCTCGCACGGCTTGGCCAGGTAGCCGTCGCACCCCACCTCCATCGCCTTCTCGCGGTCGCTCGCCAGCGCGTGCGCGGTGAGGGCGATGATGGGGATGTTCCGCGTCTCGGGGTCGTGCTTCAGCACCTGCGTGGCCTCCCACCCGTCGATGATCGGGATGGAGATGTCCATCAGGATGAGGTCCGGCTTCTCCGACTTCGCCTTGGCGATCCCCTCCTCGCCGTTCAGCGCCTCGGTGACCTGGTACCCGAAGTGGCGCAGGATCGTGGAATAGACGATGCGGTTGTCTTCGTTGTCCTCCACGAGGAGGACGGTCTTGCCGGTCGCGCTCATGTGTGCCTCGGCGGGGGGCGGGGCGGGCGGTGGAAGCGGGGGCGGGAACGCTGCACGACGTTTCCCACTGGCGTGCCGCGCCGCGTCCGATGGCCGAGCGACTCGCATCACGCGCGCCAGCCCTGGCCGCCCGCGACGACTGTCTTCGACCGCTTCCGACTGCTGGGGACCAGCCGGACACAGCGCTGGCACCGGCCACGGCAATTTCCTTACCACGACCCGCTCGCAGGAGTGCCCCCTCGATGGCCAGTCGTTCCGCTCCGCCCGCCGCCCGCCCCACGCCGGCCGCCGCCGTCCGCCACCGCGCGTTCCAGGCGGCCGAGGCTCCCCGGCTCGCCGCCGCCCGCGTCCGCGACGGCGTCGCCTCGCTCCGTGACCGGATCGGCGACCGGCTCACCGCCCGCCGCGAGCGCCCGCGCGGCGCCGGCGCCGCCACCGCCACCGGCGAACCGCTCCGCGCCGGCGGCACCGACTGGGCGCGCCTCGGCGCCTTCGGCGCGGGGATCGCCGTCGGCGCCCTGCTCGGCGCGGGGACGGCGCTCCTCCTCGCCCCGGCCACCGGCTTCGAGACCCGCATCCGCCTCGCCCGCGGCGCCCGCCGCGTCGGCGACCGCGTGGTGGACCGCTGGGACGACCTCGGCGACGCCGTCCGCCGCGGCACCCGCCGCACCACCAGCCGCGTCTCGCGCTCGCTCGTCCGCAGCCGCTGGGCCGCCGAGGACGCCTGGGAGCGGCGGCTGGCGGAGGCGCGCGTCCGGGCCCGGACGAAGGTGTGATCCTGGCTGCTCTCGGAAGACCATGAAGAGCAGGGGGGGATGAAAATCTGAGAAGATTCGGAAAGGGCGCGGATGAGCCCAGAGCCCCAAGCGTATCCGCGCCTTTTCGGAGCAGTTCTCAGATTTTCATCCCCCCCTGCTCTTCAGCTGATTGCACTCAGAGCCGCTTCTGCAGCGCCTCCGCCTGCCGCTTGTACCGCGCGTCGTTCACCTCGGTCGCCGGCGCCCGAAGCACGAACTCGATCTGCTCGCGCGCCTTCGCGGTGTTCTTCCGGTCGAGGTAGATCTCCGCCAGGTCGACCCGGTGCACGAGGCGATCCGGCTCGACGGCGACCGCCTGCTCCAGGTAGCGCTGCGCCTCGTCCCAGTTCGCCGAGTCGAAGACCTTCCCGCCGAGGAAGTTCTTCGCCATGAAGCGCGTCACGCCGCTGAGGCGCATCACCTCCGCGTGCCAGACGCCGAGCACGTGCAGCGCCCCCGCGTGCCGCGGGTCGCGCTTGAGCGCCTCCTGCGCGTGGGTCCGCACGTCGCCCGCGTACTTCACCCGGTCGCGCGAGCCCAGGCTCTGCGCCGTGCGCCCGAGCGCGCGCGCCAGCACGAAGTGCCCCTCGGCGTCGGCGGGGTTCGCCTCGACGGCGCGGCGCGCGTACTCCTCGCCGCTCTTGTACAGCGCCGTGCGGCGCGCCGCGTCGGGCGCCGACTCGCCGACGTCGATCGCCGCCCCCGCCGCCTTGTGCAGCGCCTCGTAGCGCTGCGCGTCGGCCGCCAGCGCCGCCTCGTAGTGGCGCAGCGCGGAGGCCGGGTTGCTCGCGCGCTCCCGGTCCCCCATCGCCACGTGCTCGGCGGCCGAGATCTGGGACCCGGCCGGCGGCGGGGCGGAGAGTTGGGCGCGCGCCGCGGGGGCGGCGAGGGCGAGGACCGCGGCCGCCGCGAGGGCGCGCGCCGGGGCGCGAAACGTCATGCTGCTGCTCCAGACGGGTCGTGGGTAAGTTCAGGCCGGTCGCGAGGTGCTACCCCGTTCTCCGAGCAATGATCGTCCTCCCCCTCATCGAGCGGAAGCGCGACGGCGGCCGCCTCACGCCCGACGAGTGGCGCGCCCTCGCCGACGCGTACGCCGCCGGCGACGTGCCGGACTACCAGATGGCCGCGCTGCTCATGGCCATCTACTTCCGGGGACTCGACCGCGGGGAGACGGGCGCGCTCACCGAGGCGATGCTGCGTAGCGGCGCCGCGCTCGACCTCGCGCACCTGCCGGCGGGACGCGTCGACAAGCACTCCACCGGCGGCGTCGGCGACAAGGTCTCGCTCGTGCTCGCGCCGCTCGTCGCCTCGCTCGGCGTCGCGGTGCCGATGATGTCGGGGCGCGGGCTCGGGCACACCGGCGGCACGCTCGACAAGCTCGAGGCCATCCCGGGCTTCCGCACCGACCTGTCGCTCGCCGAGGCGGCGCGCCAGGTGGAGCGACTCGGCTGCGCGCTGATCGGGCAGACCGGCGAGATCGCGCCCGCCGACCGCCGCATGTACGCGCTGCGCGACGTCACCGGCACCGTCGAGGCGATCCCGCTCATCGCCGCCAGCATCATGAGCAAGAAGCTGGCGGAGGGGCTCACCGGCCTCGTGCTCGACGTGAAGCGCGGCTCCGGCGCCTTCCTCCCCGAGCTGGAGCGCGGGCTCGAGCTCGCGCGCACCATGATCGCGCTCGGCGCCGACCACGGGTGCCCGACGGTGGCGCTGCTCACCGCCATGGACCGCCCGCTCGGGCGCGCCTGCGGCAACGCGCTCGAGGTCGAGGAGTCGGTGCTCGCGCTGCGCGGCGAGGGCCCCGACGACCTGATGGCCGTCACCTACGCGCTCGGCGCCGAGATGCTCGTGCTCGGCGGCGCCTTCGCGACGCGCGACGCGGCGCACGCCGCCATGCGCGCGGCCGTCGCCGACGGGCGCGCCGCGCGCAAGTTCGCCGAGATCGTCGAGGCGCAGGGTGGAAACCCGGGCGTCGTCGACGACCCGGCCGTGCTCCCGCAGGCGCCGCACACGCGCGTCTGGCGCGCCCCGCGCCACGGCGTCGTGGCCCGCGTCGAGCCGCGCGCCGTGGGGCGCGGCGTCATCGCGCTCGGCGGTGGGCGGCGCGCCGTCGCCGACCGCGTGGACCCGGCGGTGGGGTTCGTCCTCACGGCGCGCCCCGGCATGCGCGTCGCCGCCGGCGAGCCGCTGGCCACCGTGCACGCCCGCGACGAGGCCGGGCTCGAGGCCGGGTGCCGCGCGCTCGACGCCGCCATCCTGGTGGCCGACGAGGCGCCCCCCCCGCTCCTCCTCGTGTCGCACCGGGTGACCGCGGCCGGGGTCGAGGTGCTGGCCGAGGACCCAAGTTGAGAGGACGCGGGTTCACTCCTTGCGAACCCGCGCACGGGCCGCCGCCGGCGGCCCCGCACGAACCCCCATCCGACCGACCGCCATGGCCAGCATCAGCCGCGACCAGCTCATCGCGCTCCTCAACGAGGACCTCGCGCGCGAGTACCAGGCCGTCATCACCTACCGCACCTACGCCAGCGCGGTCCCGGGCAAGTACCGCCAGGAGCTGCGCGAGTTCTTCACCGCCGAAATCGCCGACGAGCTGGGGCACGCCCAGATCCTCGCCGACAAGATCGTGGCCATGGGCGGCAAGCCCGAGACGGTGCCGGCGAAGGTGAAGTACACCGAGGACCCGCGCGAGATGTTGCAGAACGCGCTCGCCGACGAGGAGGAGACGGTCGACCGCTACGTCGAGCGCCGCGACCAGGCGGAGGCGTGCGGCGAGTACGGGCTCGCCGTCGACTTCGACGACCTGATCGCCGACGAAACGCGCCACCGCGACGAGCTGCGACTCATGCTCAAGCGCTGGGACTGAGCCCGCCGCGGCGCCCCTTGGTCCGGGGAAGCCGCCCGGCCATCTTTCCCGCGCCCGTCCGCCGGCCGCTGCCGTCCGCGCCGTTCCATCACCGCTCGCCCGAACGTCCGAGGTCCGCCCCGACATGCCGTCCCCGCGTCTCAATCCGAAGATCGCCCGACTCCTGGGCCTCCAGATGTTCGTCGTCATCCTCGGCCTCGTGGCGCTGGTGGCGTTCGTGTTCTACAACACGCGCCCCAACTCGCCGGGCGAGACGGGCGGGATCGACGCGATCAACACCACGATCACGTGGATCGCGTTCATCGGCGTCGGGACGGCGCTGGCATACATTCACTTCAACTTCGCCCGGCAGCTGCGCGCGGAGGCGAAGGGCGACCGCAAGGGCGTGAAGACCTGGTGAGCGGCGCGCGCCGCGACGGCGCGACGTGAGGGGCGGGGATCCCACCGGGGTCCCCGCCCCTTGCACGTTCGTGACGTTCCCGCGGCGTAACGGGCAAACCCTCGCCCGGGTAGTCGTGTCAGATTCGGTGCGGGACAGGACGTCCCGCCAGTCAGTCCGCCGTTCCGCCGCGAAAGAGGTCCCGATGGGATACGCCGTCCGCCACTCTGCCGACACGCTCCGTCCGTGCGCCCCGCCGCCGCTGCCGGCGCCGCGCCGCGCGCCCGGCGCGCGCGAGGACGTCGTCGCCCGCCTGCACGACTCGCGCGAGCTGTTGCGCGAGGCCGTGGCGTCGCTGCCGCAACTCGCCTGGGCGCCGCGCGGCAACGCGGGGGCGTGGGGGGCGGGCGAGATCGTCGAGCACCTGGCGCTCACCGAGTGGGCGGTGGTGGAGTTCGTGCGCGGCAGCCTGCTCACCTGGCCGTGCCACGACCCGGCGATCGCGCTCCCCTCGGACGCCGAGGTGCTGCGCGCGGCCGCCGACCGCACCGTCCCGCTCGAGGCGCCGGAGCGGCTGCGTCCGGCGGGGCAGGGGGCGCGCCCGGCGGCGCTGTGGGCGGGGGTCGAGGCGGCGCGCGACGCGGCGGTGGCGCTGGCCACCGCGCACGCCGAGGCGCTGCGCGCCCGCACGGCGCCGCACCCGCACTTCGGGCAGCTCGACGGGGCGCAGTGGCTGCTCTTCCTCGCCGGGCACGCCGAGCGGCACGTCGCCCAGCTGCGGGCGCTCGTCGCCGGGCGCCGCGCCGCCTGATCGGTCGTCGCTCCGCGGGCTGAGCCGCCGGCCGGCCCGCGCGCTGGCCCGCGCGCCGGCACGGATCACGCACCGGGCGCCCCCGACGCACACGCGAGGGGACGCCCGGAGTGATGCCGCAGCCAGCCAGCCAGACCGCCAACGGGGCGGCGCCGCACGACGAGTCGTGGCACGAGAGCGAGCTCGCGGCGCTGATCGAGCGCGCGCTGCAACTTCCCGAGCGCCCCGACAGCTGGTGGCACCGCCCGGGCGTCTCGCCGCGCGGCGAGCGCTGGCTGGAAGTCGTCTCGTCGCTGGTGCTCCTCCTGCTCGCCGGCGCCTGGACGTGGAGCGTCGCGGCCGCCCGCACGCAGTCCGCCGCCGACGGGGAGGTGGTCCCCGCGCTCACGCCCACCACCCGCGCCGTCACCGCCGCCCTCACGCGCGGCGACGCGCCGAGCGCCGCCTACCTCACCGACGCCGCGCTGCGGGGGGTCGGCACGCTGCGCGGCGCCAGCGGGAAGCTGCGCCTGGTGCAGCAGGTTCCCGGCGACTCGCTGCACGCCCCGCTCCCGCCGGGCGCCACGGTCGACGTCGCGCCCGCCGACTCGGCGCCCGGGCTGGCGCGGCTGGCCGTGCGCGTGGGCAACGCGCTGCGCCCGGTGGGCGACCTCCAGGTCGTGCGCCTCACCCCGCTCAGCGAACGGCGCGGCGGGCGCATCGGACGCTACTTCGTCGGCAGCTGGCCCACCGAGGGCGGGCGTGCGCGCACGGGGCTGGCCGCCAACCCGAACTACGCGCCGCCCCGCGGGCTGATCGAGGTCACGCGCGAGAACCAGGACACGCGCATCTCCGAGCACTTCCGGCTGCGCGACTTCCTCACCAAGGGGCAGGCCGACGTCTGGCCCAAGTACCTCGTCGTGCAGCCGCGCCTGATCGACAAGTTGGAGCTGGTGCTGGCGGACCTCGAGGCCCGCGGGATCCCGTCGCGCGGGATCTTCGTCATGAGCGGCTTCCGCACGCCGCAGTACAACGCCGGCGGCGGCAACACCGCCGGGCGCGCGGGGCTGAGCCGCCACATGTACGGCGACGCCGCCGACGTCTGGATCGACAACGACGGCGACGGGCGCATGGACGACCTGAACCGCGACGGGCGCGTCGACATGCGCGACTCGGAGGTGCTGCGCGCCGCCGCCGACCGCGTGGAGCGCGCGCACCCCGAGCTGGTGGGCGGGGTGGGGGTGTACCCGACGGGGCCCGGGCACGGCCCCTTCACGCACATCGACGCCCGGGGCTACCGCGCGCGGTGGACCGGGGGACCGGGGGGCGGATGACCGAGCGCGACCCAACGACGCAGGCCGACGACGCCGGCACGCCGCACCGCCGCGCCGGCGCGGACCCGCTGTTCAACGTGCGCGGCGCGGACCTCGAGCCGTACGTCGGACTGCGCTACCTGTCCAAACTGTTCCGCGTCATCGCGCTCCTCCTGCTCCTCCTGCTGGTCGCGGAGGTCGTCACCGGGCTGCTGCAGCAGGGCCTCGCCGCGCTCCCGACGCTGGTCGCCGAGGCGAGCCGGCTGATCGTGCTCGCCGGGCTGCTGTGGGGCGTCGGCGACCTGGCGCTGGTGCTGATCGACGTGGGGCACGACGTGCGCGCGACGCGGATCCTGGTGGGAAGGCAGACGGCGCATCTGGTGAGCCGGGAGGAGGAGCGTGCGAGATGATGCGTGCGAGATGATGCGTGCGAGATGATGCGTGCGAAATGATGCGTGCGAGGTGATGCGTGCGACGTGAGGCGTGCTTTCGCCCCATCTCGCACGCATGATCTCGCACGCATCACCTCGCACGTCCTCCCTCGCACGCCCCATCGATCGTCACCCCGCCGCGAGCCTCACCACCCGCCCGAAGTCCACCCCCGCCCACAACCGCTCCCGCATCTCCCGCGTGTCGGCCAGCGCGCGCGCCCCCACCGGCGTCACCGCGAACAGCCGCCGCGACGCCCCGCCGAGCCGCGCGCGGTCGGAGCGGAGCAGCCCCTTCGCCTCCAGCCGGTCGAGCGTCGCGTACACCGCGCCGATCGCCAGGTCGCGCCCCGTCGCGCGCTCGATCTCGCGGCGCACCTCCATCCCGTAGGCCTCGTCGCGCGCGCGCAGCACCGCGACGACGATCTGCTCCTCGAGCACGCCCAGCGGCGCGTGCGGCGACGGCGTCGGCATCCGGGCGCTCACTGCTCGCGCAGGACGACCGACGGATTCAGCATCCCGGCGCGCCACGCCGGCACCAGCGCCGCCGCCAGCCCCACGATCAGCAGCGCCGCCCCCGCCGCCGCGAAGGCGATCGGGTCGAGCGTGCCGACGCGGAACAGGAACGTCTCCAGCAGCCGCGCCAGTGCCGCCGTGCCCACCAGCCCGATGGCGACGCCCGCGCCCACCAGCACGGTTCCCTGGCCGACGATGCTCGTGATCACGCGCCGCGGCATCAGGCCGAGCGTGACCTTGATCGCCCAGTCGCGCTTGCGGCGCGCGGCGAAGTGCGCGATCACGCCGTAGATCCCGACCGCGCCGAGGACCAGCGCCAGCGACGAGAGCAGCGTCAGGAGCGCCATGATCTGCCGCGCCGGCCCCACCGCCGTGTCGAAGACCCGTGCCATCGTCGTCGTCTCCTGCACCGCGAAGCTCGGGGCGACGCGGTGGACGGTGGCGCGCGCCGCGTTGAGCAGCGCCGCGGCGTCGGCCGGGCGCGCGGTGCGGATGACGAGCGTCGCGGCCGGCCCGAACCAGGGCGCCTGGCCGGCCAGGTAGTAGGTCGCCGGCGTCGGCTCGTCGGTCAGCCCCGCCTCCGCCACGTCCGACACCACGCCGACGATGCGCTGGCGCGCGTTGAAGCCGCCCGCCACGTGGCGGCCGACCGGGTTCTGGCCGGGGAAGAACTTCTTCGCCAGCGCCTCGTTGACCACGACCGACATCACGACGTCCGGCGTACTGTCGGCGTCCGTGAAGATGCGGTCCGTGTTGTCGAAGGTGCGCCCGTCGCGCAGCCGGATCCCCATCGTCTCGAAGTAGGCCGGGGTCACGATCCGGAAGTACATCGTGCTCGCCGTGGCCGGGTCCTGCCCCTCCGCGCGCCCGTTGAAGCTGTCGCCCGAGCCGCGCAGCGGCGCCTTCATCGTCGCCGCCACCGAGCGCACCCCCGGGAGCGCGCGCAGGGCGGCCGACAGCTCGTCGAGCGTCCGGCGCCGCTCCGCCTCGGGGAGCGAGCCGCTGCCGACGACGTCCACCACCGCCACCCCCTCCGTCTCGATCCCGGGGTCGATGGCGTAGAGGTTCGTCACGCTGCGCACCAGGAGCGCCGCGCCCGACGCGATGAGCATCGCCAGCGCCACCTCGGTGACCACCAGCGCCCCCTCCAGCCGCCCGCCGCGCCCCTGGATCCCGCCGGTGCGCGCGCTCCCGATCCTCGCCCGCAGGTCGCCGCGCCAGAGCGAGACCGTCGGCACCAGCACCACCAGCAGCACCGCTCCCACCGCCAGCACCAGCGCGGCCAGGAACATCGTCCAGTCGAAGCGCGCGCTCTCCGACCACGCGCCGAGCGGCAGCGCGCCGGCGAGCACCCTGAACCCGCCCGCCGCCAGCGCGCCGCCCACGACGGCCGCCAGCACCCCCACCAGCAGCGCCTCCACCACGAGCTGCTGCGTCAGCCGCCCGCGGTTCGCGCCCAGCGCCGAGCGCACCGCCAGCTCCGCCGTGCGCCCCTCCACCTGGCCGAGCATCAGCGCGGCCACGTTCGCGCAGGCGATCAGCAGGATCAGCCCCATCGTGGCCAGCGTGGCCACGAGCGCCGGGCGCATCGAACCGAGCAGCGCCTCGCGCAGCGGGGTGACGGTCGCGTTCTTCGTCTTGTCCCAGTCGGGCGTGTAGTCGAACCGCTCGTCGAGCATCGCGGTGAGCTGCGCCAGCGGGCGCGCCAGGTCGCGCACGCCCTGCCCCGGGGCGACGCGGCCGACGAGCGTGTAGCTGCCGTTCTGCCCCTCCGGGTTGAGGGGGCGCGGCGTCCAGACGCGCACCGACGGGTCGGGGTACCAGAAGCCGCGCGGCATCACCCCGACCACCGTGCGCGGGGCGCCGTCGAGGGTGATGCGCGTCCCGAGGATCGAAGGCTGCCCCCCCAGCTCCTGCCACAGCCCGTAGCTGAGCACCGCGACCGGCTCGGCGCCCTGCGCGTCCTCGCCCGGCTGGAAGGTGCGCCCGAGGAGCGGCCGCGCGCCCAGCACGTCGAACAGCTCGGTCGACGCCTGCAGCCCGGGGAGGAGCCGCGCCGGGCCGTCGTCGCCGCGCAGCGTCACGTCGCCGGAGCGGTGGGTCGCCACCAGGCGGAAGCCGGGAATGCGGCCGCGCAGGTGCACGAACTCCTGCTCCGTCCAGCTCCCCCCCATCCAGAACGTGCCCACCTCATCGGCGTTGGCGTAGGGCAGCGGGTCGAAGAGCAGCGGGCGCGCGACGCCGAAGACGGCGGCCGACCCGCCGATCCCCAGCGCCAGCGTGAGCACGGCGAGCAGCGTGTAGGCGCGCCGGTTCCGCAGGCGGCGGGCGGCGAAGCGGGCGTCCGAGATCCAGCTCTTGAGCATGGGCCCTCCGGGCCGATAGGCGTTCGCGCGGGGCTCGAATCCGGTCCACTCGCGCCACCAGGTCCAACCGAGCAGCGCCGGCGCCGACCCGAGCGCCTGGCGCCACAGCCATCGCCGCGCGGCGGCCTCGCCGTTCGCCGCCGCGATCCCCGCGTACTCGGCGTCGAGGTCGTGGAGCACCTCGTCGCGCTCGGCGCGGGGGAGGAGGGCGCGCAGGAGCGCGTGGGGAAGCCGGGGAAGCGGCGGCATTCGGCTATTTCTACCATGTAGAATCGCGGGGCGCCAGCGGCGGGTGCCGGCGTCTGACGAACCTTCGACACGCGGAGCGGCCGCGGGGTTTGTACGCGTATTCTTCCGCGCGCCGCGCCCGGCGCCCCGTTCCGCCCTCCGCCACCCGTCCCGATGCGCGCACTCCGGCTCACCGCCGCCGGCCGCCCAGTCGAGCTGCACGAGATTCCCGTCCCCGCCGTCGGGCCGCGCGACGTGCTCGTGCGCGTGCGCGCCGCCGGCGTCTGCCACTCCGACGCGCACTACCGCGGGGGGCGCTCCCCCGCGCACCCGCTCCCCCTGGTGCTCGGCCACGAGGTCGCCGGCGTCGTCGAGCGGGTCGGCGCCGAGGTCCGCCTCGTGCGCCCGGGCGACCGCGTCTGCCTCCACTACCTGATCGCCTGCGGCGACTGCTTGCACTGCAGCCGCGGCTCCGAGCAGTTCTGCCGCACCGGGTCGATGATCGGGCACTACCGCGACGGCGGGTGGGCCGACTACGTGGCCGTCCCCGAGCGCAACGCCGTCCCCCTCCCCGACGGCATCTCGTTCGAGCACGGCGCGGCCCTCATGTGCTCCTCGGCGACGTCGCTGCACGCGCTCCGCAAGGCGCGCTTCGCCGGCGGCGAGCGCGTCGCGGTCTTCGGCGTCGGCGGCCTCGGGATGTCGGCGGTGCAGCTCGCGCGCGCCCTCGGCGCCCTCGACGTGTTCGCCGTCGACCTCGACCCCGGCAAGCTCGCGCTGGCCGCGTCGTTCGGCGCCGTGCCCGTGTCGGCGCGCGACGCCGACCCGGTGGCCGCGATCCGCGAGCACACGGGCGGGCGCGGCGTCGACGTGGCGCTCGAGCTCATCGGCCTCCCGGTCACCATGCGCCAGGCCGTGCAGGCGCTGGCGGTGCAGGGGCGCGCGGTCATCGCCGGCCTCGCCGAGCAGCCGCTCGAACTCGACACGTACCGCGACCTGCTGGGGAAGGAGGCGGAGCTGATCGGCGCCAACGACCACCTGCTGCAGGAGCTCCCGCTGCTGCTGGAGCTGGCGCGTCGCCGGACGCTCGACCTGACGCGCGTCGTCGCGCGCACCGTGCCGCTCGAGGCGGGCGCGGTGAACGGCGTCCTCGACGAGCTGGATCGCTTCGGCGCGGTCGCCCGCACCGTCATCGTGCCCTGACGTCAAAGAACGAGGGGGGCGGGTCGCGTGGACCGCCCCCCTCTTCACGCGCCCCCGGCCGCCGTCAGACGTCCAAGTTCGACACGAACCGCGCGTTGGCCTCGATGAACTCGCGCCGCGGGTCCACGTTGTCCCCCATCAGCGTCGAGAAGATCTGGTCGGCCAGCACCGCGTCCTCCATCGTCACCTGGAGCAGCGTGCGCGTCTCCGGGTCCATCGTCGTCTCCCAGAGCTGCTCCGGGTTCATCTCGCCCAGCCCCTTGTAGCGCTGGATGTTGATGTTCTTCCCCTCGTTGCCGCCGAGGCGCTGCACGTACTCCTCGCGCTCCTTCTCGGCGTAGGCGTAGTACACCTCCTTCCCCTTCGCCACCCGGTAGAGCGGCGGCTGGGCGATGTACATGTACCCCGCGTCGATCAGCTCCGGCATCTGGCGGAAGAAGAACGTCAGGAGCAGCGTGCGGATGTGCGCGCCGTCGACGTCCGCGTCCGTCATGATGACGATCTTGTGGTAGCGCGTCTTCGTGAGGTCGAACTCCTCCTTGATCCCCGAGCCGATCGCCGTGATGATCGTCCGGATCTCCTCGTTGGAGAGCACCTTGTCGATGCGCGCCTTCTCGACGTTGATGATCTTGCCACGGAGTGGCAAAATCGCCTGGTACTGCCGGTTGCGCCCCATCTTCGCCGAGCCGCCGGCCGAGTCGCCCTCGACCAGGTAGAGCTCCGAGCGGTGCGGGTCGTCGATCGAGCAGTCGGCCAGCTTCCCCGGCAGGTTCCCGACGTCGAGCGCGTTCTTCTTGCGCGTCAGGTCGCGCGCCTTGCGCGCCGCCTCGCGCGCCCGGGCCGCGCTCACCGCCTTCTCGATGATCGCGTTGGCGATCTTCGGGTTCTCGTCGAGGTGCTGCGTCAGCAGCTCGTTGACCACCGAGCGCACCGCGCCCTCGGCCTCCGAGTTCCCGAGCTTGGTCTTCGTCTGCCCCTCGAACTGCGGCTCGCGCACCTTCACCGAGAGCACGGCCACCAGCCCCTCGCGGACGTCGTCGCCGGTGAGGCGGATGTCCTTGTCCTTCTTGTTGAGGGCCGACGACTTCTCGATGTACTTGTTGATGACCGACGTCAGCGCGCTCTTCAGGCCGGTCAGGTGCGTCCCGCCCTCGTGCGTGTTGATGTTGTTCACGAACGAGAACACCGACTCGGCGTAGCTGTCGTTGTACTGCATCGCCAGCTCGATGCCGATCCCGTCGCGCTCCGTCTCGATGTAGACCACCTGCGTGTGCAGCGGCTTCTTGTTCGCCGCCTGCGTCAGGTGCGCCACCATCTCGCGCAGCCCGCCCTCGGCGTGGAACGTCTCCTCGCGCTCCTCCCCCGGCCGCTCGTCCTTGAGCGTGATCGTCACGCCCTTGTTCAGGAACGACAGCTCGCGCAGGCGCGCCTGCAGCGTGCCGTAGTCGTAGATCAACGACTCGGTGAAGATCACCGGGTCCGGCTTGAACCAGACCTTGGTCCCGGTGTCCTTCTTCTGGACGTCGCGCAGCACCTTGAGCTTCGTCGTCGTGTCGCCGCGCGCGAAGTCCATGTAGTGCTCCTTGCCGTCGCGCTTCACCCAGACCTTGAGCGTCTCGGAGAGCGCGTTGACGCACGACACGCCGACGCCGTGCAGCCCGCCCGACACCTTGTAGCTGTTCTTGTCGAACTTGCCGCCCGCGTGCAGCACCGTCATCGCCAGCTCGACGCCGGGGAGCTTCTCGACCGGGTGCACGTCCACCGGGATCCCGCGGCCGTTGTCGGCCACCGAGATCGAGTTGTCCGCGTGGATCGTGACGTGCACGCGGTCCGCGTAGCCGGCCAGCGCCTCGTCGATCGAGTTGTCCACGACCTCGTACACGAGGTGGTGGAGCCCGCGCGGCCCGGTCGAGCCGATGTACATGCCGGGGCGTTTCCGGACCGCCTCCAGCCCCTTCAGCACCTGAATCGAGCCCGCGCCGTACTCGGTCGTCGGGAGCTTCTCCGCCGTCTTCGTCATCGCACTCCGCTGGTCGGGCCGCACCGCGGACCGGCGCGCGCCGGACGGTGCGGGAAACCTCGAAATCTACCCCGCCGGGCCCCCGAACGCAACCCGATGACTCCGGCGTAACTGCTTGTTCCGCAAGCAATTACCGGGAACCGGTGTGACCCCGGTCAGCGCTTGAGCGTCAGCCGGATCCGGCGCACCGGCGGCCGGTCCCCGCGCCCGTTCAGCGCCCGCAGCAGCTCGGGCTCGAGCAGCGACAGCTCGGTCATCCAGGCGTGGCTCTGGACCGCCACCCAGAGCGTCCCGTCCACGCTCACCGACAGCGGCTCGGTTACCGCCGCGATCTGCGCCCCCACCAGCTCGGGCCACTCGGGCACCACCGCCGCCTGCGCCACCCGCTCGGCGATCCCGGCGTCGGCCAGGACGCCTTCCAGGAGGGCGGAGAGCGGGGAGGGGCGGGAGGGGCGGTCGGGCATGGGGGCGAATGATGGCGGGGGGCGAGCTTCTACACCAACTGCGGGAGTCGCTACTGCGGGAGTCGGAAGAGCGGGAGTCGTGACGGCGTAACCCTCGACCACAGCCTCGAGGCCACGTAGTAACGACTCCCGTAGTGAAGACTCCCGCAGTAGCGACTCCCGCTCTTGAGGGTTCAGGGCCTGAGGGTTCAGGGCCTGAGGGTTCAGGGTCAGAGCGCGAGCACCCCGTCCTCGATCGTCGCCCGGGGAAGCCGCGTCAACTCCTCGGGCACGTCGCTCGCCCGCGGGACCACCAGCACCACCTGCCCCAGCCCGGCGTCCCCGAGCAGCGACAGGATCCGGTGCGCCCGCCGCGCGTCCAACTCCGCGAACGGGTCGTCGAGCAGGAAGAGCGGCGCCCCCCCCACGTGGTCGCGCAGCGTCGCCGCCTCCAGCATCCGGAGCGCGATCGCCGCCGTCCGCTGCTGCCCCGCCGACCCGAACAGCCGCAGGTCGCGCCCGCCCAGCGCCAGCTCGAGGTCGTCGCGGTGCGGGCCGGCGTGCGTCAGCCCCCGCCGCACGTCGAGCGGGCGCTTCTCGGCCAGTGCTCCCGCCAACGCCTCCCGCGTCGCGTCGACGGCGCCCGGCGCGTCCTCGCCGCCCTCCGCCGCCCCGGGGACGTCGAGCGCGGTCGCGTAGCGCATCCGCATCGGCGCGCGCTCCCCGATCGCCGCGCACAGCCCGGCGAACGCCTCCGCGTGGCGGCGCACCCACCGCCGCCGCTCCGTCCACAGCACCGCCCCGTGCTCGGCCAGCGCCGGCTCCCACACCGCCGCCCGCCCCTCGCCCCGCCCGGTGCGCGCCGCGTCGCGCAAGGCCGCGTTCCGCCGCACCAGCGCGCCCCGGTACCCCTGCAGCGCCGCCAGGTAGCGCCGCGAGGTGAGCGCCAGCGCGACGTCCAGGTAGCGCCGCCGCTCGCTCGGACTCCCCGCCACCAGCACCACGTCGCCCGGCGAGAAGATCACCGACGGCACCGCGCCGAGCGCGTCGCTGAGCCGCGGGACCTCGGCGCCGTCGATCCGCACCCGCTTGCGCTTCCCCGCGCGCTCGAACCCCACCCCCACCGCGCGCTCCACCCGCCGTGCCGGGTCAGTGGCGCGGGCGCCGGCCGGCAGGGTCACCTCGGCCGCCACGTGGAACCCGCCCGCCCCGAAGCGCACCAGGTCCGCGTCGCGCACCCCGCGCACGGAGCGCAGCAGCTCCAGGTAGTAGACCGACTCCAGCAGGTTCGTCTTTCCGTGCCCGTTCTCCCCGACCACCGTCAGCCCGTCGGGCGGTAGCTCGAGGTCGAGGCGTTCCAGGTTGCGGAAGTCGCGCACCGCCAGCCGCCGCAGCACCACGCGCGCGGCGGCCGGCGCGCCGGCGGATTCCACGGAGGGCGCCGCGACGCTCAGCGTCCGCGGAACGCCGGCGCGCGCTTCTCGAGGAAGGCGCTCGTCCCCTCGGCGCGGTCCTCGGTCGCCGCGGCGAGGCCGAAGGCGTTGGACTCGTACTGCTGGGCCTCGTCGAACGGCAGATCGTACCCGGCGTTCACCGCCTCGATGCACAACGCCAGTGCCAGCGGCCCGTTGGTCAGCATCGCCGCCGCCATCGCCCGCGCCCGGTCGAGCAGCTCCCCCGCCGGCACCACGGCGTTGGCGAGCCCGATCCGGTACGCCTCCTGGGCGTCGATGGTCTCGCCCGTCAGCAGCAGCTGCAGCGCGCGCCCGCGCCCCACCAGCCGCGGCAGCCGCTGCGTCCCGCCGTACCCGGGGACGAGCCCGAGCTTCACCTCGGGCTGCCCGAACTTCGCCTGCTCCGACGCCAGCCGGACGTGGCACGCCATCGCCAGCTCGCACCCGCCGCCGAGCGCGAAGCCGTTCACGGCGGCGATCGTCGGCTTGGGCGACGTCTCGAACTTCCGGAACACCTCCTGGCCGAGCCGCGAGCGGCGCTTGGCGTCCAGCGGGTCGGCGCGCCCGATCTCCGAGATGTCGGCGCCGGCGATGAAGGCGCGCCCGGCACCCGTCAGGATCACCGCCCCCACGTCGTCGCGCCCCCGCAGCTCGTCGATCGCCGCGCCCAGCTCGCGGATCACGAGGTCGGCCAACGCGTTCAGCTTGTCGGGGCGGTTGACCGTGAGCACGGCCACGCGGTCGGCGACGTCCAGGGTCAGCGTCTGGAAGGGCATGGCGGGAAGGAGTCGGGGCAGGGCGCGCCGGGCGGGCGAGCGGGCGCGAAAGCTACGCACCCGGACCGCAATTTGCTCCCGCCCGCGTAAGCCATGGCGCAGCAATGGATTCAGCGGAAGGGCACGAAGCGGAGCGGCTTCCGCTACGTGGGGGCCGGGGGGAGGCCGGTCGCCGCCGCGGTGCGCGAGCGCATCGAAGCGCTGCGCGTCCCGCCGGCGTGGACCGACGTGCACGTCGCCGCCTCGCCGTCGGCGGCGGTGCAGGCGTGGGGGTACGACGCCAAGGGGCGCAAGCAGTACCGCTACCACGACCGCGCCGCCGAGCGCGGGCAGCTGCGCAAGTACTACCGCGTGCGGCAGATGGCGCGCGACCTCCCCGCCATCCGCGCCGCCGTCGCCCGCGACCTGCGCGGGCGCACGCTCACCAAGCGGCGCGTCGCCGCCGGCGTCGTCCGGCTCATCGGCGAGGCCTTCTTCCGCGTCGGCAGCGAGCGCTACGCGGTCGAGAACCGGACCTTCGGGATCACGACGCTGCGCAAGCGCCACGCGAAGGTCGTCGGCGACCGCGTCGTGTTCGACTACGTCGGCAAGGAGTCGGTGCGCCAGCGGCAGACCGTGTGCGACCCGCAGCTCGTCGCCTTCGTGCGCGAGCTGCTGGCCACGCCCGGGCCGCGCCTCTTCCGCTACCAGGACGGCGGCGCCTGGGTCGACCTCACCGCCCGCGACGTCAACGAGTACCTGCAGGACGTCGTCGGCGTCCCGTACAGCGCCAAGGACTTCCGCACCTGGGGCGGCACGCTGCGCCTGGCCACGATCCTGGCCGACCTCGGCCCCGGCGCCAGCGAGCGCGAGTCGCGCAAGAACGTCGTCACCGCCATCCGCCTCGTCGCCGCGGAGCTGGGGAACACGCCCACCGTCTGCCGCCAGGCGTACGTGCACCCGATGGTGATCGCGCGCTACCTCGACGAGGGGCAAACCATCGCCCCCTTCCTCACGCGCGCGGCCGTGCGGCGCGCCGCCACGCGCGGCGCGCAGGCGCCCGAGGAGCGCGCGCTCATCGGCTTCCTCGACCGCTACTTCCCCGAACGCCGCCGACGGAAGGAGCGCCGCCGGCGCGGGCGCGACGCCGACGCCGACCGCCGCGACGAGCGCGCGCTCGGCGGGCGCGCCGCCTGACCGGATGCGGCGGACGCCCACGCTTCCCACGACCGACAGGCGATGAACACGCGCGAGATCACCGGCACGCTGACCACGCTCCTCTCCGAGTTGGTCGACGGCGCACCCGACTCGGACGCCTACATGCTGAACCCCGGCGACGCGGGGCTGCTGCGCTCGCTCGACCGCCTCTCTGCGGCCGACGCGTCCGCGGCGCGCGCGGGCGGCGCCCCGATCGCCGCGCACGTCGAACACCTGCGCTACGGGCTGTCGCTGCTGAACCGCTGGAGCGCCGGCGAGGAGAACCCGTTCGCCGACGCCGACTGGACGCGGAGCTGGAAGGTCGGGGAGGTCTCGGACGACGACTGGGCGCGGCTCCGCACCGCGCTCGGCGACGAGGCGCACCGCTGGCTGGCGGCGCTCGCGACCCCGCGCGACGTGACCGACGTGGAACTCGCCGGCGCCGTCGGCAGCATCGCGCACCTCGCCTACCACCTCGGCGCAATCCGGCAGATCGACCGCACCGCGCGCGGACCGTCCGCGGAAGACTGATCCGCGCGGCGCGCACCTCGCGCGCCCCGGCGCCGGCCGGTACGTTGCGCGCGTGACCGCCCTCCGAGCCGTCGACTGGTCGCCCGCGGGCGACGCGCTGCGCATCGTCGACCAGCGCCTGCTCCCGCACCGGTGGGTCGAGCGCGACCTGCGCACCGTCGACGAGGTGTGCGACGCCATCCGCACGCTCGCCGTGCGCGGCGCGCCGGCCATCGGCGCGGCGGGGGCGATGGGGCTCGCGGCCGCCACCGCGCCGGCGGCGGGCGAGTCGCCGCCCGCCTGGCGCACGCGGCTGGCCGGCGCCGCCGCCGCGATCCGCGCCGCACGCCCGACGGCGGTGAACCTCGCCTGGGCCGTCGACCGCGTCACGGCGCGCGCCGCGAACGAGGAGGACCCGCGCGCCGCGCACGCCGCGCTGCGCGCCGAGGCCGACGCCGTCCTGCGCGAGGACCGCGCGATGTGCCGCGCGATCGGCGAACACGGAGTGGAGCTGCTCCCGGAGCGCGCGCGGGTGCTCACGCACTGCAACGCCGGCGCACTCGCCACCTGCGGGATCGGCACCGCGCTCGCGCCGGTGTACGTCGCCCACGAGCGCCGGCGCGAGGTGCGCGTGTGGGCCGACGAGACGCGCCCGCTCCTGCAGGGCAGTCGCCTGACCGCGTACGAGCTGTCGCGCGCCGGCGTCCCGGTCACGGTGATCGCCGACGGGATGGCCGCCGCGCTCCTCCGCCGCGGCGAGATCGACGCGGTGCTCGTCGGCGCCGACCGCATCGCCGCCAACGGCGACGCCGCGAACAAGATCGGCACCTACGCGCTCGCCCTCGCGGCCCGCGCGCACGGCGTCCCCTTCTACGTCCTCGCGCCGTCGTCCACCGTCGACCCGGCGACCCCCGACGGCGACGCGATCCCGATCGAGGAGCGCGGCCCCGACGAGGTGCGCGCGCCGATGGGCACGCCTGCCGCGCCCCCCGACGTCGCCGTCTGGAACCCGGCGTTCGACGTCACGCCGGCGGCGCTGATCACCGCGATCGTGACCGAGGCCGGCGTACTCCGGCCACCGTACGATTTCTGGCGGGACCGCGCGCCGCGCGCCGCGCTCACTCCGCCGCCGGAGCAGCGCGAGCGCGGGGCGCGGAGCGCGGCCGATCTGGGAGCACGCCGGTGAAGACGATCCTCGCCATCGACCAGGGCACCACCGGCACCACCTGCCTCGTCGTCGACGCCGCGGGCCGCGTCCGCGGCCGCGGCTACCGCGAGCTGGCGCAGTCCTACCCCGCGCCCGGCCTCGTCGAACACGACGCGCTCGAGATCCTCGCCACCGTGCGCGCCGCCGCCCGCGAGGCCGTCGCCGCCGCCGGCGCCACGCCCACCGCGATCGGGATCACCAACCAGCGCGAGACCGTCGTCCTCTGGGAGCGCGACACCGGGCGCCCCGTGCATGCCGCGCTCGTCTGGCAGGACCGCCGCACGGCCCCGCGCTGTGCGGCGCTCGCCCCGCGCGCCGAGTGGATCGCCGAGCGCACCGGACTCGTCGTCGATCCGTATTTCAGCGCCACGAAGCTCGAGTGGCTGCTGGCGCGGGACGGCATGCGCGCGCGCGCCGAGCGCGGCGAGCTGGCCGCCGGCACCGTCGACACGTGGCTGGTCTGGCAGCTCACCGGCGGGCGCGTGCACGCCACCGAGCCGACCAACGCCTCGCGCACGATGCTCTACGACCTCGAGGCGCGCGCCTGGAGCGACGAGCTGTGCGCGCTCTTCGGCGTGCCGCGCGCGCTCCTCCCCGAGGTCCGCCCCTCGCTCGGCGACTTCGGCACCGCCCTCCCCGAGGTGCTCGGCTTCGCCGCGCCGATCATGGGCATCGCCGGCGACCAGCAGGCCGCACTGTTCGGCCAGGGCGGGTGGGAGACGGGCGTCGCGAAGAACACCTACGGCACCGGCGCCTTCCTCCTCCGGAACTGCGGCGCCGCGCGCCCCGCCGGCGGGGGGGGGCTGCTCACCACCCTCGCCTGCGGCCCCTCGGGCGAGCCGGTGTACGCGCTCGAGGCCGCGATCTTCATCGCCGGTGCCGCGGTGCAGTGGCTGCGCGACGGGCTCGGAATCGTCGGCGCGGCCACCGAGACCGAGGCGCTGGCCCGCAGCGTCCCGTCGACCGACGGCGTCTACTTCGTCCCCGCGCTCACCGGGCTGGGCGCCCCCGACTGGGAGCCCGCGGCGCGCGGCACGATCGTCGGGCTGACGCGCGGCACCACGCGGGCGCACCTCGCGCGCGCCGCCCTCGAGGCGATGGCCTACGGCACCGCCGACGTCCTCGACGCGATGCGCGCCGCGGCCGCCGACGGCGCGGGCAACGGCGCCCCGCTGCGCGTCGACGGCGGCGCGACCACCAACGAGTGGCTCGTCCAGTTCCAGGCCGACGTGCTCGGCGTCGTCGTCGAGCGCCCGGCGATGGTCGAGTCCACGGCCTTCGGCGCCGCCGGGCTGGCCGGGCTGGCCGCGGGCGTCTGGCCGCACGCCGACGCCTTTCTCGCCTCGCGCCGCTTCGCCCGCTTCGCCCCTGGCGGGGGCCAGGCTGCCGCGCGGGCCGGGCGCGCCGGGTGGCGGCGGGCGGTGCGCGCCGCGCTCTCCTGGGCGCGCGACGATGCGTCGGCCGACGCGTAGCACCGAGGCCGGAACTCGGCCGAGCGCGCGGGGTCTGCCACGCGCCGTGTCGTTGCTTCCGATCCTCGATTCCGCTTCCGCACTCGAGGCGCACCGCCGCGCCCTCGCCGCCTGCCGCCGTTGCGCCGCCACGCTCCCGCCCGGCGCGCGGCCGGTAGTCTCGCAGGCCGTCGCGCCGCGTGTCATGATCGTCGGCCAGGCGCCCGGCCCAAGCGAGGCCGTGGGCGGGCGCCCCTTCGTCGGGCGCTCGGGGCGAACCCTCTTCCGCTGGCTCGCCGACGCCGGGTTGCCCGAGGAGGAGGCGCGGGCCGCGATCCACATTGCCGCCGTGACGCGCTGCTACCCGGGCCCGCACCCCGGCGGCCGCGGCGACCGCGTAGCGTCGCCCGCCGAGAGGGCGGCGTGCGCGCCTTGGCTCGACCGGGAGCTGGCGATCATCCGGCCGGCGCTGGTTCTGTCGATCGGCCGGCTCGCCATCGACCGCTTCCTCGGCTCCCCCCCACTGGCGACGCTCGTCGGTGCGGTGCACGAGGTGACGATTGCCGGCGTCGCCACGCGCGTCGTCCCGCTCCCGCATCCGTCTGGCGCCAGCGGCTGGCTGAACGCCCCGGCGCACCGGGCCCTGCTCAATGAGGCCATCAGCCACCTCGCCGACGAGTTCGCGCGCGTTGGTCTTGTGAGCGGTGTTCGACGGGAGGCGGCATGACCGCGCTCCTACTTGCGGTCGCGCTCGCCCAGCCGCCGGCGGACACCGTCCGCCCCACCCGGCCGGATTCAGCGGTGCAGCATCCGGCCGACCCCTGGTTTGGCGAGGACAAGCTCAAGCATTTCATCCTCGCCGGCATGGTGCAGGGAACGGCTTTCGGCGTGGCGACGGCCGTCGGGGTCGAGCGCCGACCGGCGTTGCTGGCGTCGTCAGCCGTCGTCGCCCTCGTATCGCTCGGCAAGGAGTGGCACGACCGGCGGCAGGGCAGGGCGTTCAGCTACCGCGACCTCGCCTGGGACGCCGCCGGCGCATTTCTGTGGGGGGCTCTGGTCGCCCGGTCGGGGCGTTGAGCCCTATATTCCACTAGCTCCACACGCAGCACCGGCCCCGACGGGGTCGGCCCCTCCTCCTGGGGTCCACACATGAAGGCGCGCAACAAGTTCCTGATCGGCGGGGCCCTCGTCCTGGGCAGCGCCAGCTACCTGATGGCGAGCTCCATCCAGGACACCGGGCAGTACTTCCTCACGCCCACCGAGCTGCAGGCCAAGGTCGCGGAGGACCCGTCCTTCGTGAACCAGGGCATCAAGGTCGGCGCCAAGGCCGTGCCCGGCACCATCGTGCGCGACCCGAGCGGCCGCTCGCTGCGCTTCGTCATGGTCGACATGCTCGACTCGACCAAGACGTACCCGGTCGTGTATCGCGGCATCGCCCCCGACACCTTCACCGACGGCGTCGAGGTCGTGGTCGAGGGGCGGCTGCACGCCGACGGCACCTTCCACGCGACCACGCTGCTCGCCAAGTGCGCGTCGCGCTACGAGAACGCCCCGCAGCAGGGGGAGGGGACGCCCGGCTACGAGGAGTATCAGAAGTACAAGGGGCAGCAGCACCCGGCCGGCGTGCCCAAGACCGCCGCCCCCGCGCCCGCGCCGCGGGCCTGACCGTGGGCAGTTCGATCGCGTCCGGGCTGATCCTCGTCGGCGAGCTGTCGCTCTGGGTCGCCCTCCTGATGGCGGCGTGGAGCGCCACCGTCTCGTTCGCCGGCGCGCGCGAGGCGCGCGCGGACCTCGTGCACTCGGGCGAGCGCGCGCTATACGCCACCTTCGGCTTCATCGTCCTCGCCTCGATCGGGCTCTGGACGGCGCTCTTCACGCACGACTTCTCGATCAAGTTCGTCGCCAGCTACACCAGCGCGAACCTCCCCAAGGTCTACACCTTCACCGCCTTCTGGGCGGGGCAGGCCGGGTCGCTCCTCTTCTGGACGCTGATCCAGGCGGGGTACGCCAGCGCCGCCGTCGCCACGGGGCGCGGCCCGCGCACGCGCGCCTTCCTGCCGTACGTCACCGGGACGCTGAGCGTCATCACGCTCTTCTTCCTGGCGACGATGTGCTTCGGCGCCAACCCGTACGAGCGCCTCGACTGGACGCCCCCCGACGGCCGCGGGATGAACCCGCAGCTCCAGAACCCGGGGATGGCGATCCACCCGCCGATGCTCTACCTCGGCTACGTGGCGACCGCGGTGCCCTTCGCCTACGCCGTCGCCGCGCTCGTCACGCGCCGCCTCGACGCCGAGTGGCTGGCACCCGTGCGCCGTTGGTCGCTGCTGTCGTGGTTCTTCCTCACCATCGGCATCACGCTCGGCATGTGGTGGGCGTACGTCGAGCTCGGGTGGGGGGGCTACTGGGCCTGGGACCCGGTCGAGAACGCGTCGCTGCTGCCGTGGCTCACGGGGACGGCGTTCCTGCACTCGATCATGATCCAGGAGAAGCGGGGGATGCTCCGCAAGTGGAACGTCACCCTCGTGGCGACCACCTTCCTCCTGTCGATCCTCGGCACCTTCATCACCCGCTCGGGGATCATCCAGAGCGTCCACTCCTTCGCGCAGTCGCCGGTCGGCAACTGGTTCGCCGGCTTCCTGGTCGCGAGCGTCGCGGTCACCGCCTACCTGGTCGCGACCCGCCTCAAGGACCTGACGTCGACCGCGGAGCTGGAGAGCATGGTGAGCCGCGAGGCCGCCTTCCTCTACAACAACCTGGTCCTCGTCGGGATCTCCTTCTCCGTCCTCTGGGGGACGTTCTTCCCGATCCTCAGCGAGTGGGTGAAGGGAGAGAAGATCACGGTCGGGCCCCCCTTCTTCAACACGGTCAACGTCCCACTCGGGCTCCTGCTGCTGGCGCTCACCGGGATCGGCCCGCTCATCGCCTGGCGGCGCGCCTCGGTGCAGAACCTCCGGCGCCAGTTCGCGACGCCCGCCCTGGTGGGGCTCGCGACCGGCGTCGCGCTGGCCGCGCTCGGGATGCGCGACTTCTACGCGCTCGTCTGCTACACACTGGCCGGCTTCGTCTTCGGCACCATCGGGCAGGAGTTCTGGAAGGGGACGCGCGCCCGCATGGCGCTCCACGGCGAGAACCCGGCGGTCGCGCTCTCGCGGCTCGTCGCGCGCAACCGGCGCCGCTACGGCGGCTACGTCGTGCACTTCGGTATGGTGACGATGTTCGCCGCCTTCGCCGGGATGGCGTTCAAGAAGGAGTACGACCTCACCTTCACCAGCGGGCAGACGCAGACGGCGAAGGACCCGTGGGGGCACACCTGGACCTTCACCAGCCAGGGCGTCTCGGCGTACAAGGCGCTCAACCGCTACGTCACCGCGGTCGGCCTCGACGCCGCCCGTGACGGGCAGCGCGTCGGGATCATCAGCTCCGAGAAGCGCCAGCACGTCGACAGCCGCGACCAGCCCACCTTCGAGCCGTCGACCGAGGTCGGGATCCTTGAGGGCGCCCGGCAGGACGTCTACGTCGTGCTGGCCGGCGTCACCGGCGCCGACCGCGCCGAGATCCGCATCTCGTTCAACCCGCTCGTCTGGTGGGTCTGGTTCGGCGGCTTCGTGATGGGGATCGGCGGGCTGATCGTCATGTGGCCGCAGGCCGAGCGGCGCGCGGCGCGTCGCGAGAGCGGCTACGTCGCCGAACTGCCGCCCACGCCCGCCGAGCAACCCGTCCCGGCGATGGCGCAGAGGATCGCCCGGTGAACGCGCCCGCGCTCTCCCGCCGGCGCGCCGTCGCGCTGCTCGCCCCCGCGGTTGCCGGCGCCGCCCGCCTGCGCGCCCAGCCCGCTCCCCCGGTCGAGTCGCCCACCCCGTCGCAGATCACCGGCGCGCCGGTGACCGCCCCCGAGGTGGCCGGCGGCACGATGGCGGGGGACGGCTACCGCCCCGTGCGGCGCCCCGCCAAGCCCGACGCCCGCCCGTCGATGGACGCGCAGGCGCGCGACGAGGTCGAGCGCCGGATCTCGTGCCCGTGCCCGTGCACGCTCGACGTGTTCACCTGCCGCACGTCGATGCCCTGCGGCTTCTCGCCGCGCATGCACAGCGACGTGATGGCGCTCGTCGAGGGCGGCCACTCGGCCGACGAGATCCTGGCCGCCTTCGAGCAGGAGTACGGGCAGCAGGTGCTGATGGCGCCCAAGAGGGAGGGGTTCAACCTCGCCGGCTACCTGGTTCCGTTCGCGGCGCTGGGGACGGGCGGCGTGGTGATCGCCATGCTCATCCGCCGGTGGGGGCGCCGCGCCGCCGCCGTGCAGGCCGCGCAGGCCGCGGCGTCCGACCGCGCCTACGCCGGCAACGGCATCTCGCCGGCTGCCGTCGACGCCACCCCCGAGGAGCTGGCGCGCCTCGAGGCGGCGGTCCGCGGCGAGGGGCGCTGATGCAGGCCGTTCCGGAGGGCGCCCTCGCGCTCGCCCTCGGCACCGCGCTCGCCCTGGGCGCCGCCGCCGTGGTGCTCCGCCCGCTGCTCGGCGAAACGCTCGTGGTGCCGCCCCCCGACCCAGCCCTTACGCCCGCCCCGCCGGCGCAGGCGAGCGCCGTCGAGGCGCTGCGCGAGATCGAGTTCGACCGCGCGACCGGCAAGCTCTCCGACGCCGACTACGCGGCGCTGCGCGCCACCTACACCCGCGAGGCGCTCGCCGAGCTGCGGGCCAAGGACGCCGGCGCCGCACCGCCGGCCGCGGGCGCGGACGACGCCGTCGAGACTGCGCTGCGCGCCTTCCGGGCCCGCGCGGCCCGCTGCCCCGAGCACGGCCCGCGCCCCGAGACCGACGCCCGCTTCTGCTCCGACTGCGGGCGCTTCCTCGCCGGCGCCTGCCCCGCGTGCGGCGCGGAGGCCGCCGAGCCGGGGCAGCGCTTCTGCCGCGACTGCGGAACCGCGCTCGCCGCCTGAGCGGCCGCGGTCACCCCTCCGGCGCGTCCTCGTCGCCGGCCAGCCCCGTCGCCTCGGCGTCCACCCACGCCAGGTAGCGCCCGAGCCCCCCCTGGACCGGGAGCGCCAGGAGTTCGGGAACCGCGTACGGGTGCAGCCGCTCGAACGCCTGCTCCAGCTGCCCCAACCGCGCCCGCCGCGTCTTGAGCAGCACGACCACCTCCCGCTCGTCGGCGAACTTCCCCTCCCAGCGGTAGATCGAGCGCGCGGCCGGCAGGATCGTCCCGCACGCGATCAGCCGCTGGTCGAGCAGCATGCGGATGAAGGGGACCGCCTCCTCCTCGGAGGCCAGGGTCGTGAGGACGACGACGGAGTCAACCATGAGATGGGGCGTGCGAGGTGGGGCGTGCGGAAAATTACGCGCGAGATACGGCGAGCGAGATAGGGCGACGATTCGCCACACCTCGCTCGTCGCATCTCGCACGCCTCACCTCGCTCGCCTGACCTCGCTCGCCCCACCCCGAAGATTCCCCGACCCCGGCTCTTGTCTCCGCCTGCCCGGGCCGCGACCTTACCCGGGTTATGGCAGAGGAAGCCCTGATCGTGCGCGGCGCGCGCGCACACAACCTCAAGAACGTCGACGTCACCATCCCGCGCGACAAGCTCACCGTCATCACGGGGCTGTCCGGGTCGGGGAAGTCGTCGCTGGCCTTCGACACCATCTACGCCGAGGGGCAGCGGCGCTACGTGGAGTCGCTCTCGGCCTACGCGCGCCAGTTCCTCGGGCTGATGGAGAAGCCCGACGTCGACGTCATCGAGGGGCTCTCGCCCGCCATCTCGATCGAGCAGAAGAACACGGGCAACAACCCGCGCTCGACCGTCGGCACCGTCACCGAGATCTACGACTACCTGCGCCTGCTGTTCGCCCGCGCGGGCACGCCGCACTGCCCCAACTGCGGGCGCGCCGTGCAGCGGCAGAGCCCCGTGCAGATCGCCGAGACGGTGCTGACCTGGGAGTCGGGCACGCGCCTCGAGATCCGCGCCCCGCTCGTGCAGGGGCGCAAGGGCGAGTTCCGCGAGCTGTTCGAGGGCGCGCGCAAGCAGGGCTTCGTCCGCGCCGTCGTCGACGGGGAGCTCATCGAGCTGGCCGACCCGCCGAAGCTCAACAAGCGGCAGAACCACAGCATCTCGGTCGTCGTCGACCGCCTCGTCGTGCGCGCCGAGGACCGCGGGCGCCTCACCGACTCGCTCGAGACCGCGCTGCGCCTCGCCGACGGGCTGGTGGAAGTCGTCGAGTACGCCGCCGACGCGTCGGCGCAGCCCGAGGTGCACCTCTTCTCGGAGCGCTACGGCTGCCCGGTGTGCGGGATCTCGCTCCCCGAGCTCGAGCCGCGGCAGTTCTCCTTCAACTCCCCGTTCGGCGCCTGCCCCGCGTGCGGCGGGCTGGGAACGCGCAAGGAGGTGAGCGCGGAGCTCGTGCTGGGCGACCCGAGCATCAGCATCCTGGAAGGCGTGGTGCTGCCGTGGGGGGAGCCCGACGGCTACCTGAAGAAGGTCATCCTCCCCGGGCTCGCGAAGGCGCTCGACTTCAACCTCAACAGCGCGTGGGGGAAGCTCGCGCCGCGCGTGCAGCACGCGCTGCTGCACGGCACGGGGGAGGGGAACGGCGCCGCGCCGGCGCGCAAGACGGCGGCGAAGAAGACCGCGACCAAGCCCCCCGCCGACGTGCAGTGGGAGGGCGTGCTGCGCAACGTGCAGCGCCGCTACGAGGAGACGACGAGCGACGCGATCCGCCTAGAGCTCGAGGAGTACATGGTCGCCACGCCCTGCTCGGCGTGCCGCGGCATGCGCCTCAAGCCCGAGTCGCTCGCGGTCACCGTGCACGGCCGGAACATCGGCGAGGTCGGCGAGCTCTCGATCGACGGCGCGCGCGACTTCTTCACGCAGGTGCCGGTGCGCGGCGACGGCCGCCCCGGGCTCGACCCCGAGATCGCGGGGCCGATTCTCAAGGAGGTGCGCGAGCGCCTCTCCTTCCTCGTCGACGTCGGCCTCGACTACCTGACGCTCAACCGCTCGGCGGAGTCGCTCTCCGGCGGCGAGGCGCAGCGCATCCGCCTGGCGACGCAGATCGGCTCGCGCCTCGTCGGCGTGCTCTACATCCTCGACGAGCCCTCGATCGGGCTGCACCAGCGGGACAACGGGCGCCTGCTCTCGACGCTCAAGCAGCTGCGCGACCTCGGCAACACCGTCATCGTCGTCGAGCACGACGAGGAGACGATGCGCGAGGCCGATCATCTGATCGACCTCGGGCCCGGGGCGGGGAAGCACGGCGGCGAGGTGATCGCCGCCGGCACAGTCAAGGAAGTGCTGCGCAACCCGAACTCGGTCACCGCGCAGTACCTGTCCGGAAAGCGCGAGATCCCGGTGCGCCCCGAGCGGCGCCTGCGCGACCCGCAGCGCGTCATCCGTGTCGAGAACGCGCGCGAGCACAACCTGCGCGGCGTCGACTTCGAGATCCCGCTCGGCTGCTTCGTCTCGGTCACCGGCGTCTCGGGCTCCGGCAAGTCGACGCTCGTCGAGGACATCCTGCACCGCGCGCTCGCCCGCCACTTCTACCGCGCGCGCACCATCCCCGGGGCGCACGACCGCATCGTCGGGCTCGAGCACGTCGACAAGGTCATCGACATCGACCAGAGCCCGATCGGCCGCACGCCGCGCTCGAACCCGGCCACCTACACCGGCCTCTTCACCCCGATCCGCGAGCTGTTCGCCGAGATGCCCGAGGCGAAGATCCGCGGCTACGGGCCGGGGCGCTTCTCCTTCAACGTGAAGGGGGGGCGCTGCGAGGCGTGCCAGGGCGACGGGCTGGTGAAGATCGAGATGCACTTCCTCCCCGACGTCTTCGTGCCGTGCGACGTGTGCAAGGGGAAGCGCTTCAACCGCGAGACGCTCGAGGTGCGCTTCCGCGGCCTGAGCATCGCCGACGTGCTGGACCTCACCGTCGAGGACGCGTGCGGGATCTTCGAGAACCAGCCGCGCATCTCGCAGAAGCTCGAGACGCTGCGCGACGTGGGGCTCGGCTACGTCCACCTTGGGCAGAGCGCGACCACGCTCTCCGGCGGCGAGGCGCAGCGCGTCAAGCTGGCCACCGAGCTGTCCAAGCGCGACACCGGACGCACGCTCTACATCCTCGACGAACCCACCACCGGGTTGCACTTCGAGGACGTGCGCCTGCTGCTCGACGTGCTGCACCGGCTCGTGGACCGCGGCAACACGGTGCTCGTCATCGAGCACTCGCTGGACGTCATCAAGACCGCCGACTGGATCGTCGACATGGGCCCCGAGGGCGGCACGCGCGGTGGCCTGGTCGTCGCCCAGGGAACGCCCGAGCAGGTGGCGCAGGTGGACGCCAGCCACACCGGGCACTACCTCCGCCCGCTCCTCCCCGCGCTCCGGCGCCGCAAGGCCGGCTGACGAGGCACACCGCCATGGTCTCGCTCCTCGACATCATCGGCCCCGTGATGGTGGGGCCCTCCAGCTCCCACACGGCCGGCGCCTGTCGCCTCGGGCTGCTGGCCCGCTGCCTGGTGGGCGGCACGCCGCAGGAGGCGCGCGTCGAGCTGCACGGCTCCTTCGCCCGCACCGGCGAGGGGCACGGCACCGACAAGGCCATCGTGGGCGGGCTGATGGGCTTCCGCCCGGACGACGAGCGGCTCCGCACCGCGCTCGACATCGCCGAGCGCGAGGGGCTCGACTACCGCTTCGAGAAGACCTCGCTCGGCGAGGAGGCGGAGGTGCACCCGAACACGGTGCGCTTCACCGTCCGCCGCGGCGACCGCGAGAGCGTCATGGTCGGCTCCTCGCTCGGCGCGGGACGCGTACTGGTCACCGAGATCGACGAGTACCCGGTCGAGGTCACCGGCAACTACCACACGATCGTGCTCGTCGCCGAGGACACGAAGGGCTCGATCGCCCGCATCGCGACGATCCTCTCGGACTTCAGCCTGAACATCGCGACGCTCAAGGTCAGCCGCCGGCAGCGCGGCGGCGACGCCTTCATGGTGTTCGAGATCGACGAGCCCCCCGACGAGCGCGTGCGCGACGAGATCCGCAAGCTCCCCTGGGTGCGCTGGGCCTTCCGACTCGACCGCGTCGGCGCCTGAGCCTTCAGTCATCCTGAGCGCAGCGAAGGACCTCGTGTACCGTTCACTCGCCGACGCCGTCCGCGACGCCGAGGCGCGCAACCAAACCCTCGCCCAGGTCGCCCTCGCCGCCGAGTGCGCCGACTCCGGCCGCGACCTGGCCGACGTCCGCGACGCGCTCCGCCGCGCGCTCCGCGTGATGCGTGGCGCCGTCGCCCAGGGACTCACCGGCGAGCTGCGTTCCTCCTCGGGGCTCGTCGGCGGTGACGCGGCCAAGCTTCACACCGGCCCGGCCGGCCCGCTCGCCGGCACCCCCTTCCGCGACGTCCTCGCGCGCGCGCTGGCGGTGCAGGAGGTCAACGCCGCCATGGGCGTCATCGTCGCCGCGCCCACCGCCGGCGGCGCCGGCGTGCTCCCCGCCGTGCTCACCGGCCTCGCCGACGCGCGCGGGCTCGACGAGGAGGGGCTGGTCGACGCCCTCGCGACCGCGGGGCTCATCGGCGCCGTGGTTGCCGACCGCGCCTCGCTCTCGGGCGCCGAGGGCGGGTGTCAGGCGGAGACCGGCGCCGCCGCCGGCATGGCTGCCGGCGCTGCGGTCGAGATGCTCGGCGGCACGCCGCGCCAGGCGATGCACGCCGTCGCCCTCGCGCAGCAGGGGACGCTGGGGCTCGTCTGCGACCCGCTCGGCGGCCTCGTCGAGCTGCCGTGCGTCTTCCGCAACGCCACCGGCGCCGCCATCGCGCTCGCCGCCATCGAGATGGCGCTCGCCGGCGTCGAGTTCGCGATCCCCGCCGACGAGGTGATCGACACCATGGGCGAGGTGGGACGCGCCATGGACGTGCGCTACCGCGAGACCGCCGGCGGCGGGCTCGCCGCCACCCCCACCGGACGGCGGCTGGCCCGCGAGCGGCTCGTGCAGATCAAGCGCTCGGAGTAGCCGCGGCCGCGTCGCCGTTCGCCGACGCGACCTGCGCGGTCGGCGACCCGGGCGTGGTCACCGTGGCCGGCACCGTCGCCGCCCCGTCCGGCGCCATCGTGCCGAGGAAGCCGGGCAGCTCGACCCCCGCCACGTCCCGCAGCACCTGCATCATCGGCGGCATCGAGCGCGCGAGGTTCTGGATGAACCCCGCCGAGCCGCCGACCGCGCTTCCGTCCCCGCTCGCGTTTCCCCCCTCCCAGACGACCACTTTGTCGAACTTGATGTTCGAGATCGCGGTCGCCGCGGTCTGCGCCAGCGCGGGGAGCTGCTCGACCATCATCAGCTGGAACGCCGCCTTCGGGTCGCCGCCCGCCGCCTGCACCATCCGCCCGATGGCCTCCGCCTTCTTGCTCATGATCTCGAACTGCCCCTTCGCCTCCGCCTCGAGCACCGCGTAGCGCGCCGCGGCCTCGGCTTCCGCCGCGATCCGCTGCCGCTCGGCCGCCGCCTCCGCTTCAACGATCGTGCGCGCCTTCTCGGCTTTGGCCGGCGCCTCCAGCCGCGCGCGCTGCTCCGCCTCCACGCGCTCCGCCTCTGCGAGCGCGGCCCGCGCCATCGCCCGGTTCTGCGCCTCCTGCACCGACGCCTCCGCCTCGCGCTTGCGCGTCTCCGACGTCTGGTAGGCCTCGGCGTTGCGCACCGCCAGCGCCGCGTTCGTGGCCACGATGCGCCCCTGCGCGTCCGCCTCGCCGGCGATGGCGTGGGCGTTCGCCTCGGCGATCGCGACGCGCTTCTTCTGGTCGGCCGCCGCCACCGCGGCCTCGCGCTCGAACGTCGCCGTCTGCTCGGCGATGCGCTGCTCCTTGTCCAGCTGCGCGATGCGGATCGCCTGCGTGCGCTGCGCCTCCTTCACCTGCGCGTCGCGCTCCAGCGCCGCCGTCTGCTCGCCGACCGCCTGCTCCTTGTCCAGCTCCGCCAGCCGCACCGCCTGCTCGCGCAGCGTCTCGCGCAGCGCGATCTCGCGCAACTTCTCCGCGTCGGCCACCGCGGTCACCTTCTCGCGCTCCGCCTGCGCGACGCGGATCTCGCCCAGCTTCTCCTGCTCGGCCACGTCGCCGCGCGCCTGCTGGATCGCCTGCTGCGCCGCCTGCTTGCCGAGCGCCTCCAGGTAACCCGAGGCGTCGCGCAGGTCCTTGATGTTCACGTTGATCAGCACCAGGCCGATCTTCCGCAGCTCCGGCTCCAGCTGGTTCTGCACCTTGTGCAGGAAGCCGTCGCGGTCGCGGTTGATCTCGTCGATCTTCATCGCCGCGATCACGGCGCGCAGCTGCCCGACGATGATGTCGTGCGCCGTCCCCTCGATCTCCTCGTGGCTCATCCCGAGCAGCCGGATCGCGGCGTTCTGCCGCACCTCGGGCTCGGTGCCGATGGCCACCGTGAACACCGCCGGCACGCTGATGCGGATGTTCTCGAGCGAGAGCGCGTCGCCCAGCGGGACGTCGAGGCGCATCGGCTCGAGCCCCAGGTACGCGTATTCCTGGATGACCGGCCACACGAAGGCGCCGCCCCCCGAGATGCACTTGGCGGCGTTCCCGCCCCCGACGCTCCCCGAGATCACCAGGATCTTGTTCGCCGGGCACCGCTTGTAGCGGCTCGCGAAGAAGAGCAGGAGCCCGAAGACGGCGAACGCCGCGAGGGCGGCCCCGCCGGCGGCGAACACGCCCGACGGGATGCTGTCGGGGACGGACTCGGGCAGCTGCAGCAGGGCCAGGATCACGGAAGCACTCCGGTTGCGGAAGGATCGGGAACGACCACCAGCGTCTCCCCGTCGGTCACGTCGACCACGACCACCGGCGCCCCGGTGGCCAGCGAGGCGGTCTCGCCCGACACGGCGGTCGCCTCGACCACCCGCCCCTGCAGCGCCAGCTGCACCTTGCCGGCGCCCCCGCCGGCCGGGGGGATGGAGACGTACACGGTCGCGGGACGGCCCACCGCGCCCGACAGGCGCACGGCGCCGTCGCGCTCGAAGCGGAGCAGCGCCCGGGTGAGCGCGGCCACCGCCGCGCCGGCGACGAGCGCGGTCGCGACGGCACCGGCCGCGGCGAGCGGTGCGCTCACCCCAGACGACCGCAGTCCCATCCCCGCCACGCCGAAGCCGGCCAGCGCCGCCGAGAGCACCCGCAGCGCCGGGAGCTGGAACACGCCGTGGCCGCCGTGAGCCCCGTGGTGGGCGTCGTCAGTGCCGGCGAACCCACCCACGATCTGGAACAGCAGCAAGAGGCCGCCGAAAACGGCGCAGGCGAGGTACACGGCGCGAGGGGAGGCCGGGTCGGGGGGCCGGGGGAGGGAGGTCGCCAGCGTCGGCGGCCGGCGGCAAGATGCGGGGTGCATCGCGAGACTGCCAGATGTTTTCGTTCTGTCCGCTCTGCCGGCGCCGGAGTAACTTCGGGGGCGCGGCCGGGGCGACGGCGAAACCCCCCGCCCCGGCTCGGCCGTAGGGCCAGCGACCCCCCTTACCCACAGGTGCCCGCATGGTCTCTCGGGAAGAACTCGAGCGCTTCCTGGATCGTCTCAGCGCCGAGGGCGTCAGCTACACGGAGGTCGCGTCGGGGCTCTGGCGCGTCCGCCCCGGCGGCGCCCTCGACTTCGACGTCGCCGTCACCTACGCCCCCCCGGTCGTCCTCCTCCGCGCCACCGTCACCGACCTCCCCGAGGACGACGCGCACTGCAACAAGCTCGCGCGCCGCCTCCTCGAGCTGAACGCCACCGACCTGCTCCACGGCGCCTACGGCATCGACCGCGACACGGTCGTGCTCAGCGAGGCGCTCGAGCTGGCGCACCTCGACTACGAGGAGTTCCAGACCAGCTTCGAGAGCATCACCATCGCGCTCGCGTCGCACCTGCGCGAGCTGGTCGCCATCCGCGACGGCCAGGTGCACACCGGCACGCACCGCGCCGTCGCGCCCGACGCCCTCCACGAGGCCCGCTGACGCATGGGCATCTTCGACCGCTTCTCCCGGCTGGTCCGGTCCAACATCAACGACCTCATCTCCTCGGCCGAAGACCCCGAGAAGATGTTGAACACGCTGATCACGGACATGAACGATCAGCTGATCAAGGCCAAGCAGCAGGTCGCCGTCGCCATCGCCGACGAGCGCAAGCTGCGCGACCAGTTCGAGAAGGAGCGCCAGCAGGCCGCCGAGTGGGAGGCGAAGGCCGAGCTGGCGGTGCGCAGCGACCGCGACGACCTCGCCAAGCAGGCGCTCCTCCGCCAGACCGAGTACGCCGAGCGCTCCGAGGCCTACTTCCAGGAGTGGCAGGCGCAGCTCGCGCAGACCGAGCAGCTCAAGGTCCAGCTGCGCGACCTCGCCGACAAGATCGAGGAGGCCAAGCGCAAGCGGAACCTGCTGCTCGCCAAGCAGCGCCGCGCCGAGGCGCAGCGCCGCATCCAGCAGACGATGTCCTCCCTCTCCGAGAAGAGCGCCTTCGAGGCGTTCGCGCGGATGGAGGAGAAGATCGAGACGAACGTCCGCATGATCGCCGCCGAGGCGACGATCGACCAGGAGTTCCAGGGCGACAAGCTCGAGTCGGAGTTCAAGCAGCTGGCGCGCGGCGCCGGCGCCGGCGACGCCGACACGCGGCTGCTCGCGCTCAAGCAGAAGATGGGGATGCTGCCGGCCGCCGCCCCCGCCCCCGACCGCCAGCTGGGCGCCGGCACGCAGGCCCGCCCGGCGCTCGGCTCGGGCGCGCCGGCGCAGCAGCAGCAACAGAACGGCGCCCCCGTCCCGCCGATGCAGCAGCAGACGCCCGCGCAGGGGCAGCAGAACACCAGTGAAGCCGAGCTGCTGGCCGAGTTCGAGGAGCTGACGCAGGGGCGGCCGAAAGGGTGAGCGCTTCGGCCGTCTTCGAGGGGGCGCGGCGCTTCCGCTTCGCCCCCCTGCTCGCCGCGACCGTCCTGACAGTCCTGCTCCTCTGGCTGTTCGGGACGGTCGCCGACGTCTTGCTCCTGCTCTTCCTCGCCATCCTGCTGTCCCTCTACCTCGGCGCGGTCGCCGACGCGATCACGCGGCGCACCCGCCTCCCGCGGCGCGTCTCGCTCGTCGTCGCGTTGCTGCTCACCGTCGCCGGCGTCACGGGGCTCGTCCTGCTCCTCGTCCCGCCCGTCGTCGAGCAGACGCAGCAGCTTTTCCGCGTCCTCCCCGCCTACATCAGTGCCTGGGAGCGCGGGATCTACGACGCGGTCAGCCGCATCCCCGGCGTCGCCGAGGCGTGGCGCCCCGAGAACCACCGCCTGCTCAAAGCCATCTACGACCAGGGCGCCGGGCTGTTCGCCGACCTGGTGCCCAAGGTCATCGGCATCGGGCACGCCGCCATCAACGTCGTGTCCGTGGGCGTGATGTCGCTGTACCTGGCGCTCCGCCCCGAGTTCTACCGCGAGTGGCTGATCGCGCTCTTCCCGCCGGTGCATCGCGACCTCGTGCGCGACGTGCTGCGCGACCTCGCCGTCACGCTGCGGTCGTGGATCGTCGGCCAGCTCCTCGGGATGTTCATCCTCGCGGCGCTCACCGCGGCCGGGCTGTACGCGCTCGGCGTCCCGTACTGGCTGACCTTCGGCGTCTTCACCGGCGCCGTGGCGATCATCCCCTTCTTCGGGACGCTCGTCTCCACGGTGCTCCCGGCGCTGTTCGTCCTCGCCGCGCCCGACGGCGGCACGCGCGCGCTGCTCGTCATCGCGCTCGGCATCGTCATCCACGTCATCGAGGGGCAGTTCGTCCTCCCCCTGATCACGGCGCAGCGCATCAAGCGTGTCGCGGTGCCGCCCGTCCTCTCGATCATGGCGGTGCTCGTGGTCGGGAAGCTGCTCGGCCCCGCCGGGCTCCTGGTCGCCGTGCCGACGCTCGCCGCCACGCTGGTGATCGTGCGGCGGATCCTGAGCAACCGGATCTACGAGGGGCAGGGGTTCCGACGCGCGACCCGCGACCAGCCGCTCGTGCTGCGCGTCCCGCCGGCCGACGGCGAGGGGGTGCTGGTGGCACCCGCGCCGCGCGTCGACCTGATCGCGCTGGCGGAGCGCGCGCGGGCGCGGCGGACCGCGTAACTTCGGCGCGCGCCGGCGCCGCCGGCCGCGTCCGACCGGCACCCGCGCCCGCCCATGCCCGCCGACCACCCCGTGCGCTTCCTCGTCCTCGCCGACGGCCACTTCGGCCCCATGTCGTCGAAGACGGCGAACGCCTGCATCCGCTACTCCCCCGACCGCGTGGTCGGCGTCATCGACTCGACCGCGGCCGGCCGCACCGTGCAGGAGGTGCTCGGCTTCGGCGGCGCTATTCCGGTGGTCGCGACCCTCGACGAGGGGCTCGCCCTCGGCCCCACCGCGGTGCTGGTGGGGATCGCCCCCGCAGGCGGGCAGCTCCCGCAGTCGTGGCGCGACACGCTCGCCGCCGCCGCGCGGCGGGGCCTCGACGTGTGGAGCGGGCTGCACTACTTCCTGAGCGACGACCCGCTCATCGCCGGCGCGGCCGCCGAGGGCGGAGCGCAGATCCTCGACCTGCGCCGCCCGCCCGCGGACCTCGTCGTCTCGGCCGGCCGCGTGCGCGACGTCGCGGCGACGGTGGTGCTGACCGTCGGCTCCGACTGCAACATCGGGAAGATGACCACGCAGCTGCAGCTCCGCGACGCGATGCGCACCCGCGGGCAGCGCGTGGCCTTCGCCCCCACCGGCCAGACCGGGATCCTCGTCGAGGGGTGGGGGATCGGCGTCGACGCGGTGGTGGCCGACTTCATCGGCGGCGCCGCCGAGCGGTTGACGCTCGAGGGGGCGACGAAAGGGGACATCGTGCTCGTCGAGGGGCAGGGGTCGATCATCCACCCCAGCTACTCGGGCGTGACCTACGGCCTGCTCCACGGCTCGCTCCCGCACGCGATGGTGCTCTGCCACCAGCCGTCGCGCACCGCCATCGCGAAGCAGGAGTGGGTTCCCATCCCGCCGCTGCCGGAGCTGGTGCGGCTGCACGAGCAGGTCGCCGCGCCGCTGCGCCCCGCGCCGGTGATCGCCGTCGCGCTCAACACCGTCGACCTGTCGGACGAGGACGCGCGGGCGGCGATCGCGCGGGCGGAGCGCGAGACCGGGCTCCCGGCGACCGACGCAGTCCGCTACGACCCGGCGCCAATCGTCGACGCGATCCTGCGCTTCCACGAGGCGCGCGTCCGGGGCTGACGGCGCACCGGGCGGCTCGCGCGTAGCGGCGCCCCGGCGCGCGTCGCGCGGGTCCGGTGCGAATGCGCGGACGGTGGCACCGTGCGGCATGCCACCCCTCCCGTCCTCCCGCCGCGCGCGCCCGACGAGCCGCCCGCCCCGCGTTCCGCGCGCCTGCGCGATCCTCGACGCGTCGGCGCTCTGGATGCCGCGCCACTTCCCGCCCGGTCGATCCGACGTGGACCCGCCGGCGCGACCCGCCGCCGACGGATGGCTGCTCCGCGGCGCCTCGCTCGCGCTCTGGGGCGGGGAGCTGGTCTGCATCGCCGGCACGGACCTGAGCGCGCTCTGCGCGCTCACCAACTGCCTGCGCGGGGGGCTGCCGTGGAGCGGGCAGCTGCGTACGCGGAGCGCGTGGTGGCGGCTGGGGCGCGTGGAGGGACCGTTGATGGCGCGCGGCAGGTCCGCGACCTGGATCGCGGGGCGGCTGCTGGCGCTCGAGCGCCAACGTGCGGTGGGCGGCGCAACCGTGTGCGCGCTCGCGCTCGACGAGGCGCCTGCCGGGTGGACCGCGCTGCGCCGCGCGGCGGCGCTCGTGTCGTCGCGCGCCCCGCTGCGCTGCGTGCGGCTCGCCGGCGGGCGCCTGCTGCCGCCGCCGCGTTCCGTTGACCCCCCTCCCGGGGACTCCTAGCTTCCCGAACGCCCCCGCGCCGCCCCCCGGTGCGGGGCTTCGCACACCCGCCCCGCGCCGATGAGTCACCCCGCGACGCCCGAGTTCCGGCTGTACAACACGATGACGCGCCAGGTCGAGCCCTTCGCGCCGGCCGACGGACGCACCGTGCGCATGTACACCTGCGGGCCGACGGTCTACAACCCGGCGCACCTCGGCAACTTCCGCACGTTCTTGTTCGAGGACCTGTTCCGCCGCGCCATCCGCCTGCACGGGTGGGCGGTGCACCAGGTCATGAACCTCACCGACGTCGACGACAAGATCATCAAGCGCGCACTCGAGCGCGGGCTGACGATCCGCGAGCTCACCGAGCCCGTGGTCGCGACCTTCCACGCCGACCGGAAGTACCTGCGCGTCGAGGACGCCGAGGACTACCCGCGCGCGACCGAGTACATCCCGCAGATGATCGCCCTCGTCGAGCGGCTGATCGCCAACGGGGTCGCGTACCAGGCGGAGGACGGCTCCGTGTACTTCGCCATCGACAAGTTCGACGGCTACGGCCGCCTGTCGCGCCTCGACCGGCGCGAGGTGAAGAGCGGCGCGCGCGTGGCGCAGGACGAATATTCCAAGGAGAACGCGCAGGACTTCGCCCTCTGGAAAGCCGCCAAGGAGGAGGACGAGCGCACGGGTGCGGCCTGGGATTCTCCCTGGGGGCGCGGCCGCCCGGGGTGGCACCTCGAGTGCTCGGCGATGGCGATGGCGCTGCTCGGCGAGACGCTCGACGTGCACTGCGGCGGGATCGACCTCGTCTTCCCGCACCACGAGGACGAGATCGCGCAGAGCGAGGGGGCGACGGGACGGGAGTTCTCCCGCTTCTGGTGCCACGGCGCCTTCCTCCTCACCGAGGGGCAGAAGATGGCCAAGCGCCTCGGCAACGTCTCGAACGTGCAGGGGCTGCGCGACGAGGGGGTCACCGGCGCCGCCTACCGCCACGTCGTCTTCTCCACGCACTACCGCAAGGAGCTCAACCTCTCCGCCGACGCGCTCGAGGCCAGCCTGGCCGCGGTGCGGCGCGTCGGCGAGTTCGCCGAGCGGCTGCGCGACGCGAGCGGGGGGACGCCGGAACTGGCCGAGGTCGCGGCCGACGCCGAGCGCGACTTCCGGGCGGCACTCGCCGACGACCTGAACGCGCCCGAGGCGATGGCGGCGCTCTTCGTCTTCCTCAAGCGGGCGAACGCGGAGCTGGACCGGCACGGCAGCGACGCCGCAGGGTTGGAGGCGGCGCGGGCGGCGTTCCGGCTCATGGACGAGGTGCTGGACTTAGTCCCCGAGCCCCCCGCCGCCGACGAGGCGCTGACCGCCTGGGTCGAGGAGCGGTTGGCGGCCCGGCGGGACGCGCGCGCTCGGCGCGACTTCGCCGGCGCCGACGCCATCCGCGACGAGCTGGCGGGGCGCGCGATCGAGATCAAGGACACGCCGCAGGGCACCACCTGGAAGCGCCGCTGAGCGGGGCGTTATCGTTCGAGGTCCGCTGGCGTAGCTCAGTTGGCAGAGCAGCCGCCTTGTAAGCGGCAGGTCGTGGGTTCGATCCCCACCGCCAGCTTCCCGCGAACCGTGCGCGGCTTGAACGGGGTGACCGCTGCGCTTAAAATCCGGGTTCGCGCGGCGACGCGCGACCGGTGGGGTACCCAAGTGGCCAACGGGAGCAGACTGTAAATCTGCCGGCGACAGCCTTCG
>JAESGM010000122.1_pt1 | contig 194801 bp, 183 predicted proteins | sample 9269721 | NCBI WGS metagenome assembly JAESGM01 (sample SAMN15720920, study PRJNA650825) | algae metagenome | isolation source: Komarekiella atlantica HA4396-MV6 and co-occurring heterotrophs from... | place: USA: Theobald House, Kauai, HI | collected 2009-07-29 | reverse complement strand
GCTTCCCACAGAAGAATCTACTACCCTTATACACTTCATTCTCAATAAGTACACAAATTTTTCAAGGGGTCTTTATCCCCCAAACCTTTATCTGCCTCGGTTTAGAGGCGATTGTCGCCCCTTGAACAAATTAGATTTATGCAACTCGCTGGAAGAGTGCTTAGCTGAAGTGGAAGCAGTTGCTTTAGGTGTACCCATTATTTTCTTAAGTGCGACTAATCATCAAGGATTGGATGCCTTAAAACCTTACTTACAGCTAGGACAGACAGTTGCTTTGTTGGGGTCTTCTGGTGTTGGTAAATCCACCATCACTAACCAACTTCAGGGAACATCTGTACAAGCTGTGCAAGCAGTGCGACAAGGCGATGACCGAGGTAGACACACGACAACTCATCGCGAGTTAATTTTGCTGTCATCTGGCGGCTTAATTATAGATACCCCAGGAATGCGAGAAATTCAAATTTGGGCAGGTGATGAGGGTTTGCAAGAGACTTTTGCAGACATCGAGACTCTAGCGCAGAAGTGCCGCTTCCGCAATTGTCAGCATGATAACGAACCTGATTGTGCAGTGCAGCAAGCATTAGCAGAGGGGAAACTTGACTACTCTAGGTTTCTCAGCTACCAAAAACTGCAAAAAGAACTTAACTACCTGACTCGCAAACAAGACCAAAGAGCGCAGCTAGTTGAGAAAGAACGATGGAAGAAGATTCATAAAGCTATGCGACATTACAATAAGCGTTAAACAGTAAACAGTAAATTAGGCTGATGATTGATAATTAGACCTCTCGTAAGTAGGTAGACGTAATTAAATGTAAGATAAAACTTTTGTTCGTAGTGAACGATTTATCGCTCTATAGCTTTATATAAAATAAATTTCTTAAGGACTAAAGCCCTTGCTACGAGTTTTGATTTAATTAAGCCCTTCTACTTTTAAGTCGAGATTTATTAAATCGAACCACAGACAAATATCAGTGTTTATACTGGAGTTCAAAGCGGTGGCTTCCGCCGCTCTGACTTTTCTCTGTGTTCATCTATGGTTCCTTTTAGTCTTACGTTACGATTTCTGCAACAAGTCTATTGATTACGGCAACCAAAAGTCAGGCAGGATAGATTTACCCAAGTTACGTACTGTTTGGTTCAGTGTTCTTGCCACTTGTATATGCACCTCATCCTCCTCAACTGGTAGAATTTCCGCAGTTGTGCCTTGACCCAAATAAGACACTACTAAATTTGCCGCTTCCAAACCAGTAACATAAGCCTTTTCCTGTGACCAGGAACCGTGACGATTCGCAATCCAATCTCCACTCATAAACACATTCTCAAAACTTGTCTTAGCTGGCAACATATAGCGATAGCTACCAGGTGCGAAGTGAGTCACCGCATTTGGTAGCCGAATCACACTGCTATCAATTACCTTCGCCTCTCGAAATGCTGGCACACAAGTTGCTAAATAACGCTGAACTATTGTCACAATTTCCTTATCACTCAAACTTAGAAATTGATTTGCATGATAGAAGTCAGCTTCAATAACTGTTCCTGGCTCATTTTGATATTCATCATGTAGAGCATTCAAATCAAAAAACGTCCATCCTGTAGTTGTGTCGAACCCAAAACAAGCATTAGAAGGACGAGGTATATCAATTTTGCGGTTAAACCACAACCGAGTTGCTAAAACATCAATTGCCCCTAAATTGCTCAAATTGCGGAATTCTTCACGGCTTTGTAAGTTAGGGCTAGTTGAGACAATTTTCTTCATCCCAGTAATACCAACTGCAAAAATTACGGCATTGGTATCAAATACTTCATCACCACAAACTACACCTGTTGCTCGCTGATTACTATCAACAATTAAGTCTGTAACCCGACGCTGGGGAAGAATCCGCACACCTGCTTTTTCAATACGTTCTACCCAAGGACGAAATATTTTTTCCCCTACAGTTCCTCGACACCAAACGACATCAAAATCAGGTTGATGCGCCAAAATAAAAAAGTAAAGCATTCCTAAAGTTGCTGCGGCTGAACATTGCTCGCCAGGAGCAAATAACCCCACTAACAACATTGGTTCAAAGGCGTCTCGGTAAAGTCGCGCAGAAACGCCAAAATCTTTGAACAATTCACGAGCGGTTACAAAATCATAACGCCGCCAAGCCGCATCAGTATTGTCAAAATCTACAACAGCGTAAAGTAAAGGCAGAGCGCTAACACGGTCAATTAATGGCAGCCGCTTAAACTGAGTGTAGAGAAAAGTTCCTACTGGAGAGGGGAGTCTAGGTAAGTCTTGAAAAATCGGTGATTCAACTTCTAAGCCAGCAGGCGAATATTGTGAGGAGCGAGTCCAAGTAGTGAAAGGGTTAATTCCTAATTCATTGATTAGAGAAAAAATATTTCTGTAAGGATACCAGAAGCCATGAATGCCCGCTTCTACAGATTTTCCTGCTGCTGTTTTCCAACCTGCGACTAGTCCACCAGGATAGGGGCCCGCTTCTAGAAGTGTCACATCGTAACCTTGTTTTGCCAAATGGTAGGTTGCTCCCAAACCAGCCCAACCTGCACCTACAACTACCACTCGTTTTTTTTGTGACTCTTCTATCATCCTAGCCTCCAATTATTGCAGCCCATCAACTAATGTATCCGAACTTGCGTTCAGATAAGCTTCAGAAGGTTATTAGACTTTAGAGAAAATAATTCTTTCGTTTATCCCCTCATACAAGGCGACTGAGCAAATGATACTTGCTGATAATGCTGAGTTGAGAGTATAACAGAGAACAGACTTAACTCTTTATGAGGCATAATTCTAATGGCTCAATTAGCAAATGCTAAATTCAGTCTGAATGACTTTGAATTACAAGATGGCATTTATTTTCCTAGCGACTACGAACAGTTAAATAAGACTAAACACAAACAAACATGGGACAAAATTGGTAAGACATACTATGGTTCCCAAAAAATTGAGCAAGTTGCAGAAACTTCACTTATTAAACAAGATTACACTTTACTAGGTGGCAGACCTGGAGGTACTTGGAATAAATTTCCTTTGAATAAATCTGTTGATTCTATTCTAGAATTGGGTTGTGGTTACGGTCGTGCTCCTTTACATCTCTCTAAAGATAAAAATTTGAGATGCCAAAAATATTATGGAATTGATATTTCTGAACCTTTGTTACGTCGTTTAATCAAAGTTAAACAAGAATATGATTTTTTTCCTGATTCTGAATTTAACTTAATTTGCACTTCTGCGGAAATATTACCTCTAGAAGATAATTCTATAGATTTGGTAATTTCTAACTGCGTTTTTATGCATATACCAGATGCACAATTAAGAAACCTGTTGGCTGAAATATCTCGCGTACTAAAGCCTGGTGGAATTTTTGTTTTCAATCATTCTTTTCACAACAAGTTTTGTCCTTCCCATATTATTCACAACTTTATTAGAAGGCTGAATCTGTTTTCCAGAAATCCAGTTTATCTTAAGCAATATTCAGCCGTTGAAATCGAGGAGATGTTGGCTGATGCTGGCATCAAAACGAAGTGTCCGCAATACACTGTTGAACCTACAGAAGAATATGCAATTTTGCCGGAAACCATTAAAGGTATTCCAATGCCTTTTGCTAAAGCTCTTAACAGAAGTCTCAAGCCATCAGATACTTTGAAAGGAACTTTGGCTTATGGTTTTAGCGCCTACAGTACTCAACTTGATTAATTGAATAATTCGCTCTGGTGACTTTTAATCGCAGGTTTAAATAAAGAGACGTTGCATTGCAACGTCTCTTTAATGGTTTATCTGTTGCATTCTTTTTTTAAATTGGTTTAAAATTCTTTGCAATCGCACTGCCAGTAATACATAATGTCATTGCTTTAGCGATCGCTCACTCAAATAATAGTGCCATAGTATGCGAGTGGCCAATGCTCTCCACGGCCGCCAGTTTTCGGCAATACTCTCTATTTCTTGTGGTGTAGGTCGTTTCTCCAACCGTTTCACCTTCTGTATTGCTAAGGCTAATCCTAAGTCTCCCTTCGGTAAACTATCTGGTCGCTGGAGTGCCATCAATAAATATATATCAACTGTCCAGTCTCCAATACCTTTACTCTTTTTGAGAACAGAACGTACATCCTCATCATCCATTGCGTTAAGAGTAAGCAAATCAAGCTGTCCGGTAATTATAGACTCTGCTAATAAGCGCCCATAAAGGGCTTTTTGCCTGCTGAAACCAATTTTTTTGATTTGGTCATCATTTAAAGTCAGAAAGTTTTCTGGAGTAATTGGTAATATAATTTGTTGCAAACGCTCAAAAACTGCTCTAGCTGATGCTAAAGACACTTGTTGTTCTAAGATGATTTGAATCAGCGTTGCAAAGCCTGGTTCGCGTACCCAAAGAGGCGGGGAGCCAAGAGCTTGGAGAATATCTGCTAGGTCGCAATCGTGGGAAGCAATAACCTTCAAACCATAAGTAAAGTTTTTATCAGTTAAAATTTCCGGCATTTTTATCAATAATCGGGTATATTATACACTTTCGCAGTCACCACTTGCCAATGCGATCGCTATGTGCTGCCAGGATTATTTAGTGACGCATAGGTTATTAGCTGATACTGATCAGAGTATACCTAGCGCGATCGCCTTTGCACCTGCTGGTCAATGTGATGGTTTGCTCACCTCAACGGGAATTGTCGATTTATCCATCAAGGCTGCGATATTGGCAGAGGTGACAACGCAACTACTTAAAGAAAGCTGTTTATGAAAGCTTACAGCAGCAAATTGTGATTATTGCAGTAGGGAATATGACCAAGCCGACATCTTACAAAAGAAGGATTATTTCCGAGAATCGGAGGTATTATCTGCCATTAAATACTCGCAGCATCAGGAAAACCCTTTAAACAAGAAGTAGTCATTCATCAAAGAAGCATTGAAAGGCGAGTTAGCAAGCATGAGCCAAAATTTACCAGAAAAGGCATCATTTAAACTTTTTTTAATTGATTGTCACGAAATATGTCTGAATGGAACAATCGAGGTGCTACGCTCTCAGTACACAGATGCTAAAATTTTTACTGCTAAAACCGCCGAAAACGCTCTAAATCAAGTGTCGATTTTGCAGCCAGACCTTGTTGTAATTGATATTTATATTCCAGAAAAGCCTGGAGTAATGGCATCAACTAATGCAGGTATGCAACTCCTTAGAAATTTGATGGAGAAATATCCTAACCTGAATATTACTGTTCAAAGCACCCATATTCGGACGTTGGTGCGGATGAAGCCTGAGATTGATGCTTACAAAGGAGGCTTTACCGTTGCCGATAAAAGTCTTTCTAGTAAGGAAATGCTTGCTAGAGTTAGGTGGGCCTTACAGGGATTAACTCATACAAAAGATATTCAAGAAATTTATTCAGAATTGGAACTAAAACCAGAGTGGCGGTTATTGCTAACTCTAGCATTTCAAGAAGGATTACAAGATAAGGCGATCGCTCAACGTATTAGTGTATCTGAACGCATGGTACGCCACTACTGGGATAAGCTGCAAAACGCTTTAGGTATTGATGGTGAAGAATTGAAAAATCAAGGGAAAAATCTGCGAATCATAACTCAAATTCGAGCTAGAGAAGCAGGTTTAATTGATTGACAAGCTGCTCAATCTATGAGTATGACTTACTTATTACCCGCAGCTAACACTTGTTCAATCACGCCTACTTACTTTGGCAAAACCACGCTTTGACGCACAGTACGCTTGCGTAGGCGTAGCCCGTCGTAGACATCGCTTTTACGAGTACCTCCAGCCATCTGATATTCATGGCTATTATTACCATATTTATAAGCAATACCACGCAACATTTTCTCAGAATAGTCTGCCAAATCTTGTTCATTTTCAATGATTTGGGTTAGTAAAACATCAATAGTGGAGAGGGTGGTATTGTATGCTTCTAAAGTTTGTCAGAGGCTTTCGATTTTTTCAGTATAGTCTTTGACTGTTAATTTTTCTCCAACATCGAGAGTTGGACTAATAGATTTAATGCTTGCTAAACGTACTTCAGCTTTGTCGAGGGTACGTGAGTTACTTTTTTGTCTTGCCATAATTAATACTCATTTTCTAAATTCTAATGACTCTATAGTGGACAATTGTTGAAAAAGTTGTCATACGTGAAATTATTGATTGTTCTGAAAAAGCCTAAAATTTAAGTAATTTACAGCATTTTTTGCAAATTGAAACCACATTTGTTGTAAGGGCACAGCACTGCTCATTGGTGTCAACTTCAGCTAAAAATAGCTTTCCTGTTGACCTCCTCACCCGCCAGAGAATGAATTCTCTGGCTAATAGCAAAAGTCTACTCAAGTAGACTCAGGATTTTGGGAATATTTTAGTCATCTTCAGATGACTTTTGCTATGAGCAAGGAACTTGAGTTCAAGGCGGGATATGGATTTCACGTTAAGTTGACACGTATGAGCACTGCTGTATCAGATAAGCGTATTTTATTTAAGAGAAGATGCGGTAACACAAGTCTGTTTCTAATAACGTCAAGGCGGAAATTGCTACAGACTGCGCGAAACACCCGAACGTAAAAGCAGAAGTTATTTCAAGGAAGACAAAAGTTGCTACAGGGAGGAATATTTTGATCTTTGCTCAGTAATATTTTGCTGTGAGATAGAGAATTTATTCTCTGACGGAAATTCGGTAAGTGCAAGATATGGCGATCGCTCTCCAGACAAAACCAAATCAGTAATTTTGGTTGGTGATGTATTGATAATACTCTCAGAAAACTAGCTTCACAGGCAACCGTTTCGCCGTGTGGTTTGCGCTCTCACCTTGTTGATGTTGCCACAACCGCCGCTCAAGATCCGTTGTACTACCCGTGTAGTAACTACCATCAGCACATTCAAGAATGTAGATATAAGCCATAAGTTGATTTGCGCGATCGCTTTCTATTAGAAAAAGTGTTCCCTGAGCGAAGTCGAAGGGAACACTCCTTCTGAATTTTCATCATCCTTGTAAAACTTGAACAGCAGTCAACCTTAGATCAGCAAAGTCGCCTATTTTAAGAAGTGCATTGTTTGACCTTTGTAAGCATCGCCCCAGAAGTTAACCGAAAGTGCGATGGCTACGCCTGTTGTAGGAAACTTTTCAAGACAGGCATCGCAGTAGCAGTAATTGATTTTTTGCTGCAAAGCTAATTGCTCTTGGTATCAATGCCATCGCAGAGAGTGCGATCACGATCGCTCACATTAAATTACCAAAGATATCGAAAATATGCAGCTTGAATTGCAACTTTTAGAAGATACAATTAATGCTACTCGCAGTCGTATAGAAGTTGATCAAGCAGAACGCGATCGCAATTTTCAAGAATTAGTAGCTGTCGCCGATTTAGTAATAGAGACAATGTAAGTAATATTATTGGTAATCGCTATTTTCTAAGCAACATTACCCGCAGCTAAAACTTGTTCAACTGTCAACGCTATTTCCGGGAAAGTTGTAGACACAATTTGCTGACTTCCGGTAAACTCCTGTTCTTCGTACAATCCTTCTGACAAGAATAAAATCGTAATTTTTGACTCCATTGGGTCTACAATCCAATATTCAGGAATTTCCAACGCTGCATATTCAGAACGTTTATAGCGATAATCGCGTTTTACTGAATCAGGACTCACTACTTCCACTACTAATATCGGCGCAGACTGACAAACAGCAGACTCATCAAGGAATTCTATCACCTGTTCAGCCATTACAACATAAACATCAGGCAATCTTGACTTCCGCCATCCCGTTCTCACCCCCGCCTCTCTAAAGCATAGCCAAGGTAAACTCAAACGATTGATTTCTGTGTCAAACGTCAGTTCAATGAATTTAGAAATCAGCAAATGTCTGAAAGTTGGTGGATTCATAAGTTCTAGTTTCCCATCCACCAGTTCATAACGGCTATCAGTACCATCATCATAAGCAAGATATTCTTCAAAAGAGTATAGACGCTCTGTAGTTGTCTGTGTCATGGCGTAAACTCTAATAAAATATTGTTGAGGCAATTCTCAAAAGATCATAAAGAATTGCACCTTGGCTGGTAGTAACGTTTAAGCTCCACTACCTCTATTATCACTAGCCTATTCAACCGTTACCGACTTTGCTAAATTTCTTGGCTGGTCAACATCCAAGCCGCGACGTGCAGCAATATGATAAGCCAATAACTGCAAAGGTACTACTGTGAGGATGGGAGAAAGTAATTCATCCACATTTGAGATTGGGAGCAAGTCGTTAAAGATTTCCGCCGCTTCGCCATCATTAACTGGAGTAACGCCAATTAAACGCGAGTCTCTGGCTTTGGCTTCTTGGGCGTTAGAAATAACTTTTTCATAAACATTACCAGGAATTGCGATCGCAACTACTGGTACTTTCGCATCTAAAAGGGCTATGGGCCCGTGCTTCATTTCTCCAGCGGGATAACCTTCAGCGTGAATGTAGCTAATTTCTTTTAATTTCAATGCACCTTCCAAAGCAATAGGAAAGTTAATTCCCCTTCCCACAAAAATGAAATCTGTAGTTTCAGCAAACTCGTGAGCTAGCTGTTCGGTTAAACTTTCTTGACTTTCTAAAGTTGCTTCAATATCTTTAGGAATCTGCCGTAATCCGTCGATAATATTCTCTAAACTCTCTGGAGAAACCGTCTGGCGGCGATAAGCTAAATCTAATGCCAAAGCATAAAACGCCATTAGTTGAGCGGTAAAAGTTTTTGTCGCCGCTACCCCAATTTCAATTCCTGCCAAGGTATTGATGATGTGCGATACCATTTGACCAAGACTGCTTTCTGGGCGATTGGTAATTCCCAGCATTCGGGCTTGATATTTTGGTTCTTTTCCTTGGCGGCGTTCTTTTTCCATTGCCAAAGCTGCTAAGGTATCAGCAGTTTCACCTGATTGAGTAACACCAATGATTAATGTATTGGGCGTTAAGGGTGATGGTGCATAGCGATACTCAGAAGCATAATGCACTTGAGTTGATATTCCTGCTAGTTGTTCGATTAAATATTTTCCTACTAGTGCTGCGTGCCAACTTGTACCGCAAGCGACAATCTGAATTTGTTCTAAATCGGTGTAAAATTCTCCAGGTAAACCAAGATTGATTGGTGATTGGGCAGATTCGCCAACTGGATTCACATCAGGATTAAAGTAAGCTTCTAAACTGGCTCTTACTACCCCTGGTTGCTCATGAATTTCCTTGAGCATGAAGTGTTTGAATCCCTGTTTTTCTACCATCATGGGATTCAAGTTGAGCATTCGGGGTTGTTTTTTCAATCTGTCGCCAGCAAAGTTGTAAATTTCAACGCCCAATGGTGTCAGACGGGCGATTTCACCATTTTCCAGTGGTAGCACTGCGCTGGTATGGGAAACTATTGCCGGTGTGTCAGAAGCACAAAAGAACTCGCCTTGACCAAAACCAATCACTAAGGGCGCATTTTGGCGGACAGCAATTAGTTCATCTGGATAGTCAGCAGAAATAATTGCCAGTGCAAATGCTCCTTTCAAACGGTTAACAGCTTGGCGAACTGCTTCTAGGAGGAGAGAGGGAGAGAAGGGAAGAGGTAAAGAGGGAGGATTTTTTAAGAATTCAGCTATTAAGTGGGGAATGACTTCTGTATCGGTTTCGGAACGAAACTCGTGACCTTTTTGTTTAAGTTCTTCACGTAACTCGCGGTAGTTTTCAATAATACCGTTTTGGATCACTGCTATTCGCTTTGCTGTATCCAAATGGGGATGAGCGTTGTACTCTTCTGGTTTACCATGAGTTGCCCAACGTGTATGACCAATACCAATTTGGGCGGGTGTTTCTATTTGTTCAAGTTTAGAACGCAGGTTGTGCAGTTTACCTTTTGCCCGTACACAATTAACTTCACCTTCCCAAATAGTGGCGATTCCAGCGGAATCGTAACCTCTATACTCAAGTTTTTCTAGCCCAGCTAATAAAATTTCCGTCGCTGCTTGAGTGCCTATATACCCAACGATTCCGCACATTGCTCACACCACTTTGTTTTCAGGATTATTAAATCCAGTATAGTTCTTACCACAAACGTAGCGTTTTGACAAAGGAAAAAGGGAGCCGTATGCTCCCTTTACCACTAGGTATTGTTATAGATTTTGGGTTTTTACAGCTAATTTTCTGCTTTTAAGCTTACGTTATCAGAGCAGCTTCTAGGAGTTGGATATCAAGAGATTACATCCCCAACCTAAAAGTCAGATTTTGCAAGGCGGGCAGCGCTCACTCTCACAATGCTAAAGATGCTTGCTATTAAAACACTTGAAAAATGTCTTGAGTGCTGAGTTTTGAGTCCTAAGTGAAGAATCAAGAAATTATTTAATCTTATTTCTTTTCTCAGCACTCAGTACTTAGCACTCAATACTCAGTACTGAGCTTTTTAGTAAGCCAGACCCATACTGCGAGTAGTTTCGGCTCCTAGGTAAACCCGGATGCTCAAAAAGTCAGTGGGGCAAGCTGTTTCACAGCGCTTACATCCTACACAGTCTTCTGTACGAGGTGAAGAGGCAATTTGAGCAGCTTTGCAGCCATCCCAGGGAACCATCTCCAGTACGTCAGTAGGGCAAGCACGGACGCATTGAGTGCAACCAATGCAGGTATCGTAGATTTTTACGGTATGAGACATTGAAAAAACCGCTCCTTCCGAGTGTTCTTCTCTGCGAAAGAATCATAATCAAGGCATAGTTTACCGCAGCGCTTGATAGGCCGTAATCAAAAGGCTACATAACTTTAAACAATGTAATAGGCCCTTTGAACAATTTGTTTGTGCGAAATCGTCCTTATTTCCTTACCAATCAGCAACATCACAGCTTGGTATTTACCCAACTGACTCACTAGAACAAAGCCGAACTGTAAAGTTGCATGAAGCAACAGTCAATCTCAAAGACTAAATTGGCAGGTTATCTATAGTACTTATTGCGTAGCGATTATACACTGTTAAATTCAGCAGTTTTATAGCGAAATGTTAATTATCAATTCAAATATTCTAAATTAAACCGAAAGTGTGATGAGACAAGCTATTGATGAAAACCTGACTTGGCGATCGCAACTTCCCAGTGTCACAACACTTTTTTCAACCTTGTAATATCTCATGATTAATTTATCAACTGCGATCGCAGTTATTTTTCTATGTGTTCAGGGACACAAAAAAGAGCAATTCGCTGATTTTTTACTTACATTTGCCGTCAACCTAAACAATAGCGAATTAAAAAATATTTAAATAATTTGTTACTACTATAGCAGCAACAAAAAATAAATTACTCAACAATAATAGCAATAGATCTCTTGCATAAGTCGAATTCCAATTTTTGCAAGAAGCCTAATGATCAAGAAGTTAGTATGAGCAGCATTGGTAGGTAAACATGCTGACGCGGAGAGAATAAATGGTTGTAGAAATTCAACGTACAGTTCTAGTTACAGGCGCGTCAACAGGAATTGGTGAGGCATGTGCTTTACTTTTAGATAAGCTGGGTTTCTCTGTTTTTGCTGGCGTGCGTAAAGATATCGATGCTCAAAAACTCAAACAAAAAGCATCACAAAAACTCATTCCTATTTTTTTAGATGTTACTGACGCCGATTCAATTAAATTTGCAGTTGAAACATTAACAAATGCAGTCGGTAGTAATGGGATTTTCGGTTTAGTAAATAATGCTGGAATTGCTGTTCCAGGGCCGTTAGAATTAGTACCCATTGCTGAATTTCAACAGCAGATGGATGTTAACGTCACCGGACAATTAGCAGTAACACAAGCCTTTCTTGGACTATTACGCCAAGGTCATGGTCGAATTATCAATATGGGTTCGATTAGTGGTAGAAGTGCCGCCCCGTTGCTTGGAGCTTACAATGCTTCAAAATTTGCGCTAGAAGCACTCACAGATGTTTTGCGTATGGAATTACGACCCTGGGGAATCTCGGTTTCAATTATAGAACCAGGTGCGATCGCTACCCCAATTTGGGACAAGTCTTTCACTCAAGCTGACATAGCACAACAGAATTTATCCGATTCGGCACACTATCTCTACGGCCATGCCATGAATGCTGTACGTAAGAAAGTGGGGATTATCGCGTCTAAGGGAATTTCTGCTGATATAGTAGCTCAAGCTGTTGTCCATGCACTCACTGCAAAGCAGCCAAAGACCCGCTACCTCGTCGGACAAGATGCCAAAATCGCAGCAGTTCTCAAGCGTTTTTTACCCGACAAAGTTTATGACCGTCTAATGTTATATTCAATGGGTTTATAAATTCATTCTAGAAAAGAAAAAAGCAAGAAAGCCCGCATGTGACATAGAGTGAAACTAATCACAGGCGGGCTTTTCGTGAGCCAATGCTGTTTACTTTTCTTGCGAGGTCGGGGCTAATTTTAAGAACTGGATATTTTGTACATAATGTCAATGAAATCTCAGGGTAGCTTTTAAAATTAAAAGTACCCTTAAGGGTACTATATAAAAAAAATAATTTCCGCAAACATAAGGAATCAAAAATATTTGAATTGCTTATTCTATACTAAGTCTCTTATATTATATTTTTCTTCCTTAGCTCTAAAAAAGCTTTATTTTATGGATGTTAACTTAAAAAAACGTTTAAACAAAGTCTGGCAAAAAACAGTCACACGCTGGAAAAATTTCCAAAGTCCAACAAAGGAACGCTTAAACCAAGTTAGGGAGCGAGCAGGTGAAATGTGGAAAAATCAAAAATTATGGATTATTTCAGGTTCTACAATATTGATAGTTTATACAGGTACTTGTATCTTTTATGCACAAAAATCCAATAATCCTACTTTAATTAAACAAACCCCACAAAATGTACTGAAATTACGTCAAACGTTAGCAAAAATTTATAGGGAAAATGACCCATTTGTTCGTGAATTTACATTACAGCAAGAAGCTAAAAATAATAAAGAATCAGTAAATAATTACCGCGAACTGTTGAAAATTTATCCTAGAAATAAAGAATTTCTTCCTCAATACCCAGTACATAAATGGTCTATATTAGCATGGTATTATTGGTTATTTGAAGAAGTTACACTTGCAAAACGAAACGAATTATTAATAAATGGTTTTTTAGCAGTTATAGAAAAAGGTGCTTTAATAACTGTTGCTCTTACATTAGGGCGATGGTTATGGGAAGCCCCGCAGCGAAGAAAGCAGGAACTTTATCAAGCATTACAAGTTACTCACATCATACTTGGTAAACCTATTCAAGATACAAAAATCAATGCTCTTGAAACTTTGAATAGGGATAAAGTTTCTTTACGAGGTTTGACTGCCGAAAAACAAAATTTAGAATACATTAATTTGCAGAATGCTCAACTGCAAGATGCCAACCTCCGTGGAGCCAACCTCCGTAGAGCCAACCTCCGTAGAGCCAACCTCCGTAGAGCCAACCTGCGTGGAGCCAACCTCGATGGAGCCAATCTCCGTGAAGTTAACCTCGATGGAGCCGACCTCCGTGAAGCTGACCTCGATGGAGCCGACCTCCGTGGAGCCACAAATCTAACGATAGATCAAGTCAAGTCTGCTTATTGGGAAGCGGCTATGTATGATAAGGACTTTCGCCAACAGCTAGACTAAATTTATCCTTGTACAAAAGTACTAAATAGCTTTAAAAGCATTGCTACACAATCAATCTAGCTGCATAACGTTTTTTCAACAGAGGTGTTTCTGGGGTCTATTTTTGATTTTCTAAATACCAGCTATGCAGCGCCAACCGCTGAATTTCTCGCCAGGGAATATTATGTTTTCTCGCTAATTCTGCACAATCTTCGTATTCTGGCTGCACATTAGTAATCTGTTTATCTTGTGATTGTCCCCTCCACGCCACCTTGACGCGCACCTTACCATATTTAGTTTCTACTTGTTGAATTTCTCGTTGCAAGATGGCACGTTGCCCAGTTGTGCGCCGAATACCTAAAGTGGTGGTTTCGCAAAATAAAACAGTTTCACAACTTACTAAATTTTCTGGATGACAAATCACAGTTAGCAAAATTCCTGGACGGGATTTTTTCATCCCTATCGGTTGGGTAAAAACATCCACCGCACCAGCGGTAAACAAGGCCTCAAACACATAGCCGATCGCCTGGGGATTTAAGTCATCAATTTGAGTTTCTAAAACCGATATGGTTTCTAAAGTAGGGCTAGTAGCTTCAGAATCGGTAACATTAGACTCTAGACTGGTGCTCTCTCCCAACCAGAGGCGTAATATATTCGGGATGGGTAAATTTAGGGAACCTGCTCCCAGTCCTACTTGCTTGATGGCGATCGCAGGTGGCGCACCAAAATCTCTCGCCAAAGTAGTGGCGATCGCGGCTCCTGTTGGTGTCACCAGTTCTCGTTCAATGCCGTTGCTATAAACCGGACAACCCCGCATTTCCCACAACTTCAACACTGCTGGTACTGGTACTGCCATCTGACCATGTGCTGCCCAAACAGTTCCACCACCCGTCGGGAACGCTGAGCAGTAAAGTAAGGGCAATCCTTGATTATTACTTTCAATACCCAACCAATCCAACCCTAGGCAAGTACCAACGATATCCGCGATCGCATCTACTGCACCCACCTCATGGAAATGAACTTTTTCTGGGGCAATACCATGCACTGCCCCTTCTGCTACTGCTAGCTGTCGGAATACTGCCAAACTCCAAGCTTCTACCCGTGATGGCAACCCCGCTTTGAAAATCATCCGCTCTATTTCTGGCAGGTGGCGTCCATGCTGATGACTATGTTCATGATCGTGGTCGTGGTGATGAGCTAAATCCACATGAACTTTAGTCGCCTCCTGACCATTACGTTGGACAAGTTCCGCTCTTAAATGGTACTCCTGTTCAATTCCCAACCCATTGATTTTTTCAACTAAATACTCTACAGGAACCCCTAGACTTACCAAGGCTCCCAGGCACATATCACCAGAAATTCCTGTCGGACATTGAAGATAAGCTATTTTATTCATAGTCATTTGTCAATGGTCATTAGTCATTAGTCATTATCCCCCAGTCCCCATTCCCCATTGCCCCTTATCCCCAGAGGGGGCCCCGAGTTCCCCAGTCCCCAATCCCCGTTCTATGGCAAAAATTTTCCCCGTTCATCCGGACAATCCTCAAATTCGTCGAATAGAGGAAATAAAGTCGGCGCTCTCTAGTGGCGCAGTCATGCTTTATCCTACTGATACAGTTTATGCGATTGGTTGTGATTTGAATGCTAAGTCGGCAGTAGAACGAGTGCGGCAAATTAAGCAGCTAGCGAATGATAAACCACTGACATTTTTATGTCCCTCGCTTTCAAATGTGGCAACTTATGCCTTCGTAAGTGACACAGCCTATCGGATTATGAAGCGCCTAATACCTGGCCCATACACATTTTTGCTACCAGCGACTAAGTTAGTACCGCGATTAGTGCAAAATCCTAAGCGAAAAACTACTGGGATTCGAGTGCCAAATCATAATGCGTGTTTAGCTTTGTTGGCAGCGTTAGGCAATCCGATTATTTCGACTTCAGCACACTTACCACCAGATGAGGCAGATGATGGGATAGATCGAGTAGATCCAGAACCTATTCTGTCGCGGGTGGAGCTATTTGACCGTTTGGATAAATTGGTAGATGTAATTGTAGATACTGGCGAGGAGCCTACATATGAAGTGTCTACTATTTTGGATTTGACAGGAGAAGAAGCAATGATTACACGACGGGGTTTAGGTTGGGAAGCAGCAGCAGCATGGGTATAAAAAGTATACTTCATCGGCGCATCCCTGAGTTTCGGAAAATATTATAAAAAGGCTCCAGTTTTGAAATTGTCATACTAAAGGCGATGTCTACGATCGCCTACGCCTAGGCAATGTATAGAACATAATGGCGACAAAAGTCGGCATAGCAAGGCATTTGACAACTTTGAGAAAATCGTGAATACATCTGTATCAGTGTCGATATAGTAACTTGTGAAAAAACCGACACATTACTATCTCTGTAACTTTTTCGGATTTACTACAGTCTTATATATGAACCTGATATGTGAGCAGTACATGCAGCAAATCTTGATGGATGAATACCAAAAGATTCTTCAGCCAAAACCTGCTGTGTCTGCGTTGTAATTACGGTGCAATACTACTCCCTACAAAAGTTATGAAAGCTAACGTCGTCAATCTACCAAACTCTACACCCGCTTTTGAAAACCAAGTCTCAACCGAAGAATTATCAGCCAGTAATACTAATAGCTTGATCGAACTGCTATGTCAGGAAATACCAGATCAAGTGAAAGCAGCACCCAGGTGTGTAGAAGCTTTAGCAAAGCGCATAGCCAAAGAAGTAGAACGCATTTGCGATAAAAGCTCTCGTATCCAAACATCTGGGCAAATTAAGTCTTGGCAAATTACCTTGGGAAGGCATCGTCTGCAAAAGTGCTTACGTTACTACCAACTAGGTTCAAAACAAGGGCGTGTGGAGTTACACAGCACTTTAGGTGCTATGGTTTACCGCCACGTAACTATATCAGGCTCGGAGTTGGGGTTTGAGGCTCGTTACAACCTAATTGAAGATTTTCTGCAAGCATTTTATATCGAAGCTATCAAAGCTTTCCGCAGAGAAAACGAACTACCTGATGATCACACACCACGTACTCAGTTGCAATTGGCAGAATATATGGCGTTTACAGAGCAATATGCCAAACGCCGCATCAATTTACCAGGTGGTGCAAATCAGCAATTAATTATCTTACGTGCTCAAGGTTTTGCTCGTCGCCAACCTCAAGAAACCACTGTGGATATTGAAATGGCGGTGGAGTCTGCTAAGGGTGAAGAAGCAGAATCTTACCAGCGTAACTCGGCGGTGCAACAGCTGAGATCGCAGATGATTGCACAAACTAATTTTGATCCATCTGAAGAATCAGAACGCGATCGCGTGATCTCGGAATTAATGAAATACCTGGAGTCGCAAGGTCAATCTGACTGTATGAACTACCTCAGTCTCAAACTCCAAGACCTCTCAGCACCAGAAATTGACCAAATTCTCGGTTTAACTAGCCGTCAGCGCGACTATCTGCAACAGCGGTTTAAATACCATGTAGAAAAGTTTGCCAAGCAACACCACTGGCAATTAGTACATCAATGGTTAGGCGCGGGTTTAGAACAAAAGTTGGGTCTATCTTCTCAACAATGGGAAGCCTTTGTAAATCAACTCACAGAACAGCAACAGCAAATTTTACAATTGAAAACAGCCCGACAAAATGATCAGGCGATCGCTAAAGTCATTAAATGCACACCAAAACAGCTACAAAAGCGCTGGACTCAACTGTTAGAACTAGCATGGGCTATTCGCAACGGTAATACTGATGTTCAAGCAGGTTGAGCCAAAGCAAAATCATTGAATTTGCCCAAGCTTGATCCAGTTGTTACAGATAAATTTCCCCATTACTTGACCACAAAAAATCTTTTCTAATTATTTCCCGCTTTAGATTCTGATCCAGGAGAGCGGTCAGAGTCAGGTCAATCTAAACTAAATAAATCGCGCTTTATTTGAACCACAATCACTTAAAAACTCATTCTTTATCTAAATTACTAAGTAGAATATAAAGTAAAAATTCTGTTCGTAGTGAACGATTTATCGCTCTGTGTGAACTTTTAAAGGGCTAGACCCGCTTACTATAAGCTTTTATTCAATTAAGCTCTTTTACTTAATACATTTGTATTTATTTAGTACAAAAGTACCAAATATTTTCGATTTTCTAGCTATTAATCAAGCCCTTCGCATCAAAAATCAAAAATTCATATTAAGCAGCTAATCATTTGCGACTGCTTCCGTGGAATCCTAGGATAAGCGGGAATTTTGGCAGAAGGATTTAGTAGGATGGCTCTCACTCAAGGCGGACGGGCAAATCAAGCAGGAAAGATTCTAGAAAGTAATGTAGAAGCAATCTTGAATGGGCATCATTATTTCCAAGTAGGGAACTATATCCAAAAAGAATTTTTATTAACTGCTAGTTTGTTACCAAAACGCTATGCCAAACAAGTTTATATTGGAACAGGAATTTATCAAACTGCCCTGAAGGTTGACTTTTATATTGTTGGTTTACCTATCATGCCATCGGGATTAATTATCGAGTGCAAATGGCAAGAAAGTGGTGGTTCTGTTGATGAAAAATTTCCTTATTTAAGCATGAATATTCAGTACTCTTACCCAGTACCTACTATCGTAGTTATAGGAGGTGAAGGAATGAGAGAAGGTGCAATTCAATGGTTAAGAAAACAAGTTACATATAATCATAATTTATTAGCAGTTTATAGTTTAGATAGATTTATTGCTTGGGCAAATAAACATTTCTAATATGATGTAATTAATAACTCATAAATCATTCCTCTTTTTTTTGTATTAGAATTTATTGAGCGTGCTGCTACTATAGGGTAAATATTAAAATTAATTTGCTTGTACAACTTTCTAATATACTCACAATCAGAATTACACACCATAACTTTGACACCACGGCTTGCTAGTTCAGCACAAGTATCTCTCAAACATTCTTGGTCTTTTTCATCAAACGAATTCTGACTATAACCAGTAAAATAACTAGTGCTACTTATAGGATGATAAGGTGGATCACAGAAGACAAAATCATCATTGCTTGTTGCATAATTTAGCATATCTGCAAAATCTGCTTGTTCAATCTCAGATCTAGAAAGTGCTACTGAAGCTGCTCGTAACAAGTCTTCAGGGCAGATATTAGGATTTTCGTATCTACCTAATGGCACATTAAATTTTCCCTGTGAGTTGACGCGATAAAGACCATTAAAACAAGTTTTATTGAGATAAATTAGACGAGCAGCTTTCTCTAAATCAGTAAACTTTAAAGTAGCTCGCATACTGTAGTAATAATCTCTATTATGTCGGATTTTATGCTCTTTTAAAATAGAAATTAATTCTTCAACGTTATCTCTAACACAACGATATGTTGTAATTAATTCGGCGTTAATATCAGTTAAAATTGCTGTGGTTGGTTGGAGATAGAAAAAAACAGCACCGCCACCTAAAAATGGTTCATAGTAAGTTTGATAGCTTTTGGGAAAATAAGGAATATATTGCTGAATTAACCTACTTTTACCCCCTGCCCACTTCAAAAATGGACGCGGGCAAGTCTCCTTTGGGATTTGAATTACCATTTACTTCCGATTCAACTGAAATAATCGCTACTAAATATAGCTAATATAACTGACGAATCATATTTTATATTAACTGGCTAATTTTCCAACCATATATATTACAATTGAATAGATAAAGCATATCAAAACAAACGTAAGTATATAACAAGGTAGTTTAAATTCAGATGTTTGACGGATTTTGGGATAACGTATTTCGCTACCCCCGCTATTTCGTTACTGTGCTCTTAGGCGTGTTTTTGAACACTTTTGAGCCATTAGTGCCGCTGTTGAAGCGTCCCATCACCTTGATTGCCATCTTAGGTTTATTTATTAGCACCCTGGTATTCATTACTTTCACCTTACGTGCAATGCTGGGCTTGAGTACAATCTAGACTAGGACTTTGCCCTGCGGACAGTTGCTTTTAGTGTTGCGTAATCTTTGCCCAACCTAGGCATCGCCAAATACTGTCTAATCAACTTGCATCTATATTATGTTACACAACCTCTGTGTGGAGGCGAAATTATTATGGCTACAAATCGCCGCGTTTCCCGCGTTGCTGAATTAATCAAACGGGAAGTTAGCCAAATGCTACTCAATGGCATTAAGGATGACCGTGTGGCTACGGGAATGGTGAGCGTTACTGATGTTGATGTTTCTGGCGATCTTCAACACGCCAAAATCTACGTCAGTATCTATGGTACAGACGAAGCCAAGGCAGAAACGATGGCAGGTTTAAAGTCGGCGACGGGTTACGTCCGCAGTGAACTTGGTGCGCGGGTAAGGCTACGTCGGACACCAGAGGTAGTTTTTATCGAAGACCGCTCCATTGAACGGGGTAATAAAGTACTGTCGCTGTTGAACCGACTCCAGGATGAGCGTCCACCAGAAGATTTAGCTACTGTAGAGGAAGGTAGAAATGAAGATAATGAATAATCTTCTGAATAAGTAACTTAAATAACAATGTAACTTTAGAACAATTAATCTCTAGGAATTCGCCAAACAGTTTACAGACGTGATTAAATCGCGTCTGTTTTAATTTGACTATACCTATTTCAGGTTTTGGTAGTTGCATATATACGCTTTTTGTTTGTCTTAGTTTGCGTCTCTATTCTAAGGGATGCACTTTTCAGGTAGTTGACACACTGGCCCTTCTGTACAGACACTTAAATACTGTGAGTAATGCCGGAGATCATAGTAAAATATTTTACAAAAAAAACTCGGATATTACTTGATATCAGCGAATTTTCGCTAATTCATAATGCAAAACAAGTGTTTATCCAGAATAAACTATGTAATAAAGTGTTTAAGTTAACCGAGGGGTTACGTAATTATTGAAAAAGTTGATAACAGATGCTAGGCTTAAAGCTTTCGTGGTGTACGTTAAAAAATTATGTTTTGCAACAGTTTATACCTTGTCCCGTGGCACATATTTCTAACTTGTTTTTCTTTGGACAAACACTAGTAACCTTAAACAGAGCTTTACGGTGATTAATTGGTACATTAAGCGATCGCCAGATAAATTATTCCCGCGCACCAAATTATGTTTTCAGCCAGCTACAGCAAAACTTTCACACGTGTTGAATCAGAGTCATACAGCCAGCCTGACAGGTTAAGTTAACTACTCTGACATTCTTAATGTGAAGCAGATGTTAGGCAAATGTCAGGAAACGTTGACTTTATTAACATATCTTTAAATAATTTTAGGGTCTGTAGCGTCAAAATGGAAACAGTTCCGTATAGCAAACTACAAAACCCTAGCCACAAGTCTAACTTTGCTATGTTTGTTCTCAATAGATGACGGGAACACTATTTACGTGTAAATTTGTGAGTAAAAACCATGAGTGTCAATACGGTGCCCTCTATCAATTACTACTCTCTAGACGTGATCCAGGATGAAGCACGCCGACTAGTGCAAAAGGGAATGGTCAGCAGACAACAGCCAATATATACACTCTGCCAATACATTCCAGCCAGAGAATGGGTTTGTGTTGAATGTGAGTTAGAGAAATGTGACTTTCTGTTACGCGATCGCATTGGCGACCTGATTGGTCGTGAAGAATGGGATAACGACTAATCAAGGTTTGATTTCGGATTTTGGATTGGGAGTTTATTTTCCATGTCTGAATTTCAGCATAAAAGATTCAACATCCAATCTGAGGGATAATCTCTGTTTTTATTAGAATTGCCTAATTCAGAATCTTCCATTTACCGTAAACGCAGAAGCATTAGAGCCTGAATTTATACAATTTTTCAAATTAGCCTGGGTTTCGCCAACGCCTATGGCAAACGGCGAATGCATCGGAACCGATTGTTTGTGTATTCTTTTCTACAACTTGAGTGTACTATGTAGATTCCCTGTCCGGGGCTGTTCGCAATATAGAACTGCTCCGGTCATTTTTTTAGGATTACTTTCATCCGCATCGCCTCAAGGCTGAGTCCTAATACTTTTCGGATTATCCTACTTGCTCTAAATATTGATTAATATCCTCAATGATGCGGGTAAGCTCAGCTTCGGTTGTCAAGCGGATATTGACATTGCGGACAGTAAGCAGGACTTTCGCCGCGAAAGGAGTCGGCCAGATATTAGGATTGCAGAAAACTTCTAAAAATACCTCACCCGTATAACGATATTCCAAGGGAGGCTGAGGAATAACTTTACCACCGCCAGGAGTGGGTTTGGCGGCGACAGTTTTTAAACGCTCCATTAATTGATCTGTTGCTGCTTTTAATTCTCGTGCTGCTTGGGCTGAAAAACTAAAGGAGACAGAACCTTCAATTAGATTGAGTGTTAGAGGAGTCGAAGACATATTTTTTTTATTAAAGCTTCTTGATAATTACTAATATTACCAAAATACTGGTCAAGCCTGATGCTTTCAGACCAGAGGTAGAGATGATTCAAAAAGCGTTCATTCAAGAAAACGATAACGAACGCATGGAACCGGAAATGCAGAATTTACTTCCTGAGTTATAAAATAGACGAATTTCAGAGAAAAATGATAGTTTTTCTTTGGGTAGCGCTGGTTTAAACAAAATTCTTGACATGGGGCTAATTTGAACACAGTAGTGTGAACTTACTGGAGCATTTAGAGACAGAGAAAACTAATTAAAATTGCCTTACTATTAATGCTAAAAATCTGCTGTTGTTAGCAAAGTCATTATCAACCTATGTCAAGCTTCTAGCTGCTGTTAGTTAAAAATAATCTCAATAAATTTAGATAAATTTATAGGTTATAGAGAGCTTTAATCCTTATTGTGTCAGACTTTGATACATTTTATTTGTATTTATTTGGGTTTTGGGTTTTACATTAGAAGTCATAGAACTTGATTTTATAAATTCTCTATGACTTACGATAACCGCGCCGAAGTCCGAAAGGTTTTGATTATCACTCTACTGCTCAATCTGTTTGTAATGGGTTTGAAAGCAGTTGTAGGCTATTCGACAGGTTCTTTAAGCTTGTTAGCTGATGCTTTGCATAGTGTGACAGATAGTGCAAATAATATTTTAGGATTAGTTGCTAGTAAGTTTTCTTCTCCACAACCCGATCGCGAGCATCCCTACGGACACCACAAATTTGAAGCTGTAGGAGCTTTAGGAATTGCTGCTTTTTTAGGAATAGCCTGCTTTGAAATTCTACAAGGAGCGATAGAACGAATTATCAAAGGTGGCGAACCTGTGAGAATTTCACTACCTGAGTTGTGGTTATTACTAATTGTGCTAGGCGTAAATATTTTTGTAGCGTTTTACGAACGTAGCGTGGGTAAGCGGGTAGGTAGCCCAATTTTAATCGCTGACGCTACACATACTATGAGCGATATTTGGGTGACAATATCTGTAATTGGCGGTTTGATCGGGGTTTGGCTAGGTTATCAATGGATGGATATAGTGTTAGCTTTTCCCGTTGCTTTGTTAGTATTTTGGAGTGGTTGGTCAGTTTTAAAAGAGAATTTGCCTTGGTTGGTGGATCAAATGGCGATCGCACCAGAAGCAATACATGCGATCGCTACTTCTGTTCCTGGCGTGGTTAACTGTCATGATATCGCCTCTCGTGGCGTTCTTGGTCGCCAAGTTTTTATAGAAATGCATTTAATAGTAAATGCACCAGATGTTGAAACTGCTCACCACATCACCGAAGCAGTAGAAAGTCGGCTATCAGAGCGCTTTAGTCCCGTGAGGATTTTAATTCACGTCGAGCCACCTGCATATAAGTCTGAATATATTAGCTTTGAGGCTGGAGCAAAATAACCTCTCAAAGAAAGAAGCCAGGTATCTTTTTGTTCTATGATTCAGGATTGCTATAGAGGTGCTGTAATGGAATAAATAACACAGCATAATTCCCAAATGCGCCGCTTATTAGTTAATTTTATCTGTGGCTTGTTAATAGTAGTTCCACTCTCTAGCGAAGCGAGTCCACAACAGTCTCATGTTTGTCAAAGTACTCAGTCAACGCCAAACTTTTTAGTTGTGGGTGGTGGTGGTGCGCCTTCTTTCAACGAAATTGCTTTAGAGAAAAATGTGCTTTTCTTTCAGCGCACTCTGCAATTCATGGGATACAACCCAAAGCAAGTTGCATCCATTTTCTTTGCTAATGGTAATGATGGACAAGCTTCTATCCGCTATATTGATCAGCAGGGACGACAGCAATTTAAACGGCCAAATATTCCTGATCTCCAAGGTGCTATTACTTTAAGTAATTTAGAGCGTTATTTTCAACAGCTAGCACAACAGAAAAATCCTAAAACTTCATTTTTATATTTCACAGGACATGGAGGATTGAATGAACAAGATTTAGATAACAATTCTTTTTACTTATGGAATAAGCAACAGTTGAGTGTGAGACAGTTTTCTCAAATGTTGGACAAAATGTCACCAAAAACACCTGTCGTTGTAATGATGGCTCAGTGCTTTTCTGGTTCTTTTGCTAATTTTATTTACGAGGGTGGAGATCCCAAACGTCCTGTAGCACTTCAGACACGTTGTGGTTTTTTTGCTACGATTAAAAGTCTACCTTCAGTAGGCTGTACACCAGAGGTAAACGAAGCTGATTATCGAGATTATAGTTCTAGTTTTTTTGCTGGTTTGAGTGGACGCGATCGCACAGGTAAAACTGTTAGCTCTGCCGACTACAATAAAGATGGGCGAGTTGCCTATGCTGAAGCTCATGCTTTCGCTAAAGTTGATGAAAAATCGATAGATTTACCGATATCAACTTCCGAAGCTTGGTTGCAGAACAAATTTTCTACAAAACAAGAAAAAACAATTTCAAGTCAATCAATTAGCCAAATTTTACAGACTGCTCGTCTAGAACAAACCTACGTAGTTAATTCTTTAGTCAAGAGATTTGAGTTAGACAAGCAAAAGCCGATTTTGCAAAGCTTGAAAAGTGTAAATAGCCAAAAAATTCAAACTGATGAACAGCAAGCTGATCTCAAACGTCTGGAGATGGAACTAATTAACATCGCTGTTGAAAAGCAAATCCGCACTTCGGGTAATCAAAAAGATATTAATACGCTTGAGCGTTTATTGAAGTGCGAAAGTGGTTCTTGGAAAAAATAAGTATTAAGAGCAACAATTACCAATTACAAGAAGCAACCAAATCGGTAACAATCGCAACTAGTTCTTCTGGATCAATGGGTTTAGCTACATGAGTATGAAAGCCAGCTTCTAAGGCGCGGATACGATCCTCGCTATCGCCATAGGCTGTTAAAGCAATAGCCAGGACTTGTCCACCATTATCTGGCTTTTGCGCCCTTACCTTGCGGATTAAAGTGTAGCCATCTTCACCAGGCATAGCAATATCAGAAATCAATACATCAGGTTGCAATTCAGGTAACGCTTGGCGTGCTGCTGCTGCTGATGCAACTGCCATGACGGTGGCCCCATCTGCTTCCAATACGGTAGTAATATAAAAGCGAGTATCATCATCATCATCAACTACAAGGATATTTAAGCCAGCAAGCGAGAGAGGAGGTTCCATAACATCTCCATTAACGTTGGAAAAATCAGAATAATTGCTAATGAACTGGTTGTTTTTGTTTAGTAACATACCATTGGCAATTTTACTGCGATCGCGCCAATTTTACCTAGAGAATAACTCAATTTATCTAGCCATAATCCTATTTACGGCTAATTATTCACTAGCATTGGTAATTCATTCCTATTTTGAATTCTGTATATGTTTATATTCATTGATATTTATAAATTTATCTTTGATAAACAGCAAACTAATGAGAAAATTTTATTTAGATCTAATTACATCTAACTTTAGGCATATTTCTATAGATATATCAAACCTAAAATTTTATAATTAAATCAGAGACTATATCTAATCAAAACATACTTGTAATCATGGGTACGTAAGACGTGAACGCTAAAGATATTATCACTCCTTTCCAAGTTGAACTGACTAACTATGATTTAGAGCCAATTCATATTCCTGGCTCAATTCAACCTCATGGAGTCCTTTTAGCATTAAAAGAACCAGAGTTAACTATTCTACAAAGTAGCAATAATACTCGCCATTTCTTTGGCATAAGTCCAGAAGAATTGCTAAATCAACCTTTAACTAAATTACTTGAACCTGAGCAAATAAATTTTTTGCAAGATTGTTTATTACAAGAAGATTTGCAATTTGCCAACCCTATTGAATTTACTATAAAAGCAGGAGGTAAGTCTATACACTTTGATGGCATTATTCATCGTAGTGATCAACTTTTGATTCTAGAGTTAGAACCGGCACTTTTAGAAAAAAGTAACGCATTTTTTAGATTTTATCACTTAGTTAAACAGACTATATCTAAGTTGCAGATTGCATCATCTGTCACAGAAATAAGCCAAATCTTGGTCAAAGAAGTAAAAAAAATTACTGGCTTTGATCGGGTAATGATCTATCGATTTGATGATAATTCTAACGGTATAGTTATTGCTGACGATAAGCCAGAATATCTCGCTTCATATTTAGGTTTACACTACCCCGCTTTAGATATTCCCCCACAAGCTAGAGAACTCTTTAGCCAAAACTGGCTGAGGCTGATACCAGATGCTAACTACAAACCAGCGGCAATTGTACCTACAAATAATCCTTTGACTGAACAGCCTTTAAATTTAAGCAAGTCGGTGTTGCGGAGTGTTTCGCCTTGCCACATTGAGTATTTGCACAATATGGGTGTAACCGCATCAATGTCAATTTCCATCATGAAAAACAAAAAACTTTGGGGACTCATTGCTTGCCATCACCAATCACCTAAATTTCTTCCCTATGAAATTCGTAATGCCTGTGAATTTTTGGGGCAAATGACATCTTTAGAGCTAGGTGCTAAAGAGGATAGTGAAGATTCTGAATATAAGATTCAGTTGAAATCTGTCCATAGCAAGTTAGTAGAATATATGTCGGCAGAAACAAACTTTATTCAGGGTTTAATTAACTATCAACCAAATCTACTTAATCTCGTAAATGCCCAAGGAGCGGCAGTATCTTTTGAAGGGGAATATTTTACTATTGGTAATACTCCAGAAAAACCGGATATTAAACATTTGGTGGAATGGATTTATCAAAACTTGCAAGAAGAAATTTTATATACCGATGCTTTATCACAAGTTTATCCACAGGCAGAAAAATTTCGAGATGTGGCTAGTGGTTTGATGGCATTTTCTTTTTCTAAAACTCAGAAAAACTATGTTTTATGGTTTCGTCCAGAGGTGGTACAAACTGTAAATTGGGGAGGGAATCCGAGTAAAACTGTAGAAATGAACGCAAATGGCGATTTGCGTCTATCACCACGTAAGTCTTTTGAATTATGGAAAGAAACAGTCAGGTTAAAATCTCTTCCTTGGAAATCTTGTGAGGTGAATGCAGCGCTGGAGTTAAGAAGTGCAATTATTGGCGTGGTGCTGCGGAAGGCAGATGAATTAGCGCAGTTGAATATCGAACTAGAACGTAGTAACAACGAATTGGATGCTTTTGCCTACATTGCTTCTCATGATTTGAAAGAACCACTGCGGGGGATTCATAATTATTCTAATTTTCTAATTGAAGACTACGGCGAAACCCTCAACGACGAGGGAAGAGACAAGTTAAGAACTTTGATTCGTCTCACTCAGCGGATGGAGGATTTAATTGATTCGCTGCTGCATTTTTCTCGCTTGGGAAGGGTGGATCTTTCCATGCAGCAAACCGACATCAATAGTGTTGTCAATCGAAGTTTAGATCTGTTAAGCGCCCGAATTGAGCAAATGCAGATAAAAATCTGTATTCCTAGACCGTTACCAACAGTGTATTGCGATCGCGTCCAGATAGGTGAAGTCTTCAACAACCTAATTGCCAACGCCATTAAATACAACGACAAAACCGAAAAATGGATTGAAATTGGCTATATTGACCACCCAACAGCACCAATCATCTTCTACGTGCGAGATAACGGTATTGGTATTCGAGAAAAACACTTTGAGTCAATTTTCCGCATCTTCAAACGACTACACGGGCCAAACAAATACGGTGGCGGTACTGGGGCAGGGTTGACCATTGCAAAAAAAATTGTGGAACGACATGGCGGTAAAATCTGGGTGGAGTCAACTTATGGCGAAGGTAGTACCTTCTATTTCACATTGCAGGAAGTGGACTGAACCCATGATTTGCAAAACCGCCCAACCCTTGTTAGTGATTGAAGACAGCGACGAAGACTTTGAAGCTTTACGTCGAGTCATGCACCGACAAGCCGTAATCAATCCTGTCTTTCGCTGTACCGATGGCGATGAAGCGTTGGATTTTCTCTACCACAAGGGGCCCTACAGCGATGCTCAAAGGTTCCCCTGTCCCTCAATTATTTTGCTCGACTTGAATTTACCGGGAACCGATGGGCGAGAAATCTTAGAACAAATCAAGCAAGATCAAGACTTGAAAATTATTCCTGTGGTCGTATTTACTACTTCTTCTAACCCCAGAGATATTGAAATATGTTACCGCTGCTGTGTTGCTAGTTATATTTTGAAACCAATTGATATCAACAGACTAGTACAAACGATTCAAAGCTTTATTACTTATTGGTTGGATATTGCGATTCTCCCTAATGCTGCTAGCAAGTAGTCATGGCACAACCGCTAACCATTTTAATCATCGATGATTCTCCTGAAGACCGCCAGGCATATCGTCGCTATCTACTGCAAGACCAGGAACACAGCTACACAATTCTCGAAGAAGAATCGGGAGAAGGAGCATTAATATTATGTCGGCAGTTTCAGCCTGATGGCATCTTATTAGACTTTCTGCTGCCAGACTTAGACGGGCTGGAATTTATGGCGGAATTAAAACAGCAGACACAGGGAGCCATGCCTGCTGTGATCATGTTAACTGGGTATGGCAACGAAATTGTGGCTGTTCAGGCGATGAAAAGTGGCGTTCAAGACTATCTAGTCAAGGGACAGACGACAGCGGAGCGTTTGCGCTCTACTATCCACTCGGCAATCAAAAATGCTCAGCTACATCAAGAATTGCAACGCAGTGAGGAGCGTTTCCGCACTTCGGTTGAGAATATGCTGGATTGTTTTGGTATTTATTCAGCTATTCGGAATGAAACGGGTGAAATAGTGGACTTTCAGGTTGATTATGTGAATGCTGCTGCTTGTGAATTTAACCGCATGAGTCAGGAGGAACAGCAAAGCAAAAGCTTGTGCAAAATTCTACTTAATTTTCGAGAAAGTGGCTTGTTTAATGAGTGTTGCCAAGTTGTAGAAACGGGCAAGCCTTTGGCGAAAGAATCACTGACCTACACTTCCTTTAATTGCAAGCAGCAGTTAACCAAAGCCGTTGATATTCGGATCACCAAAATGGCAGATGGCTTTGTCGCTTCTTGGCGGGACGTGACTGAAAAAAAGCAAGCAGAGCAACAGTTGCAGGAGAGCCAAAGTTTCATTGAACGTATTGCCGAAACAACTCCAGGAATTTTGTACGTTTACGACCTGCTAGAAGCGCGGAATATCTATCTCAATGGTCAGGTTAATAAATTGCTTGGCTACACTCCTCAACAAATTCAAGATATGGGAACCGAGTTCCTGATCAATTTAATGCATCCTGATGATTTAGCTCGCTCGCCTGTTAGGGATACACGATTTGACTCAGCTAAGGATGGTGACATTCTCGAAAATGAGTATCGGATGCGACACGCTAATGGGGAATGGCGCTGGTTTTGTAGTCGAGATACTATATTCACCAGGAATACTGACGGTTCACCCCACCAGATTATTGGTACAACCTTTGACATCACAGAACGCAAGCAAGTAGAGGAAAAGCTACGCTTAAGCAATGAGCGCTTCCAACTGGCGGCAGCAGCAGTAAATTGTTTAATTTATGACTGGGATATTGAAAAAAATACGGTTGACAGAACTGAGGGGCTAACTCGAATTTTGGGCTACTCCTTAGAAGAGACACAAGCAACTCATCAATGGTGGAGAGAGCAAACCCATCCCGAAGATAGAGAGCTTTTGGGTAACTATTTTCGGGCTATGTCTGCCAATCAAAACCACTACGCTGTTGAATACAGAACGCGTCACAAAGATCAGCAATATCGGTATGTACTAGATCAAGGGGTGATTAAACGAGATGCCAATGGGCAGCCAGTCAGGGCAGTTGGCAGTACGACGGATATTAGCGATCGCAAACATGCAGAAGTAGCCTTGCGTCAAAGCGAAGAACGCTACCGCTACTTATCTGATGCCATGCCACAACTCGTCTGGATTTGCAATCCTAGCGGTGAATACGAGCATGTCAATCAACGCTGGTGTGAATTTACTGGACAACCGATTCAGGAAGCGCTGGGGTTTGGCTGGACAAAAGTTTTACATCCAGAGGACATTCAACTAACTATCCAGACATGGGTAGAATCTTTGCAAACAGGTGAACTTTACGAACATGAAATGCGTTATCGCAGGTTTGACGGCATATATCGCTGGCATTTAGCCAGAGGTTTGCCAATTAAGGATGAGCAAGGACGTGTGATGAAATGGTTTGGCACAAGTACAGATATAAACGATCGCAAGCAGTTAGAAGCTGAACGTGATCTGCTTTTGCAACTTGAGCAAACCGCTCGCGCTGAAGCTGAGGCTGCTAACCGCACTAAGGATGAGTTTGTCGCAATGGTATCTCATGACCTGCGATCGCCACTTAATGCTATTCTTGGCTGGGCAAAACTACTGCGGACTCGGCAACTTGATTCAGAGAATATGACTCGCGCTTTAGAAACCATCGAAAGCAATGCCAAGTCTCAAGCAAAACTCTTGGAAGACTTGCTGGATATGTCTCGCATCATCCGAGGCAAGCTACAACTGGAGTTCAGCCAAGTTAATCTTGGAGCAATTATCGGGGTAGCGATCGAAACCGTCTACCCATCCGCAAATGCTAAGAATATTAGTTTAGAGTCCACACTTGACAGGTCAATTCCAGCAATTTCTGCCGATATCAACCGCTTACTGCAAGTTTTAGGAAATATACTCTCGAATGCTATTAAGTTTACTCCGCCAGGAGGACGGGTAGAAGTACGGTTATCGACTTGTTCTGAATCAACATACCCCGACTCAGCAGTCATACAAGTAAGTGATACAGGTATTGGTATCAGCCCAGAGTTACTGCCCCATGTTTTTGAACGCTATCATCAAGGACATTCTACTCACAAACAAGGTGGTTTAGGACTAGGTTTAGCGATCGCCCATCATTTAGTAGAACTGCATGGCGGCACTATTCAAGCCGCTAGCCCAGGCGTTGAACAAGGAGCTACTTTCACCATCAAGCTACCTTTATAAGCCAAGAACTTAACTGATGTTCTGAATTCTTTGAAAAGTTGGCTAATTTTATTACTAGCAGCGAATATAGAATATAGCGATCGCACACCTGCATTTACTGGGCAACAACCCTACTAAAGCTCTCCATTAATCTTACGCCTGATGATTTCCATCTGTGCCTGCATATCGGCTTCTGTCATAGGCATAGGATAACCTTTAGAATTAGGATCACGTTTGCTCATTAGAAAACGTAGAGCTTCCATGTCTTCGCGGTTTTCAATAACATAAGCTCTCAACTGTGTAAAACTCATTTGCTCATAATTCTGGTTCATTGATAAAATCCCAGATCCCATTACTTAATACGATAATTTGGAGATTATCTCCAGCTAAAATGTAAACCTGTCTGGTTTTGTCGTCAAATCGAAATAAGCGGATGTCTTTGTACAGATTTGACAACATTTGACAAACCCTTACACAGGCTAAGGCTTGCTCTGTTGTTGGTAAAATAAACACTCCTCACTTCTAATATAAGGTGGGCAATGCCCACCCTACGCTAAGCAACTGGCGTCATGTCTATGGCGTCTACAACCAAGACTAGGCCAACGGACGGTAGACGCGATAGTTAATTTTGGGAAAGATATTGTCCATTAACTCGACTTTTTCTAACCAACCGCTGTCGATTTTGCCAATTTTAACGTCTTCGTAGAGTTTATTGAACCGCATCAGGTGCGATCGCGTCCGCCTGACTGCATAAGGTACCATTGTTCCCGTCCGCATAATAAACGCCCAGTCGGAAGATTGTGCCAATAGCAGTTCCCGCGCTGCTTGGTTAAGTGCTTTCCACCCCAATTCATCTTCCGGCTCCAAGTGCGAGATTTCAATCATGCGTTCTGCGGCCTTGTGCAAATGGGGGTAAATCCACGCATTTGTCTCGTTTAACCAATACTCATGGAATCCCTTAAAACCCCAGCTTGATTGGGAAGGACGGCAGACTTGCTGAGTTGGTTGCGCTCGTAAATAGTCTGCCAAATGGGTCATTGCATAGGTTTTTTGGTCATACCATGACTTGCGGAACAGGTAATCTATAAACCAAGGGCCTTCATACCACCAATGTCCGAATAACTCTGCATCGTAGGGCGAAACAATCACTGGCGGGCGTTGCATTATACCATAAAGATGCTCAGATTGCCGTTCTCTATTATACATAAAGTTAGCGGCATGTTCCGCAGCCTTTTCCCTTGCCCAATATGGGTCGTAGAGTGCTTTATCTGCAAGCCCTAAGCCGCGTCCAGTAATTTTATGATACTTAATCCCCGTATTTTTACGCTGACCATTGGGCATGATATAGGGCTTGATATACTCATATTCTGCTTCCCAGCCCAAATCTTTGTAAAATTCTCTATATTCTGCTGCACCTGGATAGCCCACTTCAGAAGACCATACCTGCTGAGAAGATTCATGATCTCGACCAAAGGCTGCAACACCTGTCTCTGTAAAAATTGGAGCATAGGTACCAAAACGCGGACGAGGACGGGCATAAAGGATACCATGCCCATCGGTGAGGAAGTAGCGCAACCCGGCATCTGCTAGCATCCGCTCTACACCTTCATAATAGGCGCATTCAGGCAACCAAATACCTCTGGGTGCTTGTCCAAAGGTTTGCTCGTAGTGTTCGCACGCTACCTGAATTTGCGCCCAAACAGCTTGCGGATACATTTTCATCAGCGGTAAATAGCCGTGGGTAGCGCCGCAAGTGATAATTTCTAGGTTGTTAGTGTCTTGGAACTGCTTAAAAGCTGTTACCAAATCACCGTTGTAGCGTTCCCATAACTGACGCGCTCCATTAAACTCAGTGGCGTAATGTTCGGCTAAATAACGAATATGCCCATTGTGGGTATTCCGCTCGGCCTCCAATTCTATCAGTTCTTCAAGTTGGGCTAAGTGTGCGTCATAGCGTTCTTGCAACAGAGGGTCACGAAGCATAGACACTAAAGGCGGTGTCATGCTCATTGTGATTTTAAAGTCGATGCCGTCTCGCTTTAAGCCTTCAAATACTTTCAGTAAAGGAATGTATGTTTCGGTGATGGCTTCATAAAGCCATTCTTCCTCAAGCACATAGTCGCTTTCTGGGTGACGAACGAAGGGTAGGTGTGCGTGGAGTACAAGAGCGACGTAGCCGATAGCCATAATGATTTGGTGGTACTTGTAAGTTGAAGGTCGAGAGGTTTGGCAGAAATTAACAATATTTTAAGACTTTATGGAGATTGTTATAATGATTAGTGATTTATTCGCAATTTATCCCGTTCAATATCAGAATACAGCGCTACGGAACCATTGCGTTGCACAGACAGAGAAGTCTGAGGGTTGGCTTCTTCCCTCATGTAACTGCCGTCGGCAGATCTGAACTTATAACCTAATAATAAATAAATCTTAAAAGAAGATAACTGCTATTTGTGTGGTATATCTACATGGCTATACATTAAGTAAAACTTTTACTCTTCTTCGTCCTGATACAAATCTTGCAGTGCTTGCAGTTGAGTCCGCCGGGAAACACGGCGATATTTTTTACTTTCCAGCTTGGGTTCGTATTGACTTTGCCCTTTGCTTTTGCTTTTTAACTTGAGGTTGGATTCAGGATCGGCTTGTTGGTGAAGCTGAGTTTGAAGGGCGATCGCTTCCGTCACAAATTCTAAATAATGTTGATACCGCTCCCAATCTCCCCGCACGGCACAATCAGGCTCGTCTCGATGCAGACAATCACTAAACCGACAGCTAGCAACTGCTAAGCGCTCTCTAGCCTCTGGGAAATAATGTACTAATTCTTCTGGAGTACAATCCAAATCAGGCTGATTAAAGCCGGGAGTATCTGCTAGCAAACCACCGCTAGGCAACTCAAATAATTCTATATGGCGGGTAGTATGACGACCACGAGCTAGTTTGCCAGAAACTTCTCCTACGCGCAAGTTAGCCGAAGAAATCAGCGCATTAATTAAGCTAGATTTACCAACGCCAGAAGACCCAGCAACTACAGTAATTTTATTGCTGAGATAACTAGCTACTTGGTTAATATTTATACCATTTTTGACGCTAATAAATAATGGTTCATAGCCCCAAGCAAGTAGGCGATCGCTAATTTGCTGGTGTTCCTGCTGTGAAATTAAATCACTTTTATTCAAACATAAAAGCACATCCAAGCCAGTAGACTCAGCCTTAACTAGAAACCGACTCAATTGATAAGGTTCCAAAGGCGGATCAGCGACAGCAAATACCAATAAGATTTGGTTAACATTAGCGATCGCTGGACGATCTAATTCGCTTTGGCGGGGTAAAACCTCAGCGATCGCTCCCCGCCCTCCAGCCCAATCTGGTTCTTCGACAACGACGCGATCGCCCACCATCACCTGTTGTCCGATTTTTTTCAGGCGTGTTCTGCGAGTACAAAGCAGAAGAGAGGAATGAAGAGGCAAAGGAGCAGAAAAGCAGGGGGGCAGAGGGGCATTTAAATCCTTTTTTTCTTCCGCTCCTTTGCTTTCCTCTCCTCCTGCATCCATCTGTACCTGGTAAAAATTAGCCTGCACGGCCAGCACAGTACCCAATAACTGTCCATTTTCAGCAATATCTTCCCCTCTCATTGCTCAGTAAGTGGGCGGCGTACTAATAGAGAAAAATAACTAGTGCAATCTATAATTTGTTCAACCTGATAGCCTGCCATTGTCAGACTATCAGGAACCTGCTCAATTGGCTCTCCTAGGTCTAGCCAGACTTCTAGCAAACCTCCTGGCTGCATTTTCTCCAGACGTAGTTTTGTCCGTACAAAATTAATGGGGCAAGGAGTACCGCGCAAATCGAGTTGAGCATCAGGAGTTGAAAGGGAGGAGGGCTTCATCACTTAAACAGATTTCCCAAAAATCCTTCTAGACCGCCTTTACCTGTACGGTCTCCCTTAATTTTAGCTAGCTTCTCCAACAATTCCCTCTCATCTGGAGTCACCTTATTAGGAATATCAATTAACACCGTCAGCATTTGGTCGCCCCGACTCACAGGATTACCCAAGCGAGGTACGCCACGATTTTCCAACTTCATCACTGTATTTGGTTGAGTTCCAGGAGGAATTATCAGTTCCACCAGCCCATCTACCGTATCCACCTCTAAACGGCAACCGAGAATTGCCTGAAGATAGCTAATTTTGATTTCTGAGAGAATGTTGATGCCATCTCTTTGGAATTCTTCGTCCTCGTTCACGAACAAATAGACATACAAGTCACCAGGGGGGCCACTTCGTTGACCAGCATCCCCTTCATTAGAAATTCGCAAGCGTGTACCATTATCCACACCAGCAGGAATAGTAATTTTGAGTTTCTTCGTTACCTGGTTTGCGCCCTTACCGTCACATGCATCACATTTATCTTCAATTACCATTCCTGTTCCATTACAAGTGGGACAAGTTGAGACTTGGGTAAAGCTGCCAAAGGGGGTTCTAGTGACACGACGTACTTGACCCGAACCGCCACAAGTTGAACAAGTCCTGGGGCGCGTTCCAGGCTTAGCACCCGAACCGCTACACACTTCACAGTTTTCTAAATGCGAAATCCGAATTTCTTTTTCACCGCCAAACACGGCTTCCCGAAAGTCTAACTTCAGGTCTAGCCGCAGATCGTCACCCCGCACAGGCCCACTGCGTCGTCTTTGTTGTGTTGGGCCACCCATGCCGCCAGCGAAGCCACTAAAAATGCTTTCAAAAATATCGGCAAAGCCACCCATGTCGCCAATATCTTGGAAACCTGCACCAGCTCCACTTGACACACCCTCTGGGCCAAAGCGATCATAACGAGCGCGGGTTTCTGATTCTGAGAGTACTTCATAAGCGCGATTAATTTCTTTAAAGCGCTCTTCCGCTCCTGGTTCTTTGTTCACGTCTGGGTGATACTTTCGGGCTAAGCGGCGGTAGGCTTGTTTGAGTTCTTCTTTGTCGGCGTCACGGGAGACACCCAGAATTTCATAATAGTCGCGGGCCATATAGCAAAGGTAAAAGTTAGAAGGAAGAAAGCAGAGAGAACTCTAGATTTGCAGCTTTTGCCGTAGACGCCTGTAGGCGGTGAGACAGTGCTGTAAAGAGACCCGACCTAGACTGTGATAGCGCTGTGGTAGCTAGTCTTGCTTGCGGTACACTGCGCTTAGCTTGCTACCCTATGGGAGCGTCAGCCGGAGGGTTTGTCGTAAGACATCAGAAGTTCGGTAAGGCAGAAGGCGAAAGTTAATTTTTATTAATAATTGATTTTACCTTTTACCTTTTACAAAGATCACCAGCAAATTTTTAGCAACAGATGTTTTCCTCGTAGGAGACGACAAAAGATAGGGAAGTTAAGAACAGAAGAAAGCTCTGCTCGAACTTATTACTGCCGAGTCGGCTGTCTCTTTTACAATTGTGCTACGTAGGAGAGAAAACCCCGCCCATTAACTAGAGGAGCTAGCCGCACTATCAGGTGTGGAAAACCCCCCATCTGCCTTGGATCGCATTCGAGATCCCAACGGTCGCTCGAAGTTCCGATGCTTTGGCAAAACCCTGCGGGAAACATAGAAAGCTGATCCTCGGACTTCTCGGAAGCAGACGATCAGACTTCTCTTTTTACTGGGATACCGTCTAGCCAACGGCAATTTGCTTCTACAATCTAACAAACCACTGGGGTCTTGTGAAACTTCGTTCAGTTGATTATCAATATATTTTAGATATATTAGGACTCCTATTTGATTTTTGAAATACACCTAGGGTAAGCAAAGCCCACCAAAACTTGGATATGGTGAGCAAAGTCCACCCTACATTACTTAAAATTTTTCACATAAGTAGGTAGACATAATTAAATGTCAGATAAAGCTTTTGTTAGTAGTGAGCGGTTTATCTCTCTCTATAAGGTTTTCAAGGGATAAATCCCTTACTAATAGCTCTGATTTAATTAAGCCCTTCTAATTATCATTTAGGATTCTCATATTAAGGTGTGTGTATGAAACTCTGTAAATCAATAATGACTAATGCAATTGCTAAAAAACAGATCATAAAGTCAGTCTTACCACACAAAAACTGTCCCTCTCCGGCTTGGAGAAGGACAGACTTAAACTAAAGTTCAAGGCAGGGTGAAGTTTGTCGAAATTCTAAGAAACTAGATTGTTTCTTTTAAGACATCACGTTAATCTATCGCTTCGTAATCAGCCTGAGCGGTACTTTCCTCGTCAAAATCAAAGTTAAATTGTGGTATTAACGTGCCATTCATCGGTTGGTCTAGTTCTGAGTTAAGGAGACTAGCTGGAGCCTCGTCAACCTCATCACTTTGGTTGTTAGCACGGTTGTAAACATCGGCACCAATTGCAAATAGTGTTTGCTGGAAATCTTCTAAACGCTGCTTAAATTCTGCTATGGAAATACTAGAATCAGTCATAGCAGTTTGAAGTTGTATAACTTTTTCACTTGCCAAGGCTTTCATCTGCTCGCCGATTAAGTCGCTATTGTCCTTGATGGTGGATTCATAACTGAACAACAGATTATCCCCTTGGTTTTTAAGTTCCACCAGTTCTTTGCGTCTTCTGTCTTCTTCAGCAAATAATTCAGCTTCTTGCCGCATCCGTTCAACTTCGTTAGTACTCAACCCACCTGTATTGGTAATCCGAATACTCTGCTCTCTACCTGTACCTTTATCTTGGGCAGAAACTTTGAGAATACCATTGACATCGATTTCAAAAGATACTTCAATTTGGGGTACGCCACGAGGAGATGGGGGAATTCCTGCCAGTAGAAACTTGCCGAGACTCTTGTTATCCCTTGCCATTGCTCGTTCACCTTGGAGGACGTGAATTTCTACCGAGGTTTGCCCATCAACTGCTGTAGAAAATACTTGTGACTTACTCGTAGGAATTGTAGTGTTGCGTTCAATAATTTTGGTGAACACTTCACCCAAAGTTTCAATTCCTAGAGACAGGGGGGTGACATCCAATAGTAAAAGATTATCGACTTCGCCACCCAGGACACCAGCTTGGATAGCAGCTCCCAGTGCTACGGCTTCATCAGGGTTGACAGAGCGATCAGGAGCTTTACCATTGAAAAACTTGATCAGCGCGTTTTGGACTGCGGGAATACGTGTGGAACCACCTACCAAAATAATCCGATCAATGTCTTGTGGCTTGAGATCTGCGTCTTTGAGCGCTTGGATCATCGGTTCAAGAGTAGCTTCAATTAAATTCCCTGCCAACTCTTCAAATTTAGAGCGGCTGAGTTCCATTTCCAGATGCTTCGGGCCAGTTTCATCGGCGGTGATAAATGGCAAGTTAATGGAAGTACTCGCCATACTGGAAAGTTCAATTTTTGCCTTTTCCGCTGCTTCTCGCAGGCGTTGCAGTGCCATCTTATCTGGGGAAAGGTTGAGCTGCTCTTGTTCCTGAAAGCGTTCACTCATCCAGCGGACGATACAGTTATCAAAGTCGTCTCCACCTAGGTGGTTGTTGCCACAAGTAGCCTTAACTTCAAAAACTCCATCCCCAAGTTGGAGGATGGATACGTCGAAGGTTCCGCCTCCGAGGTCAAATACTAAAATTAATTGCTCTTGCTCTTGTTTATCCAACCCAAAAGCTAAAGCGGCGGCGGTTGGTTCATTGATGATCCGCAGGACTTCTAGTCCGGCAATTGTACCAGCGTCTTTAGTTGCCTGTCTTTGGGCATCTGTAAAATATGCTGGTACGGTGATCACTGCTTGAGTGACGGATTCGCCTAAAAAGTTTTCCGCATCCTGTTTGAGCTTTTGGAGGATCATGGCGGATAGTTCTTGCGGTGTGTAGTTTCGTCCGCGAATTTGAACATCAACAGTATCGTCTCGACCTTTAACACAGTTATAGGGTACGCGATCGCGTTCTATTTCGGTGTCTTCCCAACGTCGCCCGATGAATCGCTTGATACTGTAGATTGTGTTTTCGGCATTGGTTACAGCTTGCCGCTTTGCCAGTTGGCCCACCAAGCGATCGCCGCCTTTCCCAAATCCCACAATACTAGGAGTAGTGCGTCCACCTTCAGAGTTGGAGATCACAAGTGGTTGACCACCTTCCAATACTGCGACGCAACTATTAGTAGTGCCTAAGTCGATCCCAATAACTTTTCCCATACTTACCAGTATTTTTACTGAGTCTTTATGCTGTAATTATGTGGCGGACTAACTTTTTTCGCTCGAACCGAAGACAAAAGATAACATTTGTTAAAAATGGGTAAATAGAAATAGAAGACACGGGAGAGTCTTTTTCTGTACGTTACCGCACGTTCCAAGCTCTCTAGTGTCTTCTTGTACCTCATCTTCTTCATCTTTTTTATGCCTCAGTTACGATGCTCGCCCTTGCCACAACCAAGGCACTTATGGTCAGCGAGGCGAGCAACTACAGCTTAACTGTTGGCTGGACTCGACTGATTTTCCTCCGTAGGGGGTGTATCTTCCTTTGGAGCAGCTACTTTGACCATTGCATGGCGTAGCACGCGATCGCCTAAGAAATATCCGCGCACTAACTCTTCTAACACTGTTCCTTCAGGATGTTCATCCGTAGGTTCCCGCATTACTGCTTCATGTAGGTTGGGATCAAATTCTTGACCTTCAGGACGCATTGGTGACACACCGAGGCGCTTGAGGCTATCCACTAATTGTTTATAAACGCCTTGGTAACTTTTATGGATTGTCATCTCGCCATCGCTTTGCGGTTTGAGGTGCGATCGGGCCCGCTCAAAATTATCGACCACTGGCAGCAATTCAGTAATCGTATTCCGCTTTACTAGCGCCTCTAGGTCTTCTTTTTCTTTGCTTGTGCGTTTGCGGTAATTCTCAAAATCTGCGGCAATCCGCATATATTGAGTACTACGCTCCTCTAGTTGTGCTTTGAGAGCTTCAATTTGTTGAGTCAATCCTGTTAAAGCTGCCGTTTCCGCTTCTGTTTTCTCAGTCGCAGCGACGCCATTTTCTTGGTTGAGAGTAGCTGTATCTCCCGGTACATTAGTTTGGGCTGCCACTTGCTCACTAACCTCGCTGCCAGATTCGTTGGAGTTGATTTGGCCTGGGGAGTCGCTCATCATTGCTTGCTTTACCTCTATTGGTTCACCCAATTGCTGGCTTGTATAGTTTACCTGTTTATTTTCGTCCATCATTGTCTAATCTTCCCAGATACTTTTTACGGCAGTATGTCACCACAAATTACAACCGTTGCCATTAAAAGCTTGCAATTGAGGCTGATTCTACTACCGATATTTTTCTGGAGTAATGTCACCGTCCTCTTATTGTGACAAATGACGAACGCATTAGCGTAGACGCCCCTAGGGTGGTAAACCGAAGAGTTAAGTAGTTCTGGGAATAAGTCTTTTGAAAGAGTGGCGCTTAAAGTGAATATTCAATTTAATCAGTGTCAATGAGAATTCTGTGTCATTGGCTGGGAATACTTTAACCAAAGGTTTCCCGTACTCATTGCTCATTTATGACTTACTCGTCACCACAACGGCGCAGTACCGCTCTAACTACCAGAACAGAGTTTTCGCCCTTCGGCAACAAGCTAGTGCAATCTGGCTATGTCAATAGCGAACAGATGAGGCAGGCACTAATTGAAAGCCGTAAGTCTGGCAGACCCTTAACGGAAGTACTAGAGTCAATCACTGGGCAACAACTCTCACCTGAGTTGCTCAGGCAATACAAAAAACAGCAGCTATTTGAACTGAAAATCTTATACGGTGTTGAATTCCTCGATCCGGAAGTCAACCAAGTTGGCAATACGATGGTGGGGAACCTGATTGAAACCCTCATCCCAGTAGATATCTGTCGTCGTCATCGCTTGGTACCACTATCGAAACACGAAGACCAAACCCCGCCCTCGGTTTTAGTGGCGATGGTCGCTCCAGATAATCTAGAGGCTTCCGATGACTTAAACCGCATCTTGCGCCCACAAGGCTTGGCATTGCAGCGCATGGTGATTACCCAGGAAGACTACCAGCAGCTAATCAATCAATACTTAGATGAACTAGCTGTTCGGCAAAAGCACCTGGAACAAGAAAAATTTACAGATATTAATCAGGATTTAGAAAATCTTGGAAATCTCGACCTAGAAGATGCCCCTGATGATATGGAGGCTGATTTAGGGGCAGCGATGAAGGGTGCAGAAGATGCCCCAGTCATCAATCTGGTTAACAGAATTCTCGCTAAAGCTTTGCATGAGAAGGTTTCTGATATTCACATCGAACCACAGGAAGAAAACTTACGCATTCGTTTCCGTAAAGATGGGGTGCTACGTGAAGCTTTCGATCCCCTGCCCAAAAAAATCATTCCGGCTGTGACAGCCCGGTTTAAAATCATCTCCAATCTAGATATTGCTGAACGGCGTTTACCTCAAGATGGACGCATCCGGCGGATGTTTGAGGGGCGTAAGGTGGACTTCCGCGTAAATACCTTGCCTAGTCGCTACGGTGAAAAGGTAGTGCTGCGGATTTTGGATAACTCCTCTACCCAACTCGGATTGAATAAGTTAATTACCGATCCCGAAACTTTGCAGATTGTCCAGGATATGGTCAGTCGTCCCTTTGGTTTAATTTTGGTGACTGGGCCAACTGGTTCTGGGAAAACAACTTCGCTGTATTCCGCGTTATCAGAAAAGAATGATCCCGGAATTAATATCAGTACTGTGGAAGACCCAATTGAGTATAGTCTTCCAGGGATTACTCAAGTACAGGTGATTCGCGAAAAAGGGCTGGATTTTGCTACTGCGTTGCGGGCTTTCTTGCGGCAAGACCCAGATGTGCTACTCGTGGGTGAAACGCGAGATAAGGAAACGGCGAAAACAGCAATTGAGGCTGCTTTAACTGGTCACTTGGTATTAACTACCTTACATACCAATGATGCCCCAGGAGCGATCGCTCGTTTGGGAGAAATGGGTATTGAGCCTTTCATGGTTTCTAGTTCCCTAATTGGCGTTTTGGCTCAACGTTTGGTGCGGCGTGTATGTTCTGATTGTCGTATTTCTTACACTCCTACAACTGAGGAACTAGCTCGTTATGGTCTGTCAGCGTCCCAAGATGTGGGAGTCACCTTTTATAAAGCTAACAGTTTGACATTAGAAGCGATCGCCCAAGCCAAAGCCAAAAATCAGCTTTGCCCAACGTGTAATGGTACTGGTTACAAGGGACGTTGTGGTGTTTATGAAGTCATGCGAGTGACTGAAAACCTGCAAACCCTCATCAACGAAGATGCACCAACAGAACGCATTAAGGAAGTTGCAGTTGAAGAAGGAATGAAAACCTTGCTGGCTTATAGCCTGGACTTAGTGAAACAAGGTGCTACCACCCTAGAAGAAGTAGATAGAGTCACGTTTACTGATACGGGTTTGGAAGCAGAGTTAAAAGCCAAACGTAAAAGTGGTCTTACCTGTCGGACTTGTCATGCTGAATTAAAACCAGAATGGCTAGATTGCCCTTACTGTATGACATCCCGTTTTCAGGATTAGTCATTGGTCGTTGGTCATTAGTCATCAATCGATAGTTAGTAACTTTAAACAAATGACAAAGTGCAAAGTCTGATCTAAGGAAGCTTTAGCTCAGACGCCAGTGACGCTCCTGCGTCGCTACCGCTACGCTAACGCACAAGTCTCTTAACCCTTTGCCTTGCGGCTCAACTTTGTGAGACCAGCCACAAGGGCGGCAGAGCCGCACATGTGGACTGGCGTTCGCCTTACAGCCCTTTGTGCATCCTACGGCAGGCGTGCCGGAGGCATCACCCCGAAGCGGTAAGAGAGGACAAATAACAAATGACAAATAACAAAAGGAAGCAGAACTATGGAAATGATGATCGAAGACCTGATGGAGCAGTTGGTTGAAATGGGTGGCTCGGATATGCATTTATCCGCTGGCTTGCCTCCCTATTTCCGCATCAGTGGCAAACTCACACCTATTGGCGAGGAGGTGTTGACAGCTGATCAGTGTCAAAGACTAATTTTTAGTATGCTCAACAACACCCAGCGCAAAACCTTGGAACAGACCTGGGAGTTAGATTGTTCTTATGGTGTTAAGGGTTTGGCTCGTTTCCGGGTCAATGTCTATAAAGAGCGTGGTGCTTATGCTGCTTGCTTACGGGCGTTAAGTTCCAAGATTCCTAACTTTGAAAAATTAGGCCTGCCAGATGTGGTGCGGGAAATGTCAGATAAGCCCAGAGGGCTAATTTTGGTGACAGGCCCTACAGGTTCCGGTAAGACAACTACTCTAGCCGCAATGATCGACTTGATTAACCGCACTAAGGCAGAGCATATTTTAACGGTAGAAGACCCAATTGAATTTGTCTATGAACCAATCAAAAGCTTAGTTCACCAGCGGCAACTGGGTGAAGATACCAAGAGCTTTGCTAATGCCTTGAAGGCAGCCCTGCGGGAAGATCCAGATATTGTTTTGGTGGGGGAAATGCGCGATTTGGAAACGATTTCTTTGGCGATTTCCGCAGCGGAAACAGGACACTTGGTATTTGGTACGCTGCACACCAGTTCTGCCGCACAAACTGTTGACCGGATTATCGACGTTTTTCCTCATGAAAGACAAACTCAAGTGCGGGTGCAGTTATCTAACTCGCTAGTGGCAGTGTTTAGCCAAACCTTGGTGCCAAAGAAAAATCCTAAGCCTGGTGAGTATGGTCGAGTAATGGCTCAAGAAATTCTGATTGTTACCCCCGCTATTTCCAACTTGATTCGAGAAGGCAAAACATCTCAAATTTACTCAGCTATCCAAACTGGTGGCAAATTGGGAATGCAAACGCTAGAAAAGGTTTTAGCCGATTTTTATAAAGCCGGAACGATCTCCTTTGAAGCGGCGATGTCTAAGACTTCTAAGCCAGATGAAATCCAACGTCTTATCGGCACTGCTACACCACAGGCAGCAGGTGCAAAACCCGGTGCTAATGGGGCTACCAGAGCACATTAAAGTAACCAAAAAGATGAAGGAGATGAGGGAGTAGAGGAAGAATAATAACTCTTGACTTTTAACTCTTGACCTTTGACTATTTTGAATTTTGAATTTTTAAATCCATGCCAACCTATGTTGCCCGTGTTCGAGACTCGCAAGGAAAATCCAGAACAGAAAAATTTGTTGCCGAATCCTTGACACAAGCCCGCACTAATCTTAGAGATCAAGGTTTTGTAGTCCAAGAAATCAAACAATTTCAAGGCTTTCAAGCAAACTTTGATTTGAAAAAAATCCAGAACTCCTTAGTTAAGGTATCTGTTAAAGATAAAGCTGTTTTTTCCCGTCAATTTGCCGTTTTGATGAATGCGGGAGTTGCGATCGTTAGAAGTCTGGGGGTACTTTCCGAACAGTGTAGTAATACTAAACTGAAACAAGCGCTTGTTGATATTAGCAGCGATGTTCAAAGCGGAATGAATCTTTCAGAGTCAATGCGGAAGCATCCTGACTGCTTCGATGGATTATATGTGAGTATGATTCAAGCTGGTGAAGTTGGTGGTGTTCTAGACGAAGTATTGAATCGTTTAGCTAAGTTGTTAGAAGATGTTGCCCGCTTACAAAACCAAATTAAATCAGCATTGTCTTATCCAGTAGTCGTGGGTTGTATAGCAGTTGCTATCTTTCTTGGGATGACCATTTTTCTTATTCCCATTTTTGCAAAGATTTTTACAGAAATTGGAACTGAATTACCACTTCTCACACAATTTTTGATGGATTGTAGCCAATTTTTGAGAAGTCCCAAGGTTTTCGTGCTTATCGGTATTCTTGTAGGATTGAAAATTGCTTATTCACAGTACTATAAAACTCCTGTTGGTCGCCAAACAATTGATCGTCTTTCCCTCAAAATGCCATTATTTGGTGATTTAATTCAAAAGTCTTCGGTTGCCCGCTTTAGCCGGACTTTTGGTTCTTTGACTCGTTCAGGTGTGCCAATTTTAACTTGCTTAGAAATTGTCCGCGATACATCAGGAAACCAAGTAATTGCCAATGCTATAGATGCAGCTCGCATGGAGATTCAACAAGGAGGTATGATTAGCATTGCTTTACAAAAAGATAGCGTTTTTCCAGTTATGGCAATTCAGATGATTAGTATCGGAGAAGAAACTGGAGAATTAGATGCAATGTTGATGAAAGTTGCCGATTTCTATGAAGATGAAGTAGAGCAAGCAGTAAAAGCAATGACTAGTATTTTGGAACCGGTGATGATTGTAGTTCTAGGGGGAATGGTTGGAACCATTTTGTTAGCGATGTATCTGCCTATGTTTGCGGTATTTGAAAAGTTGGGATAGGTGATGAGCAGATAAAGGATGAAGACAGCAAAATATCAAACTTCATCCTTTAAACTTCATACTTCATAATTGATAAAACCATGCCTGTGCAAAAATCTCACTATGAAGCAAGCTTGGCAGAGTATAGCAATCATCTAGCTGCGATCGCTTTACTCAAGCAACATCGACCATACTTGGAAATGATTCCTAGTCTGCGCCGTCCAGATGAAAGTATTATCACTATCCCTTTGCCAATTGTTCGCCTCCGCAACGCTATAACGACAGTTCCACAGGCGACTTCCTTATCCTGTGATGTAGCAATTTTGATGTGCGATCCTGAGTGGAAAATTAAAACTGGAGCAGAAATTTTGCTCTTTATTCATCGTCCTCATGAAGACTTTTCTCACTTCTTAGGACGCTGGCGACAAGCCCAAGTTTTTCTAGACAAAGATTATGAGTGGCTAATGCCTCCTCGCCACAGCCACGTTTTGAGTGAAGGAGCTAATACCATATATCCTTTGTTCGTAGTTTTTCCTGAGACATCAGAACGCATCCAGAGAGGTCTTATAGGAGCGGAACTACCATTTGTCATTGAAACACCTCAATGGTTAGTTGAGGATAATCTCATAGAGACTTTATCTCCAGAAATTCCACCAACTTAGAAGAAATTGGGAATTAATGGTGAAGAGTTAGGAGTTAGAAATTTTTCGCAAATTCAAAGATTCTGAAGTTACATATAAGTTTAAGTTTTTAATTCAAACTTTTAACTCCTAACTCCTAACTTCTAATTATTACCTGACAAACTGAGGCATAATTTCGGCAGCAGTGAATATTCCATAGACGCCACGCTGGTGCAGCTGTGTACCAGCTTTAAGATAACCAAAGGCAGGGCCGCAGACATTGGCTGCCATACTGGTTTCATCTCCGAGAGTAAAAGTATGGGTAGAAATCTTACCTTCAAAAGTGCGCCCTGTTACCTTAACGTTAGTGCTGAGTGGTTTTTTTGGATTGCGAGTATCGACTACACCACCAACAGTAACGCGATCGCGATCGCAAATTCCCGCTATTTCTAACATCACGTCATCGGCGTGTTCCATGTTCTCTAAGGTCAAAACACCGTTAGTTTTATCTAGTAGTGCTTCTACCTCTGCATCAGTCATTGCTCTGGCAGCTTCTACTGTGTAACCAGGCATATGGCCAATGTCCTCCCGAACAGTAGCACGGTAAGCTTCCCAGTTGGCAATTCCCACGCCAAAAGTAATTTCTACTTGATGAATTTCCGCGTAGCTTTGCGCGGCTAAAGCTGCTGCTGCTGTTAACAATCCAGGTGTGGCCCCACATCCTGTCATGTAAGTAATTCCGGCTGCTTGCAGTTCCTCTTTCATTGCTAGTAGTTGTTCTACAGCACTAGTGCGCTTAATTGCATCTACTAGCACCCCCCGCCAACCAGCTTTGATAAACTCTTTGGCAACAGAAGGGATAAAGTCGTTAGGTAGGTTAGGTAAAGCCAGAAAATACCCATCCACAGGATGAGCGCTTTCGATTAAATCCTGAATACTGTGATTTGTTAAATTACCAACTGGCTCCAAATAACCCACCGAACCTTGAGACTGGTAGGTTGCAATGCATTCTTGAATATTTAAACCTTCAGCAGCGTAAGCGTAGCCTTTTTGATCTACTGCTGCAACTAAAATCATTTCCCGTTTGGCAGCAAGTAGCTTGGCAGCGGCTTGTCCTAGTCCGCCAAAACCCAGTACTCCCACGCGGATAGCTGGCGGGAAATTATTAGAACTTTTGAGTTGTTCTGCATTCATAGTCAATTTGTTGAGTTGAATCAAAAGCTTTCAGTATTAACCATCTCAACTTCCCGCTTGTGGCTTGTGGCTGATGGTTGATAGCTAAAAACTATAAAGGTTAATTATCCGTTATTATCCTGGTTTCTTTCCCTGCCAGATCTGTTTTTTACCACAAATTATTGCTGAGTGATTTGGGCTGGAGTAAACTTTCACGCGGCATTGCATCAAAAATCCATAGGACTAAGAACACCATGACGACCACGGTTAAGAAGGTGTAAATTATTGTTGTTTTTACATCCTTGTGACCCAATCTTGCCCTTTTTTGTAAGTGATTTTACATAAGCTGCAAATCACATATTGCGATATCTTAAGCGTTAATCCAGTTGTTGAGGATTATATGAAGTCACTATGATTCTCAGCAATTTGCTATCAAAGTGATTTATGAGAAGAGTAAAATCAAAGGCGTACTTGGACTACAGCAAGAATTTTCCTAACCTTAATACATTTTGGATACCAAGTGATACAGGAAAGTATGGTATTCCAATTTTGCAGAAGGTCAACTTAAAGCCCGATGAATTATGCCCGTATGATGAACGGCGAAAGAGTGATGAGTATGACAAAGATTTACTTGAAAATGTCGCGCTCCATTTCTTTATGACTGATCATTGGTTTAATAGTGTTTGGACATACCCGGAACGAGCTTTTCAAAGCATTTGTTGTCGATTCGACTGTGTGATTTCACCAGATTTCAGTCTTTATCGAGACTGGCCTTTGTCCATACAAATATGGAACACATATCGAAATCGATGGTTGGGATCTTGGTGAACTCAACAAGGTATGCAGGTAATTCCTTCTGTTAATTGGTCTACTGAGGAAAGTTACTATTTCTGTTTTGAGGGGTTGCCAATTGGAGGAACTCTAGCGATTACAACTATGGAAATTAAATAGCAAGGATAAGTTAGGACGGCAGCTATTTCTGGCCAGCTTGAGGAAATGCTACGGCGATGTGAACTAGATTTGCTTTTAGTATACGGTAACGGATTTCCGGGAGTTTTGGAAGAAAAAGTTTCTGTTCAACGCTACTCCCACCGACTGACAAAAGTTCACCAACTTTCATCCTAGGGAGAAAAAACTATGGGAGGACGTGGAAGTGCTTTGGGCGGTAATGAGCGCCCTATACACTCGCAGTATAGGGATGGTACTCCTGTATATAAAGGGCAGCAACCACTACGGTTAGGTGCAGCCAAATCTGATCCCAAGCGCAAGGAGCGCATACCCAGTTAAGAGGGGATAATCTGAATCAACGGGTTTATCAAGGACGGGAATTTGACAGCAAAGGTAAGCCAGTGAGAGATATCGACTTTACTAGTCCAACTTTCCCAAATGGTGCGCCCCGACCTGACTACCTTCCTCCACCCCACCAACATCGGTGGTTGCCTAATCCTACAGGAGGTACTCCAAGTCGAAGTAAAAATCCAGAGCCGCTATAAGGAAAGGATTTAGCTATGAAAAACAGTTTGTGGGCAATTACATTGAATCAAACTTCTGAAGAACGTCTTGAGGAAAGGGTTACTTCAATTGTAGTTTATCTTGCAAAGACCTACAAAGATTGTCAATGGCAGGTTTCAGATTTAGATGCGACGGGAAAATATGGCGGAAGGTTAACCTTGCAATTAAATGATGAAGAGCAAGTGTATTTGCCATCTTCTGATTTTCTAGTCATTTTAACGGAAGATGGTCAGGTAATCGATTTAGAAGCAGTAATGCTGGTTAATAGCCAACCTATATTCAAGATCCTGATTCAGGATGGTTCTTCAGTCGATGTGTTAGGTCAAGGAAAGCTTCTGCCAAGTGAGGTATTGGGTGAATATGAGCCATCCGATCCTAAACTTTTTCTGTGGAATTAACTTTATGCTTAAGTGATATTGGAGAACCCTATCAGTCACAGTGACAGCAGGCTAACAAGTCGATGAAGCGGACGGACGAGAGATCTTGGTGGTAATGCCAAGGTTATCTGCCGCCGCTGATTAGGAACGTTTAAAGGAAGTATGAGCACAGTATCTCAGCAGTTAACGATCATACAAACCCTCTTTGATGAAGCGGAAGGCCGAGGCATCCTCTTGGGGCTTGAGAGTGGTTGGGCTATTGACGCGCGGCTTGGCTAGGTACTGCATTCATCATTTACTGAGCAAAGTTCCTTACGAAGATATGACACCTCTTCCCTTTGAGCTTCAGTCTAGACCTTTGGCTGAAGATTACATTTGTGCTCCCCGCAATGAGCAGTTCTTTATTCCTCAAGTGTATTAAGCAACGTTACTGTTGCGTTGCAGCTTCTTGCAATGACTAAATGTAGCGATCGCCGAGAGATGAAACTAACAAACGTTTCTGTACTTGATGATTGTAATTACTAAATCTTTCTAAAATGACCTAAACATGGGCGCAGCTATCAAAACACGAATTGTGAGAATCGGTAATTCTCAAGGTATTCGTATTTCCAAACCTCTGTTAGAGCAAAGCGGTATTCATACAGAGGTGGAAATTGAGGTTCATGGTGATCACCTATTGGTTAAGGTGCTTGGGCAAATTAGTTCTGATGAGCAAAGAGTAGTTCTCGGTATCTTGGCTGAGATGTTTGCCGAGTGAGCTACCTAAAACCTTGGTGTGGCTGATGGACGAATATTTCTAATGCTTTGAGGATATCTACGGCTACTCAACTTTAGCAAGAGCATAGTTTTAAGATTGTCTGCAAGGCGATCGCCAACGCATGACAGAAGGAACTGGTTTAGGACTTGCTATCAGTCAGCAAATTGTGCAAATGATGAGTAGCCAATTGCAGGTAGAAAGCAAAATTGGCGAAGGAAGCACGTTCTGGTTTGCAGTCGATTTGCTTGAGGCAACTGGATGGATTGAACTAGATGCTACTAAGTCTGCGAATCACATTGTGGGTTACGCAGGCAAGAAACAGAAAATTCTTGTAGTGGACGATTGCTGGGAAAACCGTTCTGTCATTATCAACTTACTCGAACCGTTAGGCTTTGAATTGATCGAAGCCGAAAATGGTCTGGATGCTCTTACTAAATATCAAGCACATCAACTTGACTTGATGATCACTGACAATCACAATGCCGATAATGGATGGCATAGAGATGCTTAAACAGTTAATACGATTAGCATTCATATCAAAGATAATGGAGCAGGAATGTCTAAAGATGTAAAACAACGCATTTTTTGCTAGGTTTACAACCAAAGCTGTGGGCAAGGGAACTGGATTAGGATTAGCGTAGGCGTAGCCCGCCGCAGCGAAAAGTTCTGCGAGAGGGTTTCCCTCCGCAGGAAACTTTTCAAGACAGGCATCGCCTATCAAATTATTGTAGAAAAACATAAAGGGCAGCTAAGCTGTATATCTGATCCAGGACAAGGAACGGAGTTCACAATTAAAATTCCAATAACTCTTAGTTAAAGTTGCGGCATCAGATTTCATTAAGGCAGGTGATGCTGTAGCGATCGCTTCGCTAATTTCACCGGATAATTGGGGTAAGTAAGCAAACAAATCAGTGCAGTGGACGAAAGTCCTTAATATCGTTGGGGCGATCGCTCAAGACATTTACCCATACTTAAGAGGTATATGTAAACTTGCAATGCCTAGGTTGGGCTACGCCTACGCGCACCACACCATCTGGCTCTAGGCTGACACTACGCTGTATCCAACCTACCTGCAATATCCTGAAAGAATAGGTTAAACCTAAGGATAATGATAAAGGTTTTCAATAAATTTTATATTTTTGTAACTAACTAGGTTGGCTATACTACCGTTAATGCTTGTTTTTAGGACTTTTGACGTTCACGTCGCAAACCCAATTATGAACTTGACTAATCAATGAGGTTAAGAGAAACTAACTAGTAACTAACGTGTACGCTCATAAAATTAATAATTTTTGTAAAGATTCTGAGATATATATTTTGAGAGATGGAACATTAGTTAACAAATGGCAAGTTTGTATCTAAGTAGAAAAATTCCGACGGCTAGAATTTTAGCCTTTTGCTAAAGCAGTACAGTTCAAGCGTACTATAGTGGTTTGCCAAGAGCATGGAGACATTAGAGTTCATAATTTATCCAGATGGTCGGGTACAAGAGAAAGTCACTGGCATTGTGGGTGCTTCTTGCGCTGAGGTTACAGCAGCAATAGAGGCACAGTTAGGGCTAGTACTTAGTCATGAGCCAACCTCAGAATATTTCGCCGCTCAGGTGCAGCAATCTAGCCTAGCGAATACGCAAACCACTTACAGCGATTGGTAAGTTTTCACAGTAGTTTAATGTTATTAATTCACAACCACCATGTCACACTTTAGCCAAATTAAGACTCAAATCCGTAACCTTGATTCTTTAAAAGATGCTCTGACTGAATTGGGCATAGACTGGAAACCAGGCCCACGCGAGGTACGTGGTTATCGCGGTCAAACCCATCCTGCCGAAGTTACTATTGAGCAGAAAAATGGCTATGACATCGGCTTTAGATGGAATGGCAAAGAATATGAATTGGTAGCTGACTTGCAATATTGGCAGCAAGATTTGTCTGTAGATGGTTTCTTACGCCAGGTAAGCCAGCGCTATGCTTACCAAACAGTTGTGAAAGAAACTACTCGTGTGGGTTTTCAAATTGCTGAACAACAAAAAAATGAAGATGGTTCGATTCGCCTGGTAGTACAGCGCTGGAGTGCGTAATGGCTGATTTTCTACCGTCGCCGGAAGAACAAGAAGACAACCGTTCCGGTTTAGAACCAGAATTAGGCGGTTTTTTACGAAATTCGCCAGAACGTTCTGGTTTTGAACCAGAATTGGGTGGTATCTTGCGCCAAAAGGGTGTTTATGTTGACGAAATCACCTGTATTGGTTGTAAGCACTGTGCTCATGTTGCGCGTAACACCTTTTACATTGAACCAGATTATGGGCGATCGCGCGTGATTCGCCAAGATGGGGACGCGGAAGAAATCATCCAAGAGGCAATTGACACTTGTCCGGTTGATTGCATTCACTGGGTTGATTACACTGCTCTGACAAAGTTAGAGGAAGAACGCAAATTTCAGGTAATTCCTGTTGTGGGCTATCCGGTGGAACATGCGGTTGCTGCTAGCGAAAGGCGGCGTAAAAAGCAAAAGATAAAGAGCAAAAAGTCTCGTTATTAAAATCAAAATATTAAATCAACATTAAAAAGGACTGGTAAACTCAGTCCTTTTGTTTTTGTATGTAGTTAATTTTTCTCTATTGTGGCGATAACAAACCAAACCAACTATTTAAAATCCCAAATTCAAAATACTTTAACCCAATTTTAGCAAATATCTCAGATACTTACTGCCTTTATTTTAGATTGAGAGGATCGTGTTGTGAAAGTAATTTTTCTACTTTTGCCTCGTCGAGCCTAGCAGTTAATCTTCTAGTTTCGTGCAAGTCTCTAGTAGTTTTTGCCAAAGTAAAAGTTGAACCGATAGAGAAAGCCAAACCCATACCCATAAAGCCTTTAACCCAGCTATCCACAGGCAAATTCACAATGCCAAAGGTGGTCATAGAAATAGAAATTACAAAAGCTGCCCAAGTTTGAATAACCCAAGCTGCACTATCTTTTTGAGGGCCAATTGTTTGCATATTTTCTACCTTTCATCTGAGTGATTTAACTGTGATTGTATTGATTAGTACATTTACCAACCACAATAGTATTACCAGTTTGGTAACTGGACTCAAAAAGGCAAGCTCCAGAGTGCTGAAATCAAATAAAAACTGGTACATAGTTTGTACCAGTTTTGCAATTGGCATCAAGCAGCTTGATTAATTATTCAGACTCAGGAAATGTTTGTACTTTGCCATCAGGGCTAAGAACAACTCGAATTCTGAGATTTTGCCCAGTTTTATTAGCGGAGACAAAAGGTTTTCCAATATCAGGCATCCCGGCGTTGTCAACGAATTCTCTTGCTGCCTTATTAAGGGGAAAAATTCGTTCAATTTTGCCGTCCACACCTAGTAATAAACTATATTCTAATGTTTGTCCCAATCTTGCAGGTGGCTGCCAACGCTTACTTATATATTCTCTAGCTTCTGCTATCTGAGGAGTGTCAAATAATGTGCCAGTTGCCACATTTGGAGGCGTAGGGGCTTTGCGTCCATCTCCTAATCCATCGATAAATGGATTGTTATCACCTGTCCTAGGGGAGGTAGTTGAAGAGGGCAGATTTGAAGAGGGTTTGTTTCCAGGAGAAACTTTTCCTAAAGAATCATCATTTTGGGGACTGGATGGCAAACTCTGTCTCTCAGGCAGAGCAATTCCAGGTTGAGGAATTGAGCCTGCTGGGTTCTGTCCAAGTTTTGGTTGAATGGCGGTTTCCTGTCCTGGAATTTTGGTCAGTGCTGTGCTTCTGGGATTGGTGGGAAGAGTTGGAGTCTTCGTTTGAGGTAGAGTCAGCGGATCTTTTGGAGATAGTAGAGGCGTTGAAGAGAAATTGGAATTGGGGGATGTTTTAGGAGCCGTAGGCAAACTGGAATTAGGGGATATTTGAGACTGAGTGGAGAAGTTAGAATTAGGGGCTATTAGGGGTTTTGGGGGCAAACTGGAAGTGGGTAGCGCAGGAGTGGAGCCTAGAGGTGGCAGTGATGATTGAAAATTATCAGGGATGAGTCCAGATTGAGGAGTGGGAAAGTTTAGTGAAGGTGAGCTTTCTAAGGCAGCAATGTCTGCCTCTGATGGATCTACAGTTTTGGCAGTCTGCTGTTGTTGCCTGATGTTGTTAGCATATTGCCAGGTAACTGGTGTTAAACCCAAAGCTAACACCAAGACTGCGGCAACAGGTGCCCAAGTAGGAATCAAACTCGAACTCGAACTCGAACTGCTGAGAGTTGGCAATACCATAACATCAGCTGAATATTCATCTAAGGCACTTGCCAAATCAAAAAGTTGCAGTAAACTCAGTTGAATAACACGACCAGATGCTTGGTTAGCGAGAGAACCAAGAAATAGGTTGTGAGTCAAATAGCTATTCGGTTCTAAGTGGATCTGTGCTCCTGGTGTCTGGGAGGTTAAGGACTTTAATGTCTTAGCAGATAGCGAAGCGGGATGTAAATTTTTTGATTCTTCTGGCTCATCAAGTACTTTGTTTGACTCTTGCGGCCCTGAGAATGTGACCCAAAAGCTTTCTGGAGACTGTTGAAGGAATTCCTGGACATAGATTGTGACTGCATCACACAAAGCTTCGAGTTGGTCGCGATCGCCCCGAATTGGCACTCTGCGATCTTCTGGTAATCGCGGATCGTCAAAACGTAACTCAAAGCTTAACTGTTTAAGGACAGTTTTTCCCATCCAGCGGGACAAAGGCGAGCTTTGCGCTAAGACTTCTAGCGTGCAAGTGGGGGGCGTATAACGACGAATAACAGAATTTGATAGAGGCATGGCAGGAACTACAAGGTCTATTATTATTTGGGATTTTGCGTTCGCGTAGCGTGTCAAAGACAAAAAGTTGCTATATCGTTAATTATTTTTGCCTACGCGCCCAAGACAATTGAGCGTCGGAGGGTTTATTCCGTAGCAAACTTTTCAAGATAGATTTTGCGGAAAGTTAAGCCAGTTACTTGCTTAAAGGATTATGAATTAAGGTTTTCGACATAATCACATGTCCGAACTGACTTTGGTTTCCTGACTTAGCAAACTTTCTAAAATGGATTTTGGATGAGAAATCTCAAATCTAAAATTTTGTGGAACGGTCTATAAGTGCTAGCCAGAGACGGCGGTGTCCACCTGGGGCACTATAAAAAAGTAAATCTACAAGCAATTTAAGTGCCAGATTGGTAAGTAAATCCGTCGAGATTTGGTCATCCTCTTCCATCCGCTCTTGGTAGGTGTTGCAGAAAGCATCTATGTAATCTCCAAGTAGAGCAGCCTGATGAGGTTCCCGTTTGGTTTCCGCCATTTGTTCTAATAGACCGACAGCACGCCGAATTAATTCTTGGTGCTCCTTGGCTAGGTAGCAGGTGATTAGAACAAGCGATCGCGCTTCTTCTATATCTAGTTTTTTTCGCCCTCCTTGACCTTTGCGTAAGGGGTTGGACTGGCGTAGTCGCCACAATGCTACGCGATCGGGCACTCTTGACTCTAAATTCAGCTTAGTTGCCGCTGAAAGCATTGCTTCGGAACCAATGCCGGTTAAAGTTTCTAGCGCCAACAGCACCAAATCTAACTGGGTTTTGATATTGTCCCATTGAACTGCATCTGGCGCTGGAAGCTTGATTAAATCCTCCCACGGGGAATTTTGAGTAGCTGAGTTGGCGGCCGTGTGCATAACTTTTAGCATAGGTGATCAGGCTGATAAGGACTGTTGCTGTTACCCATTTTGAAACCAGACTCTCAAGCATCAAAGTTGGTTTCCTATAGCTATGAGCCAGAAGCTTCAACTAGCTTTTATCTGTAGTCAACAGCAGTTATCTTTGTCTTACTTTAAATGAAAATTTATTTTCATCAAAGTAAAAAATTTTCAGCCCAAGTTAATATTTACCTAACTTTAACTACTAGCTAAGTACAACAGTATAAATAAACAAAGTTAAAATTGCTAGCTAATAATTGCTAATCTCTAATCACCATCAGGTAATTAGTAATTAGCAATTAACAATCAATAACTCTTACCAGTTACATTTATTGCCGCTTTATTTTATGTGAGCGACAGTGACACCATTGCCACCGTCTGCTGGTTCTGCTGCTTCATAATTGCTGACTCTGGGGTGCTGTTGCAAAAAAGCATGAACACCTTGCCGCAGCTTACCAGTACCGTGCCCGTGAATAATCCATACTGGGCCTGTAGCTTCCGAGATGGCTTTGTCAAGAATGAATTCGGCGTCAGCCACTCGCTTACCACGCAAATCGACGGTATTTTGGGAGGTGCGAATTGCTGGGGCTGGCTGTGGTGGTGGCGTAATCGCTGGTGGGGATGGTTTCGCTTTGACGACTGGTTCTGGTTTTTGACCATCTAGAGATTCTACATCTTCCAGTTTCACTGTCATCTTCATAATCCCAAAGCGAACAGTTAACTCCCCATCATTATCGGGGGCGGTTAACACTTCTGCTGTTTGCCCCAACTTGGGAATACGGAGGCGATCGCCTACTTTGGGCATAAACCCAAGTTTTGGTTTTGCTGGTGTTGTTGGTTGATATTGCTGAGCAATTTGATTCAAAGCATTGGTTGCTTGCTGGGCATTTTGGGCTGTGGGTGTACCTTTTTGTAAGCGGCGAATTACTTGGGCAATTTCACCTTTTGCTTGGGCGATCGCTTGTTGCACTGCTACTTCCTGTGAAACCCGCAGAGCACTTTCTCTCTCTTGTAAAGCTGAGGCTTTTTCGGATACTTCTTGGTACAAGCGTTCTGCTTGTTGCAACAAATTTTGTGCTTCAGTAGCTTTAGTTTCCTGGCGACGACGTTGCGCTTCTAACCCAGCAATCACTTGGTTAACTTCATCTGTTGCCTCTCCCACTTGAGTTTTCGCCTGGGCGATCACTTCTGGTTTTAGCCCCAAGCGCAGAGCAATTGTTAAGGCGTTGGAACGCCCTGGTATTCCCCATAGCAGACGGTAAGTTGGCGACAGAGTACTTTCGTCAAATTCTACAGAGGCATTTTCAAATCGCTCATCTTCATACTTCAGCGCTTTGAGTTCACCAAAGTGAGTGGTGGCAATGGTTAGCTGGGCATGGTTAGCCAGATATTGCAACAAGGCGATCGCCAAGGCACTACCTTCTACTGGATCGGTTCCTGCGCCGACTTCATCGAGTAAGACGAGTGATTGGGGATTAGGAAGTTCTTCATCCCCAGTCCCTAGTCTCCAGTCCCCAGTTCCCAGTGCGTCTAAAATCCGACTGATGCGGCGGATGTGACCAGAAAAGGTAGATAAACTTTGCTGTAGGGATTGTTCATCGCCAATATCTGCCAACACCTGGTCAAACCAAGGAATTTCCACTGGTTCACGAGCGGGGACAAATAAACCCACTTTGGCCATCAATGCTGCTAATCCCAAGGTTTTCAAGGTAACAGTTTTACCACCAGTATTTGGCCCGGTAATCGTTACTACCCGAATTTGTGGACTGATAAACAAATCTACAGGAACTACTGGTTGCCCTTGTTCGTGCTGTTGCTGCCACACTAACAATGGATGTCGTAAATGCCGCAAGGTAATAATTTCACTTTCCTTGCGGTTGACAAATCGCGGGGGATTAGCTCCTAACCAGAAACTATATCGTGATCTAGCGGTTGCTAAATCCAAAGTGGTAGCAATTGCTAATAACCTCTCTAAATCAGGTTTGACTGCTGCTACTTGCTCCGTCAAAACACGGCGAATCGCTTCTTCTTCTGCTTGCTCTTTTCTAATTATCTGCCGCAGTTGGTTGCCTAGAGGCACGATAGAATTAGGTTCTACATACAGCGTGGCACCGCTGGTAGAGGTATCGTGGACAATGCCGGGAATGGCATCTTTTTGAGGTGCTTTCACGGGGATTACAAAGCGATCGCCCCGTTGGGTAATTAGCTGTTCCTGAACTGCTCCAGCTTTTGCCTGTAGAATATTTTGCAACTTTTGGGTTATTTGGGTGCGTAATCGCCGCAAATCTGTGCGAATTTCTCCCAGTTTTTGGCTAGCGCGGTCAGTTACCTGTGCTCGTTCATCTATACAGCGGTGAATTTCCTGTTCTAGTTCGGGATAAGTCCGTAAATCGGCAACCAAATCAGTCAGAATTGGCAAATCTTCTTGATTATCAATTACACGGCGCAAATTTCTGGCACCAGCGAGGGTAGTAGCGATCGCTAACAGTTCATCGCCTGTCAAAATTCCGCTGCGTTCTGCCCGTTCTAAGGAATCACCAATATCTTGAATTCCCTCAAACGATAATCCTGTAGTCAGACGGCTTTCTAATTGGTAAACTTCTTTGGTTTGCCCTAACAACTGTTCGCTTTCTGCCTGAGACTCAGGCATTTTCAGTTGACGCGCGGCTGTCGCCCCCAGCTTAGTTGCCGCAAATGTGGAAAGGTGCTGACAGAGGCGATGCCATTCTAGTAGTTCTAAGGTTTCAGATTGGATCAAGGTTTCAACATCTAATCTGAAATTATGGTAACAATTCTAGCCGTTCTGTGACACTTAAATTTAGCTTACGCAGCAGCAATTTCTTGCACTAGAACGTAGGGCTGGACAATGAGGGTATGAAATCGCTTGGCGGGATCGCTATTCCATTCTCCCACTTGTACTGATGATGGTTTAGTAATTAATTGTTCATCAATCCACTGTTGTACTGAGGGAATATTATCACTGGCGATCGCTTCCCCAACATCCACCAAATTTAGCTCAGATGCTACTAAAATTACCGCGTCTCGCTGCACATGTGGAATTAGCCACTCCCACTCTGCCTCATCTAATATTTCTGTTAATTCCGCTCTTAAGTCCGACATTATTTTCTAATGTTGATATTATTCACTACTTCGTAGTTTATGACTCTTGACTCTTAACTACACTTCTGATTTCATTTCATCAATTTCAAACAAAGATACAATTACTCCGGCGATCGGAATAGATATAAAAACACCTAGTAACCCTGCTACTCTAGCTCCTACTAGCAAAGCGAAGAATACTACTACAGGATTAAGATTCAGCGCACCTTGCATAATACGCGGTGCAATTAAGTTGTCTTGTATTTGCTGAAGCACAATACAAGCTGCCAATACTTTCAATGCTAACCAAACACCTTGAGACAACACAACTAGTGTGATTGTACCTATTCCTAATGTCGCTCCTATACCGGGAATAATATCAACAATTCCAACTATTACTGATAATATCAAGGCAAAAGGTACTTTTAATAATACGAACACTAAAAAAGTCGAAGTCGTAAGAAATAAACTTAATAATAACTGACCTCTAAAAAATCCTAGAAAGGAGCGTCTGATTATATTTGTAAATCTACTGCGGCGATGCTTTGGAACGATTTTTAAGATAAAACTCCAGAGTTTGTCTCCATCTAACAACATGAAAAAAGCCACAACAGCGACCAATATAAAAGTTATAAAATTGGTCATAAAACCTTGTAAAATTGCCAAGCTAGTTACAAGACTGGATACAGCTTGATCCCGTAATTGTCCTTCAATGGTACTTAAATCTATCTGAAGATTACGGCTTCGGAAAAATGCTTCTAATCGCTCTAACAGAGGTACTAAAGAATTTAAAAACCCAGTTATACTGTCAATTAATTGTTGTCCTTGAGATAGAATTGTTAAGCCCACGGTTACTGCTAGACCGCCAATAATTACAACGCTAAGCAAGAAAACTACAAGAACTGCTATACCGTGGGGCAAAAAACGCCGCAGCCATCTTACAGGATAGCTAAGCAAAAAAGCCAAGATTGCAGCAAATGTAAAAATAACTATAACTGCTTCAAAGTAAGCTAAAAGCTGTACAATTGCCCAGCCAGAAGCCACCAAAAGCAAAAAGCGGATTAACGCCAGATTATTCAATCGTTCCCAAAAGTTTTTGGCTTCAAAGCCGCTCATATCTTGTTTAGAGAGAAAGTGGTGGTCATTTTGCCTAGCAGTTGCATTTAAGCACAAAGTCTTACTGGATTTGCTATGGCGCATTAACTTTAAACATATAGAGACTGAGTGGCGATCGCCACTTCCTTAAAGCATATTCCGCAGTATGATCTAACTCATCGCCCTAAATCATGCATCTCATTGATCACTGTGGTGCATTTTTGTGTGATGGCTTCTAATTCTTCTTTATTAGTGGAACTAGGAGTATCAATTAATTTGCCAATCCTCACAGTGATGGGAACAGCTTGAGGTATTGCCGAGCCTTTTTTTAAAATCCCCTCAGTACCCCACAAACTTACTGGCAATATTGGTGCTTTAGCCTTGGCTGCTAGCAGCGCTGCGCCTCTTTTGGGGTCTGTAATTCGACCATCTGGGGTACGAGTGCCCTGCAAAAAAACACCGACAGCCCAACCTTTGTTGAGATATTCTAGGGCAGAACGGATAGCAGTGCGATCGGCGCTTCCCCGACTCACCGGGTAAGCACCGTATAATTTAATCATTTTTGCCAAAATCGGAATATTAAATAACTCTTCCTTAGCCATATACGCCACTGGACGACGTACACAGTTAGAGACAATAGGTGGGTCAAAGTAACTAGCATGATTACTCACTACCACCAGTGGGCCTGATTGAGGAACATTTTCCACACCATAAATCTGGCCCCGAAAGTAAGCATGAAGCATTGGACTGACGACCGACCATTTAAAGGCGTGGTAAAGTGCCAGACTAATAAACGGTTCGCGGCTTTGAGACATAGGAAATTGGGAACTGGGTATCGGGGATTGGGTATTGGGGATTGGGCATGGGAGAGCCACTGCGGTCTTGGGGTCTCCTCAAGTGGAGCACAAGTGGCGTCATTGGGCATTAGAGATTGTATTAGGTAGGGATTAGTGGATTGAATATTGGGTTGAGGATTAAAAGAATTCTTTCCCAGTCCCCAGTCCCCAGTCCCCAGTACCCAATTCCTAGTCCGGTAATTCAGCGATATTACGGACGTTCTTTAAGATTAAATCAGGGGTAATACGTTTAATTAAACCAGTTAGCACGTTACCGGGGCCAATTTCTATTACTTGCTGGATGCCCTTTGCTGGTAATTGTAGAGAGATTTCTCGCCACCGTACCGAACCAGTCATTTGTTTGTTTAAGCGCTGCTTTAAAATTTCGGCATCAATAGATGGAACTGGTTCTACATTTGATAATACTGGCACGACCGCTGGTTGAAATTCCACAGATTCTAGAATGTCTTGGAACTCCGCCGCCGCTGGTGCTATTAAGTGTGAATGAAATGCTCCAGAAACTTTTAAAGGAATAGCACGCTTAGCTTTAACTTGAGAAATTACCGCTTGTACAGCGTCCGGCGTGCCAGAGATTACAACTTGGGCCGGACTATTGTCATTAGCCAGCACTACATCGGGTGTTTCGGCAATGACTTTTTCCAATTGTTCACGGTCAAAGTTCAACAAAGCAGCCATCATCCCACCTGCGGCACTATCCATAAGTTCAGCACGACGCTTGACTAAGTGTAATCCCGCCGACCATTCAAAGACACCAGCGACATAAAGGGCAACATATTCGCCTAAACTGTGACCAGCAACTAAATCTGGTTGATGTCCTCTTTCCCGGATGATATCGGCGAGAATGCTTTCTACCACATAAAGAATTGGCTGTGTATATAGCGTCTGTGATAACTTTTCTTCGTCCTTCTGACAGATTTCGGTTACAGACCAGCCCAAAATAGCCTCAGCTTGAACAAATTTGTCTTTGGCAGAGGGTATATCTAATAAGTCCATTCCCATTCCCAGTACTTGAGAACCTTGTCCGGGAAACACCCATGCAGTTTTAGTCATTGGTCATTATTCAGTGGTCATTGGTCATTGGGTACTAGGCACTGGGAACTGGGGAAAGGGAAAGGGGTAAGGGGGAAAAGGAAAAACCATCCCTTTACCCTATTACCCTTTAACCCTTCGGGTTCGCCAGTTGCCTGCGGAGGGAAACCCTCCCGCAGCACTGGTCTCACCTTTTCCCCTTCTTAAGAGTCCCCAATCCCTATTTTCCCCATTGAAAAATTGCTGCGCCCCAAGTAAGACCGGCACCAAAGCCGGATGTAGCAATAATGTCATTGGGTTTAACTTTGTCTTGCCGTATTGCTTCATCTAGGGCTAGGGGGATGGAGGCGGCAGAGGTATTGCCGTACTGAGCAAGATTACTAATAACTTTATGTTGTGGAATATTTAAGCGTTGGGCAACAGCATCAAGAATCCGCTGATTGGCTTGATGCAATATTAGCCAATCGATTTGGTCAACACTGAGGTTAGCTTGAAACAAGGCTTTGTCAATGATTTCTGGCACTTTTTGAACGGCGAAGCGGTAAATTTCTTTACCGTTCATGGTTATTGGTTGGTAAGTGCCTTTAGTAATATTTACGCCTGGGAGCAGTTCTTGGGAAGAGGCTGCATAGGAAAGCTTGAGTTGATGATTTTGAGTACCATCGCTTTTAAGTGCAAACCCCAATAGGCGATCGCTTTTGGATGCTTGCAATACTACTGCTCCTGCACCATCACCAAACAATACACAAGTACCCCTATCTTGCCAATCTACCCAGCGAGAGAGGATATCTGCTCCTATCAAAAGTACATTTTGAAAAACGCCTGTTTTGATGTATTGGGCGGCTGTTACTAGCCCAAAAACAAAACCGGAGCAGGCTGCTGTCAAGTCAAAAGCTACTGCTTTGGTGGCTCCTAATTCAGCTTGTACTTGACAAGCAGTACCAAACAAGTCGTCAGAAGTGGATGTCGCCAGCAAGATTAGATCCAAGTCAGATGCGGCGATCCCAGCAGATGCGATCGCCTGACGACTAGCCGCAGTGGCAAGTACACTCAATGACTCAGAAGGCAGCGCTAATCGCCGTTGACGAATTCCTGTTCTTGTAGTAACCCACTCGTCTGATGTCTCAACTAATTCAGACAAGCTTTGATTGTCTAAGGAAGTTGCTGGTACTGCTGAGCCACTTCCGGTAATTGCTACGCCTAAGTTATGCACTCCTAATCTCCCAAGCTATCAGCTTTTTGTCTTTTGTCCTCTCTTACAAAGTTCTGATGCCTTTCCTGCGGAACGCTGCACGAACGGCGGGCTGCGCCAACGGAGGAAACCTCCGCCCAGACTTTGCGCTTTGTCATTTGTCCTTTGTCCTTCGTCCTTACAAATGACAAGTTACTCAATGACTTATGACTAATCGCTAACCACTTTCGCGCTCTAGGATATATTGTGACTGAATTCGTTGCAGCACCTCGTTGTCAACGGCTTCTTTTGCCATCCGAATTGCGTTAAAAATTGAAGGTGCTTGGGAGCTACCATGACCAATAAAACAGACTCCTGCAACACCTAACAATAGAGCACCACCATGTTCTGCATGATCCATTCGCTGCTTAATCCGCTTCAGGTTTGGTTTTAAAAGTGCTGAGCCGATTTGACCGTGCAATCCTTGGGGTAATTCTTCTCGCAAGATTTGCAGAATTACTTCTCCGACTGCTTCGGCGAATTTTAATAATACATTGCCGACAAAGCCATCACAGACAATTACATCAAAGCGGCCAGAAAGCACATCACGTCCTTCAGCATTACCAATAAAATTAATTTGGGAATTTTCGCGTAATAATTGGTGGGCGCGGACGGCTGCGTCATTGCCCTTAGAATCTTCTTCTCCAATATTTAATAAACCTACCTTGGGTTCGCTAGTACCTAAGACGTACTGACTGTAAGCTGATCCCATTACGGCAAACTGCTCTAAAAACTTAGGACGACAGTCTACATTTGCGCCGACATCAAGTATGAGTACTGGTTTGCCAGCCACAATCGTGGGGAAAACAGTCCCGATTGCTGGGCGGTCAATTCCTGGTAATCGTCCTAAGCGCAGCAAAGCGGCTGCCATTGCTGCTCCAGAGTGTCCGGCAGAAAAAACGGCATCTGCCTGTTGTTGCTTGACTAAATCCATAGCCACATTAATAGAGGCCTGGGGTTTGCGTCTAACTGCACTTAAAGGCTCCTCGTCCATCGCGATCGCTTCCTGTGCAGGAACGATCTCCACCTGCCCGATATTTGTTTTTGGCGGCAAGGCAGCTTTAATTTGTTGGGGATCACCTACCAATAATACTTCTACACCCAATTCTTCTCGTGCCCGCAGTGCGCCAGCAACGATTTCACCGGGTGCGTGATCCCCTCCCATTGCATCAATTGCGATCCGTACGCGAGTCGATCCCATTGCTTAGAGCTATTAGAAACCTTACAAATTTTACCAGATGGCTTTGCTGAAAAAGCGTAAATTTATAACTGCCAATTTACTTCTGTTAGTATTGCAACAAGTTTTGGCAGCAGGCAAAGGATAATAACACGAAGTGTGGGAGATTGGGGATTGGGCATTAGAGATTGTATTAGGTAGGGATTAGTGGATTGAATATTGTGTTGAGGATTAAAAGAATTCTTTCCCCCTAGCCCCCAGTCCCCAGTCCCCAGTCCCCAGTCCCCAGTCCCCAGTCCCTAATCCCCAGCCCCTAGTACCCAGTTAACCAACGTACGAACGCCGTAACCAGTTGCACCTGAACCGTTGTAGCCATTTTCTTTATCTGTCCACACTGGGCCAGCAATATCTAAGTGTGCCCAAGGGGTTTCTTTGACAAACTGTTTGAGGAAAAGGGCGGCGGTAATGGCTCCACCTGGACGCGGCCCAGTGTTTTTCATGTCCGCAATGCCAGATTTCAGCCCTTCAAAATATTTTTCTTCCATTGGCATCCGCCAAATCTTTTCTCCTGATGCTTCAGCAGCTTTTTCTAGTTCAGCAGCTACAGCATCATTGGGAGTGAACAAACCAGCTATGTCATCACCCAAGGCTATGACGTTTGCACCAGTCAAGGTAGCTAAATCAACGATCGCATCTAATCCTAGTTTGTCGGTATATACCAAGGCATCTGCTAGGGTTAAACGTCCTTCAGCGTCGGTGTTGTTTACTTCTATTGTTTTGCCATTAGATGCTGTAAGAACGTCTCCAGGGTGCATGGCGCGACCGCTAATCATATTTTCGGTCGCTGCTGAGATAAAGTGAACTTCAACATCTGGCTTGATCTGAGCTATTGCTTTTGCTGCGCCGAAAGTAGCAGCGGCTCCACCCATATCAATTTTCATGGTTTCGATGCCGCTACCAGCACCTTTGATGTTGAGTCCACCAGAGTCGAAGGTTAAACCTTTGCCGATAATTGCCAGTTTCTTTTTAGGTGTACCTTCTGGCTTGTAAGTTAGGTGAATGAATTTAGGTGGTAATTCCGAAGCTTGAGCGACGCCTAAAAAAGCACCCATACCTAATTTTTCACAGTCTTCTCGCTCCAGAATTTCTACTTGCAAACCGTGATCTTTAGCGATCGCTTGAGCTGTTTCTGCCAAAGTAATTGGTGTAACTGCGTTGGCTGGGGCTGCTACCAACTGTCGCGCTAAGATTACTCCTGATACGATTTGATTGGCGCGGCTAATGGCTGTTTCTTGCCCACCGAATCCTAGTAAATCTACGGTTTCGATTTGTGGCCCTTTATCTTCTGGCTCTGACTTAAAGCGAATATCTTGGTAAAGTGCCAGTTGCACACCTTCTGCGATCGCTTGAGCGGTTGCTGCGGGGTCGTTGTTCCATAATGGAAAACTAAACCCCAAAGTTTTGCTTTTTTGCTTTTTGGCTACCCTGGCTACAGCCGCAGCAGCGCGTCGCAGGGTGTCTAATTTTAGTGCTTCTGGTTTTCCTAAACCTACTAAAATGACTTTACGAACTGGGCTACCAGCACCTACACGGGTGAAGATGGTGCTGTTAGCTTTTGCTGTAAATTCCTCTTCGGCAATTAGTTCTTTTAAGATTCCGCTAAACTTTTCATTTAAAGTTGCTAGTTCACCAGTTAACTCTACTGCATCTTCAAATAATCCAATTGCCAAACTATCGCCTGCCCACTCTAGTAAAGGCGTATCACTAGGTTGAATTGCCATTTTTGGATTTTGTGTAAGTATTCCTTCTTGTACCAGTATTGCTTAAAATCCTTTGTTCATGCTTGCAGAGGGATTGGGGAATTGGGGATTATTAACCAGTTTTCGAGAACTCCAATAAATAAATTATCCAATTTTGTGGGGTGAGCAACATCAGCGCCCAGTTGATAGGATGGGTGAGACGCGCATCTCACAAGAAGGTTAAGATGCTTTGGTTGCTTTTTTGCTGAAAGTTAACGCAATCTATATGTAGTTATTGCAAACAGCATCTCTGCTATTAAACCGTTATGCAGTGAATATACTAGCCATAATAGAAACTTAGCTTAGTTAAAAATATGCCTAAATCAGACGGTGCTAAGTTGAAAAAAGTATCTGTGAGGCTTTCCTTTGGCATTGGTTCAGCGGAATTGGAAGCTGACCCCACAGAACGAAGGGCTGCATGGTCGCTTTATGTTGAGCTAGTTACACGGATTGCTGTCCAGCCTTTGGAAACTAACCAAGGACTGCTGCTTGAGGCGCTGAATTCTTTATATAGCCTATTTGACACAACACGGGATCAACAGTTATTAGTTAAAAAATCTCAATTTAGCGACTGTCTTGAAAGCCAAAACATCGCTACCAAGAAATGCGATTCGCATTTTGGAATTTTGGGAGTAGATTAAAATTCGTTATTAGCGCAAAGAAACTAATTATAATCACTTTGGATGAATCCCAATAGCCAAGATGAACCTACTCAGCCTCAAAAAGTAGATCCCTATGAAGAAATTTTATTTAGCGGATACATAGATACTGAGATTGCTGAAATGAAGACACTCATGGAGAATTGGGATAAAGCCACCTATCCAACTTTAGCTAATAGCATTGTTAATCATGCTGACAGACACGATTTTAACAACAGTTATTTAAAATATTTAAGAAAAGCAAATAATTTCACTAAAAAAGCGCTCGAAAGACAATACTTAGCGATGGTGCAAATAGATGGAATAAAGGAAATGAATTTATAATTGAAAGGAATGGCAAAATTGTTTCATACGGTGAAAACTAGTAATTTGTATGCAAAACCTCACAACATCAAATACACCTAAAAATTTCCAGACTGCCAAGAACTACATTGGTAAAGTATTGCAGCAGTTGTTAATTGATTATAAAAATACACGCGAAGAAAGACGGCAAATAAATATATGGGAAGAGTCAAAAGACTTTAGCATATTAGGGGAAATCGAAATTTTTACAACTGATATTGAGGGTTGTGCGTCTCAAGTGATTGCTAATGATGTCTTAGAAAATTATCAAGATATAATTAACAAATTAACAAAAATGAATATATTTGATATTTTTTATTTTGCCGATTGGTACTTTTCAGAAGACAGTCAATTTCCCCAGGTAAAACTTTATATAGAAAAACTTAACTATTTAAGGTTATTAATTATTGAATATATCAGCCAATACAGTTCAGTTAAACCTAAAAACTAAAACTGGGGTAGATGGAGTTGAGGGACGTAGACGCGGAGCGTTACCGTTCGATGAAGTCGTTCCCAAAAGATAGGCTAGCGGCTACTTTTATGAGTTCTCCGCAGGAGTAACCGCAGGGCAACCCAACACGAAAAATTCTTGGTTTTGTTGGGTTTCGCTTTGTACCCCTACGGACGATTTATATTTCTTCGTATACTGTAGCGATCGCCTTTCCTCATTACTATCATCAACAAAACATATAAAGGCGATTTTAGTAAGCAGAAAGACAGATTGCTTTCTCAAACTCCAGTTTACTAATTCATTTCAGTAATTCACGCACTCAAAAGAGCGATCGCTCTTAATTAAGGGACTGCCGATTAAAAAAATATCCAAAAATAAACTACGAACTATCAAATATAATTAATTTATTCCGTAATTAATAGACAAAAATTTGCTATATGGAACGATCAAATATACGTACAAGACTCTTGAAAGAAATAAATCTCATTCCCGAAGAAAAGCTCGAAGAATTATATAATTTTATTTATTATTTTCGAGTTGGTGTTGAGGCATCTAAAGGTACACCAGAACGAATTATGCAGTTCGCTGGTTGCTGGAATGATATGTCAGATGAAACATTTGCTGACTTAAATGAAGAAATAATCACACGTCGCCAGCAGGCTTTTTTTGGGAGAAGAAATGATGAAATCGACCTTGGTTGATACCAACATCTTATCCTTATTTTTCCGCAATCAACCTCTGGTGATTGAAAACTTTAATGCATATATTCAAGAATATGACAAAAAATCAACATTAGTATTATCACCTATTATGAAATGGTTAGCGGATTGAAGCACCGTGACGTACAGAAACAACTAACATCTTTTTTAGAATTTGTTTCATATAATACAGTATTGCCTCTGACTACAGAATCTACAACGATTTCTGGTGATATTTATGCCAAGTTAAGAAAGAAGGGGACACCAGTAGACGATATTGATATTCTCATTGCAGGAATTGCTATTACTAACAATTTGGTGATTGCGATTAACAATTACAGAGATTTCGAGAAAATTGCAGGCTTAGAAATTGAAGATTGGAGTCAAGGTAATTCCTAAACGCGATTATTTCAGTATTTTATGCAATCATAACAACGATCGCGCATTCCCTATTGCCTGTTTTCAAGGTTAAATTTAGCAGCGATCGCATCAATCACTTGTTGCTCAACTGGTGTAGTCTGATTGTCAAGTTGGGCAATTTTTTTGCACTGTGCTAGTAAAGGTATGGCAAAATCACGGTTGAGTTGGCTAATTAAGGTATCTAAAGGCTGGGGTGACTTAATATTTTGCGCTATGGCTTCTAGCGAGGTAGAACTTAGGTTTAGCGCTTTTAACTCTGGTAAAATTTCTGACCAAGTTTTCTCTGGATGACTCGCCAGAATCATGTGAACTAAAATTTGATCCATGATTGCCTCTTGAGCGATCGCTTTTTCCAGATACTTTTCGCTCTCTGCTTTTAAATTTGCCAATGTCTGTGAATTGAGAGAAGTTGATTCATCCAGCTTGGCTTCATAAAATCGACAAGCAGCATATCCCAATGAATAGATCATCGTTGCATTTGAGCTAGCGGCGATCGCTGCACCAGCAAAAGGCACATTTCGCAGCAAACCTAAACCCGCAGCTTTCAAAAGACGACCACCACCTAACGCTAAACCAAAAATTGCCAAAACTTCGCCCTTCCTAGCCGGGTCTTTTAAATTTAAGCCATAAGCAGATGCAATCTGATAAAGCATTTCTGACTGCAACTTTGTTGTTGCTGCTAAATCAATTGCTAGGAATGCTACTGCAACTCCTGGTAAAATACTAGTTGCTAGCCCAATTCCGCCTGCTTTAGTTGCTTTTTCTACCATAATTCGGTGGGAAATCTGACTGGGTGATTCATTGGGATATTGTTGCTTTAATTTATTCACCGCAACTTCTGCTTTTTCCAAATCCACAACATCAGTAGCACCAATCAGCCAATTAAGATTTAATACTCCAGATAGTTTTCTAATCAGCCAATTCTCGCTGAGGCGATTCACTACCTTTCCGGTGGTTTGAGTTGTTTGCTCAATTAAGTTGTGTGTTTGTTTAGTCGCCGCTTGTCCTACTTCAATTGCTGTAGTGACAATTTGGGCGGCATTTTTAACAAAAGACTCGAATACAGACGGCTCCTCTTCTGATGGTTTAGCCTTGATTTCTACTTCTAAAGATTTTGTGGGTGAATTAACTGATTGGTTCACCTTTGTTTGTTGTTGGGGTTTGTCTGTCATTGCTAAGCACCGTCATAAAAGTCTTTCTATTCTGGTTGTAGCTAAAATATGAGGGGCTTGACATCTGCCAACAAGCACAACTTGTTAGATAAAAGGTGAATAATGTTGAGCAAATAATATTGCTATTTGGTATTTTAGCCTACTCAAAATCAATAATTTTCTGATATTAACAACTGCATTAGTCCCTCAACAATTGGAGCATATTGCTCAGAGGTCAGTGTTCCTAAATACGCCAATATTCTGTGCGTGTCTAACCCCCTGACTTGATCCAGCAGTACTATAGAAGGCTGAGATAACCCACCAGCACCAGCTTCCAGACGTGGATATCAGCTGGGATTATTAACTGCTCATGAACCTGTTTGGGTAGTCAAAGGTGTAATCATTAGCATTGGATAACGGACTTTTCCCCAAGGTAAGCCAACTGCTACAACAGGTCTAGTTCCTTGTTGCTCTCGTCCTCTGGGAATATGGCTGGGTAAAGTTACTATGACCACATCGCCACACTCAAGTAAATCAGGCTGGAGCATCCTTACCGCCGATAACTGCTAGCCCAACTCCGGGGATATACTCTACTGGCTTGCCTTTTGGCTGTCCTTTGTGTCCCCAATTATAAGGGTCTGATTCTAGTAAATCTTCTTCTGCTTGTGTAATCTGCTCATTCAGCATTTGCCACAATCTGCGTTTTTCTTCCAGTTCTAGTGAAGCGATCGCATTTACTAAGGATTCAAAAGGAATTTGGAGTTTTACAATTTCTTGGCTCATGAGGTGTGTTGGCAAGATTAATTAAATTGTAAGCTTTTTCACATATAATTTGCAGATCTTCGGTAGTCAGAATGCTTGTAAATTCCGGTTTTTTTATTTTGAGTTGCCAATAAATAATTTATTTTACACGGATGATTTAACTGTTTGAGACTTACTTTCTAAAAAGTTTTGGCTTTTAAGAATCTCATAGAGATTAATATCTTTTTCTAGCAAGCAGGCGTGTCCGCTATCAGGAAGTACCATCGTTTTAGCATTGGGTAAAATATTGGCTATCCGCTTCACTTCACTTACAGAAGGCAAAAGGCGATCGCTAGCACCAGCAATTAGCAACGTTGGTTGAGTCAGGCGACGTAACTTCTTCTCATCTACATGAAACTCTCGTACTAAAGACAATCGCCAAAGCACCGTTGCTGGCGGGACAGAACGCATAGTTTTTAATAGCTCGTGGCGATCGCTTCTGGAGATACGTGGCAAAGATGCTAAAAAAGGTAATAACCCCAATGCGCCAATATCATAAAGTGATTCTGGTACAAAGGAAGTTAGTTGAGATGCCGAATTCAACCAAGAGCGCAGCTTAAAGGCAGAAGCCGGGTTAATTAGAATAATTCGCTTAAATAACTGCGGCGTTTGGATCGCCACTTTCATCGCCAAACAACCGCCAAAGGATTCACCACACAGGTAAACTGGCCTCTGGGAGCTTTTTTCTAATTCTGCATGGATTAAGTGCAATACATTCTTAGTTAGTACATCCCAGGTGGTGAGGTCTTTCCGTGGGAGTGCTAAACAGCGGACATCAAAGCCAACTTCTAATCCTACGGTTTGCGATCGCAATAGTTGACCTGTTCCATCCATTCCTGGCAAATATACAAACAGTGGATACTCTGGTTGTACTCGTTTAGGAGTAAGGAAACAAGGGCTTAACTCAACTTCTGGCATTGTAAAATTTAAATTGAATTTCCTAGTTTGAGCAAATTTTCTTTGTTAAAACCCATACTTTAACGGTCTGGGACGACACGCAAGTTGCAGCGCGATAGAATAATCAAAACTCTCATAAAATCATAGCGTGGAGAGTATAAACCCCGTTTAAAGTAGCTGAAGTTGCTAGCGATGGTTAAACCTAGACTATGCAACATAGCAATTAACTTCTCGGCAATCGGTATAAGCTAATTTAAAAATATTTGTCGCAGAATATATTAAGTTTTGGTCAATAAGTTGATTACTCCTTGTTTTATGTTTAGCTATGCAGATGTAGAAGGGCTAGTTGACACACAAACAGTCTTAAAAGCCCTAATAACAGCCTTGACGTAGTAAATTGCTAATTTCGCCATGACAATGTTCTGTTAGTTCAGCCACAACTGTTCTAGCTTGTTTTCCGTGATATTTTTTTTGGTGTTGGGGTGTAATCCAATAAGGATGACCAATGAGCACAGCTACCCGACGATAGAGTACCAGAGGATGCCAACCAGACTGATTAAATAAAGGTTCTGAAGGGTCAAATAAACTCAAAAACCTTAAAGGGAAGCCAGAAGTGTTCACCTCGTCTAACGAGGCGATCGCGATCGGTAAAATTGCTAAATCCCGTACATCAGCTCGCAATGCCAAATGAGCAAATCCCCGCTGAAATTCACCCAGTTGACTTGGCTGAGTAAATTTCACCATTGGCGCAGTTCCTTCTGGAAACACTCCCACCATCTGCTTAGAGCGCAACAACGTCTGTGATTGCAAAAAAAAGCTTTGCTGGCGGTTATGGGTTTCTTCTAAGGGAAAGCACCCCAATTGCCCAGTAACAATATCTCGCATTATTGGCACTTGTCCCATGTAATGATGGCAGGCAAAACGAATCGGACTCGATAACGCCTCCATCAAAACCAGTGCATCCATAAAGCTGCGGTGATTGCTAACTACCAACACGCTTGCATCCTGGGGAATGCGATCCTCATGATAGCGAAACATTTGTGTTGAGAGCGCCGCCAGGAAAGCGCGAGAAATCTCCAGGGGGCTATTTCGACTCATACCTAATCAATATATTTTTCAAAAAAATATTGCAGTTTATCTTAACCTAAGTTTTACATTTCTTTACTACCGCCATGACCGTCTTAAGATAGAAATGTCCGTACCACGAAGCAAACTATATTTTACGAGTTCTAGTTTATGTATTTTTAATCACACTTATATCTAATCAAAAACATTAAAAAGCATTATTTCTATCTAATTTCTGTCTTGTAGATGATAGATAAGCTGGATTTATATCTATCATCAAACAATCGTTAAATCTAGAAACTTGCTAACATCAAAGTGTTATTTGAAAAAAAGGCAGTATTGTTATATAATTACGTGGTTTTACCGATAAAAGTAAGAGATAAAACGTTTTAATAAGTTGTTTTTTATTTGCATGAATCTAGTGGAAAAAACAGAAAAGACATTTGCACTGACAACACCGCTATATTATGTAAACGATGTACCTCACATTGGCAGTGCCTATCCAACAATGGCAGCAGATGTAGTAGCACGGTTTCAAAGGCTGCTGGGCCATCAAGTACTACTGATTACTGGTACAGATGAGCATGGGCAGAAAATTCAACGAGCCGCTGAAAGTAAAGGGCTACCGCCTCAAGAGTTTTGTGATGAAATCGTACCTAGCTTTGTCAGCTTATGGCAGTTGTTGAACATTCAATACGATCGCTTTAGTCGAACTACCGCAACTCGTCATGAAGCGATTGTTAAAGAATTCTTCGGGCGAGTTTGGGAAGCTGGTGACATTTACCAGGGACAACAACAAGGCTGGTATTGCGTATCTTGCGAAGAATTTAAGGAAGAACGGGAACTGTTAGAGGGACGGCGTTGCCCAATTCATACTAATAAGGAAGTTGAGTGGCGAGACGAGCAAAACTACTTCTTTAGCTTATCTAAATATCAAACCCAACTCGAAGAGTTTTACCAGTCTAGACCGGATTTTATCCAACCAGAGAGTCGGCGAAATGAAGTTTTGAGCTTTGTAAGCCAAGGTTTACAAGACTTTTCAATTTCGCGGGTAAATCTAGATTGGGGTTTTCCAGTACCAGTTAATCCTAAGCACACCCTTTATGTTTGGTTTGATGCGCTGCTAGGTTATGTAACTGCATTGCTTGAACCAGATGCAGAGCCGACTTTAACAAATGCTTTAGAGACATGGTGGCCAATCAACCTGCATCTAATTGGTAAAGATATCCTGCGCTTCCATGCAGTTTACTGGCCAGCAATGCTGTTGTCAGCTGGCTTACCCTTGCCAGAAAGAGTATTTGGGCATGGCTTTTTGACCAAAGATGGTCAAAAGATGGGAAAAACTATGGGTAATACCCTTGATCCGGTAGATCTAGTTCAGCGCTATGGTAGTGACGCCGTTCGTTATTACTTCCTTAAGGAAATCGAATTTGGCAAAGATGGAGATTTTAATGAAGTTAGATTCATTAATGTTCTGAATGCAGATTTGGCAAATGATTTAGGCAATTTGCTCAATCGCACCTTGAACATGGTGAAGAAATACTGTGCTGGCAATGTACCATCAATTGCCAATGAAGCTATTTCTGATGAGAATCCTTTGAAAGCGATCGGTTTACGTCTAGGGGAACAGGTAAGACAAGCCTATGGGGCGCTAGCTTTCAATCAAGCCTGTGAGGCTATCCTGCTACTGGTGCAAGCCAGCAATAAGTTTATTGATGAACAAGCTCCTTGGTCATTATATAAGCAAGGACAGCAACAAGCATTAGAAAAAGTACTGTATGCAGTTCTAGAATCAGTTAGACTAGCAGCTTATCTACTATCCCCCATTATTCCCAACATCAGTAGCGATATTTATCAACAACTGGGTTTTGGAATAGATTTTAACGATCAAATACAAAGTTCAATTACTGCTCCTTTTGCCATTCATGCAACATGGGGGATACTATCCAGTAAACAACAGTTGGGTACACCCCAACCCATTTTTAAACGCATAGAACCCACGAAAAACGATTAACCCTTATCAAACTCCAATTTTGTTGAATCTCTACTAAATTCTGTCAAAAAATTTATCGGGGCTTAACTGAAGTTAGCCCCTGAAGATTATCATAAACCGCTCTAACTCGCATGTAAAAGTTGGTAATTTGTATCAAAAATAACAGGGATAAAACTGAGGTATGACAACAATGTTGAATAATTTGGAAAACGACTCAATATTTACGCCAGAACAAGTTTTGGAAAATCGGGGTCGGGTCGCTATATTTATTGATGGCTCAAATCTATTTTATGCGGCACTGCAACTAGGGATTGAAATCGATTACACGAAGCTGTTATGTCGATTAACTGGAGGTTCTAGACTGCTGCGAGCTTTTTTCTACACTGGGGTAGACCGGACGAACGAGAAGCAGCAAGGGTTTTTACTGTGGATGCGTCGTAATGGCTATCGAGTCATCGCTAAAGATTTAGTGCAGCTACCAGATGGCTCTAAAAAAGCTAACCTAGATGTAGAAATAGCAGTAGATATGATGGCACTAGTCGATTCTTATGATACCGCTGTCTTAGTCAGTGGTGATGGGGATTTAGCTTATGCAGTGAATTCGGTGAGCTATCGGGGTGTGCGGGTAGAGGTAGTGAGTTTGCGTTCAATGACTAGCGATAGCTTAATTAATGTTAGCGATCGCTATATTGATTTAGAAGCCATCAAAGAAGATATCCAAAAAACTCCTCGCCAAAGCTATCCATATCGACCGTTATCTAGTATGGGTTTTTTGGAAGACCCAAGAGCGAGTGATGGACATTTAGAAATCCAAGAATAATGAAGCATCAATTTAATCAGAGGGGAAGACAGGAGGAGAGGGAGATCAGGAAAATTATTCACTTACCTCCTTTACCCCTCCACTCGTCTACTCCTCGCCTGCGTACCTCCTTTTTTATTTTTTTAACCTTCTTGATAATTGGGTTAGTTGGCTGCGGGGGGAAATCCCCCATAGCCTCTAAATCAACTGATTCAGGTGCATCTGACCGAGACAGCAATTTAACTTTCTTTGATGTCACTTTAGAACAGGCAGATGAGGTAGGAAGACCAGTTTGGAAAGTCAGAGCTAAACAGGCAAAATATACTCAAGAAAAACAAATCGGTCAGGCCGAAAGTCCTTATGGTGAACTCTACCAAGATGGCAAAGTAGTTTACCAAGTCAAGGCAGATGTGGCAGATATTGAACAGGATGGAAAACAGCTATTTCTTAAAGGTAAAATACTTGCTACAGATCCTCGCAATGGGATTGTGTTGCGAGGTAATGAATTAGAATGGCGGCCCAAAGAAGATTTATTGATTGTCCGCAATCAGCTAAACGGTACTCATAAACAACTCCAAGCAGTAGCGCAAGAAGCACGAGTCAAAACCCGCGAACAACGTATGGAATTTTCGGGAGGGGTAGTTGCAAATTCAGCTGATCCCCAAATGCAAATAAGAACCGAGCATTTGATCTGGCAGATTAAAGAAGAGAAATTAATTGGCAATCGCCCTATACAAATTGACCGCTACAAAAATAATCAAATTACTGATCGTGGCAGGGGAAATTCTGCGGAAGTTAACTTAAAAACCAAAATTGCCACTGTCAAACAAAATGCCCAAATGGAATTACTAGAACCACCAATGCAAATAGCTAGTAATTCTATGATCTGGAATATGAATGCCGAAACTGTCAACACAAATTCACCAGTGCGTGTCTACCACCAAACTGAAAAAGTTACAGTAACCGCCAATCAAGGCGAAATGAAAATACCACAAAAAACAGTTTATTTAACAGGCAATGTCAATGCCGTTGGACAGCGTAGCCAAGCTCTAAAATCCAATACGCTAACTTGGTATTTAGATAATAAGTTAATTGAAGCTCAAGGAAATGTAGTTTATCGGCAAGTTGACCCACCATTGAATTTTACAGGTGAAACAGCTGTTGGTAATTTGCAAACCGAAAACATGGTCGTTAAAGGTGGTAGTTCTGGCAACAGAGTAGTGACGGAGATTATTCCGCAGGAAAATGTAAAACGTCAATAGTCAAAAATCAAGGTCATTTTAAGTTATCAACAAATGACAAATAACTAACTTCTAAACAAAATATCATTACGATCGCCTGCACCCAGTTGAGGTAGAGAGTTGATAGCCGAGTGGGGTGTGATAGCAGCAGGAACAGAAGGAGCTACTTGCAACTGTTTTACAAGACGTTGCAATAGATTGTCTTGTCCTGTACGGAAAGCTGACACATTTGTGCCACGGTTGATAATAGCGAACCAAACCAAACCGCGATCGCGTGTAGGCATAACTCCAGCTAAAGCACTAACATCTCGGAGAGTACCAGTTTTAATCACAGTGGCAGCAGGGATATGTCTGGAATGCATTGTACCTCGGTGATCGAACCCAGACACAGGGAATAAGTCAGCTAAAGTCAATTTATGAGCGACAGCTTCTCGTTGTAGCGTCATCAACATGGCACAAGCAGCTCTTGGGGAGATCCGATTTTCTGGCCCCAAACCAGAACCATTGATTAACTGAATTTCTGACTGCGGCACTCTAGCAAGGTTTGCTGCTGTTGATTCTACTACAGTTGCTCCTCCCACTGACTCTGCTAGCATCTCTGCCATCTCATTGTTACTAAAAACATTCATCTCCTTGATGAGTTGCTGCAAGGGTAGAGAGTGGTGACGTAGTAGCAACGTTTTTTGAGGATTTAATTGTGGCTCAAATTTGACATTACCTGCAATTACGACTTGAGGCTTGGGTGTACCCTTGGGCATGATTGAGTATATGTAGTTAGCGGGGCGAGTCCAAGTCTTATGATTCATGGCTTGCTTGAGGAATTGGCCTGCCATTAACGGATGACGTTGGAAATTCATGGCGAAATTGCCAGTAATTACCAAATTTCCTTTTACTTGCTTAATGCCCATTTTATTGAGAGTATTACCAAGGGCGATCGCTTCTTCCCAAACAAACATCGGATCGCCACCGCCGGCAATTACCAAATCGCCTTTTAAAACCCCATTTACTACTGGCCCTGTGGCACTTACCAAAGTCTCAAATTGGTGATCTGGCCCCCAAGTTTTTAAAGCAACTAGTGAAGTGGCAATCTTAGTTAAGGAGGCAGCAGGCAGAGGTGTCGTACCTTGGTGATTGGCCATCAGCATCGGCCCGGACTGCATCCAAATTCCCTGGCTTCCCGTCAGATTTTGTACTACTAATTTCGATGTTATTAGTCCTTTTAGATATTGTTGGACTGTGGTAGCCCCAGTTGGATTTGGATCAGGGGCAAGAACTAAGCCAGGGCTACTTTGCCAAGCCAATGCATCTAAGGCATCAAAAGGCTTGATTTGTACGCCAGCCATTTCCAGCCAGAGCGATGCTAAACCTGAACCCAGCAATTCCACAAGCATGTTTTATTCCCCTATTAGGATGTGGTAAGTTGTTTCCTGTGCTAATATACAAGCTTTTTACAGTTAATCAGCATTGAGTCATTACAAATAGTGTTTTTCTCATCTAAAATTACAATTAATAAAATTATTTTTGTTACGCATTTTACAATTCCATAATACTTATCGCTAATGACTATAGGCACAGGAAAACATAAAACCTCTAACTAAGGTGTTGCTAGCAATTAATTTCAAAAATCAATTTATGATAGCTTGTAGGGTGGGCATTGCAATGCCCACCCTACAGTGATCTATTCATAAAAAACCCATTGTAAATCGCATATTTCTAGATCACATAATTCAAGAGCAACAAATTACTATCGCTATGCTTGCTGACTAATGTGAGATGTTCTTGCGTTTATTAATCAAATTCCTATATAGGCTTTTCTAGATATAACTGGAAATATTATGCCATCAATCTAATAAAGACTAATAAACATAACTTAAGCTTATGTTTTTATAAACCCGAAAAACCTGGGAATTGGCTTTCATGATAAACCTCTTTCAGGAAAAGAAAATGCCAAGGTGGCAAGTTTAAGAAGAAATGCCAGGGTGGAAAATCCACCCTTAACACCTACTTCCTTTCTGGATGTGCCGCATCTTCTGGTGAAGGAGTACCCATCTGGTTAATCGTCGCAATCATTTGATATAGGCGTCCTAAGTCGCGTTGATTAAAGTACAAAATGAGGCGGGGTAGCCCAACAGTTTCATCTTGTGCTTCTTGAGGTAACGCCTGACTTTTTTCAATCCGTCCTTTAAGAATAATGTCGCTGAAATCAGCATTGAGTTGCTCTACAAGAGCATCAGATAAATCTGTCTTAAGACGAATGACTAAACTATCACCTACATAACGGCAGGAGTGATAAACCTGATAAAAACCGGTAATGGCATCGCAAGCCACATCTAGATTGTCTGTCACCGTGTAAAGGCTGGGGTCTTCGGGACTCACAAGACCGTTTTGCACTAGCTGCTTATCAATGTATTCGCTCCAAGACCGCCAGTAATCACCACCAGGATGATCAATTAAAACTAGAGGTACTGGGCCAAATTTACCAGTTTGACTCAGTGTCATGCACTCAAAAGCTTCGTCTTGGGTACCAAAGCCTCCAGGAAACAAGGCGACAGCATCACTTTCTTTGAGAAGAAATAGCTTGCGCGTAAAGAAATACTTAAAGTTAATTAACTTGGGATCGCCCTCAATGAATGGGTTTGCTTGCTGTTCAAAGGGCAACTGAATATTTAAGCCAAAGGAATTTTCTCGTCCAGCACCTTCATGACCAGCTTGCATAATGCCACCGCCACCGCCTGTCATCACCATAAATCCCAATCGAGAAACAGCCTGAGCAAACTCAAGCGCCATGTGGTACTCTGGTGTATCTGTAGCTAGGCGAGCAGAACCAAAAATCGTGACTTTGCGAACATGTCGGTAGGCATGAAATAGCTGGAAACCGCGCTCCATGTCTGCTAAAGCCGCCGATAAGATCTTCCAATCGAGACGATCAATTTCACTATCAGCCAGACGGACTATTGTAGCCAATGCCTGTTTGATAAATTGCCGATGTTTTAACGTCGGTAAATGATCAATTAATTCAGCGATATCCGCCTGGAGAGACTCTAATGTGTCAAAAGACGCAGATGAAGTCATGAGAACTGCCGCAACAATGGCATTATATTTTACCTAAATTTAGTGTGCAAGTTATCAAAAACTGCTGTGCTTACTTTAGGAAATGCCGAATAAATAATCATCTAACCTTGATATCACTTATCTATGGGAAAGTTAACAACTATCAGTGGAATACCCTTATCTACTGGACTAACACAGCTAAAATAGTGCATTAAATGTGGGTTGGGTTGAGCAACGCAAAACCCAACCTACATTTTTTTTGCTATGGGAAAGTTAACAACTATCAGTGGAATAAACTAATGCGCCTACATATTGCATTATTTTCCATGTATATCAACTAATTTATTTTGTTTACGCGTACCAAGATTTTATAATTTGTGTCCTTTTGGGCAACTAATTAGTTAAGTTAACACTTCACTAAGGCTGGCTTCAATTTCTTAAACTTGGTGTGATTGTTTTAAACAAATTAAGAAATATTTTACTAGGTTGGATATTGTCCAACCTAATAAACGAAATAGAAGTCAAATTAGACCATACCACCAGCGGCTTGAAACCGAGCGCGGGCACGTTTTAAGGCTTGGGTTGCCTGGATTTGTGCTTGGCGATCATCTGCTGTGACTTGATTTAGGCGGGCTTCCGCTTGGTTGTAAGCAGTGCGGGCTTCCTCAAGATTAATTTTGTCACCACGTTCAGCACCGTTAACCAGAATTGTCACTTCATTTTCTTCGACTTCGGCAAAGCCACCCAAAAGGGCGATCGCTTGCCAATTCTGATTTTTAGCGGCACGTACTCGCATCACACCCGTATCCAGGGCGGTTAAAAGTGGCGCGTGTCCAGTCAAGATACCTAACTGACCAGTAGTGCTGGGCAAAACTACTTCTTCAGCTGCGGCATCCCACACTGTTTTATCTGGGGAAATTACACGGACGGTTAATGTCATTTGTCTTTTGTCCTTTGTCCTTTATCACTTGTCCTTTGTCTTTTGCAATTTGCCATTAGTCACTAGCACTTGAACTAATGACTAATGACTAATGACCAATGACCAATGACTAATGACTAACCTTTGATTTTTTCAGCTTTGGCGATCGCTTCGTTAATATCGCCAACCAAGTAGAAAGCCTGCTCTGGCAGGTCATCCAACTCACCAGACAGAATCTTCTGGAACCCTTTGATAGTATCTTCCAACTTCACATACTTACCAGGAGAGCCAGTAAACACTTCTGCCACAAAGAATGGCTGAGACAAGAAACGCTCAACTTTCCGCGCCCGTGCCACAATTAAACGGTCTTCTTCAGACAATTCATCTAGACCCAAGATGGCGATAATATCTTGGAGTTCTTTATAACGTTGTAGAGTTGACTGCACGGCCCGGGCAGTATTGTAGTGTTCGTCACCGACAATGCTGGGCTGTAACATCGTGGAAGTCGAACCTAGGGGATCCACAGCTGGATAAATTCCCTTAGATGCCAAACCGCGAGACAGTACTGTTGTTCCGTCCAAGTGGGCGAAGGTAGTAGCAGGTGCGGGGTCAGTGAGGTCATCCGCGGGTACGTACACCGCTTGAATGGAGGTAATGGAACCCTCTGTAGTCGAGGTAATCCGCTCTTGCAGTTCACCCACGTCAGTTCCTAGTGTCGGCTGATATCCTACTGCTGAGGGCATCCGTCCTAACAACGCAGACACTTCCGAACCTGCTTGTACGAACCGGAAGATGTTGTCAATAAACAGCAGCACATCTTGCTTGTTAACATCTCGGAAGTACTCTGCTACTGTCAATCCAGAAAGACCAACCCGCATTCTAGCTCCGGGTGGCTCGTTCATTTGACCATAGACTAGAGCAATCTTTGACTCGTTGAGGTTGTCTTTATTGATAACCCCAGATTCCATCATTTCGTTGTAGAGGTCATTGCCTTCGCGAGTGCGTTCACCCACGCCAGCAAATACAGATACTCCACCGTGCTGAGTAGCGATGTTGTTAATTAACTCCATCATGATCACGGTTTTACCGACACCAGCACCGCCGAACAGACCAATCTTACCGCCACGTCGATAGGGAGTCAGGAGGTCAACAACTTTAATCCCAGTCTCAAACACGGAAGGTTTAGTTTCCAGTTCAGTGAATTTGGGAGCAGAACGGTGGATGGGTAAGGTTGCCTCAGCATTTACAGGCCCCTGATTATCTACGGGTTCGCCAAGAACGTTGAAAATCCGACCCAAGGTAGCTTTCCCAACTGGTACTCTGATGGGAGCACCAGTATCGGCGACCTCCAGACCACGCACTAAGCCATCGGTGGAACTCATAGCAACAGCTCGCACCTGGTTGTCGCCCAGCAATTGCTGTACTTCAACGGTCAGGTTGATTTCTTGTCCAGCTTCGTTAGTGCCTTTGATGGTCAATGCGTTGTAGATTTGCGGCAATTTCCCGCCGGGAAATTTAACGTCTACAACTGGACCAATGATTTGGGTAATGTAACCAATGTTTGTTTTTTCTGCGGTTGTTACCATGCTGCGCCTAATGATTGAAGCTATATTTCAGATAAGGTCGAAGAAGACATAATGATTAAGCAATGTCATCTTTCACTCTAGCACCGGAGGGGGACATAACTCCCTTAGTAATTCCTTAAAAAAGAGCTTGCCTACTTTGGCTGTAACCCTCATCCTGAAAAGCTTAGCCTGCTGACCAGCTGCTTTGGGGTAGATATTTGAAATATTAGGTTAAATTCTCAAATGGGTAGGGGAGACTTAAAACTGAAAATAGACGTGTCAGGCGATCGCTAAACACGGCTGTCACTCAATTTAGGTTCGGTGATCTGTCTTACGACTGACGATGCAGGATTTGCATTCTTCAACCCAAATAACATCTCAGAAAAAACCAAAATAAAAAAATGCTGCGTCTTGTACTAAAAGACACAGCAATTCAAGCAGTAGTTTAGAAATGATTTAGACTTTAGTTGCGGCTTTCTGTTGCTGCTGACGCTTTAAGAGTGAACTCACACCGAAAGTTCCTATTGCTAACACACCCAACATAGAACCAGATTCGGGAACAGACTTGCTAGGAGGTTCACCAACTCCTGAAAAGGCAAAGATAAAGGTATTGGGAATACCAGTACTTGGCCCATCTGGCCCACTTGCCTGCCCTAAAGAATATACCCTGTCAGCATCAGCAGCAACCAGTGCAGCTAATGCTTCTGTTTCGGTCGGGGCCGCACCGTAAAAAATATTAAACGTACGAGTGGCTCCAATAGCCAGCGAACCAAAGCCGAAATCGAATAAAGCACCGTGGTCATTGGGGCCTGAGTCAACAGCTTCTCCTGTAAAGACAATGCTACTTGGTGTACTCAAGGGATTTGCCGAGGCAAAACCATCATCACTGGTAAACAGCACATTACTAGCACCGCTTGTTTTAATTGTCACAAACTCACTAAAAGGTGTTGGTTCGATATCCCAGTCCATGACGCGGCGATAGCGCAGATCTCCAATAGCAGCTGTGCCAATGTTTTCTATAGTAACTGCGGCTTTATACAAATAGGGCGTTACTGCTACTGGTGCATAGTCGTGAGTTATTTTAAGACTATCTCCAAGTTGAACGATGGAAGTAGCTTTAGTCGCATCGGCAATGAAAGAGATCAGACTTAGATTTTTAACCCCATCTGTGGCGACGTTGGCGTAACCGGTCAGTCCTGTAATCGCATCTGCCACACCCCAACCCTCACAAAGGCAGCCTGGAGCAGTTGCTTCAGCACCGGTTGGCAGGAATCTTAAACCAACGTCGGTAACTCCTCCTAAAGATGGTGTACCACCAGAGACATTAAGATGGCCTTGATCATTTATCCCTAACTGAATAGTACCGTTACTAATAATTGATGCTGCATTTGCACTAGTAATTAATCCTAAACTTAAGGGTGCGCTAATACCTATAGTTGCAAATATTTTCAGACTTTTTTTACAAGCGTTTTGAAAATTTTTTCTGATTTTAAATCTGGTCATTGAACTAACTCCTACAAAAAATGCTAGTGGTGAAAATATCCAAATTGCAAATACACAAATTTCCGCGTTGCAAGTAACACCTCACATTTGACAGGTGAAGTGCAGCTTTCCGCTGCGATCGCAGATTTAAGAGATTATGAAAATGACTACAGCATTTAACTTAGCTGTTGTCTTCAAGTTAGCAGTGAGGTTTGTATCAGTGTTTGCCTCACCTGTGTATTTACATAGCCTAATAGCAATTCTTTTTTATAACCAAGTTTTATGCGTGTATTTACACAAAAAATACATACCACTTCAATTAAGTTTTAATCAAAATGCTTATCTAATATGAGTTATATCTAAAAAATTGATAAATGAACCAATAAAATTTCGTGAAAATATGTAACTTCTTTAAAGTAAATTTATATCCGTATTTACTGAACAACATGGCAGTGTTTTAAAATGCAAATATATTAACTACGCAATTAAGAAACACATAAAACTCAAAATAAAAAGCTGCTGTGTCTAGCAATGGCAGACACAGCAGTCATAAAAATAAAATAGTATCTAATTTAGACTTTAGCTGTGGCGTTCTGTTGCTGTTTGCGCTTGTGGAGTGAACTAGCACCGAAAGCACCAAAAGCTAGAATTCCTATCACTGAAGCAGGTTCAGGAACAGACTTTGCGCCGCCTATTGTTAAGTTGTCAATTAAAATTGACCCACTGGTGGTAGCTCCTCCACCTTGAAGACCAACGTGAATTCCCTTAATGCTTTTCTCAGACGTTATACCCCAAAAGTTTTGACCTGCTAAAGAGAAATCTTGCGTACTATCGTCTCCGAAGGTAACTTGAGCAAAGTATTGAGTGCCATAAAGAATATCAAAGCCCGCTCCAAAAACCCCAAGTGCGTTTCCTACTGTTGTTTGGGTAAAATCTAACAAGAAAGAACCGTTACAACCAGCACAGTACGCATGGTTCCCCGATTGTTGTGCTGTTATTAAGTTATATCCATTCGCTCCAAAGGGAGTTGTGGTTTTGTATTTAGTCTCTCCAACTACGCCGCTCATAGAAGCATTAGTATGGATATCGAGAGTTGACCCATTAAATATATTACCTGTTTGGTAACTAGAGTTTTCGTAGTCATCAATAATAAAAGTATCTAGATTGTTTTGGAACGTTGTCCGATTGCTAAAAAGAGTACCAGCTTGTGCTTGCTGACCTCCTATCGCTATTCCCAGAACAATAAATGATGTCCCAAAGGTGGCGAATGATGCTTTTTTTGTCGTTTTTGAAATATTCATGAAACTCTTTTCTCCAAAAACGTGTGATTACTGTTGGAAATACTTCTAAGTGCTTAAAGATATTGGATGCAAAATTGCTAATAAAGCTTTTTTGTTACAGCGATAGTTCAATATCTCGCTGCGATCGCAGATATCATTAATACTGAGAATAAATTCAGCTTTTAATTTTGCTTTTGCTTTTTGTTTTCGCTAGGTTTTTAACTATATTTTCCTAGTTCATACATTTCTATAGATTAATAGTTGAATTTTGATTTGGCTATGGTTTATACATCAATTTACGTAATTTTAATATTTAAACTGAGAGCAAATAATATTCATAATTTAGATTTTATAAGGTTTAGGATCGAAACATTAGTTTGATATTTAGAAACAAGTTGTAAAATTCCTGTTTTTTTGCTTTCATTTACATACGTAACCATACTTAGATAACATTTCAATTATTGTTGCAGATATAGATAACTAGTAATTAGTAATTAAAAAAAACTCTAAAACCTCTGTACAAATTACATTTCCAAATCCTCTAAATATCTCTACAATAAAGAAAGTTAGAGAAAATCGGTGTCAGTTGACCCGCTTCATCCGTATATATCACCGAGTAATTACTTATGAATGTCTCGTCAGCCCGACAATATTTTTACCAGGAAATTCAGCAATCTGACGAGCATATTGACCTGGCAAAAGCTGCTTTATACATCGCACAGGAAGAATATCCCAACCTCGATCCAGAAGAATACATCAACGCTCTCGATACAATGGCAGTGGAACTACAAGAACGCTTGCCTTCCTCACGATATCCTCTACGGATAATTCAAACTATTAATCAGTATCTCTACAATGATTTGGGATTTGCTGGTAATGAAAAATACTACTCTGACCCGCGCAACAGCTTTTTGAATGATGTGATTGACCGACGGCTGGGGATTCCCATTACCTTGGCGTTGGTTTATCTAGAAGTCGCTCGCAGAATTGACTTTTCGATGGTGGGTGTAGGGATGCCAGGACATTTCCTAATCCGCCCAGATATTCCAGATATAGAGATTTTCGTTGATGCCTTCAATGGCGGTGAAATAATATTTGCACAAGATTGCCAAGAAAAGCTGTCTGAAATTTATCAGCAACCCGTGACACTACAACCAGAATTTTTAGCTGTAGTCAGTCATCGGCACTTTTTGGCACGGATGTTAACAAATCTCAAATATATTTATCTCCGACAGCAAGAGTTAGAAAAAACGCTAGCAGCAGTCGAACGAATTTTGTTGCTGTTTCCTGGCGTGTCTCTAGAAATACGCGATCGCGGTCTTCTTTACTATCAACTCGGTCATTATTCACAAGCTACAGATGACTTACAAAGTTATCTAGCAAAGATTCCTGATGCCGAAGATGCATCTGTAATTCGGCAGTTACTCGCTAAGTTAAGTAAAGATAACTGAGAGAGATGAGGAGCAGGGGAAGCAGGGGAAGCAGGGGAAGAATAATAACTGCTGTTTCCTAACTGTTGACTGTTGACTGTTAACTGTTGACTGTTGACTGTTGACTGTTGACTGTTGACTGTTGACTCCTAACCAATTTGTACTTCTTCTGCGACTCGTTTGAGGCGGCGCAGTTGGGCTTGCATATCTGCTTTTGTCCAAGACGCAGCAAAGGTGTTGAAACCCCAACTCACTAGAGGATTGGGAATCTCAAACTCAAAACGGTTAAGTAGACGTGTTCCCTTGGCTACTGGTTGACATTCCCAGCGATCGCGTCCATGAAAAAATCCCTGAAATTCCCAAACTACTAAACCCGGTTTCCGCTCCACGACAACGCTGTTTAGGGTGGGTTTAACTAGAGGAATTTGAATGACAAAACGACTTGGACTACCTACATCAGTACTCCAGACGCCCACAGGCTCGCAACGTAAAACAGGGTTGAGCCAGCGGTGCATGAGTGCTAGATCGGTAATACAGCGCTCCACGACCGTAGCTGTAGCATTAATTTCAATTGATTGTGCTAAAACCTGGGACATTTTACATCTTTAATGATGTTCCTGCAATTAGAGTAACGCAAAATTGAGGGTTGTCAGTGCATTACATCAACGCAACAGCAAGCTGTGGTGCAAAACAAAAATTAGTAGATTTTCATCTCTCTGTTGAGGGATGTCTTAATAAACTTGTTTAGCTCTAATCAAGCCTAAACCTGAGTGATGTTGGGTTGGATAGCTCTCAAATCTGCTGCTCTTGTTTGTTACAAAGTCAAAAATTACTCTTGATATCAATGCCATATATGTTTATTTTTACTGGTAAGGTAAATTGATAGGCAAAACACTAGTGAACTTACGGAGATGGGAGATTGTTTAGAGCAATCCACTATAGAAGCATCTCAGGGGTTTGCGGCGAATTATTGACCTTAATTCCAGAAAACTATGAATGCAACTTGGCAAGGAATAACCCAGGTGATAGGAGTTAGTTTATCCACAAAGGTGCAGCACTTTTTGGCACAATCGCCAAACCTGCAACTAAATCAACCAGGAGTTACTCAAGGAATCGATTATGTACAAGGAACTTTCCAGCAGATAGTTGCGTTTTTACCTCGTTTGCTGGCAGCAGTGGCGATTTTGTTGGTTGGCTGGCTGATTGCTGCGATCGCTGCGGCGGTGACGCGAGGAATCCTCAATCGCACTGATATAGATAACCGCATTGCTGCGGGGATTACGGGACGTGGGGATCGTGGGCAACTTCCCCAAGTGGAGAAACTAATCTCCGGCTTAGTTTTTTGGATAATTATTCTGTTAACGGTTGTAGCCGTTTTACAGACACTACAGTTAGAGGTAGCCTCTCGACCTTTAAATAATGTTCTTGATCAACTTGTTGGCTTCTTGCCTAAGTTGGTAGGTGCGGCAATCTGGTTCGGTGTGGCTTGGGTATTAGCTACTGTCGTCAAGCTGCTGACAGTAAGCGCACTACGGGCGTTAAGACTAGATGAGCGTTTGAATCAAGAAACGCAAAACGATACACTCAGCCTGAATCAGTTGTCTTTGAGTGAGACAATTGGCAATGCTCTGTACTGGTTCATCTTTTTACTGTTTCTCATCCCAATCCTTGATACTCTGGGGCTACAGCAGGCGCTACAACCAGTACAATCTCTAATTACACAGATTTTCTCAATTCTGCCGAATATTTTAGCCGCAACCTTAATTGCCGCAGTTGGCTGGTTTCTAGCTAATGTGGTGCGGCGGATTGTGACAAATTTGTTAGCAACAACGGGAATCGACCATTTAGGGAGTCGGTTTGGACTTTCATCAGCTGCGGGGGTGCAATCTTTATCGACGATTATCGGCACAATTGTTTATGTTTTGATTTTGATTCCTGTAGCGATCGCGGCGCTAAATGCTTTAAGAATTGATGCGATATCTGTGCCGGCGATCGCAATGCTACAACAGATTCTCAATGCCCTACCTGCAATCTTTACAGCCCTGGCAATTTTGATTATTGCTTATTTCCTAGGGCGGTTTGTAGCTGATTTAGTCACTAGTATCCTGACAAGTTTAGGATTTAACAACATTTTCTCTGTCCTAGGTTTGCCAACGCCTGCTAGACGAACAGTATATTCAACAGAGGGAGAAGTACCTCCTACGCTACCAACCCGTACTCCATCGGAAATTGCTGGCATCGTCGTTTTAGTTGGTATTATGCTGTTTGCAACTGTAGCAGCGGTGAATATCTTGAATATTCCAGCGCTGACAGCATTGGTAACTGGCATTTTGATTATATTCGGGCGAATTTTAGCAGGATTGGTAGTGTTTGGCATTGGTTTGTTTTTGGCAAATCTGGCTTTTAACATCATTACCAGTTCCGGTAATCCCCAAGCACGGATTTTAGGTCAGGTAGCACGGATTGCGATTATTGCCCTAGTCTCAGCAATGGCACTGCAACAAATTGGAATTGCTAGTGATATTGTGAATTTAGCCTTTGGACTTCTACTAGGTGCGATCGCTGTAGCTACGGCCCTAGCTTTTGGTCTGGGCGGTCGCGATATTGCACGAGAGCAAGTTCAAGAATGGCTAAATTCTTTCAAAGGTAGAAGCTAAAAGTAAATATTTGAGGCGCAGATTTAGCCTTCAATCTCAAAAAGTGCAATTGCAATCATCATAAGTTCAGAAAATATCTGGGCAATTCTGCTTTAAAGGTTAAAATTTTTAGCTCTGAACTCGTAGTTTGAGTGTAGAACTTGACATTCCAAGTTCAAAGGTCGAAGTTCCGAGTTCAGAGCACGAAGTTCCAAGTTCAAAGGTCGAAGTTCCGAGTTCAAAGGTCGAAGTGCCGAGTTCAGAGCACGAAGTGCCGAGTTCAAAGGTCGAAGTGCCGAGTTCAGAGCACGAAGTTCCGAGTTCAAAGGTCGAAGTTCCGAGTTCAGAGCACGAAGTTCCGAGTTTTGTTCCTCAAGCAAACCTACTAAAGAGGGCGATCGCATTACTGTTTGAGAATGCAGATTTTTACTTACAGCTATTTTTAATTTATTAGACTACAGCAAATAGCTTCTTGTTTGTAGGGTGGACATTAGACCTCTTGCATAAATGCTTAAATTGTCATGTTGAGCGGAGCGAAACATCTCGGAGATTCTTCCCTCCACTACGTTCTGGTCAGAATGACACTAATAGTTTTCGGACTTTTGCAAGAGGTCTATTGTAATGTCCACCCTACTGTGGTCTTACCCGTAAGGGAAATGTAGGTAATTCACCTTTTTATTTTTAGCTTCAACTGCAATTCATCCTTGATACGGTTGAGAATTGAAGTTTCATCCAGGGTTGCTAGAATTCGATGGATGACTGCTTTGGGGCCATCAGGGCCCCAAGTTGCCCCATTAGCTAAATAAGCTTTAGTAACTTGTCCAATGCCATAAGAAGAAACACCAGCTACACTTGCTTGCGTTAGTGCCACGGTTACGTAGGGGCCTAACGAAGCGCCCCCGGTGACTGGCGCAGAGATACCAAGTAAAGTTTTCAGCCCACTCAAGCCCAAATTCGCCAGCAGTTCACTAGCACCGATACCGCCCATACTCAGGGCGATTTTTTGGAGTAGTTGTACAGCACCGCTTTCATTCATGGGGATGCCATAGAGTTTAGATAAGCCCAAAATTAGCGCAATATCAATTACTACACTACTAAGAATATCTACAACAGTTACGGGATTAAGTGCGATCGCTACTGCCTTAGTCATCACAGCTTTCCAAATCAACTGATTAGCATTCTGCTCTCGAATCATCAGTTTTCGCTGCACCAACTGCTCATTCACGTTATCAGCATAAAGCATAGTGTTAAGGGCAACTAGAGCTTTGCCCTCACGGTGCAGAATCTCCAAGATTTTCAGCTTTAGTTCTTCGACTTGAGCATTACCTGTACGTAATTGCAAACCCCTAGTACCATCGGGACGAAGAATCGCCGTCTTTACCAATGGCGATGCAGCAGCCATGACGATTTCTAGAGGCGTGAGCAACTCCCGCACTCTTTCATCTCGGATTTTGTGGTAAATCACCATCCGGTCTGCTTCTGGATACTGGTCTACTTTGTTAAACACTAAAATGATCGGTTTACCAGCTTCTCGCAACTGGCAAAGGGCTTCATGTTCTATCTTCGTCATATCACCAGCAATGACAAACAGAATCAGATCCGCCTGTTTTGCCACCTGTTCAGCTAATGCAGCACGGGTTGCACCATCCACTTCGTCTAACCCAGGAGTGTCAATTAATTCCACTTGCGATTGACCTATTCCAGGTAAAGTGACTCGCAAAGCGTGCTCAGTTTTTCCAACAGCCTCTTCACTAATACTCCAATTAACTCGTTGTGCAGCACGAGTTACACCGTGCAACGGGCCAGTTTCAAACACCGTTTGTCCAACCAAAGCATTAAGTAAAGAAGACTTACCACGTCCTACCATACCAAAAGCAGCAATCTGCACCACCATGCGGTCTAACTTGCCCAACATGGTTTCCAAATCAGCAATTTCCGCCTCTAATCCTCGTTTTTCCTGAACAGTCAGATCGAGAGTGGTTACTAAGTTTCGCAGCGCCGTCTGTGCCTGTTTATAGTTGAGTTCTGTTTGAATATCTTCAAAATTAAAAATGGCACTATCAAGTTCTTCCTCCCAGCTGAGAGGATTTGCGTCAGTATTGGCTGAATTGCTGTGGTGAGGATCGGGCAGAGGCAATGTGGAAGTCATATCAATTTATTGAAATTGGGTATTTATATTAGCCCCATCTTTTATGGTAATTATTTTTAGCAAGGTATTGCGGAGAGCGGTGGAGTCAAGAAGCAGAGGGGCAGAGGAGAGAAAATAACTTTTGACTCTTGACCCTTGTACAGACGCAATTAATCGCGTCTCTACCAATGACTCTTGTACAAACGCAATTAATCGCGTCTCTACCCATGACTCTTGTACAAACGCAATTAATCGCGTCTCTACCCATGACTCTTGTACAGACGCGATTAATCGCGTCTCTACTGTTGACTCCGATCTCCTGACTCCCAAAAAGTCATAAACTGAAAAATGCATCTAGTAGCGTTAGGATCTTGACTAAATCAACTGTGCGGAAAATAGTTATTGCCGGTAACTGGAAAATGTTCAAAACCCAGGCAGAATCCGAGGACTTTTTACGAGGATTTTTGCCCAACTTGGAGGAAACGCCCGAAGCGCGAGAAGTGTTATTGTGCCCTCCTTTCACTGACTTAAACAGTTTGTCTAAGTATTTGCATGGTAGCCGTATACAGTTGGGGGCGCAAAATGTTCACTGGGAAGAATATGGAGCCTACACGGGTGAAATTTCTGCACCCATGCTGACAGAAATTGGTGTGCGCTTTGTAATTGTTGGTCATAGCGAACGCCGACAATACTTTGGTGAAACAGACGCGACTGTGAATCTGCGTCTCAAAGCGGCCCAAAAGCATGGTTTAACTCCGATTCTCTGTGTTGGCGAAACTAAACAACAACGAGATAGGGGAGAAACTGAATCGCTGATTATCGCTCAATTGGACAAAGATTTAGTAGATGTTGATCAGGAAAATTTGATAATTGCCTACGAACCGATTTGGGCGATTGGCACTGGTGACACTTGTGAATCAACGGAGGCAAATCGGGTGATTGGCTTAATTCGTAGCAAGTTAAGTAATCCGAATGTATCAATTCAATATGGAGGCTCAGTTAAGCCGAATAATATTGATGAGATCATGGCTCAACCAGAAATTGATGGTGTCTTGGTGGGAGGAGCAAGTTTAGAACCTGCGAGTTTCGCCCGGATTGTTAATTATCAGTAAGCTCATGTGCTATTTTCTGATCTCCTCGTTCCCTGGCTCTGTCAGGGAAGGCATACAATGAGACTCTGCCTCACTTTTGAACAAAAGGCGGAGCCTCCTGTAAAAGTGTTACCAGGCTCAGCCTGGTAACGAGTAGTGTGAATTATGTCAAGCTTGATAATTCGGGGACGCTGTTTCGACTGGGGACAGCGGACTTATCTGATGGGTATTTTGAATGTGACGCCTGATAGTTTTAGTGATGGCGGTGAGTTTAATACTACCTCTGCCGCTTTAGCGCAGGCGCAAGCATTGGTAGCCGCTGGTGCTGACATTGTAGATGTGGGTGGTCAATCAACTCGACCAGGAGCAAGGCAAATAACTCTTGCAGAAGAACTTGACCGGGTATTATCGGTGTTACAAGTGCTACGAACAGAGATTTCAATACCGATTTCTGTAGATACAACTAGAGCATCTGTTGCAAAGGCTGCTGTAGAAGCTGGAGCAGATATAGTTAATGATATTTCTGGTGGCACGTTTGACTCAGAAATGTTGCCTACAGTAGCAAGTTTAGGTGCGCCGATTATTTTAATGCACATCAGGGGAAACCCGCAAACGATGCAACAACATACTGATTATCAAGATTTACTGGGAGAAATTTATAGTTTTTTGGCAAATCAAATTGCGGCTGCAACTGCTGCGGGCATTGACCAGGAGAAAATTATCATTGATCCTGGTATTGGCTTTGCTAAGAATTATCAGCAGAATTTAGAAATTTTTCGGCGGTTGCGATCGCTTAAACCACTCAACTGCCCTATCTTGGTAGGAGCATCTCGTAAAAGCTTCATTGGTCGCATTTTAAATCAACCAGATCCAAAAGCACGAGTTTGGGGAACGGCAGCAGCATGTTGTGCTGCTATCATTAATGGCGCTGATATCCTCCGAGTTCATGATGTTCAAGAAATGCGCGATGTATCGCTGGTAGCTGATGCACTGTTCCGCCACGAAGCGCAAGGTGACTGTTAGATAGCACCATTTTCGGAGTTTTTGACATGACCTTCTTGATTTACCGATTCGGCAATCAATTCCTGAAACATTTCAGTTGAGTTGGCTGGGTCTACAAAGACAATTTTGGCATTGTTGCTCTCACCCAGTTTTTGGCTGGCGTCTACATAATCTTGAGCTACAAGATACCGCAGAATATCCTTGCTTTCAGGATTGGAACGTAAGGCTTGAGCAATTATTTGCACTGAAGTCATAGTTCCTTCTGCTTTCTTAATGGCGGCTTGCCTTTCGCCTTCAGCTTCTAGTATGACAGCGCGGCTTTTAATTTCAGCTGCTCGCTGTTCTTCCATTGACTTCCGCACACTCTCAGGCGGTGTAATACTTTGAATATCTAAGCGGATAATCTCAACTCCCCAATCTGCCGTTATCCGATTCAACTGGTCTAGGATGGCTCTGTCCATCTCAGACCTGGAGATGTTGGTTTCCTCTACGGTGTTCTGAGCTATAATTTCGCGGAGCGTAGTTGCTGCCAGTTGTGTCAGCGCTCCTTGAAGATCGTCAATTGCATAAAAGCTTTTCTCAATATCTCTGATGCGCCAGAAGAGAACAGCATCAACTTCTAAATAGATGTTATCTCTGGTGATTACATTCTGAGGCTTAATGTCTAAAATTTGTTCTCGTGTGGTATCTTCCATCACAACCTGATCGATCAAGGGAACAATAAAGTTCAGCCCAGACTTAAGTTTGCGATGATACCGCCCCAATCGCTCAACTAAGGCTTCATTACCTTGATTAATCAGTTTTGCAGAACCTAACGCATAACCTATAAGCGCTAATACTATAGCAATGATTGGCTCCATATATGCTCCTGTTCAGCTTTTGGGAGAATTTAGTGTAAAGGACATGGTACTACCTTGTCTTACCTTTCAGTCTAATGTTTTGAGTTTGTGATTTTATGAACACTAGCAGCGATGTCTGATGACAAGTCGCTGTGCATCTTGTATGTCTTATACATGCAGGACATTATGGCGCAATGCGATCGCTATTAAAGCACCTTGATCACAGGCTGGCAAGGAGTACTTTTGTCATAAACTTTACTTAACATGACCAGTTGTTATCTATAAGGGACTTGCTGAAAGTTAAAACATACAAATAAAGCCTGCTCCTGGCAGGCTAGAATTTATTTTTTCTGTATTTAGCCCATGACAATGGGCTTTGTCCGTGTAGCTTCAAGCTTTAGCTTGAGTTTCTGTGATTTACCTGTTTTGGCAAATTTTGATAAGTCAGTCTCTAAGTTGAGACTGTGTGATTAGTAATTAGTGTATTAGTTATTAATAAAGCGTAACCTTGTTGGTCAAACATGCAGTTTTGTGAAAGTCTGGGGACGAGGAAGGTTGACAGCGCCCCCAGTTCATAAACCTAATTAAAAACCAACAAAAAACCTCAGAACGTTTATGATCGTGCCTAGAGGCCCTGATATGGTGCTTAAGGTGTCACTAGTCTTGGCTATGCCAGAGCGGCTGACTAGCACAACGTCATTATTGCGGAGTATAGGATTAGTTTCCTCATTAATTCCTTGGGAGAAATCTACTTTTACTTGACGTTTAGTCACAGAACCATTGGGGTTGAGTCTCACCAAATCTACAACACCCCTGCTAGCTCTAGCATCATTAAAGCCACCCGCAGCAAGTAGTGCTTGATTTAAAGAGCTATTAGGCTGAATTTCTACAGGCCCAGGTCTTTTGACTTCACCTACCACACCAACTTGAATGCGTCCAGGAGATAAAGTAGTAGTGGCTAACTGAGTAGCTTCTGCTGGGTTAATCTCGGTTGCTGTAGGAATAAAAATCGTATCTCCGTCCTGCACAATTAAGTCTTGATTGACATCACCACTCTCCAAGAGTTGCCAGAGATTGATATCTACAGTTTGTTCTGAGCCGCTTCTTGTGGGCCGACGGAGGATAATACTACGAACATTCGCTTGTGGCGTAATTCCTCCAGCTAGCTGAATTGCTCGCGTTATAGTTGGCAGTCCGCTGCCAGTTGGCTGACTAGTGCCTGTGGCGGCGCTCCCCCCTTCTGTACTACCTGTACTGACAAGATACGAGCCAGGACGGTTGACTTCACCAACGATGGCGACGGTACGGGGTGTATTTGGGCTGGCGGCAAAGTTAGCGGCAGATAAATTACGTGCTCTTGCTAAGTCAAATGTGGTTGCTGTTGGCACAACTATAGTGTCTCCATCCCGCAAGGTAATATCCTGGTTTAACCTGCCTGTTTGGACGAGTTCTTCCAAATTGAGCGTGACTACTTGCTCTGGCCCACGTCCGACTTTGCGCCGTAACTGCACTTGAGTCATATCCGCACTACCAAGTGTCCCCTGCGCTGTGGTAAGTGCAGCTAAAACAGTTGGATATTGTACGCCTGGATTTTCTCCTGCGCCGCCGCTTAAGCTCAAAGTATAAGCCCCTGGACGTGTTACCTCTCCGGCAACGAAAACGTTTATGGGACGAGGCGATAGTAAGTTGATTGAAATTATAGGACGTTTGAGAAAGCGTGAGTATCTTCTCGCGATTTCATCGGAAGCTTGTTCGGTTGTTAGCCCCAGAACAGGTACACTACCAATTAAAGGTAGGTTAATCGCTCCACCTGGGGGAATTTGATAATCACCTGTATAGTCCGGTACTTCAAATACATTTACACGGATGCGATCGCCGCCTCCTAATGAGTAATTAGTATCTATTTGTACACTAGGTGATGTTTGTGTAGTAGGTGATTGTCTAGTGGGTGTTATTGGTGTTATTTGCGTAAGTGGTGTTATTTGCGTAGTGGGTAGTACTGGTTGTCCCTGAGCTAGGCTGGCAGATGGCACAGCGACATTGACAGCCGCTAACAAGGCCACACCCGCAGCTGGCTGGGTGAGGAATTTCAACAAACCTGTGTTAAGCATATTTACCTGAGACTCTGAGACTACGATTGGTAAAGTACTGTCTAAACATTTTTATCTTGACTATACTTAATTATTCAAGTTCCCCGACACTCTTATTTTCCTAGAAAAGTGTAATTTTCCGGAGTAAAGTTATCGATTAAATTTGAATTTTTAGTGAAGTTAACCTAAAGTTTAACCAGCTTGAATATAGCAATCTCCAAGGAATATCGGGCTTACGCAAAAAAATATAGTTTAGATAACAAATTATTTATTGTGTAAGCATATACCTGGAAAAAAAATCTTCTGAACTAAACTAATATTCTGCCAATTTTGCGGTAATTTCAAATACGTTGTGGGTAGTTATTATCGGCAAAATTATTATCAGCACTACTAACTAAATTTACATGATCAATAAGTAACTACAGATTTTTTGAAACAATACATACTTGGACAATTTGGTATTAGGCGAGCTATTTTATTTTTGGATCTGTTGGATAAAAAATTCTTCTAAGGAGTGACGAGACAATTTCATCGCAATAATTTGTCCCTCCATTAGACGGAGACTGGCAAGAAAATCATAGTAATTGTCTTGTAGTGTACCTTGCCAAGAACCATCCGGCTCGAATACCAGACTGGGTATCCATTTTTTGAGAATTTCCCAATCACCACCTTGACCTTTGACCTGATATATGTTGGTTACGCCTAAAAGTTCATTGAGGGAACCAGAGCAAATTAATTCACCTTGAGCAAGGATAGCAATGCGATCGCAAATTTGCTCTACTTCACTGAGAATATGGCTGTTAAAAAAAATTGTCTTACCATCGGCTTTTAGCGCCAGGATAATTTCCCGCATTTGATAGCGTCCTACCGGATCAAGTCCAGACATTGGTTCATCCAAAAAGACCAATTCTGGCTCGTTAATTAGTGCCTGCGCCATACCGACACGCTGTAACATTCCCTTGGAGTAGCGACGAATCTGCTTTTTGCGAGCATCGGCTTGAGATAAACCCACTAATTCTAGTAGTTGGGGAATACGCTGGCGTTGCACCTTTTTGGGAATTTGGAATAGCCCAGCTGCTAGCTGTAAAAATTCCCAGCCTGTGAGATAGTCATATAAATAGGGATTTTCTGGTAGATAGCCGATATTTTGCTTAATGCTGCGATCGCCTAGAGGCTTACCCAACAATAATCCTTGTCCAGAAGTAGGCCGAATAATTCCCAGCAGCAGTTTTAAAAGAGTGGTTTTACCAGCACCATTTGGCCCCAACAACCCAAAGGTTTCCCCTTTGTAAACTTTTAAAGAACAGCTTTTGAGAGATACGACTTTTTGATTCAGCCAAAAGCCAGTACGATAGACTTTTCGCAACTCAGAAGTTAGCACTACTGGTGGAGTATCTTTAATATTCAGTTGAGAATCCGCGTTGTTTGCAACAGACTTCATCTGGTTTCAATTACCTACTTAGTATTAATTACAAGTTACTCAGTAGGCTGATAATAACTATCACCACCTAGTCTGTCAATTCTCGCGAACTAAGTAGCTGTTTAATATCATAAGTTTCACTCATTCTAAGTAATAATAACCAGCTTTACCTAGAGGGAGCTAGGAGCCAGGAGAATCTCCTATCTCCCATCTCCTTCATAAAACGCCCTTAGAACTAGGAATCGTGCCAGCACGACGGGGATCGATTTCTACTGCTATCCGCGTTGCTCTAGCAAATGCTTTAAATGTTGCTTCAATGATGTGATGGGAATTAATGCCATCCAATTGCCGAATGTGCAGTGTCATTTGGCTATGGTTCACCAACGCTACAAAAAATTCGCGTGTCAGTTGGGTATCATAGGTTCCCACCCGTTGGGTAGGAATTTGCAAGCCATAACTAAGGTGAGGGCGTCCAGAAAAGTCTAGCGCTACCTGAACTAAAGCTTCATCGAGGGGTGCGAGAAAATTACCGAAGCGGACAATACCTTTTCTGTCGCCTAGTGCTTGATTTAAAGCTTGTCCCAAGGTAATGCCCACATCTTCGTTAGTGTGGTGGTCATCAATTTCCCAGTCTCCTTTGGCTTGGACATCCAAGTCAATTAGTCCGTGAGAGGCAATTTGATGCAACATGTGATCCAAGAACGGAACACCTGTTGCTGCTTTGCAGGTTCCTCTACCATCTAAATTGATGCTAACTTGTACATCGGTTTCACCAGTGGTGCGGTGAACAGTGGCAATCCGAGAAGTTGTGATTGACTGGTCGTAGTTTAAAGAATTAATTTGGCGTAGAACGGAGTCCTTGCCGGAGGCATCGCTGATTTGCATAGTTAATGGTGGGCTAGGGACTAGGGACTGGGGACTGGGGACTGGGGATTAGGGAATAACTTTACTAATACTCAATACTCAATGCCCAATACCCAATACCCAATACCATTACATTCCCATAATTTCATATCCTGCATCTACATAAAGAACTTGTCCGGTGATTCCGCTGGACAAATCACTGCATAAAAAAGCCGCAGCATTGCCAACTTCTAGCTGAGTTACGGTGCGTCGTAGGGGAGCTACTTCCTCCACGTGATGAATCATATCTAAAATGCCGCCAACTGCCGAAGATGCCAAAGTGCGGATGGGGCCGGCAGAGATGGCATTCACGCGGATATTCTGTGAACCAAGTTCAGATGCTAGGTAACGCACGCTTGCCTCCAACCCTGCTTTAGCAACGCCCATGACGTTATAGTTTGGGACTGCCCTGACACCACCCAAATATGTGAGGGTAACGATACTACCTCCTTCTGTCATCAACGGTTTAGCTGCGCCACTTAGTTGCACAAGCGAGTAGGTGCTGATTTCTAAAGCTGTGTTGAAGCTAGAACGAGAGGTTTGACTAAAATCTCCAGTCAAATCGTCTTTGCTGGCAAAGGCAAGGCAATGGATGAGGATGTCTAACCTCCCCCACTTATCACGGATTGTCTCAAAAGTAGACTGAATCTGTTCGTCATTTTGGACATTACAGGGAAGAAATAAGCTGGGGTTGAGGGGTTCTACTAATTCTGCAACTTTTTTCTCCATCTTGCCGCGTTCATCTGGCAGGTAAGTAATACCCAGGTTGGCTCCTGCTTTGTGTAATTGTTGGGCAATACCCCAGGCGATCGAGCGGTTATTGGCAATACCTGTAACAAGGGCATTTTTTCCAGTTAGATTAAGCATAAAAATTGTGAATGCGATCAATCACTAGGAGCATACTAGAATCTGAGGCTACTTTGTCTTTGTTTTGCACTCTATTTGTAAAAATGAATATTGACAAGAGTTTTTGCAGCCAGAAAATTCTTGTTTATTTCTTAAGATATTCTCAAGATATCTTAAATTGTTCTTCAAAAAACCTTTTTAATACATCTAGATGTAACTAGTTATCAACAATTACTAGCTCAAACGTTTAACTATTATGTATCATTATAAACAAAGAGTTATGAAGCAATAAGTTGGAGTATAGGAAAGTACAGAAAGGTTGACGGTGCTTTATTGATTTTTCAGGTGTATTCTTAGGTAATTGGTTTTTGTTTTTCCGGCATTGGGTAGGGGAAGGGAGATGATCGTGACACAAGATAAAGCCCTAGCAAATGTATTTCGTCAGATGGCGACCGGGGCGTTTCCGCCAGTTGTGGAGACGTTTGAACGCAACAAAACGATCTTTTTTCCCGGCGATCCTGCCGAACGAGTTTATTTTCTTCTCAAGGGTGCTGTGAAACTTTCCAGGGTATACGAGGCAGGAGAAGAAATAACGGTAGCACTGCTGCGGGAAAATAGTGTTTTTGGTGTGTTGTCATTGCTGACGGGAAATAAGTCAGATAGGTTTTACCATGCGGTTGCATTTACCCCTGTAGAATTGCTGTCGGCGCCAATTGAACAAGTTGAGCAAGCACTCAAGGAAAATCCAGAATTATCTATGTTAATGCTGCGAGGTCTTTCTTCGCGGATTTTACAGACAGAGATGATGATTGAAACTCTTGCTCACCGAGATATGGGTTCTAGGTTGGTAAGTTTTTTATTAATTCTTTGTCGTGATTTTGGTGTTCCTTGTGCAGATGGGATCACAATTGATCTAAAACTATCTCATCAGGCGATCGCTGAGGCAATTGGTTCTACTCGCGTTACCGTCACTAGGTTACTGGGAGATTTGCGTGAGAAAAAGATGATTTCTATCCACAAGAAGAAGATTACTGTGCATAAACCAGTTACTTTGAGTAGGCAATTTACTTAAAAGCAATTGGGGGATATATGTGGTGCATGTTGGGTTTTTAGAAATAACACCCACAATCGGAGGTAAATCTAAAAATTGAGTAACTTCAGCTATTGCCAATTTTGGCTCCCCCACAGAAAATGTTTGAAAGTAGTAGGCTGTATCTGGAAGCGTTTTGGTAGCTGAAGATGACCACCGGGTACATCCTCATTGCAGCGATTTTAATTGTGGGAGGCGTAATTGCAACCGTGGGCGATCGCATTGGCACACGAGTTGGCAAGGCACGCCTCTCACTATTTAACCTACGCCCGAAAAACACTGCGGTACTGGTAACTATTTTTACGGGTGGTTTAATTTCAGCATCGACTTTAGGAATTTTGTTTGCGATTGATGACGGATTGCGTAAAGGAGTCTTTCAGCTAGAGGATATTCAAACAGACCTGAGACAAAAACGGGAACAGCTAAAAACCGCAGAAACCCAAAAAAGCCAGGTAGAGACTGAGCTTAACCAAGCAAAAATTGAGCAGGCAAAAGCACAGCAAGAGTTGCAGGCAATTAATAAATCCTTGCAAGCGGCAAACGCCAAACAAAGGGAAACTCAAGCGCAACTGAACCGTACCATTAGCCAACAAGCTAAAACCCAAGTTCAACTCCAAGGTACTCAAAGTCAGCTGGGTCAAGTGGTAACTCAATATAAACAAGCCATAGCTGAACTGCAAAACCTTTACAATCAAAGAAAGGAACTGCAAGCGGCAGTTGAACAACTTAAAACAGAAAGACAACGACTATACGCCGAAGCTAAAAAAGCGATTGACGAAGCCAAAACAGCCATTCAAAAACGCGATCGCGAACTTGCTAATCGTCAGGAAGCTATTGCACAGCGCGATCAAAAAATTGTCCAACTAGATCGACTGATTCAAAAACGTAATTTAGAAGTTGCAGCGCGAGAGCAAGTTATTGCTAAACGGGAATCTCGTCTTCGGGAATTAGAAAAACAACAAGACTACCTAGAAGAAGAAGTCGCCAGGCTAGAAAAATATTATCAGTCCTACCGCGATCTGCGTCTGGGTAAGCTGGCTATAGTTCGCGGTCAAGTTCTTGCAGCTGCTGTGATTCGAGTTAATCAAGCTACCGCAGCGCGTGAGGCTGTGATCCGACTTTTACAAGAAGCTAACCGAAATGCTAACCTCGAATTAAGTGAGCCTGGTGCAAATCCTGGAAATGTAGAGCTACTACGTGTTACCGAGGAAAGGGTAGAGCTATTGAGCAAGCAAATTCAGGATGGTCAGGAATATGTAATGCGAATTTTTTCCGCTGGAAACTATGTTAGGGGAGAAAAGCAGATAGAATTTTTTGCTGATACTGCGCGGAATCAACTGGTCTTTTCGGGAGGCGAGATATTAGCTACAACTACTGCCGATCCTAAAACCATGACATCTTATCAACTGAGGCAGCGGCTAGATTTGTTGATTTCTGCTTCTCAATTTCGGGCACGTAATGCCGGAATTGTAGAAAGTGTACAAATAGAAGGTACTTTCTTGCGCTTTGTTTCCCAACTGGGGCAATACCAGCAACCATTGGAAATCAAAGCGATCGCAGCAGAAAATACTTATACAGCTGGGCCGTTGAGAGTGAAACTAGTGGCAATAGTTAACGGGCAAGTTATTTTTAGTACTTAAAAAATTAAAAATTCAGCGTGATATTAAAAATGTTTACACACTATGATTAGTTAGGATCTCAGCTAATTTTATATGACTTTCCGTGAATTTTCGCCAACACAACCAGTCATCTTGGGCTTTGATCCAGGTCGAGATAAGTGTGGTTTAGCAGTCATGGGACTGGATCGGCAACTCCACTACCACCAAGTTGTGCCCGCAAAAGAAGCGATCACCACCATTGAGACACTACGTCAAAAGTTTCCCATTTCCTTGATGGTTATGGGCGACCAAACCACAGCCAAGCAGTGGAAACAGCAAATATATCAGGAATTAGCCGAACCGCTGAATATTATTTTAGTAGATGAGCGCTATACAACTTTAGAAGCACGCGATCGCTATTGGCAGATGTACCCACCTAAAGGACTTACAAAGTTATTGCCGCAGAGTATGCGACAGCCACCACGCCCAATAGACGACATTGTTGCCATTCTCTTAATCGAAAGATACTTAAATCGCCTAACTGAATCAGTTAACAGCTAAAACTAAAGCTCAGCCCGAATAGTAAAAGCATAGTCTCCTCCAGGCTCTAGCTGGTAATCTTGTTTCTCTAAGAAGCGACCAAGGGGTTCTTTAATTAAGGCACGACCTTGGGAAGGCTTAACGGAAAGTTCTCCCCGGCGGAAATGCCATTGGAAATGCCACTCAAAGTCACCTGCACTCACTTCGCCCTCAAGGAAGCCGTGTTGCCAAGATTGGCGGGTAATTCTGACATGGGCAATGGTTTCTGGCAGACGTTTAGCACTCACAATGCTTTGTGTCAAGTGTAGAATAACAGCCGACCATGTAGGCTATTTATTTTATTTACCAGACATAGCATAAATAGACAAACTGACAAAATGAGTATTTGTAGTTGATTAGATAAGCCAAACGGCTGAAATCGAGGTTATATGAACAAAGCCAGTCTACGCAAGCTGGAAAGGGTGAATGTTATAAAACAAGCGTGGTTTCGGCTGAGAAACTTTGGTTCCTGATTATAAAAGATTGGCTAGCCCAAAACTTTAGCCCAGAGTGAAATATATATTTAGAGCCTTTACTGTCCTTACCCATCTCATATTTCATCAGCAATAATCACATCAACTATCTCATTTTTATTCTTCCGATAAACCCGAAAATCACTATCTAAAGTTAATACACTACTACCACTAATCAACTCACTGATTCTTACCAAACACGCATCAGTTAAAAACATCGGAACATTCTGATATCGATTCAGCAACTCTCTAACCGTTCTTATTTCGTCACTAAGACGAAAAGAGATTTGAATTAAGCCAGTATCTAGTAAAGACATAATCGTATCCTCACCACCATAGAAATCTCGCAAGAGAAAACACGTCTCACTAATTACTGCTTCGCAAGTAAAGAAAGGGTAAGCTAGATTAGCGACTTCTTTATTAGCCCAACTATGATATAGCTGCACTACTAATTAGAAGGCGACATTCGCTAGTTCAAAATGCTTAACAGTGATGTTGAATTGCTATAAGCCAGTGGTGTCAGCTTAGATAGTCTTCGCACTAAAGCTGCTGAAATGGGTATCTCACGATCGCACTTTAGGCAGTTCTTTTTAGGGCATTGTAATCACCTAAAAGTGAGATATAGGTGGAATTCTATTATAGAGAAGCTATATTCTAGTTCTCTAAAGTGATATTAAATTAATTAGTAAAAATGATATTAATCTGTTAACAGTAACAAATAGTTGGTTAATGTACAAAAATACTTAAAAAGTGGGTGACGAGGGATTTGAACCCGCAACCAATAGATTAAGAGTCTACTGCTCTACCGTTGAGCTAGTCACCCACACGAAACCTGATCTTAGCACATTTCTGGCGTATTCGCTAGTAATTGAGCAAGCAATCAGCTGTAAACTACTCAAATAGACGGTGAAATTGCTTTGGGGAATTTAACAGTGAAGGTAGTTTGACCGGCTGTACTCTTTACATCAATTGCGCCGCCTAAATGTTTGACCATTTTCTGCACTAATGCTAGTTCCAGTCCAGTACCACTATATTTCCAGGGATCATTTTTAGAAAGGTGATAGAACGGCTCGAAAATACGTGAAAGTTCATCGGCGGTAATCTCTACTCCAGAATTACTGATACTAAACTCTACTGTTTCCTCTGTTTGGTAAGCAAATACGGTGATTGATTCGTCTGCTGGGGTGTATTTGCAAGCATGGTTTAACAATTCGCTGACAATTCGCTCTAAGTCAGTAATATCTGTCTCTAAAGGCGGGAGTGCAGTTTCAACAGTCAGGTTTAAATGCTGTCGCTGGCAGATTGTCAGGTCACGAAAAGATTCGACAATGGGGTGAAGCCAACTTTGTAAGTCAATGGCAATTAAAGTTGGGGGTTCTGGTTCGGCTTCTAGATATGTGAGTGTGAGCAAATCGTTAATTAACTTACTTTCTCGTCCACACTCGTTATGTAGAATTTGCAAAAGTTGAGGAACTATCTCGATATCTGAGATTTCTTCAGGTGTGAGGACACTTTCGAGAGTTTGGGCTGCGAGACTGATGCTAGTTATTGGTGTCCGCAGTTCTTGGGACAAGGTTCTGAGAAATTCGTTTTTAAGGCGATCGCGTTTTTCTAATTCTCTCACCTGTGCTTGATTTTTCTCGTAAAGTTGAGCTTGGCGAATGGCGATCGCGCATTCATTTGCTACCTGCTGTACTAACCCAATTTCAAATTCTTCAAACGCTTCTTGGGTTGCTCTTGTCAGCCAAATATTTCCTAAAATCCCTTGAGTATCGAAAATTGGACAAGCCATCTGTGCGCTCACAACTAACTTTGGTTGCCATCCAGGAATAATTTCCAAAAATTGTAAGGGTTGTTTTTGCAACAGTGGTTGATAGACTTCAGGCGAGTCTGCAATCTGTCGAGTCGATCCCTGGCACTGAGGTAAAGTAGTCGTGTATTCGTAGGCAACAGTTACCAGCGTGTGGCAAGTGTCGTAAAGTTCGATTTGGCAACGGTCAAGGTTTAGTAGTTGTACCAATTCTTGAGTAACTGTGTGCAACACCTGACTTTCATCCAGACTATCGCGGATTTGTTCTGTCATGCGTCGCACCAGGGCTTCAAAATTTTGCACCTGTTGCAACTGAGCTATATGCTTGTGCTTGTGCAACTCCAGATGTGCTTTGAAATCCTGAATTTGTTGATGAAGTTTTGCTTGATGAACAGCAATGCCGATTTGGGTTGCTAGCTGCTTAAGTAGGTCAATTTCTGTTTGCTGCCATTGATGTGTTTCGCGACAATGCTGAGCAATAAATAGCCCCCAAATATTTTGCTCTAAGAAAATTGGTATGACCAAATTAGCTCTAACCTGTAAAGAGGCGAGTAAGTCTATTTGACAAGGATGCAGTCCTGCTGCATGGATATCCTCGACAACTTGAATGCAACCCCGGTTGTAGTGTTCTCGATATTTACCACTTAAGCAGGGATCGCTAATAGTTTTTCCCAACAGGGAACCAGTTGCAACTACTGTTGATTCTGCAATAATCACCCCACTACCATCAGGTTCTAGGCGATAAATTAATACGCGATCGCTCTCTAGAAATTGCCTGACTTCCTTTGTTGTCTGATGGAGAATTGTCTCTAATTCTACAGATTGGTGAATCCGCCCGGCGATCGCTTCTAGTAGTTGATCCCGCTCGGCTTGAAGTCCTCCGGCTTGTTCTGCTTGCTTAGCTGGAGTGATATTACTACTAGTGCCAATCAGTCGATAAATCCTAGAGTTAGCATCCCGCAACGGGGTCAAAGTCGTACTCCACCAAGTAGAAATTCCTTGAAATTGTAAGCATTGTTCGTAAGAAATGGTTTTGCCGAAGCGCACACAGTCAACGTAATGCTGACGCACTCTAGCAGCATCAACTGGGGAGAGAATATCTTCTGGTTTCTTGCCTCGAAGCTCCTCTGAGCGGATGCCTAGCCATCGCTCATGGGTGGGATTAAGTGCTACGTAACGAAAATCTTCATCCTCTAGAACATCCACTACAAATATGGATGCTTGCACAGAATCGTACATGCTCAGTAGAAACTGCTCACTACTTGTTTTGTCATTTACTTCTGTGCCGAAAAGAATCTGAGGTGATGATTGTTGTGTCAACTCTAGAGTTGATTCAGCTGGATTTTTAGTCATGCGAGAGTCCCTGTCTGGTATTACTGACTCTTCTAGGCGCTCACATGTAATTATGCTTGTAGAAAATACTCTTTAGCGCCTGAAGCCAAGAATTGTCAGCCGTTGCTCATTAAAAGTTGGATCTTTCTCTACTTCTTATCAGAAATCTAGGGAAGCTAAAAGGAGTCAGCTTAACAAATCCTGCTTTTTGAAGGCGAAAATACATTTGCAGGCTAGCGCAAAATCACTGAAAAAACTTTTTGTTAATAATATCTTCAGATTGTTGCATATGCCCAAACGTAGTTTATCATTATCTTCATAAAATTTTATAATTATTAATATCTCGGCATTAATTCCGAAACGGGATAACAACGAAACCGGAGAACCAGGATTACTCACGATCGCAATTTGTGAGCATCAATTCCTGTGAGGATACCAACCACAAGCCAGGTGATAGCTAATCCCATAACTTCGCCTAAGAATAACTGCGTCAGGTGACGCAAGACGCTCCCGACAAAAGAACCTAAAGGTAAAGCAACTGCCCAGCTTGCCGAACTGACGAATATCCATCGCCACGCCCAAGGAAATGGCTGGGGAATTGCCAACCATTGTGCTAGTCCAATTCCAAAACCGCCAATTGTGCCATAAATTACCCCATGCAAGAGTCTCAGGGGTAGAAGCTGAGTGCTAGGTGCAATCCAGCCCATACCACCAATACCAGTAGCAGTGATCACAGTCCAACCCAAAATGCTTGACAAAATCCACCGGATACAGGGCATAGGTTGTTTGAGCAGACAGCCTTGAGGAAGTGCAACAGCAAATCCACCGATAGCAGCTTCTACCACTCCAATATCTGGCTTCTCGCCAACTTCAATTAGCAACAAACTCAGTAAAAAACCGCCAAAAGTAGCGAAAGTCCACAGTAATGCAAAGCTAAATCTTGTATCTTCAGGTGCTAATGGCATCAAACTCTCTCTAGTGGTAATGAAGGTCTGACAGCTTTGGCATCAAACATTTTAAGAAAAACCTTGCGTCGCTGTTGCGGTGATTCAGGTGTAATATAACCCCATAAACTTTCCCAATAGAAAAAGGAAACACCGTTAAAATTGCGATCGCGCACTGCTTGCACCTGTTTTCTAATTTGTGCGATTTGTACAGGATTACGCGGTGTTCCTGTTGATATCCCAATTCCTACAGGAATTTGACTACGAGCAAATTCTACTGCTGGTTGTTTGAGTTGAGCGATAAAACTGCTTTGATCATTTCGATATACTTGTAAAATCAACTCATTAACTAAACCTTTTTTTATCCAACTTTCCCAATCTTGCAAATAATATTTGTAGGCAAAAGCTTGATAGTTAGGAGACAAAGATATTTTGGCATTAGGTTTAACCGCTTTTACAGATTGATAGATTTCTGCCATAAAATCAGTAATTTTGTCTGCTCGCCAACGCATCCATTCTGAGTTAAAAGGGTTGCTTGGGGGATTTTTGCCTTGATGTTCTTGCTGATAAAGATCAACGGTGAAGGTATCATAACCGAACTGTACTGGCATTCCAAAGTGATCATCAAGTTGAATACCATCTACATCGTAATTTTTGACCACTTCTACAATTAATGATTGGATAAACTTTTGAACTTCTGGATGTAGGGGATTCAGCCAAGCTTGCTTGGTTATTAAGCCGTTGTCAATTTCTTCTGGCAGATTTCCTTGAATAGAGTTTATTCCTTCTTGACCAATTGTCAACCAATCGGGATAACGCTTTGCCAATTGTGAATTATGTGGTGTCATTAATCCATATTCAAACCAGGGAATAATACTCAAATCTTTTGTTTTTGAAAGTTTCACTAGCGTTGTTAAAGTGTCGCGTCCACCGTGCATAAACTTGAGGAAAGGTTGAGTATCTGAACCTATAGTATTTTTAGCTACAGCACTTTTATAAAAAGTATATCCTCGGTTCCAAACGACAGGATAAACAGTATTAAAATTGAGTGCCGATAATTGATTTAAAGCACGGTTAATACCCCAGGGAACAAATAGTACCCCACTAGCAACATTAGTGATCCAAACGCCGCGAATTTCTGTAGTTACAGTTCTTTTTTGCGAATAAACTGGGGGTGAAGAGAGTGAAAATACTGTTAAACTGACTACTAATCCCAAAGACAGCAAGTAATAAAACCAACGGCGAGCAACCCGATTCATCTGTAAGTGTAACCTAGTGCGATCGGAATAGATATAACTACAAAATAAGTTATAACCCTCCGGATTATCTAAAAAGATGCTGATTTTACAGCAAGATAAAGAAGACCAAATTAAGACTTTATACCTTTATACTTTGGTACGAGATTAAAATCTGTTCACTTCTTCCAATTCCAAATATTGCTAACAGCCGTACAAACGCGACAAGTACGTATATCCAATAGCAAAATAAGCCTGTCAAAAACAGGCTTTTAAGCTATGAGTCCACCTTTGTCTCTTGACGGAAAATTAAAATTTGTCTATGCCTTCAAACTGCTTGATACTTGATGCGTTTGCTGCTTCACCACAAGTGCGTGGTGTCGGAAATATCTTCTCAGGATTTGCTAACCCTTGAGGATTAAACACTTGTCGCACCCACTGCATAGTTTCTAAATCAGCTTTGCTAAACATATCAGGCATATAGCACTTTTTATCTGCACCAATACCATGTTCACCAGAAATACTACCACCAACTTTCACACAAAGTTTGAGAATTTCTCCCCCTAATTCTTCTACTTGCTCTAATGCTCCAGACACAGAATTATCATAAAGAATTAGTGGATGAAGATTGCCATCTCCAGCATGAAATACATTAGCAACGCGATAACCGTATTTTTGACTTAATATCTCAATCTCTTCCAGAACATAAGGCAACTGAGTACGAGGAATCACACCATCTTGAACATAATAATCTGGACTTAAATGACCAGCTGCCGCAAAAGCTGCTTTGCGTCCTTTCCATAATTTCAATCTAGTTTCTGGGTCACTAGCAGTAGTAACATTACGCGCACCATTCTTCTTACAAATTTCGATAACTCGCTGTTTATTTCCTGAAACTTCAACTTCCAAACCATCAATTTCTATTAACAGAATAGCAGTAGCATCGCGGGGATAACAATTAGTTGCAACAACATCTTCAACCGCATTGATGCTAAAGTTATCCATCATTTCCATCCCACCAGGAATAATTCCCGCGCTAATTATGTCGGAAACAGCTGCTCCAGCAGCTTCAACGCTGGTAAAATCTGCTAACAGCACGCAAATAGATTCTGCACTTTTAAGAATTCGCAGAGTAATTTCTGTAGCGATACCCAAAGTCCCTTCTGAACCAACAAATACACCTGTTAAATCATAACCAGGCATTTCCGGGATTTGTCCCCCCAAATCGATAATTTCTCCTTCAGGTGTGACAATTTTTAATCCCAAAACGTGGTTAGTGGTGACACCATATTTAAGACAATGCACTCCACCAGAGTTTTCAGCAATGTTACCTCCAATGGAGCAGATAATTTGGCTGGAGGGGTCAGGAGCGTAGTAAAATCCAGCACCGCTAACAGCTTGTGTTACCCAACTGTTAATTACTCCTGGTTGCACGACTGTCCGCTGATTTTCTAAATCTATGCTGAGGATTTGCCGCATTAATGAAGTGACAATTAAAACAGAATCTTCCAAAGGTAGAGCGCCACCAGATAGACCTGTACCAGAGCCGCGTGCTATGAAGGGGATAGAGTATTGATTACATATCTTCACCGCAGCGGCAACTTGTTCTGTAGTTCTAGGCAACACCACCACAGCGGGACGTTGGCGATAAGCGGTTAAACCATCGCATTCATAAGTAATAAGTTCCTCACGACGTTCCACCACACCATTTTTGCCAAGTACAGCCTCGAATTGTTTGATGATGGGTTGCCAATTACGTTGTTTTTTATCTTGGATAAGCATAGTTTCTTAAAGTTGAAAGTAGATGTTTACAGGTTACTTAAAATTGAAATTACTTCCTCAGATCAATCTAAAGCTATGATTGTAATGCCAGATAAACCAGGAAAGTTATCAACATAATCTGCTTGTCTGCGGAATCCTCGCAATCTAGCTAATTTTTTTGCTACTGATTTACGCATTAGATCGGAACTAAGCTCGAATTGGTCGCTAACATATCTATGAGCGTCACTTGTTTTCGGAATTGAAATTCCTTCTTGCTCACGCAAATAGTTTCGTGCAGTAATAAAAGCTGCACAGTAAGCCCGACTAATAGCAGCGCGACATTTAGCCTCTTGATTGGCAGGAGTAGTTGCGACACCTGCTAGTTCTTTAGCTACATTTAGATACTCTGACCAATCAAAACTCATCTGGATATTCTAAAGTAGTAAAAAACTTACACCGTACATCATAGGAGTTATGTAGACCCCAATCCAAGTCCAGCTTATTAAGCCTTGCAACCGCTTCATGGGGGTCAAGCTTCATCAAAATAGATAGTATCAACTGCACCCAATCAATACTTTCTGAATCAACGAAGACTTCCAGAAATAGCTGGGAGTCAGGGAAGTAGTGGCGAATTTTCTCTGGTGCTTCCAGCAGCACCGGAACCAGAAAGGGATGTTTATCCAGAAATTCTAAAACTTCGGTTCGCTCTCTAAAGGTGTAAAGCTGCTCAAGAGTTTCGATATCGGTGGGAGAAATGCTAACTGCTGCGTCTGTCATGGCGTATTGCAGGCTTTGCTGGACGGCTGTAACTACTATTGTTGCAAAAATAGCGCTCTAGGGTGAGTAAAGAGCGATCGCATCACTTGTATTTGTTTGTTTAAGGGATAATCAAATAATCTAGAAATAACGCTTTTAAATACCGGATGAAAGTCATGGTTGAGCAACTTCTAATCAATGATGATGATTACTATGTACCAGATGCCAACCTGCTAGTCACTGAAGATGATACACCTGTGGATAATTTTGCATCTGAAAAACAACAACGCCTATTGGTTGGCTCTCTTTACAGCGCTTTACAGAATCAGACTTTTTTAGCAGCAGCGAATGTCGGCATTTACTACACAGACCTTCAGCCTCCGATTGTGCCTGATGTCTTTCTCAGTTTAGATGTGCAAGTGCCTGAAAATTGGTGGGAGAAACAAAATCGTTGTTATATGGTTTGGCGTTTTGGTAAACCACCAGAAGTTGTTCTTGAAATTGTCTCTAATAAAGAAGGTGATGAACTGGGCAAAAAGCTGCAAATTTATGAACATATGCGGGCTAGTTACTACATCGTTTATGACCCTAATCAACAATTAGGAGAAAAAATACTACGCGTTTACGAACTTAGGGGAAGGCGCTACTTTGAAACTCTAGAAACTTGGTTAGAACAAGTTGGTTTAGGTATAACTCTATGGGAAGGTCAATTTGAAGGCAGACGAGATACTTGGTTACGTTGGTGCTACCAGGACGGAAATGTTCTACCGACTGGAGATGAACGCGCTCAACAAGCTGAACAACGCACTCAACAAGCTGAACAACGCACTCAACAAGCTGAACAACGTGCCCAACTACTAGCAGAAAGGCTCCGAGCGATGGGCGTAGATCCTGACACTATCTAGGATACTCATGTAAATGTGCAAAGTTTTTTGTATTTTTGAATGAGCAAAAAAATCTTACATATTTGTGCAACTAATAAACTCATTTATTCGCTGCCAAACTTTCTCTAATAAATTAGGATCATCCGCATCAAACCATTTAATTTGTGGATATGCTTTAAACCAAGTGCGCTGTCGCTTGGCAAATTGTCGCGTATGCAAAATTATTAATTCTTTCGCTTCTTCTAAAGAAATATCCCCAGCTAAATATTGCTTGATTTCTTGATAACCTAAAGTATTTAACAAAGATAAATCAGCGCCATATTTTTGACAAAGATACTCCACCTCAGCAACCAACTCATCTGCTATCATTTGCTCAGTGCGCTGTTGAATGCGTAGGCGTAACCCATCGGAGCGATCGCAATCTAAGCCAATTTGCAAAATCGGATAATTCGGTGGATTTTCCCCTTGCTGTTCCGAAATCGGATGTCCAGTCACATAATATACCTCCAATGCTCTTAAAGTTCGCACTGAATCATTGGGATGAATTTTTTGTGCGGCAACTGAGTCAATTTGTTGTAACATCGCATAGAGTTGAGGTTGTCCTAAAGACTCAAGTTGCGATCGCAATTCCATTTGTGGTGCAACTCTAGGAATCTTCATCCCTTGAACAATGGAACGTATATACAAACCAGTGCCACCAACCAATAATAGAGGAGAAGAGACGGAGAGTGTTAGATGAGGCGGAAAATTAATTAAGGCTTGTGCTTGTTCCTGGTAGTCTGCTACCGTCATTATATTTGTCGGATCGCAGATATCTATTAAGTAGTGCGGCACTAATTTTTGTTCAGCCAAAGTTGGTTTAGCCGTACCAATATCAAACTCGCGGTAAACTTGACGAGAATCTGCACTGAGAATGATAGAACCCAACCGCAAAGCCAAAGCCAAAGCCAACCCTGACTTACCTGTTGCCGTCGCTCCACAAATTACAATCAATTTAGTCATTAGTCATTAATCATTAGTCATTAGTCATTAGTCAAGGGTCAACAATGCTGAAGCGCGGATAGCTATGGTTTACCCCGTGCTGAGTCAGTATTTATTCTCCCCCTGCTCCCCTGCTCCCCTGCCCCTCTGCTCCTCTGCCTCCCTGCCCCCTGCTCGCTTGCTCTCCCAGCCATCTCTATACTAGAGTGCAACCCCCAGACAAACTTCTCTTTAAAATGCCCTACAGTCGCCACCAGGGCTTTTGTGCTACAATTTTGGAGTGTTTTAACTTTTGTTTGCCTTTTGGCGAGTTCAACCCCACGCATCAGGAGAATTTTCATGACGAGCAGTTACAGTGCCGATCAGATTCAAGTTCTGGAAGGTCTGGAAGCCGTCCGTAAACGACCAGGGATGTACATCGGTACCACGGGGCCGCGAGGACTCCACCATTTAGTTTACGAGGTGGTGGACAATTCAATTGATGAAGCTTTAGCGGGTTACTGCACTCACATAGAGGTGGAGATCAACGCTGATGGTTCTGTGTCCGTAACAGATGATGGTCGCGGTATTCCTATCGATACTCACTCGCGAACAGGGAAATCGGCTTTAGAAACGGTTATGACGGTACTCCACGCTGGGGGTAAGTTTGGCGGTGGTGGCTACAAGGTTTCTGGAGGATTGCACGGGGTTGGGATTTCTGTTGTTAACGCCCTCTCTGAGGTAGTGGAAGTTACAGTTTGGCGAGATAAAAAGGTTCATACCCAGCGCTACGAAAGGGGTATTCCAGTTACGGATCTGCAAGTCAAGTCCTACAAAGAGGCTAGAACCGGAACTTCTGTCACCTTCAAGCCAGATACCCAAATCTTTACCAATAGCATTGAGTTTGATTACATCACTTTATCAGGTCGCCTACGAGAGTTGGCGTATTTGAATGCAGGTGTCAAAATTACCTTTACCGACAACCGTCTGGAACTGCTAAAAAGCGATACACCCAAGGTAGAAACCTACGAGTACAAGGGTGGCATCAAAGAGTACATTGCTTACATGAACCGTGAAAAGCAGCCGTTGCATGAAGAAATCATCTATGTGCAGGGGGAACGCAATAACGTACAAGTAGAAGTATCTTTACAGTGGTGTACTGATGCTTATACGGATAATGTGCTAGGCTTTGCCAATAATATTCGCACGGTTGACGGTGGTACGCACCTAGAAGGTTTGAAAGCGGTTCTAACTCGAACATTAAATGCGATCGCCCGCAAACGCAATAAAATAAAAGACAATGAACCCAACCTCAGTGGGGAACATGTCCGTGAAGGTCTAACTGCTGTTATTTCCGTCAAAGTCCCCGATCCCGAATTTGAAGGACAAACTAAAACCAAACTCGGTAATACTGAAGTGCGGGGTATTGTAGATTCTTTAGTAGGAGAAGTCCTTACCGAATATCTAGAATTTCACCCAGCCATAGCAGACTCAATTTTAGATAAAGCTATCCAAGCTTTTAAAGCCGCAGAAGCAGCTCGCCACGCGCGGGAATTAGTACGGCGCAAATCCGTACTGGAATCTTCGCCATTGCCAGGTAAATTGGCAGATTGCAGTTCTCGCGATCCTGGCGAGTCGGAAATTTATATTGTGGAAGGTGACTCAGCAGGCGGGAGTGCCAAACAAGGACGCGATCGCCGCACCCAAGCAATCCTGCCCCTACGTGGTAAAATTCTCAACATTGAGAAAACTGACGACGCCAAAATCTACAAAAACAACGAAGTCCAAGCGTTAATTACAGCACTTGGTTTGGGTGTCAAAGGTGATGAATTCGACGCTTCCCAACTGCGCTATCATCGCATAGTCATTATGACTGATGCTGACGTAGACGGGGCACACATCCGTACGCTACTGTTAACTTTCTTCTATCGGTATCAGCGATCACTCATTGAACAAGGTTTCATATATATTGCTTGTCCACCGCTATTTAAAGTAGAACGAGGACGCAGTATGCCACAGTATTGTTATAGCGATCGCGAACTGCAACAGCACCTCGCCACACTACCTGCTAACGCTAACTACAACATTCAACGTTTCAAAGGTTTAGGCGAAATGATGCCACAACAACTCTGGGAAACCACAATGAACCCAGAAACCCGCACCCTCAAACAAGTAGAAATTGAGGATGCAGCCGAAGCTGATCGCATTTTTACAATTTTAATGGGCGATCGTGTAGCACCAAGACGTGAATTCATCGAAACCTATGGTTCTAAACTCAACTTCACAGATTTAGATATTTAAATACCAATTTCCTGTCAAAATAATTTGTAATTAGTAGTATTCGTCTAACCATAGAAGCAAGCCAGTAATGGGCTACGCCCCACTGTGCTAACGTAATTACTACTCCATAGAAGACGGTTAGTAGCTTGAGATCTGGAAAGAGTTTCCTCTTCTGCATCAATAAATTTAGTTGCTCTACACTTCAATTACAAATTACTAATTATTTCGTCAATACTTCGGTGCTCTATGAACTTAGTAATGCTTAATGAGTGAAAACCTATTAAGCATTATTTTTTATACTCAATATACTTCAACAGAAAATTTCATAGCTCAAATCTACCTCTTTTGGTAGATGATAAACTAGTAAAGTAGCTAACCTTTTGTGTAAATATTTTTTATTCTCCAAAACTATGTCGCTAGATGAGTGACTATAGCCAGAAATTTGTTAACTATTGTTAATAATTCTCTATTTAACTCGATTGTAGGCACAGTTATGAAAGCGAGCAAAGGCATAGCAGGAAAAGCATTGTTCAATATTATTAGTGTAGGTAGTCTTGTTGCTCTGTCTGCCTGTGCTCAGCCTGTAACGGAAACACCAACAACAACCGTTCCTCCAGTTACACCAACTCCGATAACCACAATTCCTCCAGTGACGCCAACTCCGACAGCAACCATTTCTCCGGTTTCGCCAACTCCTACTAGTGCAACAACTACCCAAAATTTCGCAGAACTGGCAAAATCAGCAGCTAGTCAAGGACAGTTTCAAACCCTCACACGAGCAGTGCAAGCCGCAGGCTTAACTGAACAATTGGCTGCACAAGGGCCTAACACAGTATTCGCGCCTACTGACGCTGCTTTCGCTGCTTTACCAAAAGGTACTTTAGACAATCTCTTACAGCCAGCAAACAAACAGCAATTAATCAGGCTTCTGGCTTATCACGTTATACCTGGGCGAATTACCTCTAAACAATTGACATCTGGACAAGTCAAAACAGTTGAGGGTACTCCCGTTAAAATAACGGTTAATCCTGCTAACAACACAGTCACAGTCAACAATGCTAGAGTAACTCAGCCAGACATCCCAGCTAGCAACGGTGTTGTCCACGTAGTTGATAAGGTAATTTTGCCACCCAATTTTCCTGCAAGCCTAAACGCTACCCCAACACCAAGGTAGTTTTTATCAAAAGCTACTAAGCCAGAAAGCTTTGAGAGATTGTTTTGTTCCCAGTTTGAAACTGGGAATATCTCTTGGGAGGCGAAGCCTCAAAAACTCGCTGCACTCCAATGATGAGCATTTCCAGGTTGTACTTGGAAACGAGATTTTAAAAGGATTTCGGCTTAAGTTGACACCAAGACAATATATTGTGCACTTAGGTGTAGTCTATTCAAATAAATTACATAAATATTAATTACAAAAATTATATATTTCTTAGTAAGACATATTCATACAATTTATTTTTTGTCAAGGTTTTGAAAAATTAATGTAATAGACATCTGGTGAAATTAAATATATATTATCCAGAACCCTTGTAGAGACATAGCAGTGCTATGCTCTCTAGATTGATTTTTACTAGATGTCTAATGTATCGATATCAACAGATGCGTCAATTCCAGCAAAAGTTGAGTAGTAGGTAACAAGTCCTTGCGCTGACTTTGTAATTAATGTCGCGCATCAGCTAGAAACGCATTTGTTATGCTTGAAAAACAAAGCTATATTTACCAAGTAGCAGTTAATAAGTAATTTAAGAATTTATCATCATCAGATGACAACAACTTACTGCTTCAAAAGTATTAAAACTTACAATTTAACTACGCAAATAAATTGCCCTATAGTTAAAACCTAATCCTCTAAGTTTTCTATACTCAAAAGCGATCGCCGATAGAAGCAGATAACATCAAGCTGAAAACTTGCAAATATCTTCTCATACCTGTGGCAACAGCTATTATGTTGCATGTATCCAATGTACTTTTGCCTTAAGTAGGGTGATATATATGATCTCTAATGTCAAATCGCTTCTGAATTGATTAAAATATCGTTGGATACAATAATAAGAGTTTGTCAAGTTTCATAGGGCTGAAATCTCAGCAGTGCGCTAACCTGGGGATAAGGCCAAATTAGTTAAATCTAAATTGATCTGCCCAATGGCATATTCTGCCGCAGCCTCAACTCCTCAGTTAAGGTAATTGGCAAAAAGGTTGACACCCGCACTACTACCCCTATGAGATCTCGCTCAAGGGAGAGCAACACTTTACTCTACAGACTGAGTGATTTATGAAGGAAACTTAAAAATGTATGCATTAATGCTTCTCTTCTGAGTTAACATAAAATGCGCTGATTCTAAGTAATTCAGGTATTATATAAAACCTAAGATTGCTGAGAACCAAGTGTGGATACTTTATTAATGTAATGAAAATGCCACTGCAATTCCGAAAAGGTTGAGAAAAAATTTAAGGATATACCTACTCTTTTTAATATCTTTTTGGTAAAAAGGGCTTTACTTTACTTAATGACTTCATGATTAACACACAAAGAGAGTGCAATTTCTGTGAAACAGGCTACAATCGGAACAGTCTTTATAGGGAAATCTGCCATCAGTCTTAATACGTTTGTATGAAGTGGCAAGTTTTTTGATCAAGGCTTTTTTTTGACTAGTCAGTTAAGATGTGTGTGCGAGAGCAATACATACAATATTGACTAAGGTGAACCAGTCACCTTCAGCAGTAGCTTAAAATAAAGTGAAAAACCCCTCCTCCCGGAGGTGTAAAAGTTCCGAAAATAATTCTGGCAAATCAGCCAAAAAATCTATTTTCGGTTAGCAACCAGCTCGATTAAAAGAGCAGTAAACACATCTTGAGTAATTGATTCTGCAAGGAGCATGAGGAACGCGGCATGAACCAGGCTAACAACGTACTCGAAAGCATATATCAGCCTGACCTAGAAATAATAAATCAGCCTGAGCTCGAGTTAGAAGAACTCTTAATCGAAGATGAAGAGGACTTGCTGATCACGGATGATGGCGAAATTGATGAGTTTTTAGAGCCTCAGTCTGATGAGGACGACGCAAAGTCTGGAAAAGCCGCTAAATCGCGTCGTCGGACACAAAGCAAGAAAAAGCACTATACCGAAGATTCGATTCGGCTTTACTTGCAAGAGATTGGTAGAATTCGGCTGTTGCGGGCAGATGAAGAAATTGAATTGGCGCGGAAAATAGCCGATTTACTTGAATTAGAGAGGGTGCGGGAACGACTTTGCGAACAGTTGGAACGCGATCCTAAAGATAGTGAATGGGCAGAAGCGGTACAATTGCCATTGCCAGCTTTTCGTTATCGTCTGCATGTTGGTCGCAGGGCGAAAGATAAGATGGTGCAATCGAACCTGCGCCTTGTGGTTTCAATTGCTAAGAAGTATATGAATCGTGGCTTATCGTTCCAAGATTTAATTCAAGAAGGTAGTCTTGGTTTGATTCGCGCTGCGGAAAAGTTTGACCACGAGAAAGGTTATAAGTTTTCTACCTACGCTACATGGTGGATTCGTCAAGCAATTACCAGGGCGATCGCAGACCAATCTCGCACTATTCGCCTTCCGGTTCACCTTTACGAAACCATTTCTCGGATTAAGAAAACTACCAAGTTACTATCTCAAGAAATGGGTCGCAAACCCACTGAAGAAGAAATCGCTACTCGCATGGAAATGACCATTGAGAAATTGCGGTTTATTGCTAAATCTGCTCAGTTACCTATTTCATTAGAAACGCCCATTGGGAAAGAAGAAGATTCTCGATTGGGCGATTTTATTGAATCTGATGGCGAGACACCAGAAGATCAAGTCTCCAAAAATCTTCTGCGCGAAGATCTGGAAAAAGTCCTCGATAGCCTTAGTCCCCGCGAACGCGATGTTCTCAGACTCCGCTACGGCTTGGATGATGGCCGGATGAAAACTCTTGAGGAAATTGGACAGATTTTCAACGTCACTCGTGAACGAATTCGCCAAATTGAGGCGAAGGCACTCCGCAAGTTACGCCATCCGAATCGTAACAGCGTTCTTAAGGAATATATTCGGTAATTAAAAGTCATTTGTCATTTGTCATTAGTTTTAGACAAATAACTAAGAACACGTGACAAAGGACAAACAATAAAAAACCTGGTAGTGAATCAGCACTCCAGGTTTTTTTATTTATAGGTCATCTTGATATTTTAAAACCTACAGGATGCCCCAAAAATGTAAAAAGCCTTGACCAGAGAAAAGCTCAATCAAAGCAGCTGCTAAAAAGCCGATCATTGCCAAACGACCGTTCCAAACTTCTGCTTGTGGGGTAAAGCCCCAACGCCAAGCGTTGCGATCTTCAATTACAGGAGTGGTAACTTTTGTTGTAGTTGCATTTGTCATGGTGGTAGGCGCTCCAAATTAAATTTGCTAAGGATTATTGCTTTCTGTAAACTAATATAACAAAAAATTTTATAATTGCAACAAGTTTTTTATACTTTTGTTGCTATGACTTGACATAAAGAGAATCAACTACAAACTCTGTTTTAAACATCAGTCTCCAGGTGGATTTGCTGAAGTTGAATAAAGAGCGTGCAGACTTTTGCTATCAGCAATAATATATCTTTATTGATATTATTTATCAACTAATTTAGCTTGTAGGGTGGGTATTGCAATGCTCACCCTACTGTGGTCTATTCTTCTAAAACCCGCTGTAGTTTAAAATTTTTAGCATTTAATGAAAATGCCAAGATTCAAAAACACTTAGATTAGTACCAGACAATCTCCATCTCTTTTGTCGTTGAAGCAAAACTAAGGTTTTCGTAGATACGCTTACCATCCTGGGTAGCGTGAAGCCATATACGTTTTGCCTCAGTTGTCCTGACAAAGCTGTTAATTTGTTTTAAGAGTGCTGTAGCAATTCCTTTACCGCGCCACGGAGGAACTGTATAAACGTTCATGACGTAAGCTTCTAATCCTGATAAATTGCCGTTGTGCAGAGGTCTTTGAAAAAATACCAAGCCGCTAGTGGCAACAATTTGATTATCCACCTCAGCCACCCAAGCCAAAAACTCACCTTGGGGCATTTTTTCTACAAAATAATTTCGAGTTGATTGTGCTAACGCCGCTGCGTCAGTGTCACCTTTAATGTCTCCAACTTCGTGCAGGAGTTCAAGGCGCAAATCGACAAGTGCCTCTAAATCCTGCAAGTTGGCTTGTCGTAGATTGAACATAACTCTTGTTATGAACGCACTTCGACAACAGTGATCACTTTTTCATCGCGGTTGAGTTGGAGGATGCTTTCACCCTTAACATCTCTGCCTAAGATCGGCACTGTTTCCACAGGTATCCGCACCACTCGCTCTTTATTGGTTAGTAGGGCTACCTCACCGGAAGCGATCGCCATTACCATCCCAGCTAAATTATCAGATTTGCTGGTAAATTTTAGCGCTTGCGTGCCTAAATCACCACGATTAGCCCGTTTTAGCTGACTCGCAGGGATGCGCTTGGCGTATCCTTCTTGAGTAACCAGTAACAATTGATCTTCCCCACTTACGGTTACACAGCCAACCATTTGCTCATTTTTCCGTAGCCGTAATGCTTGTAAACCCATTGCAGTCCGACCCATAATGGGCAACTGCTCATCATTCACCGCGAACTTCAACAAGCGACCACCGGAACTGGCTAAAATTAGATTTTCCTTTGTAGTAGTGAATTGGGCAAATAACAATTCATCATCTTCTTTGAGCTTCAAAATTGTAATGCCGCGACGAGTCAAGTTAGTAAATTCCCCAAGAGATAGACGCTTAATTCGTCCCTGTTTTGTCAAGAAAATCATCTGTTTAGTTTCAAGATTTTCCGGCAGCATAAAGCGGTTGATCACTGCTTCTTGAGCACCTTGAGCAGTAGTACTAAGCATGGTGATCAATGGTCTTCCTCTTGGAGAACGTCCAGTTGTGAGGGGAATTTCTCCCACTTTCACAGGATAGACTTTGCCACCACTGGTTAGTATTAACAACTCTTTGTCTGTCTGAGTCAACTCGCTTTGGATAATAAAGTCATTATCGTGCAGACCGTTTTCTGCTTTCGGCTTTTTAGCTGACGGTGGAGTGCGGCGTACATACCCTCGTTGGGTAAACTCTAAAACTGCCTCTTCTGGAGGCTCTGAGGATTGGAATTCCGGCTCTACTTCAGCTCCTTTAGTAGTTTTTTGCCCCTCTGCTCCTCTGCCCCTCTGCTCCTCTGCCCCTCTGCTTCTGTGCTCCTCTAATATTTTCGTACGTCGGGAATCGCTGTATTTGCGCTTAAGCGATCGCAAGTCTTTTTTCAGCACTTTGAGTAATTCTCGGCGATCATTCAGTAACCGACGCAACAACTCAATTTGCTCGCTGAGTTGCTCAAATTCTTGTTGCAAGTTTTGCTGTTCTAAACTTGTGAGGCGGCGCAATGGCATAGCCAGAATTGCATCTCCTTGTACCTCACTCAAATCCAGTCGGCTACAAAGGTTAATTTTTGCCGTACTACCGTCGGCAGCTTGCCGTAAAATTTCAATTACCTGATCTAGGTAAGACAGCGCTTTGATCAAACCTTCCACTACGTGCAACCGACTTTCTGCTTTACCTAACTCGTAACTATAGCGGCGGTTAAGCGTCTGCTCCCGGAAAATCAAAAACTCCTGCAACATTTGCCGCAAGCTTAACTGGCGTGGTTGTCCATTCACCAAAGCTAAGAGAATCGCCCCAAAATTTATTTGCAAAGCGGTTTGGTGATACAAATGCTGAAGAACTTCTTGGGGATTGACATCGCGTTTGAGTTCAATTACTACCCGCATACCTTCGCGATCGCTTTCATCCCGGAGATCAGAAATTCCTTGCAAGCGTCCTTGATTTACTAAATCCGCAACTTTCTCAATCCAGCCTGCTTTATTCACTTGATAAGGCAATTCTGTAATGATAATTGCCGTTCGTCGCTTGCTTCCCCTAGTGGCTGGAATTTCCTCCAGATTGGCGACTCCCCGCAGCACAATTCCACCTTTGCCTGTGGTATATGCCTCACGAATTCCCACCTCAGTGATCATTTCCCCGCCAGTGGGAAAATCTGGCCCTGGAATTAGCTCGAATAACTTTTCATCTGACAAATCGGGCTGGTCAATTAAGGCAATTAAGCCATCGACGATTTCCCCTAAATTGTGCGGGGGAATATTCGTCGCCATTCCTACGGCAATACCAGTGCAACCATTAAGCAACAGATACGGTAACTGAGCAGGTAAAACTGTCGGTTCTTGTTGGGAATTATCGAAGTTGCCAATAAATTCTACAGTTTCTTCCCCAATTTCTGCCAGCATTCCCTCATGGCTAATGGGTGAGAGGCGCGTTTCTGTGTAGCGCATCGCCGCTGGTGGGTCATTATCGACACTGCCAAAGTTACCATGTCCTGCCAGCAAGGGATAGCGGCTAGAAAATTCCTGCACGAGCCTGACTAAGGCATCATAAACTGCTTGGTCGCCGTGGGGATGATACTTACCAAGCACATCTCCCACTACACGAGCACATTTACGATATGGTCTATCTGGTGTCAAACCGAGTTCGTGCATCGCATACAAAATGCGGCGGTGAACTGGCTTTAAGCCATCGCGCACGTCTGGTAACGCCCGCCCAACAATCACACTCATGGCATATTCTAGGTAAGACCGTTGCATCTCGGTGTGCAGGGCTGTTGTAATGACCTGTCCCGTAGGGAGAAGGTTTAACTGTTTTGCCATGAGTTTTTTCCCTGAATTTTAACTACACAAAAACCGCTGCAACTGAACACTGTAGCAAACACAGCATAACGGATGAAATGGGATTCCTAAAACAATCTTGATAGTCAAATGATCAAAAGCAGTAGTATTATCCTTGATGACGGGGATGCAGATTCACTATTAAAAAGGAGGCAAATCAGTGTTTTGATCAAGTGGTAATCTGCTCTTGCTTAAAGATTGCACATAGTCAGTAACTAGGATAATTTCCATGATTGTGTTGTTTGATTTTGAAACAAATCGGAGCGGCAGTTTCCGAAAACTCTGTAGCAAGATCCCGCAAGGTGCGCCGATGGATGGTAATAGCTTTGCCAACCCCACGGGCGAACAGAAGTTCGGTGATTTTCAGATAAGTCTGATTATAGGAAGCCTCTGCTTAGAACTTCGGAAATTCTTGAATCCCCCTCACCTCTATAAATAAAATTCTCATGAAAACCGTTTTGATTGTCGAAGACGATCTGATTAATGCTCGCGTTTTTTCCAAGATTTTGTCCAAGCGCGGTGGCTTGGATGTGAAACACACAGAAAATGTTGAAGAAGTAATAAAAATTGCCCAATCAGGAGAAGCCGATCTAATTTTGATGGATGTTTCTCTATCCAGAAGTGTTTACCAGGGTAAGTCTGTAGATGGGATCAAGATTACACAAATGTTGAAATCTGATCCAAAAACAGCAAATTTACCTGTTATTTTGGTAACGGCGCACGCTATGGAAGGCGATCGCGAGAACTTTCTCAAACAAAGTGGTGCTGATGGCTACATTTCTAAGCCAGTTGTTGACCATCAACAGTTTGTTGACCAAATCACCGCACTTTTACCCAAAGACGACCACTGAGAATTAACGACTTATTTCAGGAATAATCCCCCGCAAATCTTTTAGGTGACTATTTCCTCTCTTTATCAGTATATATGTACTATAAAAAGGTGGTATTAGGCAAGTATTAATAGAAAAGTTGTGAGTACCGAAGATTTGGGCGGTGGAAGCCGCTCAAACTTCTGACTGAGTTATGAGTTGAAATGTTTAACTCATAACTCCTGACTCGTATCTCTCCTATTGAGTAGGCCCAAGCCTTGGGGTTGATGATGAGTTTTCCCGTTGCTGTAAGGCTGCTTGAATACGGGGTAATTCTAAGAATTTTTTCGTATCAGCAAGTAAACGTTGACCCCAGAGATTTTCTTTAAGGAAATCTAAATTAGCATAGCGCTGATCTATACGAAGTGCAGCTTCTCCTAAAGTTAGTCCTTGTTGGCGATCGCCTTTAGTATACAGTGCTACTGCCAATGCTAATAGTGGCTCTGCGGCTTGCTTATCAAGCGTAACAGCAGATTGCCATTGCTTAATCGCTTCTTGGGTATCGCCTTGCTCGTAGTTGATTAAACCAATGTTGTTAATTGCCGGCCAGAATTTTTTATCTTGTGAGACGGCTTTATTATACTGGGCGATCGCATCAGGCAATCGACCCAACAAATAGTAAGCATTACCTAAATCAAATAACCCTTCTGGATCGTTGGGTTTTAACTTCAAACCTGCTTGGTAATTGTTAACCGCCGCCTGGTAATTTTTTTGCTGAAAACTCACTGAACCCAAAGCAAACAGAATGTCAGGATTTTTGGGGTTGAGAGATTGGGCTTTTTTCAGAGTTGCGATCGCATTATCAAACTCTTTGGTTTGCAATTGCAATCCACCCAACAGCAACCATACTTTATCATTTTTAGGAGCCAGTTGAGTGGCCAGCCGTGCTCGTGGCATAGCTAACTCAACCTGTTGAAACTGAGCGAGTTGAGCCGCCTCCTGGGCTAGACTCAACCCCTGCTTCTCCAACTTCGCTGCATCAAGTTGCAGTGTATGAGGGATAAGTGCCTGTGCGTGAGCAGCTCTTGGCATACTCCACAAACTACAGACAACCAGAAGAGAAATCAAACTAACATGTTTGGGCACACTACCGCCTCTTAGCCACAAATCAAAGAATCTTTCAGTTAGCTTAAACGATCTCCGCTGTTGACGGCATCAAAATTTTATAACTTCTGGAGCAAAAGCCCACCATTTTGAGACTGGCTTGCTGAGTGCTGAGTGATGTAAAGCCCTGCGGGCATGGCTGCGCTTAGAGCGGATAGCTAAGGTTTAGCCCGTGCTGAGTAGAGACGCGATTAATCGCGTCTCTACAGGAGTGATGTGTTTTGTACTTTTACGGGGAAGCAAGCTATACATAGCATCTTCGTTGGAATACCCGATTAATATTTCTAAAACCTATTTTTAGATAGATTTGGCTGAATTATTTTGGCAATATGCTTTAGCTAAATTTTGATTTTTTGGTTTATAAAACTGAGCAGAGCGATCGCATTAACTAATCATTATCAAGTTAATAAAAGATTGTGAAACACAACGTAAATTAGTCTGTGACTATCGCTTGAGAAAAATTGGTGACTTTGGTCATATATGAGTTGGGAAGTACTAGTGACTTTGGTCATACATAGGTTTTGACTTTTTAACAGATAATATATTGTATGAATTTATACGAGGGCTTTATTAAATAGGAAGATTACTTAATCAAAACCTCAGCAAAATAAAACTTTAGTGCAAATAAGGAGTCAATTCTATGTTGAAACGAAACCGTGCATCCTTAGTTTTAGCTGCTGCCTTAATCATTGTTTCAACTATCTTGTCTATGCCTGCAAATGCCCAGACAAAAGTCTACGTAGTTGGTGAACGCGATCAAAATTGGGATCGCGACGGCAGACGCAACTATAGGAATCGAACTCCTATAAACAGACGTGATTGGAACCGCAACAATGAACTCAGATCAAGAACAGTTAGACTGCGGAATGGTGACATCAGATATCCCAATGGGCAAATCGTTCCTGCAAGGAGGATAGTCAGACTGCGTAATCAAGGTTACTACAGACTTCCTAATGGGGATATTCTTCTTCCAACTCAAGAAGTTGTTCCTGCAAGGAGATTAGCTAGAGTGCGTGATGGTCATTTTCGACTACCCAATGGAGTAGTAGTCCAAATAAACCTTTAAAACATTAAAAACTGAAGAAAATAACAAGTATAAGGCTACCAGTTTATAGTTCTAGCTGTTATGAACGAACTTGGTAGCCGTTCCTTCTAGACTAAAAATAAAAACATGGATATGAAAATTGATACATCACCTCCTGTAGATTCATCGTCTTTGATTCCAGAAGTAAAAAAAGGCAAAAAGAATCATTGGCTATCTTGGCTACTTGCTCTTTGCCTTTTGGGTGGAATTGGCTACGCAGTTTATTACCAGATAGCCATCCTTCCCCGCCAAGAAGCCAGACGCCGGGTACTAACACAGCCTGTAGAAAGGCAGAGCTTAACAATCACAGTTTCAGCAAACGGAACAGTAAAGCCTGAGCGGTCAATTAACCTCAGCCCGAAAAATTCAGGCATCCTGAAAACACTGTTAGTAAAGGAAGGGGATACCGTCAAACAAGGACAGATTGTTGCTTACATGGATGATTCCAATCTGCGCGGACAACTCACCTCTGCTCAAGGTCAATTGGCACAAGCCCAAGCGAATCTGCAAAAAGCACGAGCAGGCAATCGCCCTCAAGATATTGGCCAATCACAAGCACAACTGGATGAAGCCCAGGCAAATCTGCAAAAGGTACAAGCAGGTAATCGCTCTCAAGATATTGCCCAAGCACAGGCTCGCTTACAAAGCGCTCAAGCTGCCCTTCGTAAAACGGAAGATGATTTCCGTCGCAATCAGCAACTTTATAATGCCGGAGGAATTTCCCTTCAGACTCTTAATCAAACCCGTGCAGATCGTGATAGTGCTCAAGCTCAGGTAAATGAAGCACAGCAAGCACTGGCATTACAAAAAGCTGGGTCACGTCCAGAAGATATTGAGCAAGCACGAGCTGTAATGAACCAGAGACAGCAAGCTTTGGCACTCCTAAAAGCCGGAACGCGCCAAGAAGATATTGATGCTGCGCGTGCTCAGGTAACTTCTGCTCGCGGCTCACTGCAAAATATCCAATCCCAAATCAATGACACAATTATTCGCGCACCCTTTGATGGTGTAGTGACAAAGAAGTATGCTGATCCAGGTGCTTTCGTAACTCCCACAACTGCTAGTAGTGACGTATCTTCTGCCACTTCTTCTTCAATCTTGTCTCTAGCTTCGACAAATGAAGTTGTAGCCAACTTAGCCGAAACAAATATTTCTAAAATTAGCCTTGGTCAAAAAGTCAAGATTAAAGCGGATGCTTATCCAGGAAAAACCTTTGAAGGTAAAGTTAGCCAAATCGCTGCTCAATCTGTAGTAGAGCAAAACGTTACCAGTTTTGAAATTAGAGTATCACTCTCAGACCCGCAAAGAATATTACGGTCTGGAATGAATGTGGCAGCAGATTTTCAAGTTGGTCAATCGGAAAATGTCCTAGTGGTGCCAACAGCCTCAGTGGTGCGCCAAGAAAATGCCACAGGTGTATTTGTGGCAGGACAGAATAACAGACCTGTGTTCACTCGCATTGAAACTGGCGTTACCGCGAATAACTTTACTGAAGTTAAATCTGGATTACAAGGAAACGAAAGAGTCTTGCTCAGCTTTCCACCAGGGTCACGACCACAATCAACACCACGAGGAGGGGTTTTTCCTGGTTTAGGAGGAGGTGGCCGTTCATCAGGCGGTGGTCGTTCTCAACGCGGTGGTTCTCCGTAAAAGCGTCTGGGGACTAGGTAGGACAAGGGGAATAAATACTCACTCCAGCCCTTTCAAGGTGTAATGTATTTTTCTTGGTGTCTTAGTGCCTTGGTGGTTCAAAAATCAATTTTTTAACCACTAAGACACGAAGGTAAAAAGTCCAAAATTCGGTAAATTTTTTTGGGCTTTTTACCCACCTTGGAAAGGGCTAATACTCACTCTTGACTCTTGAAAAATTACATTAAAGTTATTTTTTTAATACAACAATATGTTTAAGGGCTTTTACAAAGTAAAAAATACCCGCACAGTGCCGTTGCTGGAAATATTGACAATGGCAGCAGAGACTTTATGGAGTAACAAATTACGTACAGGACTAACCATGCTGGGTGTGATTATTGGGATTTCCTCGGTTATTGCCATTACCTCTGTCGGTCAGGGTGTGCAAAAGGGAGTTGAGCAACAAATACAAGCTTTGGGTACGGATGTGTTGCAAATCTTGGCTGGTGCGGCCAGAAGTGGAAATGTCCGTCAAGGGATAGGTTCTAGCAGTACCTTAACTTGGGAGGATGCTAAAGCGATCGCCACACAAGCGCCATCTGCTCAGCTGGTTTCTGCTTATCTCCAACGCAGCGCCCAAGTTGTTTATGCAGGACAAAACACGTCAACAACTATTTATGGCACAGATTTGAATTACCCAGAAGTGAGAAATACACACCCCCAACAAGGAAGATTTTTTACTCAGGAAGAACTAGATACTGCCGCACAATTTGCCATTCTTGGCCCTACAGTTCAAAACACACTCTTTGGACAAGGTGGTAATGTCATCGGCGAGAAAATTCGGATTCAGGGAGAGGCTTACGAAGTGATTGGGGTGATGGAACCTAAAGGTTCTCAAGGCCCGATGGATCGGGATGACCAGATTTTCATTCCTTTGACTAGTATGTCGAAGAGACTGGTTGGTAACAATGCGCTGGTGGGCGTTTCTGTAACCGGCATTTTAGTCAAAAGTGCCAATCAAGAACAGTTAGAAGCTGCTCAGTTTCAAGTCACCAATCTCTTACGTCTGCGTCACAACATTTATCCACCACAAGCTGATGATTTCCGCCTGACTAATCAAGCAGATATTGTTAGCACCTTCACTAATGTTGTGGGTTTATTTACAGTTATGGTAGTAGCGATCGCTGGTATCTCTCTAGTCGTCGGCGGCATTGGTATTGCCAATATCATGCTGGTTTCCGTTGTGGAACGAACGCGAGAAATCGGGATTCGCAAAGCAGTAGGAGCAACCAATTCAGCAATACTTAATCAATTTTTAGCTGAGGCGATCGTGATTTCAATTGCTGGCGGAGGCATTGGTATGGGAAGTGGCATTTTAATTGCTTTTGCTGCTGCAACTATTTTCAAATTTCCGTTTGTCATTTCTTTTTGGTCAGTCATTGTCGGGTTTGGACTCTCGTTGACTGTTGGCTTAATTGCTGGTGTCATTCCAGCACGAAACGCCGCTAAATTAGATCCAATTACTGCTTTACGAAGTGATTAAGCTTAGCATTAAGAATTTTAAGGTTCACGCAGAGGCGCAGGAAACTTTTCGCTGCGCCTCTGCGTGATACAAATTTATAGTCTCAATCAACAACGCCAATTTATTTATTTGGAGTTAATAATCTGACTTTATGCAAGAGACAGCACTTAGGACTCAACTATGGCAACAATGATTTGGCTGGAATCTATTACTAAAACCTACTATTTAGGAGAAGTCACTGTTCCAATACTCAAGGGAATTGAACTCTCTATTGAGGAGGGGGAATATGTTTCTATTATGGGTGCGTCAGGTTCGGGTAAATCTACGCTCATGAATATTGTGGGATGTCTGGATCGTCCCACTACTGGACACTATATTTTTGAAGGCAGAAACCTAACTACTTTCGATGATGATGAATTGGCGTATATTCGTAACCAAAGAATAGGTTTTGTTTTCCAACAATTTAACTTGCTGGCGCGGGCAACAGCGCTGGAAAATGTTATGTTACCGATGGTTTACGCCAATTTACCAAAGCCAAAACGCCGTGAAAGGGCATTGGAAGCTTTGGAACGAGTGGGTTTAGGGGAACGAATTTCCAACCGTCCTAGTCAACTCTCTGGCGGACAACAACAACGGGTAGCTATTGCTCGCGCTTTGGTTAACCGACCTGCATTAGTCTTGGCAGATGAGCCAACGGGAGCTTTAGACACTGAGACTTCTCATGAGGTGATGAGTTTACTGACGGAACTTAATCAGCAAGGCATCACGATTGTGATTGTTACTCATGAACCAGATATCGCAGCCCAAACTAAAAGAATTATTCGAGTCCAAGATGGTATGATTGTCAACTGATTCTGTAAATTAAAATCAGAGGGGTAATTTTTGATCGCATCCTCAAAGTTGTAGAGAACAATATAATTACCGCATCAGAAGATATGAATTTTATCTTATTCTTTGTGCATTCTACCTGGATTACCGTGGCGTTCGCTTTTCTCATCCCAACTTTAGCTAGAAGTGCAGATGCAACAACTCCCCCACAAACTCAGAAATCCCCAAGCGTCACGGGTACTGGTTCTGTACAAGTTCCCAATTCCCTCAACCCTAACCCTAATCTTCTACAGTTTCCCACTAAGTCAGACGAAGTAAGAATTCAGGCAACTGTGCCAATTAGTCTAGCGCAAGCTTTGGAACTAGCACGACGCAACAATCGAGAGCTACAGGTAGCCTTATTAGAATTGGAACGCAGTCGCTCGGCGCTACGTGAGTCTCAAGCTGCTTTGTTTCCCACTCTTGGTGTTAATAGTAGTGTTACCAACAGTGGTAATAATCTGATTACAAGTCCACCTGCTGGTAGCAATTCATCTTCATCCAGTACATCTTTCAATGGTTCAGCACAACTGAATTATGACCTCTATACCTCTGGTAGTCGGCAAGCTAGAATCCGAGCAGCTGAAGAACAGCTACGGGTAAATGAGTTAGATGTTGAGAACAGGTCTTTGGAAATTCGGCTGAATGTCACAACTGAATATTACGATTTGCAACAAGCAGATGAACAAGTACGAATTAATGGGTCTGCTGTGGAAAATGCCCAAGCTAGTTTACGGGATACTCAAGCTAGAGAACAGGCTGGAGTGGGTACGCGATTTGATGTGCTACAAGCTCAAGTAAATTTAGCAAATGCCCAACAAACTCTAACTAATTCTCTCTCGGAGCAAGAAATTGCCCGTCGTCGGTTAGCAACTCGGTTAAGTTTGGCGCAGTCAGTGAATATCAGTGCAGCAGACCCCGTACAATTAGCAGGTCTTTGGCAACCAACAGTAGAACAAACTATCATCCAAGCTTTTCAAAACCGTCCAGAACTACAACAGTTTTTGGCACAACGTAATATTAGCGAGCAACAGCGACGACAAGCACTTTCATCTCTGGGGCCGCAAATTAGTTTGGCTAGTAGTTACAGCCTGCTAGATCGTTTTGACGATGGTGTCGGCGTTACTGATGGCTATTCAGTGGGAGTTCAAGCAAATCAAAATTTGTTCGATGGAGGAGCAGCAAGAGCAAGTGCGGCTCAATCGAGAGCTAATATTGCGATCGCTGAAAATCAATTTGCTAACCAGCGTGACCAAATTCGCTTTGATGTAGAACAATTCTATTCTCAGTTGCAAGCCAACCGGGATAATGTGCAGACTTCTTCTGTAGCTTTAAATCAAGCTAGAGAATCTCTGAATTTAGCTAGGCTGAGGTTTCAAGCTGGTGTAGGTACTCAAACTGAGGTGATTGCTGCTGAAAATGACCTAACAAGAGCAGAAGGTAATCGAGTCACAGCTATTTTAAATTACAACCGCGCTCTCGCTAATTTGCAACGCTCCGTTACTTCTAGGAATTCACCTTAATCTTTGACTTTTAACAAATGACAGACGCGATTAATCGCGTCTCTACTCTTGACTCTTGTACAGATGCGATTAATCGCGTCTCTTGACCAATGACAAATGACTAAACTTTTTTATCAGCAAGTCTAACAACAGCTGTAACTAGCTCAGAAGGTTCTGCTGGTTTAGTAACGTGCATCTGAAAACCTGCGGAGATTGCCTGTTGTTGATTATACTCTCCAGCATAGGCAGTGAGAGCGATCGCTGGTATTTTTCCCCCCTGTTCTGGAAGCCAAGTTCTAAGTTGGCGAATCAGCATATAGCCGTCCATGTCCGGCATCCCAATATCACTCAATAGAACATCTGGTTTAGACTCTGCTAAGGCTTGCAATGCTTTCATCGCTGATGACACCGCGATCACTTCTGCTCCTTCTTCTGAGAGTACGAAGCTGATAAAGTCCCGCGAATCGGTGTCATCATCGACAACCAGTATTCTAAATCCCTGAAGATTGCCCAAGTTGGAGTTTACTTCATCCTCTTGTTGGCTTTCGCTGGCAATCGCGTTTGCGTGCCAGAGTGGTAAATTAACTGTAAATATTGCTCCCTGCCCTTCGCCAGCACTTGCTGCTAAGACTGTACCACCGTGGAGTTCTACTATCTGTTGGACGATCGCTAGCCCTAATCCCAGTCCACCAAATTTTCTGGTAGTAGCGCTATCTGCTTGGCGAAAGTAATCAAATACATAAGGTAAAAAGTCAGGGTTAATTCCCTTACCTGTATCAATGACTTGGATTTGAGCACAAGAGTCAACATGCTCTAGCCTAACTTCCACTCGCCCACCTGGGGACGTAAACTTGACGGCGTTGGAAAGCAAATTCCACAGAACTTGTTGCAAACGGTTAGAATCACCCATTACTAAGAATGTGGGATGAATCTGATTATCTTCAGGAACGAGCAACAATTTCATACTAATGGCTTTTGCTTCTGCCGCTAAACGTACTGTCTCCAGTGCAGCCGAAACAGTTGATACCAAGTTTACATTGCCAACATTTAACGTCAGTTTACCCTGGAGAATGCGCGAGACATCTAGCAAGTCTTCAATCAGTTGCGCCTGTAACTTGGCATTTCGCTCAATTGTTGCTAGGGCTGCTGCTGTCTTTGTAGCGTCAAATTTACGACTTTGGAGTAGCTTAGACCAACCCAAAATCGGGTTGAGTGGCGATCGCAACTCGTGAGAAAGTACAGCTAGAAACTCATCTTTGATACCGTTCGCCTCTTCAGCTTGAGTTCGCGCCTGCTGTGAGGCTGCGTACAATCGGGTGTTTTCAATTGCGATCGATGCCATTTGGGCTAACTGTACAATAATGGCTTCGTCTTCTTCGGTAAACTCACCCTCGTATTTATCAGATAACTGAATTAATCCAATATTACGACCATCACGTCCAATTAGTGGTGCAGCCAACCACCCACGCATCGGGGGATGTTTTTCGGCTTCTTTGCCAAACCCCAGCCACTTAGGATGAAGTTCGAGTTCGGCTTGAGTCATCCGCATGGGATGATTCATCTGGCAGACACAAGCATAAATCCCTGAGCCATCAGCCTTTTCACGATAATCTCGCCATGCAGCATACTTATCTGAAAGTGAAATCGAACTGATCGACTTTGCCCAACTATTCTCAACCGTCATACTGGTAACTGATTGATGTGCGCCGATAATGGCACGCGCTTGCTCCGTAATTAATCGGATGACTTCTTCAATAGAGAGTGTTGAATTAATCTTTAATGCGGCTTCAGTCAACCCATGCAATTGGCTGGCGTATTGCTGCGATCGCACTAGCATTTTTTCCTGTTCTGCTTCTGCTTGTTTACGATCGGTAATATCAATACATAAGCCAATATAACCAAGAAAATCATCCTCCAAAGTGAAGCGTGGTACGCCTATATCTAAAACCCAACGGTATTGCTCATCAAAGCGTTTGAGCCGATACTCCATTCTAAAATCTTCACGGGCATCAAACGCATTGACATAAGTTTTTAAACAGCGTTGTAAATCATCAGGATGCACTCCTTGTGCCCAACCATGACCAGTTTCTTGCTCCATCGTCCGCCCTGTAAATTCCAGCCAAGGCTTATTGAAGTAGTAACAGAGTTGATCAACGTCAGACATCCAAATCAGAGTAGAATATGCATCTGCTATTTGACGAAACCGTTCCTCACTCTCCTGTAATGCTGCTTCTAACCGATTGCACTCAGTGATATCTATATCTATCGCCACCATCTGCATCAATCTGTCTGTTTCGTCTATCTGTTTCTCGCGCGTGATATCACTAAATGTTGAGACAATTGCGTAGGGTGCAGTTTCATCAGCCATGAATAACGGCTGCGAGTTCATCAACAGCCAAATTAACTCACCTTTTGGTTTATACAAACCCATAACAAAATTTAAACAGGGCTTGCCTGTATTCCAAGCAACCATAGCTGGGTGAGTTTCTGCACTCAAAGGCGATCCGTCTTCATGAATAGCTTGCCAAGAGGAATTAAGGAAATTCCATCCTTGTATCTGCTCGGACGTGATTCCCAAAATGCGCTCGGCGCTGGCATTACATGCTTGTATGCTACCATCAGCAAGCTGAAACACCATCCCTTGTTCGGCAGTAGCGATCGCCGAGTAATACAGTTGTCTGTTGCTATGTGACGGATTCTTTAGCTGCTCATCAGTCAGCTGATAATTTAACTTTTCCTGATCTTGCATCTTGTTAGCTTCAAAGAACTAGACGGAAGTTTTTTGTCCAATAAATTTAGGCTGACTCACTTAGAAAGTAGTTAGCTAAAAGGTCTTTCACAGGAATACTGTATATTTTTGCATAAAAAAAACCCCGTTTTCTTGTAATCCAATCTGGAAAGCAAATAAATCCTCCTAGAGATAGGGGTTTAACAAAAATGTTGATAATTTAAAACCATTTAAGATTATTGTTACTCTTGCTAAGTAAATGATTTTACAAATACTTAGTAAAAAAATACCACTATAAAGGGAACTGGGGACTGAGTATTGAGGACTAGGTACTGGGAACAATTTGCTGGATAAATATTAGCTCATTCCCAATTTCTAATCTTTCATCCCTTTTATCAATATTTCGTGACCTATGTCAGCATTTTTTGTTTGAATAACCACTACAAGGGCGTACTTTCAAGTTTTTAGCGATTTTTCTGGAATTTATTAGCGATTATTTGCTTAGTTCGTTTACTTTGGGGTGTACTCTCAATATACGGTAGCTTTCAAAAACAGTCTTTAAAATAAATTACACCCTGAGGTGAATGCCATGAGAAATTATGCTGACCAACAGGAATTTATATTAAGTCAAATTACAAATAAATGTTTTGATCAACGGGATCTCAGTGGATGTGACTTGAGTGGAATCGACCTGAGGGCAGCTGATTTGAGTGGCGTTAACTTTATCGGAGCAGATTTGCATGGTGCAAACCTATGTGGTTGTGTTCTGACTCGTGCAAATTTAAGTAATGCAAATTTAATGGAAGCTAATTTGCGTGAAGCTAATTTGAATGAAGCTTCTTTGTGTGAAGCTAATTTGATGAATGCTGACTTAACACAAGCAAATTTGTGTGGAACTTTCTTATGGCGAGTGAAATTTACAGGTAGTAAACTTTGGGGTACTTCTTTGTGTGGTGCGGATTTGAGTGAAGCAGACTTGAGCAAAGCCATATTAATTGAAGCATCTCTAATTGAAGCTAATTTAGTAAGAGCAAATCTCGCAGGAGCAAAGTTATGTGGAGCAATATTACTAGAAGCTAATTTAACCGAAGCTAATTTAAGTAGTGCAGATCTCACATGGACAAACTTAACCAAAGCAAACTTAACTGAAGCCAACCTTTGGGAAACCAACCTGATTTATGCAAAGTTTCGGGATACTATCATGCCTGATGGCACAATTGAGCAACCTCAGATATTGGTTTATTGAAATTGGGGACTGGGGAAAAATGACTCTTGACTCTTGTACAGACGCGATTAATCGCGTCTCTACTCTTGACCAATGACTAAAACTCACGTTGTGAAAAGACAAGAATAGCGATCGCCAAGAGCATGACACTGTACAATACGCCATAGCCAGCGCTAGTAATCAATGCAGTTGCGTCGGGTAGCGCTTGTAAACCATAAACAGCGTCATTTTTCAAGTCTAATCGGGATAAATCAGGCAAGATGAGATACAAACCTTGTGTGAGGCGTTCCATACCTGGATTGCGACTAAGACGACCTAGTTGTACTAAATCTTGGGTAATATTCCCTATTAAATAAACGGCGAATGTTAAAGCAGTTGCTAACAAAGAGCCAGTAAAAACACCCAAAGCAATAGCTACAGCACCGATTAAAGACAACTGTAAAAATAGGAAAATTGTCGCAATCAGAATACTCACCGTTGGTTTATAAATATTACCAAATTGCAAAAATCCCAGATAAATTGTTGTCATCGCAGCGATTAGTACGGCTAGCACTGCGGATAAGCCTAAATATTTGCCGATAATAATTTCACTACGGCTGATAGGTTTTGCAATTAACATCAAAACAGTGCGTTTTTCAATTTCTTTGTTAACCAACCCCGTACCCACAAATATTGTAACAATTAAACCAATTGCACTTATCGCCGCCATTCCAAAGTCTAAAAACATTTTATCTTCGGTCGTTGCTGCAAATTCAGGGAGTACGCGGAAAGCGATCGCAATGATTATTGCATAAAAACCAATAATATACAGAATGCGATCGCGTACCACTTCCTGAAACACATTCTTTGCTAGTACAAAAATTCTGCCTAAATTCATAGTTATTTGTCATTAGTCAAGAGTAGAGACGCGATTAATCGCGTCTGTACAAGAGTTAAGAGTAGAGACGCGATTAATCGCGTCTGTACAAGAGTTAAGAGTAGAGACGCGATTAATCGCGTCTGTACAAGAGTCAAGAGTAGAGACGCGATTAATCGCGTCTGTACAAGAGTCAAAAGTCATTTTTCCCCCTGCTCCCTGCTTCTCACTGCTGCGGAGGCGGTGGCCCTGCAATAAATTTGCTGAGACGATTGCATTCAATTTCTGCAACTGTGATACTATCCCCAGATCCATTGGTTGCTGCAACTGGTTCGACTCGACAAGATTTCTTTAAGTAATAACCGCGTGGGTTAGAACTAGGGCCTGTCCAAATACTTAGTAAATCTAATATATACCCAGACTTGATATTGGCTACACGCGGTTCAACAAGCCATAGATTTTTCTCTTCATATTCTGCTAGGTTATTTGCAATTACTTGTTTACCCGCATTCCCTACCTGTTGCTTTGCATCTAACAGCCATCTCTCAACTTCCGACCAAGGTCTTTCAGCTATTTGTTCTTCTATTAGTGGTTGAAGCTTTTCTAGAATGACAACACCGTTTTGTGGTATTTTTTCTGGCCCTTGTGTTCTCACAACAAAGTTACTGCGCTTAAAATTATCTGCCTGCAAACTGGGATATTCTCGTAACCAATTGTCCATCACAAAGTAAAATTGAATCCAACAACTTAGCAACATACAACTGGCAACTAAAATTAGGATTCTTTGGCGGTCTTCCGGCTTAGGAATTTGAGCTTTAGCGTCAGTATCAGTTCCTTCAATAAATTCTGGAATTGCTGTAATTAGTGCTGAAATTGTTGGCCAAAGAACAATTGTTCTTGGTGTAATTACATCCTCTTGATTTCCAAAAGCAAAAACACTAACTAAAAATCCGGTAATTACTGCTCCTACTGGCATAAAAGTACCAGGAACCCTCAACGGGTCTTCAGTGGTATACCAAGCTGTACCAGAAATTAAAAATAACCAACCACAAAATGCAATTATATCTCTTATATAACCCGTAGCAAAATATGATAGTACCCAAGAAAAAACGCTCAAGTAAATAAATGTTTGCCAAGAATAGGCTTTGGGTGGAACTAATACCTTTTTAATTCCTGCGTAAAGCCCTTCAATAAATTTAAATATCCCGAATGCATCTTTAAGCAATACGTTCATGATTTACCTCTTTATACTAATTAACTGCTCACTGTTTATCCTCTACAAAAAATAATTAAAATTTTACTGCCTTGAACTAATAAACAAAACAATAGTAATAGCACTATAGCTTAGTGAATTGGCTATTAATGTAGTGGTAGCCAAATTTGTACTTTGCAATTTAGCACTGCTTAAACGACGCCATTTCCGTCTTGGAGATGTTTGAGTTTCCTCTTCTCTTTTCCAAGGTGTTTCAGTTAATGATAGGAGTAAAAATCTTAACAAGAAAAACTTCATTAAAAAAGTAGCAAAGAAAATTATAAAAGCAGTTAATATTAGTAAAGTTTGAGCACTAGCTGATTTAAAGTTATTAAAAAATACATAATTAATTAATTCAGATTTAAACTGTATTGGTAATATTGGCTCAGATACAAAAAATATAAACCAACCAAGTACACTCGAAAATAAATTTACAGAGATGGCATAAAAAGTACTAGTTTTTTTGTCAAATTTTAGCCGATTGTTAAAAACATAAGCCTCGATGGGAATAGCCATCAATATAAATAAAAAGTCAAACAGAATTGCGCCAACAGGAAAAATTGTAGGAATTGTCAAATTTTCCAGCATAAAGGGTCAAAGGGAGGGGTTAACTTTAGAGAGTATAACTGTGATCAGCTGATGTGCGTACAAATTGCACATTTTGCGTCAAGACTGTTATGTGTATTTTGTAGTATAAATGACCAATGATCATCCTTTATCCCTACCTGAGAGTGCATAACGTTAGGTAAGATGAAAGACTTCCACGTTACAGCTTTTCGAGAGATGACAAGGAACGGCATCGGTATTCGCACGGCGCAAGTGCGTCCTGAACGGCTCACTGGTCAAATTCACGTCTACGATGGTGTAGGGAAAGGTAAGTCCCAAGCAGCTTTAGGGGTGGTTTTGCGCTCGATCGGCTTGGGGATAAATACACCTAGCTATTCCAACCGCGTTTTATTACTTCGGTTTTTGAAAGGGCCAGAACGTGATTATGACGAAGATGGCGCGATCGCAGCTTTACAGCGCGGTTTTCCTCATTTAATTGACCAAGTTCGCACAGGTCGTGCCGAATTTTTTGGCCCAGAAGAAATTACCTCTTTTGACCGATCTGAAGCGGCGCGGGGTTGGGATGTTGCTAAAGGTGCGATCGCCTCTGGTTTATATTCAGTTGTAGTATTAGATGAAATTAACCCGGTGCTGGATTTGGGTTTACTCCCAGTAGATGAGGTAGTGCGGACATTAAAATCTAAACCTCAAGAATTGGAGATTATCGCCACTGGACGCGCCGCACCGCAACAGTTGCTCGATATTGCAGATCTACACTCAGAAATGAAACCCCAACACCACCCAACAGCAAAAGCCCTCTTACTTGAGGGGATTGAAATTTATACTGGTGCTGGCAAAGGCAAATCTACCAGTGCTTTGGGTAAAGCTTTACAAGCAATTGGTAGGGGAATCAATCATCCAGGATCTACCCGTGTATTGATTATGCAGTGGCTCAAAGGTGGTAGTGGTTATACAGAAGATGCCGCGATCGCCGCCTTGCAGCAGTCATATCCTGAAGTGGTGGATCATCAGCGCTGTGGTCGAGATGCGATCGTCTGGCGCAATTCGCGGCAAGAATTAGATTATGTAGAAGCCGAACGCGGTTGGGAAATTGCTAAAGTTGCGATCGCCTCTGGATTATACAAAACTATCATCCTTGATGAACTCAATCCCACCGTTGACTTGGAACTACTCCCCGTTGAACCCATTGTTCAAGCTTTGCTCCGCAAACCCCGCGACACCGAAATCATCATCACTGGTCGCTGCCAAAATCAACCCGCATACTTCGACTTAGCTAGCATTCACTCTGAAGTCTATTGCCACAAGCACTACGCCAATCAAGGCGTAGAACTTAAGCGAGGGGTAGATTATTAAATCAGTAAACAGTAAACAGTAAACAGTTATCAAGGGGATGGTGGGGGATTTAAATCCGCCAGATAGCTCCTGGCGATGGCTTTGGGTTATTAGTTTTCAGCTTGTTTGCGATCGCTGATATAGTGGTTCCCCTTAAACCCAATTATCTTGACTGTTGACTGTTTACTGTTAAAAATGCACCGTAAGATGCCTCACGGTGCGCTTTCTTGATTTCGCCTAATTTACTTGGATGCAAGAAACCCTGATACATCTGCGTGTGCCAAGATAACATCGGGTTCACGCTGGAGAGCCGCATAGTATTTTCTGGCAAATACATTGCCTTCCTCTGACGGTACAATCAGCTGGCGGGCATCGGCAATCAAATTTTCGACATTTTCCGCCAACACTGGTTCATCTGCTTCGAGCATCTCATCAATTTGCACAACAAGCTCAGAAATGCGATGTAGCCAAGCAAATTGTTCGTGATTGATCACCAGTTGCAGAAGTTCTCTACTCGATACTCGTCCCTGAACTTGTTCGTAGGCGATGCGTTCTGTCTCAAGCAACACCTTGTGAAGGCGGAGGAATTTGTTTCGCAAATCACGTAGATGTTGATGTTGATGTATTCGTTGTAAAAGTATGTTAGAAGTCAATGGAACTTATCCTCCCGTTACGATCGCCTGCAAAGGCTGGAATAATTTCGGCTTCGGTATTCATCACAAATAGACCGTAGCGAATAATTGGTTCGTTGAGTGGTAAGCCAGCGATGAGCAGCACATCTAATGGTGATTTGGCATCTGATGGATTTGCGACCATCGCTTTCTCACCGTCTTGTGTCAACAGCAACATCTCCCACATATTTCTTATCTTCGCTAAATAAGCCTTTCTCATCAAGCAAAAATATAAAGGCTTTCTCAGAACTTAGCACTTAATATGACTTTGTTATATAGTTCCTATATATGATTACTCATATATTAACATTAGACCATATAAGAAATGACAGATGTAATTTCTACTACTTTAGTTTCGGAAAACCGCCTATGTCTTTAGCACATACAATTCTCGGTCTACTTCAGCAAGAAGAAATGACCGGTTACGACCTAAAAACAAGTTGCTTTGATCAATGCATTTCTCATTTGTGGACTGCTGACCAGGCACAGATTTACAGAACTCTCGATAAATTAGTTGAGCAGGATTGGATTACTTGTACCGTCAAGATTCAACACGATCGCCCCAACCGTAAAGTCTATAGCATGACTGAAGCAGGAAAAGCCGAATTAATCCGGTGGCTTCAATCCTCTCAACCCTTACCAACAGTACGAGAACCTCTGCTCGTTCAGTTATTTTTTGCAGCACAGTTACCAAATGAGGCCATTATTCAATTGCTAGAACAGCAGCTAACGGCACGCAGCGAAAAGCTAGCCACATGTGAAAATATTGAGTTACCCGTGCTAGGTGATCAGTTTGCAAGTCGTGAGCAGATTATGCAAAGGCTCGTACTAGAGTTGGTAATCCGAAGAGAACACACTTACATTGACTGGTTAAAGATCGCTATTGATGCTCTTTGCCACTAATCAGCTTTTTAGACGAATGAGCCTAAGTCATAATTATTAACCCATAAAAGTAACTCTTAAATATTGACGACCTGCTCCTGTGGTCACAGGGGTACACAGAAAAAAGTGCAACAGCTTAATTGCAGATATCCGCGTCCAACTAGAATAAAACTCGCTCCCCATGACTTCCACCACTCCTGCTTACCAAATTGCTGATTTGTTTGCCGAACGAGCTAGAAACCTAACACCACCAACCTACGGTACAGAGTTAACCAAGATTGTCAGCGTCAGTTTTGCCTATGGTTTAGCTGACCCAATTCTCTTTCCTCACGCTGACTTGGCTGCTGCAAGTGCGGCTGTGCTGGCACAAGAGGCTCCAACTGCCCTCAACTATGGCCCACCCTCAGATCAACTCTATGAGCAGATCATCCTTCGCTTGCGAGCTAGGGGGATCGCTGCCGATCGCGATCGCGTGATCATCGGCTATGGTTCCAGTCAAATCCTCGGTTTGCTGCCAGATGTATTTGTCGAGCCTGGTGATGTGGTAATTGTTGAAGGGCCGACCTTCTTAGGAGTGGTTAACAAATTTGCCAACGCTGGCGCACACTTAATAACTATTCCTGTCGATGAGTTAGGGATGGATGTAGATGTCCTAGAAGCAACTTTAATTGATTTGAAAAAACAGGGCATCCGACCCCGATTTATTTACACCATCCCGACCTTTCACAATCCTACAGGCGTTACTATGCCGCTGTTTCGGCGCAAAAAGTTGGTAGCCCTGGCAGCAGAGTATGGCGTCCTAGTAGTGGAAGATGAAGCCTACACTGATTTGCGCTTTCGAGGAGAAGTTTTACCTCCCATAGCGACTCTCAATGACGAGGGGTGGGTGTTATACGTGAGTACTTTCTCAAAAACTATCGCTCCCGGTATACGTCTGGGCTGGGCTTGTGGCGATCCAGCAATCATTGAGCGGCTGGCAATGTTCAAAAGCGAGGGGCCTGTTGGGCCGTTTGTCAGTCATGTGGTCGCTCACTACTGTGCCACAGGAAAACTAGATAATCATATCCAGGATCTAATCGCCTGCTACCAGCATAAATGTAATCTGATGTTAGAGGCGATCGCTTACGAATTTCCTAGTGATGTGGTTGCCTTGCGACCCGATGGTGGCTTCTTTGTTTGGTGTAAATTACCACCAGATATCAGTGCCAACACACTCCTGACTGCTGCCAGTGAACACGGCGTCACCTTCTTACCAGGTACTCGCTGTTATGCCAATGGCCAAGGAGATGATGCCATCAGGCTGGCTTTTAGCTTTCAGCCAACTGAGAAGATTGTCGAAGGGATTGCTATCTTAGGATCTGTACTGCGGGAACTCCGCCGTTAAAGTTGACACTTTTGTATTGGTACAACCCTTGTACGGCAGTTTCTCCACTGCGGGAATATGGGTAAAGGGTAAGGGTTAAATTCAAACATGCGTCATTTTCCCTTCCCCCCCTTAATCAAAAAGTATTAGGTTAGTTTTAATAGCATTATTTAACCCACATTTTTGCTTAGCAAAAAAGCTTAACCCAAATTTGTACAAATATTAACTCAACCTTTGCTAATGCTGTATGCCTTGGTAAGAAGATTGTGAGGTAACAATAGTAAAGTACAGTAATTTTATCGGAATTTAGATGTATCAATTCCATCCACCTACAGAAATCCAGATTGAAATCAGTCCTGCACTCAGAACTTCGGGAGCACCTTCTGTGTTCTGTAGTAGCTTTGGCCCAGAGATGCTGTGATCGCTTAGTGGACGCTGTTATCTAGAGGCGCTTTGCACATCTTCCAGCAAACTTCATTCGGTTGCAACTTGGTCTTTCAAACCAGGTTGGACAATATACGCGCGATCGCCTTCAGCATGACATTTAAATCATTTTCTTTGTGGAGTTTTTTTACTGTTGAGGAGTACAAATGCTTGAGGCTATCGCTGTTGCTTGGCTATTACTATTTCTTGGCGATTTCCTTTCTACCTTTATTTATCACATACCTGAGCATGTTTTTGGTAGCCTCCATCTAAAAACGCACCACTCCTGGAAGAAGGACTTCCGCCACTATGCTATTTTAACGTTCAATACCCAGGTTCTTTTAGATGGTATTTTGGGTGCGCTGCCATATTTGCTTGTGTCAGTGGTTCTGTGGTCTTTCTCTCCGATTGGCGTGATCGCTGGACTATTGTTTGGTCAGTTTCACGTATGGTGGAGACACATTATAGTCTTGGGTTGGCAAACTCCAAAGCTTGTAACTATTTTGTGTCAACTTCTATTCATCACAACTCCTGAGAGACACTGGCTACACCATCAAAAAACTAACCTAGGTTTCGGTGATATTTTCACATTTTTTGAGCAACCTTCTAAAGCATGGATGCGTTGGCTACGGCTGCTAAGGCTTCATCTGCGTTATTTGGGCTATTAGATCCCCAACTTATTTAAGAAGTCGGGGATCTGACCACTGCCGGGTCAGCCACTTTGGCGGGACGCAAGCCGATACCGCCAAGTGATCTCACCAAAAAGGAGGGCTGTTAATGAATAAGAGTCATATCTTGCTCAATGCTTTGGCAATACAAGATAGTTTAGGTAGTTTACTTAATACCAGACACCAAGCCAAACCGAATTAACCCGCGCTGATAACCGCGACGCATTAACCCTAGTGATAAGGCTCCTTGGATGGTAGTCCAACCAGCATTTAGTAAGCCCCAAAGCGCTTGGGGAGTGAAGGCGGAATCAATCACTACATTCCAGAATGGGGCGACAGCTTTTGACCAATCGGCGGTGCGGATATTGTTTAATGGAAGTTGACGTGCGATCGCCTCATACTCTGGCAAAGAAATTACATAAGGCAAACAATACACCCGATAAATATCCTCTAAATGCTTTTGTTCATCAGCGCTCAACGGTGATTCATTAATCGGTCGATGACACCAAGTCACCATAATAAAAATCCCACCAGGCTTTAACACCCGGTAGCACTCCTGCATAAACTTGGTTTTATCTGGCATGTGTTCACCACTTTCCAACGACCAAACCAAGTCAAAAGAATTATCAGCAAAGGGCATTGCTTGAGCATTTGCCACCTGGAATTGTGTTCTCATCAAACCAGCCTCTAGAGCGCGTTCTGTGGCTCTGGCGGCTTGCACCGGACTTAGTGTTATTCCTGTAGCTTGAGCATTAAACTTTTCAGCCAGGTATAAAGAACTGCCACCAATACCACAACCCACATCCAGGATATTTTCCGCTGACTTTACCCCTGCCCACTTAAGCAGTTCTTCAATTAAATCAATTTGAGCCTGACGGCGGTCTTTGTTCTCACTGCCATCAGACCCGTAATAGCCATGATGCATGTGTTCGCCCCAAATCTGTTCCCATAGACCAGAAGAAGCATCGTAAAATTGCTGAATTTGCTGGTAAAGTGTTGCACTCATGAAAAAATCAGTATTGAAACGAAGCAGAATTCAAAAAAAAACATATTGGTAGGCTACCATGTATGTTTTTAATTAAATTAGAGTGTTTTTGTTTCCAGGGAGGGTCAACCCCGATTTATCCTCGCTGGAAAATTTTTATATACCTGAATTAAACTTATCTACGCTATGTTGCCTAAATGCCTGCCATAATTGAATTTTTCATTTTTTTTAAATTTTGAATTGCTTATGACTGTTGCTCGCACAGTTTGCTTAGGATTTTTGGCTGTCATCACTATAGGCACTATCCTATTGATGATGCCTTTCTCGACTAGCAATGGTACTTGGAACAACTTAATTGTGGCGCTGTTCACCTCAACATCCGCAGTTTGTGTTACCGGTTTATCAGTAGTTGATCCTGGGACTTATTTTTCCTTTTGGGGTGAGTTGTTTATTATGCTGTTGGTTCAGATTGGTGGTTTGGGCTACATGACATCTACCACCTTTCTGATTCTGCTGATTGGACGCAAGTTTGACCTGCGACAAAAAATAGCTATTCAACAATCTTTAGACCGACCGGGAATGAGTGGCAGTGCCCAAGTTATTCGCTCCATCATTGCTACAACACTGATTTTTGAAATTACGGGCATATTTTTACTTTTACCAGCTTTTGTACCCAAATATGGATGGGATAAAGGACTTTGGTTAGCAATTTTTCATAGTGTTAATTCTTGGAATAATGCTGGTTTTAGTTTGTTTAAAGATAACTTAATTAGTTATCAGTCATCTGCTTTAGTAGTTTTCACTGTCACACTATTGATTATCTTTGGGGGAATTGGTTATCAGGTAATTTTTGAAATGTATATTTGGTTACGCGATCGCCTGTCACAAAAAACTCGAGCTCAAGTATTTTCTCTAGATTTTAAAGTTGCTGTCAGTACAACAATTATATTGATATTGCTAGGTATACTAGCTTTTTTATGTATAGAGATCAGAAATCCTGAAACTTTTGGTTCGCTCAATTTCCGTGACCAGTTATTATTAGCATGGTTTCAATCAGTTACTCCCAGAACTGCTGGATTTAACACTATTGATATCGGCAAAATGACCACTGCTGGTCTATTTATTACTATTGCATTGATGTTTATTGGTGCAAGCCCAGGCGGCACAGGAGGTGGTATGAAAACAACAACACTGAGAGTCTTAACCAGTTGTACAAAAACGATTCTTCAAGGTAAAGAAGAAGTTTTATTGTATGAACGCAAGATAGCAATATCTTTAATTTTGAAAGCTGTTGGTGTATTGGTTGGTTCAGTCGCAACCGTAATTTTGTCTACAATTTTAATTGCACTTACAGATCCCAAATTAGATTTTATTCAAATTCTGTTTGAAGTAGTATCAGCCTTTGCCACTGTGGGATTATCTACAGGAATCACAGGTAGTGTTTCTACAGCCGCGAAGCTGATCTTAATTGTTACAATGTATATTGGAAGAGTGGGTGTTTTACTACTTATGTCAGCGGTATTAGGAGATCCTAAACCTACTAGAATTCACTATCCTGAAGAAAACTTACTTGTAGGATAGTTTAGAGGAAAAAAAAGATGAAGAAAGTAAGGTAAGCAGGAGGCAGGGAGGCAGAGGGAGCAGAGGAGGGAATAATTAATGACAAATGACCAATGAAAAATGACAAATAACTAATAATTAAACTGATAAAATATACATCTCCAGGCAAAAAATAGGATTTTTTATTTATGCGGTATAACCGCTTTTTGCCCTAGATTAGGGAGCAATCACAAGGATAACAACTGTGCATCTTTCATCATTAGGTTTTTTTCGCAGTTTACGTAAAGATAACCACCAATTTGCTGTGATTGGGTTAGGTCGTTTTGGTCGCTCTGTTTGTTCAACACTTCACAATTTTGGCTATCAAGTGTTGGCAACAGATATTGATGAAAAACGAGTTTCAGAAGCCTTAACTGAAGAAATAGTTGGTCATGCTTTGCAATTAGACTCTACCGAACCAGCTGCACTTAGAGAAGCTGGAGTTTTGGAATTTGATACGGTAATTGTGGCAATTGGGAACTATGTTCAAGAAAGTATTATAACCACACTCAATGTGAAAGAGGGTGGTGTACCTCACGTAGTTGCCAAAGCTTCTAGTGAAGTTCACCGTAAGCTATTGCATCGAGTAGGAGCAGATCATGTTGTTTTTCCTGAGTATGAGGCTGGTTGTGCCCTAGCACGTACACTTACCAAACCATCAATCATTGATCGGTTTGACCTCGACCCAGATAACAGTATTGTAGAAGTGATCGTGCCTGATGAATTTCATGGCAAAACGATCACCGAACTTCAACTTCGTAACCGTTATGGTTTGAATTTGCTGGCGGTGAGTCAGGATGGTAAATTTCAAATCAATCCTGACCCCACCAAGCGTTTAGAGCGCGGTTCTGCAATGGTAGTTATTGGCTGTAACAAAGATATTAATCGTTTACCGATTTAAAAAAATCAGGAGTTAGAAATTAATTTTCATTTCTAACTCTAAAATTTTTATCCTACTAAAATTAGCGCAGCGGGGCGCATTGATGTCAACTTAAGCTGCAAATAGTTTCACTGTTGGCTTTGTCACCCGCCTTAAACTAAAGTTCGAGGCTAACAACTAAAGTCTACTTCAGTAGACTAAAGATTTTTGGGAATATTTTAGTCATCTTCAGATGAATTTTGCTATTAGCAAGGAACTTCAGTTCCTTGCGGGAAATAAGTTTTACGTTAAGTTGACACATATGAGCGGGACGTAGCCCATTGTGAATTGTTATTGACCAGGACTTGTTGAAGTAGGCTGTTGTTCAACAAAGACTGGCGAATGATGAGAATTAACTGACGTTTCTGGTTGATTTAGCATTTCTTGTCCAGGTGCTAGTGAATTACTAGTACTGGTAGTAGCCGTTTGACTAGCTTGGGATTGCTGTTGTTTTCCCTTTTGGGCAATTTGCTGGATTAGCTGCTCAATTTTTTCAACTTGCTCAAGATTTGCTTGCTCACGATACTCGTTGCGAGCGCGTTTCAATACTGCACTAGCTTTTTTGATATCACCTTGATTGTATAAAGTTACTCCCAAATTATAGTAAGCTGAGGCATTTTTGGGATTTTGGCGAATAGCTTGCAGATAAACGGTAATAGCTTCAGAAGCTTGGCCATGAATTGCCATCAAACTTCCCAAGTTGCTATAGGCCATAGCATTTTTCGGATCTAGCTGCAAAGTTTGCCGATAAGCAATCATTGCAGGTTCTATTTGACCTTGGTCTTGCAAGGCGATCGCTAAGTTAAAGTAAGCATTAGCATTCTCGCTATCTAGTTTAGTTGCTTGCTGGTATGCGGCGATCGCTTCTTGTAGCTGTCCTTGTTCGTACAATGCTAAACCCAGGTTATATTGAGCTGCTTTCATTGTGGGGTCGATTACAAGGGCCTGTTTGTATACAGTGATTGCTGCTTCTTTATCTCCTTGTTGGTGCAACGCAAACCCTAAGTTGTAATAAGCTTCGCTAAAATTCGGATTAATCTTAATCGCCTCTGCATACTCTTGTACAGCTACATCCAGGCGATTTTGCTGCATGAAAATATTACCTAAATAATTCCTTGCTGGCCCTAGATTGGAGTCATGCTGCAACGCTTGGCGAAAGGCATATTCTGCACCCTGTAAATCTTTGCGATTATAACGCGTGACTCCCTGTTGGTAAAAGCTAGCCGCTTGAAGATCCTGAGAAATCGCAGTTTCGGCCAGCAACTTGCTTTCTGGGAAATTAATAGTTGTCGGTGCAGCTAAGAGCAAAAATGCCGAAGAGTAAAGCAGTGTCACCTGAGAAAATAGATGTAACCACTGAGAAAATGGATATTTTTTAGACATGAATGGCAGACCTTTACTTATTGTTAGCTTCTTATAAGTCAGAGTACCCACCATGAAAGAAAAAATTCCAAATTCCTTACTTAGTAAAACATTTCATTAATTCGTAGCGAACTAACTTTGAAAATACTCTGCGTTCCTCTGCGCTTACTCCGTGTTCCTCTGCGTTTAAAAAAGTTACGAATTTATGCAAAGCGGTACTTAGACTCAATGCGATGTCTGTCTTGAAAAGTTCAGATGCCTGTCTTGAAAAGTTGAGCCACTGCGTTGGACGGGTTTCCCGGCTTGTAGCAAGTGGCGTTCCTACGGCGGGAAACCCGCCTACAGAACTTTTCGCTGCGGCGGGCTACGCCAACGGCGGAAGCCGCCGCTCCGACTTTTCGCTCCGACGGGCTAGGCCTACGCGGTTATTGTAGATTAGCCAGGGCAAGGCGATGATTATTTCTCAATAGGTGTATCAGGGAATCGGCTCCATTCATTCCATGAACCGTCGTAGTTCCGTACATGCGGATATCCCAATAAATATTTCAAGACAAACCAGGTATGTCCTGAACGTGCTCCAACAGCGCAGTAGGTGATCACTTCCTTACCTGCTGTGATATCCTTGCTACCGTAGAGCGCCTGCAATTCATTAATTGGTTTGAAGGTTCCATCGTCATTCAAAGCGAGTTCATAATAAACATGCGTCGCACTTGGGATGTGTCCTGTGCGTTCGGTTCCTTCGGGGGGTTTGTTGTAAAACCATTCGCCATTATACTCTTGAGGCGATCGCACATCCACTAATACACGATCCGTCCTTCCAATAGATTCCCGTACATCTTTATGCAATGCTCGCAAGCGTGCATCGGGGTTCTGCACGCGATACTGAGTCGCTGTCACAATTGGCTGTTCCGTTGTTAGTGGGCGTCCTTCGGCAATCCATTTCCGACGACCACCGTTAAGAACGCGCACATTTTGATGGCCCAAGACTTTCAATAACCAGAAAATCCATCCTCCAGTAGCAGGAATATCACCATATACAATCACGGTGGTGTCGTTCGCAATACCGGAACGCTCTAGCAATCTTTCCCAGGCATCTGGATCAAAATTAGTATGACCATCAGCAAGCATGATGTCGGTAAAAAAGTTCCACAAGACCGCACCAGAAATGTGTCCTACATTATATGCCTGAGAACCCAAATCTCCTTCAACCAAGCGTACCTTGGGGTCACTTAAATGGTCAGCAACCCATTGTGTATCTACGATTACTTCAGGATGTGCGTAACTAAACATGAGTGTCTTACTCCCCAGGAATTCAAACTACAATGGCGATGAAACTAGATTAAGATTGACTCCTTGGCTAAACCTAGTCCTCGATAGAGTACACTTTGCTGAACTATGACAGCGAACTCTTTACAGTCTTTATTTCAGGCGATCGCTCATGCTCGTGATCAACACGAACTCCAACAGCATGTCATGGTTAAAATAGGTGAGTATTTTGTTACTTACCGCTGGGCACTATTTTTCTTTGATCAGTTGTTTCCTCCTGAAACAAAAGCTCAAAAGATGTTTCAACTAGCATTATCGATAGAACATAATCCCGTCTTGCGCTATTTAGTTGAGCATCATGCTCCCGTCCATGAAGAATTGTTGTTACCAGCTGGAGTCTGGCAAGTGATTTGTCCCCGCTCTGATCACGGGCATGTGATGGCTGGGCCGATCGTTAATGATGGCCGCCTTGTCGGTACAATCGGTTTTACCCGCATTCGAGAGGCCCCTGCTTTTAATACTCAGCATCTAGCTGATTTGAGTGCCCTTTGCCTACATCTGTCAACCTGGCTGGCAAAACGTTCAGTAGGATTCAATCCTCTAAATATTAGTCGTTTAACGCCGCGCGAAATTCAAATTGCAGAACTGGTAGCCCAAGGGCTAACAAATGCTGAAATCGGTACAGCCTTGTGGATTCAAGAAAATTCTGTTAAACAAGCTTTAAAACGGATGTTTCGCAAGCTTGAGGTTTCATCTCGTGCTGAGATGGTAGCGCAGCTTTTATCATCTGCAAAGCTGCTACCACCCAGCTTCAAATCATCTACTTTTAACTACTCAGGGCCAGTACCCTCTGGCAAAATGAGCATAGCATCGCCGAAGGAATAAAAGCGATACCCAGAAGCGATCGCCTCATTGTATATTTTCAACAACCTTTGTCTACCGATTAAAGCACTCACCAGCATCAACAAACTGGAACGCGGCAGGTGAAAGTTAGTAATTAGACCATCCACGACTCGCCATTGGTAGCCAGGGTAAATAAATAGGTCTGTTTTACCACAAAATGGTTGCAAATCACCAGATTTAGCTGCTCCTTCCAAGGCGCGTACTGCTGTTGTACCTACAGCAATAATTCGACCGCCAGCGGCTTTAGTAGCGCGGATTTGCTCTACCGTAGCTGTGGGAACTTCAATCCATTCTTCATGCATCTGGTGGGTAGTTACATCCTCCACTTCCACCGGGCGAAATGTACCGACACCAACGTGTAGCGTCACAAAAGCTTGATTAATTCCGCGATCGCGCAACTTTTGCAATAATTCTGGAGTAAAGTGAAGTCCTGCCGTCGGAGCTGCGATCGCTCCTGGCTGTTTAGCATAAACTGTTTGATACTGCTCATCATCAGCTTCCGAGCTAGTGATATAAGGCGGCAAAGGCACTTCACCAAATACGTCTAAAAGCTCCACCAAAGACTTTCCCTCTGGTACATCAAATTGCAATAGACGCCCTCCAGTCGCCGTGTCTGTTTCCAAAACAGTAGCCGTTAGCTGGGGACTGGGGACTGGGGACTGGGGACTGGGGACTGGGTGGGAATCTTCCCAGTCACTAATCCCTAATTCCCTTGCTTCAAAAATAATCTTCGCTCCCCGTTTGAAGCGTTTTCCTGGTTTAACTAAGGCTAACCAACAGTTATGCTGCCGTTCCTCTAACAGCAAAACCTCGATTTCAGCACCAGTAGATTTACGACCATAAAGCCGTGCTGGAATGACTCTAGTATTATTCATTACTAATAAATCACCAGCTTGCAGGAGTTCGGGTAAATCACGGAAAATATGATGTATGGGTGCTGTTTTTTCACCTGTACTACGAGAATCCACTACCAATAACCGCGAGCTATCTCTAGGAATTACTGGGTTTTGGGCAATGAGTTCTGGAGGTAATTCGTAGTCATACCCAGCTACCGAACAATCTAATTCAACGTCTTTTGGCCGCTGATTCTGGGTATCACTAAAATTGGCTTGTGTTAATTGTTGCTCCATTTAAATTTATTAGAGATTGGAAACTCGGAACCGGAGATTAAAGATTAGGAAGATTTGATAAAAACCCTAGCCGACGTAAGGATAGATTTCTTCCCCAGTCCCAAATCTTAGTACCCCTTCTCTACGAGAAGCTGCGCCAACGGGTTCGTCAATCGCTCATGGGGAGCCAGTCCGTTGCGGAGGTTCCCTCCGTTGTAGGAACTGGCATGGAAACCCCCTTCTCTACGAGACACTACGTGAACGCGTAGCGTCTCGTAAAGAAGACCGCGCTGGCTCACCAGTCCCTTTTATACTGCCTTAAAAAAGCTGGTTTGGACTTTCCTTCATAAAGGAACTTTAAGGCATCATCGCTCAATTTCTCCACTGGGCTATAAGATTGGTACTATTAAGTGACACGGAAACACCAATATGAAAATTGGGTAAACCTCCCCATCTAAAAACGGGGACATTTACCCTACCGGGAACAGGCATCTATTTAGGAATATAGAAATGTAGGATTGGCTTTGATCCCAAGCACCAACAAACATGGAATACTTGTATTACCTGGCAAATGCCAGTTTAACTCTGAGGGTCGTTCAACACCTGCACGCCAGACCCCAGACGCCAGTTTTATTCGTCACCGTAATTCATCAGATTGATGGCTGGGTGGTTAGGATCAAACTCAAGGGTCAAGTCTCACCTCAAGAAGATGGCGACTTTCGCGCTTTTCTAAATGAATTAGGAATTAGCTATGAGCCGCCAATGAGAGTACAAATGGCACTTTGGAGTTTGGAAGCGGGACAGTGCCCTGTAGATGTGATGCGTCGCTATCAAGTAGCGATAGTCTCTCACGGCAACCCAGAAAGAGAGGAAATCGAGGCTTTTCGGCAACAGTTTGTCCGAGGTTTGGGCTACTGTCCAGAAACCTTGGCGTGATTCTGTTTGGGAGTAATAACACTACAAATTATTGGTTCATGGTGAGTTGGTGTAGTGAGTCCAGCATTAACCTTCTACCATGAGCCACTGGCGTTGGCAATTCCTGGCTGCGGCAAGCTAGCTAGGTGAGCTTATCTCCCTAAGGATATTCGTCAGTAGTAGCGAAGTTACGAGCGTTACCCGCAGGGTAGTTGGTGATTGCAATATTTTATTTATTACCTGTTAGGCATTACCATTATCAATTGAAGAGTCGAAAGCTGCTGGAATGTATTCTTGCAGCTTCAAGTTGTATCCGGCTACTGATGAAGTAGCCAGAGCTTCCTGGGAAACTGTAGCCCTAATCAGATTTTTTGAAATTCGCTGACAGTAGACAATAGCAACATCGAATCGGCAAGGGTAATCTGCTTTCTCAGGATACTGAGCTAAAAATATTTCAGCTGTACGCCAAAGTTTTGCTTGCTTTTGTGGGGTGATTGCGCTTCTTCCCCCAGCATCCCAATTGCCTGAACTGCGGGTTTTAACTTCTACAAATATCAAGATAGAGTCTTGAGTAATGAGTGAGGAATTCTCTCCCTTATCCCTCTTTTGCCTCTCTGCTCCCCCTGCTTTTCCCTGATATTGGGCAATAATATCTATTTCTCCCCAGCGGCAAGAAAAGCGACGGTGGAGAATCATCCAACCTGTAGATTGCAACCATTGGTCTACTAGGTCTTCTCCTAATTGACCAATGTCAGGATAATGAGATGGAGGAAGGTTCGCCATTGACTAAAAATAGCATGAATTCAATGAATTCTAAGTTAAGCGATCGCGTAGTCGATAATACGCTCGGTTCATCCTGTTTGTCGGGGATGAAGGGTAAAACAGGCTATCGGATTTGGGTAAGTATGCTCAGTTTATTGCTTTGGGCAATAGTTGGCATCACAGCATGTGTGGGTTTTACTCCAACAGCTTTGGCACTTGAATATAATAAAGAAATTTTGGTTGAGGCTGATTTTTCAGGACGTGATTTAACAGACTCTAGCTTTACCAAAGCTAATCTCCGCCAGAGCAACTTCAGTCACACTAATTTACGCGGTGTCAGTTTCTTTGCCGCAAATTTGGAGTCGGCAAATTTAGAAGGAGCTGATTTGACAAATGCTACTCTAGACTCGGCTCGCCTAATCAAAGCAAATTTGACAAATGCGGTTTTAGAGGGTGCATTTGCTGCTAATGCCAAGTTTGATGGTGCGATGATTGAGGGAGCAGATTTTACCGATGTGCTACTACGTCAGGATGAGCAAAAAAAATTGTGCCAGTTTGCCCAAGGCACTAATCCTATTACAGGAAGGGACACGCGTGATACATTGTTTTGCCCATAAGAAGTGAGAAATCATGGAGAGGTGTAATATTACCCGCAGTTAACCCCACTTCTCCACAATTTGCTTTGATTAGGTTATGTGTGCAAGGATTACCTACTTGGATTCACGTACTTTTGACGCTATTGGCAGCTTGTTTAAGTCGCGCTAGAAAGAGAGATGAGATTAAAAATGCAAAGTAGCGCAAAAGTTTCTCTGGGTTTAAAAAATTGAGCGTTAAAACAAAGGATTTGTTGCGATCGCTGCTTTAATTTTTGGTAAGTGGCATACTAATATAGACATAGGTGTAAATATACCTGAGCAATTTCTAGTGATGCTGCCCTATGCCATCGCAATTTTGGTATTAGTGAAATTAGCTGGTAAATTCACAACCCCAACGGTCTTAGGTGTTCCCTATTTTTCAAGAAATCGCGATCGTCGTTAGTCAATATTCGCAGATTTACGCATCTACTATGCTACTATTTGCTTGATGTTATTACTAGCTTGTTATGTTCTTCCTTGAAGTTCAGCGCAGACGGACAACCTAGTGAGTTACACACGAGCCTATTAATTTCAAGCCGTAGTTAGTCGGTTGAAAAAGCCTCGGATATTCGCCTAAATACTTACCAAAGAAAAACCCTTGGGTATTTCCTAGTGGGTAAAGTCTTGATGCCTAGCCTTTCTTGGACAGTGACTAATCATTTATGAATGGACAGTCTTTAATTTTGGTTGTAGAAAAAAATCTACATGATTTAGAACTGCTTAATTCTCACCTAGAAATATTAAATTTTTCATGCATTTGTACCAAACAAGGGGTGAGGGCTGTGATATTGGCACAAAATTATCAACCGGATTTAATTCTGCTAGATATGATGCTGTCTGATTTGAGTGCAAACCAAGTTATTAATTACCTCAAAGACAATCCAAAAACTGCTGCTATTCCAATCATTGCAGTAAAACCTTTAATCAGGGTACAAGAGTACCCTTATAAGATGCTCGTCGGCTCTGATGACTGGATTACCAAACCCTATAATTTTAACCAATTAGAACTGGTTATTCGCCGTCATCTCAGTCAGATAAGTTTCTCACATTCGACTTAGGAATAGATTCAGGATTACGAACTTCAGGCAACTGATTTAAGATTATAATAATTCCAGTGCGACCTGTTGCCAAATTTGTGTTTGTCATCAGGTCGATCACAGGTTGACTGATAATTTGCTCAATCAAACTTTTTAATTGTGGTTTAATTATTTTGTCTAAATATAATCGTATTTGTTCAGCTAGGCTATCATAACCTCCATTCAGCAGAGTTTTCTCAGCTTGGGTTACAGAGTTTTCTAAAGAAATGACGATTTCAGTATCAAAAAAATGGCAAATGATTTGACTAGGGCGTTGACCCAGTTTTTCATGATATAAATTTCTGATCTGCTGTGATATTTCTCTTTCTAGTTGTCCAATAGTAGGTTGTATCATTATCGATTACAATGCAAAATTCCAGTTTTTATGAGTGAATTAGGAGTTCTCAATTTTTTAATGTCTAGGAGAAGAGTCTGAGGATATTATTGCTATTGAATATTAAGTTTGCGTTTCAATGCAATGTATTTGCTATAAATTTTTCTCAAGACCTTAAAGATTTGATGATGCCTGTAATGTCCGGTTAATTACTTCGCTGATAGTCTTTGGCTTTTAAATAATTGAAGTAATAATTTGTTATTTGTTTCCTGATTTACTCAATGAGTATATCCGTCATAAGTTAGCAGGAAGATAAAAGTAAAAATCAGTTTATTCTCTATACTTCCTGTCAGTTTATTTTGTACCAAACAAGCGATCGCCTGCATCTCCCAAACCGGGAATAATGTAGCCGTGTTCATCCAAATGGTTATCAATAGCAGCCGTATATAGGGGCACATCTGGGTGCATCTTACAGAAATGCTCAATACCTTCTGGTGCAGCGAGCAAGCAGACAAACTTAATTGATAAGGGATTTAGTTGATTTGAGCCGTTCTACAGCGGCTACAGCTGAATTACCAGTTGCCAACATCGGGTCTACCACAAACATATCCCGTTTGTCAACATCTTGAGGGACTTTGAAATAATACTCAACAGGAATCAGAGTTTTCGGATCGCGGTATAGACCAGTATGTCCTACTTGTGCTGATGGAATCAACTCCAGCATCTCATCTAAAATTCCTTGTCCTGCACGCATCACCGAAACTAGCACCAACTTTTTATCAGTGGCAAGCACTGGCGCATTCATGGTGGCTAGTGGTGTTTTAATCTGTTCATATTTCAGTGGTAAATCCTGCGTTACTTCATAAGCCAACAAACTAATTTCTTTGAGGAGAGTACGAAATTTTCTCGTGCTGGTTTCATCTCTACGCATCAGCGTGCCAATCACGTTACGGTGTGTCTGTTTAGTCAGCGTTGCAATAATCGGGCCGCGTTGTATGGGATCGGCTGCTCCCCAGTTAATTGCGATCGGTCTGGGGTCAAAGCTACTAGGATGAAGAAGTGAGAACAATATGCCTGGAAACGCTGTTTTGTTTTGGCATAATCATTTGTTTTTTACTATTATACGAATTATTTGTTACTAAGTATTTGTCAACTATCTATAGTCACTTTTTATTTTTAAAGTTTTGGTATCTTAGTAACGAGTGAGTTATAACCTTAAATACCAAATCAAGTATTAATAATATTGGTAAATATAAAAAATAGCACATCAATTACATTACTAGCAATTATTGCAAGAGAATTTAAAGATGACTTTAAAAATGACTTATGAGATATATTTTGTGAGAAAGTTAATAGTAAAGATAAATCACCCAACTTGAAATTCATGGATTCTTTATCTATTAATTCCTTACTTGAAGAGTTGAAAAACCCCGATGTCATAATCCGCGAACAGGCAACCAGAAAACTTTGGCGGATCTGGTTTCAGCAAAAGGGAATATATGGGCTAGAACGGATTGACTATAGTCAAAAGTTACTAGATGCGGGGGAGATTACTGAAGCTGAAACAGCTCTTACAGAGCTAATTAAAGACCAGCCAGATTTTGCCGAAGCTTGGAATCGTAGGGCTTTTCTCTATTACAGCATTGCTAATTATCGAAAATCTCTCTTGGATTGTCAGAAAGCTGTGCAGTTAAATTCAATACATTTTGGTGCGCTTCACGGCATGGGCTTGTGTTATGCGGCGCTAGGTGATTATGGTAAAGCTATCCAAGCTTTTCAACGCGCTTTAGAAATCCAGCCCTATTCACTAGTGAATCAAAAGTTGATTCTAGAATGTACATTTAGAATCAGCTAAAACAGCAGATAGGAGAAAGCATTTTATTGTTTTATGAATCTGTTACCACTCTTATCAACAGCAATTCATCGCCTTAGATACTGCCATTTTATTTAATACAGCTCTGTCTGCATTAGTAGCAGCATCATGACTGCTTGTCGCAAAGACAACCAAGTGCTAACCACCAGTTTTCGACTGGATAAAGTTACATTTGGTACAAACTGCATAATAAAAGCTAAACACGGCAGATTTTATCAGACTATTGTCACTGGTACTGACAAAGACCACGTTTTAGATGTCACAATCAAAATGGGTGAGTCTCAGGTTTTCAGTGATACTCAATTGTTGATAGGGGTACGGTAGATTTTTTCATGGGTTATGGCATTGATGCAGGGAATTCCATAGCGCCAGAAAATCTCCAAATTACGGTAGCAGCAATCTCCTAGAAAGATCCCAGTGTCTTATGCCCATCCCAACACAGTAACTAAAACCTTTGCCAAACTCAAAGGCAAACTAATTTATATTTTTGCTGCTAACGCCAGCTATTGGTCTTTACAAATATCAAGATGAAAAGATGAGCAAGTCATGCGATCACACAACCAACAAAACAGAAATCTTAGGGCTACTAACAGCTCACACTGTACCAGCTTCGGATTAGTGTGTATAATTTATTAATCTTTGCTGCAAAACTTGTACAAAACCAATCGCAATCTGAATTAGAGGCCAACCTATTAAACAAATGAACGCGGCTTGACGAGTTTTAATATCTAAGCCTTGGCGGACTGCTACAATTACTGCCAGCAAACTCCATACTGATAGTATCAACTCTATCGGTCGTCCCAGTAAAGGAATTAGAGTTAAAAAATTTAGCACTTGTGGGGCATAGGCAAAACCAATAGGATTAAGTAAATCTCGATAAGTAGGGTCTATTGGCTTCAACCACTGCCCAATTTTCCAAATCGAGAATGTCCATAAATAGTAACCTGCTACAATACTTAGGGCATCAATCAAAAGCGCTACTAGTAATATAGGGGGTGTAGCACGATTAATTAACAAAATTACAGCAGTTCCCAAAGCGTGAGAAAAAGCTGCCAAAATTACGATAGTTAAAGCTATTCGACGACTTTTTCGTGTATTACGAGTATTTTTATATAGGCTGGAATTAAGCGTTAAGGCGTTTTGAAGCGTCTTACAAACTCCCAGTTTTGCTTTTTTGTTACTAATGCGAACTTGTTTATCGTTCACGATGGATGAAAATAAATGTGAGAATTTAGTTATATAAAACACACTATAGGTGACATTTTAATCTTTCTTTAATAAGAGTTTGCTAATTGAAAATACACTTAATAAGCTGCAATGCTTAAATTTATTGAGCGGCTACTAGTATGGCTTCGAGGTGAAACCTTAAAGCTGCTATTGTTAGCAGGAATATTGCTTCTTGTTTGGGGAACGCTATCACCTGTGGGAACATTAGTGTGGTGGCTGAGTCAAAGTGCCGAGAGTTTGGGGTTGAACAGGAACCAACGCAATTTACTATCTGGAGTAAACACCAAGCGGTACGGTGTAAGAGGTCGCTCTACCAAGGCTATCAAATCTACAAAAATTGACTGCTACGTTATTTATCTACCAGGAGTAGGAGATTTTTCTGCCAATGAGCAGACTCCCGGCGAGGAATTTTTTCTCAAACATTTAATAGAACTTCATCCCAACTGTGTAGCGGTTTTGGATGTTTTCCCCTATTCCGCTGCTAACGAGAGTCTGGGAGGGCAGAGATTACTGGCTCCCTTGTGGCGTGCTGCCAAGGATGCAGACGGTTGGCTTTCCAATGCAGATATTCTGATTAAAATTCGTAATCTTTGGCGATTTGCCATTTCTGCGGATGAACGCTACGGTTCTATCTATAATCTGGGTATTGCTAATGCGATCGTTGATCGCATGAATGCTGCACATCCCATGCCAAAATCCCATAACCAACCTCTGAAGCTAATTTTAATTAGCACTAGCGGTGGAGCACAGGTTGCACTTGGAGCAGTTTCCTACCTTGAGCAACGGCTTAATGCAGAGCTTTTTGTAGTTTCTGTTGGAGGTAGCTTTGATGGTAATACTGGTTTTGAGGAGGTTGACCAGATGTATCATCTCCAAGGTAGTCGAGATTGGGTTGAGGACATTAGTCGCTTACTGTTTGCCTCGCGTTGGCCTTTGACGGTTGGCTCTCCCTTTAACCAAGCCCGTCGTGAAGGGCGTTACACTGTTCAAGTCAGCGGCCCTCACGCTCACGATGGAGCAGAAGGCTACTTTGGCCAAGCATTTGTAGGAACGAGCAAAACTACCTACGTTCAATTAACGCTACAGAAAGTTAATCAACTCCCGATTTGGTCTAACCAAAAAGGTGATTAAGCTCATTCCTCAGTAAGCACTTTAGTTGGCGGTGGCTAGATCCCCGACTTCTTTAAGCAGTCAGGGATCTAGGGCGGTGCTTCCTCCCACCCCTTAACAAAAATTAGGGTGTGACAGCTGCTCAACTGGTTAAAATTTCGTCACAGTGGAGATAGAAGTTTTTATCTCACGTTTTCATAAAGCTTAAATGACTCAAATATTTGAACCCCCAACCCAAATAGACCACTATGTCTGTGTTGCTAAACTTGCAGATGTTCAAGCAAAGGGTAGTTTGTTAGTCAAAAGTGAAAAACATACTATTGCTCTGTTTTACTCAGATAATCAAGTTTATGCAATTGATAACCGTTGCCCTCACATGGGTTTTCCTCTGCACGGCAGCACATGCAAAGATGGCATTGTTACCTGTCCGTGGCACTATGCCCGCTTCGACCTCGCTAGTGGCGGAACTTTCGACTCCTGGGCAGATGATGTGCCTGCCTTTCCTGTAGAAATCCGGGATGGGGAAGTTTGGGTAAACTTAGCTCCACCGATTGACCTCTATGCTCATCACTATCAGCGTCTTCAAGATGGCTTAGAACAGAGTATCTCGTTAGTTATTGCTAAATCAACGATCGCCTTATTAGATATGGGAGCAGATCCCACTGAACCATTCCAGATAGGATTGGAATTTGGTACTCGTTACAACAAAGCAGGGTGGAGTTCTGGCTTAACCATCCACACTTGCATGATGAATTTGCTGCCCTATCTAGATGTAGAAGATAGACCCCGCGCCCTTTTCCAAGGAATTTCAGCAGTAGCCAACGATAGCGCAGGTGCGCCGCCTCACTTTGTGGTTCACCCATTGCCTAATTCCAATGTTGATTTGAATACTCTCAAAAGCTGGTTTCGCCAGTTTGTTGAGGTGCGGGATAGTGAAGCCGCAGAGAGGTGTTTAGTTTCTGCAATTCGGGCGGGGGCAAATTCAGTGCAAATTGCAGATATGCTATTCACGGCTGCCACAGACCACCGCTACATTGATGTCGGTCATACTCTTGACTTTATCAACAAGGCGCTAGAAGCACTTGATGCTGTTAGTTGGGAAGGGGCGGAGTCCGTTTTGGCGAGTCTAGTTTCTAGTTTGACAAGTGCTGCTCGGATGGAAGAATCTAACTCCTGGCGCTACCCTGTGGATTTGGTGGCAATTCTGGAATCTGCTTTTGAACAGTTACCCGCAGCTTTAGAAACAGGACGATCGCAACAAGGAAAGTGGTCAGGCCGGGATGAATTAGTTCCTATTTTATTGGGAGAAAACCCACAAGCGATCGCAAACTCTCTGCTTCATGCCCTACAAGCAGGTTGCACTGAAGAACAATTAGCTAGTGTAGTAACTTACACAGCAGCCCTCCGCGTTGCTCGCTTCCACACTAACAACGACTTTGGAGACTGGAATTCAGCACATCATCCGTTTACCTTCGCCAATGCATTGCATCAAGGCATCCGACGAGTACCATCGTTGGAACTACTGCGGGGTGTATTTGATGCTGCCATGAGCGTTTATCTCAACCGTTTTTTAAATGTTCCACCAGCACGACTTCCAGAACCAAAAGACCCCGCTGAAAATCCCGAAGAATTGCTGAAGCAACTACCAGATTTGTTGGATCGTCAGCAACAGGTAAATGAAACAGGTAAATTGGTGGCTCACTATTTGCACAGTGGCGGTTCTTCTGAAAAGTTGATGGCAATGTTGGGTAAATTGATGTTGCGAGAAAACCGAGACTTTCATGTAATTCAGGAAATGGAAGCAGCTTTCCGGCAATATTCCTTACTGGGTGAAACTGCTGCTGGTATTCACGTACTAGTTGCAGCATCTCGGTATTTAGCAGCACACGCGCCGACAATGCGATCGCAAGGGCAAACTTATGAAATCGCGCATCGATTGCATAAGGGCGATCGCTTGTTTGAGGAATCTTGAGCTACTGACACTTACACAAAGTGAATTAGTTAGCTTGATTTTTAAACGCAAAGGGACGCAAAGGAAACGCGGAGTAACGCAGAGTTTTACGTGTGAAGTACATGCCGTACAGTAAGCTCAGATCTTGCACTTCTCCAACAGTAAGGGGGCGTAGCCCATTAGGAATTACTATGCTATTTAATGTTTTCAAGACTCCTAATACCTTTTCATCTATTGAGGTAGTTCCTAGTTGGCGTGTAGTTTGGGGAAGATTAGATACTCTCACAGCAGATATAGTGTGGCGAGATGACCAATTGGCAATTATTTCTTCATTCGCCACAGAGCAATTTATACTCAGTCCCACAGGACAATTCGTTGTAGTTGGGGATGTATGGTTAAGTAATCGGGTGGAGTTGCTGCAAAGATTGGGAGTTGAGCCGAGTGGCTTTTTGGGAACTGATCGCCAGTTGATTGCTCAACTTTGGGAAAAATGGGGTTTGGAATGCTTGAAGCTGTTGGTGGGGATGTTTGGGCTAGTGGTTTGGGATCGTCAACAGCAAATATTGTGGTTAGTACGCGATCGCATTGGTAGCCGTACGCTGTACTACACTACCACGGGTTCAATTCGCTCAATTGCGCCGAAACTGCGATCGCTCACACCTGATCACTCAGCTGATTTGGATTTGGTAGCATTGCGAGATTATCTTTGTTGCGCCTTTGTACCGGGAGAAAGGACACTTTGGAAACAAGTGCGGGAAGTGCGTCCGGGAACAGTTTTAGAAATGCCTTCAGAGAAAGTTCATACTTATTGGCAACTACAACAGCAGATTAAAAACGCAGATCAACCTTTAGTGTGGCATGGCGATCGCCTCCGCTCCCTACTTGATCAAGTTGTTCAGGAATATTTACCACAACAAGCTGTTGGTGTTTTGCTATCAGGGGGTTTAGACTCCAGCAGCATCACCGCTTTAGCTGCGAAGTTTCATCATGCACCAGTCCACACCTACTCAATTCATTTTGGTTCGGAATGCCCCAATGAGTTAGAGTTTTCTAGTTTGGTTGCACAACATTGCCAAACGCAACACCACATTCTCGAAATTACCTTCAAAGATATGTGGGAACGCCTACCAGAGACAATGGCGTATCTCGATGATCCCATAGGTGATCCGCTAACAGTGCCAAACTTACTGGTGGGAAGCATGGCGCGAGAAGATGTCCAGGTTATTCTCAATGGTGAAGGTGGCGATCCATGTTTTGGCGGGCCGAAAAATCAGCCGATGTTAATTAATAGCTTATATGGCTCTATTCTTAATCAAGATTCACTGCAAGCATATCTGATTGCCTTTCAGAAGTGTGCATTAGATTTGCCGCAACTTTTAAAACCGGAAGTTTGGACATCTGTAAAAACAGAACCATCGATATTTTCTGCTGATTTAAATTCTGATGCTAGTTACTTAAATCGGTTAATGGCGCTGAATATCAAGTATAAAGGAGCTGACCAAATCCTCACTAAAGTTAGTAACTTAACTCAAGCAGTGGGTTTACATGGGCGATCGCCTCTTTTCGATCAGCGAGTGGTTGACTTGAGTATGCAAATTCCCCCAGAATACAAACTTTCTGGAGTCGAAGAAAAAGCAGTACTTAAACAAGCGGTTTTAGATATCTTACCAGATGCCATTATTCATCGTCCTAAAAGTGGCATGATGGTTCCTGTGCAACTGGGATTTCGCAAATATTGGCAGCGAGAAGCTAGGAATTTGTTGTTAAATAAAAAGAGTGCGATCGCGCCATATATTAATCAGTCATTGCTACGCGACTGGCTAGACTATAGAGGGGATATTTGGGGACGTTATGGCATTAAACTTTGGTTATTGGTAAGTTTAGAGATTTGGTTACAAGTAAATCAGAAATTAGGAGATTAACCAAAACTTTGAACAACATACATATCATTACCTGGATCACCTAACAAAATTGAGCTGCTGTCATCACCTTGCAAATTACTACTACCAGCAATACTCCGTTGTAAAACTTGAATCAGTTTTTGTGGAGTAAAAGATTCCAATTCTACAAACTTTCCCGATTCCAAAAACTCTATTTCTTCAGTAGATAAACTCTGACGAATTTCCCCATTCAATTGTTTAGCTGCTTGTGCCGAATCTAGAGAGGATTGAATGAACATGCCGCGTTTAGTAGCAATAATCTGACGTGGTGTTAATCCTACATCAATAACAACGACATCAGTATTTTGAAACCATTTAGGACTAGTCCGAAGACGGTGAATTAAACTAATTCCTTGGGGACTGCAATCGTGCAGTGTATAGACTTTCAAATCGGGATTGCGGCGCAGCATTTGCATTGTAGTGTCGAAAATGTTTTGAGGATATCCATTAATGCTCAGAATTGCACAGTTATTTTCAAAGTGAAAATTATTAGCAATTAATAGTTGAGCAATGACAGCACTATCACAAACAATTAATCTATCAAAACTATAAGCAGTTACATCATGATTAACTGGAGTTGGCTTATTTCCTTCACGCGGAGAAGGCAGAATTTTGAGAATTGAACCGTTGATTTGCTGCCAGCGGTTTAGCCAACCTTGAAAATCATTTTGAGAAAATAAAAATTCTTGTTCTAATAATCCACTTCTACCTAACTGTCGAGTTCCTAAGTATATCGATAGCATTCCCATAATAATGACGATGACAAATAGACTGAATGAGTTAAAAGTGAACAAACTATTATAAATTCCAATAGCAAGAATTATACATCCGATTATTTGTAAGCTTCTAGCATATTGGCGGCGATATTTCATGTTGATTTTAATTGATTTAGCTTGACTGTAAAAATAATATATAAAACACACATTAACTATAAGTGATATGATCAATGGTGAATAAGATCCAAAGAATAACGAAGTAAATTCCCCTAGCAATATTGATATAAAAATATTAAAAAATATATAGACAAATATATAACCAAATATTGAGCCAGCTTTGAATTTTATTCGATTATCTAATAAATAATAAAATTGCTTTTGAGTGAAAGATAGAGTATTATTTGCGGAAATATCAGCGATCGCCTTCGCAAACATGGGGTCAGTAATCTTAACATTACCCATACTGGTCGGTTCAAATGCAAACAGATGTTGGCATTTTGTACATCGTCCTTGATTAGCTGTCCGGTCTTTCAGATTATTATCGGTTCCGCAGTTAATACACTTCATAATGGTTGTTGAATTTTCAGTTAAGCACTTGATTAGCTAGTAAAACACTGTAATCCTCACGCTGACGAATTAGGCGGTGTGTGCCATTTTCTAGCAACACTTCCGCGGGTTTGGGACGATGTAAAAAGTGAGACGACATGGCATAACCATAAGCACCCACATCTAAAATGGCAATGATATCACCAACTTCTAGCGCTGGTAGTTGGCAATTTTTCCCTAGATAATCTCGTGAATAGGTAGTGTTACCACAGATATCAGTTGTGTAAATTTTATCTGCTTTCTTCCAACAGACGACTTCTCGATAGCCACCATGCACCGAAGGAACTGAGAGATTTGCAACCGTGGTATCAACTCCGATAATTTGCTTTTCTGCTTGCCATTTTACAGAAACAACTTGAGCAAGCAAAGTAGCACAGCCAGCGATCGCAGCTCTTCCCGGTTCAATCACCAAGTCAATTTCCCTCCCCAAACGGGTAATCCTCTCAGTCAACTCAGCCCCAAACAATTCCCAATCAAAAGCTGCACCCCCATGATGATACGGATAGCCAAAACCACCACCAAAATCCAAAAATTCCCAATCTGGTAACTTTTGTGCTGTAACCAGCACCGTATCAATCACCTGCGTAAAAGCTGCTGTAGCATTAGTTCCAGTACCGCGATAGAAATGTAACCCACCCAATTTAAGTCCAACCTTACTAGTTAAAGCGATCGCATCAGCAAATTCCTCTGGACGCACACCAATTCGGCTATCTCCCGTTTCCGGCAAATTAACCCGTAAACCCAACCGAATATCTGCCTCTCTGCGTCTTTGCGTCTCTGTCTTGGAAAGTTCTGTTCGCCGGGAGCCGGCGCTCAGACTTTCCGCTGCGTGATCCAAAAAAACCTCACAAAACAACTGCAACTGAGCAAGACTATCAAAATTGAGAGTTTTTATCCCCCAATCAAGAACTTGTTCCATCTCAACCCGATTCAAATTACTCCCACTGTAAACAATCTCATTAGCATCAAAACCCGCTTTTAGCCCCAAATAAATATCTCCTGGTGTATTAGCGTGAAGTCCCCACCCAGATGAGCGAAAAATTTTTAACAGGGCAATATTGCCATTAGTAACAGTGGCAAAACGAAATTGAGTACGAGGATAACTTACAGCCTTTGTAATTTGCTCAATAGTTTGACGTAAGCGATCGCCCTCATAAACATACAGCGGAGAACCATAGGTAATCAATAACTCCTGAGCAAGTTCCCCACAGAATGGAGTAGATAAATTGTGAGTTGAATTATTTAAATTAATTACTCTGTGCATCAATTACGAATTACGTTAGCGTAGCGTTAGCGAGTCATCGAGCGTCATTACGAATTATTCGGTAGTTTTTCCATAACCAACTAGGCAACCAAAACGGATGATCCCAAGATTTTTTGCTTACTTCTTCACCTAAGACATGCGATCGCCAAAGTTGCCACATAATAAGTAACCAGAGAATCTCACCAATGCGACGACCTTGAATAGCTCCTCCCAGTTTACCTTCGACGATTTGCGTTGCTATGTGAGGATAAAAGCGATTTTCCGCACTAAGTATACCCGGATTTAGCCAGATGCCAACTTGATGCCACAATTCATTTAAACACCACAAAGTTAAGGGAACTCCCATACCGCGTTTTTGCCGCCAGACAATTTCCGGCGGTAGCAAATTTTCCACTGCTCGTTTGAGGATATATTTCTCACAAGCTCCTTGCAAGCAGAGTTCTCCAGATAGGCTGAACGTCCATTCGGCTAAAGGAAGGTAACAAAAAGGCGATCGCACCAACAACCCATGAGCAAACCCTAAAGAAGTAGCACGGGGGTGGATATTCTGTGCGCCTTTAAGCATCAAAGTGGCACGGCGGAGGCGATGCAGCAAAGATTTACACAAAGCTGGATCAAGAGCCTCCAAAAGCCAGTCTTGAGGATGCAAATTTTTGATCTGTGCGTATACCTCTGGCTGATAAACTTCAGCTTCATATCCCCAAAGCCGATGAAAGGTGCGTAAATATTGCTGGATAAAATTTTCCTCTTTCAGTTCCGCCTGATAAACACCTGCGGCAATTAAAGGTTTATTCGTCCAACCACCAAATAACTGATCTCCACCTTCGCCATTAAAAATCACCTGAGTTTCTTGACTAGCTCTCTGCGCCAAAAGATACAACGGAACACTTACCCCATCTCCAAATGGCATATCTAGCGATCGCACAGTCGGAATTAAGGCATTCTTGATAGAGCGTGGATTTACTTCGACTTTTACCAGAGGAATTTTGAGAAACTGAGCAACTTGTTCAGCATAAGGATATTCTGGAAGTCCTACAGAACCAAAATCTAGAGTGTAAGCGCGAACTTTTACCCCAGCTTGCACCAGCAGCGCCGCCACCACTGAAGAATCAAGTCCGCCAGACAGAAGCACCCCAACAGGCTCATCCTTTAAATCGGCAATTTGTTGTTGAATCGAATCTTGGAGGAGGGTTTGCAGCTGGGTTACTGCGGCTTCGTCTGTTAACTGTTCTGAAGCTTCCCGCCACGAGTGGATTTTCCTAGATTGAGGTTTTGGCAGCACACTTGATTGCTCATTGTGCCAGACCAGTTCAGTCCCCGCCGGAACTGTAAAAACTTGAGCAACTGGGGTTAAAGGAGTTGGGACATAAGAAAAACAACTATAGCCATACAAGCCAGGAATACTGACCTCTGGCTGTTTTAAAATCTGTAAGAGTAACTGGAGTTGAGATGCAAACCAAATAATCTGTCCTTGCTGAGTCCAATACAAAGGAACTTTTCCGAAAGGTTCTCTTCCCAAAATTAGGCAGTTGTTTGCTTGTAAACTCACCCAAGCATCGGGTGCAGTAAATATTCCTGATGCCGAGATGGCAGCAATTTGATTTTGTAGCGGTAAAGAATTTTTACCAAGTCCAACATAAGCAACATTCCAAATGGGGTGAAAACAATTCTCCAACTGGTTTCTCGGCGTAGTTGCGTGCATCTCTACACTAGTTAGCAGCGCTTCCAATTCACGTTGAGCGCCGTAACCCCAATACCCAATAAAGTGATGTGGGATATCCATTAATAATTTTGTTCGTAGTGAGCGATTTATCGCTCTGTGCAAAAATTTCAGTGGGTCAATTTTTTAACCACGAAGACACTAAGACACAAAGAAAAATACATTAGACTTGTACTTACTTAACTTCAAACGTTTCATCACTAATTTGACGACCTTCTAAAAACATCTGCACTTTCCAATTACCAACGTTTGCAGCAGAACTAATAGGATAGCGACAGTAAGTATCCCAGACAGAGGTATTAATCTCGCGGGTTTGATAGCGGTTTTGCTTGACAATTTGACCGTTAGGGTCAATCCAATTACAGGAAAGAGCTAGCTTTTTACCCAAGGGTGCATCCTTCAAGGTGACACGGTAAAAAACTTCTGGATTGTTTTGGCGAGAGATAGTATTTAGCCCGCTGCTATTATCTGCGAGAGTGAGGCGGTCTTGTTGAGCAGAAACACGGGAGAATACAGAGTTTTGCTGCTGGATGAAGAAGATTATACAGGCGATCGCCACTAATAAAGATCCTACTACTCCAGAAACAATCCATCGATTCCTTCGTTGCTGCACCTCTAATGCTTGCCGGCGACGTAACTGGATGAGCGCTTCATCGAGTAACTCTGGTGGTAAATTCAACTCTTGTAAAATTTCCCTAACCTGCTGTAGGTCAAATTCCGCATCCTGGCGTATTTGCAACCCTTCTACTTCAGTAACTATTTGTGTTAATTGCTCTTGAGTTAGTCGCTGTGTCATAGCTAATAATAACTCCTGTTAAAAAAGCTTTATTTCTATTACTTTGAATTTTTCCAACAAACAATACTTTAACTTCCAAATAAACTCTAATATTTTTTCAAACAGTTTATTACACTTGTTCACTTGGCGTTGCATATTTGGAGGATAATTTATCGGGCTACGCCCCGCTTTGCTAACACGCAGAGGCGCAAAGGCGCAGAGAACATAAAGAGTTTTAGAGCTTAATACATCAATTTCATCCCTTGCTTATGCAATGTCGTTCACTTCGCAACTAGTTATAACAATCCTAAATAAAACCTCTCTTTATTCTTCTCTCTGTGCCCTCTGTGCCTCTGCGGTTCGTTAAAAAAACAATTTTATAAGTGAAAAATCCTAACTCATAACTCAGCACTCATTATGACTACAATTGAAGGTATTTATGAAGTATGTATTGGCATCCCAGAGCCAATTTCTGCTATTCAGTATTGGGAACAATTTGGCTATCGCATTGGTCAAGTGGGTGAACTAACCGCGGATGTAGCCAATCAATTATATGGGGTGAATTCGCCTTTACGCTCAATTCGCCTTTATCACCAAAATGCAGATCATGGCTTGATTCGACTGATGGTTTGGCAAAACCCCACACATCAAGGGTTGGAAACAGAGTCGATGAAAGTTAAAGGAAATCGCTGGGCAACTACTTTAACTGCTGATGTGTTAAATATCTTAAATCATGCGGAAGATGCGAAAGCCGCAGGTTGGCCTATCAGGTATACCAATTCTCACTGGGAAGTTATTTACAACAAAGAAAGGAAAAGCCGTCCTTTTGTCGAACAGGCGGTTGGGGTACGAGAAATGCTACTACTGCAACCCTTAGCTCGACAAGTTTTATTTCAAAGATTTGGCTATACACTACCGCATTATGGACAAATTAACCCCAATGCAGCTTTCAAGACTAGTCAGTTTACCCACATGGGAATAATTACTCAAGATGACAGCAAAGAAACCTTGAAGTTTTACGAAGAGGTCTTGGGTTTGCTGCGTGTGCGTGATGATGTCGAAACTAGCTATGAATCTTCAGCAGCAGGTCGAGATATTTTTGACCTTAAGCCTGGTGAAAAGTTTATTGTTACTACCTTTGATGACCCGCGTTCTTCTAAATCTGACCTGATGGCTGCACGCAGTGGCAGACTTTATGTGATTCGCTTCCCAGATTATATCAATTTAGAATCGCGCTTTGAGGCAGCCCAACCAGGTAGTTTGGGAATGTGCTTATATACTTACCGTGTAAGAAGATTACAGGAATATTGCGATCGCATTAAAGCAAGTTCCATCCAAAAACTCACAACTATTGTTAGCAATGAGTTTGGCGAGATGAGTTTCTCCTTCGTTGCACCAGATGGCTATTTCTGGACTTTGCTAGAAGGTAATTATTAACTAGATAGTCGAATTTAATAAGTAGAGACGTTGTAATGCAACATCTCTACAATAGTCTGGGTCTATATTTGATTATTTGGCAGACCCCTTTTAAACAATGCCTAATTACAAAATTCAAAAACGACGGTTAATTTTAGTTTCATTGGCTTTGATGTCTGCCCTTCTGCTGGCGTTTATATCTACAGCATTGAGTATTTATTTGTACAGCAGTAAGAGTAATAATATCAAGGCAGAAGCGGCAATTGTTTTAGGAGCAGCAGTGTGGGGAAAAGAACCATCTCCTGTTTTTAGAGAACGAATTAACCACGCCATTAATCTATATAAAAATGGTGATGTTAGTACCATCATTTTTACAGGTGGAGTTGGCGATCGCAATGAACCAGCCGAAGCAATAGTTGGTAAAAATTATGCGATCGCCCAACGGGTTAAAGCAGCTAATATTCTCATTGAAACTCAATCTCGAACAACTTCCCAGAACCTTAAAAATGCTCTGAAAGTGGCGTCTGATAACCAATTAACCAAGTTTCTTATTGTTAGTGACCCATTGCACATGAAACGAGCCGTGTTGATGGCGCGAGACTTAGGAATGGATGCATATCCATCACCCACACCTACCACCCGCTACCGCAGTTTTCATAGTCAAATCGAGTTTCTTCTGCGAGAAACTTATTTTTATCTTGTCTACCTTGTGTTAAAAATCTAACTGCCAGCTTGAGATTTTCGGAATTTTCAAGTAAAAACAATTTTGTCTGTATCCAATCGTAAGTGATCTTGACCCGGAAAACGTGTCAAATTACTTGAATAAGTACCAAATGTTGATAGGAAAATTATACTAATGAAAATTTGGGCTGTTATATTTGTGCTGGCTTCTGCTTGTCTAATATCTGGAGTCAAAGCTGCTGAGCCGATTAATGCTACTTCTGTTTTAGCGGAAAAAACCACAATATTTTCTCAGTCAACCAATGGGAAACAGATTACTGTCAGCAAAGCTGAATTCGGCTTAAAGAAAGTTGACCCCAGCGGTCAGGCGAACTTTATCCCTACAAATAGAGTGCCACTTCAGGAGGGAAACGCCTATGGGTGGCGAATTGAACTTCAAGACTACCAGAGTGAAGTAAGATGGCGCGAAGTCCTGCGTTTGCCAAAACCCCCAGAAACATGGGGTACAGATGATGGTGAAAATTTCTCAATCTCAAAAGACGGGACTACAGCAATAACGAAACGCATACAGTCAGCTACAGATGGTGTGATTGAAAATTTTTGGACGATCGCACCAGGCGATCCACTTGGTAAATATAAGATAGAGGTCTATATTGATAACCGTTTAGTAGGTTCTTTCGAGTTTGAACTTGTTGCAGCCCTGGAGAATCGGCGCTGATCTCAGAGCAAAATGTTGACTGTAGAGACGTTGCAATGCAACGTCTCTACAAAATAATCGGTTTTTCTCGCCCCTATCTTGAATATTGAATCGGTATTCTAGGAAGGGGATAGGTGATAGCCCTTGTTTAGTAGTTGGTGCTGTACTACAACTTCATAAACCACTAGACTCCAGTTATAACAGTAGCTAAAAAGATAAATCATGCCAGTACTTCACATCCTTCATTTAGTTGGATCTGCACACAATAATTTTTACTGTGATTTATCACGCCTTTACGCCCAAGACTGTTTGGCAGCAACAGCAGATCAATCGCGTTATAACTTTCAGATTGCATACATCACACCTGATCGTCAGTGGCGATTTCCTCACTCCCTTAGCCAAGAAGATATTGCTCTGGCCAAACCGATTCCTCTGTTTGATGCCATACAGTTTCTAATAGCACAAAACATTGATGTCGTGTTACCACAAATGTTTTGTATTCCTGGAATGACTCAGTACCGCGCCCTATTCGATCTGCTGAAAATCCCTTACATAGGCAATACTCCAGATATCATGGCAATAACGGCGCACAAAGCCAAAACCAAAGCAATTGTCGAAGCAGCAGGGGTGAAAGTGCCTCGTGGCGAACTGCTTCGCCAAGGAGACGTTCCGACAATTACACCTCCAGCAGTCATTAAACCCGTAAGTTCAGACAACTCTTTAGGGGTGACTTTAGTTAAAGAGGCTACGGACTATGACGCTGCTTTGAAGAAAGCCTTTGAATATGCAGATGAGATCATCATAGAAGAATTTATCGAACTCGGTCGAGAAGTCAGATGCGGCATCATTGTCAAAGACGGGGAGCTAATCGGTTTACCCCTTGAAGAGTATCTGGTAGACCCCCACGATAAACCCATCCGCAACTATGTTGATAAACTCCAACAAACGGCCGATGGCGACTTGTGTTTCGCCGCTAAAGATAATATTAAGTCTTGGATTGTAGACCCTAACGATCCAATCACCCAAAAGGTTCAGCAAGTGGCTAAAAAGTGTCATCAGGCTTTAGGTTGTCGCCACTACAGTTTATTTGATTTCCGCATCGACCCAGAGGGACAACCTTGGTTCTTAGAAGCCGGATTGTATTGTTCTTTTGCCCCCAAAAGCGTGATTTCCTCTATGGCGAAAGCAGCGGGAATCCCTCTAAATGATTTATTGATAACCGCTATCAATGAAACCTTGGAGAGTGATAGAAAGGCATTGCAAAATTGATATTCAAGATAGGGGCTAAAAAACCGATTCTTTGTAGAGACGTTGCAATGCTTTGTAGAGACGTTGCAATGCAACGTCTCTACAGTCAACGAGAATTGGTCGTTTTACCAAAAATAAATCGGGTTTTTGCGATTACTGAATCGATGTTCTAGAAACGAGATATTACGAATTAAGAATTACTCAATCGCCGCCTAATTCAACTAGTTTGCCGATGTTGAAGTCTATCTTGACCCAGCCTTTGAGTTTTTGCAGATTTTGTAGCAAAAGTAAAGTAATCTGCCAATGGTGCAAAGTTAAAAATGGTATAGGATCATCCATGCGATAGATTGCATCTGTGCCTCGTACCAAGTTACTAAACCATGTTTGCAATTGTTTCCCAGAACGAATACCAGTTAGTCGCCAAATTTCGTGATATAGCCAGTAAGTAGGCTTACTATCTGCAAGAGGTTCTAGGGGTGCAGCTTGGGGAGTTTTACCAAGATAGGCTTCGGCGACACCAGGGTGATTGTAGAACATTGTGATCGCCGAATGGGTGCGGGGATTACATTCAATGGCGTAGACTGTACCGTCTTCAGCTTGGATAAAGTCAAAAGACACTTGTCCAGTCAGTCTCAAACTCTTAACGAAGTGTTGCACCCATTCACGGATTTGGGGGTTTTCCACATTTTCATAGTTGATTTGAAATGCAGAAGAGTTTGAGCAGCAATGCAATCTTAATTCTCCATCCCGCACTGTACTATGGGTGCATAATTCTTTACCAGGAATAAACTCTTGCATAATCCAGGGTTTTTCTGGGCTGATGGGTAAACTCCTCACAAACGCTGCTGTTTCTTCTGGGGTGTCACAGGGAAGTTTGGTTAAGTTCAAACGGCGAACAGAGTCGTAGGAAATACTTTTAAGAATATATTTGCGGGTTTCTTGACTAAAATCGAAGTTAATAATTTGTTCTGGATCTGTGATTTTAAATGATTTGGGGACAGATAAACCAAGCGATCGCGCCTGATCGGTAAAGGCAAATTTATCATCTAGCATTGCAGTTATATCTGCATCGAAGTGGAAAACCTCACAGTATTCTGATAGTACAGGCTTGGCTAACGAGTCGTAATAGCTAGCTACAGGACTGCATACGGGTACATAAACATCAATTTTTTCCTTTTTAACAATTTCCAATAAAGCCTTGGTATAGCCTTCTGGGTCGTCTTGTGGTGCTGGCACTGTATAAAAACGACTCACCGCGTTTGAGAATTTATGCCCAGATAACCAGTATTTATGACCTTCAATTAAAATAACCCTATGTCCGGCTGCGTGAAAGGAGCGAGCAAGTTGCAATGCTTTGGTCATCTTAGCGCCGCTGACCAAGATATTCTGAGGATGTGTAGCTACGGCTGCTTGTTTGATGAACGGGTTACGCACAATTCCCCACAGCAGAGATACCAACACTACAAAAGCATTGAGCGGCAAAGCGATCAGCAATAGTGCTAAAGTACCGAGAGTTTTGAATAGAGCTACTATCTTTGTTTTCACAACCGTTGATGGCGTCGTGGGTTGAGAAAAAGATAAGGGAATTGATTGTGTCATAAGTTTTTCCTTAGTGCAAAATACGAGTTTTTCGTAGAAGCACAGTAATGTTATGCCCCTACTAGTGGTCTGTCTCACTAGTTATAAGGGGTGAATAAGTTTGTAGTAAGCACTTCAGTGCTTGAAATTGAGCGATAAATCGCTCACTACGAACCTTGTATAATTAATGGGACAGACCACCACCGCGTGTTACTAGTTCTTAGTCAAAATTACGCCACGCGTCTAATCAGGGTTATACCATCTCGTATGGGTAAGAGAACTTGCTCCACACGGGTATCTGTGGCGACAACGCGGTTAAATTGAGCGATCGCCTCGCCGTTAGCAGTACGCTGTTCTGATGGTAGGTAAACTTGTCCTTGCAACAAAGTATTATCTACGCAGATTAACCCATCACGAGCTAGTAAGTGAGTATCCAAAACGATTTGGAAGTACTCTACATACTCTTTTTTATCGGCATCAATGAAAATCAGATCAAATGATTCTTTTTGGGCCGCTAGCTTGTGGAGTGTCTGTAGAGCGGGTGCTATCTCTACAATAATCTTTTTACCGTGGGGAGACTCACCAAAGCAAGCTTTAGCAAATTCGGCGACATAAGCATCTACTTCGCAAGCAACGAGCTTTCCATCACTTGGTAACGCCTCCGCCATCGCCAAGGCTGAATATCCTGTGAACATTCCCACTTCTAGGATGCGCTTAGCCTTGGTCATATGCACAAACATCTTCAGTGTTTGTCCCTCAAGATGTCCTGAGAGCATTTCCTGCTCTAGTTGACGCACTGTTTCACCATCGCTGAAGCGTTTACTCCAGTCTTCTTTACTGGTTTTGTACGCTAATGCGGTCAATGCAGCCGATTCGGGTGTGGTGCAATCATCTAAGTATGGATCTAAACCTGCTGCTAATTGCAACCCCTGCCGTAAAGAAGTCAATATCTCTAAAGGAACATTGCTTTTCTCTGCCATTCGGAGGGTATTTTGTAGCTGCGCTACAAGGATGCTGTGTGGTGTTATGGGTCTTGCGGTGTCTGGTTTTAAAATGCTAGTCATGTCTTCAGACTCCCAAGAGTTTGGATTCTTCTTGGGTTTCGATGTAAGCATCAATTCCGTCACCACCACGCGGGTATGTAGCACACAGATGTTTGTGCTCAGCTAAGGCTGCATCTAGTTCTTCACGGGTGAGATCGTTGACAAAGAAGCACTCACCAATTGGTCGCGGCATAGCTGCACGTTGTTTGCCATCTCGTGTCAAGCTGATAGACTGGGTGGCATACCATAGCAAATCGCCATCTAGTAAAGGATGATCGATTGATAAACCCAGACGATTCATGAGGCTGAGGATGCGATCGCGTTCTCCAGTTGTGATATAACCACGTTTAGCGGCAATAGTTGCAGAGAAAGCCATGTCTATATTGACGGCATGACCATGATATAAAGGCACCATCGGCGCTAATTCTAAAGTAGGACTCCAAGTATGACCGTAGGCAATGACGCGATCAAGGTCTAATTCGTGCAAGTTAGGAGTCTCTAACTCCAACATGGTTTTGATTGCTTCGTAGTTGACTTTATGAGCGATCGCTTTAAGTTCGCTAGTGCTATTCACATGTCCAAAGTGAGTATATAGCAGTTCTTCGCCATATTCGTCCAACAGATCAAAGACTTCAGAATTGGAGACTACAGCAATCTTGACTAACTCCGCCATCCCATTGCGAACTTGAGCCGTTGGTAAGGTTTTCAAAAAGGAGAAGTCAAGGATAACTTTCAAAGGAGCATGATACGCTCCCAAGCGATTTTTCAACTTGCGATGATTAACTGCTACCTTAATCGCCACACCTGCGTCAATTAAGCCAATCAATGTAGTTGGAACGCGAATGTAGTTACTCTTGCGACGATAAGCCGCGCAAGCAAACCCAGCTACATCAGTGATTAAACCACCACCCACAACTAAAACTGGTTCCTTACGAATTAAGCCAAAATCAGAAAAAGCATCAACAATTTTTTCAAAGGTTGCAAGGGTTTTAGCTGGCTCAGTAATCGTGATGGGCAATACAGTCAGATCAATGCCATAGTGTCTAAAATATGACTTGATCTGTGTTCCATATAGTCTATGCACATTGGCATCAATCACAGTTAAACAGCGTCCAAATTTCTCGTAGCTGTCGGCAATTTCTCGATTATCGATATCAAATGCACCGTTCACATAAACAAGACTAAACTGAATTTTTTCGTAACCTTCTACATGAAATGAAGATTCCGTTGCTTCAAACGACGCTTGGACATTATTCATTGCTGTTGACCTTAGTACAAATGAAAAACTTATGAGAATTCAAGACAATGTTTCAGATTTACCATAATGCAGCCCAATAACGAAAGATGCTCTTTATCAGTTAACAGTTAACAGTTAACAGTCAACGTGAAATCCCATCCCCTTTTAAGGGTGGGATGAGCTTAATGCTCTAGGTTAAAGGCATCTTCAAATAAGCTTTTATTCAAAAAAAGCTTACTCAATATTACTGGTAGGCAATGTTACTAAATAACACTGCTTTCTTTAGGTAAATTCTTTTTTTTAACCGCTCATTTGCGATCGCTTACAGCTAGTCAACTAATCCTATTAGCAATATCTTGCCATAGACACTTACATGCTTCCAGGATTATTGACCTTAAGAAATTAACCTGAATTCAGATTAATTTCACTATTTCATCTACAATGGCTCCGCCACTGTTCGACTCTGCAAAACTTGGATCATAAAAAACTGTTCAGATTGTTGGTCTACACCAGGCTTCCATTTAAGATTACAGCCCTGATTCACCTTCAGTTCGCTGTTTTTTAGCATTAGTCTCGAACCTTATATCGTTAATCTTGCTACAGTCTGTTTGACTCCGAATAACAGTACAATTTCAGTTTTTTCAGTCAAGTTACTGCTCAGTATTCAAAATACTAACGTCAGGAACTTATGAAAACTCAGAATTTAGATTTATTCAGAGTTGCTGATGGTAAAACTTGGTACAACTCCATTTTAAGGAGAGATTGCATGGAAAAAATCTTTAAAGAACGGTCGTATTGGCTTTATTGTTCCAAACTAAGGCTATTTCAGCTCTAACCAGCAGATAATGTACTGGACAGTAAATTAGAACAACAATACAAATCATAACATAAAACAATACGAATCATAACATTATGTACTCAGATTCGAGCCAATAAGTATATCGATAATGAGGCATCATTAAGATTGATTATTTATCTAACGCTGTAAATTCCTATGCAACAGCCATTTCCCGGCGAAGTATTTGCTAACACTGCTGATTTTGATATTGGTATTCGTCAACTTTTACCCCGATATGACGAAATGCTGGAGGTAATTACGCGGTGTCTGCATACCACAAATAGTCGCATTTTAGAATTAGGCTGTGGTACAGGCGAACTCAGTCTGAAGATACTCAACCGTTGGCCAGATGCTCAAATAATTGCTTTAGACTATTCACCGCGAATGCTGGAATTTGCTCAAAACAAAATTACAGCAGCAGGATATCAAAAACAGTGGACTGGAATCCAAGCAGACTTTGGGGAGTGGGCAAATAATCCAGAAGGATTGCAGATTGGTAGCGAATTTGATGCCTGTGTATCATCCTTAGCAATTCATCATCTCCAAGACGAGATGAAGTTAAAGTTATTTCAACGAATTGCTACCAGCCTTAGTCAAAGTGGTTGTTTTTGGAATGCAGATCCTATCTTGCCTGAATCACCTCTGTTAACAGAAATTTATAAAGCCGCACGAGAGGATTGGGCAAAGCAACAAGGAACTAATTTGGCAGAGGTTAACGCTAAACGTAGCACCTCTACTACACAAGGTTATTCAAGTCAAGATCAGCTAGCTACCTTGGATGCTCATTTGCAAATGTTGAGCACATCTGGCTTTAAGACAATAGTAGTACCTTGGAAGTATTACGGTTTGGCTGTATTTGGGGGCTGGCTGTAGAAACTAGAGATACCCGCATTTTAAATTGTCCATTCCCCAAGCGCTGACAGTTTTCAGCAATAAAATGTAATAATTTACACAATTTTTCTAGACAAGAACTATTATATAAACCCATTGGGTCTGTGAAAGAGGTCTTGCTGTTTAACGTCAGGATTTTGACTGAAACTTGCGTTATTTAAGCTTGGCTGATGTTTTTATGCAATGTTTCCAGATCTAAAGTAACCCGTGAGGGTACTGTCCATTCTCTAAAGCACTGTCCGAAAATACAAAGTAGAAAAAAGCTGCAACTTTCTACTTTTTTCAATAAGATTGTTGAATTTATTTGCTATCACCTAATTTTAAAAGGAGAATATCTTGGATGACTCGGAATAAAAAGAAATCAGCGAAGTTTAACTGTGAGCATCCACTCTACACTAGATGCCCCATCTGTTGTATCGTCCCGCCGCACATGCTGGAGAATGTCGCCGTAAATGGCACTCCTCAGCAGCGTAGTTGGGCTTTTCAAACATTAAATGTGTCGGCACAGGTTCGCGGACGACGAAACATAGTAGGTAATATATCGTTTGCGCCCTCTACTGGTGAAAAACGTCGCACCATCTACGATGCTAAAAATGGTCAGGAACTCCCCGGTGTTTTAGTACGTGGCGAGGGAGATCCTCCTAGCACTGATGAAGCAGTAAATGAAGCTTATGATGCTGCTGGTGCTACTTATGACATGTTTTATGAGTTATTTGAGCGTAATTCTATTGATGATAAGGGTCTGCGTTTAGATTCTACTGTGCATTATGGTGTCAATTACGACAACGCCTTTTGGAATGGCGACCAAATGGTTTATGGCGATGGAGACCAACAACTGTTCCAACGCTTCACTAAATGCATTGATGTGATTGGGCATGAGTTAGCTCATGGTATAACTCAGCATGAAGCAGGTCTACTATATTATGGCGAACCGGGAGCATTGAATGAGTCGTTTTCTGATGTCTTTGGTTCCTTGGTAAAGCAGAAGGCAAAAAATCAGACAGCACAAGAGGCAGACTGGCTTATCGGTGAAAATCTTTTGATGCCAACTGTCAAAGGTACTGGCATTCGGTCACTGAAAGCACCTGGAACAGCTTATGATGACGCGGTACTCGGTAAAGATCCGCAACCCGCGTATATGAAAGACAAGTACACTGGTGAGGAAGATAACGCTGGGGTACATATCAACTCAGGTATTCCCAACTATGCCTTTTATTTAGCAGCTGTTGAGATTGGTGGTTACGCGTGGGAAAAAGCTGGCACTATATGGTACATAAGTTTACGCGATCGCTTGCGTGCTAAAGCAGATTTTAAAAAAGCCGCCAACACAACTATCAAAGTTGCTGGAGAACTCTACGGTAATGGCTGTATTGAGCAGAAAGCTGTGCAAAATGCTTGGAAACAGGTAGGAGTTTTGTAGGGTAGGGGATAGTGTAGATACTCATTCGGCTGTCTCAAAAGCTATTTCGGTTGTCTCAAAAACTGATTCATCTAGCTCAGAATCTCAAACTATCTCCCCCACTCAGCACTTAGCACTCATTACTCATAGTTGTTGTTAAACTGGGAGGTGATAAGTATCATCTCTCAGTTTTTGTATTACTCCCCATAAAAAGCACAACGGAGAGCAAAAAAAATGCGGATTTCGTTTGAACGCACGGGCGGCTTTGCTGGGATTAGCAAGAAAAAAACCTTTGATACAGACAGTCTCCCGCCAAACGAAGCCCAGGAATTACCTCGACTAGTAGAGGCTGCTGATTTATTTAAGTTACCTGAACGAATTACTTCCTCTAACCCCCAGAGCGATCGCTTTCAATATAAATTGACATTAGAAGATAACGGCAAGCAACATACGGTGACAGTCAGTGAGGCAGCATTACCAGGAACTTTAAGACCGCTGATTGAATGGCTAAATAAGAATAGGAGTTAAGAAGTAAAAAGCAGAGGGGCACAGGGGAGCAGGGAGAGAATAAATACCATACGTGTCAACTTAACGTAAAATCCATATCCCGCAAGGAACTGAACTTCCTTGCTAATAGCAAAAGTCATCTGAAGATGACTAAAATATTCTCAAAATCCTCAGTCTACTAAAGTAGACTTTCGCTCATCCGCCAGAGAATGAATTCTCTGGCGGGTGAGGAGGCCAACAGTCAAGCTATTTTTAGCTGAAGTTGACACCAATGAATAAATACTGACTCAGCACGGGCTAAACGCCCCGCTTCCGCTAACAGCACTCTTCACAAAGGTTCCCAAGCAGTTCCTTTGTAACCATATTCAAAAATTTCTGGATGCAGAATTTCTGCCAAAATTTCTAGAGAATCTACTATTCGCGGCCCTGGACGGTTAAAGTAGGCATTCCCATCTGTAATGTAAACCCTTCCAGATTTAGCAGCGTGCAATTTTTCCCAATCTGAACGCTGAGTTAATAAATTGGCTTCTTGGCGAGTGCGATTTAAATCAAAACCGCAAGGCATAAAAACAATCACATCTGGATTGCTTGCTAACAGAGTTTCCCACGGCAAAGTTGGGGAAGGCTGTCCTGTGACGCAAAACAGAGATTGTCCTCCTGCTAAGTTGACTAATTCGGGAATCCAATTCGCAGCCACCATTAAAGGGTCAGTCCACTCGATGCAGGCGACTTTGGGAAGTTCATTTAAACCAAGGCCTTGGATTTTTTGCTCGCAAATTTTGACACGAGCTTCTAAGTTTTCTAGAACTTTAACCGAGTCTACCTCGAAGGCGCTGCTTACTCGCTCAATATCAGTCCAAATATCTTCAAGAATATTGGGTTGTAACGAAATAATCTGGGGTTTACTGTGGACAAGTGTAGCGACTGCTTTTTCAACATCGTGTAAACTGACAGCACAGACATCACATTGGTCTTGAGTGACAATATGTGTAGGCTGCAATTGCTCTAAAACATCCGTTTTAATTTGATAGATACTGAGAGCAGATTGCAACAAATCATTCACCTCATTATGAATTTTGCTGCTAGAGGCATTACTATCTAAGCGTGCTTGAGTACAAATGGGGCGATTTTGGATTTCTGGAGGGTAGTCACATTCGTGCGATCGCCCCACAATATTATCAACTAATCCCAGTGCCGCTAAAATCTCTGTTCCACCGGGAATCAGGGAGACGATTCTCACACTGCTATCTGTCATTCCTCCACCTCCATAACAGCTGCTATCAGCTTGATTTTCGCAAAATTTATGCCATTAGGCATCTTTCTACAGGAGAATCCAAGGGATTCAGCAGTCAGCAATAAGTAATAAATTGACTGTTAAGCCACCATCACATCTGTTTATCCAAAACTCAAAAAACTTCACCAAATCCCCCTCCCCCAGGGGTTTCTATCACAAAAATATCCCCAGATTCCATCTCTACTGTTGCTGTGCTGTCTAAATTCTCTTGGGTTCCATTCTGACGTTGTATCCAGTTGCGTCCTACAAGTCCAGCTTCTCCACCATTTAAGCCGAACGGAGGAACAACCCGATGACCAGAGAGAATATTAGCTGTCATCGGTTCTAGAAAACGGATACGGCGGCTAACCCCATTACCGCCAGAATATTTTCCTTTACCTCCGCTATCGAGACGAAGACCAAAGCTTTCTAGAAGTACAGGATAACGAGATTCTAAAACTTCTGGGTCAGTCAAGCGGGAGTTAGTCATGTGGGAATGGACACCATCAGTTCCATCAAAATCAATCCCTGCGCCAGAGCCGCCACAGATGGTTTCATAATATTGATAACGGTCATTGCCAAAGGTAAAATTATTCATCGTTCCCTGAGAAGCCGCCATCACATCTAAAGCACCATATAAAGCATCGACAATAGTTTGAGAAGTCTCTACGTTACCTGCTACTACTGCTGCTGGATAAATTGGGTTAAGCATACAGCCAACCGGAATAATAATTTCTAAAGGGTTAAGACAGCCAGCATTCAGGGGAATATTATCATCAACCAAAGTACGAAAGACATATAAGACTGCTGCTTGAGTTACGGCTTTAGGAGCATTAAAATTACTATTTAGTTGCTGAGAAGTTCCTGTGAAATCAATAGTAGCACTACGATTTTCTCGGTTAATTATTACTTTAACTTGAATTTTAGCTCCATTATCCATTTCATAAATAAACAAGCCATTTTTGAGAAGATTGATAGCCCTTCTAACTGACTCCTCGGCATTAGCTTGCACATATTTCATATAAGCTTGAACAGTTTCAAGCCCATACTGAGAAACCATTTTGTGAAGTTCTTGAACTCCCCTTTCATTAGCGGCAATTTGTGCTTTAAAATCCGCTATATTTTGATTAGGGTTACGAGCAGGATAAGTATGATTGGAGAGGTGCTGTCTGACTGCGGTTTCCCTAAAATTCCCCTCTTCAACCAAAAGGAAATTATCAAATAGAATTCCTTCTTCTACTACTGTATTACTATGAGGAGGCATTGAACCGGGAGTAATTCCACCAATATCAGCTTGGTGTCCACGAGAAGCAACATAGAAAATAATTTGCTTTTCATCTTCACCAAAGACCGGGGTAATTGCCGTTACATCAGGAAGATGTGTCCCCCCATTATAAGGATTATTAGATAAATACACATTTCCCGGTTTTAGAGTATCGCCTTTATCATTAATTAAACTGCGGACACTTTCGCTCATTGAGCCTAAATGTACAGGAATGTGAGGAGCATTAGCAACTAATAATCCAGAAGAGTCGAAAATAGCGCAGGAAAAATCTAACCTTTCTTTTATATTTACCGATGTAGCCGTATTTTGGAGAACAATCCCCATTTGTTCAGCGATAAATTGATAGAGGTTTTTGAAAATTTCTAACCGGACTGGGTCAGCTTGAGATGTTGTATACATTTTTAAATCTTATTTATTTAGATTAAATTACTAGCACGACGACAATCATCTAAAAGCGCGTTTAGTTTTGCAATAACTTTCCAAGGATTTCGACCTTTCAAAACAGCAGCAAGTGCCGCTTCATAGGGATTTTTTCCAGTTTGTCTAACTGCTGATATCGCTGCTTGGTTAGAGAATCCGCGTCCACTAACTAACCAGGCAGCTAAAACATGTCCTGTCCGTCCAACCCCACCAGAGCAATGAACCACTACTTTTTCACTTTGCTGATTTGCAACCGCCAAGAATGGTAAAATTTGCTGGGTTAGAGTTTCACAATCAGCTAATTGAAAATCTTCAATTGGTGTCCAACAAACCTGATTTAGTCCAAATGTTTTTCGGTAGACTCCAAGCAAATCTGAATAACGAGTTAGCTGAGTGTGGGGAAGTAAACAGCAGACGTGCTTAATATCTTGATTCTGCATAAAATCAATCCACTGATTGACTTTCTCACTACTATATCCAGGTTTTGCAGAGCCAAAGACAATCGGCTCGTTTTCCCAAGCAGCAGCAAATTTATACATACTATTCTTGTTAAAATTATTGAATGCTTGCTTAACTCGAATTTATGCATTTTTGTAAACTGTGATTCCGCGAAGGTGTTAAGAATAATTGTAGATTGAGTTGAGCACAGTGAAGCCCAATATTAAACATTAAAGGTACAACAGGTTGTCCCATCCCGATTATTCTTTAATAAGCAGAGTGCATTGCTATTTTGGAGGTAACAAAGAGCATTCCTGTCTCACGTCGCCATTGTTCCGCCAATTCTAAGAATGTAGTTTCTATTTGTGCGGTTTCAATTACCGGATAAAGGTAAGGTGACATTTAATTTCTATTTGGGTTTATTACAAAATAACTAATATTGATAATTATCTCGCAAATACAAATAAAGCAGGAGCAATTAATCAATCTTTACGCTGTAAAACTAAATGATTGCGTTCAGTTAAACTTGCTTGCCAGTTAGGTTCAACTACAATTGTGCTAATTTTCTCTACAATAATCGCAGGCCCATTAATACTATCTTTTGGTTGTAAATCTTCGCGTCGATAAACAGAAGTATCATACCATTGGTCAGCAGTAAACATCTTTACTATCTCAATAGGTGCGGGAACTTCATCTATTGAACGGATACGAGTAATTAATGGTTCTTCAGGAGTATCCATCTTCTGAATTACTTCCACTAAAACAGATTCAACAATCAATATTTTATCTACTTGAATGAAACCATAACGAGATTTATGTTCAGTCTCAAACTCTAGTTGCATCTTTGCCACATCATCGACAAAGTTAATAGTCAATATCGAGTTAGTTCCTTCATATTTTAAATTTACTTTTTTGACCACTTCTTCATTATGAGCTTCATTCAACTCACTTTGAGCTTGGATTTCTAAAGAGTCGATTAACTGCTGTAGTCGAGGAATGAATGCTTGAGTTAGAGGCTTTTCTACGCCTACTTCTCTAATTGCGCGGACATCAGCTAATCCCATGCCATAAGCAGAAAGAACTCCAGCATAAGGGTGAATAAATATCGTTTTCATTCCCAAAGTATCGGCAATTAAACAAGCAACTTGTCCGCCTGCTCCGCCAAAACAACAAAGCACATATTGACTGACATCATAACCCCGTTGTAAACTAATTTTTTTAATGGCATTTGCCATGTTTTCTACTGCGATCGCAATAAATCCAGCGGCTACTTGTTCAGGGGTACGAGTATTTCCTGTAACAGCCTCAATATCTTGAGCTAATTGTGTAAATTGTTGAATGACAATATCTTTATCTAAAGGTAAATTACCATCAATTCCAAAAACAAAAGGAAAATATTGCGGATTAACTTTGCCTAACATGACATTAGCATCAGTAACCGCTAACGGCCCGCCACGCCGATAACAAGCAGGCCCAGGATTTGAACCAGCAGATTCCGGCCCGACACGATAACTAGAACCATCAAAAAATAAAATTGAGCCACCGCCAGCAGCAATAGTATTAATTGCTAGTACAGGAACTCTCATTCTAACGCCAGCAATTTCTGAATCTAATTGTCGTTCATACTCTCCTTTAAAATGGGCGACATCTGTACTCGTTCCCCCCATATCAAAGGTAATTACTAACTCAAAATCTGCTCTTTTACTGGTTTGAACTGCACCAACAATGCCCCCAGCCGGCCCACTCAAAATACTATCTTTTCCTTGAAATTGTTCGGCTGCGACTAAACCCCCGTCAGATTTCATGAACATCAATTTGACTCCCGGTAACTGACTAGCTACCTGGTTGACGTAGCGACGCAGAATCGGAGTTAAATAAGCATCTACAACTGTTGTATCCCCTCGACTAACTAACTTCATTAAAGGGCTAACTTGATGGGATACAGAAATTTGTGTAAAACCGATTTCTGCGGCAATTTTAGTAACTTGTTGTTCGTGATTGGGGTAGCGATCGCTGTGCATAAAAACAATAGCACAGCTGCGAATACCTATGTTGTAAACTGCTTGTAAGTCATTTTTGACTTGTTCAATATTTACAGGGATTAATTCATTTCCGTGGGTATCATAACGTTCAACTACCTCAATCACTTGCTCATAAAGCATGGTTGGTAAAACAATATGACGAGCAAAGATATTCGGACGATTTTGATAGCCAATTCGTAGGGCATCTTTAAAGCCTTTGGTAATCAGAAGGACGACGCGATCGCCTTTCCTTTCTAACAGTGCATTTGTTGCTACTGTTGTCCCCATTTTTACTACTTCTATTGCTTCACCAGGAATAGGTTCATTACCTGATAAACCCAGAATATCTCGAATACCTTGAATAGCTGCATCTTGATACTGTTCAGGATTTTCTGACAGTAATTTATAGACAAGAATCCATTGATATTGAGGCAGAGGAACAATTAAAAAACGTTCAGGATGTCTGGAAAGTCCTTCGATAATTGCCTGATTATTAGTAACGGCAACAATATCTGTGAATGTACCACCGCGATCGGCAAAAACTTTTAACATTACTTCATTCCTCAATGCTCTAAAAGTAGAGTAACAGTGGCATGAGGATATTTCTACTTCGGATGTGAAATATTTTGGTGCAGATACGGTTTATGGGATAATACAAACAGCTATTGCTGTTTAATATATACTTTGATTTTTACGGGGAATCACCTAAGCTAAAACGTCAAGGTAACAGCCTATCCCGCATGAGTGAAACTGTCTACATCGAAACCAGTATTTTGGGCTATCTCACAGCTCGACTCAGCAACAATCTGATTCTTATGGCGCACTTAGAGATCACGCAATGAATGGTGGGATAGTCGTCGCGCTCAATTTAGCCTTTATATATCCCAAGTTGTTTTAGATGAAGTTGCACGAGGTGATGCAGAAATGGCAGCTAAGCGTCTTGAGATCCTGCGTGACTTTCCATTACTCGAAGTAAATGAAGCTGTTCAAAGTTTAGCTGTGCAATTTCTGGCAAAAAGTAATCTTCCACCTAAAGCTGCTGACGATGCGCTTCATATTGCAGTGGCTACAGTTTACGGTTTGAACTATCTGTTAACGTGGAATTGTAAACATATTGCCAATGCTCAGATTCAGAAAAAACTATCACAAATTAGCATTGAAGCTGGATATGAGCTACCGACTATTTGTACACCGTATAAGCTAATAGAAGAGTAAAAATGTGGAAGGATGAAGTTCTCGAAGAAATTTACAAGATTCGAGAAGAACACGCTAAGTCTTTTAACTACGATTTACAAGCTATTTGTGATGATTTGCGTCAAAAGCAGGCTGCAAGTAAAAGGCAAATAATCTCAGTTCCCCTTAGACAGCCTAACCAACAGTTTAACAAATCTCTGCACTTAGCAGAAACAAAGGTTATTGGTTGAGCGTTGTCAGCTACTATCGGTAAGTGGGCTTAGTTATTAGACTGCTTGGGTATCGGTTTGGCAAAAATAGAGCTTAAATAGTCCACTTACATTTTTGCTGTTGGGCATTCTATTTAACAGCTATTATTTCTACTGGAGAACTGATGCGATCGCCACTTTCTCCAAATTGAATAATTTTAAAATATCATCGTCTGATTCTCAGTTCAAGCTATCCTATGGGTGTGGAAAGAATTTCTACAGATATCGCGACAAGCCATAACGCAAATAAATTAAAAGTTTATAGCAAGTACCAAGCTTTCTAGCTCTAATGCTCAAACTATGCATAATTCCGAGAAATCTAACGTAAATAACGATGTTATACCTGTTCGAGGGTATCTGTTAACCGAGCAAGTAAATCCTAATAGTCTTAATTTAGACCAACTCAGTTCTGTGGAATTGGTAGAGCTGTTTAATAGTGAAGACCAAAAGGCCGTTGCAGCAGTCGCAGCGGCAAAAACTCAGTTGGCTGAAGCGATTGAGCGCACCGCAGAGCGTTTGCACCACGGAGGACGCCTGTTTTATGTTGGTGCGGGGACAAGTGGCAGATTAGGTGTGTTAGATGCTGCTGAATGTCCACCTACTTTTTGTACACCCCCAGAGTTAGTACAAGGGATTATTGCCGGTGGCGCTGGGGCGCTGGTACGCAGTTCTGAGGATTTAGAAGACCGTGCTGAAGATGGTGAGGCTGCGATCGCTCAACGACACATTACCCAATTAGATGTAGTAGTCGGTATTACTGCCGGTGGGACAACGCCATTTGTCCACGGTGCGCTCAACGCCGCCCGTCAGCGGGGAGCCACTACTATTTTTATCGCTTGTGTTCCTGCTGAACAAGTGAGGTTTGATGCTGATGTTGACATTCGCCTGTTGACAGGCCCAGAAGTAATAGCTGGTTCAACTCGCTTGAAAGCTGGTACAGTCACCAAGCTAGCTTTAAATATCTTGTCCACCGGAGTGATGGTTAAGCTCGGCAAAGTTTACGGCAATCGGATGGTGGATGTAGCCGTCACAAATCAAAAATTACGCGATCGCGCTTTGCAAATTTTACAAGACCTCACAGGTTTAAGTCGTGAAGCTGCTGGTTTCTTACTAGAACGTAGTGGTAAGTGGGTCAAGCTAGCTCTATTGATGCACTGGACTGGTTTAGAAAAAGACGATGGCGATCGGCTTTTGTCAGAACATCAAGGTAATCTCCGCGCAGCTGTTGCGAGCTACAAAAACAACAAGCTATAGCAAAGTGCTGAGTGCTGAGTGCTGTTAGCGGTAGCGGGGCGTTTAGCCCGTAGAAACCCAGTTGCTTCAGAGCTTTGAGCAATCAACACTGTCCTAACCTATGTGACGACAGCTATACCTTAAGAATTTATGTAAAGGAAGGAGAAAACCGCGTTGTAGTGAGGCAGTGCGATCGCACTATAATTTAAGAAATTCAATGACGGCAACTGACATGGTATCGATTCCGATCACCCTGGAACAACTCATTACGGCTGTGCAACAGTTGCAACCAGACGAGCGAGTACAGGTTGCTAGAGCTTTGATTAAAGTGGGTTTACGTTCAGATTTGACGGCTTTAATTCAAGAACTTTATGCCCAACCCCCCGTTGATGACATTACAGACGATGACATCATGGCTGAAATTAAGGCTGTGCGCCAGCAATCTCAACAAGCATGATGTTCCGAGTGAACCTTACAATTCCTAATTCCTGATTGAGAGTCTTTAATGCTCGTGAGCGAGTATTAAAGACTCATCCACTAAGCTCTGAGGTTCATCGACAAAGCTCTGATATTCATCCACTAAGCTCTGAGGTTCATCGACGAAGCTCTGAGGTTCATCGACGAATCTCTGAGGTTCATCGACGAATCTCTGATGTTCATCGACGAATCTCTGATATTCATCGACGAATCTCTGATATTCATCGACGAATCTCTGATATTCATCGGCGAAGCTCTGATATTCATCGACGAAGCTTTGAGGTTTATTTACGAGTATCAAAGACTCATTTGACGTAGATCTGACAAACCTCTCGCTGCCTTGAACTAAAGTTCAAGTCTGTCCCTCTCCGAGTCGGAGCTACAGTATACACACAAGTCGAAAATATTAGTCTGTCAAGGAATAATTGACGAGTCCATTCTTTGTAGAGACGGCGATTTATCGCGTCTCTCTAACGTGCCAGTTTTTCAGACGCGATAAATCGCGTCTCTACATGAGGATATGGCAATGTTTACAGGTTATGGATCAGATGCAGCTTTAGCTGGTTTATTTTTAATAGCTTTAAACCGATCGCCTAATTGTTCAGCAATAGTTTTTAACCCTGGAGTTTTCTTTGCAGCAGTCTTCACGTAGTCATAAACTGTCAAACTGCTGCCCATTGCTTCGCTGCCGACTGCCATTAGGGTATCATCTACTTGTTCTGTTAGTTGGCGCAGTCCAATCAACAGTTCGGTGAGGTTAGCGGCTAGTTGATAATCCCGCACAAACTCATCTAAATCAAAACTGGCTGGGAGAATTTCCTTGTTAGACTGGGCAGCAATCAAGCTAGTGTTGACAAAAGCTAGTCTTTTATCGCCCATCTTAAATAACTTACGTCGTTCTTCTACACTCAGGGTAACGAGAAAGGGCATCTTTGCTTGGATAGTCGCAAAGGCTGCTTTAATTTCTTGGATATCTGCTGGGGAAAGGGAGGCGGTAATGTTTTGGTAAGCCATTGGATATTTACTGTGGTGAATCTGTTTGTTATGATTCCCACTGGTAAATGCGATCGCACAGTCTTCAGGCATGGGGCATTGAGCATTGGTCAATAAATGATGTTTGGATCTTCTTAACAGCACAAATTCTGTGACAATGATTAACAGTCAGCCGGAATACTGTGAATCCAAGCTACTCATGAGCCAGAGTTCTAAAAACAGCCTTCTTTTACCTAAACCTGTTCAATCATCTTTCCATTGGCTTTATGCTTTTTGGAAGTTTTCTCGCCCGCACACGATTATTGGTACGAGTCTGAGTGTATTGGGTTTATATTTAATTGCCATTGCTGTATCCTCGACTGGGTTTTCTGGGATTCCACTAAGTCGGGTTTTGGGCGCGTGGATTGCTTGTTTGTGTGGCAATGTCTACATTGTGGGGCTGAATCAATTAGAAGATGTTGAAATTGACAAGATTAATAAACCTCATTTACCGCTAGCATCTGGGGAGTTCTCGCGCCAGACTGGGCAATTAATTGTTGCTTTTGCTGGTATTTTGGCGTTAGTTGTGGCGTGGCTGACTGGGCCTTTTTTGTTGGGGATGGTGGCTATTAGTTTGGCGATTGGTACTGCTTATTCTTTGCCACCAATTCGCTTAAAACAGTTTCCTTTTTGGGCAGCATTATGTATTTTTTCGGTGCGGGGAACGATTGTTAATTTGGGGTTGTATTTGCACTATAGTTGGGTGTTGAAACAAGGCCAATCAATTCCACTTGTGGTGTGGGTGCTGACGCTTTTTATTTTGGTGTTTACGTTTGCGATCGCTATCTTTAAAGATATACCAGATATGGAAGGCGATCGCCTCTACAATATCTCTACTTTTACTATTCAACTCGGTTCCCAAGCTGTGTTTAATCTCGCTCTTTGGGTAATAACTGTCTGCTATTTGGGGATGATTTTAGTCGGTGTGCTAAATATTTCCTCGGTTAATCCCATATTCTTGGTAATTACTCACTTAGTGCTGCTGGTTTGGATGTGGTTGCGGAGTATGAGGGTAGATTTGCAAGATAAAGGTGCGATCGCGCAATTCTATCAATTCATTTGGAAACTCTTTTTTATCGAATATCTAATTTTTCCTATCGCCTGTCTTTTGGCTTAAGACAATGCTAGAAAACTTTTCAACCAGTTCTATTATCGCTGCGATCGTCGTTGTTTTGAGTCTGACAATCTTGGGATATTTCGCTTGGAAAACCTTAATTATTTCTGACTTCTTTCAAAAAGGAGTCAATCTTTATCAAGCAGAAGATTACCAAGGTGCAGAAGCAGCTTTTCGCAAGGTTATTTCGCTAAACTCTAGCAATGATGTGGTACGTTTGTTTTTGGGAGATGTTTTAAATCACCAAGGCCAAGTAGAAGAAGCAACGGAATTATTCCGGGAAGTGATTAGCCGCAGTCCTAAAAATGCTGATGCTTATTTGCGTCTAGCAAATGTTCTAATGCAGCAAGAACAAAAAGAAGAAGCTAAAATTAATTTGCTACAAGCTAAAGATTTATTGCAAAAACAACGTCAACCTGAAAAAGCTGAGAGAATTAGTAATCTGTTAGATAGAATCAGTGCTAAGTCAAGTGAATTGTAAAGTGTGTCCCGCTAACCTCGTCACTGATTAACATTCTAGTTAAGCAATCTACCTTCTAGAAATCAGATTTATTGAAGCCCGATTTTTAGAGATCAAGAATTAGCCGTTAAGCAATTAGTCTGATATTTAGTATCTAGTTTTGCGAAATCACGTTTGGAGAAATTGAAGATTATATAAAAGCAAGCTTAGAAAAACTAAGCATGTAAACTCACCCTGTCAAGGTAGTGAAAAATCTGCTTTATTGGTGCGATGAACAAGTTATTTTACTTAGTGTCTTAGTGTCTTGGTGGTTGATTAAATGAATTTTTGTCACCACAGAGGCACAAAGAGCATTGAACGCTACACCTTGACAGGGCTAGCATGTAAACCAAATGTATAGTAACAATGCTAAAAACAAAAAATCTGCTGGCTGCGGCTATTATCGGCTTATGTTTGATAGAGGCGAATACTGCCTTCGGTAGAGATGTTAGCGTTGGTTTATTAAAAGTCCAAGACTTGTCTCAGGCGGTAGGCTCTGAAAATAAAAACGCAATTGCGAATTTCGAGCAAGGAATCAATCTCTACAAACAAGGAGATTTAAAAGGAGCAGAGGCGGCTTTTAGGAAAGCAATTGAACTAGAACCCAACTTTTCAGAAGCTTATACTGCTTTGGGCAATACTGTCGATGATCAAGGCAAGCCACAAGAAGCGATCGCACATTACAAAAAAGCCATTAGCCTCAATCCTAAAGCCCCTGGAGCGTATTTTAATTTGGGTTTGACTTTGGCAAGGCTAAATCAATTAGAACCAGCGATCGCCGCCTATAAAAAAAGCCTGAGTCTTGATCCCAAATATGCAAAAGCTCACTATAACTTAGGTAACGCTTTGTACGAGCAAGGGAAGCTAACAGAAGCGATTGCCGCATACACAGAAGTCTTACGCCTCGAACCCAATTATGCACCGACTTATACACGTTTAGGAAATGCTCTGTACGCTCAAGGCAAACTAGCAGAAGCGATCGCTCAGTACAAAAAATCCATTAGCCTCGATCCCAAATATGCAAACGCTCACTACAACTTAGGGAACGCTTTATATGCACAAGGTAAGCAAACAGAAGCAATCGCCGAATATACAGAAGCCATTCGCCTGGAGCCGAAAAACCCAATCGGTTATAATGCCTTGGGAAACGCTTTTTACGCTCAAGGTAAGCTAGAAGAAGCGATCGCCCAGTATCAAAAAGCCATTAGCTTCGATGCCAACTATGTAGACGCTCGCTATAATTTAGCCAGCGTTTTCTATGCACAAGGCAAGCTAACAGAGACAGTCGCCGAGTACACAGAAGTGATTCGCCTCCAACCAAAATATGCAGAAGCTTATACAGGCTTAGGCAATGCCATCGACGATCAAGGCAAACCACAAGAAGCGATCGCACATTACAAAAAAGCCATTAGCCTTGCACCCGACTTTGCACTCGCTTACTATAATTTGGGAATTACTCTAGGAAGGGAACAACAGGTAGAGGAAGCGATCGTCAACCTCAAAAAAGCTAGGCAGTTATTCCAAGCTCAGGGAAACAAAGAGATGGTTAAGCAAGTTGATGAGCTATTCCCAAAAATTAACAACCAAACAAATTAAATGGGGACTGGGGAATACAAGCGGAATAAATACTGACCCTTGTACAGACGCGATTCATCGCGTCTCTACTCTTGACCCTTGTACAGACGCGATTAATCGCGTCTCTACTCTTGACTCCTAACAAATTTCAACCATGATTCAAGAAAAGGGCAAAGTTTACCTTGTTGGTGCTGGGCTTGGAGATGTAGCGTACCTGACAGTAAAAGCTAATGAACTCTTAGCTATTGCTCAGGTATTGGTTTACGATGCCCTAGTAGATACCCAATTATTACAATGCGTACCACCTGATTGTCTGAAGCTGGATGTTGGCAAACGCGGTGGTAAACCTAGCACACCGCAAGCTGAAATTAACAAGTTACTAGTAAAGTACTGTCAGCAAGGAAAACAAGTTGTACGGCTTAAGTCAGGCGATCCGTTTATTTTTGGGCGCTGTACTTCCGAAATAGAGGCGCTAAAGGCATCTGGTTGTGATTTTGAAGTAGTACCAGGAATTTCATCAGCCCTTGCAGCACCGTTGCTAGCAGGAATTCCCCTGACAGATCCGGTTTTAAGTCGCTGTTTTGCAGTGTTTACAGCCCATGAACCAGATGCTTTAGACTGGGAGGCACTGTCACGGTTAGAGACATTGGTAATTTTGATGGGAGGGCGACATCTGGCGGAGATTATAAATCAACTGGTGCAGCATGGGCGATCGCCTCATACACCCATTGCTATCATCCGTTGGGCAGGAACTCCTAATCAACAAATTTGGACAGCCCAACTAAATAATATTTTGAAACAAACCACCGGATTATCACTCTCCCCAGTAGTAATTGTGATTGGCGAAGTTGTTAGGCTACGCAAGTACTTACAACCTGAGAAAATATGTGTAGACGAAAGTACTGCCACACCTCTAGCTATGTCAACTAATCTCCCCCCCTCTCCCTCCCCATCTCTCTCTCTCCCCCTTGTTGGCAAAACTATCCTAGTGACACGTTCAGTCGGACAATCAAGTCAATTTAGCGATCGCCTCACCGCATTAGGCGCAAAAGTAATTGAAATGCCTACCTTAGAGATTGGCCCGCCTTCTAGTTGGGAAGCGTTGGATCATGCGATCGCTCATTTATCTGATTTCAACTGGTTAATTCTCACTTCAACTAATGGCATAGACTACTTTTTTGAGAGGCTAACTACACAGGGTAAAGATGCTCGTGCTTTAACTGGTGTCAAAATTGCCGTTGTTGGTGAGAAAACAGCCCAACGCCTCAAACAACACTGTATTCAACCAGATTTTATTCCCCCCAACTTTGTCGCCGATTCTTTAGTAGAAAACTTCCCAGAGCAACTGTCTGGTAAAAAGGTTTTATTTCCCAGAGTTGAAAGTGGTGGACGAGAAATTTTAGTTAAAGAATTAACTGCTAAGGGCGCAGAAGTGATAGAAATCGCCGCATATCAATCAAGCTGTCCTAGTAGTATGCCACCTGCGGCTGAGTTAGCAATTAAAAATCACACAGTCGATGTAATTACTTTTGCCAGTTCCAAAACTGTACAATTTTTCTGTCAACTCACAGCCAGTATCTCACAAAACTCTGATGGCAATCAATCGTCTGTAGTGGCATATTTAGACGGAGTTTGTATTGCCTCTATCGGCCCCCAAACCTCTGAAACTTGTCACACCTTATTCGGTCGCGTCGATGTAGAAGCTGAAGAATATACTTTAGATGGCTTAACCCAAGCATTAATAACATGGGCAACTAAATAAAAATAGTTGATTATTGACCCAACAAACGACAAATGACAAAACGCATCATCGGCTTAACTGGAGGTATTGCAACTGGTAAAACCACTGTTGCCAATTATTTGGCTAGTGCTTATAATTTGTCGGTTTTGGATGCAGATATTTATGCTAGAGACGCAGTATCTACAGGTTCGCCTATTCTTGACGCGATCGCTCAACGTTATGGCGAACAAATTTTACTACCAGATGGTAGCCTCAACCGTCAAAAGCTAGGCGAAATTATCTTTAATCATCAAGATGAGCGCAACTGGGTAGAGGAATTGATTCATCCTTACGTGCGCGATCGCTTCCTCCAAGCAATTACCCAATCTTCTTTACCAACACTAGTATTAGTAGTACCTCTGCTATTTGAAGCTGAGATGACTCATTTTGTTACAGAAATTTGGGTAGTACGTTGTTCACAAGAGCAACAACTACAAAGATTAATACAACGCAACCATTTAAATAGAGAACAAGCAAAAGCCCGTATTCACAGCCAATTATCTTTAGAAGAAAAAGTCACTCGTGCAGATATCGTTTTGGACAACTCCTTTACTCTAGAAGCACTGCTAAAACAAGTAGATGTCGCTCTAAAAGCAAACTAGCAAAAAACCGATTAATTTGTAGAGACGTTGCAATGCAACGTCTCTCTAAGATTTATATAAAATAACTACCTCAACCTATTTAACAAGTAGATTTATGAGATTTTCCTATTCAAAAAGAGGCGTTGCTGAATAAAGGGATGAATTAACTTATGCAGGTACAGTTTGATACTTCAAATAATGGAGTAACAATTTAATTGAGTATCTCAGCATTTGTTCTGACTTGGAATAACATAAAGTTTTTCGG